>OBKV01000020.1_pt1 | contig 187152 bp, 206 predicted proteins | sample 1517301 | NCBI WGS metagenome assembly OBKV01 (sample SAMN04571685, study PRJEB22368) | human gut metagenome | biome: human gut; material: stool | host: Homo sapiens | place: Luxembourg | collected 2012-06-29 | reverse complement strand
TATCATTACACTGGTAATAAAGACGCAAGTCTAAGGACTCTCTTGCTTGGCGGCCACGCTGCTATTGGCGGTTATTCCGGCCCTGGTTGCTTCTATTCTGGTCTTGGGGTTGGCGCTTCCGGCACCTTTGTAGGTTTCCGTACTCTAAATAAAATTGAAAAATAATTTTTTATAACATATAACAGATAGGGCACTATTTACCTTTTTTACCGGGTTGCAAGGGCAGCGAAAGTTTACTGTGAAAAACAAAACTCTTACTTAGCAGCAACGCTAATAATGGCAGTAATTCCAGCCCTAGTTACTTCAATTCTAATAATGGAGTTAGCAATTCCAGCACCAATGTAGGTTTATTATATATTTTTATTTTGATAATTTTGTTTTTATTATTTTGTCTAAATAGTGTCCTTGCCTCTTGGCAAAAAATAACGTAGTATTTAATATAACTGGTGTTAGTAGGTTAATTCTCGAACACTCCTTGCATAAATATATAAGACTTTGAAAAGAATAGGATATTTGCATGAGCAGGTATGTAGCCTGTCTAATATAGAACTTGCTGATAGAAAAGCAAGAAGACACAAATCAGTCAGATGGGGAATCCTGAAACACGATAAGCATCATGAGAGGGAAAATGAAAAGTTGGCAACCGTTTTGAAGAACTTGACATATCACACTTCAAAATATAGCACGTTTAAAATCTATGAGCCTAAGGAGAGATTAATCTTTAGGCTTCCATATTATCCTGATAGAATTACGCATCATGCGATAATGAATATAACAGAACCAATATGGGTAAACATATTTATCAAACATACATATTCTTGTATAAAAGACAGAGGAATACATGATGTTGCAAAAGACTTAAAGTACGTTTTGCAAAAATATCCAGAAGAAACTAAGTATTGTTTGAAAATTGATGTGAAGAAATTTTATCCGTCTATTAACCATGACATACTGTACGAAATACTTCAAAAGAAAATAAAAGACCCTAAATTGTTGAGTCTACTAAAGGAGATAATATATTCGGCAGACGGAGTACCCATTGGAAACTATTTGTCTCAATTCTTTGCAAATTTATATCTTGCTTATTTTGACCATTGGGTCAAAGAAGAGCTTAAATGTAAATTCTATTTCAGATATGCAGATGATATAGTAGTATTAAGTGACAATAAAGAATTTTTGAGAACAGTTCTATTGTCAATGAAATTATATCTGCGAAATGTCTTAAAATTAGAACTTAAACAAAATTATCAAATTTTTCCCGTAAACAGTAGAGGAATAGACTTTGTAGGTTACAAGTTTTTCCATACTCATGTACTGCTCAGAAAATCTATCAAAGTTAGATTATTCAAGTTAATTAAAGGGTACAAGGATAAGAAAATTGATAGAAATGAGCTAAGAAGGAGAATGCAATCGTATTTTGGATGGTTAAAGTTCTGTAATTCTAAAAATCTACTCCATAAAATTCAGTTAGAGACTGGATTGAGATTTTCTAACTGGAATGGGAAGAAGGTAAATATTTCAAGATTCTATGGTAAGTATATTCATATAGTTGACATCATATTGTATAGCAATAGATTCAGAGTCAACTTTGTATATAATTATAAGTCATATTATTTTGAGAGTAAGAATAAACGATTGCTTTATTCTATACGTAGATATTCATTACCTGTAAATTTTAAAATAACACCATATGTTAGACCCAAGAAGAATAGAAGCAAACCTGCAACCCGAACCGATTGAATTGCTTGGAAATGGTACATATTACTATAACTATGATATTAAATCAGAAATAGTATACGTTCCTCACATGGACGGAAGTACAACGGAAGAAATTAGATGGAATTACATTCAGATACATTTAAGTGGAACACCAGAATATAAGGCATGTGCTAGAGCTATTATTAGACAATATATTGATGAAGAATCAGAGTTCTCCATAATTAATGACTTTAATGCACACCAATTAGGAATTAGAAAAGATGAAAAAGCATACTCTGAATACATAGAGTATATTAATTTAGTTTCAGAAATCAAATCAAAAATTAAGTCGGACTTTAATAAATAAAATTATGGATTACGCAATTGTAACAAAAGAATGGATGACACAACGTGGTTTAATCATAGAACCACACATGAGAACAAGTGTAGATAACAACAAAGTAGTATTACACAAATCGTGGCTAAGACCTTTCTTAGAAGATGAAGGTATTGAGCTTTACTATCATGACGACCCTGCTTTTATAGCACTATTAGCATCTGCAGAATGGACATCTCCTGAGGGAGAAATCGAACCTGTGTCTATGGGAGAAGGAACAAAAGAAAGTCCTTACACATATGATGGAGTAATGTCTTTAGTAAAGGGTAACTATTACTCACAAGATGGAGTTACATATCTATGTACAAGAAGTCTTTATGAAGAAAACAGCACTGCTCTTAAAGATTTAATAGGAATGTATGTAAAGGAAGCTGCCTAAATGGCATCTTTCTCATTTGAAAAATAATTTTTAACACTCGTAGCTAAATTACAAGAATTTTTAAAGAAATTTAATAATTTAGTTGCGAGTGTTAATTTTTATTTATATCTTTGTGCTGTTACAAATGGAGAAAGACCGAGACGTCTAAAATTATAATTAGGTCGATTGAAAGGAGTAATAAGTAACTGATAATAAAAAAAGTTACTTTAGTTCATTTATTAATTTAAAAAATTTTTAAACATGGCAGAGTTTTTAACAATGGAAGATGCCGAAAACAAATTCGGTACGAAAGGGAGAACAAATGCGGGCCTAACCCTAGGTATTATTGGTACAGCACTAGCTGCACTTGGTAATAACGGAGGCTGTGGAAACAACGGTGGTATTTTAGGTGGACTCTTCGGAGGAAACAATGGCTCTTGTTGCGCTATGCAACAAGCAGAACAGGCTAAAACGTTAGCAATGGTTCAAGGACAACAGGCAGATAATTTATCTTGGGCAAATAGAGTACAATCTATGCAAGACGACATCAACCTATATACTTACATCAATGCGGCTGATACAGGACTTCGTAATCAAAACTACGAAGGAAGAATCACCGACCAGGGAGAAAAATGTAATATGTATATAGACCTTATAACAAGAGACAACGCACAGAATCTGAGATTGTGTGACGAACTCTATAAGAGAAGAGAACAAGATGTCCAAGAAAAGTCTGATTTGTTCGCAAGATTAAGTACTAGAATCAGTGATTTAGAGAAGAAAGAAGCTGCTACATCAGCTGCATTACCTCTAATGTTCGAACTTGCAAAAGAAAAGTCAGAAAGATATTCTGATGCTTGCTGCTGCAAGAGCGAAAAAGATTTACTTAAAACTGCTAGTGCTCTTCAAACTGAAGGTATGGCTGTGGCTAACAACTTACAAAGACAACTTGACCATAAAATTACTGGAGAATTAAAATATTCTTATAGTAACTTATGTGCTCCTGTTCCTAGTATAGCTCCTCTTTATTGTAGTCCGTTTACGCAATATGGTACAGGCATGTACGCTGGTACAGCTGCTTCTAACTGGAACGCAGTGAATACAGCTATTAATGGAGCTTGTCCTTCTTGCCAAGCACAATAAGATATTGAAAGGAGATTATGTAACAGTAGTCTCCTTTCTTTTTTTATAACCTAAAATGCTCAAAATTATGACTACAAAAATAACTCCATTTGGAACCGAAGATAACGGGAGTCAAATATTAGAGTTTAATGTTTCTATACCTAAGGGAGCAAATACAAGTATAGCTCCTAACTCTACACTAACAGTAACACAAAGATTCGCAGAAGTCTATAATCAAGCCACTTCTGGTGCTGCTTCTTATAGACAAGTCACTAAACTAGATGTGGTTCATAACCTACAATATGTTGATTGTAAGGGTGCACCAAAAGTTATCACAAACGTCACTTCAACTATTATCGATACTCCGGCAACTTCCGCTACTCCAGAAACTCTGACACCAGAGATTTTCAAAGTAGTTGATGTTTTAATTCCAAGAGGAAAGACAATAGTAACACAAGATTTAATTAACGATTTACCTACAACTACGCCACAGTTGGCTCATTGTGCTTATTCTGTATTCGTTATACAGATGGCAGCACCTGCTCCAGCACCAGCGCAGTAACTAATTAATTTATGACATGTTTGGCGATACTTTTAGTAACAATAGCTTGGGTGATTTACAGAAGACTTACTACCAACAACTGGAAACGTTGAACAGGATGCAACAGCAGCAACAAGCGACTAACACTTCTATATTAGAAGAGATTAATAAATCAGTCGGGATGCTTAGTTCTGAGGAACAATCAGTATTGGCTAATTCACATGATTATCAATTAGCAAAACAAACCTATGAAGCCGGTTTTATGGCTTACTTAGGAAATAAATTCGCTGGAGAATACGTAAGTAGTCCGGATGGAAAAATTGCTGCTGAAAATCTATTGAATGCAATTAATAAGTCCAAGGAAAAAATTGCAATAGAATTAAAGAAAAAACAAGAAAAACTTGATACAATGCTTAATCTATTGGAAAATGACCCAGAAATAAAGAAGAGATATGATGAACTTATGATGAATAAACAATAATACTATGGTTAGTGACAAAGAAATATTAATGCAAGCTGCTGAGAAATATGCAAAGGATATCGCGAGTAATTTCTTCGGATTATCCACTATTCCAGTACAAACTGCTATCACCTATGTTGTAAGAAATTGGGTTGATAAACACAACGCTCTAATTGACTTATTTGTTGATATTGACGGAAATATAAATACGAAGATTCTAGGAGATGCTGCAAAATCAGTATTGAAAGAGAACGACGGTTTCAAAATTGGAAAAGTAAAATTCACTGAAGCCGATGTAGATGATTTATTTAGTACTTTCAATGACATCAAGTCTAGAAATATATAATAAGATACCATCGGCATTAATTTGTCGGTGGTATTTTCGTTTTAATATACTTAATAAATCATGGAAAACGTTAGAGTAGACTCTCTCTTGGGAAACAAAAAAGTAATAGTTGGAAATCCCTATTCTGACATTGTACTAGAAACTCTAGGTAAAGTTTATGTAAAGACAGGAAACAATTTAAAAGTACTAAGTGATGTTTTAAAATTACTTGACCAGGCCAACGAAAAAGACTCTACTGGAACTATTATAGTCGATAGCCAAAGTGCTATGGAAGAAATGGAATACCCAGGCGATGGACGGTTTATATTTAATACACTCACCAAGACTTTATACATATCCTACGATGAAAGATATGTCGCATTAATAACAGCAGAAGATGGGGAAGGTTCAGACAAATATGTTAAAAAGTCTGGAGATGTCATTACTGGAAAGTTAGAATTTACTACTAATGAAGCTCCACTTATTGTGGCTTCTTCAAAGCTAGTTAAAAACTTTAATGCAGAATACGTTGGCGGATATGCTGCGGATAAACTTGCGAAGAGATTAGAAAATGAATATATATATGGTAATTGGACATTTAAGTCTTCTGGAACATCGGAAGATACTTGGCTGTTTAAGAGAAATGTTAGATTTAATCAAGATTTAATAATAGATGGCAGTCTATCCACTGCTCAATTTCAATCTGGATATGGAGGATATGGGTGGAGGTTAGATTCAACTACTAATACGCTTACTATTGATTATCTTGTAGTTAGAAAAGCTATGAGAGTATATGAGATGGTAATAAACAAAATAACTGCAACCAATGGCTCAATATGGGTTACAAATGCTTCTAAAGCAGATAATGTGTATTATCCAATTGTGTGCAGTATAAACGATTTAGACGGAACTGCTGATTCAGGTAAACTATGGGCATCTGATGCTTATTATCTGTTTACTGAAACATGGAGTTCTACTGGATATAAATTCTTTATATATATAACAGATTATTCAGCATTAATCAATAATCCTGAATTTACTGGAAAAGAAATGTTACTTGATGAAGCTTTATTGACAAGAGAAGTGACTGAAAGTGATACATCTGACTTTATTGAATTAAGGAATAACGTTAAATTATTCTACGTTTATAGTAGTGATTTTGCAAAAGATGTAGAATTTGAATATATAGAGAATATTTCTGATTACGAAGAAACTGGAGTTACTAAAACTATAAATATATATGACACTTACTATGGAAAAAATCCTAATGGAGATTTACTAAATAATAACTTCTATATTGTTGTTACAGACGATGAGGAATATCCATTATTAAAGCCAAATGATTTAGTAAGATGTCAGAAGTGGTCCAATGGTAATATTAAATATTATGATGCCATTGTGACTAATCAGTTAGGAAGTTATTCCTACGTAATGCAAAAAGCAATATCTGTATTTGATAAATATACGGAAATAAATTATAATGAAGATGGAACCGTAGCTAGTATGACAGAGGAATACAATGATAAGTTATACAGTATGACCGAGGATTCCGAAACAACAACTAATGTTGAGGATAGACTTGATGAAATTGCTATTGGTGACGATATAATACAAATGGGAAATTTAGTAGATGTAAACAGGCAAAATGCTATTTATTTAACATCTACTGATGATTATTCTCCTTATATAGACATAATCTCTGAACTTACTAGACCGGATTACTCTGTTGTGTATAGGATTCCTAAATACATTACTGATAAAGACGGTAATGAAGTAAACTATGAAATGGTTAAAAAGCTAGATTCAGAAGGAAATCCTGTAATAGGAAGTGATGGGGAACCAGTAATGGTAAAAAAATATATCTATAAATATACTAAAACCTGTAAAGTAAGATTGGGAAACCTTGGAGGAATAAGGGATTCTACTTTCCCAGAAAACAAACAACCTAGAGGATATGGTTTGTATGCGGACAATGTATTCCTTACTGGAGAGTTTTATTTAAACAATGGACAATCTGTGGTAGATTTCTCACAAGATGGAGTATTTCTTAAATACAAAGAAGCTGGATTATCTATTGCCGATGACCCTAAAACAGGTGACCCTATAATCTCTTTGGAAGCTAACAAGGTATGGATTGGAGATTCCAAAGGACAAATCGGAACTTTGTTTAAAGTAGAAGATGGTAAAGCATATATAAACACTGACTTTATTAAAGCCCAAAAGATTGAGGTGCAGGAAATATGGAATTATTCTTTTGATGAAACTACATCTCAGCAAATTGAATTACCACTATTTGAGGGAACTTATACTCCAGTTATGTATGAAAGTAGTATAGGAACTATGACTCCGGACCCTCCTTATGGAATGGCAGATTCATCAGCATGGACGGGAACAATATCTAAACATGACGGAAGTGGAGTATTTAAAGATTCATCATTATATCCAGGTTCAGCCTGCTTTATGGAGTCAGTGAACGGAGAACAAGTTCACATAATGACCCCAATATTATCTTTAAAAAATGGAACTTTAGACGGAAAATTATCTTACTGTAACATTGGAGTAAATATGGGAGATTTCATTGGAGAAGGCATGGGTGAAATAAAGGTTACAGCTCATAGTGTAGATACAGGTGAATCTTGGGATGTTCCATTCAAAATGGCTAGTAGAGGAACCTTAGTCTACGAGTTAAGTGCAGTAGAAACCACCGCTGCTACTAATAATTTAATATTTGCTGTATCACTAATCCCAGCTTCAAAGGAAACTGTAAGAAGAATAATAGTAAACATATCAGTTAGTTATTACTACCACGAAGGAGCATTGAACTGGGCTTTATGGAAAGATGGGTCTGGTAGTTTAGCGAGAGAAAAAATCAACTGGAATAAAGATGGAGAACTTACTATAAATGGTGACTTTAGGTCTTCCAATGGCCAAACTACCATTTTAATGGGAAATAATTCTAAATCAGCATATTTGAGTATGTTTTCTAATGCTACTGAAGAGCATCCATTATTATATATAAGATATAGAAATGTGGGTTCTGGAAATTCTGTAACTGTGGAAGTCGATAGTGAGTATACTCATGATGATATATATTATTCAAGAGCAAGATTAACTTGTGAAGGTTTAACTTTTGGATATACACAAAAAGGATATTTAGATTCTATTATTACATCAGGAATGGGATATACCTATATATCAATGGATAAGTACAACGGATTCCAAGTGTCTAGTTCAAATTATAGCTTTGCTGCAGGTTCTGTGGTTCGAGGTGTTAGTATAACTATGGGAGGAAGAGCCTTTACTATTAGACCTGACGGAGGTGGAATTTGCTTCAATTGGGGTGCTTATCCTGGTCAGGGAGGTCATGCTTGGCCTACTAGTATAGACCAAGTTAGTGTTGGGGGAGTATATATTCATACTTCCGATGGAAGTTTACACGTAAAACAATCATGAAATTAAATGTAAAAGAACGAGTGGCAATATTACAAATGCTTCCAGAAACTGGAAGTCTTGTAGAAATGGTAGATATAATGGAAATTGTGAAAAAGGTAAGATTAGAGGAGGAAGAAAAGAACAACATAGAGTTTAAAGAAACTAAGAACTCTCTATCTTGGAACGCATTTAAAGATTTAGGAAAGGATATTGAATTTAAACATGAAGAAATATCTATTTTAAAAGCTGCTGTGAGAAGACTTGACGAAGAGAAAAGAATCAATGTATCCAATCTCGATATCTGCTTAAAAATAAATAGTTTATGAAAATTTTACTAGACAATGGTCACGGAGAGAATACTCCCGGAAAGAGAAGTCCAGATGGTAAACTTAGAGAATATCTCTACGCCAGAGAAATAGCTTCTATGGTTTATGATGAACTTTATAATAGAGATTATGATGTCGAACTTCTTGTTCCAGAGACAACTGATATTTCCCTTTCAGAAAGATGTAAACGAGCTAATAAGTTTGCTAAAGAATTAGGAAATAAAAATGTCTTGTTAGTGTCTATTCATTGTAATGCTGCTGGTAATGGCAGTGCATGGATGGGTGCTAAAGGATGGAGTGTCTTTGTTTCAAACAATGCTTCTACTAATAGCAAGTTACTAGCTGATTGTTTGTATGATGCAGCTGAACAGCAAAAACTTAGATTAAGAACCGAAAGACCTGGACAGAAATACTGGCAACAGAGCCTTGCTATATGCAGAGATACTAACTGCCCAGCGGTTTTAACAGAAAACTTGTTTCAAGATAATAAAGAAGATGTGGAATTTCTTCTTAGTAAGGAGGGAAAGGAAGCTATCGCTAAACTTCACGTAGACGGAATCATCAGATACATTTCCAAAATTTCATAGGTTAAAGTTATTAAAAAATGTAAAATTAGAAAATTTTAGTATTTCACTTTATGTGGAATAAAAAAATGACTATATTTGCAAATAACTTTAAAAGAATGATATATGGAAAAGGGAATTGAGGATTTAGACTTTAACGAAGAAGATTACGGTATAGCACAGGAACCGTCGAACCCTAATGGTTACGTACCAGATTATGAATCATTAGAGCCAGAGAAACCTTGGATGGGGGATGAAAATCAACCACAGCCAGCAGATGGTACAAAACCAGAACCTGCTGCTGCACAAGAACCAGTACAAGAAGATGATATTATCATTTCTATGCTTAAACAAATAGGCATTTCAGACCCTTCAAAAATTAAATTTGAAAATGATGAGGGTGAAATTGAGGAAGTTTCTTGGGATTCATTGTCCGCAGAGGAAAAAATGAATATCTTAACACCAGAATCTCCTGACCCTAACTATGGTCTTGAAGAACCTGAAATTAACTTTATTAACTTGTTACGTGACGCGGGAATTACTCCAGAGGAGTACATTAACTATCAGAGAGAACAGGCTATTGAAGAATACAGACAAGCATTAGAAGGTAATCCACAATACGAAGTTGAGAGGTTAACAGACGAAGACTTATATGCTTTAGACTTACAATCAAGAGTTCCAGATATGACAGACGAAGAAGTTGCCATAGCTCTAGAACACGAGAAAGCTAATCCTGAACTTTTTGAAAAGAAAATGCAAGGAATTAGAGCTGAGTATAAAGCACTAGAAGACGAAAGAAGACAAAATGAGGAACTTCTCGAACAACAACAGAAGCAAGAACAATTTGAAGCCTTCCAATCTGATGTACTTGATGCAATTGAGTCTTTAGATGAAGTTGGAGGTGTAAAATTAAATTTGGACGAAGATGACATGGAAGAAGTTGCAAACTTCATATTATCGCTAGATTCGGCAGGAGTTAGTTATTTAGGAAAAGCATTAGACGACCCACAAACTTTAGCAAGAATGGCTTGGTTTGCATTGAAGGGAGACGAAGCTTTTGCAACTATCACTGATTATTACGATAAGGAGATAGCAAAAGAAAAACGTTCAGCCTACGAAGCTGGATATGAAGATGCAAAGAAAGGAATACAACCAAAGAGTACTAGAAAACCTACTGTTGTAGTTGCTCCTAAACCTGCATCTGAACCCAAACCCGGGGGCACTAATCCCCATGAAAAAACAATTGATGATATAGATTTTTAATTAAAAAAGTATGATAGTAGCGAATTTTGTATCAAACAGACCGACAATGTCGGAAACTAGAACTTATGAGGATTTCTATAAGTTCTTAGGAACTAGACCAACTAAATTAGGTGTTGTTTCAAGACTTTACCCAGAACTTACAGCTTCTTACCTAACAGAATCTCTAAGAAACATTTTCTACCAAGATGTAAAATCTGGTAATAAATATCAAAGCATTGACTCAATGTACTTTGAATGGGAAGTTGAAACCAACTACATTAAGAGAGTTGAGTTTGCAGATGTACCAACAGAAGATGGTTCAAACGGTTCAGAAATTGTAATGGCTTTCAAAGAAAGATATTACGAAAAGTATGACATCTTCAAGATTGATAAAACAATGCAGCAATGTATTGTAGTGAGCAGACCAGTTAGAAAAGCTGATAACTATTGGGAAGTAGTTGTTAGACTTATTGATAGTGACTATTCTAGCGTTCTTGACTTTAGTGGTTGCCAAGTAGGTGATACTACTAGATTCCAATCTAACGCAATGCCTGAAATGCACGAAGAAGGATATGTTAAATATCAATCTAACATTGAAAAACACAGAAACTTCATCACAACTCACAGATGTGACGACAGTTATTCTGCACTTTATGCAGCTCATGAAAACGTATTCATCAGTATTGCAGAAGGTAAAGACACTGGTAGCTTAAAAGAAACATTATATAAGATGGACAAGAAAGAAAAAGTTCTTCTTGATAACTTTTTATATGTAAGAAACAACGGTCTATTATTCAACAAATGTAATGTTGACGTAAATGGTAAACCGACTATTGTTGACCCAGATACTCAAAGACCAATCTACATTGGTGACGGTATCATCCCACAAGTAGAAAGATTCGCATCTAAATATGCGTTCGCAAAACTTTCTATCGACGTATTCCAAACTGTAATTGCTACAATGAATGAAAAAGCAACTCAGCCAACTGGAAACAAATACGTATTTATTTGCAATGAAAGAATGTGGTTCTTAATCCAGAACGTTCTCGGAGATTTCTTAGCTAAATACAAAACTATTGGTACTTACCTATGGTCTAAAGCAGCTAACGATTACATCAAAGTTGGTGCTGCATTTGATAGCTATACATTCGGTGGAAACACTATCTCCTTCAAAGTTGATAGAACATTCTCTAGAGAATATGGTATGGAAAAAGCATATTGTCTATGCTTAGACCTAACTGCTGATTCTACTGGAAATGAACCTCCAATCCAAATGTTCACACTAAAAGGTGGAGACTTCATCACTAATAAATATCCAGGTGTAGGTGGATTAGATGGATTAAGTTCAGGAATTGTATCAAGTCCTGTTGCTGCTTCTAAGTTAATCAACTGGGGATATTCTGGTGTTGGTGTATTCAATCCTTATAGAAGCTTTATCTTAAGAGAGCTTTAATAAATAGTCAAGATATAGTAAGGGAGTTGAAATAGCACTCCCTTACATTTTTTATATATTATAAACCTTATGAATTAATATGAGTACTGATAATGCAAACAAACTAATGCAAAGTCCTGCTGAAAATTTTATCATTCTTAGAAGTGTATATGGTAAAGTAGGCATGAAATATTACATCCAACCTAGTAAAGACCCAAGAACTGGACAGTATCCACCTTGTGTAAAACCTGTAAATAGTGTTGGAGACATGATTCTTTCAGACCCAGAAAGAAATAGCGGTAAAGTCTTTATTAAAGAAACTGAAACGTTCGTTATTGAAGATGGGACTACATTTGATTTAAATAACCCTTATGACGCTGCTAAATGGGAAGCAATTAAAAATTGCATCTTTATCGCTCAATCAAGAGATAGCACTGACTCAAAAGGTGTAAACGTATTTGATGGTCCGGGTGTAAAGGGAACTCTACGTCCAAGACAAGGTATTGCTGAAATCTATATCGAAAGACCTGGATATGAAGCTGCTAAGAGAGTATCAAAGAAAAAGAAAATTCACGATGCTGGAACTTATATTCTTGATGACCCAAGAGGTGATGAAGGAAGAGTTCAAATGGCTAGACTACTTGGAAAACACATGCGTAATGTATCAAGCGCTGATGTTACTGACTTCTTACTAAGCATTGCTGAAAAAGACCCTGACAGAATTATTAACCTATATACAGGAGATGATATTCATGTTAGACTTCTATTTATGGACGCAAAAGACAAACACGTCATTATAGTTAAACAAAAACTATATATGTACGGAGATAGCGTTTGTTTGGGGGCAACTGATGATGCAGCTATTACTTGGATGAAAGACCCACGTAATAGAAGAGTGCTCGAGTTAATTAAGAAGGACACATATCCTGACTTATACGAAGACTATAAAGGATACGAGGAAGAACCAGAAGGCAATCCAGCCGAAGAGTTCGCAGCTTTAGACGCTCCGAAGGCTCCTACAAGGTTTAAAAAATAAAACTATAAAAATAATTCTACTATGACAGCAAGACAGGCATGGGAATACATGTTAATTGAAATTAATAAAGTTACTTCCCCTACTATGCTGATAGAGGATTTCAATCATCTGATTAATAGAGGCATATATCAATTCCTCAATAAGAGGTACATTATGTACGATATGAATCAGCAAACTTCTGATGATTTAAGGGTATTGAAGGCTTCGGCAACATTGTCGCCGGAGCTCCCATATTCTGATTTAGCTTTAAAGGGAGAGGACTTGGAAATGATTTCACAATTATGTGGAGCTTCTTATGAAGTAACACTTCCAAGTGACTATTTTCATATGCTAGGTTGTATTTGCCTTTATGAAATAGTTAATCCAAAGAAAGGCTGTGAAGGAAAATCCAAATATGTTAAATTTCCTGCAAGGAGATTGACCGCTGATATGGAACCCCAAATCATTAATAACTCTTACTTTAAGCCCTCTTATAAGACTCCATATTACTATATAAACAACATTAATACTTCAACAGAAGTTCCAACCTATCCTTATAAAGATAATCGTGGAACTGATATGAATGGAACTTATAAAGTAACCTCGCTCTTAGGAGATGCAGAAGGCGACAATAGCAATCTTCCAAGAACTATAATAATAGGAGGTGAGTCTGTAAGTACAGTTGATAGAGAAATTGCTGTTAGATATGGAAATGCTTCTACAGTAAGAATGGAAATAAAATGCGGAGAGTCTACCGCTCATAAACTTGTGAAAGTTAGAATAGACTACATTAAAGTTCCTCAAACGGTTATGCTTACTAAAGAACAGCTAGACCTTACAGAGGACACATCTCAAATATTAGAATTTCCAGATTACATATGCTTAGAGATTCTTAAAGAGTTGGTATCTATTGTATTGGAGAACTCCGGTGACCCTAGAATACAAACATATAGTCCAGTTAATCCGCCACTAGCACCTCCAACTCAGCTGCTGGCACAAACTAAAAAATAAATTAAAGTATGTTTCAATTTACGACAACAACCTTAATCAACGACGCTCTAGATTATACAACAAAGTTACCAAGATGGGAAGTAAAAGGTGAAACTCTCCAAATTAAGAGAGTTGGAAGTTTCAAGAAGGCTAACGTTGTTGCAATGTATAAGAGAGCGTATTCTGCTCCTGTTTTAGCAAAGGCTGTTTTAGATATGACTACTATTACTCAAGCATCTGGAGTATTCAGAATCGCTATGTATATTAGACTATCTGGAAATCAGAACTCTTATTATTCAAATGACTTTGTATTCAAAGGTAAACCTCTATACATTGAGTTTGAAAAGAAAACTGGAGATTCAGCAGCTCAATTAGCAACTAAAGTTGCAAATCAAATTAAGAAATATCAACGTGCTTACGACTTCAAACATTTTAATGTTTCAGTAAGCGGTAATAACCTGATTATCGAAGCTGTTGACGAGTATCAAAGATTCACTAAAATGGATATTGAATACTTCGACCCAGATTTAAGAGAAATTGCATGTACTTGTGCAGAAGGTGCATTTGCTGTAATTGCATCTGCAAAAGAAGCTGGTGCAGAAGGATTTGATAGCAAAAACATCCTAACTCAGGGAAGAGAAGGATTTGGAACTTATCAAAACATCATTAAAGACCTTAGAATCCCTACTCTAGATGTAAGAAGATATGAAGCTCCGTTACAAGACGAAGTTCCTATCATCAATGGTAAGTATAGTCAATATACTATCTATTACAAAGTAGATAGAGGACTCATGGGTGGAGCTGCTGTTGGACAGCAAGTAACATCTCAAACTACTCACGTATTCTACGTACATGATTCTGTAGCTGCTGAATTTGAAGCTGCATTAGCAACTTTAGGAACAGTAACAGAAGAAAAGAAACCTATCGTAATTACAGGTGGGGTTATAGATATTACTGACATGGTAAAAGCAGGAACTAAGAAAGAACTTACTCCAACTATTGATGGTGGAAGTACAGTAGCTTATGTTTCAGCTACAACAACAGCAGATTGGCTAACAGTTACTCCTGGAACTACTAAAGTAGGTTTTACAGGAACAACTAATGATTCTGGTGCTGCAAGAAGTGCAAAAGCAACTGTAACAGTATCAGCTAAAAACGGAGTTAGTGCTTCTAAAGAAATCACTATCACTCAGTTAAATGCCTAATAACTAATCTTTATATTTAAAGGCGGCGTCCGTTAGAGGTCGTCGCCTTTATTTGTTTTAGCCCTATGATATACAACAAATTAGCATCAGCAATATATAATGATATAGTATCAGGCTTACGCGGAATGCATGGGACAGCTACTATGTCAATCGAACAATTAGAAGATGACATAATAGATGAAAGATTGCAGATAATTAAAGAATATTCACTAAAAGGAATTCTTCCAAAGAATGATTTACTTTTATCATTAAATTGTATAGATGTAGATTGTAAATCATTAGAAAGATGTAATTGTGGAACAACTGGAGAAACACCAGTGGCTCACTTTGAGATTCCACAACTTTTAAATGATTATGGAGAATTGGCTATTGATTATATAGGTAGCACAGACAGACTACTTCCCTTTATATATTATACTTCTTCATCTGCATGGATGTATCATCAATACAGAAAGAGAGGAAGAAATAAACCTTATGTTTATATAGATGTAACTCCGAATGAAAATAATATGTATGATTGCTTTATCTTTAATGCTCCACTTATTAAGCAAGTAAGTGTTGTGGCAATCTTTAAAGACCCAAGACAGCTTGAGAACTTTGGATGCTGTGATTTAGAAGGAATTGATAACTTTACATTTATTAATACGGAGATTAAGAAAAGATTAACGGAGAAGAAACTACGTTATTACAGACAATTGGCTTCTCCAGTATTACCTAATGACCAAACACCTGCATAATGGTAAATTTTCATCAAGCAATGTTCCAAGCTAATTTATTATATGGAGTAGAAATGCTCCCTCAAGACTTTGAGGAATTTGGTTTAATAGCTTGGAACCTAATAGGAAACAAAAATGTAAGATTATACAGATATTGTACTAAGATAGAATGTCCGGACTATACAGTGGAACTTCCCTGTAATTGTGACATTATTGAAGCAGTTACTTATGCTTCTGAAGATTGGAAGTATGTAACTAACTATTCTCCTAATGGAGATTACACTTCTCAATTTGTAGAGAATTACATAGAAGGAAGAAAAATGTATGAAGACCCTTTATATATGAGTGGTAAATATGCAAAGTTTGAAAGAGTAGGAGACACTCTTTACTTTGATAAGAACTATGGAACTGTATACATCCTTTATAAAGGAGTTATACTAGATGATGAAGGTCTTCCTATGTTATCTGAAAAAGAAAGTTTAGCTATTGCAACATTTGTTGCCTATAGAAAGAAATATAAAGAAGGATTAATGACTAACAATGCGAATATCCTTCAGACAGCACAATTAATGCTTCAAGATTGGCTTAAGTATTGTGATGCTGCTAGAGTTCCAGAATATCTAAATCAAAATGAGATGAATGATATACTGGATGCCAAAACAAACTGGAATAGAAAAAGACATAATTTCTCATATAAACCTGTTTAACAATTATGAACTATGTAGGATATGTATATAAATGTGTGAATGTATTTAATGAAAAAGTATATATTGGGATAACAATAGAATCATTAGAAGAACGTAAAAGAAAACATATAAGTGATACTCTTAGAAATAAAGATAAATGTCACTTTCATAGAGCCTTACGAAAATATGGTTTAGATGCCTTTGAATGGAGTGTTATAGAAACCATCAGTTCTAACTCTAAAGAAAATCTTTTATTCTGTTTAAAAAATTTAGAGATTAAGTATGTAAAATTATATGATTCCTATAATTCAGGTTATAATTCAACTCCCGGAGGAGATAATTCTAGGACTGTTATTAAGTCTGTAGATATTTATACAGAAGACGGAATCTTGTTAGGAACTTTTGATAGTAGGACAGACGCTGCTGAATATTTAGAAATTTCTAAAAGTGCTATTATAAAGTGCTGTTCCGGAAAACAGAAATTTTCTAAATTAAAAGATGGAACTAAAATAATATGTAAAAACCATGGAGAAATTCCAACTTCAGAGGAGTTTGAATTTGTTAAATCATTTTCATACAGTCAATGTAGTGAGGTCTTTGCCTATACAGAATCTAGTAAACTAATACAAAAATTTGATAGTATAAAAGAGGCAGCTTTATACTTTAATATTGATAGACAACATATTTCGGATTGTTTACGTGGAAAACGCAAGTTTGCTGGAATATATAACGGTAATAAAGTAATTTGGAGGAAACAAAAATGAATTATTCGACGGGATGTGCGTTCAACATGGACGAAATGTTTATGAATTTTCCATACGACAAATTGGAAATGTCATGTGAAGATTGTAAGAAAATAAATAAAGACCCTCACAGGGATGTATTAGTAAAGAAAATATTTAGAGAGTGTGTAAAGGAAGTACTTAATGATATTGTAGATAACAATGTTACTTTCGTACTTCCTACACAAGGAAGATTTGCAGAAATGCATGTCAAAAGAACATACGGAGAAGACTTTAAAAAGGCTAGGCGACATGGTAAATGGAGAGATGTAGATTTTTTAAAGTCAGGATTCTCTGGAAATGAAATAGTTCTCAACATAAAGAGTGGAAACTTAGTAAAGTCTAAAACTGTATATGTTGATAAAAATATAAAGAATAAGATTATAGAGAATACTAACGAAGGTAAACAATACTGTTAAATTATGCAACTTAAAGAAATTAAAGATTACTACGAGTCACTTTGTGAGAAGTTTCCAGATGTTTCTGAAAAGGACATTAAAAGAATTTTGAACTATGGTTGGAAATCACTATATTTGCATAATCTTTACGGTGGAGATACCTTAATTACTGATGATTCGTTGTGGTGCTATATAGGAACACTTAGAAGAGATTCTATAAAACACTTTGAATACTACATCAAGAAATTAACTGTAAAATTAAGGGTTCTCTATAAACGTAAGAACATACAATGGGACGGATATTACTATTTTGCATTGACTGACTCTCAATATGAGGATTTCCTCAAACAGCACAATTCAAGAGGCAGAAAGAAGAAAATATTTAATTATGGGAATCAAGTACTATATCAAATATTAGATGAGTGCAAGATAAGAGAGCATAATCGGAAGTATATATTCAGAGTTCCCTTTGTTACCCTTGTAGGGAATGTTACATATAGAGAAAACTTTACATCTAAAGATGCGGAGTTAATTATAACAAGAGAACCTTTAAAATTTAAAGATATATTAGTATACAATAATAATTATGAATTTTTGTAAACATGAGCAAACAGGAAACAGTTAATACGTTTGATGGCGGTTTGATTATGGATTTAAATCCAATAGTTACTCCAAATAACGTTCTTACCGGAGCTCTTAATGCAACTTCAATCACGTATGACGGAAACGAATTTGTGTTACAGAATGATATGGGTAATGGAGAAGTTCATACTGCTAGACTCGATAAAGGATATATTCCTATTGGAATGAAAGAACATGGAGGAATTATATACGTAGCCGCATATAACCCTATAACTAAAAAGGGACAAATTGGTTCATTTCCTTCGCCACAACAATTGTACAGTGATTCAGATTTATCTACATCTCCTGTAGATATAAATTTTAATCAATTTGTTACCATTAGAACAGTTGAGGGTGTACAAGTTCCATTTATCATTAGCGAGTACAGAAAACAGAAGTTATTTCAAGAGAATAACTCTGAAGAAGCAAAGACTTTCCACCCGGGAGATAAATTTATACTTACTGCCGAAAGCATAAGTGATACTATTAAACAGGCTATCGAGGATGGGGCTGTAAGCCTTAGACTTGGAGTAATAAATAGTTCTGGAAACATAGATTACGTGGATTCATCCACGTTGAGGTTATACGATAACAATTTGTGGATATATGAAACTGATAATACAGAAGAAGCTTTAACCGATAACAGTCTAGTTCAAGTGTTTTCGGCGAAATCATCTGGAGTATTGGTTTTAGTAGTTGAGTTAAAAACCTTTAGCAAGTTTAATTTAATTAGAAAATATAAATATGACGAAGATACTAAATTGATAAGTGTTATACTAACTGGAGAAATGGATGGAGATTCTCCTCTTTTTCAAGGAAAAACAAACGTTGACTCTAATGTAAGTCTTTATGGAAGTACTACACGAGACAGTACAAAACTCTATCAAACTCTTACTATATCTCAAAATAATACATCTGACATGGGCAAGGTCGATTACAGTATTATGCCCGTTTCGGTCTATGGAGTATTGGAGAGAATGGTAAAAAATGGAACAATTGACTTTAGCAAAATTCGTCCTAACAAGGAGGATTTCAATGAGTGGAGGTTTTTTGTTTCTGATAACTATATAAAGATAGGTTGGGGATATGATTATTACAATATGAACGAAGATGAAGGAGTAGAGAAAATGGTATTTAGATTTATTGATATAAATGTACACCCAGACGACCCTTCTTCTTACAACTCGGGATTTTACTATGAAATATCTAAAGAATATTACAACGGTTCTTTTGAGGAAATTATTCCTTTTGATAGTCTAAAAAAGAACTGGTTGTATGTTGTTAGAATAGACAAATATGTTACCGGAGTATCGTCCGTAGTCGCATATAGGTTACTATATACAGGAACATTGTTTAATGAATACTATAACGGAAATAATAAAGACTTTAATTTTCTACAAATTCCTAAGCAACAACTTTCTGTTGAAGCTCCTGTAAAAGTTGAAGTTGTATCTTCCAAAGAGGAAGTCTATTTGAAGAAAAAAGAAAATTCTTCTCCTTTCCCAGCAGGGTATACTTTATTGGACAATGTTACTCCGGGAGACTATCTTACATATAAAGCATCTCTTGATAGTAGTATTGCAGGAGATGAATATACAACTAAGAAGAAAGGAACTTACAAAATTAATGTATCTCCAGAATTAGCTTACAAGTATGATTCTAAAAAATTTGCAGGATTTCCTGAGGAGCTTACTGTAGAAAAATACTATGGTTCGTCTCCTACTATTAGTTCAGGAACATGGGAAGAAACTCCACTTTATAGTGCAGACAGTAATCTCACTCCCAATGTTACAACTGATAACAACTTTATAAGTTCTTCATATAATGCATCCAAAAAGGCCATCGAAGTAAATTTATCTACTACAAGGACGGCATATGCCACATCTGGAAATGTAGAATCGAAGACTTTGGATAATTATGCTTTGCTTCCATTATATACTTCCGACATGAGAGCATCTGATAGAGACAGAATCTTCTCATTTAAAGAAAGTAATGGTGTATTGACTGCGACTTCTGGAGATGAAGATTATATATGTTATAATTCCAAATTCTATAAAGACCAAGGTCATACAGAAGGACTTAATAAAGGAACTAGCACGGGAAGTCATGACGATGACGGACTACAAACCGCTTTAAATAGTATGGGAAACGGAACCGTAGGAATATTTGGGGGACATGATAAAGACCACGCATCTTTACATTATGGTCGTACTAGAATAAGTAGAAATGGTTGGTGGTCTCGTGGCAACGAAGTTGACGACGAAGACAACTTCTTACTGGCAACATGGATGGATACAAATGGTTCACACTGGGTAATAAATTTGGGTTCAAGAAAGACTGAAACATCTAATGTAAATTCTGAAACTGATATAATCAGACTTCCAGAGATGTTAAAATGCATCATGAGTCAGATTTGTACAGTAAGAAGAAGTAATGTTTCTAAGTTCTTTGCAGGGCCAAATTCGGAAGCATTAGTATATCACCTACAATTTGAAACTCACTATAAAGGGAAGGTAAAAGTAACTTCTCCTGGAGAATCTACAGTAGACTTCTATTTGGGAGATACAAACTCGCAAGGAAATTTAGTAAGCATTAGGGAACACATTCAATGGTGGAAATCTAAACTAGGAGATAAATTGGAAAACTTCATTCCTGAGTTTTATATCTACAAACCTACTGATGCTGCTATAGATATTCCGTTTGGAAACACTTTAAGAATAGACAATGATATAAATATATTAGGAGGATATACTAACGCATATTCATATTTCAGTACAGGAAACACTGATACCACTGCAGATAAAGGAAAAATATACATCGCAAGCACAACTGATGGAACTTTAAATGCTGACGGTTCAGTTAAAAATATTGAATGGGATAGTAATGGCTCAGTCGTTCCTGCAAGCAATCAAAGAAATATTAGAATCTGGGGAAATAGAACTATTTCTTTACCAGAGGATATTAATAATATATTTGTGAATGAATATTCTGTTACAGGAAGTGAGTCTGAACTAAATAGAATATTGATAAATCCAAGTAAGGGAAGCCCCTCTATAATAGGCACATGGACTAAAGGAAAAGATGGACACGCTCCAGATATGAAGAGTGCTGTTTATTTTGGAGGAAACACAAACATATATCAACCATATAATTAACAATGGACTTTATATCACTAAACAATGAAGCTGTAAGCATCTCTCAAGGTGCAATACAGCTTCAACAAAAAGGAGCATTAGTTTACGAATATAATCCTCTAAAGGTATTAAGGTTAGGGGAAGACCTTGTGGAAAGTGATAAGGTCACATATCCAAAAGGAAGTCTTGTTGACTTAGATACTGAACTTCTCCCGTTCGATTTAAATCATCCTGTGGATATTATTCCTCAGCAATCTTATGATGGTTCTGTAAACCTTATTCTTAATGATGGAAATACTTTTCCTAAACTAATAAATACGAGATTTTCTTCTACTGGTATGAACACATATCAAATAGTAGATAGGAGTGGAGATAATGATACTAATATATATGACGAGAGTTCTTTTGATTCTGATGTTTCTTTATATAAAAAGTTAAATACAATTCCTAGACTTATGTTTACTGGCTTAGGAACAAGTGGTAATCTTAAGGTGGGAAACTATGTATTTTATTTTAAGCTATCAGATTCTGACGGCAACGAGTCTGATTTTATAGCAGAGTCAGGAATTGTAACTTGTCATATAGGAAATATAAACGACCCATTTTCTATACAAGGCGGGATTAGGGATGAGAACAGTTATAAATCAGTGTCTTTTATTTTAACGAATATAGACTCTTCTTATAACAATGTTGTTGTTTATTATACAAGAAGTACATCTGACGCAAATGCGAACGAAATTGTATCTTCGTTTAAAATAGACAAAAACTTTGCTGTATATAATAACATTGCAAGGGTTAACATTAATGGATTTGAAAACATTACTCAAGTTAGTTTGAATGACATAAACATGCAATATAATGTCGTAGATAGTGCTAATGCACAAACTGCTTGTCAAAATATGCTGTTTATGGGTAATGTAAATAATCCTGAAATAGAATATAAAGAATTATCCGATTTGTCATTAAGATTCCTTCCACACCTTAATCTAAAGAATAATATAGGTTGGATAAATGAAAAATATGAGGATTCTTCCGGACAATATGAATACTACAATGTTCAGAATATTTATCATAAACTAGGATATTGGAACGAAGAAATCTATAGGTTTGGCATAGTATATATACTTAATGATTTTACTCTTTCTCCAGTATTCAATGTTAGAGGAATATCTGATTTAGTTGAAAACGTTTCATATACTAAATATAAGGTTTATAAAAATCCAGTAGACCCAAATTCCAGTATAGAAAAAATTAAGGCAAACAGAGAGTATATTCCTACCAATAAAGACTCCTACAAGCTGGATAATCAGAATGAAAACTCAAAGGGAGTAGTAAGGATTAATTATTCTGGAAATCAGCTACAAAGCTCTGGAATTGTGCCAATCGGCATAGATTTTAAAATTGATAAAGAAGCCCTAGCTTTACTAAAGAGGTTCACTAAGGGGTTCTTTTTTGTAAGGCAGAAAAGGATTCCAACTACTCTATGTCAAGCTGTAACTATTGGACTTGAATCTACTAGTCATTTACCAGTACTTCCTATAAATAATGGATATTTAGTAGAAAGGTTCATTGATGATGATGGAGTACTTACTAACGACTTTAGCAGAAGGTATAAAACAGTTTCTTCTGACTACGTGTCTGAAGGTTATGCTGCCTTATGTCCAGAATTTGAGCTCAGACAACCTTATTTCAATCAGTTATTTACTGGAACTGAATTTGAAGTATCGATGGCTAGGTCACAATTTAGGACAAACAAATTCAACAATTTGGCTTTACATTATTATAATCTTGATTATACTACCAATAGCTCTATAGGAAGCGAAACATATAATATTACAGCTATCACTGATAATATAAAGCTTCTCAAAGGTAAAAAGGAGGTATTCTCTTCTAGAGCAGGGGAAGCTGAAGAACAGTGGAGAGTATCATATTATGAATATAGAAATAAATCTAAAAATGCCAGAAACTTACTAAGAGGAGCTTGGGGTCCGTTTTTAGGAATCGAAGGATATAATACAAACAAAATGTCCTTGATTAACATAAAAATCCCTAATTACAATGAAAATTCTATTGATGATTATTTCTCTATACGTTTTGAAGATTCTTCTTCTTTTTATGCAGTTTGCGATAGAACTTTATGGGAAGATGTAGATGAATCTGAAGAGATGGCAAAAGTATCTGGAATATTTAGAGGAGATTGTTTTATAGGTAATTATACGCACAGGATGTGCAGAAACTTCCAAGACCCATCTTCTCCTATAAATGATGATATAGTAGATGCAATGTCTTGGAAAGACAATTATGACCCTGATAACCAAGAAAGTTATTCTAAAATAAATAGAGGAGACGTCAATGCTATAACTTTAGGACACTGGGCAACAGTAAAAGTTTGCAGTAATATAAATCTTTCTATGAGATGTTTGGATAAATCATACAGTTCCGAAGAAGGATTGACAGGAAAACCCAGAGGTTTCTACCCATTGCAAGCAATGAGTACTGGAGGAGAATCGAAAATTCCAGAATCGTTTATTATAAATGATGGAATAAATTCTACTACTTCTGACAAATATAACTTTGAGTTACCCGATGTTCCTGCAATAAAGAATCACTTTGGTGTTCGGATTATGTACTCTGACATTAATATAAATGATTCATTTAAAAATGGATATAGGGTATTTAGGCTCACTAATTATAGAGATTATCCTCTTACATATGGAAACATAATCAAATTAGTTGAACTTTTCGGCAACATTCTTTGCGTTTTTGAGCACGGAGTAGCTTTGATTCCGGTGAATGAAAGGGTAGAATCTGGAAGTGGAGCAGGTGGAAGTGTCTTCATAAACACCTCTAACGTGCTGCCAGAGAACCCAAGAGTACTGTCTGATACATTCGGTACCCAGTGGGCAGAGAGTGTCATCAAGACCCCGTATTTTGTTTATGGAGTGGACACAGTTGGGAAGAAGATTTGGAGAACAAATGGTGAAACGTTCGAGGTAATATCGGATTTTAAAGTACAGAAATTCTTAAATGATAATATTTCACTAACTGAAAAAGAGATGACTCCAATTATTGGAATTAGAAATGTAAAAACTCATTATAATAGATTTAAGCAAGATGTAATGTTTACTTTTTATGATGATATTAATACTATAGAAGAAAAGGTATGGAATCTATGCTATAATGAAGTTCTTCAAAAGTTTATTACTTTCTATTCTTGGGTTCCATCTTATTCTGAAAATATTGATAACATATTCTTTACTTTCGACAGAGATACCTCAAAAGCTATAGCTAAACTAACTAAAGATTATCCTTTAATAACATTATCTGAAGGAAACTTAATCTCTCCCCCAACATCTACTGAATTGGGGAGCTTGAGGTTAAATATGAACTTAGAAGAATATTTAGTAGATTACTACCTTGCTGATGATAGGTTGAGAAATCAGTACTTTATTAGTACTTCTGGAGATGTTTCTATATCGGAAGCGCTGAAAGATAATGTATTGTGGTCTTTCCCAGTTAAAGCTGAAGTATATCATCATCTAAGTACTTCAGAGGGCAATTCGAAAGTAATTGATAAAACTGTATATTCTACAATAACTGTTGCTACTCAAGAGTACTATAATACTTTAACTACATCTTTCTGGAAACACGGAAAGGCAGGATTAATGGAAACTAAGGAGCCCCTTCGTCAGACTTATTGGTATGGCAAACAACATCCGTTTGAGTTTGAGGTAGTGGTAGTTGATAATCCCTCAGTCCATAAATTATTCGAGAATTTGGTTTTATTATCTAATAATGTAGCCCCTGAATCATTCCACTATGAGATAACTGGAGATGTATATGACTTTGCTGATGATAGAAAGAATATGTACTTTAGACAAGAAGCAACCAAGGACCTTTATCAATACAATGGTTCCGATATATTATACGATAGTGAATACCTCAAAGTACATCCTGAACAACGTGACATTATAGGTTCTACATCTCCATATAAGGAAAGGTCTACAATGTTTCCTCTATATTATACTAGAGTGGATACTATAAATGAAATAGAAGATTACTATCAAGCGGCAACATCTCCACATAGAGATTATCAAAGTCTATCAGGCTCCGAAATTGTTTATGATAAAAGATATGATTCTTATCATATACTTACTCATGTTAAAGGATGCCCATTTAAAGGGATGTATAAACAGAGATGTAAAGATACAGACCCAGGAGCTATAATCGATGACTCAGTTCCATATCCATATGTGTGGGCTCAATATGGAAGACTTAGAGGCAACATGGACTTTATAGAAGACAACTGGTACGTACAAATTCCGCCAATTAATTTCTATCAGAAGAACGAACTTCAATGGAAAGTTGGAAAAGAAGGGGCTTGGTATCCTCCTCTTAATTTAGCTAATAATCCTTTACCAAATGATATATCAATTCTGGAAATAAAGACAGAAAATGATATTCCTAAAGAGTTGGTTAAATTGGGATACGGAGTTAATAGTGATTCATTTGATACAACTAAGTGGGAAACCATTACTAATCATAGAAAAGAATCTAAGATAAAAGATAAAGTCATGAAGGTAAAAATCAGGTATACTGGTGATAAATTAGTCTATGTGACTGCATTAAAAACAATATATAATATAAGTTACGCATGAATGAAAATCAAATTGGTGGGACGATAACATCTCAGCTACCACCTATCATTCCTCCTCAGTTTAGTATAACTAATAAGATAGGTCCATCAAAACTTCCTAAAATGGATTTCTCCTCTGCTACTAAAGGCAGAGGAGGATTCTTTCAGGGAATGGGCGGAATGGGTTCTTTAGGAAATATGGCTAGTACTGTTAGTAGTCTAATTCCTCAAAAAGAACAATCTGGACTTACTACTGGACTTAATGCTGGCTATGATGCTGCTGCTAATACAGTTAGTGCTATTCCTGGAGTTGGAACAATCATTGGAGGAGCTATGAAGATTGGTGGTATGTTATCAGACGGACTTACAGCTATGGGAGTGGGAACAGACCAGATGACTACAACTGACAAGATTCTCGATAGCAAGTTTATGAAATTAACTCCGATAGGTCTTATTAATTCCTTTGGAGCAAAGAAAGCTGATACTATCGTAAAAGATAATGAGGCTTTTGAACAAGTAGGTTCTTCTTATGGTGGAACTACAGATGTAGTCGATAATGCCTTAGAGAAAAGTGGAAAGAAGTATGGATTATTAAGTGGTAAAGGAAGAAACAAAGCTAACCGTGAGATTGCCAGAGCTAAACTCCAACAGACCAAAATGGGAAATATAGCAGATGAAGCAAGAGACGCTTTTTCTAACCAATCGGCATCACTTAGTATGATAAATAATAGAAATCTATTGGGAATGACGGGAGGATATCAGCAAAAAGGTTCTTATATTGGAAGAAATGGATTAAAACTTCCATCCGTAGAGGATATGGAGAAAGCTAGAGCTACTGTTGCGAGAATTAGACAGAAAAAACTATCTGAATCTAAACCTGTTGAAGAGTTCAAAGATGGAGGTAAGATGAATGTAATTCCAGAAGGAGCTTTACATGCACATAAGCATCACATGGATGTTGAAGGTATTACTCCCAAAGGTATTGCAGTAGTAACTCAAGAAGAAGGTGGAGTAGTTCAACATGCTGAAATAGAACGCAATGAAATAATCTTTACCAAAGAGGTAACAGAAGAATTGGAACGTCTATATAAAGATGGAAGTGATGAAGCAGCAATACAAGCTGGAAAGCTAATTGCTAAGCAAATAATTGAAAATACTCAAGATAATACAGGATTAATCGCGGAGGTACAGGTATGAAAATAGAAATAGGAGATAAAGAATATAACGTAGAGGTTGCAAGAACCGAGGAAGAGAAGGTTAAAGGCCTACAAGAAAAGGAGTCTTTAGGAGAAGATGAGGGGATGTTATTTGTGTATGACGAACCTCAAGAAATCGCCTTTTGGATGAAAGATACTGCAATTCCGTTGGACATAGTATTTATGGATGAAGATGGAGAGGTAATATCAGTTAAACAAGGACAGCCCTACGATGAAACTTTATTAGAAGAAGATGGAGTAATGTATGTTCTTGAAGTTAATCAGAACTCGGGAATCCAACCGGGCGATGAACTCGATATGGAAGATGACGATGATGACAAACAGCCAGTTATGAAAGTGCTGGCTCCAGACGGTTCCACTCAAATGGAACTTGAAGGTGGAGAGAGAATTTTTAGTAGAAAAAATACTAAAACACTTATCAAAATGGCTAAACGAGCATATTCTTCGGAATTAGATAAGGATTATAAAGCCTTAGGAAAGAAAGTTTTTAAATACTTACATATACAGGACACAAATACTCCAGAATACGTAGATACTCCAAAGAGTAAAGAAGATTAACTATTTTAAATGAACTAAACGTATAAATACTAAATTAATGGATTATTATTTTGATATGTCCATAAATATTGCTAATTTTGTCAAGTATTTAAGTATTTAACGTTAAAACTAAAGAATTATGAAATTAGAACCTAAAGTAAAGAAATTTCAGGAAGGCGGAGCAGCTCCAGCACCTGCTGCTGAACCAATGCCAGCTGAACAAGGTGCAGCACCAGAACAAGGTGGAGGAGAAGGCGACCCATTGATGCAATTAGCTCAAATGGCTGCAGAAGCACTACAAAGTGGTGATTGTAATACAGCTCTAGCTGTATGTGAAGGATTTATGCAACTCGTTCAAGAAGCATCACAAGGACAAGGCGGAGAAGCAGCTCCTCAAGGTGAACCCGTCTATAAAAGAGGTGGAACCTTAGTCAGAAGAGTATAAGAGTAGAAGTTAGAAAGGAGTGTACAAGATTTATGTATGCTCCTTTTTTATTATAAATGTAAAACACATGTCACAGGCGATTAAAAAATTATCAAACGGTGGAGGTGTCTCACAAACTGAACAGAAACCAAAAGAAGAAACTCCTCAAGTAAGAACATTTAAACTTGGAGAGAGAGAAATTGAAACAGGCTCTTTATTAAGAAATGCTGACTCAAATTTAGAATCATACCTTGAAAGTACAGGTTGGAGTTCTAAAAAGAAGAACGCTTTCAGAGAAACTTATGGTAAATACCTGCAAGGAATTAACTCTGGAACAATCTCTTCTAGAGATGTAGGAAGAAATTGGATTGATTCTACTGGACAATTAACAAATACCTCTGGAAAGGGATTCGATGCTAATGGAGCCGTGGCACATTACCTGGACTCAATAGCAGATGCTATTCCAGATTATGTAAAAGAAGAGAAAGTTCAACCTACTGTTACTAAGAAATCACTTAATTTTAGTGCAGGACTAAATAAGTCACTGCTTGATAAATTCTTCGGAGGAAATAGATACAATCAATCAGTTTGGTATAGTAGAGACGCTTTAGATGAAACTACGAAGAAAAGAGGAATAACCAATAGATTAAAAGATTTTTCAAGTCAATTTAACTCTTACGCTGATTCATTATTAAATGACCCTGAGTTTGATACTAAGTATGATTTATCAAATACAGCCTTTAAGAACAAGGATGAGTTTAGAAACAAAATAGAACAGGCTAAAGCGGCTCTGTCTAATGATAAATTCGGAGATGATGATTGGAGAGCTTTGGCAGAACTTGGAATAGACCCAGAAGGTTACAGAGGTTGGTTTGGAGATGTTGATGATGCAACAGCACAGCAACAAGCAGTAAAGAAAGATAATTATAAAGGAACTCCACTAGAGGATTTATCTAAAGCAAATACTAAACTTACAGATGCTGGATTCTTGGCTAGAACTGATGAAAAAGGTAACATATTTTATTTAAATCCAGACGGTACAGAAATTAAGAATGGAGTTATTGGAGAAGAATTTAACCCCAAGACCGATTCTTTAGCAGGTTGGTTTAGAGTAAATGGAAACATTTATAACCCAAGCGAATATGCTAATTGGAGTCCAGAAGTAAAGAACGCTTATAATATTATCCTTAATCAACAGGATGATAAAAACATATATGATGACCCTGTTTACGGAGAACTTAAAGATAAATACGGATATTCTCATGTAGCAGATGCTTCTCTATTCTTCGATAATTTCAATGGAGAATTAGTAAAAGCATATACAAGACCTACTGTTGAGAATCCTGCTGGTTCTAAATCTCAATACTTCCTTAATAAGAATGGTAAGTTTACTCCAGTAAATGTTACCTATAATGATATTTTGGGAGAATGGGTTGCTAATGATAATGGCACAACCATTAGATTAGGAAAACAAAGAGAAGCCGGTACACAACCAATTTCTGGAAGTGATGCAAAAGTAGGATTTAATAAAGTAAGACAATTTACCTTTAGTGGTAAAGATGCCTATACACAAGACAATATCTTAGGTTTATTAAGAAGACTTGGAGATAATCCTAATCTTGCCAATGATGCAAGATATAGAAGTTTTATTCAAGGACTTTTCTTACCCGGTTTATTAGATTCAATGAAATCAGAAGAGGGAATACCCCTAACTGACCTTATTAAAGAGGGAAGAATTGACTTTAGACTACTTCCAAATGAGACTAAGAGAGGATTAAGAATCCTTAGAGATAGTCAGGGTAGAGTTACTAACCTTACATTTGACACAGGAGATGGGCCTCACAGTTCAGGTTCTCCATTAGGTGGAACAGGTTGGAAAGGATTTAAACCTATCAAAACAGACTATAATGCATCTCCCTTAAAAAGGAAAGAGGGAGGAATCATTAAAGCACAATGGGGAGTAAGTACTGATTACATAGTGGACAGACGTAAACCCGCAGTAGAGCTTAATGAAGAAGAAAAGAAATTAAATAAGAAAGCTACTGATAGTTATGATAAAACCCAATCAATAAAGTTTGATAATAAAGACTTGACTGACGCAGGTGGTATTATTAAAACTTCTGATAGGGTAAAAATGGGGGCAGCTATGGCTGACCTATTAAGTGCAGGACTTGGGTTTGTTCCAGGAGCTAACATTGCTTCCGCGGGTATTGGAGCCGCTAGTTCACTTGCTGAATTTGGTGCTGATGTTTCTGATGGACTCGAATGGGGAGATGTAGGAAATCTGGCTCTTAACTTGGGAATGGATGCAGTGTCATTAATTCCTGCAATGAAGAGTATTAAAGCAGCTAAAGCTATGGGCAAATTAGCTAAGTTTGTTCCACTTATAGCAACAGCTATTGGAGCAAGTACATTATTTAATGACCAAGAAAGAGAATCTCTTACATCATCATTAAAGAAAGTAACTAGTGGTAATGTAAAGGATTTAAGTACTGACGACTTTAAAAATCTAGCAACCATTTCAAGAGTTGTACTAGGTGGTAAAAACTTCCTAAAATCTCAAGACGGAAAAATAATGTCAAGACTTAGAGGAACGAAGAGAGCCCCATCTACTAAACAAGAAATATCTGTAGTTGTTAAAGGAAGAGAAAATCCTATTAAAGTTCAAGTAAATAATGCAGACATTGAAGGAAAGGATGCAAACTATATACAAGATTTAGCTAAAAAGAAAGCTAAGAAAATACTGGCCGATGAAGGCTTAGTAGAAAAGAATATTCCTGATGATGCTTTATCAGTAGAAACTAAAGGTACAGATAAGTGGTATAAAGGAAGTCTTTTAAATAAGAAGAGAGTTCCAACAAAGAAAGTGCCAGGATTTGAGTATTCTAAACCTAATTGGGCGCAGAGACATTTAGTTCCTCAATCTTCAGAAACCCCTAAGAACTTTGGACAATTCTGGGGAATGAGAGGTATCAATCCTAATGGAAGACTTGGTTGGTTATCTGATACTCATTGGGTAGGAAGAAGTACTCCAAAAGGTGAAGTTAAAATGCTGACTGGCAATCCAGATGCTGAAATAAAAGGAAGCCTTTTAAATCCAAGTCAGAGAAGACAAAGACTTCAAAGCAAGGGATTGACAAATGAAGAACTGAACAAGAGAGGAATATATAAACAAGGTGGAATTATTAAAGCTTCAAATGGAGATAAATTAAAGATTTCCAATGTAGTTAGTAATGCTGATTGGGGAACTGATATTTATGGAACAGAAGGATTTAATAACTGGTTAAATAGTTATAATCTAAAAAACTATCAAGACTTTAATAACTTACAGAAATCTTATCATGGAAATCTTACTGCTTCTGGCTATAAACCTGGAACTTCTCCAGTAAGTTATAATCAAGGAGTTTATGATAGACAAACTACCTTTAATAAAGTAGCTCCTGGAGTTAATGCAGTTATTGAAGGTCTTGCTAAAACTGGCAAGATTACGAGAGCCGGAGTATCAGGAGACAATGCAACAAGTAACTTTACTGATGGTTATTTTGGAGGACAAGAATATTTAAGACATGGTGGAATGAGAGGAGTTACCTCTGATGAGCAACTTAAAGCTATAAATGCTTTAGCAAATAAGAAAGGTCTTGAATATTACATTGATGATGCAACTGGTATGGCTATGTTAAGACCTAGTACTACTTTACAGACTCCAATTGCTCCTAAGTTCAATACCCAAACTATTGATACATCCAAAGCTGTTATAAATCCTAATACTGGAAAAGTAAGTGGACTTCCTAATATTGGAGGAGCAGCTCCTACGAGAGCTAATCCCTCTGAAACAAGAGGAACTACATCAGGAGGTGGAATTAGACAAATCTTAGGTAACTTAGATCCAACTGCATTTATCCAAGCTGGAAGAATGATGGGAAATATTTGGAACAATAACAGAGTTGCAAAGAAAACCAAAGAAGGATTAAAACCATTATTACTTGATACTTATGAGACTCCAAGACAAATAGTAGGAGACTTAGCAACAAGACAGGCTTATAATGAAAGAGCAGCAAACTTAGAAAGTCTTGCAGCAAAACCAAGAACATCTGATGCTTCTTTACAATTGGCAGGAGAATTAGCAGCTAATTCACAAGCTAATCAAATGAGAGCAGAGGGGGCTTTAGCTGATAACGATATGATTCGTAGAACTGGTGAAGCAGCTTGGCAAAACAATGCAGAAGCAGTTGCAAGAAGAAATGAAGTTGCTAATAGAAATAGAGCTTCTATGCTAGGAATTGATAAAGCTAAGAAGGATATCGATGCAGCAAGAATGTCTGCAAATTGGACTTCTTTAGAAAACTTTATGAAGGAAAGAGAGTATAAGGCTACTATGGACAGAGACAGACAAAGACAATTTGACCTTAATGTTGGAATGAGTAACATTCAAGCAGGTACAGAAGCTAGACTTAAACCTCTTAGAGATTACTTAGAACAACAGAGTTTAAAAGGGGTTGATATTAGTACTCTTCCGCAATACAAACAATACTCTGACCTTATTGAGAGTCTAGGACGTGAAAATGTTCAAGCACAAAATCAATTATATTCAGATGTATATGGATTAAGAATGCCTAGAGGACGTTGGTCACCCATTATTAGAAAAAGAGGAGGACAATTAACTTATGCTGAACGTTCAAAACTTCAAGCACAAAAAGACACCTCTAAAGCTAAGACTGAAAATGCTAAACTCTTTCAAAAGAATATAGAAAAAACAATAGATACAAATATAAAAATGATTAATAATCTATCATCAGTATCTAAACAACTTATAATTAAGTCAATGACATGAAAGTAGAACCGATAGTAAAGATGCAGAGTGGGGGTGGTATGCCCCCATTCACTTATTATACACCACTTGGGATGCAAGATACTACAAATGTAGGTGCAGCAGAGCAACCTCAAGCTGTACAGCCAAGTACCAAAGAAGAGGGAATCACTGACAAGGATTTACTTAAAATGGTAGATAACATTGATGGATTACCAAGTGACACTAATGAGATAATTAAAAACTTAAGTTGGCTTTATAAACAAGACAATCTATTTAGTAAGGGGAAAATTAATTCTTCTTCAATATCTTCAAGATACCTTCAGGCATTAAGGCAAATTAAAAATGCTAACTTTAATAAAAAAGAATACGATTCTGCATTAGAAACTGTTAAAGCTAATGGGGGATTAAATGAGGTTGCTATTACAACTACTGGAAATGTGGTTGTTCAAGATACAGAGGGAGATATTAAACAAGTATCTACTGATGAGTATTTAAACAATAGAGATAAATACTTTGCTCTTAAAAATTCTGACTTGCTTTATATAAGAGCCCACTCTGATGAAATGGCTAATAAGAATGATATATTTAATACAGTTAGAAATGGTATTGGCATATCAGCTATTAACAAGATAATCCAAGGAGCAATGGGTAAGTTGGGAACTATGTCTATATCTAAAGAAGGTTACTCTTATAAAAAAGAGGGGAACATTATACAAGGTATGGAATATATAAACAACATTGTAAATGAAGGGGCTGACCTTTCAGGTATGGGCTTAGACGGAGTTTACAAAACTGGACTCTTAAATAAGAATCAATATCAGGCTGCAAAAGCAGCAGTTCAATATATTTACGATACATTAGACCCAAATGCTATTACTTTATTGGAGATTAAATCTGGAAATACGGAAAACCCTAAGAAAGGGGCACTAGATTTAATAACCCAACTAATAGCATCTCAATTAGATACTACTATTGAAACTACTCAAAACTATGAAGAAAAACTTACTGGAACCATTAGTGGTACTGGAGATGGTGGAAGTGGTTCGAGAAATGATTTAAAACAACTCGATGCAATTGTAAATGGGCAGTCTACTGTACAAAGAGATTATACTCTAAATCCACATTCTAACTATCAATATACTACAACGGCTAATTGGTGGGCAGAACCCCAAGATGTTAAAACAGGAGAAGGATTGGGAATGAACACTCTCGATACAATATTAAAAAGTGCAGGTTATGGTTCAGCAGTTTTACAGAACTCTGTTTACTTTGGTGACAATAAGGTAGACCCGACTCAATTTAATAAACTTGTATATGACCCATCAGAAGGAGTTGCACAAGTATGGTTACCTTATACTAATACACCAAATGGTGGAATTGCTCCCAATCTTGGAATTATTAGTATTATAGAAAAAGTTGAGGATGATTTAAGAAGAAAAGGTAATGTATCTGATGTAGAAAGAAGACAAGCTTATGAAGCAGCAGGAATAGGTCCATTTTGGGATGCTATGCAAAATCCACAATCTGCTTATGAAAGAGGATTACTAAGACCATTCATAGCAATGACAGGAGTTGCTTCTGATGATGAACAGAGTGGAATAGTAAACGAAAATGAGAGTGTTGATAAACTTAGCAGAGACGAAAGAAAACACTGGAAGGATGCTGCTATGAAAATTATAAATGACCCTGCCAGAAATGGTAATAAGAAAGGAGACTATGACTTCGATTCTTGGTGGGAATGGGAAATATTTGGAAATGTTTCAGATATGTATAGAGGAACTATTTATATGCCAATGTCTGGTGACTATGTAAGTTCAGCAGCTAAAACTGGTAATATTAATCTTCCTAAATCTACATTTGATGCTAACAGGCTAATTAGAGAAGGTCAAATTGCTAATAACAGAAGACCTCTAGTAAAAACAAATTTTGATTAGAATATGGAAAATGTACAACAAAACGATTGGTTTGCAACGATACTATACAATCCAGACAAAGACTTTAAAAACTTTAAAGAAGCTGGATTAGATGCAACTAATACAGGTTTAAAAGATAGAGAATCATATAAAGATATACAGGCAGTGCAAGACCAATTTAAGGATGCTGAAGGTAATTTTGATGAAAAATTATATAATCAGTTCTATGATAGCGCTGTAAGAACATATAATACTTTTGTGCAAGGAAACATTGAAGATACATTCCTTCGTAATATGGTTAAAAGCCCGTTAGATATTTTATCTGACAGAAGTACTCCGTCTCAAAAACCTTTGTTTATTGTACAAAAAGTATCTAATCCTACTCTTAAATCACAAGGTATTAACAGCTTATTTGGAGAAGGTAAAGCTCTTAGGTCTTACAGAGAAGCAGCTCAAACTCAAAGAGTTGTAGACTATAAAACTGGAAAAGAGCTTGACTGGACTCCAGACGATGATGATAAGAGTGGATTCTTCGATTTCATGTTTATAGAACCATTAGTAGAAGCTAAGTGGGAAGAAGATGGATATCACAAAGACGAATATGGTAGAGACATCAAGCACTTTGCGGGAGACTATAAACTTAATGCAAATGGTATGCCATATTATGAAACTCTAGGAGATAGAGATGCTGCCAATAAGAGTTTCTTGCACTGGACTGATACATTGACTACTACTGGCTCTAAATGGGATAAATATAATTTCTTAGCTTCCGACGGAATTGATAAGAGCGTGGCAGGAACTACTGCAAAAATGATTGCTACTATTGCTCCATTATTTATTCCTTACGTAGGACAGGCTTATGGTATTGCTACTGCATCTGCATATTTTGGTCAAGCATTGGCAGTATTTGGTAAAACTGTAATTGATGCCATTGGAGATGATACTGCTTCTAAAAAGCCAGGTTTATGGCAATTCCTTAATAAAATCGACTCTTCAGTTAGAAAGTTTGATTCTTCTGTCAGTGACGCAGGAAATCAAGGAATGTTTAATTATGAACAATTCGCTAACTTAGTAACTGATGTAGTAGGTCAACTTTATCAACAAAGAAGTATTGCTAAAATCCCACAATGGATTGGATGGGATGCTAGAAGTGCTAAGAACTCTAAAGCCTTTGTAGAAGCACATAATGCTGATTATTTAAAGAAATATGGAAAAACTCTACGTCAAGCTATTAAAGACGGAGATGTTGCTTCTGATTATACTAAGTTAGTAGGAAATGACCTATTAAATGCCATTACAGCTAAACAAGGAGCTATTAATAGTTTTGCTAAAAATGGTTCTCAATTCTACATGGCTATGACTCAATCTAAAGACATGTATGACACCTTTAAAGAAAATGGGTTTAGTGATGTCACTACTGCCATTGGTATGGGTGCTGCATTATATGGATTTAGTAAGCTGTTTAATTCCTCTCTTGGAGAAGTGGCTCTTAGTGGTTTAGGTCTTGATGATTTAAAACAAGCTAATAAGAGACTTATTAGAGAGTTTACCAAAGAGATGAAACCTCAACTTGAATTAGTTGAAAAAACATCCTCTAACATTACTAACTCCGGAAAAATTAAATGGATTAAAAATCTAGGTGAGAAATTCAAAGGCTTTTATGAAAAACATTTAGTAAATGACCCAGAGGGCTGGATTGCCAATTCTGTTAAGGAATCTATTGAAGAAGTATCAGAAGAAGCATTGCAGGATGTAATATTCGAAAGTAGCAATGTAATTGATTGGACATTTAACAAACTTGGATGGACTCAAAAAAGAGGTAACTATGAGTTTACTCAAAGTAATCCTTTAGAAAGATACTTAATGTCAGCTCTTGGGGGTGCTGTAGGTGGAGCTATCTTCCCTGCCATTACTAAAATGGAAAATATCAAAGATGGAGTCCCCAATATTCAAAAGAACATTCCAGAAAATCTAGCCATAGATATTGCAACTATGATTAGAAATAATGGAGTTCAGAAATCAGTAGACTTATTAAAGAAGAGTATCGATAAGGGAGAAGTAGGTTCTACTACTCTTTCTATGAACTTATCTACTAATACAACTGATGATGGGCAAGTATATTATGAGCCAGCTAAGAAAAGAGAAGACAGTCAAAACAATATATTGGGTAATATTCTTATCAATTATCTATATGCAGTTGATTCAGTAATCAATAATGAAGGATATAACTTAAAGGATGATGAAGTTGTTAATAATTCTCTGATGAAGGATTTCAGATTAAAGCAACTTGCCGATACTGGTGTAGGAGAAGAAATTCTATACGATTTCCAACAACAGTTACAAGGTCTTATTACTGCTGCAATAGAAATGAAGAGTAACCCTCAAGACTCTGAAATTGGTAAAATTAAGCAAAGATATGATGAATATAAACAGAAAGTAGACGACACTTTATCTGGAAAGAGAGCTGGAGAATATGCTGAAATGATGGCATATAAATTGAATAGAGGTTTAATGTCTCCATTTGCAGCTCCTGACATCTATGCTTATTCAAGATATGTGAGAGGTATTAACTACGCTACTGCAACAGAACAGCAAAAGAAAGACCTAGAAGCTGACTACGAGAAATATACTCAATCAGACCAAAAAGAAAAAATAAACCTTGGTTATGAGATATTTAAGAACTTAAAAGCTGAAACAGCCGAACCTATTCTTAGATATAGAGACTCTCAAATGTATAAATATAAGTCTCAATTATATGATGTAATATCTAAACTTAATGATTCTCAAAACATTTCTAAACTTAGTGATACAGAAATTGCTGAATATAAGGAAGAAGTAAGAAATGGAAGAAGCGATGACCAAATTATTGTTGATGCCAATCTTAATCCAGAGGAGAATGTATATAGTGCTCAACAGAAAGCAAAAATAGTTGATTCTTATCTTGAAAGAGAAATTTGGAACTCAAATCCAGGAAGTGATAAAAAACGTCCTAAACCCTTTGGTAAAGCATACGTTCAGAATCTAAAAAATATGTTGGAGAATATGAAACAACATATGAGTATAGGTATTGACCCAATTCTTAATCAGAGAAGAACTGGAGAGTTACAAGTCTTATTTGAATCAATAAACAACATAGTTCAATCTACTGGCTTTATTGATGCAGAGACTAAACAAATGATTGATACAGTTAAACAGAGCTATAATAGGTTTAGTCCTGAAAATTTTGTAAATAGACTTACAATATTCATGGACCCATTTAAGGGATTTACTTTCGAAGACTCTTATTACAACGATGTTCTTACTAGCAATTCTACTTACTTAGGTAAGATAGATGAAGTAGACCCATCCATTGTTGAAGAACTTGGAGATTCAAAGGGAGAGTATGTATTTGAGGACGAAGAAGGATATTATGCCCTAACTCAAAATGAAATGCAGAATGTGTTCATGGATATGTTTACCACAGAGTTTACTGGAGCTAATTCTGAGGAATTGCTTGGCGGAATCCTAACTGATGGAAATATAAATGAAAACTCTTTAAATTCTTCATTTAAAAAGAATCCTGACTTTTCTGTATTTAATAAACAATTACTTGAATATCTAAATTTAGACGCTGACAGAATTGGTTTATTAGGAGAAATTGATAAAATGTCTACTGCTGCTCTACAGGATAATCCTGTATGGGATATGTTGGGAAGACTATCTACTAACCTTATTGGTGAAGATGTATTTAAATTACTAAAGGCAGAAGAAGGAGACTATAAGAGTACAGCTTCTTTATATGACTATGTAATTAGTAATGAGCTTACTAGAGAGCAACTTGAAACTGCAAATACTGCAACTCAAATATTAAGTCACTCCATTATTCCATATCTTACTGGAAACGAGGGAGTATTTAATATGATTGATATTGCTAATCAATATAAGAGAAACATGGGAGCTCAAGAAGATGTTCCTTTAACTCAAGAAGAAGCTCAAACTATTCAAACTGAATTGTATAATATTCAGCAAAGAATTGCATGGTTACTTGCAGTTAATGATATGAATAGTGGTAGTAAAACTGTCGATAGTAGTAAAACTATGGGCAGATTAAATAGTATGTTTGCACTTATTCTAAGTGGAAATACTGCCGATTCTACTCTATCAAGATTAAAGAACCTAAGTTATACTGATGCTGATGAAAACGAGCAAACATTCATTGAGGAAGACTTATTAACTGGTGATGAACTTGTTAAACTACAAGAAATTATTGCCAATGGTAAGAATGATGAAGAATCATTGAGATTTTCCAATGAAATATTACTAAGAGTTAGTAAGGCTTTATATGATAAATTCTCTGGACTTACATCTGAACAGAAAGAAGAAATTATAGGTAAAATAGCTGGAACTGATATTATTGATTACAATGATTATGGTGCTTCCAAATTTAAGAGAAATAGCACATATCAAGACATCAAAGGTATTGACCTTGCTACTTATCTATTGAGTACTTTGGCAGTTAACCCAGAGGAAATGCAGAGTGTGTTAAGAAAAGCTATTATTAGCAATCCTTCTCATGCTCCATTCTATAATCAGATGTTTAGTGCTCAAGAAATGTTTGCTTTATATAAGAATCCTGTATTATTCAATAAATTCTTACAGAAAACTTATGAGTTTAAGCCTATTCAAAATAAAGAGTTCTATACAAAGAATACCTTTACTAAGAATATAATTACTGTATTAGGAGGGGCTGGAACAGGTAAATCAACCGGTGTTGCTAAGGTAGCCTACAACATGATAAAGATTGATAATCCTGATGCTACTGTGATGGTATCTGGACCTAAAGCTGACGTAGGAGAAAGACTTGCTGCTACATTAGGAATTGATAAAAGCTATGATAGGCTTCAATTATGGCAAGCATTACTTACTGAATCTGGTTGGGAAAAAGTAAAGAAAGCAATTTCCGAATTTAGAAATCCACCAGAAGAAAAGGGAGAAACCCCTTATCTAGTAGACGGAAATCCTGAAATATATAATCAAAACTTCTTAACAGAAGAAGATGTAAATATTGCAGCTTTACCTGATGTACTATTTGTTGATGAGTTTACTCACTTCTCTGGTATAGAAATGCAGATGCTTTCTAGCTTAAGCAAGTTTACTGATAAGGACATGATTATATATGCTCTTGGGGATAACAAACAGGAAGGAGTAATTAATCCAAGAAATGGAGAAGAACTTGATTTAACTGGAATGTATTTTGGAACTCCTGTACTTACTTCAAGTATTAGAGCCAACAATGTTCATAAGAAAGATAACTTGGATAAAATATCTTCAATATTATCTGAACTTATCGATAAAGAACAAGACAGTCAACTTAATGGAACTCAATTAAACATCAAGTCTACAATGAGGGACATTAGAAGTAAGTCTTTATTAAAGTATTATGAACTTAAAACTGATAAAGAAATAATTCTTCATGGCGATAAGTTAGTAGATGAAAACGAACTAAATGTTGATTATCTACAAGGACTTATTAATAACCTAAAAGAGGGAGAAAGAATAGCTTTAATTACTGACAATGTTCTTTCTGATTTTAGAAAAGATGTATTTCATCAATTTGAAGAAAAATATCCTGAACAAGTAGTAGTAAGAGATTCAAGAGACGTTCAGGGTTCTGAATTTAAATATACTATTGTTGATGTTAATTGGACTGATACAACTAATCAGAATACATTTATTAAAGATTTAAAGTATTTCTATACTTTAATGAGTCGTTCAGCTGATGGTAACTTAATAGTTAAAAAGAACTATAATATGGTCGCTAAATCAGATAGAGCTTCTACAACAAGCACTTCTGAACTTAAGGCTGATGACATTGACGGATATAAGAAATTAATCCTCAGTGTTTTAAAGGATGTTAAGCCAGACACAGAGGAAGTTCCTGCAACTGATGGTAACACTGGGGAAGAAACATCCAATGAGAATAAGGGTCTTTATGATACCTCTAAGGATGAAGAAGCTGCTGCAGAGGTAATGAAAAGGAATGTTTTTGAAGAAAATGATTTACCTAAAGCATTGAAAGAAATAGAGCAAAAAATGGATGAGGAAGCTACTGGTGACCCAAATGCTGACATTAAAGCTAGAACAATGTCCATAGGAAGTTATTATAATCATCTTGCCCTTAATATGAATGAGGATGGAATTATTCAGCCTTATAAATCTACTAATGGAATTGATGAAGATTTATCAGGATTCTCTAACCTAATAAGTGGAAAGACTATTGAGGATATAAGGGATATTAACTTAGAATCTGGACAAGGTATTGATTTACTTTCTTCATTAGCTTATATGAGGTCTTTATTTAAAAGGTCTGCATCTGAATTAAAAGACATAGTAAGAACTAAGTTATCATCTGCTGGTTCTGAACAATATAAGGCCCTTAGACCATTTATTGAATTATACTTTAATGGTAAAACATCAGAAGATAGATTCAGAAGCTTCAAGGCTGCTGTTGCAAAAGGTAACTGGTTAGTTAAATTAACTAAGTACAAACCTGGATATGATAAAGCTTACAATGTAGAAAACCTTAAAGAACTTAAACAAGATGAATTGTTTGGAAGAATAGTATTCCAGTTAAAGACTAAGGACGGATATCTTGATATTACTTTAGGAAGTACTACTGCCATTGATAAAATCATACAAAGTTCTGGCAATACAGAATTTGTAAATATCTTGAATGATAGAGCAACTCTAAACTCTAAAATAGACCAAAAGGGGCAAGTGTATTTCAGACTTACTGATTTTAAAGCTAAAAAGAAAGGAATTTCTTTTGGTAATAAAATCTTTAAGAATAAGAATTACAACAAGTTAGATATGGTCAGACAGAAGTACAACAGAGGTAAAACTCTTGACCAAACTATGAGAGAGCATCCAGAAATATTGTTCAGTGACATTTATATGGACGGCGCTGTTGAACTTGACGGAAAAGCTAAGAGAGTTGTTAAGGGCTATCCTACAGTCTTTATGAGTGACGACTTATGGAATGTTACTACTTCAGAACTACTCGATAGACACTTACAGAAAATGCAGTATTTAGGAACTGATGAAACTGCACCTTTCTTTGAAGTAACAAAAGGACATTTGAATCTTAGAGGGCTTTCCTTGATTGACTTTATGAAAGAATGGGGAAGACTTGAAGGAGAAGGTGGAGGAAAAATCTATGGTGCTAAAGAGTTCTTTATGCTGGCTAGGCCAGTGGAAGCTGCCAGATTCTTATACAGTATGTTAAGACTTAAAGAAGCAACAGTTCAAGATATTGAGCTTTACAATCAAGGAGTTGAAACCTTTAATAACAATCTACTTCCATCAGAAGAAGACCTTAAAAAAGATAAGATTGCTGTTGACCCTACTGGTGACGGAATTAAGGTAAGTGAATCTTCTCTTAATGAAGTAAAGGCTAAAGTTACTAATATGCTGAATGATTTAAAAAATTCATTCCCTAGCTTGGTAATGGGTAGACTTAAACCAGTTAAAACTACTAAAGCAGCTGGACAAGTTGAGGCTCAAGACAGTAACACCCAATATTCTGTAAAGAATACGTCTTACTATATGCGTATGGCTATTTCTCCGTCAGAACAGTTCGAAATGCTAAGAGATTTTGGAGTTCTTCCAGAGTATGACCCAAGTGGACCTTCAAACTATATTGTAAAGACTTTACAGAATTTATCTAAGACTAATTCTAACTTAACAACTTTATTGGAGAAATTAGTAAATCCAGATGATGATATTTACAGTTCTCCAGATATAGACCCACAAATAACTAAAAATGCCGAATCAAAGAATCGTGCAATTCAAACCTTTTTAAGGATTCAACAATCTATACAAGGATATGAAGCACCTTCAACAGCTGCGATGCTCCCATTAATTAAAAGAGGAGTTATGGCTGGATTCACAGCAAGTACTAACGTTATTCGTCACTTATTCTATAATACTATATCAGAATATGGTCCTGGTGATTTTACTACATTCAAGCAAGCTATCGACTATGGAAACTTGTACAAATATGGAGTATGGACTAACGGTATAGATACTGCAAGAAATGACGATGTGCAATTTGGATACTATATATCTGCTTTAGGTCAACAACAAGTATACTTCGATGGACCTATTCAGACTCCGAATTATTATATTAATTATGATGCAGTAGAAACTGACCAAGAATTTGAAGTAAATCAACCTACTCAAGTTGTACCGGTACAAGGTCCGCCAGTTGTAGAAGAGGCTCCTGTAGTAGAACAAATTAGTGATAAAATGAAGCTACTCAATGCACAACAAGATTTGATTGCAAATATTTTGAGTTCTGTGGAAAATAATGTAACTTTGCAAAAGGATGAAATTAAAAGGATGCTAGAGACAATAGACATTACTAAGTTCAACTTAAATGGTGAAACTGTTGAAGATAGAATCCAATCATTCAATGCTCAATATATAAGTAAGGTACGTGATAAATTAACAAGTCTGCCAAGGAGACTGTATACGAACAGCAGTGATGTTGCGACAATAACTCCTGAATATCTTATTGATAAAAACAATAATATTATTCCAGACCCTAATGCAATTGTTTCATTTGCTGAACATATAAATGAAAATGAGTTACTGAAAAATACAGAAATAAATACTGTAACCCTTGAAGATAGTGATATAAAACTGAATGCAGAAGAACAGACCTTTACTGTAAGAGTAAATGGAAATGATTATGTATTTGGATTTGAGGAAAATGAAGCCATTCTAAAGGATATACGTCCCTTACCTCAAGATGAAAATCCTCAAGTTAAGTTTGTAGAAGAATTTAACAAGGGAGTGCAATCATTAATATCTTCTTTAGGTAAGAATGAGGATATCACTAAAATGACTAAACCTAAATTGATGATTTATAACAAAGGAAAGGCAATTGCTAATTTACTTTCTACATTAGACATCAATACGATAGCTGAAGAATTGTTCAATCCAGACGCAGATGTTTCAGAAGTGATTGACAAATATGCCCCAGTAGAAGCTGATAAAAATGCTACTGAAGGAGTGAAGAGTAAGCTAAATACTATTAGGGACTCAATAAGAAAGAATAACGAAGGAAAACCAAACTGCTAAAATGATTAAATGTAGAATTATTCCCGAATTAGTGGAAATCTGGTCAGCTTATGATACAGCCGCTGAAAATTTCCCTGACACATTAGAACCAGATTCAGTTGAAGGTAGGAGAGAGATAATCTCTTCTGCCTTAAACTATATAAAAGATAATGGAGTAGTTCCATCACAGCAAAGTCTAGGTATGCTCCAAAATGAATTGATTAGATATGATAGAGATAACTATGAAGGTTTGTTTGGCTTTGCTACAAATGAAAAAGAAACCAGAGACTTGATAGAACAAAACTGGGATATTGTATCAATAGATGAAGATGCTAAGAATATAGCACCAGAAGCTAACGATTTTCCTCAAGCTCCTATACCCTCTATTAGCGAAGGATTGGATTCTATATTTGATAATATCAATGACCAATCGAGATTTGTTAGACATTTCCAAAATGAATTAACAAGATTTGCCTTCGTAAACTATAATCTCAATAAACTTATATCTACTAATAGAGATTTAAATGATTCTATTAGAATGTATAAGAATCAAATCTTCCAAGAACTTGCAAAAGAAATAGGAAGCCCTGTTACTCAAATGTATGCAGGAAGAGAGTTTCAATTAGAAGCCTATAACAATCTTATTAGAGATGCAAGAATATACTTTTTTGAAGATGTGAAAGACGGAGTATTTGTATCAACTGACCAAGATAGAATCAATGCATATAATAAATATGTAATGCTTACTAACTTTGATGGATTTCTATTACGTTATAGTAAGAATATTATTCAGGTAGCAAGAGGATTCGTAGGAGGACATATAGACCCTAAAGCTGGATATAAATACACCTTTAACTTAGGAAAGCATATTAAACAGGATTATAATAATGAACTCCAAGATATTAATGAACATGTTAATGGAGCTGTTCAAATGTTTGTTAATTCCATACCTATGGTAGATGAACATAATAATCCTACAGGACAATATGTTGAATTTAAGACATTCAACTCTCTTACTAGAATCTTTAGAAATATCTCTGAAAGTAACCCAGGTATTACTAGAGAAATAAGAAATAACCCAAGAGAAGCTATTAAAGAAATTATCAATATTGCATATAATAATAGTAAAACATACTTCAAAGGAAATGATGCAACATTATATCCTACCTTTAGAAGTGTAAGACGTGCGGTATTTGATGTAACAAATCCTTCTAGCTTGGCTTCTTTAGAAAGTAGTATAACTAGTCCAGACCAGATGAACTTATTCTCAATGATATTAAATCATATTAATAAGACATCTCCTGTAAGTTATCTACAATACAAATATAATCCAGACACGGGTAAATATGTTGTAAGTTACTTGGATAGTGAGTCAATTTCTCAAAAGAGAACTGACTTAGAAAAACACTTAATGATTCAGAGTACTTATGATAATTTCTCTGACATCTTTTCTAAACATTCAATTAATCCAGTTGAAGATGCTGACGGAGTTGTAAGTAATATTACCTTTAACATTGGAGGAGCACATTACAATTACAACCTATCAAATAAAGCCCTTACTAAGAATGGAACTATTGTTCAAGACTACTTATCTGAATTACTAAGTAATAGAAGTGGTTGGGGACAATTCTTTTCTGATGTTATGAGAAAACCTATTGATGCAACATTTATTGAAACAGCAACAGAAGTTAATGATGCAGAAGACTTAAAAGGATTCTTAAATGTGGCTATGGCTACTATTGTTAATGCTGATGCTAAAGATGCTGCGGTTAAAGCAGGAGAAACTCTAAAGGATATTGTTTCCACTAGATACTCAAGAATAGTTCCAGAGGATAGTAAAGCTTCAACCTATTATGATAGAAGACTTGATTCTTTAAGAATTGGTGGTATACTTGATGGACTTAGAGGATTAATTGCATTAAGTAGAACTATTGCTGCAAATAATAGAGATACTACAAAAAGCTACGTAAAAAATGCTGATGGGAATAATCTCCCAAAGTATCGTTTGACTAGTGCTGGCAATGATGATGCTTATATATTAAATGATATAAGAAGCGTTGCCAATTTTAACCCTAAAAATCCAATGAATAGTAACTTGTTTATTAGTACTGATGGGCTATTAACAGGAACAGCCTTAAAGACTGACTTTACTAATTCAGAGGGAACTTCAAAGAATATTTTCAAAATGCAAGCAAATGAGTTATTGTATTCTCAATTTGTATTTGACTATTTACAAACCAGAGATAAAAACTCTGCAAACAGACAATCAAATGAGCTTGCGGGAATTGTTGCAATTCAGCCAACTACATATTCTGATAAATCAAATATTTGGGTAAAGCTAGTCGATTTATATAAGACTCTATCCTTTAAAGACATATATGGAAATAATCTGTTTGAAGGTAAGTCTTTATCTGATTTGACAGTCAATGAAATAAATCAATTAAGATTCTCCACATTACATGGAATGTATCAGGGTCTTGCAAATCAGCTTGTTGAGGATTACAAGCTATTATTTACTGCATCTAATGGAGTATTTGTAAATGAACTTGGAGAATATGATGAAACTGATTATAAGCAATTAAGTCCAGAAGTTAGAGCTTTAATGGAGAAAAGAACTCAATATATAGGTGATGATGGAAGTTATGAATATTATGACTTTAGAGAAGACCTAACTGTTGAGGATTTTATTCCATTATTATCTAAACTTGATACAGATACAATCCATAATGCTATCTATATGTTGCAGTCTCAGGGAATAGATATTACTGTTCTTCCTGAAGTACATTATATTCAAACAAAGAAGGGGTTAGCATTTAATACTACCTTACTTGAGAATATAAGAAATTATTCTTTAAAAAATAAGGATAACCAATCTACTCTGGATAATATTAGTGATAGTTACTGGACAAAGAAAAAAGAAGAGGACAAATTATATGCCCTAACTCTTAAAATGAGTGATGTGAAGTTTGACTTGTATGATGAATTTGGTAAAGAGATTACTACTCTTACTGAAAACATTGACAGAACAGCTTCCCAAAAAGACTTTGTTGATAGACTTACTCCTAAAGCTAAACAAGAACTATATAATAAATTACATATAGAGTCTGATGAAAAAGCAACTTATGAAAATATTTGGATTGACAATAGAACACAAAGACTAAATAATTACTATATTCTTAAAAAGAATGGAAGTAAATATGATATAGTTGAAGATGTAGACTTTATGAAAGTTGCAGGAAATACAGACTACGAAGTAGTACTTAATCCTGACCTCGACCTTTATAAATCTATTGATAACTTAGTTAGTGATAACTACAATGCGGCAACTATTGGACTTCCATTTTTACACCCAGCTAAGAAAGCAGCAGTTGCGAATGATGCTTCTCTAATTGATAAAATTAACGAAGAAGCAGCAAGAACAACAGCCATGTATAAAAGGGGTGTAGTAGTTGGAGCTACAATTCATCCATTCATTAAAGGTAAGATTACTGGTATCCCTGATACTTATAAACTTGCAGTAATTGAAGACTTAAAAACTCCAGTATTCAATGTGCAAGGAGATGATGATGGAGCTACACAATTTGATGGTGGTATCTTCCTAAATCCTATGATTGCAAGATATGAACAGAACTCTCTTGAAGAAATTGAAATGAGTCCTATCCATAGAAAACCACTTGGATATTTCTCTCTTTCAAATTATCTATCTTCTGGATTGTTAAAGTGTGCTACCTTTGCTGTTACTAATGAATATTTAAGAGCAGCACAAACTGGTGATGTTATCGGTAACTCCTTATTAAAACAGATGCTTGATGTTCAATGGGATATTCCAAATCTTGATATTACAGTTGATAGAAACGGAAGAAAAATCTCCTACAATGGACAAATGTATAGAGACATCAATACTCTTAAATATTGGAGCATTAATAATATTGAGAAGCTTAACAAGATAGGTTATGATGAAAATGGCAACCTTGACAATACGTATGAAATCACTAGAACTCAAATTGATAAGAATGGACAAGCTCTAAAAAGAGATGGCTCCATTATCACTGAAAAAATCAAGGTTAGAATTGATACCAACTATGATTTATGGATGGCTTTAGGTGGAGAGTTCTCCGTATCAAGAGACGGTAAGACTTTAAAAGAGAGTGAATCTTCATTAGATAAACTGACAGAAGTAGGAAACCAAGTAGCTTTCAATAGAAACAACATTGATGATATCCCTCTTATTCAAGAAGCTAGACGTCATGGAGCTAGAATAGATATTTATCCAACTGGTTTTGATGAAGATGTATCTCAAAATACATACTATCAACCAATGAAATTCTCTGGTATTGCTTACCTTGCTACTGCTGGTGCAGTTAAAAATGGTATGGCTAATGTAAACCCAGGAAGGTTGTTTAAGAATGGATATAATCCAAATATACAAGCTCTTGAAGATTCTGATAGAATTATTTATGGACATCCTGCTATTGGTAAAACATATGCAAAAGCAAGACATGATTCATTTATATCTCTAGATGATGATTATGATAACGCAATAAAAAACTTTATTGATAAAAGACTTAAAGAGGGTCAAACTCGTCAAGACTACAAAAGAGAATCTCCGGAGGAATATAGACAATTCCTACTTGGGCTTTATGAAACAGCAAAGGCTAGAGCCAATGAAGAAGGAAAGAGATTATTCTTCTCTGATTCAATCTTATTACAGGCTTTAGACGAAACTGGAAGACTTGAAGAAATTGACAAAGCTCTCTCCATGAATCCTGATGAATTCGTAGATAGAAGCAGAAATAGAGGAGAGGTTGATGATGCAAATACTAAGGATTGGAAGAATAAGATAGACCTTTACCTTAATAAAATTCCTGATAGAATTGTTAATGTAGGAAGAAACTATTTACTAGACATTCTAGATAATACTAGAAAGAAACATCAACGTTCTCAACTTACATATATCAATATCAAGCCAGACTTTATTGGAATTCAGCTAAATGCTGAACATAGTGTTGATGAAGCTGAAGTATCTGAAATGACGCAGGTAATTTCTGCACTTGAACAAATGAGTACAAGTCATGGAATGGCTAATCAAGTGTACGAAGATATTGGTAGAGTAATTGCTAGAGGGTTACGAGAATACAATTTCGATGCAAATAGTGAAGAGGATAAAACCAGAGTATATAAAATCTTAGGTAGAGACTTATTGAGAACATTCTCAACCGGAGATAAGGACAGACTAGGACTTGCAGGAGCTTATATGGAATTAGTAAAGAAAGACATTCTTAGTGATAAATCTTTACAAGATATGGCATATAAGATTCCGTTTGATGATAATAATATCTTTGGTGTATTTACTAATGGATTTACTAATGGAATCAATAGAGACATTATTAAACGTAAATATGCTGGACTTCAAGCTATTTTGAATCCTTCTCATGATATTGTTACAGTATATGACAGCCCAGACGGGGGAATCCTTAAGTATTCTGATATTCTTGGAAGAGTTAATACTCCTGCCGAAAGAGATGCAATCTTTAGAAAAATGGATACAGAAGTAGAGATTGGAGAAATTAGAGCTGGTGACTGGATTTCAATACAGGGCGGAGAACCTGTTAAAGTTCTTAACTATCGTAGTAAAGTTCCAGGAACGATAGGTATTATAGACCTAAAGGATATGAGACTTAATGGAATATTATCTGTTAAACGTCTTGGCTCTAAAGGTAGAAATCTACGTTCTGCAAACCATGTTATTAAATTAGTTGATGGAAGTTCTTCTAATGGATTCACTACATTCGATGCTTATGATTTAGATACTTCAAGACTTTCTTGGGATTTAAAAGAAAAAAACTGGGCAGACAATGTAAAGAATAATCCAACACAATTACAAGCTTGGAATGAAATAGTTCAAAGAATCCAAGATAAGTATGGAAGAACAATTACTTTCAATACTGACAAGGGAGAAATCAATGGTTATTTAAGAGATTTAATTACTGATGATTTAGCTGAAATAGCACAAGGAAGATATAGAATCCCAGTAGCTTATAGAAGTGGAGAGAATATCTTTGCCCAAGTTGCAGAAGATAGATTTGATGCTAATGAACTTGCTATTGGTAAGAACACTGCTTCCAAATTCGGATTGAAGATTGGTGACTCTTTAAGTGAAATTGAAACAACTGGACCTTTATTCTTTGAAAGAAGACAAAGAGAAATCTTAAATACTGATATAGGCAGTAACAATTATGACATGTATTTTGTTAAAAACAATAAACAACATTTACATGTTATGTTAAGTAATAACCCTGCATCTAAAGCTAGAATTGATTCTTTAATAAAAGATGGAATTATGGTTGAAGATAAAGGAGTTGAAAAGACTACTGTCAATGGTAAAAACTATGTCATAGTAGATGGACAGATAGGTTACAGAATTGATGATGATTCTAAATTCTATAATTATATTACGTCTGCCGGAGAAAGTAGACAAGTCCTAGTTACATCTGATGTAGACACTTTAAGAGGAATTGATAAATCTAAATTATATAGCAATGCTGTATATAAGTATAGCTCTGGAAACATTGCAACTTTATTCCCATTACAAATAAACTCAATGTTTACTTCTTTAGAAGATAAAGCCATACTAGAAGAATGGTATGATGCTCTTAAAGAAGCAGAAACTGAACAGGATAAGTACGATATTGCAAATGAAGTGAATGAGCAAACAGCTTTAAATCTTGAAAGAAGAATTAAGAAATCTGCACAAGATACTTTCACTTCTTGGCAAGAAGCTCTAAAGTTCATTGTGGCTCGTATTCCTTCACAGTCTATGCAGTCATTTATGAACATGAAAGTGGCAATGTTTACTGAATCAGAAACAAATATTTGTTATGTCCCAGTAGAACAGATTTGGTATCAAGGTTCCGACTTCGATATTGATAAAGCCTTTATGTTGGGAGCTAGTATCTCTAATCAAGGTATTTATTATAATTGGAGTCCGCTATTTAACTTTAATAGTCAGGAATTACTTTCTATATCTCATGATTTACCATTCCCTACTGGATATAAATATTTCTTAGATAATGAAGTAGGATTCCCTCTTGAAGGTGATTATTCGAACTTATTTGGTAAAACTTATGATGAAATTACACACGACCCTATATTATTTAGGAGTTTAGTAAATCTAATAAGAGAAGTTAGTAAATTCCCTCCGAGTGGAAATGCTAATATGGTTAAAATTGCAGGTCTTAATGAAGAATTAATTGACCTAATAGGAATCCATAATGAGTATGAACTTGGGGAAGCTGATTATCAAGAAGCAATTAAGAATAAAGTATTTAATGCTTTATGGAGAATTGGAGCTGATGTTAAGAACGTAGTTTCTGCAACATCTCCTATCTCAATGGGTCCTGCTCAAGATGCTGCTGCTGCTTCCACATCTGGACAGTTCAGTAAGCTAGTATCTAATGAAAATCCGGGAGCTAGAGTAATTCTACAATACCAGAACTCTATTGGTAAAGACGGTATTGGTGTATATGCTACTGGTATTAAAGTATTCTCTATCTTACTTAACTACTATAATGAAAAATTAAGTAAAGCAACAGAAGATAATCTAAATAGATATACCTTTTATAATGAGAATAGTGAAAACAAGGGAACAATAGAAGTATATGACAATGAAGGTAATAAACATATTATTCAACAGAGCCCTACACTTCCTAATGTTAAAGTAGACCCAACAACTAATCCTGCATTATTAAGTCTTGCAGAAGCAATAATCAAGAGAGGATTCCAAGAAGACGTATTCTTAACTGACTCTGTGCTTCTATCTGCTGCTACCGATAATGCTAAAGAACTTATTCTTGAAAAGATTAATGCTGGTCCAGACCTTGCATCTGTTTACATTTATTTATTTGCGACTGGAGTAGACTTTAAAACAGCTTCTGACTTTATGACAACAAGAGCTGTAACAATGGCTCAAAATAAAGCCAAGACCGATATTCTATATATAAATGGTAAGAAAAATAATCTGGATAAGGCTGTTAGATATTATACTGAACTAGCTGACCCAGATAATTATATACCGCAGATTTACCAACAATCTATAATTGATTGGGGTAATGACACACTGGCTAAGTTATCTAATGACCCAGAGATTGGAGCTGAACTTAAGGAAATTATGAAAACTGAAACTAAGTTCTATAATATCCTTAATAATATAACCAATCAAAAGGTTTTAGATGCTATTTTGGATTATGCTTATAACAGTAATACTCCGCTTAAAATATATAAGAAGGAATTAGCTAAGAAAAAGAGTAGAGCCGAACTTGAATTAGAATGGGAAGGAGCTTTAGAATCTGAAGAAGATTGGATGCAATCTGAAAATTCTGAAGACTTTAGAATATATAACAGTGAAGAGAACAAAGCAGAACAGCTTAGATACATATTCTCAAGATATGTAAATGAGCTGAAAAGAAGAAGGGCTGAACTTAATACACTGACAGAAGGAGACTTACATAATATGAAAGTATTATTAGAGTTAAAGAAAAAGTCAGACGAACTTACCAGACTTGGTAGATTAGGAAGCCTGAACCAAGGTATTAAAACCAAATTAATGGATAAGATTAAGTATATTAACCAAATAGAAAGTTTTGTTAATAGAAAATTCTCTTCATTCAATAAAGAGAATGAACTTAGTCCAGATGATGAAGGTTATATTACTCCAAATTTCAATCTTATTGAGTTTATCCAAAATCCGGAATATAAACAAGAAATGATTGATGCTTACGAACAAGCTAAAGATACTTTCAATATTTTGGATATTATCACATCTGTTCCTCACTTTAATGAAATGTTAAATGCGATGGCAGTGGACGATAAACTTTTGGGATTCTATGCTTCTAAATATACCCTTACTAAGAATCTGGCAATGTCTGCATTACAATCTAAAGCTATTGGTCAACTTACTCCTAAAGACATGGGAGAGATTAATAGATTCGTAAGTGATGTTACTATTGTGAAGTTCTTAAAGACTGAACTTGCTAATAAGATTTCATTATCTCCGGGAAGTAAAATGTATAACAGTTTAGGGAGAGTTGTTCCTGTTGCTACTTCTGGTAAAATAATTGACTTTGCTAATGTATATGATAGAGCAACATTTAAGATGTGGTTTGAACAAGAGTTTATTCCGAATATGAAGGCGATGAATCCTAAGAATAAATTCATACAAGCATTAACAAGTACATATTTTAAGAATAGCTTCCAAGACTATAACTTCTTATATAAACTTCCTATTGATTTAGGAAACCTTGAGCAAGAATCAAATGAGATTGCGTACTCTAATTACTTGAAGGCATTTGATGAAATCAAGTACACAAGACCTCTTCCAGACGTAAATATGACTACTGGAGACTTATTCTTTTTATATAACCTATTGGTTAGTAAAAATGCTTTTGGAGACAATACTCTTACTAAGATATTTGAAAACTCCTTAAGTATGAAAACAAAGAATGATGAAGTTGAGGTTAGAAATAGTTTACTTCTTAAATTTATGGACTTTGAAGCAAAACAGAATCCTAATCTTAACGAAGGAACTAATGGTCTTGTTGAAGGAGAAGATTATAAACTCGACGATTTGTATGTAAGACTTATTAAATATAATGAACCAAATGGAACTAGATTTACAAAAGAGTATGATAGTGAAGCTGGAAAGATTGTAATCAAAGAAAGTAATTATGGAGAAAAGAGTACATTAGACTTGTTTACTGATAACAATACAATGTTACTTCCATTTTTAACTAAAGGATTTACAAGACTTGCGACAGAAACTAAAAATGACTTAATATCCAAATTAGTAAATCTAATTTCAAACAATAAAGCTGAAATAAAATTAACTTGCGATGAGTAATTGTATTCAATTTACCATTGGAGATAAGATATATAAGTTTAGGGATGTGGACTTGAAAAAGTCTGCAACCCTAGACGATATTATCTCTGCTATTGCAGAAGACCCAAACTATGCAGGTCAGTTGGAAGACCTAAACATAGATTTAAATAGTAGAGGGACAGAATCTATATCTTCAACCAAAGAAATTCCAAATGATATAACAGATAGAAATACATACATAGCTGAAAACTTAATGGGAAACCTTAATCATTATGCATTAAGTCAAATCTATAAAAGAGTGGGAGTTCCTAATTCAGAGTTCTTTACTGCTTTTAAAGATATAATGGATAGAAGTAAGGGTAATAGATTGAGTTTTCTAGTAACTGATTCTCCAACTCAAACATTTCTTGGTAATTCAAGAGATTTAGTTGTAATTAATAAGAATGATTTATATAATCAACCTAAGTTACTTGGAGCATTAAGTTACGTTTATTCTCATTCCCAGTTACTTGATAATCAATCAGCTATATATAAAATAGTGGAAGATGCATACACCAAAATATTAGAGTCTCCAACTAGACTAAGGGAAGAATTACTTAACATTCCTGATAAGTACTCTGCATTAAGAAGATTGTTATATTATACTCAATCTGATATGTATGATACGAATGATGATATTGCCAATCTAAAAATGACAATAGGTAATCATCTATTTGCAGAAGTTACTCGTAATATCCTTAGAAATAAAGACAAAGAGTTCTTTAACAATTTAAAGTTAAATCCTGTTCAATATAAGGCTTTAGAAAATTTAATTGTAAATCAAGAACTTCCAAATACAATCAACTTCGGAGATTATACTGTTTCAGTGTCAGAACTTAATAAGTTTAGACTTGATTACATAGAAGCAGAAAGAAATCCTAAGGATGATACTCCTGATATTGATGATGATAGTATATTGTTAAGACTTGCAACATTAAACCCTAATGGAGCTTTTGATGCTAATATGCTTCCTGCAAATAAGGAACAGAGGTTGATGTTGTTATCTAATCCAATTTCAGCATTTGTATTTGATACTTCTAACTTTAATAAAGTCTCTAAATATGTAACTAAATTTGAACAAGAAGTTGACTCTTCTATTGCTCAAGAAGAAAGAGAAGAACTTATCCAGAGTAGACTACAAAATGTCTATACTTCTTTCGGTAAGGGAAGACTTGACGTAAATGGTTATGTACTTGACCTTATTCAGGAAGCATCTACTAATAAACTTGACTTTAAAAATTCGGAAGATATAAAAGGATTTAATACTATGTTCTATCCTAATACAAGGGTAAATATGGACGAATCTCTTACATCTAAGCCTAATAGATTACTTAGATTTAATCACTCTCAATCATTATCTAAATTCTCCGAAAGTGCTTATAAGGTAGTATTCAATCCTAAAGTTAAATACGTTAATGTAGTAGGTGGCTCTAATGCTCGTATAGAAATTAACCCAAACTTTAATTTAGAAGTTACAGAAGACTTTCAGGATAAAATTGATGCATTAGAAGAAGCTGCAACTAAAATAAATAAGAGTTCTTCAAAGAGAAGAGCATTATCAGTTAAATATAATTCTGATTATGACTATTCAATTGAAGAAGGAAGTGCAAATATAAACAAAGCAATTAATTCATTTAGAAGTGTATTTAAATATTTACAAGATGCAGTAGATGCAAGTAGAACCTTCTACTATTTAAATACTGACGGTATAGGGCAGTTCTCTCAAGCAATGGTAGTAAATGCAGACCAATTAGGAATTACTCCAGTTGTATTTGATGAACTTAGTAAATGGGTTTATAGTAATGTAAAATCTCCTGATAAAGCTGAATGGATTAAAACATTTACTTCATTAATGAACTCTGCTGAATATACTGATAGTGCACTATTTAAATTCTATGATTCCCAATCATTTAAAGAGAGAGCATTTAGTTCTAAAAGAGTAGACTCCTCTGGAAAACTATGGGAAAACCTTAATGCAAGACTTACTAAAATAGAAGAAGAAAGGGGCCCATTATCACAGTTTGATATGTTAAAAGAAGGAGTTATATCAATGATTCCTATTCTTCCACAAGGATATAATTATGCTTTAACAAGAAAGGAAGAGGGGGACATCTTTAAGTTAAAAAATGAAAAGGATAGAGACCAATTTATTAATGTTGAAGTACAAAGAAAAATAGCTCTCACATATAGAAAGGCTGGAGGAAGAAATATATCATCTCCGAGCGAACTGATGGTGGGAGATGTTATAAGAATAAATCCAAACGACACATATCAAGCGGTTGTTCTTGAAAATAGACCAGAAGGTAAATTCTGTGCTTGGTTTACATCTAACCAAATTCACTCTGCTGTTCTTACTAATGAGGATTTAAAGAATGTGGTAAGAACCCAATATACAGCAGAGAATAGACAAATTGGGCCAGATGTAAAAGCCTTCTATACTAATGTCGGAGTCTTTAGAATGGCTGATGATGCTGTTGACTTTAAATGGGTAAATAATGAATCATCTCTTCCAATTCTACATCAAATATTCGCTGATGAAATAACTGATATATCAGAAGCTACTGGATTTACAGAGGACTTTATTAAAAGAAATTATTTAAACACTGTAAAGAGATTTCAAGTGGCAATGTTTATGGAACTTACTCCAACAACTGAAGAAATTACTTCTACTCCAAATGTAGAGACTCTATCTGATAATCTGTCTACTCCAGAGTTTGTAGAGGATTTAGTATCATCTTTAGCAAAAAGTGGAGTACAAGTTACTTCTTATAGAAAAGAAGAATTGAAGGAAAAATTCCCAACACTTGATAATGTTAAGGCATTTATCTATGATGGGGAAGTAATAGTAAATTCTGACTTAATGACGGATGATACTTTGCTTCATGAGTTATCTCACTTATTCTTAGCTGATTTAAAAAGCAGAAATTATGATAAGTATGTTGATTTAGTAAGAGGAATGGAAGGTTCTGATGCTTACGATACTATTAATAATAGTAAAGCATACGATGAACTTACATACAACGATAAACTTGAAGAAGCTTTAGTTCATGAGTTCTCTCAATACTTTACGAGAGTATTAAAAGATTACAGAGGACGTAATTTGAAACTCGATGAAATAGAATGGGATGGAATCATTAGTGATGTTTTAAACATTGATGTGAGTGAATTCTATGACGATAATATATATACTCTAATGAGGAAAACTCTATCTGAAATACATAGCGGATATGCAATTCAGAAAACCTTATTTAATAAGTCTAATGCTCAAAAAATGGTAAAACTTAGCAATATTAAATCTTCTCTTATGAAGAACCTAAGCTCTACTGATGGATATGGATTAATTGAAATTTGCGAATAAAATGGCGTGTAAATATACTTTAAAAATAAATAGTACTGGAAAGGTTCTTACATTTAACTCCGAAAAAGAACTTGACAACTATCTACTATCTAACTACACTGAATTTGAAGGTATGGTAGACCATACCTTTAGATTTAGTAAAGACTACATAACTATGTTAGATACAGAACAGGTAAAATCTCAAGATAAACTAGATAAAGATAGGAAACTTGCCTATGAAAAAGCTAAAGCAAGAAATGCTAAAAATGACGATACAATAGTAGTTAAAGGGCAAGGTGAAATGACTGATGTCATTGAAAATGAAGAAACATATTCTGACGGATTTATATCAGTTCTGAAGTTTTTATCACGTCAGAGAGGCACCTCTGCGCCCCTTATTAACGCTTTCAGTAGGGAAGGGTACAAGAGGAACACCCGTATAGATAGGTCGCAAGGTAAGCCTGAAGACGTCTCTCCAGAAGAGTGGCTAAAACAGGTCGATTCTTCAATAGACCAAGACTTTGAATATTGGGATTATTTGCAAGAAATAGGTCGTGGGTTCCACTTAGTAATGGATACGGTTATAAATTCTAACTTTGATATTTCTGCTGACATGGTTGATTCTGTAATTAGTAAGAAGTTTGAAAGAGACTTCTTAGGGGGAAAGAATTTAAGTACGCTTAATGGAGTATCTACCGGGGCATTAATGAACTTCATCAAAGGAATTACGGCTCTAAAGAAAAACATAATCCTTAACAGTGGAAGAGGAAGGAAATTCAAAAAATTCTACACAGAATATGTAGTAGACCACGATGGTGGACCTGATGCAAAACTTAGAGGTAAGATTGACTTACTTGCAGTATTTGAGGATAACGAAGGCAATCAAAGCGTTGAAATATATGACTTGAAACTTGCTACTAAACCACAAGATAGGTGGGATGCCGATAAGAAAAATACTATTCAATATCAGCTAGGTTTCTACAAAAGAATGTTACAAGCCAAAGGAATTGCGGCAAGAAATATATCTACTAAAATTATTCCAGTTCTCATTGAAGGGGATAAAATACTCCACAAGATTGATAAAGTATCAGTCGGAGAACCAGAAGTTTATCTTCCTAATATTGGACAAAAAGCTAATATTGACGAAATAATTAAAATACCTATTGGTACAGAAAATTTATCTAATCCATTAGAAAATACAGTATCAGAAAGAATGAGTAAGTTCTTCCCAATGAGTAAAATCAATCCTACTGATATTGTAGATTTTGATATGTTATTTGCTTCTCAAGTACATATTGATAAAAATACTGGAGAGTACTGGTTTAGAGATGTTACTAAATCAACTAATGAAAAGGGAGAAATAAGAAGAGCTACTAAAGAAGAAGCGGAAGCTGCATTTGAGGACTATCTAGTAAGAAAACTAGAGCATGATAACGATGTAACTCTCGCTATTACTAACAATCTTAAATATAATCTTGATAAGGTAAATGGCTTTGGTGGAAAGAACTTTAATCCTACAAGGACAGGTTTACAGATTGTTCCAGCTAATACATACGAACCTAAGCTTGGATTATTTGAAGCAAACTTATCCAAATACAAAAATGAGCCAGGATGGAACATAATTAGTAATGATGCTCTTACTAATATGAATGTTATTCTTCTTATTAATGAGACAAGAAAAGAAATGGATTTAATTTCTATTGCTTCTCATGACCTTAATAGTACTATTAATCTAGGTAAGGGTAATAATATTTTTGGAAGATTTAAATCTGATAGAGAAGTAGAACTTGACAAACAAGTAATTAAAGCCACAGTCGGCAATGTGGAACTTATGAAACTGCTTTCTATTGCCAATGCTTTTCAAGAAACCGATTTGGGTTCTTATACTATCGGGGAAATGAAGGTAGTTAATATTGGCAAGAGTGAATATCTTTCTTCCTATTTAAATCAAGAAAAAATAAATCATGCCTTCAATACTTTATCTGAATTATCTGGACAAAGTAAAGGAAACACATTGAAGTTTACTGATGAGTTTGATATAGCATGGAGAACCTTTAATAATATCATGAACTATGGAACCTATGAAAATAGAGATAGACTTGATAAAATTGCTAAAACGTTATCAATAGATGGAGATATTACATCATTTGATAAACAAGCGAAGATGGACATCCTTACAAGAATGTTCAAGGAACTTCAAGCTAGATATTTCTCTACTAATGCATCTGCTGATATTTCTAATCCTATTGCATATTTATTTTTACAAGTATCTAATGCTTTGGCTAAATATGGAAACACTACCATTGATATCTATAATGAAGAACTTTGGGCAAAGAACTTTGGTAATCTGGCAGAGCAGTGGAAAAGGGGAGAATTATTTAATGGTACTTACTTAAATACTATTGATACAATCCCAATTGTAAAATCAGTTGCTCATAGATTGGCAGAAACCAACAGAAATATCACTAATTTATATGGTAATTATAAGAACAAAGATAGGGCTATAACCAATAAGTTCTATCAGGAATCTGGACAAGGTTTCGTAGGGAAGACCATTATCAATGATTCAACAATTCGTTTTAAAAGATTACTTGACCAATCTGATTCTGGAAAGAGAAAGTTTATGGTTAAGAATCCGTATGATATGTCTACTGATTTAAATCCAGCAGAAAGAAACTATTTAAAATATTGGCTAGAGGATTTAAATAATAGAAGATATCCAGGACAAGATAGAGCAGAAGTTGGAGAAAGATACTTTGAAATACCTTTATTAAGAGGTTCCTCATTTTCTAAAATAACTAATGGTAAGAATCCTCTAGTTACTTATAAAGAAGATGGTTCTTTAGAAATGGTAAATCCAAGAATGACTACGACAGCTCAAGAAGAATATTTATCTACAGATGCTCTAAAGAATCTTGTAGAGATGTATAACGTATTCGATATTTCTAATTCAGTAGGAGGAAGAGAAAGACTTCTTTCCGATACTAATGGTAAACCTGAACAAACATACGAAACTAACCTTGAACACATTAAGGATATGTATGTGTTCTCCGATATTAGAAAGAAGGAAATGGATACAGTTCTTCCTGCTATTAATGCAGCAATTATTTCTCTTCAATTTACACAGAGACTTTCTAACAAGGATGCCCAAGCAACTATCGACTTCTTGAATGATTATATTAAGTCAGCAGTATTTGATGAATCTCTTATTGATAAAGAAAGTAGGGGAACGTTTAGAACTTTAGGAATGTTGAAGTCAGTATCTACTAAATTTATTCTTGGATTTAACTACTTATCAGGAGCTAAAGAAACTATCACCGGATTCTTCAATCTTTATGAAAGAGCAGTAGCTAATAGCTTACTTGATAAAGACAAGATAGGATTAAAGGATATGACTTCCGCTTATACTACTGTTTGGGTTGATTCTGTAAGACAGATAAGCACAATTACTATCTTAGAGCACTTAAACTGGCAATATAGAATGGCTAACGTGGATATGAACGCATTAGTTGATAGAATGAATTACGAAAAAACTGATGGATTCAGATTTAACGATAGAATGTTCTGGGCTAATAGAGCTCCCGACTTCTTATCAAGAATGACAATCCTCATTGGCTATATGAAGAAACATGGCTGCTATGATGCACATGAATATAAGAACGGAGAAGTAACTTACAATTGGAAAAAAGATAAGAGATTTAGTCTTCTTGCGAATCCAAATGCTGATACTAATTCATCTGAATGGCAATATCAAAGGTCTTTATATAATGCAATGATGGAAACTTTCTTTGAAGAAAATTATAAACTTCCAAATGCTGACGGAACTTCGAGATTCTTATCAAGAGAAAAGGATTCAAGGGGAGTTTATAAAGAAGCTCTTCCTCAAGCATATACTACTTTGGAAGCTAATATGATAAAGCAAGAATCTGACAGCATATTCGGATATATGGACCACGATACTAAGTCTTTATATCTAAAGAAAGGAATGTTTATATTCCTTCACCAATTCCAGACTTTCTTGTCAGCAAAGAAAAACCAATACTTCCTAAAAAGAGGCACTTACGACCAAGGTCATTGGGTTCAGGTAACTGATGATGCAGGAAATAAACTTTATTGGGATACTGTTCAAGACAACGAAGGTAACACCATTAGAGTTAAAACTACAGAAAATACTGGAGACCCAATTGTGGATTGGCAAGGTAAAATTATGGAAGGAATTGCATGGTCACTAAGAGACTTATTTAACTTTACTAAGCCAGAGAGAATGAAAGATGCTTGGAGAGACCCTGTAAAAAGAAGAAATCTCCTATTAGCTTTAGAAGATGGGGCTATTATAGGAATTATTTATCTAATGCTTGCTTTATTATTTGGAGATAAAGATGCAAAAGCTATGTCAAACACTGAACAAGCTATCGCAAGAATAGCAAGAAATGTAGGCGGAGAATTTAATATGTTTGCAATCTTTAATGGGGCTGTAGACTTTAAGATGCCTATGTATCAATTCTATAGTGGATTGTTCGAAGATGGAGTTAAAGTAGCATCCGGTGATATGCATGTATTAAGATTCTTTACTGATAATACTGGAGCATTCAGACCTCTTAAACCAACTGTTATAGATAACTTTAAAGCACCTAACGCTAACGAGTAAATGAAAAAAAAATAAGGGCGCCAATCAAGTAGTTTTACCTACCTGACTGACGCCCTTAAATTTTATCGTTCTAACATGTTCATAGTATCATCATAAGCTAATGTTATAGCTTTAATGTAATACTTCATATCCAAGTTGTTTTCAATTATTATGTCAACTCTTATATTATCAATAAGTTTCTCACTTATATGGTTTCCTGCTCCACTGCCTTCTCGTTCTATTTTCCATAAAACTCCACCAGCATTTCGTATAGCATCCGCTTCATTTGGAAATCTGACGTCAGGGACAATCCAAAAGCCTTTATCCCTTACCATAGAGGGCAAAAACATAGTACTGGATTTTTCATATTCTCGCATTAAAGCTTTCACCCATAAGTCTTTATCAATATTTCTTCCTACTTCTGTTCCAAAGTATTGAAGAAATTCTCTATTGGTCATGGGCTCTCCCTCTTTATTAGATAAAGGCAGGGTAGTAAAAGATTCTTTGAAGGAATTATATTCAAAACTTTCCCTACTTACCCCAAGTATCAGTGACGCACATTCTTTTAATTTATCAGCAAATGCATGCTTTTCCCATCTACAACCCATTACAATAGTCTCGCTGTTTAGGTTTTCTAAAACAAAATCTTCTTCTGAAATTCTTAGTCGTTCTTCGTCTCCCAATAAGTATCTATAGTAGTCTACTAATTGTACTATTCTACACGCAGTATCCTTCCCCGATTGTGCTTTTCCTGTTATTCCAATTATCATTTCATGTAGCCCTTTAATTCATTTAAAACAAAAGTAGGGTCAAGATATGGCATCTTTTCCCTTACTTTATTATATTGTTCAACAAGCTCCCTATTGTCAGCTATTTCATCATCGAACCCTAAGAAACCGTCACTGTCAGGCTTAAGAATAAGTCTGTGAATTTCACAAGAAATTGCAAAAAGTATCGGGTCTGATGTTTCCAAATTGTTCATCATACAACATATGATTTGACTAAATCAGAGATTTGTTTACCGTCTGCAGCAGGGAACTTATCTTTCATTCCTTTAATTATTGTTCCCATATTCTTCTTTGGAATTGCAAGGCTGTCAATTTTGTCTGACATTCTATAAATTGAAGCAAGGTCAAATAGGCCTGCACGTAACTGCTCTTCCCCAGGAATTTCGGGAAGGAATTCATTTAAGATAAGAGATTCTTGCATCTCTATGTCATACAAGTCTTGTCTTCCTGCCATACGGTATTGTTCAGCATTATCGATGCGCTGGTCTCTCAACTTCTTAATAATAGCAATCTCTGTTGCCTTATCAAGAGGTTTTGCATTCTTTTGTGTTTCATGTACTAAGAACGCAGTTTTTATTGCTCTAAGAACTTCTGTGCGAGTTCTTGTTTTAGCTTTCATTGATTGTTTAATCAGTTCATCAATATCCTCTTTCATAATCCTCCAACATGTTTAAAGTTATACCTCCTAAAGTTATAAGTAAGGCAGCAGTGCCAAGAATTCCAACCCATATATGTATGGAATAACAGAGAACTAATAGTGCTACTATGAAGGTCAGCCCTCCTAAAGCCATAGCTCCCAATGCTGCCATTAATACTAACTTTTGTAAATCTATTTTACTCATTCTTTTATTCTATGTCTTCTTTTAATATTTTGGGCAGTACCACTATCCCAGCGACCTTCTCTGACGTAAGCAATATCAACATCTGACACTCTTGTCATTGCCGCGTCTCTATCTTCGTCAGTCTTGTAATATCCCATATAACTTACCATTGATTCGTCTTTAGGAGTATTTCTAGGATTTTCGAACATGTGAAATATTGTTAAACCACATGGAAGGTTTTCTGTTATAAAGTCCATAGCCATCTTATCTACTCCTTCATAATCACCTACCACAAATCCTTCAAAATCTTGATTGTGGTAGGCAGAGTAAATAGCTGGAACGTAGTACTTCTTAAATTCTTCTTCTGTAATGTCTCTATGTCCGCTTATAAAATATATCATGGAACTATTTGTGCGTCTAAGTCTTTTTCAAAGACGTTAATATTATACCAAGAAATTGCTTCAAGTATTCTATCTTCATGGTTAAATGCCCATTTGTATTTTGAAATATCTCTTATAGGAACCCATTGGATAGTTTTTACTTCATTTTTCTCACCATCTCCATTCAATACAGCTTCCATAGAAGTAGATACATTATCTTTTCCGTATTTAAGAATGGTCATATAACGTAATGTTACATTGCCGTTATTACAGTGTTCTGGGTCTGTTTCAACTCCAAATAAAGCCCACTTAGATGGGTCAATTTTGACTCCAGTTTCCTCAAATGCTTCACGAGAACAAGCTTCTTCTGCTTTCTCCATATCCAAGAAACCACATGGACAATTCCAGTAACCTTGGAAATCGGGAGTTCCTTCTCCTCTTTGGTTAGCCAAGACACACCATTCGCCCTTGATTTTACAAAATGCGAATGCAGCAACTGCACAATATCGACCAGACCATAAGGTCTTGCCAGCATGTTCTCCTTCTTTAATTGTATAACTCCAATTTCTCATTTATGTCTCCTTTTTGTTTTAGATGTTTCTTCGAGTTCTTCCAACGGATTATACTTTAGGTCATTGTAAGGCATTAATGAAGTGCCTGCAATCCCCACCAAAGTCTTTCCATCATACTCTGATTTATAGATAGATAGTACTTTATCAGTTTTTCTTTTGTATGCAATATACACTGGAATATTCTTTTTTATGCAGGTTTCAAGTTCTTTCTTGGTTCCTCTGGTCATATCTTCAACCTTGATTCCCCAATTGAAGTCATTAATAACAAACACTGCAATATCAGAACCAGTTAATAAGGAACTTTCATACTTGGTTCCCATTTTCCAGTGGTTTGGCTCATAACCAAGAGAGTCCAGAAATATTTCTACTTCTGGAACTAAGTTAGCATATTGCATACTATATGATACATATGCTTTATTCATCTTTATAAAGATTAAATCGGTGAATGTATTGGCTAATAGCTTTAGGTACAAGAGGGTAAATTTGTTTCTTGTCCTTAACCAAATACCTAATCATAGTAGAGCTTACGTCAAAAGTACAACTAATATACCCATCCACCTTCGCCTTGAATGAACTGTTGGCTCTATTTACTGCAATCAGCTTAAAGTTTTCTAATATCCATTCTCCTTCCTTCCAATTTGCAATATCATCTACAATGTCTGCACCTACAATCAGATAAAGTTCTTCGTTTGGATAATATTCCTTCAAAAGTTGTAGGGTTTGATAGGAATAGTGAGGTTCTGGAGTGTAATAGTCAATACTAGATATTGTGCAATTATCAATTTCATCAATAGCCAGTTGTGTCATAAAACACCGGTGTTGAAATTCAGTTGCTTCGCGGTCTTTCCACACATTCTGCATAGTTGGAACCACCACTACTTCGTCAACCAAGTTATCATTTAGTGCTGATGTAATCATGTACAAATGACCCATATGGATTGGGTCAAATGTTCCTAATAAAAATCCTACTTTCATTTTTATATATTTTAATTTTTTTAGTCTACGAAATATCCACGAGAGTCCAATTCTTTTGATAAAAAACTAATAGCTTCTACACTGTATCGTTCGGTCAACTCCTCTATTTCATTGAGTAAATCATTAACCAAATCAGATACACCACAGAACCCTATATTTCCCACGAAATCGACAAGATTTTTAATAAGTTCGGGGTCATCTACCTCGAACTTCATTTCATCCTCGAAATCATCAGGAAGATAATCGTCGTCAGCATTATAGTATCTTTCTTGAACATATACTTCCACCAAGTCAAGAGTGGCATGGACTACTTCCTCTTCAAGTCTAACAGTCAATCTGAATGCCTGAGAATCATCGTCCATTTTCTCAACTATCATATAGAAAGAATCTTCCCATGTATAATCATGGTCAGATACAAGATAGTTGGCTTCTTCTAGAGCAACTAATAACTGCTCGTATATTTCGTCAATCATTTTCATACTTTTCTCTCGCTATATAAATCGGAGCTTTCTTACGTTTAAACTCTGATGCTAAATGCCTGCCCCAGACTTTATCAACTACATCTTCTCCATGTCTAGCACATAGCTGTGACCAGCAATCAGATTCTACCATTTCATCATGTGGATGCATGATTTGACCAGCTGAGTCGTAGCTCTTCCTAAAATTCTCGAATGGAATGAATCTCCTAAGAATATCATCTACAGTAGCATAGTCTTTAGCTCCTATTTGGTCTAAGTCACTATTACTAATACCAAGACCATCAGTGGGAACTAGCTTGCAAGAATTATATATAGCACATGACATTGCTTTATAATTATCGCAAGTTTCTTTATAATCATTACGAAGAGCTTCTAGAGCTTTACTTTTATAATGGTCTTGCAAATAGTTTGCCAGTCCGTAAACTTCAGTCTTCCACAGGTCTTGAATCGGGTCAAAGTCACCAACATCACCATGAATAGTCCAGAATCCAAGCTGATACTCAGTTTGATTATCTGTACTCATTACTAATCCTTTGTGAATAGATGCTATATCATAGAGATGCTTCATCCTACACCTAGCTTGCAAGTTACCATTAGCAATGGGAGTTCTGCCAGCAAGTTCTTCCAAATCACTTACCCAATACCAATCGTAGCCTTTACAGTCTTTAATCAATCCCGCATCAGCACAAAGGTCAAACAGGGATGCTTTATAGGAATTGCTCAAGTTAAACACCTTAAATTCGCTGCAGAAAGCTTCTCCTACTAATTTAGACACACTAAATTCATCGTCCTTATTCTTAATAGGAAGACTTCTACCTATAAGAGGAATATCGGTCTTCTTACTAACCTCATGACATATGGCAGCGACAACAGTGGAGTCAATTCCTCCACTGATGCCTAATACCATTGCTTTGAGATTGTTCTTTGTAAGATATTCTGCTGTTTTATCAACTAAGGTATTAAATACCTTCTCATAATTTAATTCTTTCATTCTTCATTTAGTTTTACAATATCAACTTCTTCTGAGTAATATCCATTAGATGTTCCAAACCACTTTATAATAACCGTGGCTTTGATTGTCTCTAATTTGTAAAAAGTCCAGGTATAACTATCTGCATACTCTGGAAGTTTACAATCAATTGGAGTAGTCTGACGAAAGGTTCTTTCTTCGGCATTTAAAATAGGCGACCCTACTAAATCATCTAAGTCTCCATCTATATCATCAACTGTAACTGATTCACAGCAATCTTGTGAGTGATACATCATATAACTGGAGCCATCACTAAATTTAAAAACAATGGAATCAAAAGATTTTTCCACAGATACTAGAGTTTTACCTATAAATTCGTCTAAAACATTTAATTCCCACATAATCCTAATTCTTTTAAACAGATTTCTACTTCTTTTTCTGAACCAGTGTGTTTACCTAAGTCATCGGATAACTTCACACAGTCATATACCGGCTGATTTGCATTCATTTGGCATGATGTAAGCTTCATAACGATATTAGAAGGTTTATGTTCTGTATCATTAGTAAGGTTAGTGCCAATTCCAAAGGATGCTTTGATTCTTGTCATACAATATAAAGCAATATCTTCGGCTTTCTCAAAGTCAAGAGCATTACTAAAGATAATAGTCTTAGTAGAAGGGTCTATTCCTAACTCCTTGTAACGAGCAATCATTTTATTTACAAATTCATACTCGTCTCCAGAATCCTGTCTTACTCCATCGAATAACTTAGCTTGCTTACGAGAGAAATTTTTGATAAATACATCAGATGTGTAAGTATCGGTAAGGGCAATTCCCAAGTCACCGTCATATACATTTACCCAATTTTCAAGAGCCATGTAATTAGCTTGTTTATAGCCATACATAGCACCGTGAAACATAAACCATTCATGTGGATGAGTTCCCATTGGTTTCATATCATATTTCATTGCAAAGTAACAGTTAGAAGTTCCAGTACAATAAATAGATTTCTCTTTTATGTACTTAATAACCAACTCTTGGATATTGTAGGAGAATCTTCTACGAGTCCCAAACTCGGAGAAATAAATTCCTGCCTGATTAGAACGTTTAATTTTATTCTCCAACTTATTAAGCATCAGTTGAGTATCAACTTTATGCTCCAACATTCTGTTTCTCAATTCAGAAACCATTGCAAGAATAGGAACTTCATAAAGAGTTACTTTATAAAGATAATCCTTCACTAAGATATGAAGATGTTTTTCTTCATCCAAGAAGATTTGTACTTTACTTGGGTTAAATGTGAATTGAGATAACCATTCCCAGTAATGTCTTGGAATGAATCGAATAGAGTTCATAAACTCAAATTCATCACTTGTAAGTCTTACCTGAGCAAGGTTATATAACTCAATACGAAGTTGCTCAACAAACTCTTCTGTGTATTCAGTATTATCACGGTCTTTAAACTCAAAAGTTCCTACCGCTTGTGGGAACAACTTCATGTAAGCATAAGAAGTTGTAAACTTGTATAAATCTGTATCTAAAATTGATTTAATTATCATTTCTCTATTGGTTGATAAATGTTTAACTTATTTTCTTTTATAAATTTTTGGAGTGTTGTTCCGCCATCAATAGATGCGATTCCTGGAAGATATATTGAGAGTCTATCCCAAATGGGCCACAGATTTTTAATTGTTTCAAGCACACAATAATCTCCTGCGATTCCACAGATTACTAACTCCGTATCCTCTGGAATACGCAAAACAACCTCGTCATCTAGACTATCTCCTTGGTAGTAGGCATAGTATTCAGGCAGCTCATCAGGTAATTCACTTCTTAAGGGATTAAAGCTTGAAAAAGCTCCGTATTCCTCTCTGCTATGTCCTTTCTCAAACACCTTATATTTAATATCATTGTTCCTACAAGCTGTGAGAAGTAAATCATTAATAGCAGCACCTTGAGAGTACTGAACACAATGAACAGGCCATTCTCCACCATTATCTTTGAAGGAAACATGGTCAGGTTCATGCCAATCAGCAGTAAACCATACTTCTTCAAAATTCTCTTTATAGATAAGGTCTTCTACATTCCACAAAGCAGGAGTGGCTCCCTTTACATATAAAGAGCCACTCTCTAAGCAGAAATCATTCTGCATATCAACTACAATAAGTATTTTCCTCATCACTCCCAACTAGCTAATATCCCACCAATTACAATAAGTATTAACCATATAGCTATTGGAATCCACAGAGGACACAATACCCACCACCAAGACCAAGCTATAACTCCACATAGCTTCAGTACAATAAATACTATCAGAAGAACTCCACTTAAGCCAATTCCTCCACCACTATTACTATTACTCATAATTCAATTATTAAAGGTTCAAACGATTGAATATATCTTTCATCTACTAAAGATACGTTTGCCATTTTCATATCATCCAAAGTCATCAATCTATGCTCTCCAGAATGGATATGTCCACAGAAAGTATACTTCGGATGTTTTCTCATAATTTCATCAGCCAACCAAGGATTACCTACATCCTCTCTAGTCCAAGACTGATGAATAACGCCTAATCCGCACAGCTTAGGAGCATCATGCGAGATTACTATATCACAATGTTCTGGCATTGTAGAATATGCTTCTATAAGAGTTTTCTCTTCGTACATATATGCCCAATTACCGAATATTTTACAATACGGAGTTCCCCATATTGTGTATTCCGACCCATCCTTATAATCAATATAAGTATATGATTCGTTATCAAGCATTACTAACTTCCCGTTAGTGGGAGTATAGAGAAGGGAATTCTTAGATAGAGTATTTTGGTATATAGATGCTAATGCGAAATCGTGATTTCCTCCTACCATAAACACTTTTTCACAAGGTAAATTATTTACCCATTGAGCAAATTCATGACTAAGCCATTTCTTACTTTGTGGGATATTCCTTTGCATTTTTAAAGGAGTGATGTCCCCACAGATTAGATAAATATCACATTCCTCTGTTATTTCTGGGAGAATCCCATGTAAATCAGATAGTGCTCCAAATTTCATTTATGTTTTCTATTTTTTATATGTTTTTTACTAGAATCTTTAGAAATAATATTTACTTCTATTTCTACAAGTTCATCATTCCTTGGAAGGTCACCATAACTAGTTAAAGAATAATAAATATCTTCAGTTATTTCGTCGAAGTCTTCATCTTCTTCCCACCAAACTCCATCACCGCCAAGAATTGGCCTTGTTCTCCACAAACATAGCCCTTCTTCGTCTTTAGTTAACCAAAGTCTCATTCTGTAACCTTCCTTTTAAATTCATCAAATGATTTTATATCTGGAACTTCATCTCTATTGATTATCCAGTATTTACTAGGAGCCACACCTTTCTTTTCAGCTCTATATTCATTATACCTTTCAGTAATGTCAAAGAACTCTCTTAGTCTACATTCTCCAAGAGCATTAGCTAAATCTTCTATTTTGAATACAAAATATTTGAATTTATTGCCGTACTCATCTTCTCTTGAATATATATCTTTTATGAATTGCCCAAGTGGTGGGATTTCGACTGGTTCATCTTCCCACCTTTGCTCTCCAGCATAGAAATAGAACATTTCTCTAAAAATAGGTGGCAAATCTGGAAGATAATCAAAAGAGATGGCTTTACTATCAACCCACTCTCCTACCACAGTATCACGGATAGGAGTTCCTTTTGTATCAAGTAACCAACGCTTTCCATCTTCATCGGTTATTGCAAATGTCTTTCTCATATTTCAATTTCAAATTTTATAGGTTCATTTTCATAAGTCATTCCTTCTGGTATAGGAAAGCTAAACAAAGATTTGGGATGAAGGTCGTTGACTTTACCCCAAGCATCATACTTAGGATTTACATTCCAAGATTCTCCATCCCAAATGGGAGGATTGTCATAATACCAACCCTTCCCATCTTTATCTATTGCGTAGTAATAAGTTTTAATCATTACTAAGAGTCACTGTACCTTTAAATAACTTAACGTCATCCATATATGAATACGTCATTAAAGTTCCTGGTACAAAAGCTGGATGTTCTAAAAGAATTATAGTGTGTCCTGTTTGGTCACGCCCTACATAGATGCCTATATTATTGGGTTTACCATCAAACGCAAACTCAATAATATTCCCCTGCTTAAGAATAGAATCAATGCCAGGTTTATCTATAAAAACTTTCATTCCTTCAAGTCTCCCATTACGTTACGGTTAATTCTATCTTCAACACGTTCTTTACAAGCATCAAGGTATGCTTCAAGTGCTGCTACTTGCTTAGCGTTCTGTTCACAAGGGAACTTCTCATTCAGCTTCTTCACTCTATCAAGTAAGATAAGTGCAAGTTGCTCTGATTGCCAACCAGGAGTTACTGTACCGTCTTCATGCTTGTGAACAAACTGAATTGTGTCAGTAGCATCCACATACTTGGTTTTGCCATTAACAAAGCCAGCACACATTTGGGCACGGTAACGATGAGCACCATCATCTGGAATTACTTCAATGGTTGGTTCGAGACTTGGATAAACCAATAATTCCTCTATTGTTTGATATTTCTTTTTTAAAGCCATAGTATTTTATTGTTTAATCATTATATGATATTATTTTGTAATATACGGTACTACCTACCCAACGCCAACCCAGATAATTTACTGGAACCCATGCAGGTTTACTAAGCAAATCTCTAAATTCTAATGGCGTTAGATTACGTACTATATCTGTTTGTGGTGATGCTCCCTCAAGACTTATTAATACCTTCATGTTTTAACCAGTCTTGGAAGTACCACAATTGTCCACATCCTCCACCAATATCGTCCTGACCAGCAGGATTAAATACTCTAGTGGAGAAACCTAGTTCACAGAGTCTCCTGTTAAAGTCTCTAATAAGACGAATTTGTCTATCAATAGAATTCTTTACAGTTTCATCCTTTTCACAAATTACAGAAAGAGTAGTTTCCCAAACATCGGTTCGAAAGAGTTTGTACAGTCTCCTTGCGTCTTCTTCTGTATCATTTCCTTCATGAACACAATAATTGAAGAATGGTTTTCTTCCTGTGTTCGCTGCCCAAAATTCTCCTGCTGCCGCTATTTGGCGAAGAGTACAGGTTTTAGTCGGAATTAATTTTGCTCTAGCTTCATCAGTTGATTCATGTACAGAAAACTGCAATCCGACTTGAGGTATTCTCTTGGAGAGTTCAATAAACTCTGACATAGCATGATACAATGTAGACGGAGCAGATGTTGACACTAACAATTGAGCATTAGGATATTTATCATGTAATGCTTCAATTGCAAACTCCAAATTGGTATAATTTAGAAATGGCTCTCCCATACTCATGAACATAATTTGGAACTTTTCAATGTCTTTAGTATCACAATCAATAGTACTTAGAACAGTAGTTACTTGTTCTACTATTTCATGCCAATCAAGATTTCTTACAAAGAACTTTCCTGTTCCACAAAATGTACAGCCAACTGGACATCCAGACTGTACAGAACAGCAAATTACTGTTCTCTTTGCATATTCTCCATAACGATAGAGGACTGCTTCTGCAATTCCTTTTTTCGTTACTGCACTAGCTCCCCATTCAAATACAAACTTCTTGACATTAGTGTCAGAAGATTCAAAAATCTTATATTCCATTTTTAACCTCTTAAATTTCTTTTAGTGATTATTTCCTTTAATTGTTGCCAAGATACTGGTGTGTAATCGTTATTATCTACACCAACATCATACTGATTTGGAACTAATTTATCTTCAAAAGGAGTTTTCTTTCCTTTTTCAGTATGAATGTGTCCATACAATTGCCAACTTCCTCTATGAGAACCGTCCCATGTAATCATAGGATAGTGACTCATAAAGAGTTGTTGGTTATTACATTCTTCATCACCTGTTATAGTAATCATCATCTGTCTTTCAACAGCTTCGAACCCATTTTCTGGAATATATTTTAGCTTATCATGATTACCTAATACGAGGTATTTATAGCCGTTTAGTTGAGGTAAAATTTTCTCCCAACGTGTCTTTTGACCAAAGCAGAAATCGCCCAATATGAAGACTGTATCGTCCCACTGGACTACCTTATTCCAATTTAGTATGAGTTGTCGATTCATTTCGTCAGCAGACTCAAACGGACGACTACAATACTTAATTATATTTGCGTGGTCAAAGTGACAATCAGAAGTGAAAAATACCTTATTACAGTCAAATTTATTTGTCAGATTTGCCATGTATTTTCTTATTGTCGATTTTTAAATAACAAGAATCTGGTAGTTCTTGTCCATCCAACTTTACAGAGGGAATATCCATAGACACCAGATTCTCAAACAATTTAGACTCCGTGGATATTTTGACATATCCCTCTGGAGCCATCAATTCTTTAGCTTGTTCGTTAGTTAGCCAAACCTCAAATATTTGCTTGACTTCCGCCCGTAATAAATGGGTCGGTTTTGTACCTTTCATAACATTCACACTTTTTAAATTTCTTTCCTGACGTACAGTAAGGACAGATTTCATTTCTTCCGGTCTTGTGACCATGAGTTCCTGTTCTAATTTTACTTTTCCAGGGAGTGTGCATCTTTATCCACATATTTCTGAACTCTTCATTCTGAAACATTTCTTGCATAAATTCCGCACCGTTGTTTTCCTTTTTATCCTTCTTTTCATCTACTTCTTCAACACCTAAAGTTGTGTCGATGTCATACGGAGTTACTATTAAGTCTTCCATTTTTTATAAGATATAAATTATAATATACTTTCTTTTAAAACACACACTACAAGTTCAGATAATTGGGCTATCCATTCTTCTTCGGCAATCTCTTTAAGCTCCCCGTAAGCTACATCAGTAAACCAATTAGGAAACTCTCGATTATAGAATTGCAAATTTTTGCATTGGTAGTCCCACTCTGCGCCGCAACCATAGAAATCAAGTCTATCTTCATCACAATCTTCGTCAAGAACATACATAAATCGCAGCCCTGATTCGTATCTGTTCTGTATGAAAAACTTTCCTACATACTCGGACTCACTATTATCAACACAATTTTTAAGTTGTTCTTTTAGTGATATTAATTTTTCCTTATAGAGAGCAATCTCTCTCATTATTTGGTCTCTTTTCATTTGTTAAAATTCAGAATTAATAATCTGTGTTATAATCTTCAAATAAGGAACACTTGTTAAAAGCATTAGTAATCCGTATGGTTCTACCAATGCTTTTCTCACTCCATTTAAATGTTATTTTATCCATCCTCTTTTAATAAATTCTTCGTGTAAAGGATGTGCCAATTCATAAGCCTGTGGGTGCGCACTTCCTGCATCTCTTAACTTAAAGAAGCCTTTCCATTGTTCAATAGTGCCTGTCATAATTAACTCAGTCTTCAAACTATTAGGAAGTACTGCTCTTGCTTGCTGAGGTTTCCAACCTTGATTTAATAGCTCTAAGTAAAGTTGCTCCGCCACTTGTAGAGATGCTACAAAGTTTCGCTCTGGAGTTATTTCCCAAGTCTTAAAGTATGGGGTCTCCTTACCATTGAGATGATAATAGTACTCTCCAATAAGATTACCAAAATCATCTGAAGTAATAACAGTTCCTTTGACTTCTTGAAGAGCTAAACTGTCCGCCCAACATGGTAAAATGAAAGTAACCTCGTTATTGAACTTATCCTTAGAGTAGTTACAATATCTGGTACTTTCTTGGGCAAAGCTAAACACTCTCATTTGTTATGTTAATGCTCTTTATCATTAACTCTCCTCGTTTCCAAGGAGTATCGGACTATATCATCATCCTTTACAGGATGCCCAGCACTCGTGTCAGTACTATATTCTATGTGTAGTATAAGGGACTCGAACCCTTGTAGTAGCTAACTCTCTTCCAGCATAGTAGTAGGTCTACCTATTAATGTAGTTCGCATACAACTACCTCTTACCACATATAGTTTCAACTGTTAGTCTCTGAACCTTCCAACTTTGTTAAAGGTTGGCTTGGCTGCTGATTAGCATGATTTAATACATCTTTACAAAATTGATACAATTCTTCCATTGTCATAGTGTGTTTACTCACATTAGCTTGATAAGTAGTCCATTGTACGTTCCCCTCTATATATCCCTTAGATGAGTCTATCCTATCCAAAGATGCCTCATCTATAGAGTTGATGTGCCTGCCAGTTATTGCACATATATGGTTCTGAGATTCGTACAGATTACTTAGATATTCTAAAGATACTAGGAACTCTATGTTTCTTTTCTCAGCTGAACGTTGTAATTTAGTAAATCTAGTTAGAGTTAGTTCTCCTACCTTACCATTACGTTCTGCTTGGGCAGCTCCTCTTTCCTTAGCAGCACATTTAGCGCATTTAAAGTTGCGGTTAGGATTAGTAAGTTCATTAGCCTGAACCCATTTTACAGTGCCACAATCACATTGTACTTCGTATAACTGGCTACCATAATCAGATAATTTTGGTCCTCCAATTACTGTCCAGCTTTTATATTTGTCTCCAATTTTAATTGGAGCACCTCTAGCACGAGCTGCACAACTTCTGCAGCTTTTAGTTCTACCATTTACTAAATCGCTGAGACACTTATCTTCTACCTTACCACACTTACATTGTACTTTAACATAAGTATGACCACTTTTGACGAATGTGTTATCATCAACCACAGTCCAATTTCCGAATGTATCACCGAGTTTACAATTTAATTTTTTCATATCCTTTACATTTTTAAGTTCATGCAAAGATACTAAATAAAATTGAAGTACTCTATCAAATTTTGTTAATAAATATTAAATTTTAGCTTTCCAGCAATTCACTGGGTTATTGCCCTAATGTTACCATTAGGCGGCACAAAGTAATTTATGCCTTACAAATTCATGGGATACACCTCTGTCACAGATGAACTTAACAGTAATTCTCTTAGCATGATACTCTGTAGGTTCACATAGATATTCAAGAACTCCTTGTAGGTCATGCTCTATTATTACCCTATAGTTAGTAGTATAGTAGTAATAATCTCCATCACTAATATATCTTGTATAGGGATTAAGGCATAAAGTACTCCAGTTAGTTCCAAACTGGAATCCCTCATCTACTACACTATTAGGAACTTTAAGATACACAGTACCATGCTCTAACATAGCACCGTGTCCTGACTTAACCATTCTATCCACAAACTCCTTTGCAGAAGTTTCTGTTATTTTGTCCTCTGATTTGTAACAAGTTCTTCCAGCTATTTCTATTTGTCTATATACAGAGTTTATAAGCTCATCTTTCCACATTCGAGGGCCAATTTCCATATCTGCTGGAATAACTATATCTCTTGGTTTTTGTTCTATTATTTCAAAACTTGGTTTTATTAATTTCATTTTGCTTTCGCGAATAATGGACTACGTAACATAATCTCTTTTACTGACAATTCTTCAAGGACTCTTGCATAATTGTTTATCATCTCTAATCCATATTCTTTATTGTAACCTTCGTCATGTCCTAATGTATTAGAAACCAATTGAATTGCAGAAGAGATTAACCCTATGTCTGTTGTATCAACTGGAGCTAATGTGTAGGTTTCATCAATTCTATCATTACAGCTAAATCTAAAACTAGAAGCACGACATTGCTTCTTTATAAAAGTTACATTTTTCAGGATGCAGATACTACTTTCGAGAGTTTTCATTACAACCCCATCATAGAATCCCATCCCTATTAAAAATCCTCCTCTGTATACTCTATAAAGTATCTCGTTACTATAACTATTATTATACCAATTATAAAATTGCTCGTAGCTTAACATATTAATGAATCCAATGGTCTCCAATTGATATATCTGCTGTTAATGGCGCTCTTGTACAAAATGGCTTACCTCCAGATTCCATACATTGAACTAGTATCTTAGCTACTTCTTCTGCTATCTCTTCGGGAGCTTCAAGATTGATTTCGTCATGTACAGGAATACAATACTTAACTTTAAAAAGTAAATTGTTTTCCTTTAACCAATTGAATAGCTTTATAGAAGCTAGCTTGAAGCACAGTGCCCCTGCTCCTTGTCATATTTGTTATCTCTGAGACTCTTTATTCTCAGACTCTACATTTTCTTTTTCAATGTAGTTCGGACTATATCTTAAAATGTTTTTACAAAAGTTATATAATTCTTCTGGAGTCGCTGAATTCTTCATAGTATTAGCTTTCATACTAATAATTTGAATATTTCCTTTTATATATCCTTTAGAATTATCTATTCTATCTATCGATGGGGAATAAGAATAATCATCCTTACTCCCAAATTGAAAGGGAACTTCCAATATAGGGCAATATTTTGGAATTACTATATCTTCCAACTCTAAATTAAAGTCTAGACCTCTTTGTTCTGCTCTATACCTACATTTTCTTAGGATTTCTGCCTCATAGTTATTTTCACGTGATTTCCTTTTTTGTTCCGCAATTTCAGCTTTATACTCAGGACTTACCTTCAATCGAAGTTTTCTGAAATAATTCTTATCTCTACCTTGATTAATAGCAGAATGCTCAGAATAGCACGCTTTACATAACCATTTTCTACCAGTTTTGCTTTTTGCATCTTCTGCAAATTCAATTATTGGAAGTTCTCTTTTACAAACTGGGCAAATATTCATTCCTTCAGTCTGTAACACTTCAATAGATGTTCCTAATCTTGTTCTTCGTTTTTCCTTAGTACAAATTTTGCAAAAATTGGTATGACCGTCTTTGCATCCTTTATTTTTTGGGAAATCCTCTAATGGAAGTTCTTTTCCGCAACTTTTACATACTTTTGTCTCCATATAAATTATTATTACTCTGTTTTTAATTCACAACAAAGATAATAATAATTTTTGGATAATTAAAACATTTTCTCCCTTTTCGTGGAATTTTACCTTCCTTACCGCCTTGAAGTAAGGAATCCATATTCTAGTCTCTACACCTTCATAATATTACTATTATGCTTGGCTCGGTATTCCCATCTCAGGGTTCACCGAATTTAAGGAGTTTTAATCCGACACAAGTCTCCTCCATCGGATAATTCACCGATTGCTTCATAGAATCAGATAATCTTCTTCTTAAAAAGTCTGCTTCTTGAACCAATGGATTACTTTCATCACGAGTTTGCATAGCATACTGCCCATCTACTGTTCCTAAATCATCATTTATCCTATTCAGATTATCCCAATCATAAATAAATGCTTTATGTCCTGTCACAGGACTTAATAGAATATATCCATGTTGTACAACAAATGACTTTTGACGTTCTTGATAAGCCTTCAATCCAGCGAAACCATTCATATAGTTATCCTCAATTTCTTGAGCTCTCTTTTTCGGAATACCATAGTTTCTTACTAAAGTAGAAGCATTACCTGCATAATTAAAGCAGAACTCATATCCCTTTGCCTCTTGTCTAAGTTCTGGGAATTGTTTTTTTACTTTTTCAGTAGGCATATCTTGAGGAATTTTGTCCTTAAATACCATCTTGGCCGTCAGAGAATGCATGTCTTTAGAACCATTAATAAGTTCATCAAGCATAGCTTTATCGTTAGCAACAGATGCCATTAAGAAGGATTCTTGGCCACTATAATCTACAGATATCCATTTATTTCCAGGCTCTGAAACGAAACAGGCTCTAGTAATTGCAGTATGTGGAAGATTCTGAAGATTCGGGTTACTTGAACTTAATCGTCCTGTATCTGTTCCAAGCTGATAAAAATCGGCATGGATACGTCCGCTTACTGGATTTATAAGCTTTAAGAATTTTTCTCCAAAAGCCTTCACTAACTGCCCTGTTTTCTTAAACTCTATATAAGGTTCAATGATAGAACATTTAGCTTTCTGTGGCTCAATAATATCAATTCCAGCAGATTTAGTTTTCTGTTTAGTTTTCTTGTCTACTGTTGTACAATTTATTCCGAGCAATTCAAATAATGGAACAACTTGTTTACTACTATTCCAGTTTATATTACACCTATATGCGTTATCAAATCCAGAGAATAAATCTCCTTGTAGATTCATTTCTACATAATCGAAAGGTATTCCAAATGAATATTCTATTCCTTCATCAACGACTTTCCTCTTTACCCCAAATGCAGTAGGAGGAATCTTCATCAAGTCTTTCATTTCCTTTCTAAGTGTAGTCATAATACTCGTCTTTACGAATGGACGATTCTTAAGCTGTGGGTCTGGATGAACCATTTTATGTTCTTCATAAAAATCTTCCACCCATTTATTGATGCTTGCTTCTGCGTCTTTCATTTGCCTAATATCGTCCTTCATCTTAGCTCTCCATTTTTCTACATCAATCTTAGCACCGCAATATTCAATATAGGCAATAACAGGAACAAAATGATTCTCGAAGTCAACAGCTTTAAGAAGGTCTTTCTTTACCAACTCAACTGTTTGCTTTTCTTTAATCCTAGTAAGATAAACAACGTCATGTGCAGCATAAACTATAACATCTTCTGTTAATCCTGTATTAACAATTTTACCTCGAATACTCTTATCCAAATCCAAGCCTAAATAATGATGTGCTGCGGATTGTAGAGACAGACTATGAAATTGGGCTGGATATCCCAAATACAATAGCTTCTCAGCTATCATTCCGTCCCATACATTTACAGGGACTATTCTATGATGATATAAAAATTTTAAATCAAATGAAAGATTCCATCCTAGTAATGTAATATCAGGATTCTCAAACACTGGTCTAAAATAATTAACATCAATTGTTGTGGTATCTACTATTATTTGGTCCTCACCTAAGCCAAATTGAATACACAATAAGGCTTTTGTATAAGGGTCTAATCCTTCAGTTTCACTATCATATTCAATCCATGTATGTTCAAGGATGCGCTTTAATGCTTCTTCTTTAGACATGATTTCATAAGCATCGGACTTAAAGAATCTTTGTTGTTCAGTAACAAGATAAATCATTAATCGACGTATATATCAAGTTTGGTTATGTCTATATCTCCTCTTAATGCTAAATCATCTGCAAATCTCTGCTTCAACAACTCTGCGATTTCAAATTCATCTTTATCCAATGTTCCAAAATACTCATAGAAAAAGTCTCCTGTAATCTCTACAGAAAACTTAAACACTTTCTCGTTTATGTTGTATGGAGCGCTTTCGTCCATTTCCGCTCCTAGTGGTAGGTTTGACATCCTCTTTTTCAGATAAAATGTTACAAATGTCTTTCATCTCACTTATTTCGTAGCCCAACATAGTTCCTAAATGACTTCCTAATTCCGGAGGAAGATACGGTAAACATAAACTTACCGCTTCAAAGAACGGAACTAGGTTACTAATCTTAGTAATTAACAATTCTCGGTTCATGGTAGTATAATAATGTTGGACTGTCCCTGTGGATATCAAGAGCATCAAACCCGTTAAGTGCCAATTCTTGTTGACATTGTTCTACATCAAATTTAGATGTGATAAGATGATAACCATGTAAAGTAGGAACAACGAGCTTCACTCTATCTTCCTCATTACCTCTACACTTCGAAATAATGTCTACTATACTATGCAGCTTCCATTTATCATATACATCAACGTCTACCAGTCTCAGTAGGTTCTTTCCGCTAAGGGAAGGTAATTCTCCACAAACATGGTCCCAAACTCTTGGAGCTTGGAAGGTATTTCCTTCCATAAGCATCCTTGCAAGTTTCTCTTGTGCTCCACAAGCTGTTTTGAAATAGCTTCTCTTGTTGAGATGAATGTATGCTCTTGCATTGTTATTTTGACACAGCTCGATTATTTTTTGTTTCTTTTCCTCAAGATGTTCGATACTGTGAATATAATAGGCTTTAATGAGTCTTGCTCCATTATTACCTCTTCCTGTTTCATTTCCGTCCTTTTTGCGCTGAATCACTTGAAGGAAATAAAAATCATCTTCAGATTCAAACTTTAAGAACTCCTCAATTAAATCAAAGTTATCTACTGTCATAATTCTTTTTTTTTGCTACACAATTACCGTAATAATGACTGCCACTTATTGAATATGTCAAGTTACCTTTCTTAAAAGTAGCCCAATAATCTAACCAACCGTTTGTTTCATGTTCAAGCTCCTCGAATCCTAGCTGTTCCATTACTTCTAGAACTATATCAAAAGGACATTTACCAACAAAACACTCCGGTAATGTCTCCATGATAGCTAGGAAATTAGCTTTAACATCTCTAAGAGATTGAGTTAACAATTCTCCGTGATTTATAATATTTGTTTCAGTCACTCGGAATCACATTTAAGTCTGTTAAATAAAATCCATTATCATCTAAGTCTTTCTGTACGAAGTATCCATTAACTCCAACAGTCTCTCCTCCAAGAGTATGTATCATGACTTCTCTGTCTTGGTCATATCTTTCAAGGATTTTAATTAATTGCCCCACAAGTATTGCCATTTGTCATAATGTAAAGAAAACTTATATAATCTGTTAGCTGCCTCAACTGGAGTATGACCATCCCATTCATCAGCTTTCCATCTTTCAGGAACATCGAACAGATTCCATTCTTCAGCCCTATAATGATTGCTCACTTGACCAGTAGGAAGGTTAGCCATAACAATAAACCATCCTCCTCCAAAGCATAGTTCACCATCTGCATGTCTGTAAGATTTATGGACCTCATATTTACCTTCCAAGCTGTTAAAGAATGCTGCATTGTACAGCATTCTGTAGTGATATAACTCATCAAAGGTATGAAATCCGTCTGAGATTTGTCCTTCTGGCAAAAATAAATTTTTAAGTCTTTGTAATAGTTTCATTAGAATTTTCCCTCATTAGGTTGTAAACAAGTTAAACCTTGTTCTCTCCACATCTCAACACATTTACAATTGTCTTCAAGAACGAATTGAACATTATATTTTCCCTTAATATTGTCCTCGTAGATTTTTTTCTTACATTCAGCTCCGGGACTGTAGTCTTTAACTGGACGGAAGAACAACTCATCAACTTTAATATCATGCTTAGCCAACCATTCTTTAGTAGCTGCTACAATTTCTGGAGTGCCTTCTCTACCAGTAACAATAAATACTTTACACTTTTCATACATGCGCCTAACAAGCGTACAGGTACCTTCAATGGCAATATCATTCAACATGCCTTCAGCTGCACCTTCTCCAAAGTAAGGTCTACCAGTGGTATTTAAACACAGAGTAGCATCCATATCCACTAATATAACAGGGTGACCTCCGTCTACATGTTTCGCACTTTTACTTAACATATTTTTAATATCCTCTTGGATAATAAAGTCACGGTATCTTCTCCAAGTGTCTTTGATTACCTTAGCTCCCATTGGCTGCTCACGCATTGCGTCACGACGAATACATTCATCAACTGAAATAAAGAAATCTTTAAATTCCAGTTCATATTCAAATTCTGTAGTGGCATTAGCAACTTTAATGACGTCTTCCCACCACTTTACCTCTTTGGGATTGAGATTCATGTTGTCTATAACAATGTTGTATCCTTTTCTGGTTGCTTCACAAGCAAAAGAACGCTTAAGTTCAGTTACTAGCCCTTCTCTGTTCGGAACCCAATATTCTCCAAGCATGTTACGAATATCGTCATTATTGAAACGGACTCTATGTTCTGGGTCTTCTTTAGCCCATGCCTTTGCCCAGGTTGATTTACCAGAGGCTTGAATACCTCTACAAAGTATTAATTTTCGTTTTTCCATTACTCACGGTACACTAATTGATTAATTACTCCTTCTTTACCTTCGTATGTAGCTCCTACTATTTGTTCGAGATTTTCATCTGGATACTCATCTCCATTTTGTTCTCGAATAATCTCCATAGCTCTAAAAGCATTACGAGCAGCGACTATAATTATCCCTGCTTCGTAATTCCCATAAAATTCATTAGTATATAAATACATTACTTTACAGCTCTATATAGTTCAATTACACTGTGCACAGTATAGTTACGATATGCTTCTTCAACAAGCTCTTGAGCTTTAACTGTCTCTGTTCTAGACAATTCTGGGACCATAAACATTCCATCCTTAGTTTCAATAACAAAGGTAATTCCTTCTACTATTGGATTCTTCTCCGCATCGGGATATCTATAGAACATAAAACCACCAAATGATATTGTACTAAATCTATACAAGTTGTCTTTAATATTGTCAAATGGTTTATCAGTTAGTTTGTCTGGAAGAGGAGTTTCACAATCAAGTTTATATTTCTTTCTCCATCTGATTTTTACCACAGATTCATTTATGGTATATTCAAGGTAGTCATCTCCTACCATACTTGGAATTTTAGGTAGTAAAGCCCAGAATAATTTACCAATGTTTTCGTCTACGATTTGTTTTACTTCTTTACTAGTCATTTTATTAATTTTTTTTTTTAAGATTCTGATTCAATATCTACCTCACCTTTGTCAAGAGCTTTACCTTCTCCGTCAAGGAACTTAAAGCACTTCAACTTAAAGGCTTCCGATTTCATATTCTCAATCTTGATTACAATTCCTTCATGAGGAACTTTATTATCACAAATTGGAGAATTACATTCCATATAGAACTTCTTCTCATTAGCTAATCTAGCCAAGAAGTTCTCATTCCAATGGTCAGACGGAGCCAAGTCAGGATATAAATCCTTCGCATATCCATAATAGAACTCTTCTACTGGATTAAGTCCAACCATTTTACACCACAATTGTACTTCACGAGCAGAGAACTCATGTACTTTACCGTCTACGTTAGTAATAGTTACACGATAAATCTGAACTCCGAAATGCTTTCTATACTCATATTTCTCGTCTCCGACTGGTGGAAGGAAGCCATAATCGTAATTCTTTTGGATATACCCACCATTGGGCAAGAATCCAATGATTTCATAGTATGCAGTCATACCTTTAGACAGACACGGACGAACAATGTCATCAGCATATTTCCATACATCGACTCCATAGAATCCTCCCTGAACATTTCTGTTGTAATACTGGTTTTTGATTACAGAACGAGAAGAATACAAATAGTCGTACTTGTCAAACTCCTCTCCGGTCAACCAACGAGCAATTTTCTGTTTCAAGTTTAGTTCTTGCTTACACAATACATAAGCAGATATTCCAGAAGTTCCGTGAACTTTAGAAGTTATGCTGATAAGGTCGTTGGGATGTAAAACATGCGGACACTTTTTGATAAGGACGGTATCATAGTGGAATCTGAACTGATTTTCGATGATTTTATCAAGTCCCTTAGGCTGCTTTCCTTTACCCGAATTGCCTGAGCCTGGCTCTCCCGGAGTGCGAGTATTTTTAGGGATATACTTCTTATTAACCCAAAATTGTTTTCCATCGTGTTCAACTGAGTCAAATTCAACTCCTTCTTCCACATTAAGTTCTACATTTACAGTAGACATTACCCAATTCTGCAAAACCACAATAGGGATAATAAATCCTTCAGACAGTTCTCCACGCAATCTGATAGCCTTCACGCGACCATTGTCCTCAAACATTCCATTCTTCGTCGGGTCGTCATTAAGGTTCTCATGACGATATAAATTAGCGTAGCTAAGGAATTTGGGATTGATGCAACAGGCTGTCGGGAAATATACATACAATCCCGGTTCGGAGTCAATACCAGTAATAATATTAAAGCCGTCAATACAGCAACATTTTAACTTAGTTACCTCTGGGTCAGAGTGTTTGTGGAAGTTTTCGATTTTTACAATCTTTGCCAAATAGTTCACATTGGCATTTTTACTTTGTACTAATTTCATAATTCAACTACTTGTTCTGGTGTTACAAATTCAAAATTACTTTCTTCATAAGTTTGATGGATTTTATAGGCCTCAAAATACTTTATTGCGGAGACATATTCTTGTACAGTGTCTCCTTCAAGTATTTCTGAACTCCATACATGTACCTCTCCGTTTGCTTTAAAGTAACAGGCAATTTTACCGTTCTCGGGATTAATTCCGAAACAGGAGTTTCCAACAGGCTTTAGATAACGATTTTCAACTCTTCTATAACCCATAAAAAGAGCTGCGTTCTGTAAATCCTTACTGTTCATATATACTCCATTCCTTAGACAAAACGGCATCAGTATAGAATTTAGTTACCACATAATTCACATGTGAACCTTTAATTCCACAGATGATTTTTCCATCTTCCATGTAATACATACGAGTTTTATCACCAATAGTCAAACAAACTGTAAGACCACTTTCCATAAAGGAGATTGCATCTCCAAATCCAAAATTTTCCATATTTATCTTTCTTTTATTAATTCTAAAAATTCATCCCAGTTTTCTGTGCTGTCATACATAGCTTCAATAACATCACTAGTAAAACGGCTCATTAGTCTGAGAGTTTGTTCAAATACGTCTTTAAACATATCGTCTTGTTCATCCTTACTAAGCGTCTTACCAGTCATTCCGACTAGTAATTCGCCTACTTTGGATGCAATGTCTATTTGTTTCTTATAGCTCATAGGCTCGTGTGGCTCTGTATTCACACATAAAGTTTGCAAATGATTGTGCTAATGCTTCATCTTGCTTATTGTTGTAGAAGAACTGGAAGCAATGAAATAACTCATGCCAGAAAGTATTTTCTATTTGCTGTTCAGTTAATTGCACTATTTTTCCTTCATCATCCATGCTTTTGGCTACGACTATTTTTCTCCTTATATCATTGTGGTAGCCGTAATTTCCATCATCGGACTTATCTACAACTTGTACCTCATACTCGGTATTTGCTATTTTAAACCTTTTAGGGATTTCCATTCGTTTAAGAAGTCTTCCATTATAAGTTCAGATTCTGATTCATCTATCCGCACATCACCAGTGTCTATTTCCATACTGATTATATCATATATGGCGTCCGTTAATTCACCCTCGTCCTTACATTCCAAAAAATCTTCTGGATTCAGTTTGAGTTCAGAATAAATAAAACCCTTCCAAATGTACCTATTAAACTCTACCCAATGCTCACTCATAGTCTCTTATACATTTTAATACAGGTTGTAAAGGAGTTCCTTCTTCTGAATAATAGAAGAACTTAACAGTAGCCATTTTACCGATAATATCATCTAGATTGTCTCGATATTCTTGTTTCAATTCCCTACTTCCCATTGGTTTAGCCTTAAATTCTATTCCATCTTCGGTTATGCAAGTAAAACACATATCTTCATCACGAAGGCCCTCCGAAATACCAGTGATTTCAAATTCCGCATCCTGATATTCTTTGATTTTAATCATATCATTAGTTCGTTTACCAAAACCATACAGCTTACTTGGATTACGAATAACAACACCCTCAAAACCTTCACCTACATACTTGTCATGTAACTTTTTAATATTTGTCCAACCACTAACTTCTTCTTGAGGAACAAGTCTTATTTGTAAATCCTTAGTAAGAATAGGGGCAAACAAATCAAAAGTAATATTCAACTCTTCTGCCATTTCAAGCATTTGCTCATTTCTTTGAGTAAAGTCAGCTTCTGCATCCATAATGTCATACATCCAAAACTCTAATTCAAGAGTTCTAGGGTCGTCTTGCTCTAACCTTGCGGTACCAGAAATCCATTGAAGTGGTCTACCATGAGAATATAGTTCTCCGTCAATAGATACATCTGGATGATTCTTAAACCACTCTACCAAAGCTGGATTATTTCTTATGTGAGCAGTAGCAGGGTCATAATCTCCTCCACCTCTGCTTGAAGAACGAACTTCCCCATCTTTAAAATAGAAGGAACAGCGAACTCCATCAATCTTGCGAGATGCTAGCCACACTTTGACCTTATCATATACACTTGTTGCAACTTTATTAAAGTCTTTTGCAAGCATGTGTTTTTTACATCCATTAGCATCGGTCTTATGCTCTGGAAGAATTTCATCAAGCTGGGCTTTAGTATAATCTTCAATTTCTCCCTCAATTAACTTATAGCCCTTGTCTTGATATTTTTTCAGGTGGGAATTATATTCAAGTTCTGCCTGTTGTGTGACAGTTCTCTTTACCTTACCTTTAGTAATTGTTATATCTGGCTGTGCTGTAACCTTACCTTGGTATTGGTAAGTATTTCTTTTAATTGTAAAGCCAGAGAGTTCACTTCCTTCACAGGAAATTTCAACTACTCTGATTTTACCTTTTGAGTCTTTAGAAATTAAAGTATTCCTCATTATTTCTCTCCAGTATGTCCAAATCCACCTTTACGTTCTGTTTCATTTAATCTAGCTACTTCTTCCCATTCAACTGTAGAAACCCATCCAAACACTAATTGAGCAATGCGTTCTCCATCCTCAATATATACTGCTTCATGTCCTTGATTAATAAGGATTACATGTATTTCATCCCTGAAATCTGCATCCACAGTGCCAGGAGTATTAAGTACAGTAATTCCCTTTTTTAGAGCTAATCCACTTCTAGGTCTTACTTGACATTCCGCCACATATCCGTCTGTAAGATTGTCAGGAAGAGCAATCTTCAATCCTGTTGGGATGAGTGCTCTAGCACCTGGGTCTAAACGCAGCATTGTGACTTTATTAACATCAGACTTAAAGAGAATTTCACAATCTCCAAATGCCTTAATGGGTTTATCAACTGTTACTCTGCTGAAGTCTGCACGTACATCCATACCTGCTGACATAGGAGTTTCATACTGCGGAAGTTTATTGTTCGATAGATTAATTACTTGTACCTTCATTTAAATAATTTATTAAGGAATTTAATACGTCTTTATCTGCTTCTGAATAGAAAGCTTTAATTAGTTCATCTCCTTCATAAACTGCAACAAACGGAGTCATTCTGGCTCCGCATGATGCTTTTAGTTTATATGCTTGCTTCTTTTCTTTATAGCTTTCTTCATCGAACATTTCCAGAAAGATTCCAGACAAATTTGCGTCTAGTATCCTATCTGCATCAGAAGGATTACTATAAACAAATTTTACTGTTACCATTCTTCGTCTATTATTACAAGCTCAACACTAGTATAATCCCCAGTTGAACAATAGAACTCAAACACATCGCTATTATCATAAAGGTCGTAAATACTACCGAAACGGTCATCAGCCATTGTATCCCAATCAACATAGCATCTTACATGTTCGGGAACTGTACGTTTTTCTTCCCAAAGATAATCATCTTTAGCGTTCTCTAACATAGTGTCTATATCATCACTGTTACAGACTTTATATGTTTTTGAAATTCCCTCTTCTTCATTTTCATAACAAACCTCACGGTCGTCATAATCATCAGTTGTAATCATTTGAAGAATATCTTTGATGTCCTCTTCTGGAGTTTCTTCGTTGAATCTTTTGTCATGCAGGTCTAGTACTGCAACAACTCTCCAAGGTTCGTCAAAAAGTTCTCTATCTTCAATATAATTAGCCATAAACACGAGGGTCTGTTCTCTTTCAGTCATCATTTTCGTAAATTTTTATTGTAATAAATGAGCATCTTTTCTTGTTCTAGACAGAGCAACATATTGCAACTGCCGTCTTTCATCTTCATCTTTACAAAGGTTGATATTCTTCATATCAACAAAAACCTCACCATAAGAACTTCCTTGAGACTTATGCGTTGAGCAAGCATAGCCATAGTCGAACGATTTTTTCCTAATCAATCTTCCATCATAGTATAAATCGACTGGAGTAGTGAAACTTCCAATAAGTTTATAATATTCACTCCAAGCGGATTTAGATTGTTGCATCCGCCCTGCTTCTTTAAGATTGATAGCTTGTAATCGTAATCCTTCAATACGTGATGCAAGAGCTTGTTTATAATCAGAATCAAGGTCTCTTGCAATCATTGATATTGTAGTTCTATCATCTGTGGTAGAATCATACATATTCAGTTCATACCCAGGAACTTTCATAAATCCGGGTATATAAATGTCACGCTTTACTGGCTCGTCTACTATAATATAATCCATAGAGTTCCAGAATTTAACTCCGTTAAACTCGAGATTCTCATATCCAGTTAAGAACTCAAACTGATGATATTCAACAGTTCTTGCATCTTCCCAGATTACTCGTCTGATACAGTTGTTATAACTGGCAACCATAGCATTTGTATACGCTAATATCTTAGTTGCCAATATATCTCCATTTCTCATAGCCTTCTTGTAAGCTGGCACTGCGGCCTTTAAGAATGGAACAACATCAGAATGACAATATAGAGAACCCTCCTCTGATTCTACAGAGTGAAACCAATCAATGGTTTTGCTCCTCAAGGTAGTTAATATAGGCATCAAGGCATTATTCTCTGCCTGCCTATAAACCTTAGTAAGAGTGTATTTGTCTTCCAAGTTAAATACTTTAGAAGTGGTAAGTGAATTAACCGGACGTAACTGACATTTATCTCCTACAAAGATAACCTTACAATTAAATGCGGCACATTTCTCAATCAACAAATCAAATAAATCATCATTTATCATTGAAGATTCATCGCATATAACTACTCCACCTCTCGGCATTTGTATTCGTCTATCACTTACTCTAAACTTTAAATCTTTGAAATCCAAGGCAAGGATTTCTATGTTTGGAGATAATTGTAGCAATTGATGTAGAGTAATTGCATTTCTGTCAGCGAATCTGGATAATACCAACTTAGCTTTATGAGTAGGAGCACACAAAGCATAGTCCATTTCTAATTCTGAATCCATATATTCAATAAGGTTTCTCATTAGAAAACTTTTACCTGTACCTGCTGCCCCAATTAATGAAAATGCTCTCTTAGATTTATCTAATAAGAACCTTTCCATTAAATCCAATGCTTCTCTTTGCTGTTCTCCTAATTGAGGTTTCTCTGTTTCTACTCCTATGTTTGATAGTGTGAAATTAAACATACTATGCAAACAATAGTGTTAACAATACTATCACATTAATGACAGTTTTATACGGATATATGTCCATATCCCTCTCCAAGTCATAGTATTTCCTCAAATAATCTCTCCCTACTGGATTAAGTACAAATATAGAAGTTAATACCATATTCGCAATCCATATCCATACAATGATTTGTGCTATTAAAACCATAATGCTATATAATAAAAAAGAGCAACCTTATGGCTGCTCTTTCCAAAATAAATTAGTAATATCTTCTAATACATAAAGGCCTGCTTCTTCATATGTTTTATTAACTTTATACATTTTCTGATTGGTGTTAGGATTATCAAGTGGGCCTAATTCCTCAATATACGGTCCTAACTTAATAAAATCATACTCCCCCAGTCTTCTTTCTAAACCAAGCGGTAATTGTTCTCTTCCAGAATACCATGCTGTTTTGAGAGAAGGATAAAGAGCTCTTATATGCTTGCATAGGTAATAAATGTCCATAGGATTGGAATCTCCTCCCATAAAAGCCACACAGGTTATTCCTTCATTCTTGTTAATCAGACAATCTAGTTCGCTGTGAGTCAATTCCTTACCAATATCCTCTGCCAAGTAAGAACTATGACAGCCCTTACAATGACATGGACAATTAGAAATGTTTATACAGAGAGTTACCTCAAGAGGAATCTCTCGTAGTGTTACTGCTGTGTCTGTATATTTAAGCATTTGTATATCCTAATTTAGAATTGTCTACTGTGTAAGTAAGAGAATTGTACACTCTATGTGTTTGCTCTTCTTGTCTGCCTGCTGACCAATTCTTTATCTTAGTAAGATAACCAATGATTCTGTCATACATATCTATGTGAGTGCTTCCACACTTAGGACAAGTAGTAACAGGAACCTTAGTAATGAACCCACAGTCTTGACATTCAGAGTTTGGAACATTAAATGTTAGATAACTACATCCAACAGTGGCAGCATAGTTGAGTAACAGACTTGCCTGATTCTTAGTAGGATGTTCGGATAGATTAATATGAGCTGCACTACCTCCGTCTAACCAATCACCAACATATTCACTTCCATGAAGTTTGATTTTCTCCAAGATTGAACTGTTAGATTCTGGTAAAAATACATAAGAAGTATATAAGTTTCTTTCTTTAGGAACCCAATCATTCTGTTACACTCTCCTCCGTTGTACAAGGAGATGATTCATTTAAATATTTATTTAAATCTATTAATCCGGCATGAATTTTTCTATGACAATTAGAGCATAGACAAACACATTTTTTAATTTCCTTTAATAGATTTTCTTTACTTTTGCCACGATTTTTACCAATAGTAAAATCTTTTTCCGTAGGATTTTTATGGTGAAAGTCTAAACATACAGGTTCACTTTCTCCACAAATTATACATTCAGTCTTTAAAGAATGTATCCACTCAGTTTGCTCCTTCTGCCTTTTAGAAGATTCCTCTCTGTGTTTAGAAGGATTGGCATCCCTAAGCTCCTTACGTCTGGCATTACGACAATCTCTACATTGATTTCTCCCGGTTTCAAACCGTTCAAGCGGTAATTTCTTACCACATTTACTACATACTTTAGTATCCATATACACAATTTTAAATTTAAAACTGGTACAAAGATACGAAGTTTTTGCGCCGGGACAAAAATATAGGTGCAAATATTTAAATAAACGGGCTATCATTTCTGTAGCCTCTCTATGTCACCATAGAGTTCAGACTATTGCATACTTTTAACTAATACATTCACATGTACTATTTAAAAGCCCTCTTTGTTTAGTCGTTCAGGCTGCACGGAATTCTCCTGCTTGCCCCTCGTTGTCTCAACCTAATTTCAGATTAGTTAAGTAGTTTCGAGTCAATTAAAAGAGGTTTTAGATGGACGTTGGTTCTAATCCATCAGCTTTATCCCAGTTGTAGTTCTTTACAGCTAAAGATTCAGCAGGAACTAGTTCAGTATTAAACATGGTTTTCTTAGTATTGTGAAGTTGATTTTGTTCCTTGATAGTTCCAAATATAAAGTTACAGAATTCCTTATATTCTTTGTTGTCACTACATTTTATCCCTAAGAACATTGCAGCTTCATTTAATCCATTTAGACCAATAGTTAAATACTGGTTATTTAGATTAATGAATCCGGCTTCATAAACAGGAAGTAAGTGCGCGTTATATAAATCCCAAAGTAATTCATTATAAGCTGTATGGTATTTATAGACCCTTTCAAGAATATCCTTTAAATACTCTCCAAGTTCCGGATAGCATGAAGGACTTAATTGAGTTCCGGGTATCGGACAATCATCCTTGTATTCTCGGATATAATTCTGAATAATTCTATTCAGGTTAAGAGTAATTACAGATTTAGAACCAGTTTGTTCTCCAACTAACCCATTGGTAAATGTAAATTCATTGGATTGTAATTTATTCTTTAGTCTACAACAGCTTGATAAAGAATCTACACTGTCACTTATATAAGTAAAGAATGAATGTCCTTCCGCATATTCTTCTGATATAAAGTCAGCCCATTCTTGGTCTTCGAATTTCCCATCTTTATAAAGAAGAGATACAGTTTCAACTGGGAATGTGAGCATACAACGAAGTCTCTCTGCATTAAACCATTTCATGAATTTCTTTTGCAGCCAATTTAAAGAATCCCATTTTGGAGTATCTCCATCCGGGAATACGAAATGTCCGTACATTCCTTCAAAATAAGGTTTATCAAAATAACTTACATTCCAGAAAGCTGATTGGAAACCCCTTGCTGCTGCTGGCTGATTTACAGAATATACAATTTGTTGAAAGTACTGCTCTATTTGCTTACCGATAGTACCTTCATCAATTTTATTTCCATTTTCGTCTTCATGCCATCTATGTTTAGCATTATCACCGTCAGCATATTTGAAATAATGGTCACCCCATTTCTTACGAGCAAAGTGGTCAAACATTACTAAGAAACTGGCTGTTGCAACAGCTCCTGCGAATTGAGAAGATACAGCAAATATCATATTTACAAACATTCCACAAAATGAATCAAGGTTCTTTGGAGATGCAGATAGACCACCGATTCCCTTAATTCCGCCTTGTAGAAATGGATAACAAGATAAAGCTACACAATATGGGAATCCAAATGTAGAGTTCTCATCATGCTTGTAAAGAATATGATTCTTCAAGTCTCTTTCATATTGTTTCGAATCGAAATCTGGATAAAGAACTTGTAATTTTTCCTTTACTCTGTACCTATTAAGGTCTATATTATTGCTTTTATACAATTCATTGTTAAGTACAGCAATGTTCTTATTCGCAACGTTTGAATTATCGTCAACTTCAGAACCTTCTGCTGCATTAGAAGCTCTCATAAATTCCTTTATAAATTCTTCTCTTTCTCTCACATTCTCACGAACACGAGCTCTATTTTCTCTATATAATATATAGGCTTTAGCAACATCGGGGAAGTCAAAGTCCATAAGAATTTCTTCTATTTGGTCTTGAATATCCTCAATAGCTATTTCATCCCATATCTCAATAGAATCTAAAATATCATTAACAGTATCTTCTTGTGGTGTGTATCCGCAAGCAGTAAATGCTTTTAGGATTGCAATTTTGATTTTAGAAGCATTAAAAGCTTCGCTTGTTCCGTCTCTTTTTACTACGTTCATAAATATATAATTGTTTATATTGTGCCGAAATGCTTTACAAAGATAATAAAAATTTTCGACACCTCAAAACAAATCACTATACTGTTAAGATGTCTTTTAGTAGCAAAGTTTTCTCAACCTTGTTCATTATATCTTTTCCTCCATCATTACTAATTAATTGAGTAAATGCATTATATACAGTGAACATATTTACCGGCTGGTCTTCTGGAATGAAATATTCAGATTTCTTATCGAATAATAATTTATAAGCATCTATTGGAGTACTAGTTGCCAACTTTACTTTTCCATATCCAGAATCATATGCCATATTAATAGAGTTTCTCACCCACATTCCAAGATTTCTCTCGATTTGTTCATCAGTTCTTGCAAACTCTGTATTGTGTAATTTTTCCAACCATACTTTCATATCATTAGTCTGTTCCATTAGAGTGGTTACAGGTCTATAATTGATAGCTTTTTCTGGTGATAATTCTTGAATACTCAAGAAAGAAGGATTGAATACACAGAGATTTGTACAAGCTCTATTAAGTCCACCTCTATAAATCTTTACTATTGGCTTACGTACATCTAATCCATATATAAAACCAACTACTTCATCGTGATTATCAAATGAATACTCTTCTGGCATTACTGCCTGTATCCATACACGATTATAAGTAATATCTTCCATATCTATTCCTCCATCTTTGGTTTTAGTTATCTGGTCTGGCATCTTTACTTGGATTCTGAAATCATCAGTAAATTTAGACATTCTTTCCAAGAAAGGTGTTACGTAAGCTTCAGTTTTAAAATACTCATTGTCTTTAATAACTGTAGCTTTACCTTTCAATAATTCAGGCAGCGTTATTTCCATTTATTATTTATTTATCGTTATTGTTAAGCAGTTTTTCATTCAAAACTTCCCACACATCTTCATCATAACGAATCTCTATCAATTTTATGTCATTGTCTTTGCAATATTGTCTAACATACTCGTCGCGAGCCTGCTGTTGTTCAAATTTAAAAGTTCCTCCAAAAGCCATCTCAGGCTCATAATGTTGAATACCATTATATTCAATGAAAGTGTTATGCTCTGGTAAATAAAAATCAATATAAGCTCTGCCAGAGGTATTAATCTCGTTTGGTATTTGAATAGTATACTCTCTTACAAATTTAATTTTTTCATTTAACAATACATTGCATATTTCTCCTTCTCCTTTAGAACTAGAACAACTGGGACATCCTTCACCTTGTATATGGGAAGCAGGAGTTTGCCAAAATTCACCATGTTCGGGACATAAAATGCAAATTTTTGTATGGCTACCTGCATAGTTCACCTTTGAATAATCATATCGTTCTCCGTGAACATATTTGGCGTCTTTTAGAAAGTCATCTAGGGACTTTCTTGTATACTCACTATGCTTTTCAGCCGAACACTTGGGACATCCCACATACTTATGAAATTGTCCAGGAAGAACTTCAAAATCACCGTGCTTAGGACATGTTATAGTTACTTTAGTGTCCCACCCAGTATACACAGTTTTACTATAATCTAATTCTGGGTGGAATTTTTTAAACTCTTGTATATAAGTATCAGTAAACTTTCTAAGCCTTTCTTCTTCTTTACATTTTAAGCAGCCAACTCCTTTAGATAAGGTGCTAACAAGTGCATTGAATTCTCCATGATTCGGACAAATCAGGGTAACAGAACCTCTATTTCCAGTATATCTTACTTTGGAGTAATCATATTTGTCTCCAAATGTATTATATAAACGATTGATAAATTCTTCATTCGATAATCTAAGTTTAGTACTTTTAGCTAAAGAAGCACACTTATGGCAGCCATCACCTCTCCTAACATGCATTTGAGCTATAACTTCAAAGTCTCCATGCTCTGGACAGGTGACAGTTATTTTGTTTTGACTGCCAGTATATATAGATTTAGAATAATCATATTTATCCCCATGCTTTTCTTTAGCTCTAGCTATCCATTCTTCGGTGGTGAGCTTTTTGGGCATTTATTGTAATACAATTCTTCCGTCAATAATTTTTGCTCCATCTACAATTGAATAATCAGTACAAGCCGGAGTATTTCCGAAATTCTTGTGAATCCATTCAGAACTTCCGAATAAAGAGCCTACTGATTTATATGTAAACCTACGTCCATAGGTTGTTGCAGATTGATGTAAATCTCCCTTTACGAATACAACCTTATTTCCAAATATCTGTTTGTTATCAAGATATTCATTAATAAAGTTCTCTGTCTTTACATCTAAAGTCAGAGGAAGATTCTTAAACATATCCTTATTATCCTTTCCATGACAAAGGACAAATGTAGTGTCTCCTACATTAAACTCTCCGATGAACTTATCGAAGATTGTACAGTCTACACCTTTATGAGTAAGGATTGCTTCTAATGCTACATTGGCCGCATATCCAAAGTCTCCATCATGATTCGATTCTCCGACACAAATGTACTTCATTTCGTTATAGTTCAAGTGATTTAAGGTATCGAAGAACTCTACCATACATTCGATAAATGTGTGAATTTGTTCTTTATTACACATATTCTGTGGGAGAGAATGTCCACCACGAGTGGTTTGTCCATTATACCCGTCAAGAGAATCTCCAAGATTACAAACATAGATGTTATTAAATCCGCCATATAAGGCGTTAAGTCTAAACAATTCGTCTGCAATCAATCTCAATCTTCTTCCTACTTCTTCCTTGTTGTAAGGATTAGAATAAATCGAAAGAGGAGAAACATATGCTCCAATGTGCATATCTGACAAATAAATGATAATGTCCTGTTTACCACAAGATTTCTTCGGAGAATACTTGGAAAGGTTTGTCAAATTCAATCCATCCAAATCAATATGGATTCCTTCTTCAAGCTTTCTCTTTAACTCAATGTTTTCGAGAGCATACTTTTTAAGAAGTAATCTATCGTTCTTTACAGATTGTTCTTCAATTGTCCGCAAGAAGTCATTCTCTTTTTCACGCATTTGCATATCAGCCAATTCCTCTTGGGTATGTTCCTCAATAATATGAGGGGCAAATGGAGATACGGCTTTAGTAATGCTGAATACACGAAGAATACGTTTGAAGTCAATAAGAGAATATTCAGGGAAATATCTACTTATCTCTCTTTGAGTAATAGACATTCCATAATATGAATACATTCGGTGGATGTTGTTCATTTCATCTCTTGTAAGTCTTCCAGTAAGAGGAGCTTTGTCTTTTCTTAAGACTTTAAATTCATAGAACTTAATCTTCCCATCTTCGTCACGGATAAGATTAACACTATTTCTATCGTCGTCTGCTTCAAGTTGCACTTGTTCCAGAGTAGTATCATCTGACGTGGATTCTTCCATTGGAGCTGCTGTCTCTTGAGTGAAAGGAAGTTCCGGACATGAAGTTTTACTCCACAATTCATTGATTTTATCCATATCTTCTTTATTAATCATACCTTCCTTATAATGATTACTTATGTTTTCATAAGTGTCTTCAAAATACCTTTTCGGAAGTTTGTTCGATTTAGTAAAATCTGACTTAGATGCTCCAAGTTCAACCAGTTGTGATAAACGCGCGATAAAATTAGTAATTGTTTTTTTGTAAATCATTTTTCAATGTTTTAAGTTAAGCTGTTACGCCTTTAAAGTTTATTAAAATAAAAAAGGAGTCCGCCTAAATTAATAGACGAACTCCTCTGGGGCTGTATTGATACATAGAAGTTATGCTACAATACCAAAGCAAAGGTATGTTCCTTTCTTAGCACTCTTAGATGGAGTATATTCTACCTCAAATGCGATAGGTTCTCCTTCAAGTACTTGTTTTGTGTAAGTGCAAACGATGTCACCTTTATAACCCTTGTCAGTGTAAAGGGATTTTGCAATTTCTTTAGCCTTAGCTTTTGTTTCGCTAGTTTCTGCGATAACAGAGCCAGATTTCTTATCAATCAACTGATAAGTAGTTTTGTACTTTCTCTTACCTTTTTCATTCTTTACGTCATTTACTTTGTAAGGACGTTCACGAGTGTCAGCAGCTCCGGCTTCGATTGTAATCATACAACCTGCGTTCTTAACATTCTTAGTGTGTTTTGCAAGATAATCCAGACAGAACTCTTTGATGTCCTTTTCTGTGATTCCACCTTCGTGGTTTTTCTTCCAATTCTTGTACGCTTGAGTTGCGTCTTTCATTACTTCAAACGGTAATTGAGCCTTTGCTTCTTCTTTAGTAAATGCACATACTTCTAATTTTTGGAAATTCAATACTTGTGTTGCCATAATTCAAAAAAATTTTAAAACATTATTCTTATTAATCATCTTCTATTTATATGTTACAAAGATAGTCATTTTCATGTAACTTACCAAACTAAATTGGTAAAAATATCTTAATAAATAATAATCTCTTTTCTTGAATCATCTAGTTCTCTTCCGAAGAAGTGATACAAAGATACTACATTTTTTGGATGTAGCAAAATCCCACTTGTTAAAAAGTGTGAAAATAATTTTATATCAAATATCTTCAGTTTTATTTGGAGGGTAGCAAAATGGATTTTTCTTAATCATTTCCAAAGTGTCTACACTTTCCGTGTTCCAATTGCATTCTGTGACACGTTTACCATCCACTGTCTTCTCTTCAACAATTCCCATAACGGTAAGTAATTGGTTAAATCGCATGTTGGGATGTCTTTCTACCATTATCACAAGTTCTTGGATAATCTTTCTATTAGCAACTTGTCTAAGGTCTATTTTTGTATATTCCTTTAGTTGCTCTGGACTTGGTTTGAATATTGACATAGTTAGAATGGTAAATATTCGTGAAGTATCTTTCCAATTTGCGTTGCCATCTCAGCCGGAGTTTTAATTCCGAATGTGGGAAACTCTGTACAGCCATACATAAAGTCCTCACACATAATAGCTAGCCCCTTTATAAACTTCTCTGGAAGGGGGTCTTTGGCAGTAATCTGCATTAGTATTTTATAAGGAGTGATATCTGGTCTCTGCTGTTTGGCTTTCATAGTCAAATGACAGGTCAGAGCAATCACTGCAAATTTATTACTGACATCAGCATTCAGATAGCCGAGCGAGAAGTTGTCGGCATAAAGCTGTTTCATTTCATCATACGTCATATCGTAATATTCCATTAAATAGGTGTCTCCCATGGATTTACAGTATAAAATGCAACCATTCGCAATAGCTTTACAAACTCTGCGAATCCTCTTATTAGTTCTTTCTTACTGACTTTATATACTCCAGCAAAATAATTGGGAACAGTAGATACCAATAGCATGTTTGCTTTCATGTCGGGCTCTTTAAGCCCGTATATATGTTCAGCAGCTAGCATTAGTAACCAACCATACATCGTTGTATTCATGCGGGTTCGTTACTCCCCACACGGTTCTCTAATGAACTCCTACTACTTTCATAGTAGACTAGACTATATCTTTATCCTAATAGGATATTTCCTGTTTCGAACCACTTGGTTCTACGTAATAGTCGTTGAACTTTCATCAAAAAAATTATGATATAGTGTTTTAATATGTAGTTTAAATTCTTCAGTGGATAAATCATTTTTCATGTGATTACAAATAGTGCAACAAGGAACACAATTTGATAAAATATAACCCTCATTTGAATCTATTCTATCAATCCCATTTATTTTTACAACATCATTTTCTGTTTTTCTTTTACTAGATTTATTCCACTGATTATTTTCTGAAGGTTCTGCTCCACAATAATAGCAATTACTATGTATAAGTTTAGATACATCTTCAATAGAAAGTTTCCACTCTTTATATTTTCGGTTAGGAGATTTATTCCATCCATCTATACGAGATTTGTAGTAATTATAAAATCTTTCGTCAAAGGACAATTTAACAGAACCTCCACCTCCTTTATGGGTGGCTGGAGAGTAGTCAGGATATTTACAATAAGTACAAGTTTCTTTTTTGTGCACTTTCATATTACTCATAGATTGCTCTTGTATTTTTCCGCACTTAGTACACCTAACTTTCCATTTATCTCCTCCTAAAAATTCGCATAATTCATAAACATTTCCCATTATATCTCCAACTTTGTATTTTCTGGAACGTTTCGGTTTACATTTAGAACAATACTCTGAATTTTTTAGAGAGGATAAATAATTTCTGGTGACTTCCTTTTCTTCTCCACAATTGTTACATAATAATCTACACTTCTTTGAATCGAGCGACAATATAGTATAAATTCCAACTTTGTCACCAATATCATAATTTTGTCTGATACTCAGCTGCTGATTTTCCATTTCAATTTCTCATTACTAATTTTTTACAAATATAGTAATAAAAATTTAGTCATACAAATAATTTTTCAACTTTCACGATTATCATTTCTGATTGCGTTGTAGTTTATTTGTCTTTAGGAGGTCTCAGCAATTAAGGAAATTTTCGATATGTATTTCTACATAAAGGGGCAAAATTCACCCATTTGCCGATAATAATGATATTGTTCCCAACTTTCACTAAATCGAGTCAAATAATGACCAGTAGTTTTTAAGTCATTCAATGTGATAAGGTTCTCATCTGGACATATTGTGTAATTATCCAGTTTAGCCTTTAGCTTTAATATAAACGGTTCGTGTTCAGGCACACTTACTTCAATATCAATCAAAACCGCTTGTTCATTTAAAGACATAGGTGGAGTCATTATATAAGAAGGGTTTAATAAAGACTGTATCTCTGTATTTCTTCTCGCTGAATCTAAACAGGCTTGTAACCTTTCCCTTGATTTAGCATCCAAATAAATTGGAGTTCTAGCTCTATCAAAACTATCTCCATATTCGTATGTTTTACGTTGTACGAAATAGTCATCACATTTAGTTCTAAGGGCTTCTATCCTTTCTTCTGTCATTTTCCCTTTGTAGTAGTCAATTTTATCAGACGCGGCTATAATATCATCTTCTGTGACTACACCATTTTTACAAAATGTAGGATAGAGTTCATCAGCCATAAATCCTGCTTTTGCTGTCGGCCTATCAACCGATTCTACTAAGACAAAATCATTAGGCTGTAATATTAACTCATGAACAGCAGAACCAAACACCAGAGAATCGGAATAGATAGTTTTTATTCCTTCGAAATATAATTTAGGAGACCCTCCTTGTTCAGGGTTTATATATTTAAGTCTCGAATTACTGATATAATCTCTATATCCATTTCCGAAATATTCATCATCACTGATGTCAAGTATTCGGAGTGTTTCTACAAGGGGACGTAACTTAATATCCTCAAGCTTCATTTACCTGTAACTCAAGTTTATAGGTTGCATTGGGAATATCTAATTCATCAGCGGATTCATATACGTACATAAGTCCTTCTTCGAAGTCCATATCAATACAATATACTTTGTCTCCCGCTCTATATTTACCAACGTCCTTGATAAATACACAATTCATAAAAGTTATAAAAAGATTATCGCATAAGTCCCAACTTCCCCAAGTGAATAATTGTTTTTCCATTAACCGTAGGTTTTCATAAAGCAATAGGCATCCATAATTTCGTCCTTACAAAGAGAGAAAACCTTATACATAGGAAAGTCAGAAGTTCTTTCGGTGTGATATACCAATGCAGGCAAACCTGAATTGTGACACTTCAATACATTGCTGATTGAATCATCAATAAATACATCGACCTTACCTTTAATCATATCAGCTTTATTGCCGTGCTGATAGACCATTTGATAGATAGGAGCTTTCGGGAATCCGTTCATCTCCAGCCACTTCTTAGTCCATTCCTTATTGTTTACTCTTTTTGTGCAATACAGAGCTGGCTGGAAATCTGGCATATTAATAACCTTCAGACCAAGCCAAAAATCTCTGTCTTTAGATAATACCTGCTGCACGTTTTTAGTAATTATACTATCTTCGAGCATACGTGGATTGTTTTTTGTATCAAAATACTCACAATATGCTCCCCAAAAGTCGGCTAGACAATCGTCTATGTCTAATCCAATTCTAAATCTCTTCATTTAATAAAATTTTATTCTTTATAAAGCGTCTATATCAATGACATCACCTACTTGGGCATTTGCGGCTTCGATGATGTCAACAAACTCACTCCAATCCCCAGGATAGTCTAAATCCCAGAGATTTACATAAGTTTCAATGATTTTATCCTTAGCTTCTTGAAGGCTTCTGGCTGTAATTTTCTCAACCCAGACGCTATCACTGGTGCTAAAAGGAACTACGTATGTGTTCATTCACAAACTTCGTCAAAGTTTTCAACAATGTCAATCATCTCATTATCGAGAACATCCCAGACTTGGTCGAATATGGTTTGTGGTATCTTTTCATAATAGGCATAAGCAATACCACCAGCCATAGCTGCAATAGTATCACTGTCTCCACCCATAGAAATAGCCAACTTCAAACAATCCTCATAGTCTTTAGACTCAAGAAATGCAAGTAAAGCAATTGGAACACTACCTTGACAAGTAGAATCGAAACGATATTCTGGACGAATTTCATCCAAAGTCTTAGATGAGTACTCTGGATAATATTTATTAAGAATATCTCTCACAGAATTTTTAGTCCGAAGTTTCTGTTTCATTACGTATATTGCCAATGCAATAGCTTGAGCACCTTTCACTCCCTCTGGGTCATTATGAGAACACAGAGCAGAGTTCTTAGCGAGTTCAAGACACTCCTCAACACTTTTAGCTGCATAGCCACAAGGACTTACACGCATTGCCGAACCATTACCATAGCTTCCATAAGGAACAGGATTATCAATCCATTTACGGAACATTCCACCATATCCTCTGTTGGGATATTTCTTACACATTTCTTGGATGCACTCTCCAAATTGCTCTGGAGTAGGATTTCCGTACTTTAGAATAGCATTTGCTACTCCAATAGTACATACAGTATCGTCTGTAAAACCATTACCTGTTCTTACTAAACGAACCACTTCATACAGTTTAGTTCTTCCGAACTTTGCTTCATAGGAGGAACCGCAGACATCACCTGCAATTGCTCCAAATAGTACATAGTCTATTATCATTGGTAGCTGACTGAGTTTTTAATAGTTATTTCTTCGTTATAAAAGTTGAATCCTTCTGGAGTTCCAAAACTTGCCACTGAAAATGACCTGTCTATTGCTCCTTCGTAGATTTCATCATCTTCAACTTCTTTAGATACCTTGACAATCATTCCTTTAAAACCTCCACCTACTGGCTCTATTGCAAGAACGATATAGTCATAGCCATTGCTTGCGTATCTGAGAAGGCACGGATAAGGGAGTGTCTCAGACGTCATAGGAAACATGATTTTCTCTCTTTCTGTTTTAGGAGTATGCTTAATCATAATTCAATTATTTTAATTGGATTTAAGTTAAATGAACTTGGGGTTATTTGTACTTTATCTTTTGTAAGAATCACGTTCTTACTTAAAGATTCGGGTGGATAAAGATAAGTAGGAATCTTAGAAGTTTCCAGATACTTAGAGAAATGGGCTCCGAAAGCAATGTTTTCCATGCCTTCTGTGAGTACTTTCTCTTCAAGATACTCAAATACTCCCTCATCAATTCCACTATCACTACGTCCAGAAGGCATCAACGGCAACAGAACATGATATTTTACATCACTTCCATAGCGTTTCCATTCATTAACAAAATAGTCAACGGATTCCTTGTTGGAAATAATATGGTGAATATTTACATTTGTGTCACCCATCGTAATGAGATTGCAAATAGCCATATCAGCATATTTACGCAACTCTTTATTTCCTAAACTTACAGCAACTCCACCTACAAAATTACGAGTATATTCAAGCAATTCTCGATTAGTAGCTTTAGACAATGTAATACCATTAGTAGTATAATTAGGAACTACTCCCGTATTATACACTGTTTCCAAGAACTTACAAAAGTCTGGATGAATAGTAGGCTCGCCAGTAGAACCAATAGCAATTTGAAATGGCTTATCAGTAATAGTTACGTGATTAGCCTTTTCTTCTTTATAAAGACTCATCCACTTTACCCATGTTTCACATATATCAGGATAGTTAATTCCTTTATGTGAAGCACTTACGTAACAGAATGGACATTCTGCATTACAAAGAGTGTTGATGCCTACATCATAAAACTCTGCCTTATCAGCTGGAAGTTCTTTTGCAACTCCTTCGCCAAGTCTAATAGTCTTTAAATTTGGAGACCAAATTGCATTATAATTGTAGTCTGGAAACACTCTTCTTTTTAAACCCCAATGGTTAAAATCTTTCATCTTTTAATTGTTTTTTAGTTTCTTTCGTTTTCTGGAAGTTCTTTCCATTCAGAATAAGATACAACTTCTATCACTCTTTTGGTTTCTGGGTCAATGCGACAATAACTGTCACAAGTTACCACTTCAAGGTTATTAAGTAACCAATTGATTGTGGCTCTTCTGCTGTGGTCTATATCAACCCATACGAATTTTTCCAACTCTTCAAGAGATTCTTTAAATTGTAAGGAGTAGACTTCTTTAGTAAATAATTCCCGTTTGTTTTCAGGAATATACTCATCCACATGTTGATTGTAATAATCATCGAAAGTCATTATTTCCAAATCTCCACCCATACCGGATGAAGAATCGTACTTGGCTCTTTCTTCGTCAGATAGTTTCTCCCACTCATCCCAATCGCCATCAAAATAGTTCTTGTTTGCAACTTGCTCAATTAGATTTACTAAATCATTGACTGGAGTAGTTGCCTTAACTACGAATACCTCTGAACTAGAGTTCGTAATAATGTCCGAAACAGACTGTAATTTAATTCCTAATCGCATCTTTCTACTGTATAATTTTCTTCTCCGAACTTATCTTTGAGAATAGCCTTAACTCCTACTTCAAAGAATGTATCACATTCTATTCCATAAGGAAGACTTAATTCACAGACAAATCCTTCAAATCCTTCTTCATTCTCATGATAATATTCAGTCTCGTCACTAATAACAGGACTTAGTTCCCAGTCACGAGAAGGGAATAAATCCTTCAATGCATTGTATATTTCATCATGTAGGACTTTGTCCTTAGTATCTATTCTAAGAAATGTTTCAGAACTTGAATTTGTAATGAGGTCGGAAATTGATTGAATTTTAAGTGTAATTTTTAATTTCATACTCTAATCTTTTTGAATTTACCACATTTTTTACATAAAAAAGTGATTTCTACCCAAGTGGGACATTTATCAGTCCCGCTCCAGTATAATTCACTCTGTTTTACTTGTTCCCATTCGTGGCAGCATAGGAATTTCTTTTTAAACGCTTCTACTAAGTCTTTAAACATATCAATAACGATAGTCAGCACTGTATAGAGTATCTAAGGAGTTCAGAGCTTTGGCAGCCATTTCAGCGTCCTCATTGTCTAATCCGTCCTTAACTCTAATGTTCAATTCTTCAAGAGCTGGGAAAGAGTCCCAGGCACCGTCATTTTGTTCTATACAGTATTCTTCGTATGTCTGTGCTCCATTTTCAATTGCAACTCTTTTTACTTCATCAAAAATATATTCAAGTGCTTTAGACTTACTTTCACTCCAATCTCCTGCATCCCAGCCGTCAGAGTAAATTTTTTCAAGAGATTTAGCATAATCATTATCCCCGTCCTTGATATAATTTTTGATGTAGTCATAGTATGCGTCCTCCCATCTATCATCGAACTTAGTGTCGAATACAAATAGGTCAGAGAACATAAGAGTACTTCCTACCGATGCAAGTAAAGAATCCACAATATTCCTGATAATACATTCTGCATTGCCATTCAATACTGTAAATGTTTCAGTGGAACTGTTAGTAATCAAATCTGTAATAGATTGAATTTTGATTTTCATTTTATCCTAAATGATAACGGTTAATATTTGAATAATCTAGACTTTCTATAAACTCCATTACCCATCCCGGTATGCTGTTATCTGTTACTGACTCGATGACTAAGTCTCCTCTTTTTATTTTAATGTGTCTGTAAAAATCATAGGTCATATCATTTGATGCTACCCAAGTTTTGTACAATTCGCTTGGAACTAATCCGGCAGCGGTTACTACTTTATCAATCAATTCTTCTATTTCCTGATTTTTACTTTTTTGATTGTGAACTACAAACAACTCACTCGAGCTATTTGTTATCACATCTGATATTGACTGCGTCCTCAAGATTACTATCATCATCTAAAAGTGTTTGTAAGTTATTAATTTCTCTTTGGTGATAGTCTATTTCGTCCTCTAAATCCATAATTATAAGATTATGTTCAAGGATTTGGCTCTCTATCACTTCTCTCTGTTCATTTGTCATAACAATAAAAAAGGCGACTATTGTTTAGTCGCCTTAATTAGTTCATAGAAATATTCTTTTGTCATAATGACATATTCTCCAATAGAGCCCATGTTGACTTCCTTATTTACCTGATAGTTATGAAACACTACCAATGGTCTGTCTTTACGAGGGCATCCGGGAATAATGTCTTGATACGAGGGCTTATTCTTAGTACATTTGCATTGCACATAGAATGGTAACGTGTTTGGAATTGTCTCTGCTATATCTATTTTATCAGCATCAAGGTTTTTCGATTCAGAACGAGAGGACTTCAATCCTTCAAATCCAAGTGCCGTTAATTCCTTGATAATCTTTAACTCATAATTGTTACCCTTCCTCTTTGCATACGCTCCTGTGTGTTTCTTCTTTGGTTTCTCTTGTTCTTCTGCCATAATAATTTACTCCTTCTTGGATTAGTTCCAAGGTCTTTTTGTGTCCATACTTTTTGTGAAAATCTGAAATATCCTTAGCACCATAGCTACGAGGTATCATAAGACAGATTAGACCAGTGTCTTTTCTAATTTTTTTCATATTAGAAACACCGGCTAAATCATTATCATATAATACACATATGTGCTCAAATCTACTTTTCAATTCATCAAAAAGAGTTTGCGGAATAAATAAATTCTCAGAGTTAGGCGCTATGGCAGGTATTCCACACGAATAAAAAGTCATTACGTCTTTCAGAGATTTAGTAATAACCAGAACTTTACCTTTTTTAGGTAACTGGTCTAGTCCCTGTATCATTTTAGCAGACCAATTAGAAAGGAATCTATACGACTTTCGTTTAGGAAAATAAATTCTCCATAATTCTAGTCCATCCTTTTTACCTTTATAATAACCATAAATGGGACTTTGTTCGTTGGAAGAAGCAAAATAATTTCCATTTAAAAAAATGGATTTACAAGAATATACCCTAAACTTTTTCAGTATAGGGGGCGTGATACCATAAGAAGCCCACCACTCAAGCTCTTTTTGAGAGAAATCTTGCATCTCAATTTGAATACTGGCTGGCCCAGTTTCCTCAAATTTCTCAGCTCGTTCATTAATTTTGCCTTTGTTCTTTTTAAGATGTGGGGAAGATATTAGTCCGAAATCATTGGCGATGATTTTCAAGGCCTGATGATAAGTACAACTAAATTTCCGCATTACAACGCTAATGAAGTTTCCGTAGAAATCTCCCTTAAAGTCATTAAAGATAACATCGCCCGATTTATTCACATAAAATGAACAAGTTGGGTGGTCATCAATCCTTAGAGGTGATTTAAATAATCCCTTCTTTACAGGAATACCCAAATAGTATTCCATGTAAGTTTCTTGGGAGTATTTAGATAACAAATAGTCTTTTGTGATTGTAGGTTCAATCGTGAATTGCATATTAACATACTATTTTATTGAACCACAAAGATAACAGTTTTAAATCTCAATTCCAAATAACTCTTAATGAGATTAGTAAGAGCTAAGGGATATTAGCTTTTACTTCAAAGAGTTAAAGTCAATAGCATCGACAGATGCAGTATCAGAGGCTGCGTCAGCTGCACTATTCTTTTTCTCAATAGCATCAACGTCAGTCGGCTTCTTAGCCTTTAAATCTTCTTTTCTCTTTAAATCATATTCAGTAAAGAATAAATTTTCTCCAATGAAGTTATCAGAAACGAATACTTCACCTTGTTTGTTAAGAGCCAAGAAATAAGGAAGACGAGGTACGAAATTTCCGTCTTTGTCTGTTGCCCCTATAAGTTTCAAGTTAGTCTCTGTACCAAATTTTGGTTTAAGGATGTTGATGAAATTTTCACAAAGTTCACCGAATGTCTTAAAGGGAATACCCTTTAGTCTTTCGAACTCTTTCGGAGCTATCACAGTTCCTAATTGAGCAATAAAGGACATTGTTCTTTCAAAGTTGCTAGGGCTTTCAACTTCGTGTCCTTCTTTGTTTTGGCGAGTTGGTCTCTTGTCGTCTCCTTCTTTTGGGAAGAAGATGCTTTCTTCATAGTAACCGTCGTTGTTCTCAAATCTCACTTTCAAAATTTCATATACAGCATCAGGGTCTTTCTTTCCCTTTAATGTCTCTACCTTAACGTCTGCGAGCTTAACTCTGTGAATCTCATAAGGTTTCAATCTTGGTTTAGATGTTGATACTGCGGGTGCTGCTGAAAGGTTAAAATTTAATTCCATATTGTAGATTATTTTAATGTAAAGTCGAATTTTGTTATAGTATCTTCTTCTACTGAATCATCTTGTACCATATTTGCAAGTTGAATATCCAATGGAATATCTTCACTTGGCTCTTCATCTACTTCATTTACATCAATCTTATCATCTACTACTTCTGATTCCTCTGGCATACTGTCCCCTATAAGCATGAATAGTCCATCCTTATGTGCATGGGGTATAAGTGTAAATTGGGAACCATATTCACTAAGAGTTTCATTAGCTTTACCTCTACAACTTACAGTTAAAGAGTTAGTTAGCTTATTTCCTCCCTTAGTTCCAAATGCTTCATTAGAACCTATCACAGGCTTTAGAAGCTTTCCGTGCTTTTCGTACTTAATATCGATTCTATCATCAGGACTAACACCAAGTGCTTCTGCAGCGGCTTCATTTAATATATATTTATTGTCTTCGAGAACAATTAAAGGTTCTTTGCTATCTGGAAGTGTAGACTTACCTTTACCCTTTTTAGGAGTTTCAGCTTTAGTCTTCTTTGCACCAGTTTCTCCTTCGTTCAAGATTTCGCGAGACACAGGAGTGTATTCCCCTGTCTCTGGGTCGAAATCGAACACAATCAGCATTTTAATCCTCACCATTATATTCCTTAATACGTTGAATTACCATGTTCAAATCATTATCTATCAATAGTTCATCAAACAATCCCATTGGAGACTTAGCAGTGCAAGTTCCGTCCGAGTTAGTCTTGAACATATAACGAGGTTTATTTTCTTCATCCTTCTCGATTGTAGTGAAAAGTACATAAGTGAACAAACCTTCTAGAGTAATAACTGAATCCAACATCTTACCAAGAGTTTTAATCTTTAGATATTGGTTAACTCTATCCCCAATATTCTCACTATGAGTAGATACTACAATATACAAATCATCACGAAGATTCATTGCATTTTTCAGCACTGAATAAGCATGTTGTGCCATTTCAGTAAACTTCTCATATCCCTTCTCTTTAGCTCTATCCATAGCTTCAAACGCCATGAAATACTGGAAGTCATCAATAATAACGTATTTAATCCACGCCATTTTGCTATTGATTAGTTTCAACATAGTTGCCACATTATCAACGCTAGTTGTTGTGTAGAAGTTACCCAACTCTTCTGGTGTTTTACCAGCTGTGTTTAAGTTACGATACTTCTTTTTTGCACCAGGAATACCCGGTCTTTTACCTGTTGTTGTGATGATAAAAGTTTCTTCTGGATTTAAATTTCTGATTGAAGTAGTCTTTCCAGAACCAGACTCTCCGCAAATACAAATCATTTCTGCCATTATAGTGTAATAGTTATTTGTAAAGGTTTATTTTCTTTGGCATCTATTTTCTTTGGCTGAATCTCTTCATACTTTTCCTTTACATAGTCGGAAGTTAAATACTTCCCGTAATCATAGATTTCGTCAGATTTTGGCAACTCTTTCCAGAGTCCGCACTTTCCATAGAAAGCAGTTCCTACCTCTATATCCGACTCGCCATAACGATTCTTTAGAACAGTTATGCTTCTAAATCTAGATTGTAATGTTTTTATGTCGTAACCCTTATATTTATTCAGTCTTTCTCTGAACGGATTGAATATAGAAATAATGATTTCACTATCCTGAGCTGGAGAACCACTATCCTTTATATCTGAGATTTGCATATTATCAAATCCGGCTTTCTTTCTGTCCATTGAAGTAGAATCTCTATTCGCCTGCATAATAACTAGCGGACTAATTCCACATCTATTTCTCAAAGTCACTAAGTAAGATGAAATTAAATCCATTTCTTCCTTTAGACTTCTTCCCTGAGATTTACGAACAAGACTCAAGTGGTCTATTACTACTAAATGAATCAGGTCTTCGTTATCTGGTTCATAAATAGTTCTAGTTTCAGTCTCAATAAATTTACCTCTTCCTTCCAGTTCTTTCATTAGGGATGAATACAGAATCTCTGCATTTAAAGCCTTATCGTGAACTGTAATTACCTTTTCAACATCATGTAACCAAGGTAAAGATGCAAGAACTAAATTATAGTGCTCTTCGCTTAATGTATATCCCTTCTCTTTAGAAAGTAATTCTTTAGTAGATAATTCAACTCCATATTCCTCGAATATGTGCATACATAGTAGTTTAGCAAAGAGTAACTCACTACTCATTTCCAAACTATAATATGTAACTTTGAAGTTGTCGTCATGTAAATGTTCAACCAGTGGTCTGTAAATGTAAGAATACAAAGCTAATGAGGTCTTACCAGAACCAGTTCCACTAAATAACAGAGTGTAAGTTCCCTTAGTTACTCCATCTATTATACTCTCCAACTTGGGCATACCCATACTTAATCCCCAGTTCTTTCCACTTCTTCCTAATGTGATTTGATGTACTAACGAGTTTGTTATCATAAAGACCTGATTGCTGAAAAGTTTACACCATCATAATCTCCACTCATTAATAATTCTATGTCTTTCCACTTTTGCGAAATTACAAACTCACAAATACCAAAATTTATAAAACTAGTATTTTCAAGTGCCCAATTCAAGCACTCTAACACATGCTCATGTTCGGCTGGATTGTGTCTTATGGATTTACCATAAAACCGGAAGAAATCCTCAAGACTGTCAAATTTCTTAGCAATATTACGTAATCCATACGTAACTCCATTGATGTTCGTAAATGCTGGATAAGCTTCAAATAATTCCTTACCCATATCAAAAGAAGCTCTATAAAAAGTCTTTAAGAAGTTTACGGCAAAATCGACTTGTTCAGGATAAAACTGTTCTCCTTTATTAGGAATCTTATAAGACTTCAATATTATACCTTTATTTTGTAAAGAGATTAAAGTACTTCTTAAATCTCCTCTCATTTCTTCTGGTATTGCTAAGAATCTAAAAACGTATTCAGGGTTATATTCTTCTTTCGCAAGAAGTAAAATTCTAATTGTAAATAGCTCATTTGGAGAAATTTGATACTTCTCTAAAATTGCCAGCTCATTGTCTATTGTTAAACTTAATTTATCCAAACAGTTAAAAATTAAATAAGTAATTTATTAATCTCTAACTGTAATCACTTTAATCTCCTTTCGGAGCGGTATCAATTACATACGGTTTTATGAACTCTTCTATAAGTTCATTTACTCGGTCACTCATTTTACTACAATCAACAAGTGTGCCATTATCAAGCTCTAATATGCCATCCTTGACTTCATTCTCTGGGACTGCTTCAAGCATCTGATTTAAAATGAGTAACTCTACTTGTCTTTCTAATATCATTTCGAATTGGATTACAAAGATAATAAAAATAATTGACATTTCCAAACCTAAGTGAGATTTAGGCAAATTTAACCTAAATCACTTGGTTGGCCCTTCCCATGTCTCTAAAAAAGATTCTAGGTTTCTCTGGCACTCGGCAGGGTCTTTATATGTATATTTGCTATCCCAGCACTGATATCCACATTCTACTGCCCAAGTCCATCCCCAGAGTTCCTCAATCTCATCATAATCATAATACATGAATATGCCATAGTTTTTTCCTGCTTCTTCTATTGTCATACTAATATCTAAACATAAAGGTCATTAGTTTTTTCGTCACCTCTTCAAAAGGTTCTCTTCTTAACACATGCATTAACTGTTCTTCATCCAAGGTTACATACTTCTTATTGACATGTGATTTATTAAACCATTCCTCTTCAACAGTTCCCCTTATCACAAAGGTAAATATTTCCGCACGCTTATTAGGAGCAAACCTGACTACTCTTCCAGTTCTTTGTACCATTTTGGTAGAACTAGAATCCATTCCTAAGATTATGGCTACAGATAATCCTGGAACATCCATTCCCTCGTCCGCTTTTTTCACGGTATTTAATACCCCAGTAGCCATTTTACTAAACTCTTCGAGAGTTATTCTGCTTTTCTTTTTCGAATCTTTTCCAGTGTAAACCGACCCTCTTTTTATTTGCTCTGCAATCTTAGTAGTTGCAGAAAATGTGACTATTTTGCAATCCTTTCTATGGTCACAAATAAGTTGAGTGAGTCGGATTTTATCTGGATGATTGTAAATGAATTGTTTTCTTTGCTGCATAGTCCTTGTAAAACCAACAGCATGGAATGTAATTTCCTTTAGAACTTGAGACTTTATATTTCCATCCTTTATTCTGTCTCTTTCACAGATAAAGTCTCTATACGCTAGCCTATGCTTGTATCCGTCCTTGCCAATCATTTGCATGACTAGAGGGAAATTGTAATCAAAATAAGCGAAGTGCTCACTGAACTCCCTGTTATACTCACGGTACTCAGAGATATCTGCATCAATATACACTTTATATTCAACATAATCAGAAACCCATCCATTTTGTAAGGCTTCCTCAAGAGAAATACTGTCAATGATTGGACAATACTTCTCAATGATTTTATGTCTTCCATCAAGTCTCTCAAGTGTTGCGGTTAAGCCTAGTATCATTCGATACTTGACTCTTTCAAATACTTCACTAAATGTATCAGCTCCCATTCTATGAATTTCATCAATTATAAGTATATCGCAAGTCCATTCGTGTTTAACGACGGTATTGATTACTACAACCTCTGCGTTCATAAAGATTCCATGTTTAGTAAGTTGCATAATCCATTGCTCTTTAAGCAAGTCTGTCGGGACTACAACCAATATTCTAAACTGTGGGTATTTATTCAAGACACTCTTTGCACATTTAATGGCAGTATAAGTTTTGCCTACACCAGTACCATATTCTAAAGTTCCTCTACATTTATTATCAATCCATTTAATTCTACCTTCTTCCTGTCTTTCATCACGAGTTGGCGGTGTAAATAAATCCAAAATTAGATTATAGATGCTAATATTACATAATTATCTACAGGAATAGTAGAAAGTTTCCCCAAAATTAATGAAACTTTAAAGAGAAACAACTCAATTTTAGAGAGTGTATCCATGATATTCAGCAACCTTTTCGATTTGCTCCATTCTAGTTTCCCACTGCTCGATATGATACTTCACTTCTTCTTCAAGTAAGAACAATACTTTATCTCTCAAAGTAGTCAGTTGTTCGGTAGTTAAATCGAAATACTTCTTACTCTTCAAGTTAATCATTGCTCTCAATTGTCCATATGTCAATCCTCTCGAATTTACATATAGTTTAGCAGTAGATTTTAAATTGAGACGTTCCCTTACTACTTCTAATCTGTCTCTGATATTACCGTTCTCGTCCTTTTCAGTCAAGTCTTTCATTTCCTGTGGAGTGAACCATAATCCCTGTTTCAGAATAAAGGTAAGGGTTATATGTTGTTTGTTAAATTTACCTAGTGCATCTAGGCATCCATCCAATACTAGCTCGATAGGTATGCTTGCAAATTCCAACGGGATTCCGTTTGTAAGGGTAGAGATAGGATATTCTTTTAGTTTATCCTTAGTAAGTTGTTCCTTGTTGGCTTCAATGACTTTACTCAAATCATTTCTATACAAGAATCTCGGATAACGCTTTCTGTCTTCTGTTTCTTTCTCAAGATAACGAAGATAAAGCTCAGTGTTACATTTGTCTCTCTGTTCCTTAATAATATCTAACAATACATATCTTCCCGGATGTGCTTTGTCAGTGTTATATAACATAGATTTACAGTGTTGATAAAAACTTCTCAACTGTTCTTCTGTACAGTCAACCAGACGATATTCTGATTGAACTTTTTCTCCACCAAACTCTTCTTTAGCACCTTTCCAAATGAAAGATTTAATATTATTATCCTTTGCTGCAAGCGCTTCTTCTAGCTTTTCTTTAACTATCATAACTTTTATAAACTTTTACTATTCTTAATTTTTCATCATCTCTTTGTTTTAAAAGTTATCTATTGTGTTCTTAGCCGTTACATATACATAACATACTCTTTCTTTTCTTCTGGTTTAGGTATAAACTTAATAAATTGTATGTTATTATAATTATAGGGAATCATTTTACTCCCATCGAACCATGTATCAATTCCGGCTCTAATCTCTTTATACTCTAGAAAGCCTACTTCTCCTAGACGTAGTGAGCGGTGTTCCCAATTCGGGAACTGCACACACATAAGATACTCTTTACTTTCTAAATCCTGAAATACATACGTGACATATTGCTCGGGGTCAGTACTACTCGCAACCAGTTTCGCAAGTATTGTTATCATCCTCTATGATGTAGTCACGAATAAGGTCTTCCTTATCTGTTTCCGTGTCTTCATCTGTGGGGATTGCACAATACTCAATCCAGTCTTCCATGTAGCTATCAAACACCTCATTGGCATATGCTACCAATTCCGGGTCTTCATCGTCTCTATCCCAACCAAGTTCTCTATGAGCTTCTTCCATTGCATCAGCATAGGTACCTAAGCCATTAGCTCCCTCGTAGGAATCATATTCCTCACAAGCTGCTGCCCATGCTTCATGTTCTGCATCTTCATGAGATTCAAATAGGCCCGTATACTGATACTTTTTACCACCAAAGCCCCCGCCGAGTCCGGCGTATATGTTATATTCTTTCATTTTACTTCTGTCAATTTCTTTTACTGCCATAATACATTATATTCAGGAATTTCAATTCCGAGTTCCGTACACTTGTTATATTGGGCTTGCGAGATTCTACCTCTATAATCGGGTATTCCATTCATTATACGAATCCAGCCGGATGCTTCTAATTCTAACACTGTTTTCTTGAAGTAATAATAGGCAAGGTCATCATGTTGCATCCATTCACAAGGATATGTATGCCCTTCTCTATCAATCCACCCATTATTTCTCCACTCCTTACCATGAGGGTCAAGATAAGTATTTCTGTAATCGAGGTCCTCAAAATCATCGGCTTCTGCTTCCTCAAGTACTTCAAAACAACTTACTGGACACCTGCCGTAGCTTCCTGTGTAACACAAGACGTCTACTCCATCACGGTAATCCTCAATGTCTTCATCCCGTATTTGTCTCCAACCGGCTTGAGTATGAGGAAATCCGGTTTCTACTATTTTTATAAACAAGCCCATATAAGAATCAGCGTTATATAATACAAATACGTTTTCATTTCTTAAATAACCAATATAGAATTTTATTTTCTTCCCAACCCTTCCATTCAAATTCTATGAAGCTTATTCCTGTAAGTAAAACTACCATAAAAGCTACATTGAGGATTGGGATTAAGCAAACGGCATAAAGTGCTATTTTTACAGCATTGGGAACTTTTATTTTCTTCCCAGTTATATCACTATAAGCATAGTTATTTGCCATTTTTATCCACCACGTTACTAACAAGATGGATATAATTATCGCTATTAAAAACATCATTTTATTTTTCTTTATAATCTACACAACCATACTTCGCAAAGTCACAAATCTTCTTTTCGATTCCTATAAAACAAGGATATTTTACACACTCTTTACAAGTTCGAGCCGGATATTTGTATTTAACTCCGTCCTTATCCTTATCTATTGCCTGCTTTTTTGCCATTAGTTTTTGGTTTATAATTCTCACAGAAATTTACAGCGGCATCTAATGCTTCGCTATATTTCAAATATCCAGCTCTCGGCAATCCATTATTGGAATCTGCCCAATGAGCTGTTGTGACATTACCTACATAAACTCCAGCAGTCCACAACCATTGACCTTTATTTTGTTGTGGAAATATGCAGATTCGGAATCCTTTTGCTTCCCATTGTTCGATTGTTTCAATCATCGGCTAACCACGCTAAGAATATTGCCCAAGCTATACATGTAAGAGCCATAGCTATTACATTGCTTACTAAGGATGATATTACAGCAGCTCCGAGAATTAAACCAATCCAGTACCTTATGTCTTTCATTTTATAAATAACACAGCAAAAAGTCCAGCAGCGACAGTAAATCCACCTATTGATAGATTTCTCCACTTCTTTATCCTTTTCTCTTTCTTAGTCAATTGTAAATTGAGTGAACTAATAACTTGGTCGTTCAAGTCAGCCTGTAACATACACCTATTTAACTGGGATAATCTCAAAGAATCAGCAACAGCTAAATTCTTATTAATGGTCTCCAATCCATTTACTTGCTGAATAAGCAAGTCTACTTCTTTAGAGAGTTTTCTATGCTCTAAAAAGATTAGATTAGTGTGCTTCAACTGTTGAGGAGTTATCACCACCAAAGAATCTTCCGTAACTTTCGGATAGGTAGTCTGAGAAAAACTTGACATCGTCCCCAAGAGGCTGATTAGTAATATCAATATAATCTGCTTCATATTTTTCACGAATTTTAATTATTTTTACTTTAGTAGTATCAACAGCATTACGTAAACTATCGTTAATTTTATTGATACTACTGATGTGATTATTTAAAGAGTCGATGTCTCGCACCAACTCTTTATAATCCTCACTGGGAGATGTCGGAAGGTTTTTTCTGTAGACCCTATCCATAATAGTCATTGTGCCTGCTATGCAGATTAATGCTATTAATAGATAAAGTGCCCAGTTACCTCTCATTACAACTCTCCTCTTCTTTGCAATTCGGCATCATATTGCAGACACTCGCTAAGGATTTCGAGTTCCCAATCCGGAGCAGTCAGCAGATAATCATGAACTTCCTTCATTCTTGGGCTCAGACTTTGACGCTTTTCTTCAAGTTCAAGTTCGAAGAAATATCTTTCTGCATCAGCTTTATAAGCTGCAAGATACTTACCCGGATTCTTTTCAAAGAACTCTGCTTCCTGTTCAAGAACAGCCTGTACCATAGTAGAATTGATAACACCACAAGTGTCAGCGCGAAGGATAGTGAATGGGTTTTCTTTTGCCTTTCTTTCAGCTTCGGTTATACCAATTCCACGAACATATTCATCACCATCACGTCTTACTGCAATACCCAGGCGAAGTTGTTTTACTTCTGTATCGCTTGCGTTATCGTCACCTTCCTCAATCGGGCAACTAAGTGCACAGATTGTATACTCACGTTCGTCACCTTTATAATCAATAAAAGTTCCTTCAATAAATTCAGCTACTTTTTTCATTTTGTTTATTTTTTAATGTTTATTAATCGTCATTTGGGTTTCTTCCCGGATAATCCAGATAGAAACTCAGGATAGTATCCTGTTTAGTTTGCCAGTCAGTGTCCTCATTTGCCATTTCAGCAATAGTACGACTGATTGATTCCTCCTCGATTTGTTCCAGAACAAGTTTACCATGTTCATCGTCATTACCTTTCAACCACGCTTCTGTAGCCCAGTCACCTTCTTGAATAGCTTGCTTAACAATCTTATTAATTGATTCTGTAGTTTCGATTTCTCTGTCTACAGTAGCTTCGAATGGATAGGCTCTATTAGGAATATCTACATTTATAGCTTCAATTCTTGGATACTGAAATTCGGCATCATTATAGTTTAGATACCAAAGAATCCAGTTGTGATGATTATCTTCTTCATCAGCTCTTAGAATAAAGTATTCTTCAAGCTTCGGAAGTCCTTGACAACTAAAATAGTTGGCAAATGTTCTGTAAAGGTTGTGATTGCTCAATTCTGCACCGAGTTGTTTTACCAACATTTCAATCATTGCATGACTAAGAGTACATACTCTTCTGCTCTTGTCGATTGTTTGCTCGGTCTTTGCCATTGTAGGAGCAACACTATCGTTTTTTACGACTGGTCTTTCGCTTTCCTTTTTCTCCATTTTTATCATATAATTTAAATCCATTACTCTCAATATATGACATAGGAGCGCCAACCCATGCAACACATTTCATATAAGTACATGTCTTGGTCTTTACGGTTTCGCACTCCTTAAACTTGCCAATTGGTTTATCAGTTGAGTAGTGTTGAGAGCCTACACATTCAGCTCTATCCTTGAAGATTCTATAAAGATTCACTTCGTAGATAAAGCTGTCTGTCACTACTACTTTAACGTCCCCAGAATGGTAGACTGGTTCCGGTGTAGGTTTTGCCATTCCATGAATAGTTTACAAGGTTGTCTTTGTACTTTGCCAAGATTTTTGGAATATCACTTTGTCCACATTTAATGGATAAAGTGGTCTTTCCACCCTTCGGAACCTTGTGTAACCTTACTATGAGCTTGTCATAGAACGGAATACTCTTTTTCTTTCCTGCCCATCGGGTAAGAAACTCGGTCTTGTCACGAGCCCGCTCACGCTTCAGGATGAATTTTTCGGAAGGAGTCTTAGTCCAAACCGAAGGGTCTCTCGGCACAAGTGGTGGAACACGTAATCCCAACGCTACCATTTCTGCGTCGTTATATACATCAACTCTTAATTCTTCGTCACTCTGTTGTACTCTTTTTGGTTTTTCAATCTTTTTCATGATTATAATTATTTATTGATTTGAATTACTGATACTCCACCCTTATAGCCATTACTGACTATAATAAATTCATAACCTTTATAGGTAAAGGTATGTACAGTGCCGTCGTTTTTGAAGCTAGAACCGAATGTTCCTATACGATTAACAACTACACCATTATAACTCCTGTTTTCAGCCGGAGTTCCACTGCAACCTACCATGAGAGCTACTCCCAAGGCAAGTCCAAGTAATAATTTTTTCAAATTTTCCTGAATAGAATTTTAAAAACTATGCTATACTTAGCCAATGTAGTCCAATCATCACCAGACATATCCGCGACGGCTCGTATAACTAGAACTAAAAACACTAAATTAACAACAGGACAAAGTGCTAAGACTATTCCAATAATGGCATGGATTAACAGCACATCATCCTCTTCCTTCGCTATTTTATAGGTCGCTTGTAATAAGTCTACCCATAATAAAACGGGAAGTATATAAAAGAATATAATTACCCAAATCATATAGAACGCACTGTTTTACAAATGTTGCACTTATAGATTTTGTTCTCATAATCACATAAGGAGTGATTTGTCTGACCTTGACAACGGGCACAGAAGAGATTCTTCACTGGAGTGTACACTTCCTTCTTTTTTGTTTCTTTTTTGGATTGCTTTTTCATATTTATCAAATGCTTTAACTACCATACGTTCTACAGTGGGATTGTTTTTTCTTTTATAAAAGTCATTCCACCTTCCTATTTTATAAATCCAGTTAATGTCTTCGGAGTTTACATAACTTATTAAAATTACTTCACTTCCCCAACTCGATTCATAGTTGACCAATTCCCCACCTACCATTAAGGTAAAATGGTTGCAATTAACCAAACTATTTCCATCAACATAAGATTGTCTACTCTTAAGAGCTCTCCTTGCTTTTAGTCGATTGGTTTTACAGAATTTCTTTGAGAAAGTCCAATCCTCTATTGCAAGTTTATACTTTATCTTACGTTTATCAAGTTCACGGGCCACTAAATAAGCAAAATAACAGCAACCTCCAGAATTTATGTTAAATTTTTCTTCACAAGTAGCTGCCACTGCATTTATAGTCTCAATTAATTCGGTATACATATTTTTTCAATTTCCTTCTGAATCTGTTTATAGTCTTCCAAATACTTTTTTAAAGATATGGCACCATCTCCATGTTTGGACTGTATTCTATAGCTGATAATTCGTTTTATAGCAGCATCTAAAGGCAATCCATACCCAGCAATTTTAAATTCCTCTCTTGGTTCTCCACCTTTGGGCCTTACAATATGTAAAAGCTCAAGGTCGAACATTGGAGAAGATTCATTTACTGGAGTTAACCGAAAGTCTTTTTCTTCAATCGTCATTTATTATTTCATCAATTACAATGCTTTGTGAGACATAGTTTGGAGCTCCTCCCATATCTTCTCCCTGATAATAGTAACTTCCTTTAGGAATATGACAACGTACCATTACTACTTCGTCGTTTTCTTCGCGGATAGTACTAAAATCCTCGTGACAGTCACAGGAATGAATAAAACTGTGGAATCCTCCATGGTCTATCACGTTAAAGTAAATTCCTCCAACTGCAATATTCGAGAAATCTTCTTCCGTAGTATAACACTTACCTATTTCATAAGGAAATTTCAAGAAATAAGAGGTTAATTGTCCTTCCTTGAAATTCAGAAACTTGTAACAAGGGACATCGTGTTCCGCAAGTGTGGGCTTAAGAGCAGATGTTCCAGAGACAGGAATATACAGACACATAGCTAAACCTCCTCTACTTTATAGATAGAATTTTTAGTATATACCAAATTATCCTCCATTTTCAATACTTCGGAAGTGTGGAAGTAATCCAGTATTCCTCTATCTCCACTCATTTCCAACATCCAGCCAACCTTTACTCCTAAAAGCCTTCCCTCCATTGTATAGCCTTCTTCGATACCGTTAGGATGCCCGTCTTTATATCTAACGGATTCCAGTTTGGTTAATCGAACTTTCTTTCCAATTAATTCTTCTACTTTACTCATTTGTGTTTTCTTTTTTAATCCAATTACAGGTTTAGAACTCGGCACAAATAGTTCCATAATTAAAACGGATAAATTAAACCTTGATTAACAAATTGTGTCATTAACATATCCTCTGTCAGTCTAGGTTCAAATTCTACTCTATTATCCAGAATGGCATTGAACTCTGCTGCTAAAGCCTTTACATTCAGAACTTTACATAAGTTCGGATTCTTGACAGCACCAGTGATTGCCTTTACCTCTATGGTGTTATTACTATAATGATATTTAATCCTAACTTTAATGACATCAGAAAGGATTTTATACTTTAGTACGGCATGTACATACTGCCCATCCTTTGTGTCAGGAAGTAGGATGAACTTCTTAATTTTCTTTTTAGTCATGAATTAAGTCAAAAAAATAAGCCCCACCCACATAGCTAAGTGTATATGGATAGGGCTTTTAAGATTAGTTTTAGATATTATACTGCTTATTTAGATTTGTTCAGTTTGTCGGCGATATCCATTACCATCTTCAAACCTACTGCATCCATTGCATTACCTCCATTGCTGCCACCCATCATGACATCAGGAACCCACTTAACCTCTGATTTAGACAATGCTTCTGCTACACCAACAGTTGTCTTATAGTCCCATTCAGCTTTCTCCTGTGGAGTTAAACCTGCTTGAACTTTAAGTTTATTAGCTTCTGCTTCTGCTCTACCTTCAGCGATAATTTTCTTAGCTTTCTCATTAGCTTCTTTAGCTTGCAACTCAGCCACTTCAAATGCTTGTTGTGCTTTAGTTACTTCTACAGCCTTAACTTTTTCCTGTTCCCATTTAGCCTGTGCTGCGGATGCTTTACCTTCTTCTTCAATCTGAATTGTTTTCTGAACAGCTTCCAACGCTTTAGCCTTTGCAGTTACAATAGACATATCTGCTTCTCTTTGTTTAGAAATTTGAGCTAAAGTTGCTGATTCATATTCCAAATCGTTGATTGATAATTGAGAAACTTTCAAACCATAGAAAGCAAACGGAGATTCTTCCTGTCTTTTCACACCATTAGGAGCAAGACTATCCGAAATTGCTTCTGCTACTTTCTGTAATTGTTTTTCACCAGTAAGAGGATTGATAGTTTCTACTGTCTTAACACGAGTCTTATAAACACCATAATTCAACTGGTCTGTAATAAGTGCAATTAAGTCAGTTCTTTTCTCACTTACTGATTCCAATGAAGACATAAGAGGGCCACATGATATAACTACTTTACCAAGAGTCGGTTTAACTAAGTCTTTAATAAGTCTCTCCTGTGAACCATAGTGAGTTTGAATACGTTCAAGATACTTTTGCTCTAACGGCATTTCTACTCGAACTGAACCCAATACGAAACCTTTACCCTTATCATTGTAAGTAATAGCCATTGCCGGATTTTCCATACTTACATCCACAGATACGTTACCTTCTTGGTCTTTCTTTACTTCATTGAACCAAATCTGACTGGTTTTGTCATAAACGGATACGTTACCGAACTTCTGCCACTGAAAACCACCATTGGTCCAATATTCATACGTACCGGAGATAGGAATCTGATTGATGCCAATCTTACTCTTATCCATATCCTCCATCAACATGGGGAAACAAGCAATTAACACTACGGCAAAGATGCCAACAATAATACCTAAAAGTTTAAATCTTTTCATTGTTTTTAAATATTTAAAAATTATACAATCTTATTTATAGCTCTCTGGATTTGCTATCCAGTAATAGAATGGAATAATACACCTTACAAGTGTAATTTTCCTGTTAGTTAATTTGAACGCACCGAGCAAGTGGAACACTAACATACCGTAATATATTGCCAATAGCAACATAATTACGAAAACCATGACTTTAAATGCTATCACTATTTTTTACTTAGAGTTTCAACAATCCAATTACCAAAATCATCCTGAATCTTTGCAGCTTTATCTGCGGAAAGATTTAATCCTCCTGTGCCAATCAGGTAACCCCAACCACGAATCAGCATGATTTTATACCACTTATCATCCTTTTGAATTAAGATGTAACCATCTTCATGTTTCAAGGGATGTTCAATACTCTGGCTGTCATCACCGTTAAGAATATTAATTATTTTCTTCTGTGATTCTTCTGCCACGTGCAACACATCTTCATCTCCGTTTTTGTATCTACGAAGAAAGTCAAATGCCATGTGCCCATTTGCATGAAACACTTTATCCGTACCTTCATGTTTCTCTAAAGGTAGCTTATATACTTTTTTAAAATCCATATAAAACAAATTTAGCCGACTTTCGGCCGGCTAATATTAAAGTTATCAAATGCTTGTTCGATTGACTTTTTAAGTGCTTCCTCATACGTTGCAAATCCGAACGGAGAAAATACTCTATCAAAGTGAGGTTTCCCTGCTGTGGATTTTTCATCATTAAGGATAAAAGTTTCAGCTGTGAAATATCCAGTATCTCGGCGAAGTCCAACTAAAGCCTTGATGTTGTATTTAAGTAACTCCTGTTGAAACTTAGTAAGTCCATTAAAAGCTACAGATTTCTTATTGGCTTCGAATAAGTCTTTAAGTACTTCAAACCGTCTCTGTGTGTCCATAAAAATCAATTAATTTATTAAACGCATCAATTCTGGCTTTTCTTCCAGCTTCTGTACCGTCTCCCACCAAAACTCATTAGAGTTACGATTCTTGGGAGCATTAAGAAAATTCCGATTGAATTCCGGAATGAGCTCCCTGATGTCACTCGAAGTGTAATCAGATATTCCATACTCTCTGTTACTAAGAGCTAAGCCAACACAGTGACACATTCCCATATATTCTGGGTGTGTTTCATATAACTGTTTAGCTTTACATAATACTTCTACTATATTCATGTTAATTATTTAGATGTTAAATGATAAGCACCACATTCACTGCAATAGTAGTATCGCTTTTCGTTACGAGAAGAATTGTAGTTTCCAACTCTTCTACATTGGGATAACGCAAACATTGCTCCCAATTTATCATGTTTCTTTTTCTTGCACATTGTTTAAGAGTTTTGCTTCATTTAAAGCATATTCAAGTTTAGATTGACTGGCATGTGGGCTTGTTGCAGTCCAACCATTGTCAGTCTCTTGTCCCATAACATCACCGTAGAAGTAATATGCGTTAGTCGCTTCATTGTAAAGTTTTCTCGCAGTTTTTTCATCAGGAGCTTCTACTATTAAATAAGGGTTACCAAACCTTGGTTCAGGGTCTTCCATAAGACCTCCCAGCAATAATCCTACTAAATATTTCATATCTAATCTTTTAATTGTTAATAAGTACCCCGTGCTGGATTCAAACCAGCGACCCGCACATTAGAAGTGTGCTGCTCTATTCACTGAGCTAACGGGGCAAGTGTAGGTATTTATCTCGTTACACCTACGGGTCCGGCAATCCTGTCTTATATACCGCGTGAGCTAGCGGTCTAATGCCCAGTACAAAGACCTTAATCTATGTGTGGGACTTTTGTCCATTTTAAAGTGCATTACGGCAGGATATACCTACCAAGTGCACTGGTACTCCTAACAGCACTCCTATGGAATTACCCAATGGTCTGTCACCTATTCTAATAGAGATAAGGGTCGAAATACATCTTTCTTACTTATCAGTTTTAAGGTTCAAGGGCTCTGGTTTGAGTACTTTAATATAGCCCTTTATTATTTGGAGAGCAGCCGTTCTCTCCATGTCCGGTTCGTGCTCTACAGAGCATACAAGGTTTCGATATTATCGCAGAGGCCGGCTTCCCTTACTCCGAACGGCTTTCTTGTAATTCATCCCACGGAATATACCAATAAGTTTCAAATTCTTCATCAGACAAGATTACATCAGAATCTTCAAATCCAGTCCAACCCATACTACTTCTAAATCCTACGATACAGTCATTTTCACGACTTTCGGAGTTATATCCTACTAAGACAGCTTCCTGACCTTCAACAATAAAGGTTTCTCCAATGCATTCCTTTATTTCAGTAGGAATGTGTTCTTCATACAGGCTTTCTGGAATCATATAGCAGGGATGCCCATCAACTGCATAGCAGGAAATGCATTCTCCCCATCTCTCGTGTTCCATAAAGTCTATAACTTCAGGAAACCCAACCATTATATATTTTTCCATACTATCTTCCTTTTACAGAACCGGGTTTCTTGTTTGCTGCTTGGTAATCTTTACCTTGTTTATCCCACCAATCTTGGCGAGCCTTTAAATACGCTAGTCTTTTTCTATATTTCATATTTAATAAATTTAATTAATCCCACCAACTTCTCATTCTGTATGTTCTAATAAGATTATACAGATGTAAAGCTTTAGCTTGTCTCAAATCATCGAGGTAGTAATCGGAAGAAGGAATTGGACATCGAGATATAAACCTTTCCAATTCTTACTGTTTACATAAGGAAGTGTTCTAGTACCATTAAAGAAGTAACCTTTTGGGTCTCTTTCCAGAACGATATCAATTAACTTCACACACAGATTGATTTCAGAAACCATTTGTTCCCATCCATGTACCAATTGAGATTCAGCAAAATATTTGGACATTCTCTTAAGCTTGAATTGTTCTAACTCGAGCATATATGCCCAGTCCCAATCTCTATCTTCTTTAAGAAGTTTAGAGTATTTTTTAACTGTTGTACTTCTATTTCTACTCATATATTTATTTATTCACATTGAATGTTTCCTTACACCACCCTATCCATGTTCTTTTTATATTTGTCAATATATTTTTTATAGAAAGAGATGGAATCTGACGCATCAAATATATTACATACAGTGTATTTACAATTGGACACAAAGTGATTACGAATGAAACAGGGTTAATAGAAATCTCTATTTTTGCATAATCACAAATAAATGTGTATGAAATGAGAGTAACTAAATACAATATAACTGAAAATAACAATAATGTATTCATAATCTAATTAATTTTTAAAGTTAGTTGGGCTACTAGGATTCGAACCTAGACTGCCTTAAATGGTTTTCACTAATTCTTTTAATTCCTTTGCAGAACTAGGCAATTCATAAGTTTTCATCCATTTTCGTACCGCATTATCAGATACTTCATATTTTTTACCTACTTGTACAAAAGATTTCAATTCTTTAAAATCATGTAATAATTGTTCTTTACTAGGTCTGTCCTCTACCTTTCGTGTATGCTTACGAGAACATACTGTACAATAAACTGCACCTCTTGTAATTTCCGAACCACAGTCCTTGCAATAATATTTAGTTTGTTCCACATTAGCACTTCCACAATAGTTGTCAGTTTGTGAGTGACAATTAGGACATAATAGTTGCAAATTATCTAAACTGTTATTGTTTGGATTCCCATCAACATGATGGAGTTGCAAAGTAATAGGTTTGTTTTGCCATTCTGTCAATCCACAAATTGCACATCTGTTTTCTATTAAATTTTCCTTCAATAGCTTCTTCTTTAGCGCAAATGTTCCAATCTTTTTATCAGAATTTAGATATTCAGAGGCACTTATATAAGAAGTCTTATAACTTCTAGCCCTACCTGTAAAGTGCGAATAATCTATATTATTAGTATCTAATATATTTTTAAGAGTTTTACTATTATTTCCTTGTCTTGGAACTCCTATTTTATCTAAAACTTCAGTAAAATTAATAGATTCTTTTACTGCAATTTTAATTTCTCCTAAATCCCATTCGTATTTACTCATAATTATTATTTTTAGTCAATGCTAATATAATAATTATTTTCGAACCTACAAACTTCGAGTTAGAAATCTTATAAACACTAATAATGTGATTAAATTATCCTACTGTTGTTGTCTCGGAGGAGTACGATTCCCCAATTTCAGGACCAAAACCTGACGTGTTGCCAATTACACCACGAGACAGCGATAAGATTAGTGACTACCACTACACTATAGCCCAATAATCAGATGACTTTTCTACATATTTTACCTCTAAGTAGTAGAGGGTTCTACTTATCCTAACTCTAGTATTTGTTGTTACATTGCTGTAAGTCATCTTTGTTGTTTATTTTAGCTAAATGGAATCTGATACTATTTCCAAAGTAACATATTCTTTATTCATGTCATAAGTTGTTGACTTGCATCTACCGCTATTTTATCAGCCCTAGCATTAAATTCATCTTCATAATGTCCTTTTACCCATTCAATATGAAGATTTCCTATAAGACTTCGCTTTTCTTTAACAATATTATCAAGTTCTTGTAAAACATCTAAATTTGTATTTCTCTTATACTTTATACTTCCAATCCGAGAAGTTCCTATTGCATACATAGAGTCACTAATAATAGTCACATCTTCTATATAAGCTGTTATACACTTAAATGCAATAATGATAGCTTTAAGCTCCATTCTGTTGTTAGTTGTATTTTTATAGCCTTTAGATACTTCTGCAATCTTAGTAAGTTTACCATCTACTTCTTTTACAAATACTACTCCTACACCACCTTGGTTAAGAGCACTACTGTATGCACCGTCAGTATAAATTCTATATTTCAAGTTTTGGTTTTTCTACCTGCTTACTTACTAAGAGATAAGAATCTCTTCCCAAGCAAGTTGCAATTCTTAATAAATCATCGTCACTTTCAACAACAATTTTATTTAAGATGAAGGTGTCCATTTCAGAAGGAACTACCATTCTGCCTTTAAGCTCAACAAACTTCTGTTTCCAGAATACTAATTGAGGTTTATAACGTCTAACATTCCATTTTATTGGAGTAAGCTGTTCATCAGGGTTACCTGCCTTGAATCCATCTGCTTCCATCTCTTTACAGACTTCTTCAATAAAGAATCCAAAGTAATAAGCTCTAGCTACATCACCTTTAATGAATCCTTCGTAGTAATCATCATTGGCGTACATTTCCTCCATGAAACGTTGTCTCCATTTATCGCTCTTTTCTAATGTAATCATCTTGATGTAAATTTAAGTTTTACAAGTGGAGGGTGTCAGATTCGAACTGACGGACCCCGAAGGGCCGGCACGTTAGCAGTGTGCTGGTTTAAACCACTCACCCAACCCTCCTTACCATTAACCCAATAAGTCGGTTAACTTATTAAGTGTTTGTTCGTTTTTGTTGGCTACTTCTTCAAGAGCTTGTTTCTCCGCCAAAGCAGCGTCAGCTTCTTGTTGTTTGATTGCAGCTTGTTCTCTAGCTTTAGTAATTACTCCAGACAAGCCGGAAACAGTGTTCTTAAATACTTTCAATAAGTTGTCAGCAGATGATGCTAAATCGGCAGCAGTACTAGCCTTCTTTGAAATTAATGCCATAATCTTTATAAATTTAATTGTTAATATTAAGCGTATCCGAGGTCAGATTCGAACTGACACGAGCTTTGCTCATTGGTTCCTAAGACCAACGCGGCTACCATTTCGCCACTCGGACAAGTAGCAAGGAGTCTATAGTGGGCTGCAGGACGTCTAAATCCACAGCGAACTAAAACAATGGAAGATTTCGGGAGACTCCTTGCGAATATTTTAGTTGTGGGCTCTTAATAGCTCCCCATATTTGTAGTGATTACAATACCTATGTAAGTAGGCAATGTAGACGTACTTATCCTTTATTAAGTCATAGTGCTTTTGTTGAAAGCGAAGAACAGAATCTCTGTCTCCATTTAAAAATTCAACATGATACTCTGCAACTGAAGGATGCACAAAGATACTACTTTTAGTCGACTGTGCAAAGACAATCGCTATAAAAAATGTTAAAATTAAAACCAGTATTCTATTAGACTTTATAATGGTCATACAGCAATGAAATTAAATTTGGATTAATCCATTTCTGTGTGTCTATTGTTCTAAACAGATGCAGGAAATCACTCGCTACACGTTCATTGTCAAGATACCAGTCAATTTTACTTATCTCAATTTCAAGGTCTTTAATAGACCTCTCATCGGGAAGAGACTCACAAATTTCATCAATTCTGTTATTAAGTCTCTTGGAACACATCACCAAACAGATTAATACTGTTACTGCTCTTACAAAGTAAATTGCAAGAAATAAACATATAAAAAGGTTCATTATAAGCTCATTAGTTTTTCGTAAGCTGCTGTTAGTTCCTTAAATTTCTCTTCACTGCCACCTCTATCAGGGTGATAAACAAGAACCAATTTCCTATAAGCTGCTTTAATTATTTTCTTATCAGTTGTTGGAGAGATTTGCAACATTGTGTAAAGAGAAGCGTAAGGATTAACTGTCTCTTGTTGGCGTTTAGCTTGTTCTCTTGAGAAATTATCCCACCAACTCTGGTATTGGTGATTAAACCCTGCAAAATCATCATCAAACTCAAATCCTTGATTACCATAGAATCTAGCTCTCTGATATGCATTTTCTTGTTTAACCCTTTCTCTTCTTTCACGCTCTATCCTTTCTTCCCACTCTCTTTGTGCTCTTCTTGCTGCTTCTTGTGCCTTTCTTATGTTTTCCTCCACTTTAGCGGGAATCTCATAAAATATGTGGTTGAGAGTTTTATCAGCAATAGTCCACAAAATACTAATATGAATGGGCTTACTAATAGCATACTTCATTCCAGCATCCCAGAGATTTCCTTTCACATTAGCGTATATGGAAATATTTTGCCGATTTTCTTTCAAACCTTTCTCTATAGCTTCTATGACAGCATAGAAATAAGGCTCTTTCTTCCCTTCAAGAAGTTTCAGTATAGCTTTAAATTGAGGAATCCTTTCCCTATCAAGTTGGCTACTTAACAAGTAAGCAAACCACTTAAAGTGATTGTACTTCTTCAATTCAGAGAAATTACACTTTATAAGAGAATGTTCAGGCTCAAAGTCTGATTCTTCAACAAAATGAGCTCCACTAAAGAAGCCATAATATTCAAAATCAATATTGTATTTCCTACAAGCATATATAAACGCTTTATCTCTACTTGTAATAACGTCTCTTTCCTCTCCCTCATTTAGATTAGAAGAGCCATTAAAGTATTTTAAAGAAATCTTTTTAAAAACATTCATTGTCTCATCTATTTAGTTGTTAAACGTGGGCCCCACCGGACTTGAACCGATAACCGCCTGATTATGAGTCAGGAGCTCTGACCGATTGAGCTAGAGGCCCAATAAAAAAGGACAGCTGTTAACTGTCCTTAGTTTTTACTTTTCAATTTCTTTATCATCGGATTCTTCATCCATAAGAATGATTCCTAGACCGACAACGTTGCCAAGTTCTTTTGGCAATGTGACTGCATCTTCTGGAAACCATTCGTTGTAAGTTTCAACAGCAATTTTCCAATCAACGAGAGCATCACGAAGTCCGCTTTTCTTAGTATGGATAGTTTCAACAAACTGTTTCGGATTGAAGTCTTTATCTACCGGAGATAAAGATGTTGTGTTGTTGATTGATAAATCCATGAGGTTCGTTAACTCATTGATGAGTCTTTGAGCTTCTCTTTTGTAGGTGGCAATTACTTGTTCTTGCTCTGCCTTTACAATATTGGCAATGTTAGTAGCACGAGCGTTCAGCAATCCTTGTCCACTACGAGATAAGATACTTTTAAATTTCATTTGTAATAATTTTTTTAATTAAACATTCTTTTGAGCCCTCTGTCCGATTCGAACGGACGTGTCCTTGCGGAACATCATTACAAGTGACGTGCAATCGACCACTATGCGAAGAGGGCAGGAACAGATGTGAATTTTTAAGACGGATTCGAACCGAAATCTCCTAGCGAGCTAGGCGTAATAACCGTTTATACTATACTTCCTATTTTTGGTGGAAATTAAAAGGATTTGCTGTTACACATCTTTACATAACCTTGCCAGGTTGTCGAACGTGTGGGATTCGAACCCCAACTTCTCATAGACAGTGAGATATTATACCATTTCACTACACGCTCGATTGTTGGTAGATGTCAGCCGTTTCTATTCTACCATTGCGTACTACGGTGCTGACTACCGCCTAAGATTTCCATGTCCTCACGTTATCCTAGGGTGTGTATGATTATTATTGCCTAACCAATTACTTGGCTGGGAGGATTATGCACAAGGGCACTGCCCACGGGATTCGAACCCGTATTAGCATCATCGAAAGTGATGTGTCCTAGTCCAATTAGACGAGAGCAGCAGAAAGCGGAAGACATTTTTATACGTTGCTCTACCTGACTGAGCTAAATGAAGCAAGCTTCACTATGAGATTTGAACTCATGACCGACGGCTTACAAGGCTAGATTGTTATTGCTGTAAGTCTTCCTTTTATAAACTTAACCTATTTTTCTTTTGGCTTGAAAATGAATCTGGCAGGGTAGCTCTCACCAAGACCTGGCTTGTCATATTCAACTTCCCAACCATTTTTACGATATTCATCTTCTACATCTAACCACTTGTTTTCCCAAATAGTCTGAACAGTTATGTCGTCAAGGGGACAAAGACGAATAATTTCAGTAATAACTTCATCTTGCAATATTACAGTGCCATAAGCATCATAATTCTTTGCAAGAAGATTGTTAAACGCCCCATACACAAAATCAGGAATGGATGCAAGTTTATGTTCCTTAGCATCTTTTGGTGTAAATACTTTCATATTATTTATTTTTAAGTAGTAATCTCTATTAATCCCAAAACCAAATTTCACGAGACATTGCTTTTCTCATAGATATTTTTCCTTCAAGAGCTTTAAACCATTTCTGATGTCTAAAGTGTTGGAATCTACATTTTCCTTTCTTTCCACCTAATACGTGATAAATCCACCGTCTTCCATGAGAGCGTTTACCAATGTATTTACTAGCAGTTTTCCATTTCTTTCCGTTGCTCATATTATTAATAAAGGTTAGAGGAAGCAGCCAGACTCGAACTGGCACACCACTGTTACATGATTACTAGTAGTTTTCAAGACTACTGCCTTACCAATTAGGCTTATACTTCCTTATAAGAATACCTTATATTTATCCCACTTATCAGTAAGAGTTAGAGAACCTTTTACTGTAAGCTCACTAGATGGAATCTCATACATATCACCTGTAATTACTACAATAAATACTATATCACAAGTAGAATTATCAAAGTGCCGAATCTTTGAAGTACCAGAAGAACCACCACAATTTTTTAAAGAAACTTCATAATTACCATTGCTAGTTTGATGTTGTGTAGTTTTCACTGATACTCTTTTTAAACCTTCTTTATCTATTGCTATATCGTACTTTTGTGTATCATTTAATGGGATTAAGACAGGAATACAATTTGCTGTGTAGTATGCTATTGCCCTCCCCAATTCTAAATTACCTTGGTGGGATTTGTAGTCACTGTCCCAAGCGTTCATATAAGTAAATTAAAATTCCGTAGTAACTTATCTACAAAGTCCGTTCCATTACCGTTCTGGCAAACCTCCATTTTATTCATAAAATAACATTATTTACGGGTGTAGTATGGGATTCGAACCCATGCGTTTCTTATGTACCAGAACCACAATCTGGCGGCATCAACCACTAGCCGAACTACACCATGTTTATTTATCGGTAAACGAAGAAATATCTTGGAAACTCTCCTCCAAATAGAGTAAGGGCTACATTACATAACCAAATGCTTGGAACAGGGACATCAGAACAAGAAATCCATTCATAAGTTGCTCCAAATTCATCTTGTTGTGGAGTGATATGAAAATAAAGGTCGTTTCTTCCTACCTCAATTTCTGTATCAACTTTCAATGTAACAATTTCTTTATTGTCAGGATATTCGGTAACATACCATTCTAAGAAATCATCAGCACCGTTTACCATTTGTAAATCATCAATGCTTCCAGCCCAAGGAATATCAACAAACCATCGTTGAGCTAATTTTTTAAATGTTAGTTCAAGTTTCATATTATTCTTTATTGAACTTTTGTTTTCTGCACGTTCTACTGCTAGTTACATTAAGACTTCCATACGTTTCTGTTAGTGAATGACAATTAGGACAAAGTAGTTCTAAATTTTTCTCATCATTGTTAAGACAGTCTCCATCAATATGATGGATTTGTAATGGAACTAATTTAGTGACAGGATTAATTTCTCCCCAACCACACTTTTGACACTTAGAATGATTCTTATTAAAAAGGTATTTGCGTATATAATTAGAAACCTCATATCGTCCTTTAATCCCAGATTCTTGTCCATTTTTCCACCGTTCTATGTATGAAGAATATTCATACTCAGATTGACAAGTACAGGAACAGTATTTCTTAGCACTGTAACATAATTGTTTGCCACAATTTAGACAATATTTAATCTCTTTGGAAACATCCTTGTTGAACGTCTCGCAAGGATTGATTTTTCTTCTTGATGGAAGTTCTATACCTAATCTTATTGCTGCTTTTTTAATAGCATTTCCAGTAACTCCATACATTCTACCTATGGCTTCATAGGGTAAATTCTGGATTAGTATTAAATTCTCTAATTCTTCCTTGTTATATTTGCTCATAATATTCATACATTAATTATGTACAAATATACGAACAACTTAGTTCGAATCAAATAAAATTCAACACTTTTTTAAATTATTGTTTAAGTGGAGGCACCGAGAATCGAACTCGGGTCTTTAGCGTGCAAGGCTAACATAATTGCCACTATACGATGCCCCCCAAGTTATAATTGAGGGGAGTGTCGGGTTCGAACCGACAACCTATGGGTTAACAGCCCATTGCTCTGCCAATTATAGCTAACTCCCCGAATACGGATTACTATTTAAATGTGTCGCTATTTTCTGGTGCAATAATTTAAGGTAATTGCTGTAAGTAATCCTTGTAATATATTTTAATATGTAAAAACAGTAGTCATTTATAATCCCTATGTGTAGGAACTTACTCCCCCATTGGAAGTGTTCCCGTTGGTAACCAAGTATAGCTGTGTGAAGCTTGCTCGAAATACCATACAAAAGCTCTTTTTAATAATTTCATAACTTTCATACTTTTAAGGGTTAAATGAATAAATAAATAAATAATCTAAAAACTCTGGTCAACCACACGCATCCCACCAGTTTGTACTTCCCGCTCCTCTTAGTACAAGCGACTCTGTTGTTCCTACAGATTATCTCCTAAGTATCCAAGCGAGTTATCACCTGCCACAGCCTTGTCCGTTGTGAGTTTAGTTTAAAGATATTACCAAGATATAATTCCGGAGAACATACAGGTAGTATCTCTGTAAGAAATAAGTTTTGAATCAATGAATTTAGATTGAGAATGACGATATTCTACTAAATAAGGTTCTCCCCATCTTCCTCCAAAGAGTCTAGATTTACCAGCAACTTGCAAAGTTCCTTGATAAAGATGTTGATTTAAGAAATCAAACATTCTTTCAATACCACCTGCACATCTTAAGCTGAATGTAAAGGACAAAGCCCTTCTTTCGTTAGTCTCTAATGTATTTAAAGTATTAAACACATCCAAGAAACTGTCTTTTGCATTAACAATGCTGTTACAGAAATCACAATCTACCATAGGGGCTTTCACCATATATTGTAGTGTTGCAATATCACCTCTAACAACTTCCCCACCATATCTATGTTTGTCACATAGTAAGATTTTAGATGGATGGATAGTTTCTTCGAGTACTTGTTTATACTTATCAGGACAATCACCTGCCAGACCTAAAACCTTAGATGGCTTGCTAGTTAATGCTTCAAATAACATTCTCTGTGCAGTTCTCTTTGCATTTCTACGTTCTTCAAACATAATCTTTAATTTTTGTGAGTAATCTAACCTTGTGTGCCCTCTGGGTCTCGAACCCAGCGTGGAATTACTTCCTCCGGATTAAAAGTCCGGTGCAGTAGCCAGCTCTGCTCAAGGCACTTAAAAGTCCTATAAAAATAGGACTGACTACTTAAGAAAAAGTAGTGTTTTAAAAACAGAACACTATAAAAGCTGTGTCAAATTAAAAGTTTGATGCTGAATATAATTTGCTGTAAGTGTTCTTTTTATTAACTAAAATTGAAGAGCCCAGAGTCGGATTCAAACCGACGACAGATTTCTCAAACGGTTTTGCAGACCGTCCCCTTAATCACTCGGGCATCTGGGCATAAACAGAAGTCTTTTTGTTGACAATATAACCAATTGTTGTATTAAATTTGCTGTGAGACTTCTTTGTATTTTTGGTATTCTGAAATATTCTACTAAAGAGAACCACTTTCGATAGTCTTCTCACGTACCAATCGAGTTAATTCCCTGTCACACTTACGTGCCTTGTGCAGTTTTTACCTGCTGCCCAGTACACTTATTTCTTGTTGAATAAGTATGAAAAAGTCACCCAAATTTATCGTCACATTCGGTAAACGGTGAGGTCGGACGGGTAGGACTTGAACCTACGACCCTTACCTTATCAGAGTAATGCTCTAACCAACTGAGCTACCGTCCGGATTACGAGACTTGCCTATATGCGTCCATATAAGTAGTATCTCAACCTATCTTCTACTTCGGTCGTTGATAGGACTGATTTCCTCCCACCTTTGCGCATCCATATCCGAATTTGGAGAGGCGTAGGAAGGATATTTGGTATTCCACGATAAGAGGTCGTTACTCTCTCACCACCGCTTGTTTAAGGCGGCTATGCAACTCTACACTATATCGTCTTTATAATTTATAAATTAAAGTTTTATATTTGTCTTTCATTATTTTGAATCCCAATGGAAGTAAAGCATATTCATATACCTTTCTTCTCCTCTCATCGTCAGGATAAACCTCAATAGAGTCTCCTGGGAATTTCCATTTAGCATAATCAATAAAGTCAAGTAAACATTTCTTAGCCCACAACAAAGACTTTATTCCGTCTTTGCCAGTTGTTTTACCTTCTTGATAACCATGCTTCCTTTTAGTGGTTACATAAAAGGCAAAGTTTAAGGTTTCATTGTAAGTTCTGTACACTTCACAGACAATTATTTGATTACATTCGTTACGTGATTTATAAATGTAATGGTCGAGATATTCCTCGCCTGATTCTCTTTGTACATCATACATAATCCTCACATTCTTCTCTAATTAACTTTTTAGCTTCATATCGTTTTTTACGATTTTCTTTCTTTACGTCATACTGATGCATTTTACTTCTGCCGACAACTGTACTATGTTTAAGTTTCTTAGCAAACTTGGAATCATTGAGAAAATCTGTAATAGATTCACAATTTCTATAAGTTGCTATTGTGTTTGGATAACTATGTTTAATTCCTCTTATCGGGACATCAAAAGTTCCCCATGAATTGTAAATCTTTCTTGCTCTCGAAATCCATTTATTTCTTGTGCGTTCACGTCTAAGTTCTCTATTCACAACTATCTTTTATTAATGATGTTACTTATATCCATTCATTTGTTATTTTTAGTAGAATTGGTTGGTTATCCAGTCACACCACGTGGAGGTTTCTACTATGTGACCTGCGGAGCTGGGAATCGAACCCAGAACCCGAGGATATGAGCCTCGTGAGATACCATTTCTACGCACTCCGCAATATCATTTATTTATTCCTTGCATTAATATATCTCCTGTAATATCACCTGCTACATTTAGTAAATACTCTGCAAAATTATTCTCAGCTGATGGTTGGGTATTTTTATCTATCCTTCTTGCTATTTTAAGCAATTCATCTAACTTTTTAATAATTATATCGAGTTTGTCTTCCATAGTAGTAATTATATGTGCGGATAGAGAGACTCGAACTCTCCCCTTCTGATTGGAAGTCAGACATGCTCAAAACCATTGACACCACACCCGCAGATTAAAAAGGCTTAACTAGCCTTTTGTTTGTTATATTTTTCAATCCATTTGTTACACTTTACTTTGAGTCTTTCTTCAAAGAGCTTTTGAAAATCGTCTCCGTAAACACTGACACCCAAGTCTACTACATTAATAAATGTATCAACCAATTCATCACAAAGATTGAGAGCTTCTGTTTTCTTATAATCAGAAAGACCAGTAATAATACTAACCTCTCCCATTACCTCACCACTCTCTTCTGCCAACTTAATGGCAATGTCCTGAGTTGTTCGCCCGTTTTTAATAGACTTTCCAACTTCAACAACGTGTTCAATTACATCAATCATAATTTATTTCCTTAATTGTGAGTACAAAGATACTATATATTTTTGATGTTACAAAATAGTAACTGTTAATTTCTGTTAATAAATGAACTACTTTCACAAGCAATCCATTTATGTGTCTAATTTAAAAAATAAAATTATAGAAACTATGAGAACTTTTTTGCTGAGCGGTCAGGATTCGAACCTGAGTGAGCTTTCGCTGATGCTTTTGGAGAGCATTCTCGTCGACCACTTGAGTACCGCCCAATATAAACGGATGCTATTGTTTTTGCATATCAAAATAATAAATTGCTGCATGACATCCTTCATTTTTTAACTACCATTTGTGGGAGTAGTAGGATTCGAACCTACTAAGCCAAAGGCACTTGATTTACAGTCAAGCCCACCTCTCCAACTGTGGCGTACTCCCTAGTTCATTCTATCCACGCGGCTACCAATTACCGGTTACGTGCCCAAGAAAAACAGATGTGCATCTTTAAACGTTCAATGGTTGGCAAACATTTTCTTAAATTGCTGTTACACATCTTTGTAATCAATTAACAACTAAAATCAAAACACAATGGTAAGTCTGGATAGCAGGATTCGAACCTGCGGTCTCTTGGTCCCAAACCAAGCATCTTACCAACTCGACTATACCCAGAATTTGGGAGATTAATCATTCTCCCAGTAAGTTTTTAAATCAGCAGCTGAACTTCCTTTATATAAAATTCCAGCCTTAATAGCTTCATTTAATTTTTCAGTAATTACTTCGACAGATTGTCCTCCAAATTTGGAATATACTTCCATACGTTTTTTCGGATTCATGACTTTGGAATATCCTCGAACATTTTTACACACTTCTGTCCAAAATGCAGTCCATTCAGTTCTATCATTATGATTACACGTGTATTTCACAGAGGATGTCTTAGTAGCTTTCTTTGTACTTTTGTTATTAGATATGTTTCTCTTTACTTCTTTATTTAAACTCTTTATCTCTTTTATGTATAAATAATTAGAGATGAAAGTTTTAACTCCCGCTAAATTAAATGTCAATATCTGTGGTCCTTCTTTCACTTGAACCAAATATACTGTTTTAGCATTTAAAGGATTAACAATTCTAACATCACAAGTAATCTTTGAAGCTTCTGGAAAGTGGTCACTCAAACCAATCTTAGCTTTACCAATTGTATAGTATTTGCTATTAGTAGTTTGAGAATCACATATTGCATCCTTCTTAGTCATTAAAGACTCAAGATATTTACTTATGTAAGACATTAGTGTTGATATTTGCGGATTTTACACTTGCAATCAGGGTCATGAACTACTCCCATAGTTCTTGTCTTAGCACTACCTGTGGTAAATGAAATATACGTATGACCACTGTATTCAAACTTCTCGACTCTTGTTGAATATGCCTGAACTTTAATAACAGAGTATTGTGGCTCAACTCTAGTACATCCTACTAAGGATATAATAGCTAGCAGATAAATTACCTTCCTCATAATATTAATCTTTAATTAATAACTTATTTTAATTGTGGGACGAGAGGGCTTCGAACCCCCGACGCCAGGCTCTTCAGGCCTGCGCTCTACCAGCTGAGCTATCGTCCCATTTCCTGTAGACATCACAATCTCTTTTTTAGTCTACAGGTTGCTCTCTATCCTCCCATATTCTGGGATTCCACACTATTGTTTACGGATTAGGTTCGTGTTTCCTCTTACCTTTTGGTACCTTTGAGAGCTTTTCCGTACTTATTTATAGTATAAGTTAGTGCTTTGCTGTACCTAATCCTTGTTAGAAATTACCTATCTACTTAATCTTTACCTAACCGCTGTTAGAGAGTAAGCATATTCAATAATTCTTGATTCATTGCTGCTTGGAATAATTCCAGAGCATTCTTCGGAATACTTTCAACAGGTGTTTTACCAGTAAGGAAGGCAATTCCAGCTGGGTCAAGACCACTCATATAGAAAGTATATGCGTCGTCACAGAGTGATTCAAACTTCGGACGAGGACTTGAGGAATAATATCCGTTAGGAATATCCCATAGAACCATAACGAAGTTATCAACGAACTCTTTAGAGAATCTCGTTCTCAATAGTTGACGGAACGCAGTAAATACTGACTGATTACGTCCAACAGAGTTGAACTCACCATCAGAAATACAGATGATACCACTTGGGAAATCTTCTTCTGCATATCCCTTATCTCTAAGAGATACAAGAAGTTGTGCAACTGACATTAAATTGGTTCCACAATAACCATCACCATGAAACTTAGTGAATTTTTCATAAGGAGTATCTCCCTTCCACTCTTTCATTAGGCATGTATTTGAGAACTCAAGTACAGTATTAGCAAACTTCCCTTCCAGTAAGTATGACAGATACAGACCAATGGATTTTGCTACATGATAAGCACTTACTTCAAGACCTGCGGCTTTATAAGTCATAGAGCCAGATGTATCAAGAACAGCAATAAGATTAGTCTTGCGATTCATATCTTGTTTAGCTGTTTCGATAAGAGACATAAACTGTTTATTGACAGTGTCTATCTGGTAGGGTTTCAGATTGCTGTGTGTTCCATAATATCCCGTATCAGGGAACAGTTCATACACAAATCCTGTAAACTTAGCCACTGGTTTTGCTGCGAGCCATTTTTCGTAAGCCTGTGTCAGGTTGTGGTTTTCTAAGAACTTACCTTTAGCAAGTAATGCAAGTGCTCTACCAGCAATCGAATCGAAATCAAGATTTTTGTAGTCTTGACGGCTAATTGCCTGCTGCCATTTGTGGGCATTGCCTGATGCTTTAAGTTCACGATACATTTTATATGCACGCCACTTACCTCCTTCACCTTCTCCCAAGTCGAATATTTCTTTAACGATTTTCTTTGCAATAAAGTTATTGCATTGAGAACGCAAAGAAGTACACTTCTTGCTTGGCTTTATCTGTGGAAGATACTTTCTCACCAAGTTAGTTTGGCTATCATCAGCCAATCCACCGACAATAAACTTGATGATGTATTTCCAATCAAGAACTTTATTGACTGCACCATGATATTCAAGGTCAAGCCTTAGAATTTCAAAGACATCATCCCACGAACCTGCTGTAACAAACACAGGTAAGTTCTTTTTGAAGATTTTTGGGTGATTGATGGCAAGCCAAATCATCCTCATGAAGAACTCGGATTTAAGTCCCTGTCCTCTTTGAACACCCAATTTCTTGCCAGTAAACAGTTTCGGATTACGAGTAATCAAACGAATGTACACTGCTTCTTTAATAGCTGTCAATGGGTCTACTGCCCAAAGCCTTTCCATAGTCTGGGAAACCTCAGCAAACTCTCTGGGTTTTCTGTAATTACCAATGGCTGCGAAGTCATCGACAAATACATTACCTGACGTATCATACTTCAAACTTCCGTTACCGGATGTAGTTTGATGTTCCATCTTATATGCTTCTCTCTGGAAGATATTTTCAAACTTGGGAGCTTGTACTCCCGAACCTTTAGTAACTTTAGGAGTTACTTCATAAAGCGATGTTCTTTTTCTGTCAAACATATTCAGGTTATTAATTCATTATTACTTGTAGCTCCAGTGAGACTCGAACTCACACGCCCATTTCTGGACATCAGGGCTTAAACCTGACGCGTCTACCAATTCCGCCATAGAGCCATCCTTGTTATTTAGAATCCATCTTCATCAATATCGTCGTTGTAAATGTAGTCAATCATTGCACCAGCAAGTATGACTAATCCAAATGAAACAAATAGAGATAAAATAAATATTATAACTACTCCCAGTATAAATTCTGCCATACTTTTCCTTTCTGATTAAGTGATGCAAAGATACTACAAAAAATTGAGCCTACAAACCTTTATTAGTTAAAATTTGTAAATTCTTCTTCATTCATTATGAGTTAGATTTATTTTGCTTATTTCCTAGTTATCTTTAAATATTTTAGTTGATAACCAACAAATAAAGCTAAATCCAGCTGCTATTGCTGCCATACAGAGAGTTCCCCGAAGAAAATAAATCATAAAATCCATATCTATATTCCTTTCTTCCATTTAACATACAAGATAGCCAATCCGTATAAAATCGGAAAGGCTATCATACCATAAATAAACTCCATTTAGTTTGGTGTACTAAATATGAAGCAAACAATCAATATCACGCATATTACCGTGAGGAGTCCCATTACACTTCAACAATTTGAGATTTCATGCAGATATTCGGAGTACTGAGAACAGTGTATGCTTGTGCACTACCGACTCCTACCATTTTGACCTTTACACAGTCAGAATCAACAACAATAGGTGTAATATCATCACCATATTGGTCAGTGTCAACTGTTACAGCAGCAACTCCCAATTCAGAAGAGATGTGGCCACAAATATCAGAAAGAACTTCCGGAAATGAATCATTGACCAAAATACATTCGAGCATTCCGTTCTGTGATATAACAGCCACTACCGGAGAGTCGTTGCTTACTTCGATTGCCAACTTATTTTCACCTTCTTGTACTCTTGCAAATTCTAATTTCTTCATCTTTATATGATTTTATGATTAATAAATGTCGTTTTCAAGTTGTGCTGATACACATACTTGTTCCATATCATAGTCAGGATTTTTCTGAGCTATTTCAATGGCTGATTTCACTACTTCGTTGAGACAACCATGTTCTTGGGCATTCTCTAACATTCGTTCAATGATTCCGTTCATAGTTTACAACTTTCAATGATTTCTTTAGTTATAACTCCATTATTCTTTCTGGATAAAGCATCGAGCATATCAAGGTCAAACTCTTCCTTTTGAAATTTGAATTGAATCCATGTTGGTTCACTCGGTCTGTAATCCAAGAATGTTTTACATTCTGTAGTTCCAAGAACCTCGTGTACCATAGCAAGAATACGTTCACCTGCTTTCTTAGTTTTTACGAATCCAGATAAATCATATCCAACACCTCTGGAGTTCCAATATTCTCCTTCTTCTGGACGTTCGTCCTTAGGCATCCAATGCCAGCTTGGAATACCAATCCTTGGATGAGGAATACGGATTGCCTGTTCCATTACATATTCGGAATGAGGATTCTCAGGGTCTTCCGGATAGATTGCATATTTGCAAATCATAGAAACATGACCTCTTACTTCGAATTTAAGTCCACAATGTCTACAAGTTGCAGAGGATAATCCTCCACCAGATACACAACTCCCTTTGGCAGAATCACATCCACAATTTGGGCAACCGAACTGTTTAAAATCAGAATATAATATTGATAACATTTAGTAATTGGATTTAAATACAACTTCTTTAAAGCACACAAATGATTTTCCCTCTTCTTCGATAATACAATCGTTCTCTTCCAAGAACTTAGTAATAAAGAATGTAGGAATGTCATAGTTATCAGTCACAAACATATCACGCTCTTTATCATAATGATAGCGTTCATGTCTTTCAAGCCGAGTAGGATTTCCATTAAGGGTAATTTCACCAGACAAAGGATTATCTTCATCTGGTTTAATTCCCTTTATATAGATTGAGTACTTGGCATCTGGCAAATAAACTTGCTGAATTACACTCACTTACACTTCCTCCCAAGTAATGGTTACAACTTTCTTCAGGATTCTGTAATTTCCGGTCTGCTTAAGGATAGCAATTGCTGATTCAACCAATTCACTTTCATCCATGATTTTAGATTGTTGAGTGTTTGTGGGAGTTTCGGAAGCAGCCATTTCTGCCTTCTTTTCTCTACTACGCTTATTCAGCTCATTAGCTTTTTGTCTGTATTCTTTGAGATAGTTCTCCACTCTTCCAATGTAAACTGGGTCGTTTGGAAGTTTGTATCCTGATTTTGTTGCTTCGAACAGCCCAAACTCTTGAGCAGTTGTGGAATATGTAGGAAGACCAGGCAGGATTCCCTTCAACAAAGTCGAAAGTTCACTAAGGGTAAAGATTTTACCTCTGTTCTCGTCTCTTGCCACATTGTACTTTCTACAAATCTCTTTTGCATCATTTTTCTTTCCCATAATCTTGAAATTTTAGTTATTAATAATTGAATTGATTTTATTGGGTTTTATAACCAAATCTCTTTAAATTCAGAGAATTGATGATGATATCCTTCTGTGTATGGAAATACAGAAATTACTCTTTCTCTAAATTCTTTTAAAGATTCATTGTCTCTGGATAGCATACATTCAGCATTTCCTCCATATGACCATATTCTACAAATGTATTGTTTCATCTTCTTAGGTGTTTAAATTGATTGTGGACCTGGGCGGAGTCGAACCCTTAACAATATTTAACTTGTTCGTTCCCACAAAATTTCGTATCTTTGTATAATTAAATTAATAATTATGCCAGACAGAAAACATCGAACACAAGTCCAATTTATTTGTGATTGCTGTGGTAAAGAAGCCACTAAAGCCAAATCAGAGTATGAGAGAAACATCAGATTAGATAAGAAAAACTTTTGTAGTAGAAGTTGTGCAGCTAGGTATAACAACTCACACAGAGCTAAGTCAACTAATTCTAATCATAGCATATCTCAATATTCTAATAATCACAGAGATGAATTTACACCATTTAGATACTCTCTTAGATGTGCTAAAAGAAGACATAAAGGGTGTACACTTACTCTTGAAGATTTACAAGAGCAATGGGAACTCCAACAAGGAGTATGTCCATACACTAAATTAAAGCTAACATTGCCAGAAGATGGTAATGTAGCTACATTAGATGTATCAATAAGAGCTTCACTAGATAGAATAGATTCAAGTAAGCCATATGAAGTTGGAAACATACAATTTATTTCAACTCCTATTAACTACATGAAAAATTCCATGAGTGATGAACAAACTAAAACTTACCTCAGAGTTATTTCAGCTAATATTATCGATAGCTGACTTACCTCTAAGGTAAGTTTTTATAGTTCAAGTGGACCTGGAGAGAATCGAACTCTCGTCCAAACAAAGTCCAATAATAGAATTTTACGTGTGTCTCTATTTTATTACATCAGCTGTTGAGTTCAGCATGTAGATAGTTTTATTAGAAGAGCTAGATTCTTTACAAGTGGGCTCATCTAGCACCTTCCCACTTAACTAATTAGCAAACTACCAAATTGGGCTTGACCGAACGGTCGCTCCACCACTCCATTTACGTTGGAGAACGGATGATATTTCAGAGATTCGTCACATCTCATGGACCACATCTTCCATCTGCTTTATGACATTAGGAGATTTCAGCTTTACTAACCTTTGGCTTTCAAGTTAAGTGGGCTGCTCTATATGCTTCTTCCCACACCTCTTCTGTTTCTAGGTCTCTCCTATTGACCCGACTTAGAGCTAATTTAATAGATAAGCCAGCAGCTTAGGCTGCCATTCTGTAGTCGCTTCTTTCAGCATTTATTGTTTTTCTTCGTTTAAAGAGATTGCGCTCTACACGTTCTATTACCTTCTCGATGCTGTCAAATCCATGCAGGCCCTTAAAAGAAAGTAAGCTTAGACACAGTAGTTTGGATAGTCACCTACTGTGCCATACTTACAGTGTAATCCGTCTAATGTCTTTTAATAACTTCTCTTTCATTTCCTTGTGTTTTTTAATTTTACTTCGTTCCATCTGTTATTTATAGAGGCTTTGGACTCTCATATCTAAGATATGGCTACATTAAACGAATGATTTGCCCTGTATTCACATACAAGACAAATCTTTACTAATTTAAAAAAATGAAGTAACAACATAAATTTTTGAGGGAATGAAGAGATTCGAACTCTCAACCTTACCGTTCGTAGCGGTATGCTCTAATCCAATTGAGCTACATTCCCGACCAGCGGATTTCCCCGCTTTTGTCATATTAGTTTTATAAAAAATGGTTGTAATGGTTACCAACCCGGCTGGATTTCGTCTTGGCCTTCGACTACTTGGAATATAGCAATTATTCCTTTCTCATTACCACTATCTTGGATAATTTAAGTACACTGCTTTCATAACACATTTCATCCATAAACATCGTTGTTTAGCGGGCTGTATTATTAAATAGTATGATAGTCAGTTCTTATCAGAGTGTTGCGCACCACTCAACAGCGTACTGGAAGCCACACAAGGCCTGACTCCCTTATTGGCACAATTAATAAATATAATATATGACTAAAATCAATTATTCATAAGATTGGATTAAATGCCTTCTGCTTCGAGAGCAATAGGCAACGACTGTGCAACAGTGAGTTGCAAGTCAAATGTGTTAATACCATTGTTACTGCCGCAGAGGTAGAGTTCGTCAATCAAATTCTACACTCATCGCGTTCATTTGGGTTGTCGACTTGGGCGAGTTCCATTTCTGTATCAACTATACCCGAAAACAAAATACCCGGAAGATAGATTTTCTTATCCTCTTCTGATAATGATTCAATCACTGCATTTACTGGAAGTTCTTTCAATTTCATATTGTTCTAAGATTTGAGCTCTATTAGTGACTATAAATATCCTTTATGGAATCTTAACGGTGTTACAGTTCATTAACTAATGCTGTAATTTCATCCTGCACATCGTCAATACATTCGCGGAAGTTTTCGACAATTGCAAGATTTTCTTCAGTTGGCTCTTGAGCCCAAGCAAGTTCTGCCTTTTCTAAGTAACCCAAGAGTTTACGGCGACGTTCGTTCAACTTCTCTAATCTTTCTTCAGGATGTTCTCCTTCCAAGATAAGAGCAAAAAATACTGATGTTATAACTCTTCTTTGCATTGTTTAAAGAATTTATTACGGATATAGTTAATGAATAGGAGAATTGGAGATAATGCAAGTATGTTCATACAAACAGTATCGAACAAACCCCAATTCCAGTGAGTGATTTCGTAGCCTGCAATATACTTGATTGCAACTCCAGTTGTAGCTAACAGAATTAAGGCACTGATTAACAGACCAAGGCAAACAATCCCAACTAAGATTAATGCCACTACATTCTTTATTATATTCATCTATGTTTATTAGTTAAAATAAAAAATAGGATATAAATAGGGTTAAAAAATACAGAATGAGCGAATTAATTGTAATTGACTACATCCACTGTATTTCTGGTGAGTTTTTGAAAATTGGAAAAATTGGGAAAATAGTGGGCGATTAGCAGAGTCCTCTCGCGCTCCTATCTACCCTCCTCACACCGGCAAGACTCGAATTATTTCCCAAACTGTTGCTTTACTTTGCTTAAAAAGAAGTAAATACATTAAGGGAGTTGTGGGATAACATTGTGAACAAGGGAGATATTCATTTGTCCGCATGTCACGAATCCGCTTAACCTTTTCATCTGTAACATATCCTAGAACAGTTTTAAACTGTCCAGTCTTTTTTCCATAGTGCTTCGTTGCTGTGTACATGGCTACATGCTGCTTTAGATTATAGGAGTGCTACATAAAGGATAAAAAGGATAGTCATTTCTGACTATCCTATGGGTTACAGATTAACAGATTAACGGGTAAACGGTAAATCCATGTTTGCAGCCGCAAAGTGACTTTTTAAATTTTCGTCTTGCGACGGTTCAAAAGATTCTTTCATTATTTCGCCAATTTTGGCAAAAATTTCCTCTTTTACTTTCGGTTCAAAGGTCCACCGTTTACGAACGGTTGCACCGTTAATTGTTGGTTGTCCGTTTTCAAACTGCAAAGAAACGACATTCTTTTGTTCAAGAGCTTGCAAAACTTGTTTGTTATCAAACCAGCCTTTCACCGTTTCGTATGCGCTTTTTCCGTTCGTGCGCGAGCTTCCTGCAATGATTTCAATTTGTGGCATTGCTCTCACCATATCAAGCGTACACCCGTCCGGCAAATTTTCAGATTCGCAAAGGTTTGCGGTTCTTTGTACTCCGGCTATGGAAACACTACCAAATTTCACGAACTCCAAATTTTCGGGATTAAATAACATTGTCATAAATGCGCCGAAAGTCACGCCGTTTGTGCGGATTGTCTTTTCCTCAATGATAGGCAAAACGACTGTTAAATAGTTTGCTGAAAGTCCGTTATCACTTCCCGCACTTGCTGCCGTTTCCATAAACTTTTTTACCTTGTCACTGTTAGCACTCAAAACGTTAATTTTTGCTTTCATAATCTTTTTTTGTTTAAAATTGTTACTAAATAAAATTTCTATGTTTAGGCGGATTTTCACCGCCTTATTTTTTTATAAGTTGTTAAGCATATTACAAACCGCACTTGCACCGTACAAACGTACCATTTCCAAATAGTTCGGAACGTTCGTTTTAACTTTGCTTGTTAAGTTTACGCTTACTTTCTTTGTCTCTTTGTTGTTTCTAACTGTTTTCATGATTGTAATTTTTTTTAAATTAGTAATTTTTCCGTTTGGAAAGAATGAAATTATTTTCATTTTTCTTCAACTACCCTCGGGGGGCGTTAGAGGGTACTCTACTCTCCCGCTCATAATTACTATACTTAACCACACAAAAATCATTTCCCAAATTTCTCTATATAAATCACTATATATTATTTGAATCCCGATTGGGATAGGGGGGGGACTTTATTTAAGTACCTATATATAATGTACGCGCGTGAAGAAGAAAATAAAAAATTTGAGTAAAAACGTACATAGACTCAAAATACTGTTCGCGAGGTTTTGCCTGCCGAGAAAAACGAAGTTTTTCGAGATTACATATAGTTCTTATTAAGTATAGATTAAGTATAGTTAGAGTCCACTTTTGAAAATAATCGGTTCACTTTTGACATCGAATGGTATATTTTTGAAAATGGTTTAGTACAATTTTGACAAACCCTTGATTTTCAGCACTTTAACAAATCTTAATAGTCCAGATTTTGTACTGTTGAAAATTTGCAGTATCTTTGTACTATTAAAATTTAAGACATAAAGAGATGGAGAAAAAACCACAACACATTCAAGTTCCAAATGATATGTGCAAAGAACATAACCTAGACCCTACTGATGTCTATGTTTACAGTTACTTGAAAACATATATGAATAAGGACACTTACGAAGCTTTTCCATCTATGGAAACACTAGCAAAAGATGCCGGGGTAAGTAAAACTACAGTTAATAAAGCAATTAAAAATCTTGTGGCTAACGGGGACATTTCAGTTAGGAAAGAAGGAAGAAAAAATGTTTATAAATTTAATCCTTCTTCTAAGAATTTCGAAATGTTCACCTACAAATTTATGAGAGATGTAGACCTTACTTCTCAACAGAGAATATATATTATATTGACACAACAATATATGTATAAAGATGAAGAAGGATTTGGAAAGTTAACCTATTCTAACCAAGAACTTTCTGATGAAATTGGATTAAGTGCCTCTACTATTTATAGAAGAAACAAAGAGTTAGAAGATAAGGGAATATTACAAGTTATAGATACAGATAAAAAAGACCCTGAAACTGGAGTTCCAATTCAACTTAAGCTATTTGATTTATCTAAAATCGCACAAGACGTTCTCTTTATAAAGAAGAAACTTGAAGAGCATGATAAAGAAATAAAAGAAAATAGTAAAACTATAAAATTCTTATCCAATGAAGTAGAGAAATTAAAAGCCGAATTGAAACAATTGAAGGGAGATTCTAAATTACAAATGACAATGGATTAAGTAAATGACAGCAAAAGAAATAGCATTATGGTTATTGGATGATTTATGTATCATACATACAGGATTTGACAAATTAGCTCTTAGAGAACTAATAAATAAATTAGATGATAGATTTATAAAAATAGATATGGAGAATAAAGAAGCAACTATACAAATTCCTTCTTCTAATTCTTACTACTTATTAAATTCAAAGACACTTACTAAAGTAGACCAATACTTTGGAACTGGAAGAACAAATCTTCTTGTGTCATCCTTAGAACGGTTTCTTCATACTTATGATGATAATACAAAAATAAGAGAAGCTATCTTTGATAAGTTTCAAGAGAGAATAGATGCGATATATACTGGAATTTCGGAATTTAAAAATATAGAAAGTTTAGAGAATGAATTTGTAGAACTTAAACAAGATATATTAAGTTTAGAATCTGAAATTAATCAAACAAATATAATTAAGATATTACAAAATGCAGGATTCCTTATTTGTAACGGAACCAAAGAATCAATAATAAAAGCAATAGATAATTATTTAGCAAACAATGAAAAAACAATTAACGACTTAGACTAATATGAATCCAATTATAATTATACAAGCAGACTTTATACAAGAACAAGAATTTACCTTTGATAATTTTGATGAATTAAAAGGTTATCTTAAAGGTAAAACAATTTATGTGAGAGAGGAATCTTTACAAGAAGTTAGAGACATACTAGGGCTATTAGGCTTTAGACATGAAAAACAAATGGTAGAATATCGTGAGGATACCAGTAGAGTAATTGAAGTAGACAATACTACTTATACGATAGACTTTAGTAAGAATTATGAAGACTACGATATTAATGGAGAGGAGCTTATTGAAGACTATTATAAACTCAAAGAAGAACTTATCTATTCTATCATTCCTTGGCCCATTACTATCTCGGAAGCGAGAGAAATGAATAATCTTAAACTCTCTAAGATTCAGGCATTGGCAGAAACTATGGTACAAATAGTACATAATCTTGAGCTTACAGAAGATGATATGGAAGTAGAATGGATGTTTGGAAAGCATGGAATTAAGGATGCTGCTCAATTCCTCGAAGACTTAGATATCCAGCATGATAATCTTAAATATATATGGTAGAAGGAATACGTAAGTGTATTATTGAATTAAAAAATCTTGAGCAAGGAATTGAATATGCAGTGGCTGACATTAATAAAAGAAATGCAGCCCTTGCATCTCAAGAACAGAATATAATTCAATTAACATCTGAAGTTGAAACTCTTAAAAAAGAGAATGAATCTTTAAAGAAGGAAAACGAAGAACTAAAGAATAAAATAAAAGAATTAGAGAAAGATGAATCAGGAAATCAACCTAGTTGAGGAAGCTTTATATATGGATGCATACATAGTAGAAGAATGGATTTATTACCTTCCAGACATGGAAACAATATTTTTAAATTATGATTAGAAATTTAAGAGAAATTATACTTAATAGAATTGCTGAAATAATCAAGGGAAATGATTATGATGAAATATACGCAACAGGAAAAAGACCTGCATTAGAAGAATTAGAAGTATTAAATAAGTTGTTACAAAATATCTCTGAAACTGATTTAGTAAATGTTCCAGATGAGGACGTTGCAGAAGGAGATGTATATAAAATATCTGATGGCAATAGTCTTATTGCGGGATGTATTAGACTTCCAGAAGTCCCAACACCTTGTAGTAAATGTTCTAACTATCTTGAATCTTTACGAACAGGAAAAACATTAGTATGTAATTGCACATTAGGATTGCCATCTATAACTTGTACTTATGAGTATAAAAGTAACATCGAATAAAGAAATAAGAGACACAGTTCTCGCAGGCTTAAAGAAGAACAAGGATAAATATGGTAAGAAGTATTGTCCTTGTTCTTTAGTAAGAGAAGATGATACAATATGTATGTGTAAAGAGTTTAGGGAAATGGAAGAAGGGACTTGCCATTGCCAACTCTATGTAAAAACTAAGGATTAATGTGTATTAGTACAATGGATTATGGGAAGATTCAGTTCTACATGTAACACAATTATAAACTATGCAAGTATTCGAATTAAAATATCCAATAAGTAATATACAGGGAGTCTTTATAGAGGAAGAAGATTTTGAGAAAGACCCAGCAAGAATAACTTTAAATATAGGACATATTTCAGTAGTATTCTTTCCAGAACAATATAAGAGTACTTACATGAATACAAATCTTTGGCATAAACTAATGCCTTGTGTAACTATTAATGGAGTCTTACATGCAAAGATATTTTTCTATTCACCCTCATTTAATCTTGATTGGGAATGAACGAAGCAATAAACACATGGAATGAAAAACATCCAAATCAGTTACTAGTATTAAATAGATATGAAAATATATTTACCCTATGTCTTTATAATAAGAAGGAAGATGGAACTCATGAAAAAGAATTTTCAGTATCAGGAGATAGCTTTAGAAAGGCATGGGATGCATTTATTGAGGTAACAGAATAATGGAATATGATATACGCGAATTTGAAATTCTTCATGAATTAGAAGGAGAAACTAAAATATTTGAGGATAAATATCCTACATATTTTCTTGTTATATTATGTGAGAAAGATATAATGTTTCTTGGTAGATATACAGGAAAACTATTTTCTGAATTTAATAAATCAGAGCCTATAGGTTATATAGGAAGAAGAAATTCAGCACGAGAGGTTAGAGAAAGCGCAGAAAAAATGATGATACAAATAAAGGCGAGCACCAAATAGGTACTCGCCTTTTCTATTATATAAGAACTAATAAAAGTCCTGTTACTATTCCAATTGCATCTGCAAGGATGTCATACCAATCCCATTTATTACCCGGAGCTTTACTATCTCCATACTCTTTACCTAATGATAAACCTACTGCTAGACCTATACCTAGCCAAATATTAATACTTCCAGCAATTAACATTACTAAAAGATTAACTAAACAATGTTTTAGTTTATCACTTTGTTTTAGGAAGTTTACTATTTTCTTCAGAATTTCCTTCATTGTTGCTAAATTTTTTCCAAATACCTGTTACTGAATCTATTCCTAATAAAGCCATAACACATATTAAAAATGTATCTATCATTAATGGTGCTTGTATACACATTATAGTACAATATATAAGTACTGCAACTGCAACAAACCACCCTATTACTCCACACACTCTTTTAGACGAGATTCCAGAATGTGAAGTAAACATTTGTCTTACGAAAGTTATGAATCTCATTTATTCATTTGTTTAATTATTAATTTATAATTATCTTTTTATATATTTGTAACGTATATCTCCACCTTCCTATCAAGTAATAACTGAACAAGTATCTACTAGATTAATTAGTTATTAACTTCTAAATGGAAAGTAATGGAATATACGTTACAAACAATTTTGAAGAAGCCTGTTCTTGTACACGCATACAAACGTACAAGATTTGGCAAAGTCGAGTTCGTGAGAGAACATCGAAGAAGATTACCTCGTAGGTAAATTTAGTTGGTTTAGTTACAAGATTATTTCAATCAAGTAGATGTAACAGTGAAGGTGGTACTGCAATACCACCTTTTTTTATTAATCTTAGAAAATAATCATATCTTTGCATAGATAATCATAAACATAGCCCCTCGCAAACATTATGAGATAATTAATAGTCCACGAGATTAATTAGTTATTCACGGTTCTAGCGGGAACTGGATTACTTTTATTTCTACAAAGTTACTAAAAATCAGTTATTTAACAAAATAGATAATGTTAAAATAGTTTACTTAGTTCCTCCAAAGTACAAGGAGTGCCTTTCACCTCATCAGGTTCTAGAAGATTATCTACGGTTCTACTCTTCATAAATGCAAGATGAAATCTAAATAAAAGAGCCTCTTCTATACTACCTTCAACAAGTTTTCCGTCTATAAAATCTTCGACGGAAGGTATAAAACCATGTTTGCGTAATCTACTATATGTTGCTTCTATTATTTCAAACTCTCGTTTACTACGCAATCTATCTACCAATTCACAAAATATTGATAAAGTTTGTTCCCTATTTATTTCCATAATTCATTCCTCCAGCTACTCCAAAGGGTATTAATCCTCTATAAATATTTTTATTATTTAAATCAAAATTACCATTGTTGCCAACAATAGATTTTCTAGGTGTACCCTCATGTATTATAAAATTATTACTTACTGTTTTCTGCTTCACATGAGGACCTTCTATTACATCTTTAATCAATGTTGCATCATATCCTCCTTGCTGTTTCCAGTGCACAAGTTGGTCAGAATCTATAGTTGAATTTCCAAAAGGTATACGAGCAAAGTCATTTCCTTTAGCATTAACTATTGCCACATTAGATGACTTTGGAATGGTCAATGCAAAAGCCTCTCCTTCACCTAAACTAGGGTCATAATAAGCATACCCTTTCTTATTCGCAAAACTATTATATACCTCTGGGTTGGGAAGTAGACCATATTAAACCTATTTCTGAAGGTGGAACTAATGAGCTTAGTAACTTACGTCCATTAAATATCCCTGCTAACAGAGGAAGGAATAACTAATTCCTTCCATGTCTCTCTAAGTGACAATTATAGAACTTTAGAAATTCAGGTTCTTCTACTTGGTAATACCATTCTATCATCTTATCAATAGCATGGCAGGCTTCTTCATTGTCTATATGCTCTTTACATTCTGGCTTAAATAATCCATTGCATTGTTCCTTTAATGGGCAATTGTAATCTTTACTTACCCAACACTGTTTCTTATCTACATCCTTATTATAATAATAATTTAATTGTTCATCAGTCATAATTCATTTTCATTTATAATTATTGTATCACATTCTATCTCATTACTACTTATTTGCCAATACCCATACAGTTTATATTCATTCTTTCCCATTTCTATTTGATAATACAATGAGGTATATCTGCCTTTAAATGGATATATACTATCACCCAATTGTTCTACTATAATTTTACCATTTCTTTTATACTGAATATAACTTTTATAGAACTTCATAGTTCCTCCAAAATCTTCATAACTATATACCCGTAGTTTTTTATCAGGAGATTGTATTATATTAAACTTTCCATTTCTTTTTAAATCATGAAAGGGATATGTGAATGAGTTAGAATCATTTAAACAGACCTGTAATAAAGAATCAAATCTTTCTTTATATTTTTCATCCCTTTCATTATTCTTGGCATCGAATAGAATGTTCAATTCCTTCTCTAGTATTGAAATCTTTTGCTCATTTTGACATGAGGAAACAAGCAATATAAGTAGTATAATAGTTCTCATAATCTTTAATAGTGAAAATAGTTATCTATCCTATGTTTATATCTTCCAGAATCAAAATACCTTTTACCTGTATTTTTAGATTTATATGTAACTTTAGATTCTTCTCTAATCTTATCAATATCTCCTTTAGCTATACCTTCAAATAAGTTATCATAATCGTATAATCCATTCTTCAATTGCCAATACATATCTAATAATCCTTCTTTAATTTGTGGACTAATAGTATCAGCATTATTATTGGTTACACTGTTTAATTTTGCATCTAAGTGTGGAATTTCTTTTCTAAGCCTCTCAAGCATTATTGCATCAAGTTCTTCTTTAGTCATTCCATTTGCTGCTTTCTTTTTAAACTCTGCTGTTTGCATATCTAAGTCATATCCTGGACCTATATCAGTGTTTCCGTTTGCAGTTTTAAATGGATAATATAAATTACCTCTTAATCCTTTATTTTTAGGATTTTCAAACTTCCACATATTAGTATTAACTTTTTCTAAACTAGGAGGAGCTTTAGTTAAATCTATATTCTGATTTAATCCTAGTATTTGTCCTATAATTGGATTTATATTACCAAGAAGCATAGAAGCAACAGCACTAGGAGCATATTCTTTAGCAACATCTACAACATTAATAGGCTCTTTAGGTTCTTCTTTAGGAAGAAAACTCTTAACTTTATTAATAGTTTGAGTTACTATTCCGTCTTGTGCTTTAATAACACCACCATTCTCTAACTGTTCACTTTGAGTAGGTGTAGTTTCTGGCTTAGGTTTATTAGATTTATATCTACTCCAATCGAAGCCAATTAATTGTTCTTCATTTCTGTTGGCAGCTTTTTCTCTATTGAACTGTCTTAATATTCTAGCTCTTAACTCTCCTGCACCCTTTAATTTAGGAATCTTCATTCCTTCTTGGGCTTTAGCTATCTGATTATATACATTAGATAATGCTCTCTTATAATTAGGGTCAGTAGCATATCCACCTTTAACTACTCTATCAATAAAATCTCCAGTGAAGGCATTATATCTTTTATTATTTAATAATGATACATGATAATTAGCATAATCATCTATATCTTTAAAGTCTCTAAAACTGTCATTAATGTAAATACTCTTACCATTTACTACTTCTCTAGTTCTCCTTGTAGTTCCTTTCCCCTTTATTCCTCCAAAGTTGAATTTGCCTGACTGACTTTTTCCCCAATTACTTTCCAAAGCTGACTGGGCTACTAAGTACTTTGCATATTTAGTATCTAAACCTCTAGCTTTAAGTGCATTTTCAAATGCAGGAGTCATTGTCTTTATAAATTCATCCTTTGACTTTATATTGATAGGTGCAGATTCTTTATTTTCTACAACAGGAGTTTCTTCCTTAGAAGTGGGAAGAGGTTCTGTATTTACCTTCTCTTCAACAACTGGCTCTTCTTTTTTCTCCTCTGCTTTAGCCATTACATTCTGCCTATTAGTTTCCAATCTACTTATCGGAAGTTCTTTAATTTCAACAGTAGCTACAGGCTGTTCAAATACTGGGCCTTCATAAGGAGCTATACTATTATATGTAGTAAATATATTTCCTCCTAACTGTCGTTTAAGAGTAGTGGGTTTTTTTAAATCAGATGTGGGAGTTGTCGATTTAACAACTTTCTTTCTCATGTCTCGTTTAGTCCCTGTTAGAATTTTATGATTCTTTACTAACGGAGACTCTTTAAATTTCATCGCCATATTCTTTTAATCCATTTATACTGAAAGACTTTTCTGCTTTCATAATAATCAACCTCGTATTGAGCCATTCTAGCTTCTCTTTCAAAAGATACAGCTTTATATGCAGTATTCCAATTTCTATAAATAACTAACTTAATAAGGAACTCCAGTACATATAAAGGATAGTAAGGAAGTATTCCAACTTCTAACATTTGTATTGTATGAGTTCCTTCATGTCTGGCTGCCATATCAGTAAATTTTTCTAGAACATTCTTTATTCTAGTGACCATTATCCCAAAGAAATTAAAATACTTGAAGCCCTTAAAAGGAAGTAACTTGTTAATAAAGAATAAGAGTTTTCTTTTCTTATCCCATACGAATTTCATACTTTAAATTTTAGTTAGGTTGTCCGTAATTTTCATCTAACCATTTTCTAAAGGATTGAGCATCGAAGTTTTCTAATGATTTAATAACTCCTCCTTTTGCATGTTTCCACTTAGCTGCATTACGAGCAAAATTAGCTCTTTTCTTTTGCAATGGAGTTGCATTTGGATTGTTGAGTACAGACTTAGCATGTTCTTGAACACTCTGTCCTGCCTTCTTTGCTGATGCTGTAAACTTACCTTTGTTTTCAGGTTTTATATGGATTCCACTTCCACTTTTATGTTTCGGAATCAATCTACCTCCCTTTTTAAAATAATCTGCTTGTTCGTAGCTAAGTGAATTTACATAGGCTACGGCTGCTTTGTGCAGTCTGTCCAATAAAGTTTTATTCTCTCTCATAGTATAATAAAATAATTATTTCATTTTGTAGACTACAAAAATATAGCTAAATTTGCACAATAACAAATGAAAGTATGAATTATATGAAATAATGTGGAAAATTTAAGTAAAGATTTTTAAAACTATTTAACTATTTAAGAATTTAAAGAAACAGAACAATTAGTATGTTAGATTTTATTAAAAAGGTGTTCAATTTTATAAATGGCTTGAATCCTACAGTTAAAACCATAATCATAATGGGACTACTGTTTTGGTGTACACAAGTATGTTTAGTAAATCAAAGTAGGCTATTTATAACTGACTACATCGAGTCTGTTGAGTACAATAACAGAAAATCTGAGGAGTATTCTCTAAAAGTCTCTCCCAAAATTAGGAGACAAGTAGAGAACATTAGGAACAAAGATACAGATGCTTCAAACGTTCTTCTATTATCTTTTCACAATACCAAGAAAAGTTTACAGGGTTTTTCTTATATGTATTTAACGGCATTAACTGACTCTCCAAGGGGTATAGATGATGAAAGTTGCCTTGACATATGGACAAATCTTCCGTATTTACAGTTCTCGGACGAAGTAGAAAAGATTAGAAGAGCTAGCTATTTAAGAATAGACTCGTTGGAATCTGCAAAGGAAAAGTTTCCACAGTTATACAAGAAACTAAGATTGAGCGGAGCTTGTGCCGCAGCACTTTACCCGATTGAGGGTATTGATAGTGAAGGTTCTATAGAACCTGTTGGAATGATTGTCGTGATGTACGACGAACCAAAACGCTATTATTTAGGATATTATAATGAATGTATTGCCCCTTATATTCAAGTACTTTCCACGCTATTAAACTATAATACAATGTACAAAAATAAACAATGAATTATGCAAGTCGATAAGAAAAATGGTAATGTATGTTACAATGATGAAGCACACATCTATTGGAACGAAAATGATGAATCTAGATATATATCAGTTACTACACTAATACACTCTTTTACTCAACCTTTTGATAAGGAATTTTGGAGTGCCTATAAAGCATTAGAAAAACTTATTCCAAAAGAAAATTGGGCAATAGAAAAGAAATCACTTTTATCTACTAAAAGATTTGATACATCTATATTGGATTTATATAATATTGATGCTGGAGTATTTAGTGATACGCAACAAGATATACTAGACGAATGGGATAAGGCTAATAAAGACTCTTGTGAACGAGGTACTGCAATTCATGCAGAATTAGAAAATCAATATTACAAGAAGCCGAAGGATATAAGCCTTAAAAAGTACGGACTCGGAGGTAAATTCGAGTGTAAGAAAGGGTACACAGAATTAGATATGAAACAGGGAGTTTATCCTGAATATCTAATATCATACGAATCAAAAGACGGAATGTTAAAAATTGCTGGACAGATAGACTTATTAATAAAAGATGGTAATGACATCTATATTGTGGACTATAAAACCAACAAGAAAATTGACCAGAAATCTGGATTCGACACATCAACAAAGAAAAATGCAACAATGCTTTATCCACTTACTAATCTAATGGATTGTAATTATATGCATTACACTATGCAATTAAGCACATATGCTTATATGTTACAGCAATTAAATCCAGAGTTTGTAGTAAAGCAATTAATATTAGTGCATTATGACCATGATGGCAACGAAACTACATATAATCTCGATTATCTAAAAGAAGATGTAGAGAGAATGTTTAGCTTCCATAAGAAAAACATGATTAAGGAAAAACAACGAGCTAAAAGACAAAGGATAGAATATTAATCTTAGTAGAGAAGAATAAATTTAAGGAGCATTTTTAAAGCCTTATATAACGCTTTAAATGTTAAGCAATGTAATAGAGATTCGAACGGATTAATATATCCTTATTTATAGACATGAATGTAGGACATATTGTAACTGGACACTTAAATGAAGTTCTCAATTTGAAACAAGATATTTCAAAAAAGAGACTAGAGATATGTAAAACATGTCCCTTATTTACTCCTAAATTAGGAGGAATGTGTAATAGAAGATTATGGTATAATGCCCAGACGGGAGATGTAAGTACAGTTAAACTAGATGGATATGTGCGAGGATGTGGATGTAGACTAAAAGCAAAAACCACAATGTCAAGAGAATCTTGCCCCGCAGGAAAATGGTAAAAATTTTAAAATGTAAATGAATTATGGCACACAACCCAGGAGAATACGAAAAAGTAAAAATAGCACAAGAATTAGTAGGTCTAGACTCAGGTGACCAACACTTTGTAATGTCAGCAGAAGAAGACGTTAAAGAAAGAATGGCAAGAGACGCTGCTGTCAAATTTAATAATAGTGTTGACGAATATACAGCTAAAATGGACGACTATATTAAAGATGTTGAAGAAAAGGCAAAGAGTATTGCTGAAAATATGAATGGATTAGAAATCATGCCAGTCTTCAACTATATGATAGTTAGACCTTATGACCAAAATCCTTATCAGAAAATTAAAGTTTCTTCATCAGGACTTATTTATGATTTAGGTGGACACAAACCAGAGTTTAAGAACCCTGATAATGGACAACTAGAAGAAGAAGAAAACTTCATTGTTGTAGGTAAAGTAATTGAAGTAGGTCCAGAAACTAAGTATGTTAGAGAAGGAGACGATGTATTCTTTACTAAACCTTCACAAACTCCAATACCATTCTTTAAAATGGGACTTGTCTATGTAAGTGAACAACGTGTTCTTGCAGTAGTAAATGAAAAATTAAGAGCTCGTTTCCAAAGAGCTGCAGAAGGAAAACTAAAAGCATACAATAAATTTTAATTATGGAAGAAAAAATATACTTTTTGCCTGGCGATGTGGTAACACTACGTCAGGCAATTCCTTATAAGCCAACTATGATTGTTGTAAAGAAGGAAACAAAGATAATAAACCCACGTAAATCTGCTGGAATAGAAGGATTTACAGGAGGAAAAGAAGATTGCCTTAAAGGAATTAAATGTAGATGGTTCACATCAACTGGTGAATTACAAGAAGCAGTATTTAACACAAAGGATTTAATAAAACTATAACAATGGTTTCTAGAAGAAAACTTAGACAACAGACTGAGAGAAACTCACAAGCTGCACAATCATCTTTAGCTAATTTTAAACCAGCAGCACCAGCGACACCCTCTTACCCTAATTTAGGAACTAGAATTGGGCAACAACCTCAAGGACTTTCTCTTAGCGAGAGAAATGAAATGAGAACCAAGTTAAACAACACCAATGGTAAGAAGATGATACAAGACACAAATGCTAAATTTAGAGAACAGCCAAGTAGATTTACTGGCTCATTCAATAATGCATTTGCGGCAGCCAGAAAACAAGGATTAAAACAGTTCCAGTGGAATGGTAAGTTATATGGAACACAATTAGCTACTCAGCAAAAGGCTCCCACACAGCAAAAAGCTGCTCCTGCTAATGAACCTACTTATCTTGATTCTATGAGAAGAGGTTCTCTACCACAAGTAGATGTAGTAGCAAAGAGAGTTTCAACTACTCCTATTCCTGCTCCGGTACAGCCTGCACAAAACACTCCAAGTGCAGACTCTTTAGGATGGGGAAGTAACCAAGGCCCTTATCGTTCAGCAGGAACTATTGCTCCTACACGAGGATTTGATAATAGAGGAGCATATTCTACGACAGGTGGTTCATTTACAAATACAGTTGGAAACAATCCAAATTACGAAACTTCTCCACAAATAAGAAGGTATACTCCTTCCTTCAGATTTCCTGGAGTTAGAAGTAACGAGAAGGGAGGAAAACTTGAAGACAAACAAAAAGCATTTGTTGCATACTTAATTCAAGCTTCTGGAGTAGATAGTGAGGATGAATTAAATGATTATATTCAAGATTTAGGACAAGAAGGATTACAAAAAGAATTGGAGAAATTTGAAGAACTTATGACACAAGGAACTGAACAAGTACCGGCAGCAGCTAAGGGTGCAAAATTAAATTATATCAAATCATTAAGAGGACAATGTCCAGAAGGATTTGAAATGCAATATTTCAAGAAAGGTGGAGTAATGTGCAGCCAATGTATTAAGAAGGCAAAAGCACAGAAAGCTCCAACTAAAGCAGAGCAAGGAACTAAAGTAGTTCAAGACTTTAAAGCTGACATGAAGAAATGTGGCGGAAAGATGAAAGGCAAAATGAAGAAAAAAGAAGACGGAGGAAAAGTAAAAACTATTCCCGGAGTTATAGATACTAAAGAAAACAAACTATCTCCAAAAGGTAAAGTACAAATAAAGAAACATTACTTTGGAGGAAAACTCTAAATAACTTATGCAGAAAATATTTCTATATGATAATGTAAATAATAGAATAGAGTTAAATGTTCCGGAAATTTTACTCATTCGTGAGTTTAAAGCCCTAATGGATAAAAAAAGAAATATTACTCCCAAGGATAAAGAAGGAAAACTTGGAACTCAAGCATTTAAAGAATTTACATATATATGGTTGGCATTAGATTGGTTATCTCCTTATGCTGATTATGCAGAACAAGAGAGACACCAAGAAGCTTTAAAGGACGCAGGACTTACTCAAGCAGAATTCGATGACCCAATATTCAGGGCAGCTTGTAGAAAATACAGAGCTTTACAAGAAGAAACTCGTTCAATAAAGATGCTAAAAGCAGCTCAAAACACGGTTGATAAATTTATTGACTATTTCAATAACATAGACCCAGAGGAGAGAGAATTACAATCTGGCAAACCTATCTTTAAAGTAAAAGATATTATGGCAGAAATCTCTAGTTTATCTAAAGTTAATGATGAACTGAAGGCATTAGAAGGTCAGGTTAAGAAAGAACTCGTTGAAGATTCTTCTTTACGTGGAGGTGCTACTGATGGATTTATACCTAAAGACTTTTAATTATGGCTAGAGGAAGAAAAAAGAAAGTTGTTGAAGAACCTACTTTAGATATCCTTCCGGAAAGAGTCCAACGAATATTACAAGAAGTAAAACAGAAAGAGGACCAAGAGTTCAAGGATGAAATTACTTCTCTAATAAAGGCTAGAAAAGGAGAATGGGATGTCACTGTAAATGATGATATCCCATTTTTTGATTCCAATCTATCCTACGAACTTACAGGATATAAACCTATCGATGATAAACACGGATTGGACTTTGACCCAGCTTGGTATACTGAAGCTAAGGATACATTTATGAGAACAGGACATTACTGTACTTATAGATTTGGAACCAAGCCTTATAATGACTTCTGGACGCAAGAATATATAAGATGCAGAGATGGAATGACGGTTAATGGATATACAATTACTGGTGATAATTATTTTTTCTTGAATTATTATCAATTAATGGACTTGACATCAGCTGACAAAGCCGGTGGTGGTAGACTTTATGACTTCCCAAGATTCTTTGTAAAGCAGTATGAATATTTCCATTACGTTGAATTATGTAAGAGATTAAGAAAAAATGCCATAGGACTTAAAGCCCGTGGAGTTGGATTCTCTGAAATTGGTGCTGCAATTGCAGTAAACACATATAATTGTAGAAGAAACTCTGTTATAGTTATTGCAGCTCAACTTGAAAATTATCTTACTAAGACTCTTAGTAAATGTTGGAAACAGTTGGACTTTTTAAATGACTATACTGATGGAGGATTTTTCAAACTAAGGCAAGTAGAAGATACAGCTCTTAGTAAGAAAGCATCTGTTTATAAAGTAATAAATGGACAGAAAGTAGAAGCTGGATGGATGTCAGAAATCACTGGTATCAATGCTGATAAGCCAAATAAGATTCGTGGTGACCGTACCGACTTATTAATATACGAAGAAAGTGGTTCTTGGCCTCAATGGAAAAGAGCTTTCGAACAGGGAGACGCTCTTGTAGGTATTCAGGGAGCAAAGTTCGGAATTAAAATGGCTTGGGGAACAGGTGGAGATAAAGGTCCTTCACTTGAAGGATTAGCTAAAGCATATGAGGAACCCGATACATATGATGCTCTTCCTTACAGACATAGATATACTCCAACTGGTGAAGAAGTCATTACAGCTTACTTTATTCCTGCATATACTATCATTAATAGACCAGGACTTATTGATAAAAGAGGTTGGACAGACCCAGTTAAAGGTAGGGCTTATTATGAAAAGGAAAGAGACAAGAAAGCAGCTGACCCTGAAACTTTAATTATACACTGTGCTGAATATTGCTTTACAGCAGACGAAGCTCTAGCTTTGGAAGGTACTAATAAATTTAATAAGGTACTTATTTCAGAACAGATTGCAAGAATTAGAGTTGACAAACAAGGTCAGAAAATTAGTGTAGGTTCTCTTGAATATAAGTTTAATGGCCCAGTACAAAAAGAAAATATAGTTGGCTTTAAATGGATAGAAAACTCTGCTCATGGTAAAGTACATATATTGGAACATCCTATTTGGACTATTGATGATAAACAACCCAAGATGAGGGATATGTATGTGGCTGGAATAGACAGTATTGATATTGGACAGAAGGAAACTTCTGATGCTACTAAAGACCCTTCTGATTTTTGTATTGTAATTAAGAAAAGAATTAGAGGTCTTACTGACCCTATGTATGTTGCCTATTATAAGGACAGACCTCAAGACGTAAGAGATGCATATAAAATTGCACTAAAACTTATGGAGTATTACAATTGTCAATGTGTAATTGAAGCATCTAAGGTTGCCATGATTACATGGGCTAGAGAAAATAAATGTCTTAATAGGTTTATGAGAAGACCTAGGGCTACTATGCCTGATGTTCAAAATGGACAAAGTAAACAGTACGGTGCTCCAGCAACAGTGGCAGTTATTGATTTACAGACTGACTTAATTGCAGACTTTGTAAATGACTATTGTCATACAATATGGTTCCCAGAAATGCTTGATGAACTTAATCGTTATACTGATGAGAATAAGCGAAAGTTCGATATTGTGGCGGCTATGGGTATGGCTGAACTTGGTGACCAAGAATTACAAGGAATAATACCTAAAGCTGTTGAAAATGTAGATGATGCATTTCAAGACTTTGGATATTATAGAGACGAGAATGGAATTAAAAGGTGGGGAACTATTCCTAAAGAGAAACCTAATATTCCTAAATATGATTTATTCCCTTATCATTATGACAACGACAGAACTAGAAGCAGCAATCCTCGACATAATCCGCAGATGCTACAAAATGGAATATACTAGCAAACTTATAGTGAAAGAACTTCCAGAAGGAGGTTATTCAGCTATATTTGCGATGAATAATATTGATAAACCGTTAGTAATCTCTGGACAATTAGGGGCTTGCGACTTTTTGAAATATATAGAACAAGAACTTAAAGACAAATGTCTTTGGAGAGTTGAATATTCATTAGGATATCAATCATTCCCAGAGCCTTGTCCAGAATCACCTGAACAAATAAAATGTAAAAATGAAAGATACTAAAAAGAATGAAGAGTTGATGGAAGCTACCAACAGGGCAATCAGCGAGCTGGTTTATCCTAAGTATAGGTTGCAAAAAGCATACAACTACTATAACTGCAAAAGAGATGCTGAGCAGTACAGATTTCTTGAAGAAAACTATGGTATAGGTCAACCTACATCAGTAGAATTCATACCTCTTATTAGGAAACATGTGGATGCTTTAGTAGGAGAGTTTCTAGGAACTCCAATTCTTCCTAAAGTATCTTGCAAAGACTCTGCAACGATAAGTGCCATCACTCGTGAAAAAGAAGTCGCAATTTCCTCTGAAGTATATAGTCTTCTACAAAAACACTTAAAGAACTCTATGCTTAGCTTTATTGACGGAAGAGATATTACAGATAAAGCCATAGAACAACAAATACAAAAGTTGATTGATGATTTAGACCAATCATTTATTTCTCAATATGAAATGGCAGCTCAAAATGTTATTGAGTATATTATGCAAAGTAGAGACACAGACCTTATGACTAAACTAAGAATATTGTTCTTAGATTTACTAATAACTGGTTATGCTTTCTACAGAGTAAAGCCATCTACAAGTAAGGGAAATATTGATATAGAGGTACTTAATCCTTTAAATACATTTATTGATAGAAATCCTGAATCTATATATATTAAAGATTCTTATAGAGTTGTTGTAAGAAAATGGCTTACTAAGAATCAAATCTTAAATATATATGGTAGAGATTTATCAAGAGATGATATTGCTAAAATTAAAGACTCATGGCATCAAAGCTTTGATACTTCTCATTATTACGTAAGGTCATTTGCTGATGTAAAGAGTGGTGCTCCTATGACAGACGGACTTGAAGCAGGAAGAGAAATAGTTCCTGGATTTCCAGATGAAGCTATTCAATCTTACAATTATAAACTAATTCCTGTTTATGAAGTAGAATGGACTGAAACTGATAAAGACTATAACCTACAGAGATATGAAACTGTTCGTATAGGACAGGAGATTTATATCTTAAAAGGTAAAAATGAGGAAGTAATAAGAAGTAAAGATAATCCTTCCTATTGCAGTTTATCAGTAAACGGAGTCTACTTTAATGATAGAAATAATGAACCATTCTCTCTAGTATTAGCTTGTGCTAACCTACAAGATAGATATGACTTGTTGCATTTCTATAGAGATAATTTAATTGCAAATAGTGGGACTACTGGAGATTGGTTAGACTTATCAGTGCTCCCAACAGCTCTCGGAGTTAAACTTCCTGAAAGAATCCAGAAATGGATTGCTTATAAGAAATCAGGAGTTGCAATTATTGATACATCTCAAGAAGGAAGACAATTTAATAGTAATACTACATTCTCTGGATTTGATGATACGGTTAAAGCTCAAACTATCCAAGGTATTCAAATTGCAATTGATGCTACTGAGAACACAACAAGTTCTATTACTGGAGTCTTTAGAGAACGTTTAAATGGAATCCAACAAAAGGATGCAGTTACTAATGTACAGACAAGTGTTAATAATTCATTTATTATTACTAAAAAGTACTACCAACAAATGGATTTAGTAACTAATGAACTTCTTCTTGACTGCTTGAATATAGCTAAGATTGTATATAAGAATGGATTGAAGGGAACTTTAATTCTTGGAGATAAATATCAAAGAGTCTTTACTGCACTTCCAAAATACTTTACTGTTAGTGATTATGATATTCATATTGTAACAAGCACTGATGTTATTAAAGACATGGAATCTATTAAAGCTATTATCCCTGAATTTATTAAGAGTGGAACTCTAGAACCAGGAATAATCTTTGAAGCATTAACTGCCAAGAGCTTAACTGAACTTAAATATAAAGTACAGAAAGCACTTAAAGTACAGAAGGATGAAAATGGCCAGATGCAGCAACTTATGCAGCAGAATGAACAACTTCAACAGCAAGTACAACAACTTCAACAACAACTTCAACAAGCTCAAAATAAGGTTGAATCTCTTAATGAAGCTAAGTTACAAATTGAAGATAGAAAGGCTAAAGCTGATGAACAAATCGGATGGTATACAGCTAAGACTGATAGAAGGTCTAAAGATTCTAAAGCTGAAAACGACGATAAAAGAACTGAAATTGAGTACGCTCAATTATATGATGGCAATTCTAATAATAACGAAGTAAGAAATATATAATATATGACTCCTGTATTTAATGTATGTAAATCTAATACTTGCGGATTAACAATCACTGGTCTCTCAAGAGAGGCCGGTGAGTATCTGCCAGAAGATTCTACTGAAAACATAATTAACACTTTTAAGTACAGTGAAACTGTAACTGTAAATGTTATACAATTAGATAAGATAGACGAACCTGAATTTATTAAATCTACTGTTGCGCCTCATTTAACTAACACTGATGAAGTAAAAGTAGACATATCTAAAGATGGTAACTACCGTATCTCACATATCATAATTCCCACTACAGAGTGGTTGCAAAAAGAAATAGATAATCCTAACAGTTCTTTATCTTCTTATGCAGTTGTGTATGTTTCTGACGGTTCTACAATATATAAGTACATAAATGAAGGGCTTGTTGAATGTCCTGCACTCGAACTTGCTGAAAGAAATCCTGACGGGACTACAATTTCCATAAGTGAAAAAAATACCTTTTCCATTTGTTATTTATCCAAATGTTTTGTTACTTTGTGCAATGAAATTTTAAACATGAACCTTCTTAAATGTAAGAGTAAAAATGCAGATTTAGACAACCTAATATTTAAGAGAGATTTTGTTTGGATGACTATTAACGTAATTAAATATTCCGTTAGCCTTGGTCAGTATGCAGAAGCCCAAAGAATATTAGAACAAGTAAATACTTGCAATGGTTTTTGTGATTCAATTAATAACAAATATAAAACTTTAAACAGAAGTTCTGGATGTGGATGCAATTAGTTTACTTAAACAGAAAATAATTGAGGATTATAATTCTTATGTGAAAAAACTATATAAGGGATACCGAGAAGACTATTCTTTAATTTTGCACGAAATAAGTTTTATAGAGACTCATACTAAGTTAGATAACTGTGACTTTATTTATCAACAACTAATGTTAGCATAATATATGTCGAAATATAAAGTACTAGAAGAAGGAGTTCTACTTGATGACTGGATGGATGATAATCCAGAACAGCCATATATTCCTAAGAAAACTCCTAGCTGTAATTGCAACACTTGTCCAGACGAAGACGGACATCTACTAAAGGATAACTTCTTTGGGGAGTTCTTAACTGAAGCTGATAAGAGAAGAGCTAGAGAGAACCTAGGACTCAAAGATATGGAAGGCGATGCAGCCAACATTACTTATAAGACAGATACTGACCCTGATATAGAGTCGGTTAAAGACGCCTTAGATAAGTTGTTCTATGTTCCAATAACTATTAGCTCATTTACTGTTTCTCCTAATGAAGCAGAAACAGGTTCAGAAGTTAATACCCTTACATATAACTGGAAATATAATAAAGAGATTAAACAACAATACTTTGACGGAGAAGAAATTAATGCTTCACTTAGAACTAAAACTATAACTGGAGCATTTAAAACTACAACATCTAAAACCTTAACTGCATCGGACGGAACAGAATCCAAATCTAGTACTGCATCTTTAGTATTCAAAGATGGAAGATATTATGGAGCAAGTGCAACAGACCCAACAGTTTCTGATATGATTTCTTCTTTTACAAGAAGCCTGAATCTTACTAGAGGAAACAGTTTTACAGTTAATGCTAGAGAAGGTCAATATATCTATCTTTTAGTCCCATACTCTTTAAAAGATATTTCTTTTTCAGTAGGTGGATTTGAAGGAGGATTTTTTATAGTAGACGATAATTACCAATTCACTAGATATGAGGGAACTACTATAAAATGCGTTCTCTTTAGAAGTGATAATCCGGGCTTAGGAAGTACAACAGTAACTATTAAATAACATGGCAGTAGAGTTAATTAGCGAAATAGTTCAAAAAGGTGGTCAGGATTTCGCTCTAGTTGATGCCAATAACATTCGTGGTGGTTTTTACCAAGTAACCGAAATGAGCGAAAGAGATGCAATACCAGACAAAAGAAAAAAGAATGGTATGCTTTGTTTCGTACTCAATGACCCTGACAAGGTCTTTACATACCAATGGCTTAATGGTTATTGGATTAAAGCACAACTTGGCGGCGGAGGTGGTGGAGACGGAGACACTAGAGTTGAAATAGTATCAACGCCAGAAGAGCTAGCAAACAGAGTAGACTTGGAAAGAGCTGGACAAATCGTATATATCGAGAGTACAGATGAAGTTCTATTCTGGTCTAATAAAGACAAATGGAGCTCTTTTGACCATATTAAAATACAAGATACAGAACCAGTTGATGATGATGCAGTATGGATAAATACTAGTCAGAAATCACTACCTCAGTATACAAATCCAGATTTGGCTACTATAATAGAGGCAGTTGAAGCACTTAGAAAACTGGTAAATAAGCATGAATATGCATTTACACATGAGATGTCAAGTGGGGGTTTTGAAAATAGTGCAAGACTCGATATGATGAAAGCTGCTTCACCTTTGGAACCAGGAACGGAAACAGAATCGACAGCAGCAGAAGAATATCCAGAATACACTGAATATGAAACTCCAAATTTAAAGCATTTAGCTATTAAAGCAGGAACTTACTCAAGCTTGCTTGAAAACACAAGAAACTTTGTAAATAACGAATTACTATGGTGTACAGACACTAAACAATTATATATTATGAGTAATGGTAGTTTAAATTGGATTAATAAAAGCGGAAGTGGTGGTGGAACCGAGTGGGACCCATCTGTTCTCGACGAACTGGATACCATTGGATTTGTTACCCCTAGTGGTCAAACATACAGGGTTAAGATAGAGAATGATGGAAAAATGGTTATCTATAAGAAGGAAATGGATACACCACAGACTAAACCAACAGGAGGTCAAGAAGACCCTTCTGGATGGGTTTATGTTACATCACTATTCTTACAGAAGCTATATATAAATTCCATATATTGTGGAGGATTAACATCTAATGAACATAGTTACAACTATTGTTCACATCATTTTGTTGAACTCTCGAACCTAACTAATGAAGATATTAACTTGAATGGTCTTTCTTTGCAATATGCAACTGAAGGAACTCAATGGCAAGTACTTCCGTTATGGGGAACAATTAAAGCACAATCTACATTCTTAATTAGGGGTGCTCAATGTTCAGTAATGGATGCAAATACTACTAAGATTAAAGTAAAAACATATGATATGGAATGGAGAGATTCAAGCGGAAATCTAATGAAGTTTGATAACAACAAATCCAAATTCTATCTTACTTGGGGAACTACTCCCTCAACAGTTAGAAATCCATATTCAAATGCTGACGGAAACTACAGAGTATCATTGGGATATATTGACTTAGTTGGATTTAACAAGGAAAATGCAGAATCCTCTGATACAATTGATGCAAGTGAAAACAAACCGTATACATATTTAAGTACTGATAAACTCTTTACTAAATATTATGCAATGGACCCAGTAAGTCAGGCTACTAAAGCATTGGATAAAAGAAATAATGCTAATGATTGGTATTTTGTTGACCTCACTAAAGAGTTAGTTCCAAGTGTTGAAGCTTTTACTCCAAGAGCCTCATTTGAAAATAAAACAATATTCTACAACAAATCTAAACTAGTAAGTTTAAAACCTAACTTAATATCTTGTACCTTCGGAAGACAGGCAACTGCCCCAAATGCTACAAGATGTTTTAATTGGGTGTCAGTAGGATACTTTGACGAATACCTTTGGTACAAGTCAAAAGGAAGTGGCGACGAAGGCTCTTGGACTAAAGTGGAATCATTCAAAAATGAAACGGGCGTTAGGAAATATTACAATCGTATTAGAATGGAAGCTACCGATGGAACTCCATTTACTACTCATAAAGTAATTCTTAAAAACTTAGGAGTAGGTACTTATGAATACAGAGTAGGTAGAGCTGATGCAGATGGCAATCCAAGTGAATTTGCTAGTGATTCTTTAACATTTACAGTAAGAGGTACTGATGATATAAAAGACGATTTTACATTTGTTCAAGTAAGTGACCAACAAGGTTTTAACTGGGATGAATATAATGTTTGGAGAATATCAGCAGAGTATATAAAAAATCATGTTCCAGAAGCTCAATTTACTATTAATACTGGCGATATGACGCAGAATGGAAATAGAATCAATGAATGGATTGATTATTACAATGCTCGTAAATCTCTATGGGGAGTTGAAGAAATGGTAACAGTTGGAAATAATGACTTATGTCCAGCTAATATGTACGTATTAGGAAATGGTGGAGACAGTTCTAAAATTAATCCCTCTAATATGTCGTTCTTCTACACATTTGAGATGAATGAAACTAATCCTCCTATATTTACTATTGAAAATAAAGAGGTATTCATTGATTCTCTTTACTCATTTAATTATGGTAACGTACATTTCATGTGTGTAAACTCTGAAATTACTGACATGACAGAAACTAATATTTATGGATTAAGCACTGGAAAGATAACTTATCCATATATAAAACAATGGTGTCAAAAAGATATTGATGCTAATGCTTCTGCTGCTTGGAACATCGCTTACTGTCATGAAATGCCCTTTACTATTATTACTCAAAATGTTATCCAACAATTCTATTGGAATGACACTGAAAATAACAAAGTAGAGAGAAGTGGTAGCCATTTAAATTATAATGTACCTAATTCTGACAAATACTGGTTTAGTAAATTCTGTCAAGAAAACAATATAAGACTTGTCCTTGGAGGACATAAACATACATATAGCGTTAGTTGGCCTCTTAAAGAGAATTTCTCACAAGACGGAACTCCTATAAGTATGAAGCCAATTATTCAAGTGACTCAATCTGATTTAACTACTTACTTTAATAGTGATAGTTTATATGAGGAAACAGAAGGAGACTTGGCTGGACAAAAATTCCCTTCTGCTTGGAAAACTGATAATAACTTTAAACAGCATAAACACTTATGTACATTTGAGTTAGTTGATAATATCACTGCTCCTGTGTATGCGATGTGTCAAGCTACTGGTTATAAACATACATCCAATAAGGAATTACCCGCACCAAATATACCTTGGTTAAGACGCTACTTCCCTGCTACTGTTAAAGTTGTAGACCAAACCAACATTACTGCAACAGTAAATGCTGGACAGAGATATCCATTCTATATTATATGGAATGTTACTCCTACTCAAATAACAGGTACAGTTAAGAAGATTAATTATGTGTTTACCTCTGCTGGTAAGTTCAATATTAATATTCAAAGTAGTGTTAATCCGCCAGAAGCTATTGGTGGTAATGGGGAAGAAAACAACGGAAATGATTTAATTATCATAAAATAATGTCAGGTAAAAGTGTAAGTATAAAAAACAAAGTTACTAATGAATGGGAAATCGTCGCAGGTAGCGACGCTTCCCAAATTAGTACTTCTAACCCTGACGTGCTAGTATCTGGAGAAGTAAATATCTCTGTTGACCAAGCACTCAGTAGAACCAACAAAAAGATAGAAACACTTCAACGTAATGTTTCGTGGCTTGCGGAACATGGCGGAGGAGGCGGTGGTGGGGGAGGAGATTTCACATCCTCTATTAAATTAACTAACGGTGGTATTACAACATCTGAAGGAGTTAATATTCTATATTCTACCACTAAAGAAGTTAAACTAGATTACTTAATCACAGCATTAAAGAACAACCAAAAATTTACTATAACTGTTTCTCTAGACGGAAATAGTGTTATTTCAGGACAAGAAGGATGGTCTGGAACTCCGGGAAGTTTGCTTATTAAAAACATATCCCAGTACTCATCATCAAATAGTCACTCGGTAGTAGTTACTGCAACCGATGCAGAAGGAATTAACGCTACTCCTTATATGTTAACTGTAATTGAATCATCTATTAATTTATCAAGTAGTGTTTCATCAGTTACTGCAACAATTGGATTGGCATATAAAATAACATATACAGTTACTAATAAAGTACTGGCTGCAGACACATCTTTGATTGTTAACAATGTCACTAATGGTGTTTCTAAAACATTTGAGCTTGGTAAGTTTACATCTACTGAACCTTTGTTATATGATGTTGATTTCTTCAGCTTATTTACAGGAACTCCAACGGCAGGTTCTTCTTACACTATTGAAGCATTTGCACAAACATCTATTGACGGAAAAACTATTACTTCTGATAAAGTAACTAATAAAGTTGTAGTAGAAGACGGAACTTCTCTTGTAGTACTTGTTGATGGTATTACAACTAAAGAAGAAGTAACAGCAGGAACACCTGCAACAGAGTTCCCTCAAGGTGGTAATATCTCATTCTCATTCACTCCTTATCTATCAGGTATTAGCATTATTTACTATGCTGTTAGAATGAAGAGAGGAAACATCGTAAGAGATATTGGAACATTTGAGCCTGATGCAGAAAACCCATTCAATGAAAACCAATATGTGCAAAGAGGTAAACAACAAATCTTTAGTTGGGCTGTTGCACAGAATGACGATTACTTAGGTGATTGGGACATTACATTGAGATGCTGGTCTGAAAAGGGTTCTCCTATGACAGATACACAACTTGCTTGTGTTGTTGTAAAATCTGCACAATCTTTAATTGCTGACCAAAATCCTAGAAATACTAGATATGCAAGTTGGAGTATTAAGAATGAGTTTCCGACAGCTCCCACTGCAACTACATGGATGTCAAAAGAATTAAATTATATATCTCCGGGAACAACAGACCCGATTGTAGTAAATACTCCTTTAAATGTATATAATACTAATGGAGAACTATCTGGATTCTTATCTAGCAATGGACAAACAAAACTAAGACTCAGTGGTGAATCTTACGGTATAGTAGATTTACAACCATTTAAGGATGAAATAAGTGATAATAATAACTGGTCAAGACTAGGATTTACATTCTCTGTAACTCTAAAAACTGACCTACACCCGTTCTCTGATAGAACTATATTCTTTATAGGAAATTACAGTTCTGACGGAACATTCTCCGAAGGTATTAAAGTTGGATTGGAAGACATTGTATGGTCTTACACTGACGGAAATATCAAGGAAACAATCTCTTGCAAGCTACAACAGAATGTTATTAATACTCTTGACTTTATAGTTGATAAAAATAATAGCGAAGTTAAAATCTTTATCAATGGAGTACTTAATGCTGCAAGGGAAATCAAATCTGACTTTACTTGGAAAACTACAAGTAAGTTCTATTTGGCTTGCGATGCTGACGCAAATGGAAATATAGGTAACTTTGCCGATGTTGAACTTTACGATATGAGATTCTTTAGAAGTGCATTAAACGATAAACAGATTGTAATTAATGCTTTAAATGCAAGAGCTAACGCTTCACTTATGTCGGACGGTACAGTAGATTTCTCTCTGTATAACTCTTGGAAATCAAAGAACTTCTTTAGTACATCAGAATCAACAGCATCTTCAACTTTATGGGACGACCAGAACAATACATATGCAAACATCAATTTCGATGCTTTAATTAGTGACTCTAATAAGAAGCCGCCTCTTCCAGTAGTTTATATTGACTGTGGTGGTTCTGGATTTACTAAAGCTGTATATGAAGCTGTAGGTGCAAACCCAACAGAATATACTGGTTGCACATTTAATTACTTTGACCCTAATTCTACTAAGAGCTCGGCAGTATCTACCGGAGAATTATCAGTACAGATTCAGGGTACATCATCTACTGGTTATAGAAGTAAGAACTTAGAAATAATATTCAGAAAAGAACTATATGATGATTTAGGTGGTTTAATCGGCCCAGAGCTATTCCAGCCAAATAATACATGGATGCCTGAAAGTCAATTTACATTGAAAGCTGACGTAGTTGACTCTGCTCATGCTAACAATGCTTCTATTGGTAAATGGATTAATGATAATGCAGACTTACTGTTTGATAAAACCCCACCAATGGAACAACTTGAATCAAGACGTCCTGTTGATACTAGAGATAAAACAGTTACACATCAAAATGTAACAATTAAGCATACACTTGAAGGATTCCCTTGTATCTTACTTATTAAGTTTGATGGAACTGATACTCAGGAAATGTTAGGTATTTACTCCTTTAACTTAGGACGTAATGCTTACTTTAACATGGGATTCAAGTTTTTTAAATCATTCTCAAGAAGAATCAAGGATTCATCTGGACAGTATCAAGAAAACCCAGTTCCTGCTTTCATTACTACTTACGAAACATATAAAGATAATGAAAATTTTGGAACTATTGACCAAAGACAAATATACTCTTATGAGTTCTCTGAAAATGCTAACATCATTATCAAAGACGATGGAACTAAGCAGATGACTGCTCTGTTCATGCAGGACGACTTATCTATCTTGCAGCATGTTGGAGAATTTAGGTATAATGGAGCAAATGGAGATAACTCCGATGTATCTGATAACAATATTTGGCAAAGACTTCAATTACTATTTACCGACTTAGCCAGTATGACTGGTGAAGCTGTTGATAAGTATAGATGGAATGTCCAAACAAAAGGATACGAAAAAACAGGAGACCAATATGCAGCCCAACAATCTTGGTCAGCCCTAGCTGATGATTTAACTAATAGGCTAAATATTAGAAATGCTTATTCTTACTATATAGTTTGTATAGCATTTGGACTTGTGGACTCTCTTGGTAAGAATATGACACTTCGTTCTTGGAACGTTGGAGGAAGCCTTACTGATGAAAATATGAACAAATGGTGGCCTTGTTTTTACGACATGGATACGGCATTTGGTCTATCTAATACAGGTGAAGAAAATGTTCCTAAGACAGCATATCTTGATACCTTTGCTAATGCTAAAGTAGAATCTGGAGTTAACTCTCTGGTAATTACTCAAAATTCAGCAGACGGAGGATATGATACATACTCTGCAAGATTATGGGATGTTCTTAGAGACACAAGATTTATAAATACAGGGGTTTATTCAGGAGCAGGATATGATGCTTTATGGGAAACTTGGCGTTCAATAGGAACACTTCTTAAAGAAGCTAACTACTTCGTTGATAACTATTTCAGCATCCAAATGAAGAACTGTGGTGAGCTTCTATATAATTATGACTACAAAGTTAAGTATTTAACTAGATATTCAAAGGATGAAGGTAGTGCCGCTTCTTATGCTAATATTGAGTTCTTACATGGACCTCGTGTTGAATTTGTAAGAGACTGGCTAAAGAAAAGATACTACTTTATGGATGGTGTATTCCAATATTCAAATAGTGCACTCATCCAACCATATAATGAAAAGGGTGCTTTTAAATGTGGTGGTGCGGAAGGACAAGCTCCTACACTCACAGTAAAATCTAATTGCCCGTTAATCTTTACGGTAAACATTGGACAGACATCTGCGGGAGATATTAGATATTTTATTGATGAGAATATCCCAACAACTATTACTCTATCACCTATATCTTCTTTTAATACGCAGATTACTATTAATGGTATTTCTCAAATCAGTCAGCTTGACGGATTGAAATATATGAGATTCCAAGGATTTATGTCTACATTGAGACTGCCAAGTTTTGCAAATGTAGATATATCAGGAGTAAAGACATTGTCAAGTGCTCCAATTCTATTTGAAACAGCATTTATTAATGACCAAGATTTCTCTGATGTAAGACATATTGACCTTAGTAATACATCCTTCTGGTCTGGAAACAGTGGTGTAAGTACATTTACAGTAAACATTGAAAAGTATACGAAACTAAAAGATTTGAATATCTCTGGTTCTTGTGTTACTTCTTTATCATTGCCAAATGCTTCGCTTGCCTCACTTAATATTACTAACTCAGATGTAGAAAAGATTACATTACAGTCTCAACCATTCTTGAGTTCTATCGACTTTACAGGATGTAAGAAATTAAAAACTGTAATTATTGATTCTTGTACCAAGATAGAATCACTTACTCTATCAAGTTTAAGTGACTTGGATTCTGTAACCATTACAGGATGTCCTAATTTGAAATCTATTGTTTGTACTAACAATACTGCGCTATCAGTATTTAATGTATCTAACTCTAACAATGTAGAAACAATAAACCTATCTAATTGTAATAGTAGGTCTCTACAAATATATATTGTAGGTGCGGCTAAGATTAAAACACTAAATCTTTCTGGAACTACAACTCCAGAGCCAATTCAGTTAGCACAAGGTCTGAACACAATTACTTCTTTAGACATTAGTAATAGTTCTGTATCTGCTTTCCAATTTGGTAATGACCCTATCCCTACTTATAAAGGTGATAATATCTTAGATTTAAGTCCATTTAATCTTACTTCATTATCTTTAAGAAATGCAGGTTTAGTTAAATACATTAAATTTGATAATAATAAAACTAAGCCATTTACTGTTGGTAATTCTTTCTTCGTTGGATGTTCTTCTCTTATAAGAGTATTCGGACATTTGGCACTTAATGGACAAAGCATATTTAGTAACTGTAATAAGTTCTTTATACATGATATGCCAAGTACTATTCCAACTCCAATGATTAGTCCTACTGAATGGTTCGGCCCAGATACGAGCACAGAAGATGGAAAAACTCAATGGAAAGCTAACACAAATCTAGATACAAACTTTACTATCTCAACCACTGCTTTAAACAGTGTGTTTAGTACTACTGCTTGTACTCTATATGATGTGTATTATATACTTAATAGATGTCAGAATGTTACAAGTTTGAATGGTACGTTTGTTGCTTGTAGACAAGTTACTACTTCAGTTCCTAACTCTTTTAACAGAAATATGTTCAAGTACTGCGGTAAAGTAACAACCATAGATAGCTTATTCTGGGATTGTGGAGACTTAACTAGTATATATTTTAGCCCTACACATGATGACAATGGAAACATTACAGCATACGATGGACTGTTCTCACCGCTTGTGAGTTGTACTAATATGAACAACTCATTCCGAACAGGCGGTCAGAAGTATATGGATGAATATCTATTTGCCCCAGTAAATGCAAATGGAGATACTCTAAAACTAACTTCAATCAGTTGGGCTATCTACAATGAGACATTTATTAAAAATGCTAGTGCTCCTAAAGAAGAAATTTTAAGTTCTGATTATATATATGCCAAGGCAAGCAAGCTGTTAAAATATTTGCCAGAACTTAACAATATAGGTTATCTGTATGCAAGTACTTATTCTAAAATTGAGTTTGATTTAGATACATATACAGAGAATGGAAAGACAGCTTCATACTGTCCTCTATTCTATAATAACTCCAAATTGGTTTCAATAAGTCAATGCTTCAATTGTTACGGTAAAGGTTCTTTATTGAATGTATTTGGCGGAGATGAAGTATTTAACTCTATGAGAAATAACTTCCCTCAATCATTACAATATATTAGAGGTTCATTTAACTGTGCTAAAGAAGGAAGCAATACAGTAACTTGGCCTATAAAGAACTCAATGTTTAGTAAGATTAAGTCTACAATCAAGTTTATTGGGCCGGCTGATGAAGGTAACTTTACAACAAGTGCAGGTAGCTTTGCTGGAGCAGGTATTGTTAAATCATACATTCCAGACTTAGTTGGAGATAAGTTCCCTTATGATGTATTTAGAGGTTGTACTAACCTAACAGAAGCTCCGGCTTTCTTTGCTAGAATGGCGTTTCCTTCTGATACAACAACTGAAATTCCGGGAACTACATTTAATGACTGTACCAAACTTACTAATATTTCTTACATGTTCTACAATATGAGTAATGTAAAATACTCACTTACAAGTAGGGGATTTAAGAATTGTAGGATAGTAAATGCCACAGCTTGTTTTATGGAAGATACATCTAACTATTGTAAAATAGGAAAAGTTCCTTATGGTTTATTCTATCAAGAAACGGATGTAAGAAAACAATTTATTGGTTGGAATCATACAGACGCTGCAGCTTCTGGAATTACTGAAACATTTGGTATTACAGAAAGTGGAGAATGGATTCCTGATGATGAATTGCCAACTCAATTACCTGCAACTAAAACATATGAGTTTACAAGAAAACAATTAAATAGAACTATAAGAACCTTAGATGGATGTCTAAGAGGATTTAGAAGTCCAGATGCATCTCAATACTTAATTGATTGGGGAAATCTAGAATATGGAGATTCAGGGGATTTAGTAGCAATTAATGAAGACTATAACCCAGTTGAGTTTATAAAGAACTCTGCTTATGACCCAAGAGAACAGGTTCCTAACCCTGCTTATAATCCAGAGAATCCAGGAGCTGAGCCAGAGTTTATTCCTAATCCAAATAGAGATATTCGTAGAGTATTGAAGAATACTAACTATGACCCCTATGAAGAAATGTGGAATTATTGGGCAGTTGACGGTAGGGTTGGAATGAAGGGAATTATAGAAAACAGTAATTTATATAGAGATGTATTAAATGGCACTGTAACTACACTTCCAACAACCATTCCAGATACTATGGAAGACGAAAACAATAGTAGGTCATGTATAACTCCTGCTTCTTACACAGCTAAAAGACTAGTTATGAACTACATTTGTCCTCCAGATTTATTTAGATATTGTGAAAACAGTGCAGCACTGAATGTGAATAACATATTTATGCAAAGTGGGATTTCTTCAGACGTCACTGGTAATTATCAATCTTATGGTCTATGTGGTAGAATCCCGCCAAGATTGTTTGAGCCAATATCTAATGTGACTAAGCTAGAAGGTATATTTTATTATTGTTTTATGGTTAATCCATATACTTGGCCTGATACTACAAATGCTGGAACAATGTATCCACCGAACCTATTCTCAACATTGAGAAATTTAACTTCTATTAAGTTGTTATTCTCATACAATGAGATACCTTCTAATATTGCTCTATCTTCTTCACTATTTGTGAATAATTTGAGTCTTTCAGACTTAGATAGAACTTGGATGTGTTGCAGATGGTATTCAGATGCTACATTGCCTGCACAAGTCCCTACTGATTTATTTTCTAGAAATGGAGCTTTAGGAAACCTAAGAGGTACATTCTCAATTTCATCTCTGAGTGTAGATAGTAGTGATAATGTAACAGCTAGTTTATATACTTATGGAAGAAACCCAATAAAGATAGACAGTACGTTAGTAACAAGAGCAAAACATGCAAATGTATCAAACGTATCTTATATGTTTGGTGGTTGTAAGACAACTCAAGGAACTGTACCTGAGCTATGGAATTGGCTAAACAAACTATCTCTTAAATATAGAACACAACCATTCTATCAAATGTCTAAAGCATTAATAACAAATAGTGCTGGCATACCTGCAGAATGGTCAATAGGTATGAATGATTAATAATTTTAAAACGATATAATATGTACGGATACGGAAAAGTAGCAAACAGAGAAGGAAAAATATCTTCTGTCCAAGTAAGTATCTTGCAGAATGTTCCTGCCGGAGATTTTTTCCCCGGTGTGATATTTCTGATAAAGAATATTACTGATGATAATATAACAGCAGAGATTAGACCTGCAGGACAGGACAATTTCATAGAAACAGTACTATATCCCGGATGGAACCCTGAGATGTGTGAAGAAATAAGAGACGCAGAAGAAGGAACATTACAGTATGGGTACTAATATAACTGGTATTGGTAACGCCAATGCCATAGGATTTAAGTCTAGAGTTACAGGTGGGACATACTTCCCACCTGAACTTAAAGACGCTCTTGTAGGGGTATGGTCAGCCTACGGTAAATCGAATGATAGTACTGACCGTAACATTATCAAGAATAAAATAAAAGATAGAGGTGGAGACTTTGTGATAAGCAACGCAGCTTTCAAGCTGAACAGTGGGTTTGGGAAGTATGAGACAGAGCTTTCTAATACAAGAATATGGACTCAAAGTAAAGAAACAACTTCTTCTCCTTTTAGTAGTAATTATAATGGCTTATCAGGATGGATAGTGTTTGCTGACACTGAACTAACCAATAGTGTCGATATGCCTTCTTTTAAGATACAAGTAAAAGGTTTATTAGAAGGTCAAGAGTTGATTTATAGATATTATGATTCGACTGGACAAACTAATGTTTATTCAATGACTAAGGATGGAAAATATACATTACCAGCCGATGTAAGAACAGCCAAACCATTAACTAGTAACACTTCTGGATTTCAGATTGTCAAGAATGAAACTAATACTATTACTATAACTCAAATCCCCTCTTTTGAGGGCGCATTTGTCACCGACGGAATTGACGACCTGATTACTTCCACCAAGACGGTTCAGGAGATGGGTATTACTGACGAGATAACTGTCGTTAGTATGATTCATAAAATTTCATCAGATAATAATTGGACTAATTTAATAGGTGAATTAAAAGAAGACCATACATTTGTTGCTAATAGAGCCACAAATACTGATAAAACAGGAATATATGGATATACTTATAATTATGTAGGCGATGCTATTGTTATAAACAATATATTAGGCGATAAGAATGATTATATAGTTAGAACTTCCACATCTTTAGGTCTTGATAATAAGTATTATGTTACAGGTTTTAGAAGTGCTGGTATCATTCAAAATATATCTCAAATAGCTTGGTATTGGACATTCATAGCTAATAGAGTTCTTACAGAGGATGAAATTAATCTTGTAATTGAGAAATATAATCTTGATAGACCCGGAGAAATAGTTAAACCTCAAGTTTATTACAACATAAAGAAACAGAAGATTTCTAATGATAATCACTCTGCATTTGATGATAAACTAATTGACTATTCTGGAAATGGTTATGATGCTAAGCTGTATAACTTTGGCTGGAAAGAAGATAGTGGAATTGGGAAATATGAAACTGATTTTACTGATTGGAAAAAGAGTTTTAAAGTAACATCTTTTGATAGTGAATCTATTAAGTTTACTAGCGATGTTTCTTGGGTATTACTGTATCATCCATCTAGTATTGGAGAAGATATTCCCTCTTTCAAAGTTCGTATAAAACTTTATGGAAAAGGCACTTTATATTATAACTATATAACTCAAGAAGGGAAATACACTAATGTAGCTGTAAAATCAGAGATTTTTGAAACACCGATTTGTTATAACACAAAATATACAGGTGAAAAGGGAGTAAACGTTGGATTTACTCTCGGCGTTACCTCTGGTGAATGTAGTGGTACTATTACACAAATTCCAGAGTATGAAAATGCATTAGTATTAGATGGTGTAGACGATTATGGAAAAGTAACAGGATTGCCTATTCTAAAGGACTATACAGTTGCTGCTGATTATATCAGAACATTTGCAAAAGAAAGTGCACAGGATTCTCCAATATTATCTAAGTCTAAAGTTGCAGGTAGTGGAGCTTTTTTATTCAACTACTTAAACGCTGACTCCATAACAAGTTCTTATTCATTTGGAACAAACAACATACTAAAAGAAATAAATGATTCTGAAAGAAAAATTTATTATCTATCTAAGTATGCAAGTGACGGCCATAATGTTAATGCTGGCTCTGCAGTAGATTATGATACTATGTGGTTAGGTACTTATAGAGATAATATTAGTAATTTCTTTACTGGAGCTTTGTATTTTGCAATGCTGTTCCCTTATTCTTTATCAGAGTTTCTACTTGAAAGACAGATAAAGAAAGCCAGAGCAGGAACATTATATTCTAATCAAGTTGAGTTTAGACCTATAATTCCAGAGGATGAAAACATTACTAGAATTGATTACTTTGTTGTTGATTCAGGTATATGGAAAGTGATTAAACCTGGAGACTATGTAGACGTAGGAGCTAGGATTGTTCTTAATGTATATACAAAACTTCCTTATAAAATAGAAAAAGTATCTTCGTTAGCTTTTACTGGTATGAGTGTTGGACCTTCAACAAAATTAAATATTTTTGATGTTAAAGGATATATAAAGGATAAGACTCCACAGAAAATCAAATTGACTCTTGCGGTTAATGAAGATATTGTTCAATGGAATCCTGCAATTACATCTAATCTACTTGACTCATTTACTGTATCAAGTTGGTATTTAAATGGTTGGGATAACACCTTAACAGCAGGAACTTGGATTAAGAAAACTGATAGAGTATTCTTCAAAGCCACATTTAAGACAGAATTATATGGTCTTGAAACAGCTACATTTGGTGGAACTGAATGTGTAGTAAGTAAAGCTAATAACTGGTCTGATTCTAAAAACATTTGGGATATAAGAATGCTTGGAACTGTTGGAGACTTAAGTCAAATATTCAATCTGGATGTGTATGAATTAATAAGGTTTGAGGACATTGTTCAGCCTTATCCAGTTCTATTGAGATTCAACGATGAAAACGGTAATGAAGTATCTTGGGGAGGTAAGTTTAGAGTAGGCTCTACTATTACTAGAATAGGTAGTATTGCTGACCCTGAAAGTAATCTATTAAATGGATTATATTCTATTTCAGGACTATCTTTAAATGGTAAAGCTGTTACTAGTCCTACCAGCACTGTTGAAAAGCAGATGATATTTAAAACTACCGCAACTTGGATTTTTGATGATAATGAACCTAAATGTATATTATCTCCTAGTAGATTAAGAATTCCTAATTCATCATATAGTATTTTGGGTTACGTACCTGATATATCAGGTCACGGTAATCACGGTAAGATAAATAATTCTGCTTACAAACTTAATAGTGGAGTTAATGGTTATTTAGTTGATTTTACTACCTTGAAAGATGATGGAATTAAAGGTATAGTAAGAACCGATAGTAAAATATATCTTGATAAGTCTTTTAATTATAATCAAGGATTTTGGTTAGGACGTACTAACAATCCTTCTCCAGCTTATAAGGTTAAAGTATCTGGAATACCTGAAACTGGCATGCTTACATATACAGGAGGAGTTTGGTTAAATCTAGTAAATGGAATAAATGAATTACCTGCAAGAACTAATACAGAAGAAGAGCATGGATTTGTTATTCAAAGTCCTAATCTTGATTGGTCTAATCTTGTTATCGAGCAAATCGGTGAATACGAAGGCGCATACTGTCTAGATGGCGTAGATGACTTTGTTACTATTCCTACTGCTACTGGTGGTAAACAAGTGTTTATGAAGGTAAATTCTAGAAAGTCTGATTGCTATCTATATGACCAAAGAAATAATTGGACACAATATTTAGGTATTGTTTCAACCAAAGACTTTATAGCATACAATTATTCGAATCAACGTGGTAAAACTTATATTGATGGAATACTTAATGAAAATATTACCGCAAATGATTTAATAGATATAACTCATAATATAACTGTGACTAATAATAGAGATGATGTAAAACAATATTCTCCTTGCATTGGCACTTCATTCGCTAGAAATAGTTTTGCTCAAATGGCTCTCTACGACTTCATGCTCTTCGATAACATCTCAACAGACGATAAGATTAAAGAGCTGAACGAGTATATAGGACTAAGCGGAAATATATTCGAGTTTAATCCTCCAACATTTACGATAGACCTTCCTATGGCAATTAAGTCTATAAAGGTATATCAAGGAGGAAATGAAATAAGTCCAGGTTATCTATATCCTAATAAAGATACTGAGTTTGAAGTATATGTATCGCTTAATGATGGTAAATATGCTGTTGATACTATTACAGTAGACGATGTAGAAATCACTAAGGATAGAGTAGTTGGAGAGTACAATATATTTAAGTTTACTCTTAATGGTTCTTCTGAACAGAAGATTACAATCCATTCCTATGAATATATAATGTATGAGGATATTATACAGCCGTATCCAAGTTTTGTTAAGTTAGAAAATCTAGATAGAACTCATACTTATACTTGGGGAGATAAACTAAGAATAGGAGATACTATTAGGTATAATTCTTCTAAAAATTTACTGGAGGGAGCTTATACTTTAAGGGGTCAACTAGAGTGTAACGGTGTATATGTATTCGATAATAACCAACAAATCGTTGTTACTAAGGAGATGGTATTTGCTTGGTCACATAGTCCCGTTTGGACTATTGGGAACAGTGCTCCTAAATGTGTATTCTCTCCAAGTAAGTTAAGGATTCCAAATTCTAGCTACAAGTACTTAGGTTATATACCTGATATTTCTGGAAATGGAAATAATGGAGCATTTACTAACTTTGAATTCGCTGGAATGAGTGGTGCTAATGGATATCCTTATGATTATAATAACTCTAGTTTCTGGGCTGATAGTAGTTTAGCAAAAGTTGTAAGTGGAGAGCTAGTAGAATATTTTGCAGTTAAAAATTCAACAGGATTTTCTAATATCACTAGTGGAGTTTATAAAGGAAAGATAAAAGTTACAGGTGTAACTAAGGCTATATCTGAAAACAAGATTTCACGACTAAGAATATATAGTAACTCAACTACTGATAATGAATTAATTGATATTACACAAGATGGAAATTATAACATAGATATAAAAGGCGTTGATGATGCTAATCGTGTGTTCTTCTATGCTATTCCTAGTAATCCAAATGACACTGCTGTTGTACGTTTAACTGAACCTATTTATATAGAACAAGTGGGGAATTATGAAGGCTCTATATGTTTTGATGGAGTTGATGATTACATGGATATCCCTTCCTTATCAATAGGAGGAAAGCAGGTATTAATGAAGACAAACTGGTTGAAATCTCCTACGTTATTGTATGACCAGAGAGCGTCGGGAAGCTTTGCTATTCTTACAACTAAGGAGGATGACGCAACTAATCCAAGAATAGCGTACCAAGCACGTAATCAAGATGGCAAGACTTACATAGATGGGATAGAGAATAATTATATTGAAACTTACTCTCTAAAAGGTATAACACATAATATTACAGTGACAAACCCTTCGGCAGGAAGTGGAGTAGTACCTGTAATAGGTGCCAATACTGGTAAGTCAAGCAGTTTTGCCAAAATGGCTCTTTATGATTTCATGTTGTTTGACGAGGTAAGTACTGACGAAGAAATAAAACAACTTAATGATATAGTAGGTATTGAAGGTGGCTATGTACAGAAACCTCCTTATTATTGGGACGCTTATGGCAAGACTAACTCTGATGATGATAGGAGTACTATTCAACAAAGAGGTGTAGCCGTAGGTGATTATGATTTGACTAACACTAACTTTGCTTACGATAAGATGTCAGGGTTCGGTGGTTATACTTTAGGTAAATTCACTAATTCATGGTCGCTTATTAACAATAGTAATAGTATTAGTATTGTGGCTCGTAATCCTTATGATATTACTTTAAAGAAGTTAGGAGGAAATAGCGATTGGGAATTTAATACCACAGAATTAAAAATTATATCTAATCCTGTATCTGTTAAATTTAAATCTGATAAAAATATAAGAATTACGTGCGATTATCATTACTATACCGTAGGTGGGAATAGTGAAGGCGCTCCTTTAGGAATAACTTCTAAAGATTTAATTGCTAATGAAGATACCATTATCACAATTTCACCAATTAGTCAAGAGAATATAGACAAATATAATATTGATATAAATAAAGGATATTACCTTATTTATTTCCAATTATCGCCTACTCTTGCAGTAAACGAAGAAGTAACCATAGAAATGCTTCCTCTCTATCCTAATGGTCTAGTATATGATGGAGTAGATGATTATTCAGAAAACACTAGTATTCCGGCATTTACTGATTATACTTATATATTTAAAAGAACTTTACTAAATAAGAAGTATAGTAGCGCTTCTGCCTTTAAGGGAAGTAATCAACAAAGTGGTGGGGGAGCATTCATATGTGATTATAATTCTGTTGAGCCAGATTTGAAAATACTAGGTTATTCTTTTGGAGCAGGATTGTATGTGAGTAGTCTGAATACAGACAATATCATATATGGCGCAAGGGATTCTGTAAATGGACAAACAATTACTTCTGGTAACAATGCTGATACAGAGGGTTTAACTATTGGTAAATGGAAAGCTTATAAGCAAATGGTATTCTACAAATTGATGCTTTATCCAAGAACTACTGATATGCTAACCATTAATATGATAAAAAATATGATGGCGGAAGATGGAATAATAGATATACAAGGTAAATTATTTACTGATAAATTTACAGGAGATTTTAATTTAGACTTTAATAAAGACTTTTTAATAGGTAACTAACAATGGCAAATTGGAGTAATTTAAAAACAGCAATATCAAATGTTGTTAAAAGTAACGGAATCCAAGGGATTACCGGAGATTCACTACAATCTGTAATGTTAAATATGGTTACAAAACTAGGAGAGAATTATATGTTTGCAGGGGTAGCTACCCCTGCTACTACTCCTGGAATTCCAGATGGTAATGTCTTTTACATTACAACAGAAGCTGGAACTTATGCCAACTTTAATAATACAGTAGTGGCAGATGGAGAACTAGCAATTCTTATGTGGAATGGTGCTTGGACAAAACAGAGTATGGCAATAGCCACTCAAGCAAAGATGGAAGAAATTGACCAACATGTAACGGAAGTTGATGCTAAACTTAATGAAATGCAAAAAGGTATGGAAGATGTATATGCCTATGGAGTCGAATGGGATTCTACTGTGGCAGACCCTACTCTCACAAGAATTGGGAATCTTACTCTTCATAAATCGTTACCTATTCAGTCTCAATTAAAAGGTTGCGTAGCTAACGGAGGAGTAATCAATTATTATCTTCATCCAGATGATTGGTCAAAGAAAGAAGATGGCACACCATCAGTATTAGATGGAACTGACGGAACTGTCAGAGTTAAAGTACCTCGATTCTGGGGAAAATCTGGAGTTGCAGGAACAAAAAGATGGGTTAAAATTTCTACTGTATGTATTGATGATACTTGGACAGAGATTCCAGCAATGTTAATAGATGCATATAGGTCTACAACAGATAACACTGTAACGGCAACACCTAAGTTGGTATCAGTTGTGAATACTACTGCTGCATTTAGAGGTGGAGGAAATAGACCAGCTTATGATACTTATTTAGAAACTGACCCAATTAGAACAGATTTAGGAAAACCAAGAACAGCAATGAATAGAGCAACTGCACGTACTTGGGCAACAAACGCAGGTTCAGAACTACTGAACTACGAATACTACAAATGGATAATGTTTTGGTTACCTGTGATTGAGTACGCTACATTTAATATGCAAGCTAACTTCAATTCAGATTTAACTTCCGAAGGATTTCATCAAGGAGGATTAAGCGCAGGTGTAACAAACATGTCAAATTGGGAGTTTTACAATGGAAATTATTCAGTATGTCCTTGCGGATATGCCAATGAATTAGGAAATTTTACAGGAGCTAAGGTTATTCCTCAAGCTGATTGGGTTTATGAATCCACAGGTTTAACTAATATGGCTTCTTATTCAAGAGATACTGCTCAAGCAGATATGACAGCAGAAACAAATAAAGTCACAATTACAAACGTTAAAGGTACTAATAGATATATGTATAGAACTTGGGGTTACCAAAATGGAGAAACCGTTTATACTATATCAGGATTAGCAGAGGGACAAGATGTAATATTCTATGTAGGAGGTACAACAGTAGCAACAGCTACAGCCGATGGAGATATTACAGTAAATTGGCCTACAAACAATCTGGGAGATAGATGCATTAAATCATCTTTTACTGGAAGTTGTAATATTGTGATTTCTATTAAGAGTGCATCTAACGTAAATGTAACAGTTAGCCGTCCAGCTATGAGTATTGCAAGATATAGAGGATTTGAAAATATCTTTGGAGACCTGTGGACAAATATGGAAGGCATAATTATACAAGGTTATACAGACGAAGGAACAAGCACTTATAACTGGAAAAATGTATATACAACTACTAATCCAGAAAATTATGGAGAAACAGAAACTCAAAAAGCTAAAATGAAATTAATCTCTAGTAGAGAAATTCATGCAGATGGATATACTAAGGATTTTGACCTCCAAACAACAGGAGAAATAGTACCATGTGCTGTTGGTGGTGGAAGTACTACCTATATGTGCGACTATCATTACACTGGTAATAAAGACGCAAGTCTAAGGACTCTCTTGCTTGGCGGCAGCGCTGCTTATGGCAG
>OBKV01000014.1_pt1 | contig 207652 bp, 190 predicted proteins | sample 1517301 | NCBI WGS metagenome assembly OBKV01 (sample SAMN04571685, study PRJEB22368) | human gut metagenome | biome: human gut; material: stool | host: Homo sapiens | place: Luxembourg | collected 2012-06-29 | reverse complement strand
ACTTTAACCCGATTGGTCATTCCAATATGAATTTAACTAATCTTTCTTCTTAATCTTCTTTCCTTTATTCAGTTTTCAGGGTGTTTACCCTTTTATATACACCGAGTAATCGGTGGTTCATTTGAACTTTCAGCACCACATAATGTGGTGCTTTTTTGTTCCTTTTTAAATTATTTTACAATTATAATAGCGGAAGTAATGCTCAAACACATTGCTTCCGCTGTTTTTGTTTTTCTGTTACTTTCAATTTACTTCCGAAAATCAATTAAGATGATTTTGTCATTTTTCTTGCCTTTAGTTTATTATTTGCTTTAGTAAATACTTTGCCTTGTTCAATGAACAATTGTTGCTGTTCATTTGTCATTGAGCGGAATACACGAAGTAACTCTACTTCCGCAAGACTATTTGTTTTGTTTTCCTGTATGCCCAAAAGATAGTCTGCCGACACATTAAAATATAAGGCTATTCTTTTTAAGGTTTCAAAATCAGGCTCGCTTACACCTTGTACATATCCACCTATTGTTGACGGGGCAATATTAAGGTCATTTGCAAATTGCTTTTGTGTAATGTCAAACTCATCTATAAGCAAGCGTAATTTTTCGCTGAATTTCATAGTAATCACCCATAATTATTTTAATGGAAGATACGCAATAATGGTTAAAAATACTAAATACTAGTTGACAAAACGAGAATACCGTCGTAAAATGAAGTAAAAACATTATTGTATTTTAATTGGGGGTAGAACTATGGAGCAAAATACTGTTAATACTCAAAAATCAGAGAAAAAAGACGGTAAATTTTACAAGATTTTATGTGTATGTCTAATCTTGTTACTGATGCTCGGTATGATTGGAGTAACTATTTATAAAGGAAATCAAAAAGTTGAAAACGGACTTTCTGCTTACGAGCTTGCTGTGAAATACGGCTACGAAGGCACAGTGCAGGAATGGCTTGATTCTCTTTCAGGCAAATCTGCCTATGATATTGCGGTGGATAACGGCTATTCGGGTACTGAAAAAGAATGGGCATCTGCACTTGAGACTGCATCAAAACAGGATGGTGCAAGCATCAAGACAGCTTCTTTCTCATCAAACGGAGAATTACTTATAACCCTGTCCGACAATTCTGTTTTAAACCTCGGCAAAGCGGTAGGCTCTGACGGTAAAAACGGTTCTGACGGCAAAAATGGCTCAAACGGTGTCAACGGTGCAAACGGTGTCAACGGTGCAAACGGTACAAACGGCATTAACGGTAAAAACGGAACCAACGGTGCAAACGGTAAGAATGGCATTGACGGCAAAAACGGTACTGACGGAACTAATGGTAAAGACGGTGCGAACGGAAAGAACGGTATAAACGGTCAAAACGGCAAAGACGGTGCAAACGGTAATGACGGTATAGGAATTTCTAATGCAAGTATCAATTCTGACGGTCAGCTCGTTCTTAACTTTTCAGACGGAAAAACCGTTAATCTTGACAAGGTTGTCGGAATGAACGGAGCTGACGGCGTCAGCATAACAAATTCTGAAATAAATTCTGACGGTGAATTGGTTTTAACATATTCAAACGGACAGAGTTCTAATCTTGGTGTGGTTGTCGGTGCAAACGGCAAAGACGGCACTAACGGGCTTGACGGTAAGAACGGAAAAGACGGTATAAACGGTGTTGACGGTAAAGACGGTGCTAATGGTATTGACGGTATCAGTATTGTAAAGTCAGAAATTAACTCTAAGGGCGAATTAGTTTTAACTTTCTCTGACAATGCAGTTGCTAACCTCGGTATTGTGGTAGGTGCAAACGGCAAAGACGGTTCTAACGGTACAAACGGCAAGGACGGTATTAGTGTATCTAATGCAGAAATCAATTCAAACGGCGAACTTGTGCTTTCCTACTCTAACGGACAGCGTTCAAATCTTGGAAATGTAATAGGAGCAAACGGACTTGACGGCAAGAATGGAAAGGACGGAATCAACGGTACTGACGGTAAAGACGGTGCTAACGGTATTGACGGTATCAGCGTTATTAAATCCGAAATTAACTCAAAGGGTGAACTTGTTTTGACCTATTCTGATAACACTGTTTCCAATCTCGGTGTTGTAGTGGGCGCAAACGGTAAAGACGGTAAAAACGGAGCTGACGGCAAGGACGGCACAAATGGTATAAACGGTCTTGACGGTAAGAACGGCAAAGACGGCATTAACGGAGCTGACGGTCAGGACGGAGTCGGTATTCAAAATATAATAATTAACTCAGATAACGAACTCGAAATCATGCTGACAAGCGGTGCAAAATTAAACCTCGGAAATATTAAGGGTGCCGATGGTACCAACGGTAAAGACGGTACTAATGGTTCTGACGGTAAGGACGGTATCGGAATTACCAAAACAACAATAAATTCCGTTGGGGAACTTGTTATTCAGTATTCAGATGGAACATCTGCAAATCTCGGTACGGTAGTAGGTGCTGACGGCAAGAACGGTACAAACGGCACTGACGGTAAGAATGGTAAAGACGGTACTAACGGCAAGGACGGTATTGGTGTTGCAAAATCTGAAATCAATGCCGACGGAGAATTAGTAGTAACTTATTCAGACGGGACATCTACAAATCTCGGTGTTGTAATCGGTAAAGACGGTAAAAACGGTGCTGACGGTATAAACGGTAAAGATGGCAAGGACGGTGCCAATGGTGCCGACGGTCAGGACGGTAAAGACGGCATTGGCATTTCTGATGTAGTTATAAATTCAAACGGCGAACTGGAACTTACTTTCTCCGATTTATCAAATATCAATCTCGGCTGTATTGTCGGCAAGGACGGTCAGGACGGCAAAGACGGTACTAACGGCAAAAACGGTGTTGACGGAAAAGACGGTGCAAACGGTACTGACGGAAAAGACGGTGTAGGCATATCAAATGTTTCTGTATCCGATGCGGGTGTACTCACTGTTGAACTTACAAACGGTACAAATCTTGAATTAGGTAATATCAAAGGTGCAGACGGAATTGGCATAACAAAGTCGGAGGTTAATTCAGACGGTGAACTTGTACTGACATATACAAACGGTCAATCTACTAATCTTGGAAAAGTTGCAGGAAAAGACGGCACTGACGGTAAAAACGGTGTTGACGGCAAAGATGGTACAGGTATTGTAAATGTAACTGTATCTTCGGAGGGTGCATTAAGTGTTGAACTTTCAAACGGAACTGTACTTAATCTTGGCAATATTAAGGGTGCAGACGGAATTGGCATAACAAAGTCGGAAGTTAATTCAGACGGTGAACTTGTACTGACATATACAAACGGTCAATCTACCAATCTTGGAAAAGTTGCAGGAAAAGACGGCACTGACGGTAAAAACGGTGTTGACGGCAAAGATGGTACAGGTATTGTAAATGTAACTGTATCTTCGGAGGGTGCATTAAGTGTTGAACTTACAAACGGAACTGTACTTAATCTCGGCAATATTAAGGGTGCAGACGGAATTGGCATAACAAAGTCAGAAATTAACTCAAACGGAGAGCTGATACTTACATACACAAACGGCAACAAAGAAAATCTCGGTGTAGTTGTAGGTTCTAACGGTAATAACGGAACAGACGGCAAGGACGGTATCGGTATTAAAACAGTTACCCTTTCGTCAGACGGAAATCTCAGTATTCTTTTGACCGATAACACTGTATGCAACCTTGGCAATATCAAAGGTGAAAAAGGCGACAAGGGCGAAAAAGGTGAAAAAGGCGCTAAGGGTGCAGACGGAAAAGACGGCAGAGGTATTGCAAAAACAGAACTTGTCAACGGTGAACTTGTTATCACCTACACTGACGGTACAAGTGATAAATTTAAAATTACAAACGACAGTACCTATTCGGAAGAAGCAGATGGATTGATATTTGAATTACTTTCTAATGGAACATACGGAGTCAGAGTCGGAACTGCTGCAAATAACACTGAAATCTCAATTCCTAAAACATTCAATAATAAGGATGTAACCGTGATACTGGAGAATGGATTTGCAAATTGTCAAAATCTTGTTACAATCAGTATACCTGACTCTATAATTGAGATTAGGGACAGCGGATTTAAAAACTGTATAAATTTGACTGATGTAGAACTGCCGGCTAATCTCGAATCTATAGGAAAGTTTGCTTTTAACAAGTGCAAATCACTATCTAATATCACAATTCCGCCAACAACGGAGTTTATTGGCGGATTTGCTTTCTTTCAATCTTCGTTAAGCGAGGCTACCTTTGAAGATACAGAGGGATGGATAGCCGGTATAGATAAATTCTTAGTTTATTATGTAGGAGCAAATTCAGCTAGTTCTCTTCGTTTGCGTGCTGAGGCATATAATGTATTTGACAATCCAAAACAAACAGCCTTATGCCTAACAAGTGGCGTTTCTACAAGAAGTGGATATAAATATTGGTATACGCAAGATTGGGTAAATATTTATAGAACTAAATGACAGGGGAACAGTCATAGTTCGCAATGAACAAGTCCATAAAAATGGATATTAAAAATCCGAAAGTAGCAGCAAATGAATTAAATGCTACATGGGATTATGTAAAAGAATAAAAGGGTGAGAGTTATGAATTTCGATTCAAAAAATGTTATGAGTTTTGCCATAAATGCAATTGACAGCCTTACTCGTACGGCTATGAAAGAAAAGTACGGTGATGACTGCAAAATAATGTTTTGGGAAAATACATACATCAAACATCAGCTTGTTAACAGAGAAAACGGCAAACAGTTTACTACCGAACAGCACATAAAGGCCATGGTTTACTCAATGCTCAGCAACGGCGGCAGATGGAGTAAATTCATGAAATATTTTAATATTGATACAGGCGAAATAACAGCAGTTGATAAAATTTTCCACGGCTACAATCCTGACTATATTCTTAGCTGTAATCCTGACGATTTGGCTAATAATATCATGGGTTTTACACTTGGGAATAAATCTGTCGGAGCTCAGATGAGGGCTTTAATATTTGATAATGTACCGAAATTGCTTAAGTTTGAAAAAGAGTACGGCAGTATTGATAATTACTACAATACATTTATTGAAAAGGATTCTTCCCTCAAAAGCCTTGTTAAAAATCTTGCTGATGATAAAAGTGGAGATAAGATGACCCAAATGGCAGCTTCGCTTGTTGCCGAATACCTCAGAAATGTAGGCTATGATATAGCAAATCCTAATAGTTACATGAAGAATGTTTTGGGTTGTAACGGATTGGGATTTTCTGGAAGAAAAGAAGTTCCCGATTACGAGGTGTTTGACATTATTTCAGAAACAGCAGAGCTTATCAGAAAACGCCCCGCTGAAGTTGATTATATTTTATGGTTAGCTTGTTCAGAAAATTTCATTTAGTAACTTTTTCGTGAAATTAAAGCAGAGTATATTTAACTTAATTCCCGTTTTTCGTTAATTCCGATTTATGGGATTGTAGGTCAATATACTCTGCTTTTTGTATTTTATAATCGGTTTCTTTTTTTGGTGTCGGCGTTAATTTTATTCGGATTATCTTGTAAAGTCGGCGACACAACGGTTATATATGGGTAGAGTTCTTCGTAGGAATCTGCTTCAGCGGGATTTTTGACTGCTGTTGGGATAAGACCTGTACAATCCTGATTTGAACAGGTGTTAAGCTCTAAATCACTTGGTGTTAAAATCTTTTTGTAATCGGGTACTTTGCGTTTCATCTGCACACTTCCTTTGTAAAAGTGTGTGCGGATGAATTGAATTTATGCGTTTTACATAATGATTTTGCAAAATAAAAGGCAGTACAAGGATGTACTGCCTAAAGTGCGATATTACAGTATATTTATGTGCAACGCATTACGACTATATTTCAGACGGGAAGTCACTGACCTCCGCTACAAAATAACCGCAACTTTGTTTAAAACATAAATTATTGCGTTAACAAATAGTTTTATTAAGGCGGGCGGCCAATGACCGCCCCTACGGGATTGTGCGAACGGTTGCAATGTTATGTTCGGGCATAATATGTTTTTTTACATTACAAACTGTCTTCCCGACATTAATTTTCCATTTTCCATTTTCAATTTTACATTTAATAACTCTCGCTCGGGCATTAAATGTTATTTATTAGTTAAACTGTCTTCACGAATGATTAATAATAAACTTTTTGATTTTGTACACATCGCCGTCCATAACCTTATATGTACTGCGGAGTTCGCCGTCAATCTCGGGGGAAATGCTCTGGTGAATGTACAGGCTGTCGATACCGAAATCAGCCGCACCGCCGATATCGCTGATATAGTCGTTGCCAATCATAATTGACTCGCTCTTTTCAAGTCCGTAACGGTCAAAAAGTGTTTTGAAATATTTTTCGTCAGGCTTAGAACATTCTTCGTCAGAGCTGATGCAAATGCCGTCAAAATATTTTGTCAGATCAAACATATTCAGCTCGTTTTCCGTGAATGAACGCTGTGCGTTTGAGAGAAGATAAACCTTTTTGCCTTTTGCCTTGAGAGTGTCGAGCAGGTCGATTACACCATCATAAAGTTTGATGTACTTTGTTGAGTAGCAACGGAATGCCTCGGCAATAAAAAGTACCTCGGCTTTTGTAACCTTAACGCCTTTCTGCGCGAAAAGCTTACGGAAAACCTTTTCAATTTTAATGTCAACAACTTTTGTGTCGGGAGATTTCTTGAGAACAGCCTTTTTTTCAGCCTGAACAAGTCTGTCGTACTCCTCGTTAAGCTCGTCATATGTGTAGTGTGCACCCTTGTAGGCATAGAGAATGGCAATTTTCTTCCACAAATCATCGTTCCATTCATCTGTATTAATGTCGATAAGAGTGCCGTATAAGTCAAAAATGTAATTATTGTACATTTTTTGTCCTCCGAAACAAATTTCTAACTTTTATGTGTCTATTGTACCAGTTTTTTATCCTGATTGCAATAGCAGAATTTTTGTGTTATACTGAAGAAAACAGTATTTAATCGCATTTTTTGCATTTTTGTAAAAACTACGGGGTGAATTTATGACTAAAAAAGAAATTGCCGTGAACGCTGTTCATGCCTTGAAAAAAGAATATCCCGACGCAATATGTTCACTTGTCTACACAGATCCGTTGCAGCTGCTAATTGCAACAAGGCTTGCCGCTCAATGCACGGACGCAAGGGTTAACATGGTTACTCCTTCGTTGTTTGACAGGTTCAAAACAGCTCAGGATTTTGCCGACTCAACTCCCGAAGAAGTTGCTGAGTATATAAAAAGCTGCGGACTTTATAAGACCAAATCAAAAGATATTGTTGAAATGGCAAGAATGCTTTGTGACGATTTTGGCGGTGTCGTTCCCGATAATATTGACGATTTGACAAAACTCCCCGGAATCGGCAGAAAAACCGCAAATCTTGTGTGCGGTGACATTTTCGGTCAGCCTGCGGTTGTGGTTGATACACATTGCATACGCATTACAAGAAGGCTCGGACTTCATGATTTGAAAGATCAGAAAAAGATTGAATTTGCATTGAGGGAGCTTTTGCCGCCTGATGAAAGCAATGACTTTTGTCACCGACTTGTTCTGCACGGCAGAGCAGTCTGCACCGCAAGAAAGGCAAAATGTGAAGAATGCTGTATGAACGGATTTTGCCCGAAAAAAATCTGACAGAGGGATTTGTATGGATAAGATGAAAGATATTAAGCTGATTGCACTTGACCTTGACGGCACAACTCTTGCCGACAGCGACACCTTGAGCAACAGAACGAAAACTGCTATTGAAACGGCTATCAAAAGCGGAATAACCGTTGTTGCGGCAAGCGGCAGACCGTTCGTTATGATGCCCGACAGCGTGATGAACATTGTCGGTCTGGACTATGCGATTACCTCAAACGGTGCTGTAATAAGCAAGTGCGGTAAAACGGTTCACCGTTCGCTGATTTTACCCGATGATGTGTTGAAAATTCTCGGCGCTGTGCGTAATGACGATGTTATTCTTGAGGGATTTATTGACGGATTTACATATGCCGATGTCAGATATGTGCATAGACCGCTTGACTACGGCTGTGAGCCTGAATATTTTGAGTACACCCGTTCATGCCACGGCAAAATTGTCGATATGAGAAGCTTTTTGAGCAAGCACAGAAATGAGCTTGACCTAATCAGCATTATAAGTACGGACGAAAAGCTTCGCAACAGGCTGTGGAGCAGTATCGAAAAGGCTTGCAACAGCGTTGAAATTACAACTTCAACCGACCATTTTGTTGAGATTATGTCGGCAGAGGCATCAAAGGCGAAGGCACTCCTGCGTTTGTGTGACTTTTTGAATATCGGCATGGAAAATGTCTGCGCCTGCGGAAATGCCGATAACGATGCCGATATGATTGCCGAGTCGGGACTCGGTGCGGCTGTTGAAAACGCAAGTCAAAAATGCCTTGACCGTGCTGATATTGTAATCCCGTCAAATAATAACGACGGTGTTGCACAATTGATTGAGAAAATTCTTAAAAATTGATTGTAATAATGCGGCGGTACAAGAAAGGCTTTTAAAAGAACTTGGTACAGCTATAAAAATATGGTGTATGTCGGAATGATTGTATTTCTCTCAGTCTTGATAATTTCGCTCATTCTGCAAATCGGAAAATACATAACTTCATCAAATAGTTATGGAAGGAATAAAATAGAGGAAACGGCCGATACACAACAAGGTGTATCGGCTGTCCTTTTTTGCTGTCATTTGCAATAAAAAATACCTTGAAATTATGCTTATATTGCCGTATATACCGAATTTTATTTGCGGTTATTGACTTAAGGATAATATATTGATAAGCTTAAACAAGTATGAACAAATTTGCGGCAATGTCTGCAAATACGGAGGGTAAAACAATGAAAAATGTAATCAAAAAAATCACCGCAACGGCACTTTGCGGTGTGCTTGCGGCAGGCTCGGCATTTGCTGTAAGTGCTGCCCCGAAAAGTGTCGAAAAATCTCAGGAGAGGTTTGAGGTTACAGGCGAAACACAGCAGATAAATAATAATCAGCTGTTCGTAACAACTACAGGTTACACGAGCAAAACCTCAAGACTGTACGGCGTTTTATTCAAGGACGAACATGAAAACGAATTTAAATTGATGTTTAAAAGCTGTGAGAAATATCCGAAATATATACAGCTGCCTAAGGGTAAGAAGTTTTCAAGATTTATGGCAAATGAATACAACTACGGTTTCGGAAATAGTTTTGCCTGTCATACATTTGACACAACAGGCGGAAAATATGTCAAGGTGAAAGTGAAACTGTCTGATTTTAATGGGTATTTCAATTCTGACGGTACTTTTACAGCACCGCTGAACAACGGTGTGTTAAGAACTTACGATTATAATTACTATGATTACGGAAAGGACAACAGAGGTATGCTGTTGTACGAATCGTCGGGTGCGTATGCACACAGCGGCGGAGCGATTACTTCGTTTGTACCCGATAAAAACGGTTATGCGGAAATCTATGTTTCAAGAAATATCGGTGATGATGTAGAGTTAATGATAACCTGTGAAAGCGTACTGAAAAACGGTGTGTTGGGTGATGAAGGCGTAACAAGTGCTTTGCTGAGTAACTTTATCTGCGGCAATACAGACGACGACTGGATGGTTTCCGTATCTGATGCAACCGCAATTCAAAAGTATGTTGTAAATGAAAATAAATTGAGTAAGCTTCAGCTTTTTAACGGTGATGTGAATTCGGACGGTGCTGTCAATGTTGTTGACGCAACTCTTATTCAAAAATATATTGTAAGCGACAAATCATAAATCTGCATTTATAGGGAGAGAACAATGAACAAAAATATTATCAAAAAAATTACCGCAACGGCACTTTGCGGTGTGCTGGCACTTACATCTGTTGTTACGGCAAATTCAGCCGTAAAGGTTAAGGCTGTTACAGATGTCGGAAAATCCTTTACACTTGCGGACGGTCAGCTTGGGGCAACTGCATTTAATCTTGATTCCAACGACAGTGTTTATGCGGAATTCAGAAAAGAAAAAGGCGGACTTACAAAGATAGATTTTGTGCCGCTTGTGAACAAGGTAAAAGCTTATAACTTTTCAAAAACCGATAAATACAATGTCATGTATTTAACTAACGGCGGTGGCGGCGGAAGTTCGTCATACAGAAATCTGTTCAGAACAGACCTTTCGGGAAAATATGTAAAAGTCAGAGTAAAGCTCCATGACCTCGACCCTAAGACCTTTTCGGAAAAAGGCACTACCAAGAGGGACAGCTACAACGGCAAATGGGAGTTCAACTACAAAACTCAGCGTTCCGGCAAGGTTACCTATTATTCATATCTCATAATTGAGAGCGGCGGCTTTATGACAGCCTGTGCTCCGAACAAGGACGGATATGTTGAATTTTACCTCAGCCGCAAGCTAGGACATGATACGGTCTATGCCACAAGCTATGGATATGAAACCGATACAGCGTCGGGCGGTGGCGGTGGTACAACAGGTACCTATATTGATAAGCTGACCATGGGCAACGCAAACGGCGACTGGTGGGTTAATATTATGGATGTTACCGAGATTCAAAAATATATACTCGGAGCTGCCGCACTTGATGACTTCGGCATATATGTGTCCGATGTAAATAATGACGGCGTTATCAATATTCTTGACGCCACACTTGTTCAGAAATATATTGTGGAAGCATACAGCTAAAATCCGAACTGTCAGATAATACACAAACAAAAAGTCGGAAAGACATTTACCAGCATATGCAGGCTGTCTTCCCGACTTAAATTTTACATTTTTAGTTATAGAGTTCTGCTCGGGCATTTTATTTTCGCCCTTATAAATACTATCTGCACGAACTGGGAACGGCGGCTCGCCGTTAGTGTCTGTATTCGTTGAGAATATCGTCAATTTCGCTCTCGCTTGAGTCCTGCTTTCTGTCAATGCCGGAAAGGTACTTATCGTAGTCAAAATCATCGTCAATGTCCTTGACTGTTTCCTGTTGTACAGGTGCGGCTCTGCGTGCAGGCTTTGACGGTCTGCGCTCCTGTCTGTGGGGATTTTTTTCGGTTTTTCTGCTTGATTTTGTCATAGTTTCAAGCTCTTGCTTCTCACGGCGTCTTGCTTCAAGAAGCATTTCTTCTGTTTCCTGTTGTTCAGCCTTTTCTTTCTGACGGCGTTTGTCGCCGAAGGCAAGATCACCGAGAAAAAGACCGAAGATACCTGAAACAAGGTAAACAACAAGAAGAATAAGATTAGTTGAAAGTGTGGCTGAAGAAAATCCGCCGTTGTAAATCAACATACTCGGCAGATAGATGATGGGCGCGATGAGCGCAAAGAGAAAGTCAAGGCCATGCTTTGAACAATAATGGGCAGCACAGCCGATTGCTGTAAGCGGAAATATACAATCATAAGCAACAGGTGAGAATTTCTGCATTGCTGCAGGAATGAAAATAAGCGGCAAAAGCATATAAATAACGAAAACTATTACCGCATAGGGAACATATTTTTTTATCATATCTGACATAATGGGCAAACTCCTATCATTTGTTTTTATTACAGTACCAATTATACATTGATAGCGCGCAAAATGCAAGGAATATTAAATAATGCGATTAAAAAGCTGATTGTAATGTGTCTGTAAAATATTTGAAAAGTGCATTTTTAATGTGTAAATCCGTTGACATAGCACACAAAAAAGAATAAAATAGATATATATGGGCTTTGCCCGAATTTTATGCAAATGAGGTGAAAACTTAATGGACGCAGACGGTAATAAAGGCGCTGTACCCGGGCGAAGTTGCAACAGAATGTGCGCTTGTGCGTTCATTTTGTTTTATTGATTTTGCTTTGTATTTTTATTTTGATTTGAATTGATTTAATTTAATACTTAGGGTGACACCGTCTTTACTTCCAATTGAATTAAAAAGGAGGAAAAGATGATGGAACAGGTTAATGTAACCCTTACCGAAACTATCAAGGTGCTGCTTGATGACAAAAAGTTCAGTACCTTGCGTGATATTCTGGTTACGATGAAACCGTATGATATTGCGGCGATTTTTGAAAACCTACAGGATGAAAAAATGCCGATTCTGTTTCGTATTCTGCCAAAAGAACTTGCGGCGGAAACCTTTGTCGAAATGGATGACGAAACTCAGGAATTCCTTATCCACGGCTTCAGCGACAGCGAACTGAAAGAGGTTGTCGATGAGTTATTTGTCGATGACGCCGTTGACCTTATTGAGGAAATGCCTGCCAATGTTGTAAAGCGTATTTTAAGACAGGCCGACAAGGATATGAGAAAGCAGATTAACGAGCTTTTGAAATATCCCGAGGACAGCGCAGGCTCGATTATGACAACCGAGTTTATTGTGCTTCGTCCCGATATGACGGCTGAAATGGCTATTAAAAGAATCAGAAGAACAGGTGTTGACAAGGAAACAATCTACACCTGCTATGTAACCGATGCCAACAACAAGCTTATCGGTATTACCACCGTAAAAGACCTTTTGCTTGCCGAAGATGACGAGCTTGTAAAGTCGATTATGGAGGAAAATGTTATTTCGGTAACTACTCTTGCCGATCAGGAGCAGGTTGCCCAGATGTTCTCAAACTATAATTTTCTTGCACTTCCCGTTGTTGACAACGAAAACCGACTTGTCGGTATCGTAACAATTGACGATGCTATTGATGTCATTCAGGAAGAGGCTACCGAGGATATCGAAAAGATGGCAGCCGTATTGCCGTCTGACAAACCGTATATGAAAACAAGCGTTTTCGGTCTGTACAAAAAGAGAGCGCCGTGGCTGCTCATACTTATGCTTTCGGCAACCTTTACAAGTGCGATTATCTCATCATTTGAGGCTGTGCTTGCAAATGTGCTGATTCTCTCATCGTTTATCCCGATGATTACGGGTTCGGGCGGTAACGCAGGTTCTCAGTCGTCGGTTTCCGTAATCCGTGCGTTGTCGCTCGGCGAAATTCAGTTCAAAAGCATTTTTCTTGTGTTGTGGAAAGAATTCAGGGTGTCAATCCTCTGCGGTATTACGCTTGCGGCGGCAAACTTTGTAAAGCTGCTTTTGTTTGACCTCCACGGTCAGGAAAACGCGTTTATGATTGCCCTTGTAATTTCGCTTACGCTTGTCGGCACAATTATTATGGCAAAGCTTGTCGGCAGCAGCTTGCCTCTTTTGGCAAGCAAGGTCGGCTTTGACCCTGCCGTTATGGCGAATCCGCTCATTTCAACAGTCTGTGACTCGCTTTCGCTGCTTATCTATTTTGGCGTTGCAAAGCTGATTTTGCATCTGTGATTTTTTTAAAAATTGAAAGTTGAAAATGGAAAATTGAAAATTGCGGTCGGGAAGACAGTTTGTAAAATGCAAAACATTGTTTCCCGACCGTTTTTATATATATAGAAGTTGCGTTTAAATGTAGTGGTCAGTTACAACTAAAACTTTACTTTTCGATATTGATTGAAAATTGCATTTACAAGAATTTTTCTATATATTATGTTCGTGAAAAATTTGTAAAACATAAAGTTTTAGATTTGCCACTGTACTACAAAATATAGGCGAATATAAAAATACCAAAAATAAAACAGTCGGGCTGCAATCGCTTGCAATTTGCAAACCGGCTGCCCGACAATAATTTTCCATTTTTCACTTTTAATTTTCAATTAGCAAGAGGGCAGTCACATTGTCGTGACTGCCCTCTTGCTTTTGGTGATATTCTTATTAAAATTACTTATCTTCCTGAAGTGTGATTTCAACCTCACCGTTGCCCGATGATGAGCTGTAATATTTAACCTTGATTTTGTCCCCCGGCTTGTGGGTTTCAAGAATCGCATAAACATCTGCAAAGCTTGTAATTGTTTCGCCGTCAACCTCTGTGATGATATCGCCTTCTTCAAGGCTTGTGCCGTCACACGGACCGCCCGAAACAATGCTTTGAACATAAATGCCCTGCGGAATGTTGTAATTTGATGCCTGCTCCGATGTTACCGCAATGCCCGAAATGCCGATTTTTACTCTGCCTTCAACATAGCCGTTCTTTACAAGTGTGTCAACAATATTTTTTACTGTCTGTGACGGAATTGCAAAGCCCATGCCCTCGTATGTTTCGGAAACAATCTTTGAGGTTGTGATTCCGACAACCTGACCGTAGTAGTTTACAAGCGGACCGCCCGAGTTGCCGGGATTAATTGCGGCATCTGTCTGAATGTACTTTGTAAGGCTTGATGTTGAAAGCTTTCTGTCAAGCGCCGAAATAACACCTTTTGTTGTAGTGTTCTGATAGTCAAGACCGCCGGGATTGCCGACTACGATAATGTCCTGACCAACCTCAAGCTGTGATGAATCACCGAATGTTGCAGGAGTAAGTCCCTTTGCATCGTCCATTTTGAGAACTGCAATGTCGGTTCTTGAATCGTAGCCCACAACACCTGCCTTATATACCTTGCCGTCAGATGTTACAACTCTGATTGCATAGGCTGTTTTGCTGTTGCCGATTACATGAGCGTTTGTAATAACATAGCCGTCCTGTGAGAAGATGATTCCGCTTCCCTGTGAAGATGCGGTTGTTGTGTCAGCCTGATCGGGAACATCGTCCGAGTAACAAAGAATGCCGACCACCGAGTCCGAAACCTCTTCGGTGGCCTTTGCGGCTGTGTAACTGCCGTTTGTTTTTGCGTCCTTTGGATTGCTTTCAAGCTTCATACCCGAATAGCTTTTGTTAGTTTTGTCGCTGTAGTCCGATTCATCGTGAGTTTTGCCCTGTGATGAGGTGTTAGGAAGGGTTTCAAACGGTGTTGTGCTGTCTTCGTTCGGAAGTCTGATCGAATTGCCCGAATCACTTCGGTCGTTGTTTGAATCTTCTTTTATGCCAACCGAAAATCCGTATACCATCATACCGATAAAACCGATTGCAAGAAGCGAACAGAGAACGATAATCAATGCAACTATTCCGCCGTTTGTTTTCTTTTGTGGGTACTGTGCGTACATCTGCGGATTGTACTGCGAATTATATTGATTATATGTACCGTTGTTGCCGTAAGGCGGCTGTCCGTACATGTTTTGCTGATACGGCGGTACATTCTGATTGTATCCTGTGTTGTTCTGATACTGTCCGTACTGCTGACTGTTCTGATTATACTGCGGATTTTGTCCGCTGTAGGGATACTGACCGTAACCGTACTGCCACGGCTGAGTAGAGGAATTTTGATTCTGCGGCGGAACATTTTCGTTCTGATTTGCATTGTTTGCTGTGTTTTGATTGTTGTTGCCGAAAATATAATCACCGTACGGTGTGTTGCCGTTCTGCGGCGGAACATTTTGAACCTGCTCCGTATGTGTTTCGGGTTCGGAAACGGGACTTGTCTGTTCCGTGTTCATACTATTGTTTTGTACGGGCTTTTCGGTGAACGGCTTTTGCGGTTCAAACCCACCCATATTGTTGTTGTCAAAATTGTCCATAAAAGTTACTCCTACATTTATTTGTTGCCGTGGGGTACAAACTGCGTTTGTCCTTAAGTAATGAAACAAAATTTTTTGCAAGCAAATTGCCGAAATGAACAAATATTTCGTAGGGGCGGATATCATCCGCCGGTCACTATATCGGTTGTTTTGTTATATTTATAAAACTTTGTTTGCAATAAAATATCTGTCATTACTTGCGGTCGCAAGACTACCACTACGGGATAGTTTACAAAAAATATTATCACACAACGCTCGACCAAAATCAAGTATCGTAATTTACAGTTATATTATACCTTTTCATAAAATGAAAATCAACCTTGTTGTGTTACGGAAGTGTGAGTTTATTTTGAAAGTTTAGTGATAATTTACTAAAACAGGACAAAATGAAGAATTTTTCGACTAATTGTTAAAATTTTCACTAAATCTTCTTTTTAGGTCTTTATATTTTCAAAAATATATTGTATAATAAACTTAAATCGGCAGGTGGGGACGCTTGTCTGCTGAAATTTTTTAAAAAAGGAAGATTAAAATGCCATTAGTAAACGCTAAAGAAATGCTTACAAAAGCAAAGGCAGGCCACTATGCAGTAGGTCAGTTCAACATTAACAACCTTGAATGGACAAAATCAATTCTTTTAACAGCACAGGAACTCAACTCACCTGTTATCCTCGGTGTATCTGAGGGTGCCGGTAAATATATGTGCGGCTACAAAACAGTCGTTGGTATGGTAAACGGTATGCTCGAGGAACTCAACATCACAGTTCCTGTTGCTCTCCACCTTGACCACGGTTCATACGAAGGCGCTAAGAAGTGCATCGAAGCCGGTTTCAGCTCAATTATGTTCGATGGTTCACACTATCCGATCGAAGAAAACATTGAAAAAACAAAGGAACTCGTTGCAACTTGTAACAAGCTCGGTCTTTCACTTGAGGCTGAGGTTGGTGCAATCGGCGGCGAGGAAGACGGCGTAATCGGCATGGGCGAATGCGCAGATCCTAAGGAATGCAAAATGGTTGCAGACCTCGGCGTAACAATGCTCGCAGCAGGTATCGGTAACATTCACGGTAAGTATCCTGCAAACTGGAAGGGCCTCAGCTTTGAAACTCTTGACGCTATCCAGCAGCTTACAGGCGAGATGCCGCTCGTTCTCCACGGCGGTACAGGTATCCCTGCTGATATGATCAAGAAGGCTATCTCACTCGGCGTTTCAAAGATCAATGTTAACACAGAGTGCCAGCTCGCATTTGCAGCAGCTACAAGAAAGTACATTGAAGAGGGCAAGGATCTCGAAGGCAAGGGCTTCGATCCAAGAAAGCTCCTCGCTCCCGGTGCAGAGGCTATCAAGGCTACTGTTAAGGAAAAGATGGAACTCTTCGGTTCGGTTAACAAGGCTTAATTGTAAGCACGCAAACTTAATCTTTACAAAAATTTCAGGGACAGCAAAACGCTGTCCCTGTTTTTATGTTATGTTCGGTCAACTCAGTTGCATTATAAGATGGTTGTAAAGTCAATTGTTACATCAAAACGGATTGTAATTGTCACTTTAAAATATAAATCAGGTTGACAAATGCAATAATCGGTATTATAATAATTGTCAACTGATAAAATAATTTGGTTGACAATCTGCAAAACAAAAGAAGCGGTTTTGCAAAGGAGAGGTAATTTTATGACAGAAGCAAAAACAAACAGTAAATCAAAAAGTAATGTATTAAGCCTTGTGTATATGGCGATGTTCGTTGCAATCATCACAGTGTGCGCACAGATTCAGATTCCGATGACAGTTCCGTTCACACTTCAGACTCTCGGCATCTTTATGGCGGCGGCTATGCTCGGTTGGAAAAGAGGACTCATCAGCGTTGCAGTTTATGTTCTCCTCGGTGCAATCGGTGTTCCCGTGTTTGCAGGATTCTCAGGCGGAATCGGCGTTCTCGGCGGTCCGACAGGCGGTTATATCATCGGTTTCCTCTTTACGGCGCTTATCGTTGGACTTATGACTGATTTTCTCGGCAGAAAGCTTTGGGTGCTTGCAGTTTCAATGGTTGCAGGTCTTGCAGTATGCTACCTTTTCGGTACAATCTGGTTTATGATTGCAATGCATACAGACTTTGCCGCTGCACTTCTCACCTGCGTTGTTCCGTTCCTTCTTGCAGATGCTGCAAAGATTGTTGTTGCAACAGTTTTGGTGAATCGTCTTGACAAAATCGTTAAGCTTTAAGTTCAGACCGCATCACAGCCTTTGTGTGCAGTTTTTTGAAGGCAAGGGTTACAGCGATGAATTTGTCTGCGGAATGGCAAAAATAGTGTCGGTTCTTGAAAATAACAACGCAAACCTTACACTTACGGGCGGTTGTGACGAAATTTGTTCATCGTGTCCGAACCGTGACAACGGCAGCTGCGATGTTACTGGCAAGGCGTCATGCTATGACAAAAGGTGTCTTGATTTACTCGGAATGAAAATCGGCGATACTGCCGATTGGAAAGAGCTTTCGAGAATTGCAAGGGAAAATATAATTTTAAAAGACAGGCTTTCGCAGGTGTGCGGTGACTGCAAATGGTCGCATATATGCCGTGATAAAGCCGATAAAATGAAAAAGTCTTCATTAATCCTCATAGATATATCATGATAAAAGACCTCCCGAATTTCGGGAGGTCTTTTGCGTTAATTGACTTTATTTTTGTCAATAGGAATATTATGTTCATTACAAAAATCTATGTACGCTTGTTCAAGTAATTTAAAGTCACAACTATTATGAACAAGTCTATCGTTTACTTTGTTTGTGATACGGTAGTAGGTGTTTTGTGCTTGCTTTTTAATTTTATCCCTATATTTGTTACAAAAAGCAAGTTCTTTTCTGATTCTTTCTCTTCGTGTGTTGTTGGTAATTCCGTTGATATTCAACATATTGACGCACTTATGTGGAATAGGCAACATATAAGCAAATCTTAATGTTGCATACTCATTACAGTATTTATCGTTTTTTGGTTTGATTTGTATATCGTCCTGTCTATTGTGTTGTTTTGATGATATAGGCACAAAGTAGTCAATTTCGTTAATGTTGAGAACCGTCCCATAGAAAAACTTGTTGTTACCGCTTCTATAATTAACATTAGGTACTCTTGTAAATCCACGGACTGAAGTTTCGTATTGTTTAAGATAATCAATGTATTCCAAGTCTACATTGTAAAATGCGATTTTCATATTATACCTCATTAAAAATAAAAGCGGGCAAAGATTACCCGCTTTTTGATTACTTTTACACTCGCACTTTTACAAGCGGCGAAACGCTCAACGATAAAAACACTCGCACTTTTGCAAGCGGCGAAACGCTCAACGATAAAAACACTCGCTCTTTAAACAAGTGGCGAAACACTCAACGATAAGATGAGTAATCAAACATCTACCACAATTATTATATGCTATAAAATTAAAAAAATCAAGGTGTTATCCAAAATTAAAATAATAAAACTTTGCCGATATTTTAAGCAAATTTTGATAAAAAATACTTTATTGAGTAATATTGTTTTTTGTTTTGCTCCTTATTTCAGACGGGCAAACACGGTTCACCGTAACATTGAAATTGTATGAACAATTACAATGCTACGCTCGGGCGTAAGATGTTTTGGTATTGCACAAACTGTCTTTACGAATTGGCTGTCGAGACACTCGGCTACAAAGTTACCTTAATATAGAAAATAACGCTCGGGTATTAAAGTATTTGACTTAAAAAAACTATCTTCACGAATGAAAATATTGACTTTTGGAGGAAATTGGATTATTATTTAAACTGTATAACTTTAAGTATGCTTATTTTTAGGACAGATGATTTGTGAAGGAGTTGAAAAAAGTGCCGGATCTTTCGATAATTTTCGATATGGGTGTTGTTGCACTGCGTTTTCTTATGCCTGTTTATGCAATAATAATTGTGTACCAGTGCTTTGCCGCAATGCGCCGCCGCCGCCGTCCCGAAACTCCTTTGATTTCACTTTTGAACCCTGCAACGGGCGAGATGCTCCCTGTGCTTTTTTGGGAAAATTCAATCGGCAGAAGTAAAAGCAGTGATGTAACCGTTGATGACCCGACAGTTTCAAGAAATCATTGTGTACTCCTTCGCCGTAAAGACGGTTGGTATGTAAGCGATACCGATTCAAAGAGCGGCACAATGCTCAACGGCAAAAGAACAAGAGGCAGGGCAAAGGTGCTTATTGACGATACAATAACAATAGGCAGTACAAGCCTTATAGTAAAAAGAGGCGAGGAGTTCCAACAGCCGTTGCAGTCGAGCTGGTTTTTCTCAAAGGTCAGCGATAAGCCTGCAATGAAATCGTGGAAGCTTATGCTCCTTATTACATTTTTCCACTTCTTTATGTGCGTTCAGGCTATGTTCTGGAATGACGGCACAAATACAATGGCTCCGCTTGTGCTGTTCGGCGCTCTTGCGGCTGTTGAATGGGGATTCTTCTTTATCTCCTATTTTGTAATCCGCAGAGTAAATTTCGAGCTTGAATCGCTTGCCCTGTTTTTGACGGGCATAGGCGTAATGATGCTTATCAGACAGTCGGAACGCTCGGCTTATGTTCAGCTTGTTGCCGCCGCAATAGGTATGATTTTCTTCTGTATAATTATCAAGCTGATTGAAGATCCCGATAAGGTAAATAAACTCAGACTTCCGGCAATGATTTGTGCGGTCGGTCTTTTGGGTGTAACAATTGTATTCGGTAAGATTACAAACGGCGCCGCCAACTGGATTTATATCGGCTCGTTTTCATTTCAGCCGTCAGAGCTTGCAAAGATTATTTTCATCTTTATCGGCGCAAGTTCGCTTGATGTGTTGATGACAAAGAAGAATTTGCTTGAGTACATTATCTTCTCGGCAGTATGCGTCGGCCTTTTGGCTCTTATGGGTGACTTCGGTACTGCGCTCATCTTCTTTGTAACATTTTTGCTCACAGCGTTTATGCGCTCGGGCGATTTCAAGACGATTATTCTTGCTGTTGCCGCCGCAATTTTCGGCGTAACCTTTGTCCTCAAGTTTAAACCGTATGTTGCCGACCGTTTTTCGGGCTGGCGTCATGTGTGGGAACATACTCAGGACAATCTCGGTTATCAGCAGGCAAGAGTTCTCACATATATGGCAAGCGGCGGACTTTTCGGCGTAGGTATCGGCAACGGCTTTTTAAAGCAGGTTGCCGCATCCGAAAGTGACCTTGTTTTCGGACTTGTTTCGGAAGAAATGGGAGTTATCGTTGCGTTCACACTTGCCGTGGCAGTAGGTGCAATGTTTATTTATGCAAGGGCAATTACAACCCGAAGCAGAAGTACCTTTTATTCAATTTCTGCGTGCTGTGCGGCAGGACTTTTTGTCGTTCAGCTTTCTCTCAATGTTTTCGGTGCAACCGATGTCCTTCCGCTCACAGGCGTAACATTCCCGTTTGTGTCTGCCGGCGGTTCAAGTATTATGTCTTGTTGGGGACTTGTTGCATTCATTAAAGCCGCAGACGAGAGAACTTATTCGGTAAAAAGATAAGTTTAGTAAATTGAAAACTTGTTTTTCATATATGTACTTTGGTATTAAATAAAATTAGTGCCTTTACTTGCGGGCGTCCAATGAACGCCCCTACTGATACACAGGGTGGTGTAAGGTTTGAAAAAAATACTTCGCAGAAGTACACTTATATATATAGTTGCGCTTGCGTTTATCGGCGGACTCGGCTATCTTGCCTTTGAGCTTGTAACAGGGGCAGACGATTGGGTCGATCAGGCATATAATGCGCATATAGCAGGTGACGGCGGCCTTGCACAGGCAGGAGCGATTTATGACCGCAACGGCACGGCTCTTGCACAGACGGTTGACGGTAAAAGAGTTTATAACGAAAGCGAGAGCGTAAGAAAATCTCTGCTTCATGTTGTCGGTGATGACAGCCTTAACATTTCAACGGCTGTTCAAAGTATGTATCGTTCTCAGCTGATAGGCTATAACCTTGTTTTCGGACTTAATATGCCGGAATCATTGCGTGCCTCTCACGATATAAAGCTGACAGTTGATTCCGCAACCTGTGCGGCTGCTTATGATGTTCTTGCAGCTTATAACAAAAAAGGTGCATGTGTAATATATAACTACAAAACAGGCGAGGTTATCTGCTCGGTAAGCACCATGGCTTACGATCCGCAGGCTCCTCCCGAAATTACCGAGGACAACGAAAGCGAATACGAGGGCGTTTACCTTGATAATGTGCTTTCGTCAACCTTTACCCCGGGTTCAATCTTCAAAATCGTTACATCTGCGGCGGCAATCGAGAATATTCCCGACCTTTATGACCGCACTTGGGTTTGTAACGGAAGTGAGAACATAGGCGGAAGTGAAGTTACCTGTACGGAAACTCACGGAACGCTGACATATAAAGAGGCAATGGCACATTCCTGCAATATTGTTTTTGCAAAGCTTGCCGTTGAACTCGGAAGTGACACAATGACAAAAACTGCCGAGAAAATCGGCATTAACAGCTCCTTTGATGTTGACGGAATTAAAACCGCAAAAGGTTCATATGATGTCAGCGATGCCAATGAAAACCAGCTTGGCTGGTCGGGTGTAGGTCAGTATAATGACAAGGTAAACCCGATGCAGATGGCAATTATCTGCGGCGCAATCGCAAACGGCGGTAAGGTTACAAACCCTACCCTTATCAAAGATGAGTCCATACTCTCCGCACTCGGCATAAACTACAAGAGCAGCGGACAGGAGCTTTTTTCATCCGATACGGCGGCAAAGCTTGACGATGCTATGAGATACACCGTTTCGGATTACTACGGCGACAACCTTTTCGGCGGACTTACAGTCTGTGCCAAAACAGGTACGGGTGAAGTCGGCGATGATAAGAACCCTAACGGCTGGATGGTCGGCTACTCAAAAGATGAGGACTGCCCTCTTGCATTTGCCTGTGTTGTACAGGATTCGGGTTTCGGTTTCCAATATGCAGGTCCCGTAGTTGAGGCCGCAATGATTCAGGCTGCAAAAAGCCTTGGAGCGTCTGCGGTGCAGTAAATTAAAATTATATTAAAAATTATATTATTGAAAATACAGTTTGACCGATTTTTTCGGTACATTGAAAGGAAGAACCCTGATGAATTTTTTAAAGGCTATGTTCGGTAACTACAGCAAGCGTGAAGTTAAGCGTGTGCAACCAATCTGTGACAAGGTGCTTGCACTCGAAGATAAATATGCAGCTATGAGCGAAAGCGAACTCAAGAACCAGACAACAATCCTTAAAGAAAGACTTGCCAACGGCGAAACAACAGACGATATTCTCCCCGAAGCATTTGCAACCTGTCGTGAGGCAGGCTGGAGAGTGCTTGGTATGAAGCACTTCCCCGTTCAGATTATCGGCGGTATCGTTCTTCACCAGGGCAGAATCGCCGAGATGAAAACAGGTGAAGGTAAAACCTTGGTTGCTACCCTCCCTGCATACCTCAACGCTCTTACGGGCGAAGGCGTTCACATTGTAACAGTCAACGATTACCTTGCACGCCGTGACTCAGAGTGGATGGGCAAGCTTTACAGATACCTCGGTCTTTCGGTCGGTCTTATCTGCCATGACCTTGACAATGACGGCAGAAAAAAGGCTTATGCCGCAGACATTACATACGGAACAAACAACGAACTCGGTTTTGACTACCTCCGTGACAACATGGTAGTTTACAAGGAAAACAAGGTTCAGCGCCCACACGCATTTGCAATTGTCGATGAGGTTGACTCAATCCTCATTGATGAGGCAAGAACTCCTCTTATTATTTCGGGTAAGGGCGACAAGTCAACAGACCTTTACTCAAGGGCAGATGCTTTTGCAAAAACTCTTAAGGTTCAGCGTTTTGCAGAACTTGACGCAAAAGAGGATATGGAGGAATACTACAAGGAACACGACATTGACTATGTTGTTGACGAAAAGCAGAAAACAGCAACCCTCACACAGAGCGGTGTTAAGAAAGCCGAAGAATTTTTCGGTATCGAAAACCTTACCGATCCCGATAACCTTACAATTCAGCACCATGTAAATCAGGCTATCAAGGCTAACGGTGTAATGAAGCTCGATGTTGACTATGTTGTCAAGGACGGCGAGGTTATTATCGTTGACGAATTTACAGGTCGTCTTATGTACGGCCGTCGCTTTAACGAAGGTCTTCATCAGGCAATTGAGGCTAAAGAGGGCGTAAAGGTTCAGAGCGAAAGCAAGACTCTTGCAACAATCACATTCCAGAACTACTTCCGTCTTTACAAAAAGCTTTCGGGTATGACAGGTACTGCTCAGACAGAGTCGGAAGAATTCCAGGAAATCTACAAGCTTGATGTTGTTGAAATTCCTACAAACAAGCCTGTTTTAAGAAAAGACCTCCCCGATTCGGTTTATAAGACAGAAAACGGCAAGTTCCACGCTGTTATTGATGCAATTGTTGAGGCTCACGAAAAGGGACAGCCTGTCCTTGTCGGTACAATTTCAATTGAGAAGTCGGAGCTTCTTTCAAAAATGCTCAAAAAGAGAGGCATTAAGCACAATGTCCTCAATGCAAAACAGCATGAAAAAGAGGCTGAAATTGTTGCTCAGGCAGGTAAACTCGGTGCGGTAACAATCGCAACCAACATGGCAGGTCGTGGTACCGATATCATCCTCGGCGGTAACGCAGAGTATATGGCAAAAGCCGCAATGCGTAAGCAGGGCTTTACAGAGGAGCTTATCGAAGAAGCTACGGGTTATGCAGAAACCGATGATGAAGAAATCATCAATGCAAGAAATACATTCAGAGAACTGAATGACAAGTATAAGGAAGAAATCAAGGGCGAGGCTGAAAAGGTAAGAGAGGCCGGCGGTCTTTACATTATGGGTACGGAAAGACACGAGTCACGCCGTATTGATAACCAGCTCCGCGGCCGTGCAGGCCGTCAGGGCGATCCGGGTGTCAGCCGTTTCTTCCTCTCAACCGAGGATGACCTTATGCGTCTGTTCGGCGGCGACAGAATGAAGATGATGATGGAGCGTATGAATGTTGCCGAGGATATGCCCATTGAGAACAAGATGCTCACAAGTATTATCGAAGGCTCACAGGAAAAGGTTGAGCTTCGTAACTTTGGCATTCGTAAGGATGTCCTCCAGTACGACGATGTTATGAACAAACAGCGTGAAATCATCTACGGTCAGCGTGATCAGGTTCTTAACGGTGAGGATCTCCACGAAACAATCCTCAAAATGGTTGAGGATACAATCGCAACTTCAATCAAGCAGTATCTCCCCGAAGGTCCTGCAGAGCATTGGAACTTCCAGAGTCTTAAGGATTACTATGCAGGCTGGCTTATCAGAGATGATTCTAAGTACGATTTCAGTCTTGAGGATCTTGAAGATATGGAACCCGAAGAGATTCAGAAGATGCTCGTTGATGATGCTCTCGAAATCTACAAGGAAAACGAAGAGCTTCTTCCCGAGGAAACAATCCGTGAGATGGAGCGTGTTTACCTCCTCAAGAATGTTGATACACATTGGATGGATCACATCGACAATATGGATCAGCTCAAAAACGGTATCAGACTTCGTTCATACGGTCAGCACGATCCTGTTGTTGAATACAGAGTTGAAGGCTTCGATATGTTTGATGAGATGATCGAAAGCATTCGTGAAGATACTGTCAAAATGATGCTCATTATGCCAAAGCGTATCTATGAGATTCAGAAAAGACAGGACGCAATTGCAGCTGCAAAGAGAGCGGCTCAGAGGGCTGCCGCAGCGGCACAGTCTGCAGCCGATGATGAAGGAACTGTTGAACAGTCAGACGCTGTAAAGCAGGCACTCCACCGTGAGCAGGTTGCTCAGCCTACAGAAACTTCTGCAGACGGTACAGACACAGCCAACAAAACTATCCGTAAGGGCAAAAAAATAGGCAGAAACGATCCTTGTCCGTGCGGAAGCGGTAAGAAGTATAAGAAGTGCTGCGGCAGAGATCTTTAATATAGTGACACAGAGTAATTTTAACTGCGATTTTATATAAACAAAACAAGTCGGGAAGACAATGCTTTGCATTTTGCAAACTGTCTTCCCGACTTTCATTTTCCATTTTCAACTTTTCATTTTCAATTTTTTAAGCATTTCCTCATGGTCGGCTTTAAGTGCTTTGATAAGCGTCAGACTGTCCCAATCTTTGCTTGTGGGAGTGATAACCGCCTTGAGCGGAACTCGTCCGACACCGCACTTATTCAGCGCTCTGATTAGCGAGTCAATTGTTTTATTCGTAAAATTGTGCATGACAATCATTTCTTCGTCAAAGCCGTCACCGTCAAACTTTTCTGCCGCAGGCTCAATGCCATTGATGCCTGCAAGGAAGCCGATAGGCTGATTGAAATCTTCTTTTTCAACCTTTTTAACCTGAATTTTCAACGGCATAAGTGCAAACTTTGCCTTGCGAAATCTTTCGTCCGAAAAGTTGTAAAACATAGCAAGTTCTTTCATATCTTCACCGTTAATCCGTATCAAGCTTGAGAACCGCCATAAACGCCTCCTGCGGAACTTCAACAGAACCGAGCTGGCGCATACGCTTTTTACCTTCTTTTTGCTTTTCAAGGAGCTTTTTCTTACGGGAAATATCACCGCCGTAGCACTTGGCAAGTACATCCTTACGCATAGCCTTTACGGTTTCTCTGGCAATAATTTTACCGCCGATGCAAGCCTGAATCGGAATTTCAAAGAGCTGTCTCGGAATCTTTTCCTTTAACTTTTCAGCCATCTTTCTTGCCCTTGAATATGCCTTATCGGCATGAATGATGAACGAAAGCGCATCGACAACCTCGCCGTTGAGCATAATATCAAGCTTAACAAGGTTGCTCTGAACATATTCTTTAAGCTCATAGTCGAATGATGCATAACCTCTTGTGCGTGATTTGAGCGTGTCGAAAAAGTCGTAGATTATCTCGGCAAGCGGAAGTACATAGTGTAAATCAACACGGTCGGCATCAATATACTGCATATCGACAAAAGTTCCCCGTCTGTCCTGACAAAGCTCCATAATATTGCCGACATATTCCTTAGGTGCATAGATGTGAGCGTCTGTTACAGGCTCTTCCGCCATTTGAATAAGTGACGGATCGGGGTAGTTTGTCGGGTTGTCAATCATTTCAACCGTGCCGTCTGTGCGTGTGATTCTGTAAATTACACTCGGTGCGGTTGTGATGAGGTCAAGCTGATATTCTCTTTCAAGTCGCTCCTGAATGATTTCCATGTGGAGCAGTCCTAAAAATCCGCAGCGGAAACCGAATCCGAGAGCAACCGATGTTTCGGGGTCAAATGAAAGAGCCGCATCGTTAAGCCGTAGCTTTTCAAGTGCATCTTTAAGGTCGCCGTATCTTGCGCCGTCAACAGGGTAGATACCGCAGAAAACCATAGGCTGTGCCTCACGGTAGCCGGGGAGAGGTTCTTCTGCGGGATTTGATGTGAGTGTAACCGTGTCGCCAACCTTTGCGTCTGCAAGAGTCTTGATTGAACCCGTGATGTAGCCAACCTCGCCTGCATAAAGACCGTCGGTCTTTTCGGGAGCGGTTGCGTGCATAAGTCCGCACTCAACAACATTGAACACACTGCCCGTTGCCATAAGCTTGAATTCATCGCCTGGGTGAATCTGTCCCTCTTTGAGTCTTACATATATAATTACGCCCTTGTAGCTGTCGTAGCAGCTGTCAAAAATCAATGCACGCAGAGGTGCGTTGATGTCGCCTGTCGGAGCAGGAATATCGTGAACAACCTTTTCAAGAACTGCGTGAATGTTGATTCCTGCCTTTGCGGAAATTTTCGGAGCATCCTCGGCAGGAATACCGATTACATCTTCGATTTCCTGAATAACCCTGTCGGGGTCGGCACTCGGCAGATCAATTTTGTTGACAACGGGAACAATTTCAAGTCCGCTGTCAACGGCAAGATATGTGTTTGCAAGAGTCTGCGCCTCAATGCCCTGTGATGCGTCAACAACAAGAATAGCGCCCTCACAAGCTGCCAGTGAACGGGAAACCTCGTAGTTAAAGTCAACATGACCGGGGGTGTCAATGAGGTTAAAAAGATATTCTTCGCCGTCATCGGCTTTGTAGATAACGCTTACCGCTCTCGCCTTGATTGTAATGCCGCGCTCACGCTCAAGGTCCATGTCATCAAGCAGCTGCGCCTCCATATCCCTTTCGGAAACGGAGTTGGTCTGCTCAAGAATTCTGTCCGCAAGCGTACTCTTGCCGTGGTCAATGTGAGCAATAATGCTGAAATTTCTTATTTTATCCTGTGGAAAAGACAATGCTAATCACCTTTTTCTTTAATGTCTTTTTTGTACTTTATTTTAATCTGTATTTAGATTTAAATCCGAGCAACGCTCTGCTTTGCTTGCAAGGAGCAGAGCTTGCGACAGATTGCAATCAGTACAAAGGAGCGTCAGCTCCTCGTGAGTTTGGTTGTGGATTATTCCACGGCTAAACTCACGGATATTTCACGCTTCTAAAAGATGTGTGAAATATCTGTACTTAGATTATAACAATTTTAACGAATAAAGCAAGCAAATTTAAAACGTTCGCAATGTGCTTGTAAACGATACAATTTGCGAAATGCTGCTGTATGATAAATTATATCATACACTAACCTCTTCTACAAGCAAAAAATCGTTGCAGTATGCGGTTTTCGGTGCTATACTTGGCTTGTATGAAATTGCTTTGTTAAAAGGAGAAATTGGTATGACAAAAGGTGAAATTGCAAAGAATAATTTTATGCAGGGCTACAACTGCGCTCAGGCTGTATTGCTTGCATTTTGTGACGATTTGGGATTTGATGAACAGACTGCTCTTATGCTTGCATCGCCGTTCGGCGGCGGAATAGGCAGAATGCGTGAGGTCTGCGGTACTGTTACGGGAATGTATATGGCTTTAGGTCTTGCAAGGGGTTACAGTGACAGCAAGGATAATGCCGACAAAAAGCGTGTCTACACCGAGGTTCAGCAGCTTGCCGAAAGGTTCAAAGAGGACAACGGTTCAATCATCTGCCGTGACCTTCTCGGTATGAGAGCAAAGGCAAAGGATACCCCGACTCCGTCTGAGAGAACAGAAAAATATTATGCCGCCCGTCCGTGTCCTGAGTTGTGCAGATATGCAGCGGATTTGCTTGATGAATACTTAAAGAATAAAAAAGGCTGAGGGGCGTTGCTTTGATTTGAAACTTATGCCTGCAAACAGTTGAATTTGGGAGTAAATTGTGATAAAATGTTTAAAATAGGGCATTAGTCTAATGCGGTTAATTTTGAAAATTACCTTGAAAGGGGAATTGTGATATGTGCGGCATAGCCGGCTTTATGGGACAGGTTGAAAACAGAGCCGATGTCATCAGAAATATGACAGAGGTTATCACTCACCGTGGTCCCGACTCGGACGGATTTTTTACGGACGACAATATTTCCATGGGATTTCGCAGACTTTCCATTATTGACCTCGGTGCAGGTCATCAGCCTATATACAATGAGGATAAAAGCCTTGTTCTCACATTCAACGGTGAAATTTATAACTACAAGGATTTGAGAAAAGAACTTATCGCAAAAGGTCATAAGTTCTATACAGACACAGACAGTGAAGTGCTTGTTCACGGCTTTGAAGAGTGGAAAGAAGATATGCTCCCAAAACTCCGCGGTATGTTCGGCTTTGCTATCTACAACACAAAGGATAACTCACTTTTTATTGCCCGTGACTTTTTCGGCATTAAGCCGATGCACTACACTCAGATAGGCAATGACTTTGTTTATGCAAGTGAAATCAAGAGTATTCTTGAATATCCTAAGTTTGAAAAGAAATTCAACAGAAAGGCACTTGATTCGTACCTTTCATTCCAGTATGCAGTTCCGCCCGAAACTTTCTTTGAGGGTGTTTACTGCCTTATGCCCGGTCACTACCTCTGGTACAAGGACGGCGAGGTTGAAACTACCCGTTATTTTGAGGCTCGTTTCAATCCCAACGAAGAAATGACAGAGGAAGAGGCTGTTGACAGAATTGAAAAGGTCTTTGAAAACTCCGTAAACGCTCACAAAATTGCCGATGTTGAGGTTGGCTGTTTCCTTTCAAGCGGTGTTGACTCAAGCTATGTTTCAACATATTTTGCCGACCAGAAAACATTTACAGTCGGCTTTGACTTTGGCGAAAAATATAACGAAATCAGCTGGGCAAAAAATCTCAGCGAAAAAATCGGTGTTGAACACCACACCCACCTTATCTCAAGTGAAGAATTCTGGGACGCTGTTCCGACTGTTCAGTACCATATGGATCAGCCGCTTGCAGATCCGTCATGTATCGCACTTTACTTTGTATCCCGTCTTGCAAGCCATTATGTAAAGGTTGTCCTTTCGGGTGAGGGTGCAGACGAATTGTTCGGTGGTTACACTTGCTACAACGATCCGAGAGTGTTCAAAATTTATCAGACAATTGTTCCGCATTGCATCAGAAAGGCAATAAGAGCAATTTGCAGAAAGCTCCCCGACATCAAGGGCAGAGATTATCTCATCCGTGCCTGTGACAAGCTTGAGGAGCGTTATATCGGTAACGCATTTATGTATGACTACAAGCAGAAGCAGGAGCTTTTGAAGGATCCGTCAATTGCAACACGCCCACAGGATCTTACAAGAAAATATTATTATCGTTGCCGTAAGTATGACGATGTTACAAAAATGCAGTATCTCGACATCAATATGTGGATGGTCGGCGACATCCTTCTTAAAGCCGACCGAATGAGTATGGCTAACTCGCTTGAACTTCGTGTTCCTTTCCTTGATAAGGAGGTTTTCAAGGTTGCGTCATCGCTCCCGACAAAACTGCGCTGCAACAAGCACAACACAAAGTATGCAATGCGTAAGGCTGCCGTTCGCCATATGCCTGAGGCTACTGCCGAAAAAGAGAAACTCGGTTTCCCTGTACCGACAAGAGTATGGCTTCGTGAAGAAAAGTATTATAATGTGGTAAAGACTAAGTTCAAGGGCAAAACTGCCGAGAAATTCTTCAATACAGATGTCCTTGTTTCATGGCTCGACAGTCATTTCAGCGGAAAAGAAGATAACAGCAGACGAGTTTGGACAATTTATGTGTTCCTCGTATGGTATGATATCTATTTTGATGAGGACAGCGAAAAGGTTGAAAAGCCTGTAAACCACCTTGATGAACTCAAGGCTGTTGCCGAGGCGAGAAGGGAAAAGCAGATTGACGCTCCCGGTGAGGTAATTATGGCTGCCGCAGAGGAGATTGACGAAAATTACGATGCTCCGAACTTTGGCATTGACAAGTCAAAAAAAATTGACGAATCTGCCGAAAAAGCGGAAGAACCCGTAAAAGAGGAATCTGCGGAAGATGTGACAGAGGAAGTTGAAGTCCCCGATGACGGCAATGAGCCTGCAATCGTTGAGCCTGAGGAAGAACCCGAGGTTAAGGAAGAGCCTAAAAAAGAGGAGTATGTGAACATCTCAAATCCCGAGGATAACGAGATTTACGACGCTCCGAAAAAGCCGTCAACTCCGCAGGAGCAGATGCAGATGGCTATTGACAGCATTGAAAAAAGATCAAAATATCTTGACGAGCCGAATGTAATTTCAGACGAGGCTGTTGACAATATCGTAAACTCAATCTCTTTCTTTGATGATGAGGACGAAAAAAGTAATTAAAGTATTTGTCAAAATGACAAAATAAACAAGGGCAACCGAGGTTGCCCTTGAATTTTATAAATAAGATAAATAATCAAATAATACTATAATGACTGCTCTGCAAAGAAAAGGGGTGCTTTTTTGAATATTGATGATTTTGCAGAAATTCTGAAAATCGGTGAGTCGATTAATACAGAATTCAAATCGTGGAATAAAGTGTCTGATATGAAGAAACGAATTAATTTGGCGGTTGATGAACTTATAGCTTTTGCAAATAACAAAGGAGGCACTCTTTACTTTGGCGTTGAAGATAACGGTGAAGTTACGGGTTGTGACGGTAACTACGATTTGCAGAACATTATTGAATCAATTTACGAAAAAACAAGACCGTCTATTTTTGTTGATCCCGAAGAAATAGAATACAACGGTAAAAAGGTGATTGCACTTACCGTTGCATCAGACGGAATTACACATGCAACTACAGACGGCAGATGCTTAAAAAGACTTGGAAAAAATTCTAAACCGTTTTATCCCGATGAAATGAGCAACCGCTATTCCGAAATTCAAAGCTCCGATTTTTCGGGAAGGATTTTGTCAGACAGCACGGAAGATGATATAAACAAACTTGAAGTTTATAAGTTGAAAGAAAAATTAAAAGCGAGAAATCCCGAATCGACATTAGCTGATATGGATGATATCGCATTTTTGCGTGACCTTGCTTTGGTTAAGTCTGACAGCGGTAATATTAAATTGACTGTGGCTGGATTATTATTTGTAGGCAAAGAGCAGGCAATCAATAGATTACTTCCACAGGCAGAGGTAATTTACTTGCACTATTCCGAGTCGAATTTAGAAGAATATGATGCAAGACTTGATATGAAGGCTCCTATTATATCGGTAATTGACAGACTTTCAGAGAAAATACAAGACTCAAATCGTATTGTCAACGTTCAGGTTGGACTTTTCAGATTGGAAATTGTCGATTTTCCTGAAAAAGTTTTTCAAGAGGCATTACTCAATGCTTTGTCACACAGAGATTATCAAAGTCAAGGTGCGGTTTATGTAAAGCATTATCCTGATAAAATTGTAATAGAAAACCCAGGTGCATTTTTGGACGGTATCACAGAAAATAATATAATTACACATCCGTCTGTTCCGAGAAATAAATTAATTGCCGAAACTCTGCAACATCTAAAATACGTTCAGAGAACAGGACAAGGTGTTGACATTATTTTCAGAGAAATGATATCATCCGGCAAGCCGTTTCCCGAATACAAATCGTATAATGATGCGGTTTCGCTGACAATCTATAGTGCTATTGATGATATTGATTTTGTAAAATTCATTGCCAATGAAGAAAACGAACTGAGCAGAAGTTTTTCACTTTCGGAACTTATGATTTTGCGCTACCTTAAAGATAACCGCAAAATCACAATGTCTGAGGCAGAGAGCTTAATTCAAGAAGCTCGTGATCAGGCTCAGAATGCCTGTAATAACCTTAAAAGATATGGTTTGATTGAGTTGTCGGGCAATGAATATATGTTGACGGCAAAGATATATGACGAGTTAAAAAATTCTGTTGATTACACTAAGGATAAAGCAATTCAATATATCAAAGCAAGAGAAATGATTTTGGAATATATCCGTGACAGAGGTTTTATTAATAACGAATTAGTAAGAGAATTGTGTGGCTTTTCACAAAAACAAGCCCGTATAATATTGCAACGAATGAGAAAAGAGAATTTGATTGAACTATCCGAAAAAGGAAGATACGCTAAATATATCATTAAGAAATAATTTAACGCGCCCTTAACGCGCCCAAATGTGTGTTTAACGCGCCCTTAACGCGCCCAAATGTGTGTTTAACGCGCCCTTAACGCGCCCAAATGTGTGTTTAACGCGCCCTTTTAATTAAAAACAGCACCAAACAATATGTGTTCAGTGCTGTAAATACAATGAAATGAAATTTTTAAACCACCGCTCCGAGACAGAGGATGCTTCGCAGGATTTTGTATTCTTCTTCAAAGTCGGAGAGGGGGAGGGGATTTTTGCCGAGCCCCATTTCTACGGTAAGGGCAGGTCGGCGGAATTTTTCGATGAACCAATCCTTAAAGCCACCGCCTGTGGCAATCTCCTCGGGAAAGGCTATGTTGTAGCCGCTTGCCTGTGAGAACATTGACGCAAGCCGAAAGCTCAGAACGGGTGTGTGTCTGCCGAATGAGCAGTAAATTTCCCGTCCCTGACTGTGCAGAGCGATTGCCCGTTCAAAGTCAATATTACGGCAAAGTGTTGTAAGTGCCTTTGTTTCAGGTTCGCTCTCGGGATGATTGCCGCCGAATCTTGTCGGCGCAGGACACTTGATATTGTTCTTTAATTCAAGCTGTTTAAGCCTGCACCAACCCGCATTGAAATTGTGGTTGATGTCAACTCCACGGGCATTTGCCTGCCATTTATATGTATCGGTGCAGACCTTTTCGACAAGCGGTTTGTATTTGAATGCGGCGTCACTGCCGTGCAGGGCAATTTCCGTGCCGTCGGGATTTACGCAAGGCACAATCGTAAGTCCGCGAATGCTTAAAAAATTTCCGATTTTGTATTCGCCGACAGGATTATCGTTTTGCATAGCCTGACAACATTCTTCAAAGAATTTCAGCAAGGCAAGCACAGTGAGGTACTCCGAACCGTGAAAACCGCCGCAGTATAGCACACGATTCTTGGTGTTGCCGATGTGCAGAACATCAATACCTCTTTCGCACACGCTTTTTCCTGCAAAGCAGTGCTTGATAAATTTGTATTTCCCGCAAAGTCCGTTTATTATTTCCTTGCGCGTTTTGTAATCGGGAAAAACATTATAATCGGTCATAACAAAATCCTTTCCTTTCGATAATTCAATCTTAAAACGGAGGCATAATTATGGAGCTTTTTGAAAAAACTCTTGACAGCAAGAAAATTTTTGACGGCAGAGTCCTGCATATTGTCCTTGACGAAGTGGAGCTTCCTGACGGAAAAAGGTCAAAGAGGGAGGTTGTCAATCATCCGGGCGGAGTATGCGTTGCCGCTCTTGATGAGGACAATAACCTTTCTTTTGTAAAGCAGTTTCGCTATCCATACAAGGAGGTTGTGCTTGAGCTTCCTGCCGGCAAGCTTGAAAAGGGTTCTACTCCGCTTGAAAACGGAAAGCGTGAGCTTCTTGAAGAAACGGGACTTGAGGGCTACTCCTACATTTCTCTCGGTCAGGTCTATCCGTCTCCCGGATACACCTCGGAAATTATCCATCTTTATGCCTGTCGGGTAAAGTCACAGGGCGAGCAAAAGCTTGACGAGGGTGAATTTTTGAATGTTGAAAAAATCTCCCTCAACAAAGCCGTTGAAATGGTGCTTAACAATATGATTCCCGACTCCAAAACACAGATTGCCGTTTTAAAGACTGCCGCACTTTTGAAAAGCGGTAAAATTTAATTTAATCATAGGAAATATATATGCAGAATTTTACTGTTTCAGAACACGAAAAATTGAATACTGCCGTTGCTCTCGGATTTTTTGACGGACTTCACAAGGGACACCGAAGGGTTATTCTCTCGGCTGTTGAGCAGAAGAAAAACGGACTTTTGCCCGTGTGCTTTACATTTGCTCAAAGCCCGAAGGAGGTTCTCGGAAAATCTTCTAAGGGTGCGCTTATGACAACGGAAGATAAGCTGAAAACGCTTGAAAGCCTGGGTATTGAACATACCTTCAGTCCCGACTTTAAAAAGCTGATGAATATGCCTGCAAAGGACTTTGTCGAGAAAATTATTTTCGGCAACCTCAACGCAAAATTTGTTGTCTGCGGTTTTAACTATCGTTTCGGAAAAAACGGCGAGGGCGATACCGATTTGCTCAAAAAGCTTTGTGACGAGAATGGTACAAAGCTTAAAGTGATTGAGCCTGAGCGTGACGATGGCGATGTTGTTTCGTCAACACTTATCCGCTCGCTTGTGAGCGAGGGAAACATCCGCCGTGCAAACAAGCTTTTGTGTTCGCATTTTGGATTTTCTGCCGTGATCACCCACGGAAAAAGACTCGGCAGAGAACTCGGCACTCCGACAATCAATCAGAAACTTCCCGAAAATCTTGCCGTGCCGAAATACGGCGTTTATGCATCTGCCGTCACACTTGAAAACGGAAAGGTCTATTGCGGTGTGACTAATATCGGTGTAAAGCCGACAGTCGGCGGAACGAAGCTTTTGAGCGAAACATGGATGCCTGACTTTCACGGTGGTGAAATATACGGTCAGACAGCCGATGTCCGTCTGCTTGATTTCATTCGTCCCGAAAAAAAGTTTGACAATATCACCGAATTAAAAAATGCCATAACCGACAATGCAGTTACGGCAAAAGAGATTTTTGGTGAGATGTATAATTGAGTATCAATTTATATAGTCATAATAATATGGCACATGCGCTTTTTATCTAAAAATAGGGATATAATTACTTCATTTACTACTGTCTGTGTTTGCGAAATTGTACGGCAACTTAATTATAAATAAATAAAAATAATTTGCATAATTATTGTACAGATGGAATAAACTTTTATTACTAGTTATTTTTTAGTTGACAAAAATCACATTTTTGGTTATACTATTAACTAGTGATCGCGTTGTAGTAACCTGCGGGTCTGCAACCGAAAAACCTCTGTACTCTTATGGTACGGGGGTTTTTCTTTTTATGAGCGAAATAAAAAAACATTTTTTATCTTATGATGAACAGATTGATTTATTAAAGCAGAAAAAATTATCCATTAAAAATGATGAGATTGCTAAATCGGAACTTAAACGGTATAGTTATTATTCCTTGATTACCGGATATAAAGATATATTTAAGATTGCAAAGAACGGAGATTACAAATCTGATGCATCATTTGAAGGGATTATTTACCTTTATAAATTTGACGATTATATGAGAGAGATTTTTTTACATGAATTTATACATATTGAAAAACATATAAAATCGTTATATTCATATTCTTTCTGTGAATTATACGGCGATAAACAAAATGATTATCTTGACGCAAATAACTATAATTATTCAAAGTATCAAACCGACGTAAATAACTTCATATCAATACTTAACGGCATTATTAGACATTCATCAAGATATAAGTATGTTCATCATAATAAAACTAAGTATAAAAATGTTCCATTATGGGTTATTATGCAAACTTTGACTTTTGGTAATCTGTCAAAGATGTATAATTTTTCAAATCAAAAACTTCAATCACAGGTTGCAAAAGAATTCCCATCAATTTATCCGCATCAACTATCGTCAATGTTAAATGTTTTATCCAAGTTCAGAAATGTTTGTGCACACGGCGAAAGACTTTATAATTACAAAACCAAAAAATCTATCAAGAAATTAGATGTTTATAATGAGATTTCTGAATATAATCCGAAAAGTAAAAATGATTTGTTCACTGTGTTGATTTGTCTGAAATACTTATTACCGACATTTAACTATGAGAACTTTTTGAATTTATTAAATACTGCGATAACAAGGCTTAATTCAGATATAGGTGAATCGTATACAAAACTTGTGTTGGAGGGTATGGGTTTCCCGGATAATTGGAAAGATATAGCTGCCATACCAATAAATTGACATAATAAAATAATTTGTAAATATTTATACTGAGAGAAATTACAATACAAAGAAAGGTTGTTGCCATTTGTTGGTAACAACCTTTTCCGTATATAATAGTGTATCAAATTCACTTAAATTCATCGTTAAGAATTTCATCAAGGTTATTGACCATTGCTGTGACGATTTCGTATGAACCGCCGTCTGAGATTGACTTCATAAGAGCGTTTATGTTTTCTTCAAAATTCTTCGGCAAGAGGGTACAATACTTTTTGCAGAGCTGAACCTGTCTTTTCTCACCGGGGTGTGTCTGACGGTTGAGTGCAAAGATAACATCAAAATAGCTTTCGAGGAATGCCGTGATTCTGTGATTGACGCTGACGATATCACCGCGCTCCTGCATTTTCTTAATCTGCCTGTCATATGACGGAAGCTTTCCGCTCAAAAGGCTGCGGTTGTTTTTGATAATAGCTCTGCGGAGATTTTCGGGATAGTCAATCTGCGCCATATCTCTGAATTTTGTAAAAGTCCCTGTCTTGTCAAAGAGAACCTTGCTGTTCCTGATGTTGTGCCAAAATGCGGTTGTATAGCCGTTAAAAGCCTTGCCGCCTTTGATTACCGTATCAATATATCCGCCGAACCTGTCAATTTCGCGGTAGATTATGTCAACAGGAGTACCGTTGTTCATAACCGTGTTGTCTTCGCTCTCCCAGTAGTGATTGCCAAATTCGGCAACGGAGCAGTATTTTCCCAGAAGATTTTCTCTTGTTTTGCCGGTCGGTATTTCTGAGCAGTAAACATAAATATCATAGTCTGAATTTTCATCGGCTTCGCCTGTTGAACGGGAGCCTCCGAGTGCGACAGTCTCAACCGCATCAAGCGACTTGAGTGCAAGCAAAATTTCTTCGAGGTTTTTATCATTAACATTGTATTCCGTAAAGTTCATAGTTTATCCCCTTTCGTTATATGGTATCATATTCCTTTGTCGGATTATGCCGTAGCCTTTGCCGTTCCGTTTGAGTTTGTCTTTTCTTCAAGCACCACTCGTTTGCCTCTCCAACCGCCTTTTATCCAGCGGATAAGCACGACAACACCTCTGAAAATCTCATCAGCCGCCATAGCAATCCAAATTCCCGTAAGTCCCATTCCAAAGAAAATGCCGAGCAGCCAACCGAGTCCGACGCTCAAAATCCACATCGAAAAGATAGCAAGTGCAGTCGGAAACTTAACATCACCGGCGGCTTTCATACTGTTGATGATAACAAGGTTTGTTGTTCTGCCAAATTCTAAAATAATTGCAATGAACATAACCGTTGAACCGAGTGCGATAACTGCCTTGTCGCCTGTGAAAAGTCCAAGTGTAAACGGCGAAATCAACCAGTTTATAATTGCAACCGAGATTGAAATTATCATACCGAAACGCAAAGTTTTCAGCACCCTGCGGTATGCAAAATCGTAATCGTGAGCGCCTACGCTGTGACCCACAATAATCTGTGTGGCATTTGCAGCGGCAAGAGCAATCATATATGTGAACATTGAAAGCATATTTGCGTAGATTTTCGCGTTGATTGCAACAATGCCCATTGTGTTGATAAATGCCTGTAAAAACAGCTGTGAACAGTTATACGAGATGTTTTCGCCCGCGGTCGGAATACCGAGCTTAAGAAGGCTTTTGAGAACATCGTACGGAAACGGACGGAGATATTTAAGGCTGAATCTGCCGTTGATAACCGTGTAGAAGTATATAACAGAGGCAATTACCGCAATAACTCTGCTTGCGCAGGTTGAAACAGCCGCACCTGATGCGCCGAGTCCGAGTACTTTAAGAGGTCCGTAGAGCAAAAGAGCGTTTCCGCAGATATTGATAATGTTCATTCCCAAGCCGATAATCATACCGAAAACAGTTTTGCCGTTGCTTGCAAAAACTGAGTTAAAAGCGTTGATAAGTGCCTGAGTAAAGATTGTACCGCCGACTATTCGCATATACATATCGGATTCGTCAAGCATTGCCGCAGGCACCTGCATTGCCTCAAGCAGATTTCGGCTGAATATGAAAACAACAAGGCTGATTACAATACTCAGCACAAAGTTGAATGACAATGCAACCGTGTAAATCATATTCATCTTTTCTTTTTTGCCTGCACCAAGGTACTGGCTGACGATAATGCCGGTTGCACTTGATATAATGTTAAAGGCAAGGGTTAAAAAGCCGAGAACCTGATTTGCGTTGCCAATTGCCCCAACTGCGGTACTGTTGTAGTTTGAAAGCATAATCGTGTCAACATAGCCGAGTGAAACGCCGAGCAACAGCTGTAAAAATATCGGCCATGCAAGCTTTATTACTCTTTGATTCATAACAGAATCGTTCGGATTTTTGAGTTTTGAAGAAGTAGCAGACATAAATATACCCTCCGTTGAATAAAATGAATAATAAATTATTTGTTAATAATGCTTGTGTTTACGATTGTTTTGATAAAATAAAATCTGTGTAAATTGTATATTGCCGTCGTTTTGACTGCTTGACCGCTGTGTATTTGAGATGTATAATCTAATTGCGGATGACTGTGAACTGTCGCAATATCCAAGCTAAGTTCAGATAACTGACGGTTGTTTCAGACAAAATCAGAAAAATACAACGCAGCTGCGAATGCGAAAGGATAAAAAGTATGAATATATGTGTTTTTGGCTCATCAAGTGAGCAAATTGACAAAATCTATCTTGAATCTGCCGAGCATCTCGGCAAGAGAATTGCCGAAAAGGGCTACAACCTTGTTTTCGGTGCGGGAAAATACGGGATTATGGGTGCATCCGTCCGCGGCGCATACAGCGCAGGCGGTTACACAATCGGAGTTACACCCGATTTTTTTATTGATGTGGGTGTTGTTTTTGACAAATGCTCCGAACTTATTGTAACAGATACAATGCGTGAACGCAAAGGTATTATGGAAGATAAAGCGGACGCTTTTGTAATCTGTGCCGGCGGTATGGGTACTTTTGAAGAATTTTTTGAGGTTCTCACACTAAAGCAGCTTAACAGACACACAAAGCCTATCATTATATACAATGTAAAAGGCTACTATAACTCAATGCTTGCAATGCTTGACAATGCCGTAAGTGAAAAGTTTATGGCCAATGCCTGTAACAGACTCTACACGATTGCCGATACCGAAGAAGAGGTTTTCAATCAGCTCGAGAATTATGTTCCGTTCACCTACAATAAATATGGGTTTCTCAAAAAGGACGGTGAGCAGAATGGCTGACAAATGCGAATTTTGTGCAAACTTTGTGAGCGACGATGAATTTGGCGATTATTGCAGCATCAACCTTGATGAGGATGAAATGGCAAGGTTTCTTTCACAGAACACAGATTCATGTCACTATTTCCAGCTTTATGATGAATACAAAATAGTCAAAAAGCAAAATTAAATAATGCAACACAATCTTACAGTAATTTACAACAAGACAGGTTACAAACTTGTAATAACTATTCAAAATTTAATAAATGTCATTTGTTATTATTGTAAACCTAAAGTCCCTTTAAATAAAGGGACTTTTTTGTCTTCTTATATCATTTTAAAGGGAACAATATGAATAAAGGACAAAAACTCAGAAATTTATAAAATATTGATTAAGTAATGAAAAATTAGAATATTGCACAAATGAAATGTGAAAATCTTGTGAATTCATCCAAAAATGGTGACAGTCGAAGAATTAATATTGCAAATTGTGCGTTTAGGGTATAAAATACTATTATATTTTGGCGCAGATGTGTGCTTATGAGGAGAGTGTTTGCATGGGCCTTTTTAACAGGATTATTGATAAAATGGTCAGTGATAAAGTTCCATTTAAAAAGAGAAAAAGGCTGATTGTATTTGTGGCAATCATAACCCTTCTTTCTATGACGACAGCTACGGTTGCGTGGTTCTCAGTAAACACTTTCGCGGGCGTTGACAAGCTTGACCTCAATATCAGCCTAGCCGCACAACTTAAAGTCAGTATGGAAAACCACGGCAAAGACCTTGAAAAATACGGCAAGGTAATCACAAATGAAATGATTGACGATTACCTTAAAAAGCACGGTTCAAGCCTTGAAGATACGGTGCTTGACCCTGTTACAACAAGAGAGGGTACAGAGTTCACCAATCAGCGCGGCACAGTCAGAGAGCCTAACAAGCACAGCTACCTTGAGTTTGAATGTTACTTCATCGCAACCGAGGAAATGTGGGTTCACCTCACAACCGAAAGCACAAAAGCAGGTGCTGATGACGGTACAAAGGTATCGACAGAATCAACCGGCGCAAAGGCTGATGTAGTAAATTGTGCAAGAGTTGATTTCTCAGCCGAGGGAACAGGCAACGGCACAACAATTTATGAGCCGAACAGAAGTAATCCCGTAAACGGACAGACAACTTTTGATTTGCCGTCAGGTTCAATGGTTTACTCAAACAACACAAGGCTTTTTCATCTTAATCAGCTCGAACCGGTTAAGGTAACAGTTCGTCTTTGGATTGAGGGTAACGACCCCGAGTGTGATGACGATGTTCAGGATGCACAGCTTTCTGTACAGCTTGGCTTTATCGGATGCGATAAGGACAATAAACCAATCTCATAATTAAATTAAACAATGTCCCGTAGTGGCGGTCATCGGCCGCCCGCCCTGGAGGAGCTGTCATTCAACGCAGATTTCAGACAGGAGAAAAATTATGGGTTAATGAAATACGCACAATCCGACAGTTAAACGGATACAACTTTGAGGGGAGAGAAAAACTTGTTCGGAAAAAAGAAACCAAAAATTGAACAACCGATTACTCCCGAGGAGTTAAGTCGCTTAAATGATAAGAAAATGGCAGATTCCGAGATTGAACATTTTCATGTAAAAAATGATTCAATCGAGATTGTAAAATACAAAAAGCGCAGACGGCTTTTGAGTATTATCCTTTCGGTCTGCATAATCATTCTTCTTATTCTGTTCATTGTTTCAACGCTTGTAACGCAATGGGGCGACTTGATTATCAGCATTGATTCTCCTGCCGTAAAAAAAGGTATCGTGCTTAGCGAAGACGCTGACTTCAAAACTCAGTGTGCTTCACTTACTGCGAAGCAGGTTAAGGATGTTACAAACATTACATATGCATGGCTTCCTGTTGACCTTGACACAAGCAAGGACGGTGCGCACAACGGCAAAAACTATGTTGCTTATACTTTCTATTGTAAAAATAACGGAGAGGTTGAGCTTGACTATGACGCAGTGCTTGAAATCACAGGTGCGGCTAAGTCGGCAGATGAAGCAACCCGAGTTATGATTTACAAAAACGGCAAGAGCTCAATTTACGGCAAAGGTCAGTACAAAGACAGAAGCAAAGCCGAAACCGATTGCACAAAGTTTGTAAGCGATAAGGAAGTTTATAAAACATCAACCGAAAAATTCAAGGTTGGCGATATTGATAAATACACAATCGTAATCTGGATTGAGGGTAACGACCCCGAATGTATCGACGATATCCGTAACGGTCATGTCAGAATGAGAATGCTGTTCTCGGTTCGTGACGATGAAGAATCCACAGCAAAACCGTAATTTTCGGTACAGTATTACATCAACTTGGTATTATGTGCCTCGGCACTGATATAGCAAAAAATCCCTATGGTGTTTTAGGGACAAAAAAATTATTTTATTTAGGAGGAATTTCTCTATGAAAACAACATCAAGAAAGAGATTGTTAATCTCTTCCGTAGCAATGCTCCTCGTAGCAATGCTCGCACTTGGTACAGCAACATTTGCTTGGTTCACACAGAACACATCAGCTACGGCAAACGAATTTAGTGCAAAAACTGTTAAGGCATCAGAACTTAAACTTTCAAGTGAATCCATAGATTGGACCGATACATTGAACTATGGATATAAAGATAAAGTATTGAAGCCAGTTTCAACAGTAGATGGTATAAATTGGTTCACTGCTGTAGCTGCTAAGAAGGATTCTTATGCTACAACAAAAGCGTTAGCAGAAAAAGTAGGATCTGCTAATGTGAAGAATTTTGCTATTGTAGACGAGCTGAATATTCAGAATCAGGGCGGTGCAGCTGTTGAAAAAGTTAAAATTAATTTTACTTTGAAAGAAACTGATGCTAACGATTCTAATACAGCTAACAAGTATCTCCGTATTGCTCTTGTGAAGGTAAATAGTAAAGGCGACAAATCTGATCCAAATTATGCTGCTAACTTTGCTAAATCTGTTTACGCTGCTGGTGCAGATTCAGCAGAAGCTATTTCTTCAATTGATGCGGATCCGATTGCTACTGCTACGATTAAAGCAAGCGATGCATCTAAGGGTGTTACTATTCCTGTAGGTGACCTTGGTGCATATAATAAGGCTGATGAGTCTTCATGTACAGCATACTATAACATCTATGCATGGTTTGAGGGTCAGGACACAAATTGTCAGGATGCTTATGCAGGTAATAAGATGCCGGAAGTTCAGTTCTCGGTAACAGGTGATACAGTTGCACAGCAGTAATGATAGTAATATTTAATATTTCTGCTAATTAATTTCGCAAAAATCTAAATGCAATGGAGACCCCTTATGAAAAAAGTTGTAAAAAGAATAGTAAACATAATAATTGACATTATTGTGATTTTGATTCTGGCAGTGTCGATTTTAATCGTTACATTGTCACTAACTTCCAAATCATCAGGGGTTCCCAATGTTTTCGGCGTTGCGCCCCTCAGCGTTTTGTCAAGTTCAATGGAGGACACAATCAACACAGGTGATATGATCCTCTGCGAGGTTACAAATGATCCCTCATATGAATATGAAAAAGGTGATATTGTTACCTTCCCAATCACAGTCAACGGTGAGTCCGTTCTTAACACTCACCGAATTGTAGAGGTTGTTAAGGATGAAAACATTACCTACTACAGAACACAGGGTGACAACAAGAAAACCAACCCGGAGCCCGATAAGGATCTTCAAACCTCTTCAACTATTGTTGCCAAATACACAGGTACGAAGGTTGGCGGCGTGGGTAACTTTTTAAGCTTTATCAGAACTCAGCTTGGATTTTTCCTCTGCGTTCTGCTTCCGATGATTATCTTCTTTGTTTATGAAGCGGTTCGTGTTATTCTCAACCTGCTTGCCTACAATAAAGAAAAAACTCTCGAAGAGGCAAAGCTTGCGGTTGATTCCGCAGAGCTTACCGAAGAACAGAAAAAGAGAGCTATTGAGGAATATCTTGCCTCCGTCGGAGAAAATCAGGACAAGGCGGAAAATGAGCCTGAAGTACAAACACCTGCTGACGGCAATAATTCCGCTGATAATTCCGATTAAGTTATGACAAATTTGTCCCTAACGCATTCATAGCGTTTATCGTAACGGTATATTTCTTTCTCAGCATCAAAGCTGAGAAAGAAATACAGTTACAGCTTACAGTAAAAACATAACAGAAATTATCAGTTAATTGCAGTGGCGAACCGAGTTCTCCCGTCTGAAATACAGATTTTCTGATAATACAAAAACAAATCATTAACACAAAACCGTTTCCGTCGGAAACGAACGGCGATTACCTATCGCCGCAGTATAAGGCGATGAAATTTCGCCTAAAGAAGATGAGAGTAGATTTTTTTAAGGAGACGAAGTACCGTGGATACAGTATTTAAATTTCTTTTTGAATTTCTCGGTCAGTTTTTTGGCTCATTATGGTCAATAATCACCGGGTTATTTGGCGGAGTAGGCAATGCCTTTGATTTTTCCGCTTATGTAAACATTATTAATGCCTATACCACGGAGCTTGGCGGCCTCGCATGGGTAATTGCGATTATTGCCATTGTGCTTCTGGTAGCTGTGCTAGCACTTTGCGTATGGCTTATTGTCGTCGCTGTAAAAAAGTTTATTCGTTCGCACAGAAGAAGAAAAGATACAGATTCTCTTGTTAAAGAGGTTCAGGCACTCAACAAAGAGGTTATGAGACTCAACCTTGAAAAGGATAAGATTCTCTCTATGAAGGTTTCACAGATTGGTCTTAACCCCAACGAGATTTCAGAGCTTACAGGCGAAGAAATCGAGTCGCTCAAGAACGGCGAAGAAGAGGACACAGGCGAAAGCCGTTTCTACAAACTTACGGAAATCGACCACCTTTGGGCAGATTATGTTCCGCCGGTTTATGACAACGATATCACACTTCCCGAGTTCTGTGAGCGTTTCAGACTCTTTGCTTGTTCACAGCTTGGTCTTTACTACGATATTAAGCTTATCAGACTTTTTGTTGCTGCGTTTGCGTCTACCAGACTTATTATCCTTCAGGGTATTTCAGGTACAGGTAAAACTTCACTTGCTTACGCCTTTGGTAAGTTTGTAAACAATCCTTCAATCGTTGCTTCCGTTCAGCCGTCATGGCGCGACAGAACAGAGCTTTTCGGTTACTTCAACGAATTTACAAAGAAGTTCAACGAAACCGAGCTTCTCCGTGCAATGTATGAGGCATCGTATAATGAAAACATCTATGCGGTAATCCTCGATGAGATGAATATCGCTCGAGTTGAGTATTACTTTGCCGAGATGCTTTCAATTCTTGAAATGCCGTCAAGAGATGAATGGGTTGTTGATATCATCCCGAACTCTTGGCCGTCTGACCCGAAGCATATCGTGAACGGTCAGCTCAAAATTCCGCCGAATATGTGGTACATCGGTACTGCGAATAACGATGACTCGACATTTGCTATCACAGATAAGGTTTATGACCGTGCTATGCCGATTAACATCGACACAAAGGGTGTTCCTTTTGAAGCACCTCTCACAGACTCTGTATACATTTCATACAAACATTTTGAGTACATCCTCAATGCCGCTAAGGTTCAATTTGTTGTTTCGGAAGAGAACCTCAAAAAGATTGCCCTTCTGGATGATTATGTTATTGAGCATTTCCGCATAGCTTTTGGTAACCGTATTGTAAAACAGCTTCGTGACTTTGTTCCTGCTTATGTCGGAACAGGCGGTACAGAGCTTGACGGTCTTGACTATGTTCTTGCCCGCAAGGTATTTAGAAAATTTGAGTCACTCAATCTTTCATACATTCGTGATGAAATAGATGGCCTTTGTGCGTATATTGACGAGCTTTTCGGCGAAGAAAATATGACTGAGAGCAAGGATTATCTCCGTATGCTCAAGAAGCTTGTATAATTTTAGCAATTCAGGGCGAACTCTGTTCGCCCTTTGCTTGGTGAAAGGACTTTGTTCCTTTAGCGGTAAAACTATCTGATTGGAGAAAAATCAATGGCTGATTTTGGTAAATATTTCAGAGCATATATGTATATGCAGGACATTCTGAAAAATGATTTTACTTACAATTACATAACAGAAGGCCTTAAGGACGGCGATAAGGGCGAGGATAAGCTCGACGGTAAGACCAACGAAAAGGTAATTGATATGGAGTGGGTTGTTGCCATTGAGGAAACACTTCCGTACATTCAGAAAGCAATAGACGAACAGCGCCGTTTTATTAAGCAGGTTGACAATGTCGTTAGAGTTGAGCTTGCAAAAAAGATTGGCCCCGAGTCGGTTAAGCACCTTTCGCAGCACACTAACTTTATCGCCAAGGTTGAGGGTGATATGGTAACACCTAACAAAATCCTCACAATTGAGCGTGAAGAAAGCTTTGCTATTTATGAAAACCGTGTGCTTATGACGCTGATTCGCAAAGCGCTTCACTTTGTTGACGACAAGTATTCAAAGATGAAGGATGTGCCGAACGACAGCTATAATAAAATTTCTATGGTTCGTCACATAGATTTTAATGAGAAAAAAGTAGATTTTAATCTTAACTATATAAATGAATCTCACGAAACTCTTGCGGATGACCTTGATGTTCTTGATGTTTCTCAGCTTTCGGACTTTGACCGAATCAGAAGAATCAGAACAACCCTTAATGAGTTTTTAAACACTCAGTTGATTAAGGAAATCTCAAAAGAGCCTGAGGTTCGTCCTCCGCTCATGCAGACCAACCTTCTCAAAAAGAACCCCAACTTTAAAAGAGTGGTTGAGCTGTGGAACTTTCTCGACAGCTACAAGCGTAAAGGTTTTGAGGTTGTAAGCGAGGAATACAACGGCAAAATGACAGATACTGTTCAGCAGGATGTTTACTTTGCGATGGGATTCCAGCATTTTATGATGTCTATTGCTACAAACCCGGCACTTCGTTCAATCCTTAAGGAACAGTACGACGCTGAAAATGCACGAATTGCCGAGGAAGAATCAAAGCCGCAGAAGACCCGCGAGGCGGTTATGAAGGCACAGCTTGATGCTGTTCGTAAAGAGGAGATGGAAATCCGCCTTCGTGAAATCCGTGAACGCGAAAAGAAAATTCTTGACCTCACGAATGAAATCAAGAATTTAAAGGTTATAATTGATCAGAAAGAACAGCAGATTCTCACTCTTAGGGGCAGGGTTTCTGCTCTTGAAGACCAACTTGAAGAGGTTAAGAAAGAGCTCCAGCAGACAAAACTCAAGTTGATGGAGGCAGAAAAGAGAATTGCCGAGCTTGAGGAAGAAAATCAGCAGTTAAAAGATACTATTGAAGAGTTGAATAAAACGATTGATGAACTCAATCAGACTATTGACACACTCAATAAAAAAATAGTAGAATTAAATAACAGAATTCTCGTGCTTGTGCAGGAGAATGCTCGTTTGCAGACAAAGGTGAAAGAGCAGGAAACTGTTATCGCCGAGCAGAAGGCTCATATTGCAGAGCTTGAAACTCAGGTTGCCGAGCAGCTTGCAAAGATTGCCGCTCTTACACAGAGCCTTGAAAAGTGCCATGCGCAGATTGAAGAGGATAACCGCAGGATTACCGACCTAACCGAGAAAAATGAAAATCTTACGGAAACACTTCAGAATGAGCGTGTTCAGCACAGGGACACTGTCAATAAAATGAATGCCGATTTTGCTGATGAAAAGCAGCAAATGACAGATGCTCACACAGCCGAGGTTGAATCGCTCAATCATAAGATTGCGGATGCTGAGGTCGAACATAATGATTATGTTGCCAAGCTTAATGCGGATTTTGCCGCAAGGGCAAATGAAACCGAGCAAAAGCATCTTAAAGAGCTTGCTGATAAAGAAGAAACTCACAAGAAGGAACTTGTTGAAATTAAGGAAGCTAACCTTAAATCATCAGCCGCAAGCAATGCCGCTCACGCTTCTGAGCTTAAAAAGGCTTATAAGTCGGTTGACAAAAAGGTTGAGCTTGCAGAAAAAGCTTGTGAAAAGCGTATGAAAGCCAAGGTTGCCGAGGTTAAAAAAGAGGCTCAGGCTGAAATTCGCAAAGCCGAAAAGAAAGCAAGCGAAAAAATCAGCCTTGCTAAGGATGAAATTAAATCTGTCAAGGATACAGGCGATTTGTTCGTTCGTGACTACGGCTTCGGCAGTGTTGCAGTTGTTTCAAAATATGCCGACGAGCTTGTTAAGTTCGGCAAAGCTACTGTTGCAGACGAGCTTATAAACGCACAGAAAAGCGTAAGATCTCTTTGCATATGCAGAAGTAAAAAGGGTGTTGTGCTTGCAGGCTTTTCACAGAGCGGCGCAAGCGTATATAATGTTTATAAAAAGCAGGCAGATCTTACTGTTGCATTTAACGATTTGTGTTCAATGCTGAAAGGTATGAGCAATCTGCCGATTGTAATTACATTCTCCGGTGTTGACAGACCGTTTGTGATGAATTTTGAAAACATTGTAAGAGATGCAACCAAAAGAAAAACAACTGTTTTCCATAACAAAACTCTGAAAGCAAACGGATTTGTTTCAGTTTATTTTGGTAAAGAATAAGGGGCAAAAATGAAAAACTCTACTGCGCCCAACAGAAAAACGGGCAGAATGATTGCTAAAAATTTAATAGTTCTGTTCACTGTTGCACTTGCCGGCTTTTGCGGCATTCAGGCGTGGTTTACGGATAACCGTTCAGCCGAAGCCAACGGTATAGAGGTTGAGTGTCAGGCACCTGACGGTATTGAAATTGCTGTTGTTGGGCACGATGCCCCTGCACCTACCGAATATACAACGGGTAATATTACGCTTAATAAAACTAATTACCCATTTCTTGAGAACCTTCAGTTGACCGAAATAACCGGTGACGGCACATCTTTTAAAAAACCGGCTTTGTATCAAACAGGCGGTCAAGCCCATGTTGATACAAAAGCAGATTGGAGTGATCCTACTGCAAATCTGCATTATTTGTCATTTGACCTTTACATTCGTTCAAAATCGCAGTATAATATATCAATAGGCAAAAAATCAACAATAAAACCGGATGCTCCTCAACTCACAACTCAAGACGGTACGGGCATTAAAAATAAAAGCAAGTACGGTAATTTTTCAAGAGATTCCGTAGTTGGTGCAGTAAGATTCTCGGTTGTTGACTATAAGCAGGATCCTCCTTCAAAAAAGCTCCTGTGGTTGCCGGCTCCGAATATCTTGTTGGAGCAGACGAATGACGAGTACACTTTGTCAGACAATAAGACAAGCGGGGATTCGTACAGTCATGTATACTATAATTCGAATAAAGAACGGAATACATTCAGCAGTACTGCTGATGATAGTGCGTTTGTTGTGAATAATAGCGGTTTTGTCGGCAGAAAATTTACCTATGAGCTTGGTAAAAACCAAACCATTGCACGACTTGAAAAGCCCTCAGGAACAGGTCAAGAAGATGATCAATTCTTCAGTGCTATGGTAACCTGTAATATGTGGATCGAGGGCGAAGACGCAGAGGCAAGACTTGCCCTTGTAAACGGAAAATTTAATGTTAATCTTGTATTGACAAAAGAGACAAAAGAAAGTTGATTTTAAAGTAGGAAAGGGGAATTTTTGATGAAGTTGAAAGATAAGTTTTGTAACTTTCTCAACGGTTTAGTTGACTCAAGACTGAATAACACAAAAAAGGTCACAACTTCATATGTTGCTCTTTTTCTTGTTTTAAGTATTTTCGCAGTATCTACTTTTTCATGGTTCACAATAAGAGATACGGCAACTATTGATTCAGATCCCTTTTCTCTTGAATCTGCTGCCGGAATGAGAGTTAATAAGGGTGAAGAAATAAGAAATACAATCACCGTAAAACAGGCAAAGCTGAAAGAAGCATCAAGTGTTGACGGTCGTAATATGTTTTTTCCTGTAGATCGCGGATACGGCGATGAAGGTCAAAGCGTTGACACAAACGAAATGAAATTTCGTGAAGGCACAGTAGGAGATAAAAATAACGGATACATATACAGCGATTTTACCCTTACCGGTCAAACAGGCGGTCAGGTTGAAGTATATGTAAAAAGTTACAAAGTTCAGGTACATAATAGGAATACAAATAAAGATGAAGTTTATGACGGTGCAACACATATTACTGTTGACAACAACAGTAAGCCATCGACATATCTGGCATATCAGAATCCTTGTCCAATAAGGATTGCATTCATCAGAAACAGTGCTGAGGCTTCGACCGTTATTGATCCCACTGCAATTATTGACAACTACGCTGACGAATGTCAGGCAGTAAGTTCTGTTAATTCGCTCGGCTCGGCAACAACCACTAAAGCAAAGGGCAGGTCATTTTCCGACTACTATTTCGGTACAGGTGCTCCTCTTTTTACTCTTGACGGTCTTAAATCCCAAAACATAACCATGGTTGCGTGGCTTGAGGCAACCGGAGAGAACTGTGACGCTTACGAGGGTCAGGATGTGTCAATTACAGTTGAACTTGAAAGTAACTGGAAAGATATGGAATATGTTACTTTCGTTGACAAAACAAAAGGTGATGCTGACAATGACCAAGATACGGAACTCAGGTGGGTTGGCAATGCCGGATGTTTCCTTGTTATGACCTATTATGACGAAAACTTTCAAAATCCAAAGTCAGTAGTAATGAGTGAGTCAAAGAGTGATGGAAAAAAACCTATTGAATGGATAGCTTATCTGCCAAAGGATAAAATAACAAACATATCTTTTATGCGATATAGTAAAGTAAAAGAGAAAATTAAGCTTGACGGAACTAATGATGTTGAGGTAGGCAGAATATATAATGTATGGCATACAACAGCTGAAGTAAATACATGGATTGCTGCAAATAAAAGTGGCAATGGTAAAAAAGCATATGATTGGTCACTTGACATAAATAAAAACGGTCTTCAGACATACCGCACAGATGACGGAACTGCAACCGGAAATAAAGAAAATACCTATTATGCCGTACACGGTAACGGTTACGGCGATACCCCTACTGTTGCTGAAAATGTTGCCCCGTGTATCGGATATTGGGGTACAAAGTATGCCAACAGTTCAGGCGGCAGTGTTGAACCGACTACAACCGAACAACTGCCGATAACCGGAGAGACCTACGCGAGAGCGGATATTCAAATTGATTACAATTTATGGTTAAATGAATATAATTCATATAACGGCGGCGGAGGTCTGAGAAATCTGCTTAGTCAGGATGTTTTGGTACTAAAAGCCGTTTTCGATTCAAACGGTACAGAAACCGCTTATGAAATGAAGCCGCAGGGTGGCGGAGATAAGTGCGTGCTGTCAAAGACAAGCGTCAAAAGCGGTTCTCGACTTGTAAGATTTGATTTGTATGATCCTGCAAAAGAAGATCCAATAATAAGGAATTATCTAGTGCCTACAAACATTCAGCATACATTTACTGAGAGTGCGGGTTCTAACGAATATATCATATCTTATAGTTTGGTAAATCAAGGATCAGGTATAGTTGAAAAAGCAGGCAATTGGGAAAATTAATTGATTAACACATTAAGGAGGTGTCACGATGAGAGAAAGACTTGCTCTTTTAAGGGAGTATTTGAAAAACAGACTTGCATTTGGCAAGAATAAAAAAACAAGAAAAGGTTTTATACTCACTATGGTGGCACTTGTTGAAGTACTCGCCATATCGGTTGTGTCCGTTTCGGCTTGGGTTGAAACTATTTCAACAATCACAATTAAAGCTGAGGGCGCAAAAATTGACAACTATGTTTATACTAATGCCGATATTGGCAGTGGTGATGGTTATTCAAACAAAATCATTGACTTGACTAAATATTTCCGTGCTGCGGGTGGAGTGCATCTTGCTTCGGCTTCAAGTGCTGACGGTGAAAATATATTTTTTCCAATAAAGAAATCAGGTGCTTCTGAGTTTGGTGTTGGCTCTTACAGATGTGCGGATGTAAACGATAAGAATGTTAATTATATTGACTTTTCATTTAATGTAAAGGTTGATGAAACCTTTAAAGCGGATCATGCAGAATTTTACTTTGATCAAGTACCTAAGATAACTATAGGTGGTGAAAATGTTTCAGGAAACCTTGTAAGAATGGCAATTACAGATACCGATACTCAAAATACGGTTGTATGCGGTTCTAATGCCGGTGACGGAAATGTTGTAAATAAAGCAGATGGCGCTAACGCTCCTGAGAATGTTCAAGCTTTTAGCGATTTTGTTGTTAGTTCTGAATCTATACCAACGGAGTTGTTTCGGGTTGATAGAGGAAGCAGTAAAACAATAAATATTAAAGTGTGGCTTCAGGATGATAAGGCGGCTACTGCATATGCCGGTAAAACTGTTTCAATAACTGATGTTAATATTGTAACTCAGAACAAAAAAGGCAATAAAGTGTATTTTGTTGACCGTACTGTAAATGATACCACAAAAAATTGGACAAAGAATGTAACATTTCAGCAGGGTAGCGGAACTTCTGTAGCGATGAAGTTTGATGCGAAGTCGCATACATATTACTGTGATTATACACCTGCCGCTGACGGTACAAAAGTTAAGTTCACCTCGGGAAGTGTTACTTGGACTACTGATATGAAGTCGCTCAATTCAGGCGACAGTATGTACTACACTGCCTATGGCGATCATAATAACAGTAATGCCGGATACGGTACATGGGGTGAAGTGATTGAAATCAGTGTTTCAAGCAAAACCGCCGATGTACTCCCTGATACAGGCAATGTTTCAAGTGTATATATGGTTCCGGATAAAAATGACTCTTACAGTAAAGTTAGAATGCCATTTACTGCTGACAAGAAAAACTGGGTCGGTTATATTGCAAAGGAAAAGGCAGACAACATGACTTTTTCTTTTACAAATAACGGTAATACATATAAAATTCCTGCTCCTAACAGAGGCAATTCAACGCTTTTTGTTGTTACTTCTGCTACAACAGGTTATTGGGATCCACCTGCTACTATTACTGTTACTGCAGGCAAGAAAGATGCAGGAGATCCTAAAGTTAGTTATGATGGTTTGACAAGTACTACAATTTCTGTAACCCCAGGTACAAAGGTTAAGCTAATAGCAAATCCTAAAAAAGGTTTCGTATTGAAAAACTGGGTAAACAGCGATACAAGTGCCGTGGCAGACGGTATTGACAGCAACGGTTATTTTACCCCGACAGCTTCAGGTAACTATAACTTTACAGCCGTTTATGTTGAGTCGTTGACATTTGAGGCTTATGTCAGAACATATGACGGTGCAAACCTTTCTGAAAGCACAAATGGCGGCTCAGTTGAAATTAAGTGTGGAAACCAAAACTCGACTGTAGATTCCAACGATGGAACACACATTACACTCAATGCTGTTAAGGGCAGCACAGTTACATATTACGCAAAAGCTAAAGACGGATATGTTTTTGAAGGTTGGTACACAGATGAAGCCTGTGAGAGTATTTCGGAGAGTTCGAGCGATAAATATGAATTGGCTAATGTTGAGGTTTCCAAGAAGTTGTATGCGAAATTCAAAGTTGATACTTATACTGTAGAAGCATACACTCAGCACGGTAATAACGCTCCCTTTGATAAAGCCGGTAAGGTGTCTTTTGACAATAATAAATATGCGTCGAAAGTAACAACAACGGTAAATCGTAACGGAGAAGTAACTTTTTATGCTAAGCCTGAAAGCGGCTATGCTTTTATCGGTTGGTATGAGAGTAAAGATGCAGCAGATCCGAAGGTAGCGGTTAAAGATTGTATCTTAGATAACGGCGTCTATTCTACAAAAATGACGATACAATATTCTGATGTAAAGACATATGCACTGTATGCAAGATTTAAGGCTTTGTATACGGTAGAAGCCAAAGCGATGTACAACAACGGAAATGTTGTTACAGCCGGTACTGTACAGGTTGGCAACGAAAAAGCCGATAAAATTTCGAAAGCTCCCGTTATGGAGGGCGAAAATGTAACAGTTAAGGCAAGTGCCAATAACGGTTACAAGTTTGCCGGTTGGTATAAGGACGAGGCTTGTAATGAACCGTATTTCGATGAAAACAACAATGTTTCACCTATAACCTTAAATAAAGTTAGCAAGGGAATCACTCTGTATGCTAAGTTTGAGTTGGAGACTACTGAGTCAACAACAACAATCTATTTTGAACCCAGAGATGGATTCAGCACTTATAATGCATATGTATACAGCGATTCAGGGACTGAATACAAAGGTGGATGGCCGGGTAAGGCTGCTGATTATGATGATATTACAGGCTATTATAAATTAGAATTTACAACTTCTGATAAAGGTAAATTCAGAGTTATTGTAAACAATGGTAGTGGCACTCAGTATCCAAGCAATAGTGGACTTGAGGGTACAATCGGCAAGACATACCTCTTTGAGAGTGGCTCACCTGAAGCACTTGTAGAATATGTTCCGAAACCTAAACCTATTACTTCGATTGATATAACCCTGGTCGACAGTACTGATAACAGTGCTGGTAGTAAATGGATATCAAACTCAACCCCAAAAATGAGACTTGTATTACCTGACGGAAGTTATCGTGATCTTAGTTCGATTAAAGGTCAAACCAATTGGACATGGAAGGATATACCTGCTAATGTAACTTCGTTTACAATTCAGCGTATAAATCCTAATACTGATAATGAGGTTTGGAATAGTTGGAATACAGGTAACAGAGGCACAAAGACAATCTACACGGCAACCGGAGATGGGACGGGTAACTGGCAGTAAATCTGCAAAACAAGTAATTCAACGGAGGTGAAACCATGAAGAAATCTAAATTTACACTTGTTATTGTACTCGGACTTGTACTGTGTTTGTTGTGTGGAACAACTACGACTTTTTCGTGGTTTAATCGTCCTGAAGTGCAAAAGGGCGACTCCCTCTCTTGGAGCGGAGATTACAATGTGACCAACGGAAAAAATATTACTGCTGTTACTTATGCTGCTTCAAAACCTGACGGCAGTGAGTATAGTACTGATCCGTTTAATTTTAGTGGTTTGACAACTGTTTCCGCCCATGAAACAAAATATTTCTGTACAGAGGTAAAGAACACGGGAGCTGCACCGCAGTCAATTTCTTTGTTCCTTAATAATTCGGAAACTAACAAACTTTCTGTCGGTGTGAACAGCCCCCTCAGAACCTACAAGAGATTTACCTCCGATTCACAAACATCCTATGTTTCCAAGACACAGTGTAATGTGAATAAGAAGAATGTGTATGTTGGTTTTGTTACTGCTGATTCTTTACCCGAAGATTTGCAAGCTGACCGTAATAGTTTAAATCCCGGTGATTATTTTCTGCATTGTTGGAATGGTCAGGGCGCCGTTGAAGCAGGCGTGAATAATAGCTTTTTAAAATCAGATGTGGAATATACTCTTGCTACACCAGGTTATTCAAATTTTAAAGCTAATTATGATATTTCTTATTGTACAATCCCATATAATTATAATAATGTAAAAATGTACAAAAAGAATACAGTTGGTGGTAAAGAATGGTGCGAAGGCAGTGATAATACTAATGTAGATACATATAATACTGTATTGTGGTTTCATTGGAACAATAAATTTACAACCGTTTATGAACAGACCAAGGTGAATGGTGAGCTTGCTAAAGCTGCCGGAATTTCAAGTTTTTATTCTAATGCAGAAGCTGTAGTAGGTAAGACATTTGATTTAAGCGCAAAGGCACAGGGTACAGTTACTTACACATCGTCAAAAACTGATGTTGCAACAGTTGACGGTAAAGGTCAGGTTATTGCCAAAAAGGCAGGCAAGACTACTGTTACAGTTACATCTACGGGTGCGTACGGTGATAAAATAACTGCAAAATGTGAGCTTACCGTAAGCAAAGAACCGGCTAAAAGCTCGTATATTCCGATTGTTACGAATATGAAGATTGAAGGCAAAGCCGACAGCGATCCTGTTGTTACAAAGGTGTATTGGTATATCAAAAACGATACAGCATCCAGCGCTGCATATTCACTTGGCGATGTACAAATTTCACTTTAAAATTTTAAAATTTTAAATTTCCAAAAGGGTTGTTTTTACAGCCCTTTTTTATTATAATTTATAATCGGCGGCTGAGAATAAAATCCGCCCGTTTTGACGAATATATACGCATTTTCGTTATATAAAATATGTTCATTAACGGATAGCTTGTGTTTGTACGAACGATTGCAATGTTACATTCGGGCGAAATGTGTTTTGAATTTAACAAACTGTCTTCACGAACTGAGAACGGCAACTTGCCGTGGAGGAATTTATGGATAAAAATAACGATTTTGAAAATGCGGTTGAAGTGACATCTGTAACAACCGAACACCCCAAATCAAAAAATAGAATAAAGAAAAGGCATGAATCAAAGCTTCGCAAAACCCTGCGGATAATTAAAAATATAATTTGCTGGGGAGTGCTTGCAATACTTGTGCTGACCGTAATTGTGTTTATGGGTTCAAAGGTGAACGGAAAAACACCTTCGCTTTTCGGATATTCCGTGCTTCGAGTTTCAACGGGCAGTATGCAGCCCGAGCTTATGATTGGCGATGTTATTCTCGGAAAGTGCGTTGACAATCCGACCGCCCTCAAGGTCGGCGATATTATCACCTATCGCGGCAGTGGGCAGACCGAGGGACTTCTCGTGACTCATAAGGTTGTAGTTGCACCGTATAAAACAGCTGACGGCACATATAAGCTACAGACAAAGGGCATTGCAAACGATGTTCCTGACCCGGAAATTTCAACCGAAGATGTGCTTTATATTATGGTGTGCAAGCTTGGATTCATTGACACATTGTACAACCTTTTCTTCTCACCGTGGGGACTGCTGATTTTTATTGCGGCGCTGCTGCTGATATTCATTGATGAGCTTGTCGTTATAATCCGCATACTTACGGGACATGACAAATCACCGAAGGACAGCGACATCAATGAAATTATAGACCGTTTGCAGAAGGAAAAATTGCAGCAAAAGACTGAATCCGACAACGATACAAAATCGGAAGAATAAATAAAAGCTGAATATATTTAATTTAGGACGAAAGGAAAATTCTCTTTTCGTCCGTTTTTTGTTGGCAAAAAAGACAAAGCGGAAAAATGTTGAAAATAGCTTTTATATGGGCTAAAAGCGGCTTTTTAGTTGCATTTTTGGGCGATTTGTGGTATATTTTATACGGTCAAATTTGACCGTAACATACTGATTGTGTTTAGAAATTGATATGTTAAGGGTGGTTTCATGGATTACAAATTAATAGCGCTTGACATTGACGGTACGCTGACAAACTCCCAAAAGGAGATTACTCCCCGTACAAGATATGCTCTTATGGAGGCGCAGAAACAGGGTAAGAAAATTATTCTTGCGTCAGGCAGACATCCTATAGGAATAATGCCGATTGCAAAGGACCTTGCGCTTGACCGCTTTGGCGGTTTTATTATGGCATTTAACGGCGGCAGGATTATCAACTGCGAAACAGGCGAAACTATGGTGAGCAAGCTGTTTCCGCTTGAGTATCTTCCCGATATCGTAAATGTTCTTAAGGATTCAAACATTACAATCAACACCTATGATGACAGGAGAATTATCTCTGACAACAAGGTGAACGACTATACCTATGTTGAAAGGGACGTTATCAAGGCTGAAATGGTTGTTGTTGACGATTTTATCTCATCTGTAAGATTTGATATCAACAAGATTCTTCTTGCAGGCGAACCCGATGAGCTTGATAAGTATCAGAAAATTCTTGCAGACCGTTACGACGGCTTGCTTGATGTGTATAAGAGCGCGCCGTATTTTCTTGAAATTATGCCCTTTGGCGTTACTAAAGGCTCAATGCTTCCGCTGCTGCTTGATAAACTCAAAATGAAAAGGGACGAGCTTGTTGCATTCGGCGACAACTATAACGATATGACTATGATCGGCTACGCAGGCTTTGGCGTTGCAATGGGCAATGCTGAGCCTGATATTAAGAAAATCGCCGATTATATCTGCGAGTCAAATGATGAGGACGGAATTGCGAACACACTTGAAAAATATATTTTGAAGTCGTAACCGCAAGGCTTTCTGTTTTAAAAATAACTGAAAATTGAAAAGGGAAGGCTATGGGAGTGTCGTTTTCGTCAGCAATTCCGTGTTGGAATGCGTGAAATGGAAATTGATGCTCCTTTTTGTATATAATAGCCAAATTAGGGGGCTAATCTTTGGCATATCAATTTTGTAATTATTCCGTAAAAGAAAAATGAAATTTACTCTCTAAATTATAATATGATTGTATGTTATGTTGTACGAAATATAACAAAAGGAGGAAAATCTATGGCAAAAATTAAAAAATTGCTAGCATTGATTTTGTCGATTTGCGTAATTTGTACGGTATCTGTTATGTCCGTTAGTGCGGCTAATGCAGATGACGACAACGACACTTCGGCATCAAGCACAATCACAGTACATTACTACTGTGAGGAAGGCACGCCCACAATCTATTATTGGAACAGCCTTCCGAAAAACATCAGCACGGAGTACCCCGGCGTTAAGATGACTTCCGAGGGAAACAACTACTACAAGTACACTTTCAACGATGTAACAAAAATCAATATGATGTTTGTTACAAACGGAAAGCAGTCTGCCGAGCTCACAAGGAACACAGGCGAGTGGTGGTATAAAAATAAGAGATGGTCAAGCAAAAATCCTGAGGATATGCAGGATTTTGACCGTGTTGACATGCGTGAAGACACAATTTATTTTGTAATCACAACCCGTTTCTATGACGGAGACACAGGCAACGATGTTCACTGCTGGGACGACTCACAGGCAAACAACCCCGACAGCGATCCCGCATGGCGCGGTGACTTCAAAGGTCTTATCGACAAGCTTGACTACATCAAGGCTCTCGGATTCAGTGCAATCTGGATTACTCCTGTTGTAACAAATGCATCAGGCTACGATTACCACGGCTACCACGCAATGGACTTCTCAACAGTTGATGTTCGTTATGAGAGCGACGGCGCTACATATCAGGATCTTATTGATGCCGCTCATGAAAAGGGCATCAAGATTGTTCAGGATATCGTTGTCAACCATTCAGGTAACTTCGGTGAGGCAACTCTTGCTCCTATGTTTACAAAGGAATACGACTCAATTCAGGATCTTGCTTCTGTAGATTGCATGAAGGTTATTGAGGGAAGCGACTTTGCTAAAACATTCCCGAACTACGATGACCTTGAGCCTAAGTATCAGTATGCCGCAAGACTTAATATCATGAAGGATACTAAGGAGCTTGACTCCGGTAATCACGACACGGAAAACAACTATCACCACTTCAAAGACCTCAGCTGGGAAAGCCCGACTGTACAGACAGGTCAGATTGCCGGTGACTGCGTTGATATCAACACAGAGAATCCTGCAGTTGCAGATTACCTTAACAATGTTTATAACAACTATATCAACATGGGCGTTGACGCTTTCAGACTTGATACTGAAAAGCACGTTTCAAGACTTACACTTAACCAGTATTACTTCCCGTCATGGCTCAAGACAGGCGGTAAAAACTTCTTCATCTTTGGTGAGGTTTGTACTCGTGTAAGTGAATTCTGGAACCACAACATTCCTGCAATTTCAGCTCCGTTCTATACATGGGCTGAATCAGACAGCCAGTACATCAATTCGTTTACAAATGATCAGGCTTCAAATATTGATCTTACACTTAAGCACTATGACAGCAACGCAAGTACAGCAAATCAGCCAACATCTGATAATGTTTATCTTGACGGTCTTAAGTATCACACACCTGATTACAGCAAGGCAAACGGCACAAGCGTAATCGACTTCCCGATGCATTGGAACTTCTCAAATGCAAGCAACGCATTTACCCGTGCTTGTGAAGAAGATCCGTACTACAATGACTCATCATGGAATGTAACATATGTTGATTCTCACGACTACGGTCCTGATATGGACAGCCGTTACGATGGCGGTACACAGTCATGGGCAGAGAACCTTGATGTACTCTTTACTTTCCGTGGTATTCCGTGTCTTTACTACGGTTCTGAGCTTGAGTTCCAGAAGGGTGTTCCTATGGATGTTGGTCCTAACGCACCTCTTGCAACAACAGGTCGTGCATACTTCGGTGACTACCTCGAGGGCGACGTAACAGCTACAGACTTTGGTACATATACTAATGCAAGCGGTGCTGTTGCAAGCACACTTGAAGCACCTCTCGCTGTTCATATTCAGCAGCTCAACCAAATCAGAAGAGCAGTTCCTGCACTTCAGAAGGGTCAGTATACAAGAAGCAAGACTTATGTTGACGGTAATATGGCATTCGTTCGCCGTTACACACAGGGCGCTACAGACAGCCTTGCTTGTGTAACTATCTCAGGCGGTGCTACATTCAAGAACCTTCCTAACGGTAAGTATATTGATGCAGTTACAGGCGATGTTAAGTATGTTACAGACGGCACACTTACAGTATCTTCTGTTGGTAGGGCTAATATGAGAGTTTATGTTTGCTGTGCAGACGGTTTCACCGGCATTGACGGTCAGATCGGTACTAACGGTACATATCTCAAGTAATAAAATAATGTTGTTTTTACGGAGCAGGTTTTCCTGCTCCGTTTTTTTGTCAAAATGAAGGATTGTCATTTTTTATCCGTCAAAATTCGGGACAATTAAGGGCATATATTCGTAATACTGCGTTGCAATGAATAAGAAAACAGAAAATTATGCAAGTTCTACATATAAGAGTGAAAATAGATGTGACACTTCTGCAAGAATTGTACCTTTTCTTTTTTTTAAAAATGTGTTATAATACATAAAATATAGTTTCGATTTATTGTGAATTTTAAAAGGGAGTGTTTTTTATGACAAACAACGAGTATTCGGATGTTACACCGCAGATTCATGCTCTGGCTCAGAAAATGACGCATAACTCCGTTATTGATACAGATTTATACAGTAAGTACAATGTAAAAAGAGGTCTCCGTGACCTTGACGGTAAGGGCGTTCTCACTGGTCTTACAGATATTTCTACAATCACACAGAATAAGCTTGTTGACGGAAAGCTTGTTCCTTGCGAGGGTGAACTTCGTTACAGAGGCTATAATGTAAAGGATATCGTTGACGGTATTCTTGAGGATGACCGTTTCGGTTTTGAAGAGGTTACATACCTTCTTCTCTTTGGCGATATGCCCAACGAAGAGCAGCTTAAAGACTTTAAGAAGCTTCTCGTTCAGTACAGAACCCTTCCTCAGCACTTTGTTCGTGATGTTATCCTCAAGGCCACAAGTAACGATATGATGAACTCAATAGCAAGAAGTGTTCTCACACTTTTCTGCTATGATAAGAACGCTAACGATACATCTATAGATAATGTTTTAAGACAGTGCATACAGCTTATCTCTGTATTTCCGCTTTTGTCGGTTTACGGCTATCATGCATATAATCACTATCAGCGTGACAACAGCCTTTATATTCACCGTGCAGAGCCTACAATGTCAACAGCCGAGGTTATTCTGTCGCTCCTTCGTCCCGACAGACACTATACTCCGCTTGAAGCAAAGGTTCTTGATATGGCGCTCATTCTCCATATGGAACACGGCGGCGGTAACAACTCAACATTCACAACTCATGTTGTAACATCTTCAGGCACAGATACATACTCGGCAGTAGCTGCGGCACTTGCATCACTCAAAGGTCCTAAGCACGGCGGTGCAAATGTAAAGGTTTACTATATGTTTGAGGATCTCAAAAAGCATGTTAAGGACTGGGAAGACGAGGACGCTCTTGAAGATTATCTTGAGAAGCTCCTTGACAAGCAGGTTTTTGATAAAAAGGGTCTTATCTACGGTATGGGTCACGCAGTTTATACAATTTCCGACCCCCGTCAGCAGATTCTTCACGGTGCTGTTAAAAAGCTTGCGTTTGCCGAAGGTCACAACGACGAATTTGATCTTTATGAGAGAGTTGAAAGACTGGCTCCGAAGGTTATCGGCAGAAAGCGTAAAATCTACAAGGGAGTTGCCGCAAATGTCGATTTCTACAGCGGACTTCTTTACAGTCTTCTTGATATTCCGTGTGAGCTTTATACTCCGCTTTTTGCAACAGCCCGTATCACCGGTTGGAGCGCACACAGACTCGAGGAGCTTATCAACTGTGGCAAAATCATCCGTCCTGCATATATGAGCATTTCAGAAAACAAGGAATATGTTGATTTGAAAGACAGGTAATACGGAGAACATATTTGTTTATATATCAAACTGTCTGTACGAATAGGGTACGGTGGCTCGCCGTGCTGGCGGATAATATCCGCCCCTACAATTAAACAGTTAATTTCATATAAACAAAAAACGGTCGAGAAACAATGTTTTGCATTTTGCATACTGTCTTCTCGACCTCAATTTTTCATTTTCAACTTTCAATTTTAAAAAAGCTACGCTCGGGCATAATATGTCTTTTTGATATTACAAACTATCTTCACGAATGGGGAACGGCGGCTCGCCCTTACAGAGTTGCAGAGGTAAATACTGTGTTACGCTCGGGAAACATATTTGTTTATATATCAAACTATCTGCACGAATAGGGAACGGTGGAACGCCGTGCTGGCGGATAATATCCGCCCCTACAATTAAACAGTTAATTTCATATAAACAAAAAACGGTCGAGAAACAATGTTTTGCATTTTGCAAACTGTCTTCTCGACCTCAATTTTCCATTTTCAATTTTCAATTTTACATTTAATTAAAACTGTCTGCACGAATTGGGAACGGCGGCACGCCCTTACAGAGTTGCAGAGGTAAATACTGTGTTACGCTCGGGAAACATATTTGTTTATATATCAAACTATCTTCACGAATGGAGAACGGCGGCTCGCCGTCACGCCGTGCAACAGCAGGTTGCTTGTGAAAAATCACGCTCTGCATTATAATATACGCAAGAGGTGACGGCTATGGATACAAAAGAAATTTTATTGAAATTAAGAACAAAATCGGGTTTTTCTCAGGATGAGCTGGCTGAAAAACTGTTTGTAACAAGACAGGCGGTTTCTCGTTTGGAAAACGGCGACACGGTTCCGAATACGGAAACATTAAAACTGCTCTCAAAGCTTTATAATGTGTCAATCAATACCCTGCTCGGTTCACCCCGAAAATTGATATGTCAATGTTGCGGTATGCCGTTGGAAGATGAGATTATCAGCAGAGAAAAAGACGGCTTTATGAACGAAGACTACTGCAAGTGGTGCTATGCCGACGGAAATTATATGTACAGCGATATGGACGATTTGATTGATGTCTGCGTCAAAAATATGGCAAACGAGGAACATTCCGAAAAAGAGGTGCGCGAGTATCTGATGAGAACACTCCCGAAGCTCGACTATTGGAAAAGATATAAGGAACTCGGCGGAAACAAGGCTTTTGAGGAATTTAAAAATACTCTGATTGATGAGATAAATGCCTTGAATGTTGTGGGTATGCCAAAACTTACAAAGCTGAATGCGCTTGTCGGAAGTTATGTCAATCTTGGATACAGACTTCCGAATGGCAACAAGGTTAAGTTTTTGGATGACAACGCAACATATCTCGGAAATCAGCTTGAATGTGAGTTCGGCGGTGACAGATATTTCGGAATTGTCGCAAATACGGATTTCATCCTGATTTCAACTTATGAAGAAAATGTAAAAAATCCCGAACTTGTTTTGTACAAGAAAAGATAATAAAATAACAGACAAAGAGGTGTCGGCAATTTGCGGCACCTCTTTTTGCGGTTTAAATTATTGAAAAGTCAGAACAAGGTAATCCCGAACATATGCAGTACCCACAAAACAGCTCCGAAAACAGCCGATGCGGTAATTCCGTAAACTATGACAGGTCCTGCAATGATGAACAGCTTTGCGCCGAGTCCTGCAACATATCCCTCGGATTTAAACTCAATCGCAGGCGAAGAAACCGCATTTGCGAAGCCTGTAATCGGAACAAGCGTACCTGCGCCGCCGTGTTTTGCAATTTTGTCGTACACACCGATTGCCGTCAGCAAAATTCCTATGAAAATCAGCGTTACCGAAGTCAGCGTTTTTGCATCATCTTTGCCGATGTCAAGCAATGAATAGCTGTCGGTCAAAATCTGTCCGATAAGACAGATGAAACCGCCGATGAAAAATGCCTTAGTCCCGTTCACAAAACATTTACTTTTCGGTGAATTATTTTTCACAATCGTACTGTATTCTTTTTTTGAAATCATAAAATGCCGCCTTTGTACCAAAAATAAAGTTTGTATTTATTTTTACCGCATAAATTTCAATTATGTTTGAATTATCACTTTATTTTTTTTGACTGCTGTAGTATAATTATTAGTATGTACAGCTATGTAAAACGAAATGAGGGCAAAGTAATGGAGCATTATCTTGATAACAGTGCAACTACTAAGGTGTCGCAAGGTGCGGCAGAAAAAGCGTTTGAGATAATGACCGAAAATTACGGCAATCCCTCGTCACTTCATTTGCGTGGAATGTATGCCGAGCAGGAGCTTGTAAAGGCTCGAAAAGAGGTTGCCGGAAGGCTCGGTGCAACTGCCGATGAAATTTATTTCACAAGCGGCGGTACAGAGGCAAACAATCTTGCAGTTTTCGGCGTTGCCGAGGCTAAAAAACGCAGAGGCAGGCGGATTGTTGTGTCTGCCGTTGAACACAGCAGTATTATGGAATCTGCTAAAAAGCTTGAGGATAACGGCTTTGATGTTGTCCGTATTATGCCCCGTGAGGACGGCACAATTCACAAGGAAGATGTGCTTGAAAATGTTGACGAAAACACAATTCTTGTGTCTGTAATGTGCGTCAACAACGAAACGGGCGCAATTATGAATATTTCGGATATTTTTTCCGCCGTTAAGGCGAAGAACAGCGATGTAATCTGCCACACGGACGCCGTTCAGGCTTTCGGTAAAATCTCGCTTTCCGCATCAAAACTTCATGCGGATTTAATCAGCGTGAGCGGTCACAAAATCCATGCCCCGAAGGGTGTGGGCGCAATCTTTGTGAAAAAGGGTGTACGGCTTGTTCCGCTTCACTACGGCGGTGAACAGGAGAAAAAACTCCGTCCCGGCACTGAGGCTATTCCGCTGATTGCCGCAATGGGAGTTGCGTGCAGTGAATTTAACATAGATAAAAATTACGGTTATGTTTCAAAGCTTAACAGCTACGCAAAGGAAAAACTGCTTAAAATTGACGGAGTGGTTCTCAACTCTCCCGAAAATGCGCTTCCGTATGTGCTGAATATCTCGGCAGGAAAAGTCAGGAGCGAAACGATGCTGCATTTTCTCGAAAATCTCGAAGTTTATGTATCATCGGGAAGTGCCTGTGCAAAGGGCAAACCGAGTTATGTGCTTGAGTCAATGAATATCGGTCGTGACCGTGCCGACAGCGCACTGAGGATCAGCTTTTCAAAGCTGAATACGGAGGAAGATATTGACGCACTTTGTGAAGGTATTGAAAAGGGACTGAAAACCCTTGCCCACAAATAGGAATAGTATGAATACATATTTAAAATAAAGGAATACATTTTATGAAGGAAATTTTACTTTTGAAAGACGGCGAAATCGTTCTTAAGGGACTTAACCGCCGTTCGTTTGAGGATGTTCTCAAAAAGAACCTTAAACACGCGTTGAGGAGTGCCGGTCGTTTTGAGATTACATCGGCACAGTCCACAATTTATGTAAAACCGCTTGATGATGATGCAGACCTTGAAAAGGCTTGCGAAATCGTTTCGAGGGTGTTCGGAATCATCGCTTTTTCAAGAGCAGCCGTTTGTGAAAAAACAATCGAATCCGTTCTTGAAACCGCCCCGAAATATCTTGAAAATCAGCTTAACAATATTAAAACCTTCAAGGTTGAGGCAAAGAGAAGCGACAAAAAATTTCCGCTCAAATCTCCCGAAATTTGCAGAGAGGTCGGCGGTGAAATTCTTTCAAAGTTTCCGCATCTCAAGGTTGATGTTCATAACCCCGACCTTGTTGTAAATGTTGAAATCCGTGACTTCGGCGCTTATGTTCACGGCGAACCGATAAGAGGAGCAGGAGGTATTCCGGTTGGCACAGGCGGCAGAGCCGCAATCCTCATCAGCGGAGGTCTTGACTCCCCCGTTGCCGCTTATATGATGGCAAAAAGAGGCATCAGGCTTACTGCAATTCACTTTGCAAGTCCGCCCTACACAAGCCCCAGAGCAGAAGACAAGGTTGTCAGACTTCTCCGCAGAGTCAGCAGATATGCAGGTGATATGGTTATGTACACCGTGCCGTTCACAAAGCTGCAGGAGAAAATCAAGGACGAATGTCCCGAAGAGCTTTTCACAATCATTATGCGCCGCCTGATGATGCAGATTTCAGAAAAGATTGCCGAAAAGTACGAATGTCAGGCACTTATCACAGGTGAAAGCCTCGGTCAGGTTGCAAGCCAGACAATCGGTGCGCTTTCGTGTACAGATGAGGCGACCGATATGCTCGTGTTCAGACCGCTCATTGGTATGGATAAGCAGGAGATTATCGACATTGCCTACAAGATTGACACCTACGATATATCAATTGAACCGTATGAGGACTGCTGTACCGTGTTCACACCAAAGCATCCCCGTACAAGACCTGTTCTCAAATATGTAAAAGAGGCTCAGGAAAAGCCGAACTTCGGACCTCTTGTTGAAGAGGCTCTTCAGAACCTAAAAGTTACAAGAATTTCGGCTGATGATGAATAAAACTGATTGAAAGGGGAATTGACATGGATGTTGAGATTTTTTCCTTAACGGGCAAAAATTCCGCTGACCTTTCTCAAACAAGCGGTGAAATTGCAAAAAAGCTTGAACAAAACGGCTTTTCCGTAACCAAAGTAAAAAGCGTTTCACCTTCATATTCTAAAATTATTTCTGCACTTAACGAGCTTGCGAAAAGCGAAAAAGCGCCTGATCAGGTTGTGATTGCAGAGGCTCTTACAACAAAGGACAGCACATCGTTTCGCAAAAAGTTTGCCGAGGTTGTTGCGGCATCCGAGAAGTATGAGAATACTCCCGTGCCGAAGGACTATTGGCGAAAGAGAAATCTTGATTTTCTCAATGCCAAAAAGCGTAAGGCAGACAAGGAAGAGATGGAACAGCTCAAGGACAAATACAGAATGTTCCGCAAAAAGTCAAGAGTTTTCAGTCTTAAGGATATGGGCAGCGGCTATCGCGGCTACTGCTTTATGTACCGTGGTATTCAGGTTGCAGTTCTTCCGAAATCATCGCTTGCAGGCGAAAATCCCGAGGATATGGTGTGCCTTGCTTGTATCCGCACGAGGTCTAATTTTGAAAATTCGCAGGAGGATTACCCGAACGGCTTCAGCAATCAGGAATTTGTACCTGCAAAAACAGGCTTTGTCAACAACTATATTCCTTTGCGCGGTGACGGAGCAAAGGAGGTTACACGAAAATGTGTTGTAATGGTTTCGTTCCTTGTGTTCCTTACGGCGCTTTCGCTGTTGTTCTACAATATGATTTACCTCAGCCTGAGAAATGCCGAGCTTAACGGAGAAATTCAGCGAATTGCGCACAGTGTCGATGACTCCGACACAACCCCTGCAAAGAAAAAGGACGATACAATCAACTGGGATAAGCTTTTGAAAATCAACGATGAAATTGTCGGTTGGATTCAGATGAAGGACACCCACATTGACTATCCTGTTTTGTGGCATAAGGCAGACAGCACACCGCAACAGTATTACCTTAACCACAACTACAAGAATGAGTGGGACGGCTTCGGCAGCGTATTTGTTGACTACCGTTCAACAAAGGGTACAGACGGCAAGAACCTTGTTCTTCACTCACACCATATTCAGGACGGTTCAATGTTCGGCGACCTTATGAAATTTGGCGGAACAACAGGGGATCTCGATTTCTACAAAGAAGTTCCGACCTTCCGCTTTGACACCCCAAAGGGCAAGGGTACTTATAAGATTATCTCTGTGTTCAAGACAAACACTCTTACTGCACACGGCGAGTTCTTCAACTATATGATAAGCGACTTTGAAAATGACAAGGATTTTATGAACTATGTCTACAATGTTCGTATTCGTTCGCTGTTTAACTGTCCTGTTGATGTAAATGAGGATGATGAGCTTGTTACGCTTTCAACCTGTTCGTATGAGTTCACAAATTTCAGAACAGTAATTGTTGCAAGAAAGGTGAGAGCAGGTGAATCAACAAAGGTTGATGTAAAAAAGGCATCTCTCAACAAGAATGCTGTATGGCCGCAGGTTTATTATTCATCCTACGGCGGTACAAGACCGACTGTTACAGACTTTGACACAGCCTACAAAAAGGGTCAGATTACTTGGTATGACGGAGACTACGGCTTTAAAAATCAGAAAGTAACTCCGAAAACAACGGAGTCAACAACCGCAACCGACAAAAAGGGTCAGACTGTAACAAAGAAGCCGCAGCCTACAACTCAGGCAAAGGTTTATTGCAATGTAACCTTCATTAACTATGACGGTTCTGTATTGTCAAAGCAAAAGGTTGAGTACGGAAAGTCGGCGGTTGTGCCTAAGACCATACCGAAAAAACCGAGTGATGAGTATTACGATTATACTTTTGAGGGTTGGGATACTACCTATGACTATACAAAGGTAACGGCTAATTTGAGAGTTGCACCGAAATTTAAGGCAACGCTGAAACCCGAATACGCAAACGCACAGTAGGAGGACGGAAAATGAATTGCAGGCTTGTTTTTTTCGCTGCTCGCAAAACCTCGTTTTGCGAAAGAGCTTTGCAAAAGTCCTTTTCGGAGCTTGATCTTGAGCTTGTTAAAACCTGTTTTGCAACCGATTCCGAACAACTCGGGGTCGAGCTTACAGACGCTTTTAAAAAGCTGAATGTCGTGTTTGTTGTCGGCGGACTCGGATTTGACGATGAAAAGGGGATAAAGAGCATAATCTCGCGTGCATTGTGCGAAACCCCTGTTAATGACTGCAAAAAGCTGAAAAATGAATACGGTGACGACGGTTATGTCATCAGAGCCGCAAACCAGCTGCTTGTTCTTCTGCCCGACGAACCCGCTCAGATTGAAGAGATTATGCACGGTCCGCTTAAGAAGTATATTAAGGCAAACTCGGTAATGCAGCAGTATTAAAGCTGACAGTGAAAAGTGAACAGTTAAAAGCTAAGTAAAACGATATAATCCCCTTAAAGCAGACGCTTGAAAAGATAAAATTTCAAGGACGCTTTAAGGGGATGTTTTTGTGTCAAAAAAGCTGTAAAATCTAAACTTGCGGCAGAAAAAGCTCAGGTTCAAATCGGGAAAAGGAGAAATTCATAATGAAGAAAAGCCGTACAAGAGAAACGGGCAAAAGACGGTGCGTATGATTTCAAACCGGAGAAAACGCCATTTGCAGCATTTATAAAATCAATTAAAAAACTCCGCCGTTTTTTGCAGTCATACATTGAATCTCCTTAACTTATGTTTATTACTCCTATTTCAACTTGATTATTGATTCTGGGGATGAATACGTGGTTGCTCAGACCTGCGCAGACAATCATTTTTGTGCCGTCAAGGTCAAATTCGCCTTTGTCATATTTCGGGAAAAGACCCTGATTCGGAGCGATTACTCCGCCGATGAACGGCAATTGAATCTGTCCTCCGTGGGTGTGACCGCAGACAATCAAATCTATGTCGGTTTTCTTTGCGTCCTCGGCAATGTATTCGGGCTGGTGGTGCAGAAGAATTGTGAAATTGTTCTTTGCTTTTTCGGCAAATTCTTCCCAAAGTGTTCTTGAAGGAACATCGTCCTCGGGAGTGTAGAATTCATAATAAGGGTAGTCGCTCATTCCGCCTATTAGCACGCTTTTGCCGTTTTTTGTGAATTTTATATATTCATCGTCAAGCAATACGGCGCCTGTTGAGTCAATCTCACTTTTAAAGTCTGTGCCAAATTCGGCGGCATTGTCACGCTCATGGTTGCCAAGACAGCAGTATGTGGGCGCAATATCCGCAAGCTTTTTCAGCACATCCTTCATCTTCGTTGTGTCGGGATCGCCACGGTTGACCATATCTCCGCAAACCGCGATAAAATCGGGATTCTGTTCCTTTACAAGCCCTGCAAGGTCTGCGTTCTTTTCACCGTACTCCTTGTTGTGCAAATCCGTGATGACGACGAATTTCAGCTTTGCGTCGTTCTTTGTGTTGTTTACGCTGTAATTTGTGATTGCAATTGTGTTGTCACAGTAAACGCCCCATATTACGAGAGTCACAAACAGCATAAGTATTATTGCCCCGAGGATTATCGAAAAATTTTTCATTCAATTCACCGCTCATATTAAGTATGGTATTATTTTAGGCTCGTTTTGTGCGGTTGTCAACAAATGTGTGTCGAACAAGTCTGATTATTACTGTTCCTTGTGCTTCGGTTGTCGGATTTTAAATTGATTTAGGAATTGCTTTGTTTGACATTCCTTTTGCACTGTTGTATAATAAATCATAATTGTGTTTATATGTTACTCGGGAAATTTACACAAAGTTAAACAGAAGAGGTATGGGTTATGAAGAAGATTAATTTGCGTAAGATGTTTCTGGCTCTCGCAGATGTGTTTATTATCGTTGTCAGCGGTATTCTTGCAAATTACATTCTCTCACTTGTCGGTTACATAGGCACTGCTGCAAGCAAAGGACTGTTGAGTTACATCGTTATCAACCTTGTAATGTGTCTGTTTACACTTTATATAAGCGGAACATATTCAAAATTGTGGCGATACTTTAACGCAAAGGACTATATTGTGTGCGGAATTGCCGTTTTTTCCGGGTTTACGCTCGGCTTTATAATCTCGTTGTTTTTGCAGATTCCGCAGAGAAAGATTTTTTGTATAGTATATTTCGCAATAGCCCTTGTCGGAATTCTTGCATTCCGTTTTGTTTTTAGAAAGGCTTTTCTTGACCTTACCGAGGCAGGAAGGGCAGAGGGCGGAGAGCGTACACTTATCGTAGGTGCAGGCAATGCCGGCAGAATGATTATCCGTGAAATTCACAATGCGAATGAGCAGAATGATGTTAATAACCCGTCAAAAAATATTATTCCGGTATGCTTTGTCGATGATGATTTGAAAAAGCTGAATCAGAAAATCGAAGGAATCCCCGTTGTGGGAACCTGTCCCGAAATTGTTAAAATATGTGATGAATACCGCATAGACAATATTATAGTTGCAATTCCGTCATGTGAGGAAGAAGAGAAGAGGAAGATTCTTGACTACTGTTCCGCAACAGAGTGCAAAATCAAGATTATCCCTTATCTCGGTGAGCTTTTGTTTGATGACGGGCATACACAGCTTATTTCACAGGCAAAGGAAATCAAGATTGAGGATCTTCTCGGCAGAAAACCCATTGAGTTTGACCGAAAGGAGATTCATGACCTTATCAACGGAAAGGTTTGTCTTGTTACAGGCGGCGGCGGTTCAATCGGCAGCGAGCTTGTAAGACAGATTGCAAAGAATGATCCGAAACAAATCATCATTGTTGATATCTACGAAAACAACGCATATGATATTCAGCAGGAGCTTGTGCTTGAATACGGCACAAAGCTTAACCTTGTAACGCTTATTTCATCGGTTCGTGATTACGACAAAATGGAGCTTATCTTCAAGACATATCGCCCCGAACTCGTATTCCACGCTGCCGCTCACAAGCATGTTCCGCTTATGGAAACCGTTCCCGAGGAGGCTGTAAAGAACAACATCTTCGGTACATTCAATGTTGCAACCCTTGCAGAAAAGTACAAGGCAAAGAAGTTTGTTATGATTTCAACCGACAAGGCTGTTAATCCGACAAATGTTATGGGCGCAACAAAGCGTGCGTGCGAGATGATTATTCAGTACAAGGCGCAGCACAGCACCGATACCGAATTTGTAACAACAAGATTCGGTAATGTTCTCGGCTCAAACGGCTCGGTTATTCCGCTGTTTCGCCGTCAGATTGAAAACGGTGCGCCCGTTACCGTAACACATCCCGATATTATCAGATATTTTATGACTATTCCCGAGGCTGTTTCGCTTGTTCTTGAGGCAGGTGCAATGGCAAAGGGCGGTGAGATTTTTGTTCTTGATATGGGTGCTCCCGTCAAGATTACAACCCTTGCCGAGAACCTTATCAGAATGTACGGTAAGGTTCCGTACAAAGATGTTCCGATTATTTTCACGGGACTTCGTCCGGGTGAAAAGCTTTTTGAGGAGCTTCTTATGGACGAAGAAGGTCTTAAGTCAACACAGAACAAGAAAATTTTCATAGGAAATCAAATTAAAATAGACGAAACAGATATGCTGTCAAAGCTTGAGGTTCTCAAAAAGACCGCAGAAAACAATGACAGTGAAAAGACAGTTGAACTTTTGGCAGAACTTGTACCTACTTTTTGCCACAAGGTCAATGATTAACCGAAAAGGAGAAATTTTATGTGCGGTATTGTAGGTTATGTAGGACCTAAGGATTGCAGTGAGGTGCTTGTTAATGCTCTCACAAAGCTTGAATACAGAGGCTATGACTCGGCAGGTATTGCGGTTTTTGATAACGGAGAAATCAAGACCGTAAAGACCAAGGGTAAGCTTCAGGACTTAAAGGATAAGCTTGCAGAGGTCGGCACTCCGAAAGGTCATGTCGGCATAGGTCACACCCGTTGGGCAACCCACGGCGAGCCTTCGGATGTAAACTCACATCCACACAGCGGTGCAAGGGTTACAATCGTTCACAACGGTATTATTGAAAACTATATGGAGCTTAAAGACTTCCTCATCTCAAAGGGAAGAACTTTTTTAAGCGACACAGATACAGAGGTTGTTGCTCAGCTCCTCGACTATAAATACAACGGAAATCCTCTTGAAACAATTGACAGTGTAATGGCTGAGCTTAAGGGTTCGTTTGCACTCGGAATTATGTTCAAGGATTTCCCCAACAGAATTTTTGCGGTTCGCCGTGAAAGTCCTCTTATCGTAGGTGTTGCAGAGGGTGAGTGCTTTATTGCGTCCGATGTTCCTGCAATTCTTCAGTACACAAGGGATTATTATCTTCTTGACCATGATGAAATCGTAACACTTTCACCAGACGGTGTTTCGTTCGTTGACGAACACCTTGATCCGATTGAAAAGGAACTTCAGACAGCCGACTGGGATATGGAGGCTGCCGAAAAGGGCGGTTATCCGCACTTTATGATTAAGGAAATCAACGAACAGCCCGAGGCTATCAGAACAACGATTATGCCGAGAATCAAAGAGGGACTTCCGTTTCTTGAGGAATGCGGCATTACAACGGAAACAATCAAGGATTTCAAAAATATCACAATTGTTGCCTGCGGTACTGCCATGCATGCAGGTATGGTCGGCAAGTATGTTATTGAGGATCTCGCAAGAGTTTCCGTAAATGTTGACATTGCGTCTGAGTTCCGTTACAGAAATCCGATTGTAGGCGAGGGCGACCTTGTAATCATCATTTCACAGTCGGGCGAAACAGCCGACAGCCTTGCCGCAATGCGTCTTGCCAAGCAGAAGGGTGCAAAAACTCTTGCAATCGTAAACGCAAAGGGCAGTTCAATTGCCCGTGAGGCGGATATGCTCATCTACACACTCGCAGGTCCCGAAATTTCCGTTCCGTCAACAAAGGCATACATCACACAGCTTTCTGTTATGTATCTCTTTGCCTTTGAGCTTGCTCTTGCAAAGGAAACAATCAGCACAGCCGAGTGCAAGCGACTTGTTTCGGCTCTCACAAAAATGCCCGAGGCAGTTCAGTATGTAATCGACAACTGCGAGGAAATCTGCAAGTTCGTTGCCACAAAGCTTGTTGCAACCGACAGTCTGCTTTACATAGGCAGAGGTCTTGACTATGCCCTTTCAATGGAGGGTTCACTCAAGCTCAAAGAGGTTTCGTACATTCACTCAGAAAGCTATGCCGCAGGCGAGTTGAAGCACGGCACAATTTCGCTTATTGACGAGGATGTTCCCGTTATCGCCGTTGCAACTCAGACAGGTATTATCCCCAAGACAATCAGCAATGTTGTTGAGGTTAAGTCAAGAGGAGCAAAGGTTATTCTTGTTTGTACAGACGCCTGTGCAAGAGAACTCAAGGACGGTGTTGCGGATTATGTTATCGAAATTCCGCATACAGACGAGCTTCTTATGCCGATTACAGCGGTTGTTCCGCTCCAGATTCTTGCTTATTACACATCAATCAACAGAGGTATTGATCCCGATAAGCCAAAGAACCTTGCAAAATCCGTTACAGTAGAATAAAACGGTGCTTTATGTTCGGGAAGTTAGTCTGCAAAATGTGAGGGCTGAGCTGCCCGAGCGACAGTCTTGTTTTTAATTGAAAATTGAAAATTGCGGTCGGCGGTGTGCCGCCGCAGTTCTTTTGAGATTATAGTTAGATAAAAAAATTGCATTGATGCCCGATACGGCATTGATGCAATTTTTGCTTTATATGAAAGTTAATGTCTGTCTGTAGGGCTTTTGCCGGATAACAGTATTTTATTTTTCAAACAACTCAGGGTGCATTCTGCTGTAGTGAAAAATATACTGTTGGGCGATGCCTGCGTATTGACCGAAATCGTCACCGCTCATATTCGGGAACAGCTTTTCCATTGCCCGCTTCATCCACACATCAATCGGGAAAGCCTCAATCCTGTGCATACCGAAAAGAAGCGTGCAGTCGGCTACCTTTTTGCCGACTCCTGTAATTTTCATAAGCTCTGTTCTTGCGTCTTCATAATCAAGTGTGAAACAGCTGTTAAGGTTCACATCACCGCTTGAAACCTTTTGTGCCGCGTCAATAATGTAACGGTTGCGAAATCCTGCCCTGAGCGGTGCAAGGTCATCGGGCGAAAGTGTGGCAAGTGTTTCCGCTGTCGGAAACGCATATTCCCCGTCGGCAAGCTGTGTGCCGAAGTTTTCGCACAAACGCTCAACTATGCCCTTGATTCGCTTGATGTTGTTGTTCTGCGAAATAATGAATGTGCAGAGCGTTTCAAACGGTTCTTGCCTCAAAATTCTTATGCCGGGGGCATACTTTGCCGCCTCGTTCAGAACGGGGTGAATTGTGCTGATTTCTTCACGGATTTTTCTGTAATCAAGTGCAAAATCAAAGTAGCTGTACCAAATATTCTTGAAATCGTCAGCCGTTGCATTTTCAATATACATATCGGTTTTGTCAAGTTTGACGCTCACGCTTTTGCCGTAAGCAACACCGTGAAATGAACCGTCAGCCTGCGGCTTCCAACGAAAGCTCTGACCGCAGTCGAGAGTCTGCGCAAGGTCAAGGTCATGCACATCTGTTACTTTGATTTTGTTGTTAAGTTCAATACATTCCATAATTTTCACCGCCGAAATTTTCTTAATAAAGTATATCACATTCGGTAGATTTATGATATACTAAATTTTAAATTACAGCCTCATTGGGAAGCCGATGCCGGACGGTTAAGGATAAAACATTGCATTTTGATATTGACATGAAATTGTATTTGCAAAATTTCCGATATAATGTGTTTATAAAAAATTTGCAGGGGCGTTAAGCTTTTGAGCTTCACGGTACTGCAAAGCGAAGGAGTGATAATATGAAAACCGACAGGGTTATAACTGCTATGATTGAATATTTTGGAAGTGACAAGAAAAGAATTCACCATTTTCTCAAGGTTTATTCATTTGCGAAGACAATCGGCGAAAGCGAAAATCTCTCCGCCGACGAACAGGAGCTTCTTGAAATTGCCGCAATCGTTCACGACATCGGCATAAAGGTCAGCGAAGAAAAGTATAATTCTTCCGCAGGAAAATATCAGGAGCTTGAAGGACCCCGTGAGGCTGAAAAGTTGCTTGCCGCTCTCGGCTACGAAAAAACATTTATTGACAAAGTTTGTTACCTTGTGGGACACCACCACACCTATGAAAATATTGATTCTCTGCCATACAGAATTTTGGTTGAAGCCGACTTTCTGGTAAACCTTTATGAGGACAATTCAAGCCGCCGTGCCGCAGAGCAGGCATATGAGAAAATTTTCCGTACAAAATCGGGAAAAAATCTGCTGAAAATAATGTTTTTAACCCCCTAAAACTGTACTCATTCACCATAGTGTTTTAAGCGTGAAAAAGTGGTGTAAAAAGTGGGTTAAAACGCTTGACAATGCCCTTAAAAAGTGTTATTTTAATGGTGTTGGTTATATGATTATAAAAGTGAATAAATGACAGTATACAAGGATGTATGACGATTTTTTCAAGGAGCTGACCTTACCGGGCGTCTGCTTGGAATTGAGTCGGCATTTTTTTGTGTCATATACAAAATTCAGTATTAATTATCATTATCGGAGGTTTTACAGTAATGAGAGAAGAATGGACAAATTTTGCAGGTGGCAAATGGGAGTCCGACATTGATGTCAGAGACTTCATTCAGAGAAACTACACACCTTATGACGGCGACCAGTCTTTCCTTGAAGGTCCTACAGAAGCAACAGACAAGCTTTGGGGCGAGCTTAAGGAACTCCAGAAGGAAGAAAGAGCCAAGGGCGGCGTTCTTGATATGGAAACTGAGGTTGTAAGCGGCATCACAGCTTACGGCGCTGCATATCTTGATAAAGACCTTGAAAAGGTTGTAGGTCTTCAGACAGACAAGCCTCTCAAGCGTGCATTTATGCCTTACGGCGGTATCAAAATGGCTGAGCAGTCATGCCAGATGTATGGCTACACTCCAAGCCCTAAACTCCACGAAATCTTTACAAAATATCACAAGACTCACAACCAGGGTGTATTCGATATCTACACTCCCGAGATGAAGCTTGCCCGTCACAACAAGATTCTTACAGGTCTTCCCGACACATACGGCAGAGGCAGAATCGTCGGCGACTACAGAAGAGTTGCTCTTTACGGTATTGACCGTCTTATCGAAGGCAAGAAAGAGGACTTTGCAGAAACAAACCGTCAGGGCATGAGAAGAGGCGACTTCCAGCTTCGTGAAGAAATCGCTGATCAGATTCGTGCTCTTAACGATATGAAGGAAATGGCACTTTCTTACGGCTTTGATATTTCACAGCCTGCTAAGAATGCCGCAGAAGCAGTTCAGTGGCTCTACTTCGGCTACCTTGCTGCTATCAAGACTCAGAACGGCGCTGCAATGAGCGTTGGTCGTGTATCAACATTCCTCGACATCTACATCGAGCGTGACCTTGAGAACGGTACACTTACAGAATCACAGGCTCAGGAACTTGTTGACCACTTTGTTATGAAGTGCCGTATGGTTAAGTTCGCAAGAATCGAGTCTTACAACCAGCTCTTCTCAGGCGACCCTGTATGGGCTACACTCGAAGTTGCAGGTCTTGGCATTGACGGCCGTTCAATGGTTACAAAGAACGACTACCGTTTCCTCCACACACTTGAGAATATGGGACCTTCACCTGAGCCAAACCTCACAGTTCTTTATTCTTCAAGACTTCCCGAGAACTTCAAGAAGTATGCTGCTCATATTTCAGTTACAACAAGCTCAATTCAGTACGAGAACGACGATGTAATGCGTCCTGTATGGGGCGATGATTACTCAATCTGCTGCTGCGTATCCGCAACACAGACAGGTAAGGAAATCCAGTTCTTCGGCGCAAGAGCTAACCTTGCTAAGTGCCTTCTCTACGCTATCAACGGCGGTGTTGATGAAAAGACAAAGATGCAGGTTGGTCCTGAATATACACCTATCACATCAGAGTACCTTGATTATGACGAAGTTGTCAAGAAGTATGACACAATGATGGATTGGCTTGCTCACCTCTATGTAGGCACACTTAATATGATTCACTACATGCATGATAAGTACTACTATGAGGCAGCAGAAATGGCTCTTATTGATACAGATGTAAGAAGAACATTTGCAACAGGTATTGCAGGCTTCTCACATGTTGTTGACTCACTCAGTGCTATTAAGTACGCTAAGGTTAAGGTTATCCGTGACGAGGACGGCATCGCTGTTGACTTTGAAACAGAGGGCGACTTCCCAAGATACGGTAACAATGATGAGAGAGCAGATAAGATTGCCGTTGATCTTCTTAAGACATTTATGGCTAAGCTCAAGTACTGCCACACATACAGAGATTCAGAGCCTACAACTTCTATCCTTACAATCACATCAAATGTTGTTTACGGTAAGGCTACAGGTTCACTTCCTGACGGCAGAAAAGCAGGCGAGCCGCTTTCACCGGGTGCTAACCCATGCTACGGTGCAGAGAAGAACGGTCTTCTTGCTTCACTTAACTCTGTTGCTAAGCTTCCTTATGAGTACGCTCTTGACGGTATTTCAAATACTCAGACAATCAACCCGGGTGCTCTCGGACACAACGATGACGAGCGTGTTGACAACCTCGTAAATGTTATGGACGGCTACTTTGATCAGGGCGCACACCACCTCAATGTAAATGTATTCGGTACAGAAAAGCTCATTGACGCTATGGAGCATCCTGAGAAGGAAGAGTATGCTAACTTCACAATCCGTGTATCGGGTTATGCTGTTAAGTTCATCGACCTTACAAGAGAGCAGCAGCTGGATGTTATTGCCAGAACCTGCCACGACAGAATGTAATGTCGGACAACGCTGTTAAAGGCTTTGTACACTCAATAGAAACTTTTGGTTCAGTTGACGGTCCGGGCGTAAGATTTGTGATTTTTCTGAGCGGCTGCGCAATGCGTTGCCAGTTCTGCCACAATCCCGACACCTGGAAACACGATGAAAACACCGTGGAATACACCGCTGACGAACTGCTTAATAAAGCGCTTGCATACCGCCCCTATTGGAAAAATAAGGGCGGTATCACAGTAAGCGGAGGCGAGCCGCTTTTACAGATTGACTTTTTGCTTGATTTGTTTAAGAAGGCTAAAAAGCAGGGCGTTAATACCTGTATTGACACAAGCGCCAACCCGTTTACAACCAAAGAGCCGTTCTATTCAAAGTGGAAAGAGCTAATGGAATATACGGATTTGCTGTTGCTTGATATAAAGCATATCGACAACGAACAGCACAAAATCCTTACAGGACAGCCAAACACCAATATTCTTGAAATGGCAAGACAGCTTTCCGATATGGGCAAGCCCGTATGGATAAGGCATGTTCTTGTGCCTGAAAGAAATGATAAGGACGAGTATCTTTTCAGACTTGCCGACTTTATCCATTCGCTCAAGAATGTTGAGCGTGTAGAGGTTCTTCCGTATCACACACTCGGTGTGTACAAGTGGAAGGCTCTCGGTTATGACTATCCTCTCGAGGGCATTGAGCCCCCAACAAAAGAGCGTGTTAAGAATGCGGAAATGATTCTTAACGGTGAAAAAACAAGAGAATAATTTTGTTTATAATATAAGGAACGGCAGTATCGCTTTTGGTACTGCCGTTTTTGTTTTGATTTTTATTTGTTATTCTGCTTTTGTAGTTTCTTCTTCAGCAAAATTGATGAATCAAAGGTGTATTCAAAGGTTTTTGAGCCGTCCTTGTTGAGAAATCGTCACAGTTGGTTCAGACTGCTCCGACGGGTGAGCCTGCAACTGTCGGTACAACCTCTGCAAATCCGACTTCGGCAACAGGCGGTGCCGCAACATCGGACAGCACTCCTTCACAGCCTGATAAAAACGGCAGTGTTCAGACAGGAGTGACAGCAACGACTGTTATGATGCTTGTTGTAATTTCGGGCGGAGTGCTTTTTGCCCTTGCAGAGCGTAAAAAGAGAATATAACACACTGACAGCCATTTGTGCAAAGATTATCAGTTGCCTATTGCAAAATTTGTAAAAAAGATATAAAATAGAATCAGACAAAAAAATATGGCTTTTTCGCTACATTATATCAATTATGAAAGAGGTGCCAGAAATGGATAAAAACAAAAAATTATTCTACACAATTATCGGTGCAGTTTCTGCACTTGCGGCTGCCGTGGCAGCACTTCTTGCTTTAAAAAAGCACAGATGTGCAGAACAGAAGCTTATTGAGGAAATTGACGATATTGTTTCCGAAAAAGAGCCCGAAGAGGCTGCAAATGAAGAACCGCAGGCAGAAGTTACAGCCGATGAGCTTGCCGAGGAAGAATAATCAGCGGCTCGCCGTAGTATTCATATGCAATATAAATTTGTGTCCCATGCCGGAATGTAGGGGTGGTGGCGAAGATAAATTTTGTAGCTTGGGTTCACGCTGTGAATATACAACGCAAGTCGGAAAATGTCTTCAAACCTGTGATATGCCGAAAAATTCAGCTTCGGTTTGCAGTTCTTCATAGTTTTCTGCATACCGACAAGAGTTTCCATATCCGCCCCCTCGACATCGGCTTTAATATAGCCTGCCGCCATTCCGCAGAGAATCGTATCAACTGTCGCAACCTTTGTTGCAACGCCCTTGTCGGCAATCGCACTGTTGCGGCCTGCCTTGTTGTTGAATATAAGCTCCGTGTTTTTGCTGTATGAGCCGAGCTGCCAAAGCGACACATTCGCCATACCCTTGCAATGAAGCTTCAGCTTTTCAAAATTTTTTGCGTTTGGTTCAAAGGCAATTATACGCTTGTACTTGCCGTTTGTGTAGTGCAGAAATTCGTCAATCGTGTCGCCGTTGTATGCGCCGAGGTCAACATAGCTTTCGTTTTCACCGAGATTCAGAATGTTGGCGAAAGCCTCGTCCTTGTCGGTTGTGACAGGGGGGAGGAGGTCAATTCTGCCGGTGAAGTAGAATTTCAGAATATTTTCGTAAACCTTTTTTGAAAGGTCGTCGGTAAGCAGACTGTATGCACTTTCAATTTGCTCTTTATTTTCGGTAATAAAATCACCGTCAAAAAGTCTGTCGCCAAAAACAGGAACAGAGGGGACAAGCGTTTCGTGCTTTTTGGAAATTTTCGTAATGTGTGCCATAACATCAGGGAGCTGGCTTGCAAAGCAGAGGGCGATAATAACATCACCTAATTCTGCCTCAACATCGGAAAGCTTTTTAACCGTAAAACCGTGGAATTTTTGACCGCGCACGAAATCGTCGCTTGCAATAACGGCAGACGCTTTAATTCCGTAACGGTCAAATGCGGCAAGAACCTTATCAGCACCGTCACCCATTCCGTAAAGCACAACAGGCTTTGCGGAATTTTTTAGTTGTTCCCATACAGATATTTCGTTTTTTAAAAGTTCGGTTATATTAAACATAAGGATACTCCAATTAGTGTATATGGCATTGTAATTGTTTTCGCAATGAACGCCCCTACGGGTTTGCAAAGCAAAAAAAGTATAAAAAAACGCCCACCCTATTGGGTGGACACTTTATATGTCGGCATCTCCCTATTTTTCCGGGCCGTCACCAGCCAAGTATCTTCGGCACCACTGAGCTTAACTTCTGTGTTCGGTATGGGAACAGGTGGACCCTCAGCGTCATCAACACCAACTTATTAACTTTTGTTTCTCTCTTGAGAACAGTATTGATTATACTACGGGCTGCACCAAATGTCAACACTTTTTTTAAAAAAATTTAAAAATTCTTTTAAAACCTTGAAAAGCCCGTATTTATCCCGATTTATCGCCGTTTTAACCGTCATTGAACCCAATGTATACTTGATGCGGTGAAAAATTATACATATTTTGTCACAATAAAGTGTAAAAAATAGGTTGCCGCAGTTTTTCGTAAATTATTGACTAAACGGATAAAAATGTGTACAATTAAATAGATTAGAATAGATTGGGATGTTTAGAATGAATAATGTAAATAAGTGTAAAATGCTTTTGTCATCACTCTCTGTATTCAGAGGTATAATGAACAGAAGCGTTCCGAAAGCCTTTTATGAACTTTTGCTTTCGCTTGACAAAAAGCCTGAGGAATTTCTCGGTGCATACGGCAAGCTTTGCTCAATGCTTTGCGAAAGAGGCTGTGCGGATAAGTTCGCATTTGCAATCAGCGAAACGGCTCTTTTTGACGATAACTGTTTTGCCCGTGCCGCAACAGCAGGCAAGCAGGACGAGCTGCCCGAAAATGTTATCTCTGCTGTAAAGACAGACTGTGACGCTATTTTAACAGCCGCAGAGCTCACTTCGGACGAGGTGCTTGAAGCATATGCCTATGCCGATGAAATCAAAGAACTTATTCCGATTCTTCCAAAGTGGCAGACGGGCAAGTGTGCTCCGTGCTTTGACGGCTTTGACGGTTCACTTGACAAGCTCTCTGCTTATTATAAGGAAAACGGCTGCGGTATGTTTGCCCGTTACAAGGCGTTTATTTGGCGTGACGGTGACATTCAGCCCGTTGAGCATCCTGACAAGATTGATATGGATACATTTACGGGATATGAGCGTCAGAGAAGTCAGGTTGTCAACAATACGATTTCGTTTATTCAGGGCAAGAGCTGCAACAACTGCCTGCTTTACGGTGATAAGGGTACAGGTAAAAGCTCAACGGTCAAGGCAATTGCAAACGAGTTCCGCAAGGACGGACTCCGCATTGTTGAAATGCCCAAGGACAGACTTATTGACTTTCCGCTCCTTGTTGACAAGATTGCCGCTCTTCCGCTTAAATTTATTATATTCATTGACGATCTTTCGTTCCAGCATCAGGATCAGAGCTATACAACCCTTAAAGCAGTTCTTGAGGGCGGACTTGCGGCTCGTCCCGATAATGCGTTAATCTATGCAACATCAAACCGCAGGCATCTTGTTAAGGAAAGCATTTCCGACAGAACCCACACAGTTGACGATATAAATGTTCGTGATAATATGCAGGAAAGCCTTTCGCTTTCAGACAGATTCGGTCTTGCGGTTTGTTACACAGTTCCCTCAAAGAACGATTTTCTTGAAATTGTATATTCTCTCGCAGAGCAAAGAGGCGTTAAGATGACTCATGAAGAGCTTGCCCTCGGTGCGGAGCAGTTTGCACTTTCAAGAGGCGGTCGTTCACCAAGATGCGCAAGACAGTATGTTGAATCACTGTTTTGCTGATAAACCGGAGGTAGTTTATGAAAACAAAAATAATTTCAATTGCTCTTGCAGTTGCCGTAATGCTTTCGGCAGTTGCTCTTTTGAGCGGCTGTTCTGACGGAGAGTACCCCGTTGAGGTGGCAAATCTTAAAATTGAAAGTAAGCCGGAGAACATTGTTGTTCTTGACGCACCAACAGCCGATATTCTTATTGCCACAGGCTATGACAGATACATTGTCGGCAGGAGCGACGAGGTTGACCAGAAGTCCGTTGAAGTTGCTCCGAGTATGGGTTCAAGCGAAAAGCCTGACGCCGACAAGATTATAGAGGCAGGGGCAGACCTTGTTTTTGCAGGTCCGACAATTGATGAGAGCGTAAAGAACAAGCTTAGCGACAAGGGTATTCAGGTCATAAAAATGTCACACGGTGATACTCCAAAGCAGGTTGAAACAAACTATATAACGATCAGCAAGATTTGCGGCGGCACAAAAACAGGTGCAAAGAATGGTGAGGATACTTACAATGACTTGCTTGACAAGATGAACAACTACAAACAGCAGGTCAACAGCAGAAATTCAGGTATCCTTGATACTGTATGCTATTTATATACAGAAGATGATCAGCTCAGAATTATGTCAAACGGAACATACGGCGATATGCTTCTCGGCTATACGGGTGCTGTTAATGTTGCAGTAAACATTACAGACAACGCTGTTGATGTTGCAACTCTTAGGGTTGCAAATCCGAATTTTATATTTTACGCAGATGACGCAACTCTTAAAAAGATTAAGAGTGACGCAACGCTTGCAGGTCTTGGAGCGGTAAAGAACGGAAAAATTCTTGAGGTTTCCATTGAAGAAATGTCACGCCCCGGCAATACATCTCTTGAGGCACTTGAAAAAATGGTTTACTTTATGTATCCGGATCTCAAGCCGAAATCGGCAACAGCCGAAACGACCCAACCTGCAAAGGATTCATCTGCATCGAAAACTACCGCAACGACAGCCACAACCGCAACTCAGGCGGCAACGGCTGCAAACAGCTCAAAGTCGGTTGCGGATAAATACAAGCTTACCATTACATCCGACCTTTCACTTAAGCAGGAGGATGAAAACGATACGGTTAAAGCTATGCAGCTTCGCCTTTATAACATTGGCTACATCACCGACAAGGACAATGTAACAGGCTATTACGGCGATGTTACAGCCGAGGCGGTCAAGAAATTCCAAAAGCGGAATGGCTTGAAGGAAACAGGCACAGCCGATAACGCAACGCTTGTACTGCTGTTTGACAGCAGTGCCAAGAAGGCTAAATAATACGGCAAATAGCTTTACAAATTGAAGGCGGAAAACGAATGCGGGAGATGTGCCGCAGCTTTCCGCATTAAAAGCGGTCGCAGGGTTATTATTTGACAAGACATTAAATGAAGGATTGCACCAATGCGCGGCAAGGCGTTGGTGCAATTTTTGTGTTCACACGGCAAGACTGTCCGCACAGGCATTGAGCGGCAGTCTGCAATAATCGTAAGGTTTTTACCTGTCAGACCTTGTATTTTTTTGACAGATTATGTATAATAAATTAGATATACATTCTGAAAGACAGTATTATTGATTCTAATTTTAGTTTCGGGGGAATATACAAATATGATGAAAACTGTTTCAAAGCGAGTTGTGACACTTGCAGTTTGTGTTGTGACGGTGTTGTGCGGTATTTTTGCGTGTGCAGGTGCAACAAATGATTATGAAATTCCGCAGATTGACGATATGACGCTTTCAATGCCTGAAGGTATGAGTGCCATTACAAGGGACAGCAAAAGTACTGACAAATATTTTTCGGTTTTCGGCATTGATTACGAAACTACAATGAAAAGCTTTGAAAACGGAAATATATATCTGCAGGGCATGGACAGTATGTCATCGGTTATTTTGACCGTGACTATGACTAAAAATGAAAGCAGCGAAAATGTTTCAAATTATGCTCAGCTTTCTTCAAGTGAGCTTGTTAATATTCGCAACAACTTTTTAAACTCCGGAGAATACAAAAGCTGTACTCCGGATCAGCAGGAAAAGGTTGTATGGCTTGTGTTTGACGCAACTGCTCAGGGTGGCAATGTTAAGACCTTTGTGGCAAACACGGTGTACGACGGTATGAATATCAATATTACAATGCAGAGAACAGAGGGCAATGTTACTTCTGTTGATTATGATACATTTTCTAAGATTGTGTCATCGGTGAAATTCAGCGATTTGCCGTTTTCAAAGGGAATCATTCCATATATAATTATCGGCGGCGGTATTCTCATTGTTATTCTGATTATCATTATCATTATCTTTGCCGTCAGAATCAGAAAACATAAAAGAGCAAAGAGAAACAATGCTGTTCTTGAAGAACTTGCGTCAAAGTATAAGCTTGGCGACAAGGGCGGCGATTATGATATTGATAACTTTGACGATCAGCCAAAGCCCGAAAAGCGTTCAAAGAAAAAGCAAAGATATGTTGAAGAGGCCGAAGAAGAACACGCACCGGAGGGAAGAAGATATGCTCCCGAGGTGATAGCCGATTATGACGAGCATGACGGTTCGGAGTATGATCATTCAACCTCAGATACGGGCTATGCAAGCGACAGCGAGATTGATGAGATTATCAATTCGGCAAGAGCTTATAAAAACGAGCTTGAGCGTGAAGTATACAAAAACAATTACGGTTACGAGGAAAACAGTACTGAGGACGAAAAAAAAAAGGAGCCTACCGAAGCAGACACCTCAGAGATTGAAACCAAAAAGAATAACAAAATCGAAGAGGATAACGCGGAAACACCTGAAGAATACGAAGACATAAGTTCTTCATCGGGTCCGACGCTCGTTATCCCGGAACCCGAGCACGACCTCTTTGAAACAAGCGAGCCTGACGATATTGACCGTGAGGATGATGCCGATGTTGTGGATGCCGAGGAAGTTCCCGAACAAAAGCACCCGCTTGAGAAAAAGGTTGACGAGTACGCAAACATCATTTTCGGAAGCGATGAGCCTGAGGAAGAGATTGACGATGAGGAGCTTGTGAGAGCTAAGGCTAAGAAAAACAAGTTTGACAGCGGCTATGATTTCTTTGAAGAAGCTCCCAAAAAGTCAATGGGAGTTATCAAAAGCTCCGACCTCAGAGACGCCGAGGATGTCGATGTTATCGGCGAGGTTGAAAAAAAGGCGGAAACAGTCAGGAAAAATGCACTTGAAGAAGAGCATAATAAAGAAAACGAGAGTGAACCGACCGATAAACGGTCAACGGAAGAGGTTCTTGCCAATGTAGGCAAAAACATCGGTAACGCTCTCAGGGGCTTTGCAGGCGGAGTTAAGAATTTTGGCATTCATTGCGGATACTTCTGCAAGAATGTTTCGAGAATGATAAAGCGTAAGCGTGCAATTGCCAAACGCAAAAAGGCAGAGGAAGAGAGAAGAGAGAGAGAAAGGCAAAAAGCAGAGCGTGCAAGAAGGCGTGCCGAAAGAGACGAAAACGACGGACTTGTTCAGGTCCACAGCAGAACCGACCGCCGCCCCCAACAGAATCACCGCCCCTCAAACAGAAACAATAGAAGATAATTCTTTTCGTAACGGAGAAAAAACACAATGGAAATGCTAATTAAAAATGCAGTGGTTGTTTCCCCTGCCGACAATCTTAACAAAAAAGCAGATATTCTCATCAAGGACGGTGTGATTGCCAAAATCGGCAGCGGCATCACATCGGACGGTGAGGTTATTGACGCAGACGGTCTTTGTGCCGTTCCGGGCTTTGTTGATATGCACGTGCATCTTCGTGATCCCGGTCAGACTCACAAGGAGGATATTATCACCGGCTGCAAGGCGGCTGCCGCAGGCGGTGTTACAAGCCTGCTTGCAATGCCGAACACCAACCCCACAACTGACAGTCCCGAGGTTGTAAGGTATATTCTCGACAAGGCTAAGGGTGCAGACAGCCGTGTTTATGTTGCGGCAAGCGTTACAAAGGGACTCAAAAGCGAAGCACCCACAGACATTGAAGCCGTGAAGAACGCAGGTGCAATCGCACTTACCGATGACGGCAGACCTGTTGAAAACACAAAGTATTTGAGTGACGCAATTAAAAAAGCACCAAGGCTCGGTATGACAGTTGTTGCACATTGCGAGGACTTGTTTCTTGCCGACGGAGGCAAAATTAACGAGGGCGAGGTTTCGGAAAAGCTCGGTGTCAAGGGAATCCCTGCCGGTGCCGAGGACTGCGGAACTGCAAGAGAAATTGCACTTGCCGCCGCTCTTAACGAGCCTATTCATATCTGCCATGTCAGCACAAAAACAAGCGTTGCGCTTATCCGCGATGCCAAAAGGAGAGGTGTTAAGGTGACCGCCGAAACCGCTCCGCATTATGTTTCGCTCACGGACAGGGAGCTTTTAAGAGGTGACGCTGATTACAGAATGAATCCGCCTCTCAGAACTCAGGCTGATGTTGACGAGATTATCAACGGACTTTGTGACGGCACGCTTGATGCCATAGCAACCGACCACGCACCGCATACCCCTGAGGAAAAGGCTGATTTTGTAAAAGCCCCCAACGGTTCAATCGGTATGGAAACCTCATTTGCGGTCTGCAACACGTACCTTGTTAAGACAGGAAAAATGACGCTTTCACAGCTTGTTGAGAAGATGAGTGTTAATCCTGCAAGAATTTTGAAAATCAACGCAGGCACACTTTCAGTCGGTGCAAATGCCGATGTTGTTCTTGTAAATCCCGATGAAGAATGGACGGTTGATGTAAATAAACTTCACGGCAAAAGCAAAAATACACCGTTTAAAGGCAGAACCCTCACAGGTAAAGTCAAAAAGACAATCCTCGGCGGTAAGGTAGTTTTTGAGGATTGAGCAAATAAAACCCGTAGGGGTGGATATTATACGCCCGCAAGTAATAGTGCGAAATTGTTGTTAAAACAAATTATATAAATGAAACAAAGATAATGATATAATGTAGCGGCGAACCGTGTTCGCCAATCGGTTAAAATGGCAGTCAATGACTGTCGGTAAATAAACAGAAAATTTATTTAACATAAAGGAGTAAAATTATGGCACAGAAGGGTGACCTCCTGTCGGTAAGACAGGACATCAGAGTAGTAGACGCAACAATCCGTGACGGCGGTCTTTGTAACGATTTCAGATTTGACGACAAATTTATCAAGGCTCTTTACAATGCAAATGTTAAAGCCGGTGTTGATTATATGGAATTCGGCTACAAGGCATCAAAGGAAATCTTTAACGAAGAGGATTTCGGCAAGTGGAAATTCTGTAACGATGCAGATATCAGAAAAATTGTAGGCGACAACAAGACTCCTCTTAAAATCGCTGTTATGGCTGATGTCGGCAGAACAGATTTTAAGAAAGACATTATTGCAAGAAAAGACAGCCCGATTGACCTCATCAGAATTGCAACATATATCAACGCAATTCCTGCGGCTGTTGAAATGATTGAAGACGCCGCTAAAAAGGGCTACGAAACAACAATCAATATTATGGCTGTTTCAAAGGCAAGAACCGAGGATATTACAGCGGCTCTTGAAACTCTCGGCAAAACTCCCGTAAACGCTTTCTACATTGTTGACAGCTACGGCGCACTCTATCCCGAGGAGTCAAGACGACTTGCAGACCTTTACTGCTCAATTGCCGATAAGTACGGCAAGTCGGTCGGTATCCACGCTCACAACAACCAGCAGCTTGCTTTTGCCAACACAATCGAGGCTATGACGCAGGGCGTAAGCTACCTTGACGCAACCGTTGACGGCATGGGCAGAGGCGCAGGCAACTGTGCGCTTGAGCTTCTCCTCGGTTTCCTCAAAAACCCGAAGTATCAGGTTGCACCTATCCTCAGAATTATCGAAGAGTACACCCACAAGTTTAAGGCTGAGGGCGTTAAGTGGGGTTACGATATTCCGTACCTTCTCACAGGTCAGTACAACACACATCCCCGTCCGGCAATTCAGTTCGTAAAAGAGGACAGACAGGATTATTACAAGTTCTCAAACGAACTTTATGATATTATCAACAGCTAAGGTAAACAGCCTTGCGGCTGCCGTCGGCAGATAAGGAAAGCAAAATTTAATATTCCGTATTCACTAAAGCCAATTTCGAAAGAGATTGGCTTTTTTAACGGCTTTTTGCGTTTTTTTCTATTCCCTCCGAAAACTCACATCAAATTTCCTGCCGTGTTTATTTTAATGTTCTTTCTGTATTCCCACACCGTTACTAACAGCTGTAGCTTTTAAAATCAAGTCAAAAGAATAATACTTTATATTGACAACCAAAAGAGATAAAGTTATAATTTAGTTGTAACGGTATAGAAATATACTTCGGTAAAAATTACTGTTTGAAAGGGGAAAAAGTATGAAACTCAAAAGAATCTTGTCATCATTTCTGGCTGTTGTAATGGCTTTCGGAGTTGTTTCATTGGCAACGGTTGATGAAAACGGCAACATTTTCGGAAACACACTCACCGCAGAGGCTGCGACAGAAAAGACGGCAACAAAAATGCCCGACAATGCAATCACATTCAGCAGTACCTATAGCGACGAGCTTGAAATCATTCCTGCTGTAAGTAAAAACGGTATGTATTACTATAACAACAAGGTCATTTATTTTTACAGCGTTGCAAACAACACTTTCAGAAAAATTTATGATTACAACGATAAAGGCAGAAACAAAGACGCTGTTATCTGCGTTTATGCCGATGCCGAAAAAGGCAAGTTTTATATAGTATGGCTTGACTCATCAAATCGAAATAAAAAATACTATTATCTTGATGAATTCGATGTTAAGTCTGAAAAGTTTGTTTCAACCAAGGATATATCATCGCTTGTCGGAAGCAACAACCTTTCATATCCGGAATCTATTGGTGTTGACAGTCAAAACAGATATTACCTTGCCGTGTATGACAGCAATCAGGATAAGTATATTATCAATTTGATTTCAGCCGATATGAAGCTGTTGTCATCAGCTGTTGCCGGTGACGCAGTTTATAAATTCAGCGGTTTTGACAAAACAAACGGCAATTTCTATTTTGAAGGCTACACAGACTGGATTTATTGGGGATACAGCCACGATACGCAGTCGCTTAAATGCGGTAATGTAAAAAACAACAAAATAAGTATAAGCAATTATTATGTAGATATTTTATATCAGCAGTATTATACTCCGCATTATGACAATGCAGTAATGCTTACAAACGGAGATTTCGTGTGGACTTCTACCATGTCAGGTGCTGTCAGAGTGCTTGATTCGGCTAAGTTTGACATTGCCGACAAAGATTCTTCACTGCCACTCAAATTAAGCGTTTCAAGAAGCGGTTACGAAATTGAGGACAGATATGCAGACAGTATCGGCACAAGAACGGTGTATAATGCAGCTACAGGCGATTACCTTATGTATGTAAACGATAATACTATTGCTGAGCTTGATTCAGAAGGCAATAAAAAATCGACCTTCAAAACAGCTTATCCTGTTTTTGCGATGTATAACTACGGCGACAGCGTACTTGTTATTGAAAAGGATACAGACGAAAATTTTTATGTTGAAAATCTGAAATGGGCATATCCTACTAAAATCACATTGTCAAAAACTTCTGCCACAATTAAAGTCGGCGAGAGCCTTTCGCTCAAGGCAACAAGTGATTCGGTTCTTGATATTTTATTTACATGGTCAAGCAGCAATAACTCCGTTGCGTCTGTTACAAAGGACGGCAAGGTTTACGGCAACAAAGCAGGCTCTGCAACGATTACAGTAAAAAGTAAAAACGGAATTACGGCAGCCTGTAAGGTTACGGTTCAGAATAAAGCAAACAATCCCGACAGCGGCGAGGTTAAATTAAGCGGTGCATCATCAAGTAATATTTCGGCAAACGATTATTATACATGGTCATCGGTAGTAAAATCAAATCTTACCGAAAACAGCGACAAAACGCTTACAAGGGTTGAAAGCACGTCAAAAGGCGTTCTTGTTGAAAAGTATTCCGCAAACGGCAAAACCTTGATTTCAAAATCAACAATCAAAAACGAACTTCCTATTTACGGCGGTTATTTCTCGGGCAAGAATAACAACTATATTGTTTTCGGTCAGAACAACAAGGGCGAAAAGGATTCCGCAGAAATTGTAAGAATTGTAAAATATTCAAAAAGCTGGTCAAAAATCAGCGACTGCAAAATTTACGGTTCAAATACCTTTGAGCCTTTTGAAGCAGGTTCACTTCGTATGATTGAACTTGACGGAAAGCTTTATGTTTATACCTGCCACACAATGTATGCAGATTCAAACAAATTGAATCATCAGGCAAATATGCTGTTTACCGTTGATGAAAGTACAATGAAAACCACCGATTCAATGTATGAGGTGTCAAATCTTCAGGACGGATATGTCAGCCACTCGTTTAATCAGTTCATCAAAACTGACGGAACTTATATTTACAGGGTAGATCACTCCGAGTCAAACAATATGATTATGAGCGGGCAGTATCTTACTGTTAACGGAATTACACTTTCAAGATACAACAAAAACAGTTCCTCAACAAATGTTGCGGTTACAATTCCGCTGAAATTTGATATTCACTCCGGAAACTACACGGGTGCGTCAATCGGTGGATTTGAAGTTGGCAGCGGAAATTGTCTTATTGCATATACAAAGGATATTTCATCTTCATGCGAAAGCAGAAATGCTTACATCAGCGTTACCGATAAGTACTTTAACAAAACAAATAATGTTGCACTCACGAACTATAAATCGGGTACAACAGTAAGCTGTCGCACTCCGCAACTTGTTAAAATTAACGAAAACCTTTTCCTTGTTATGTGGGAGGAGTATAATTCCTCAACAAAAAAGGTTACAACAAAAGCAAAGACAGTTGATTCGAGTGCAAATACAGTTGCATCTGCAACATTGTCTGTCAGACTTTCGGATTGTCAGCCTGTTATGTGCAGCGACGGTACGGTTAAATGGTATGTTTCCGACAATTCTTCACCGAAATTGTACAGCATAAATCCGTATGATTTAACCAAGCGCCACGAACATACTTACACATCTGTTGTTACAAAACAGCCTACCTGTACAGCAACAGGCGTCAGAACATATACATGCACAACCTGCGGTGCAACAAAAACAGAAACAATCAACAAGCTTGCACATTCATACAAGCAGTATGTAACACCTGCTACAACAAGTGCAGACGGTTCAATTACTAAAAAATGCACAGCTTGCGGCTATTCGTCTTCAAAAAGCAAAATATACAAAATAACGAGCGTAAGCCTTTCTTCAACGGTGTTTACATACAGCGGAAATAACATTACACCGAGTGTAACCGTCAAGAACAGTAAGAACAATAAGCTTGTTAAAGGCAAGGATTACAAAGTTATTTACCCGACAAACAGCGTAAATGTCGGAAGATATTCCGTGAAGATTCAGTTCATCGGCAACTATTCGGGTACGGTTAATAAATATTTTGATATTGTGCCGATAATCACAAGCCTTACCAACACAACAGGCGGTATCAAGCTTTCGTGGAAGAAGGTTGACGGCGCTTACGGCTACAGACTTTATTACAAGCCTGCGTCGGGTGGTTGGAAACGCTTTAAAGACACAACCGCCACATCATTTACTGATTCGGGAGTAGTACCGAATAAAACCGAAACATATACAATCCGTTGTATTGATAAGAACGGCAAAACCGTCAGCGGTTTTTATTCAAAGGGCTGGTCAAAGAAATATACTCCTGCCGCTCCGACAATTACAAGGCTCTCGAACACATCAAAGGGTGTGAGTGTAACTTGGAACAAAATCGCAGGTGTTTACGGCTATCGACTTTATCAGAAAACTTCAAACGGTTGGAAACGAATTAAGGACACAACCGCCACATCGTTCACCGATTCGGGAGTAAGTCCTAACAGAACCGAAACATATACAATCCGTTGTATTGACAAAAACGGCAACACCGTCAGCGGTTTTTATTCAAAGGGCTGGTCAAAGAAATATACACCTGTTGCTCCGACAATTTCAAAACTTGAAAACACAACAGGCGGCATTAAGCTTAGTTGGAACAAAATCGCAGGAGTTTACGGTTACAGACTTTACTATAAAACATCATCAGGCGGTTGGAAGAGATTTAAGGACACAACTGCCACATCGTTCACCGATTCGGGAGTAAGTCCTAACAGAACCGAAACCTATACAATCCGTTGCATTGACAAGAACGGCAAAACCGTCAGTGGCTTTAACTCAAAGGGCTGGTCAAAGAAATACACAGCCGCAACACCGAAAATTACAAAACTTACAAACAGATCAAAGGGTGTAAGTGTGACATGGAATAAGATTGCCGGAGTTTATGGCTACCGTCTTTACAGAAAATATGACAGAGGAAGCTGGACAAAGGTAAAAGATACAACTTCAACCTCTTTCACAGATTCAGGTGCTAAAAAGGGTAAGAAGGTAACCTACACAGTCCGTTGTATTGACAGAAAAGGCAAAACGGTAAGCGGTTTCAACTCAAAGGGTTGGTCAATTACAAGAAAATAGTATAGTTCACTATGCCGATTTGTAAATATTTAAAGGTGCTGTCGCATTAAGACCGCCTAAAAAGAAAAAACGACCAATCCGAAAGGGTTGCCCGTTCAACAAAACAGTGGCTGTGAAAAAACAGCCTTACAAAAACAGGAAGGCACATAACCGAGAACGATGACGGTTATGTGCCTTTTGCACGGATTTTATTATGCTAAAGCATATGAGTATAAACATAAAATTTCAAATACTGTGTTACGGTTGGGAACAGTAAGATTTGAACTTAATAAAGCTTTATGTCCGAACGCAATTTTCATTTTTTCATTTTCGATTATCCATTTTAGACTTTCAAATTTCCGTACGCTTGGGTATTGATAGGCATAATTTACGAAAAAAGATAAATCGGTTGTAATTGCGACAAAGTTATGATACAATCATCTGAATGGTCTGTAAAAAACAATAATTGAGGGTTAGGAGATTTTATGGCGACATCAATTTATGCAAAGCCTATTAAGGCGGGGACAATTCTTAAATTTACTCTGCCGACTATTCTTATGATGGTTTTTATGTCACTCTATACGGTTGTTGACGGAATAGTCGTTGCAAACTGTGTAGGAAGCGACGCACTGTCGGCAATCAACATCGTATATCCGTTCACACTTGTGTTTATGGCTGTGGGGTTAATGTTTTCAACAGGCTCAAATGCAATAATAGCGAAGAAAATGGGTGAGGGAAAACAGGAAGAGGCAAACCGTCTTATGTCGGGAGTTGCAATCACGGCAACGGTCATTTCTGTTATCATTGCTGTGCTGTTCACAATTTTTGCCGAACCTATGTATATGATGTTCGGTTCAAACGAAAAGATTCTCCCATATTGCATTGATTACGGCAGCGTTATGATTCCCTACGGCTTTGTAATGTGCTGGCAGATGCTCAATCAATCGTACCTTGTAACAGCGGACAAGCCCCACATTATGCTGATTTTCTCAATACTGTCGGGTTGTACAAATATTGTGCTGGACATTCTTTTTATGGCTGTGTGGGGGATTGGAATAATCGGTGCGGGACTCGGCACAATCATCGGTATGGCTGTGGGTGCAATTCCGCTTTTGCTCTTTTTCAACAAAAAGCAAGCTCTGCACTTTGGCAAACCTGAATTTAAAGTAAAAGAAATTCTCTTTGCAATGGCGAACGGCTCTTCCGAGGCGGTGACGAACCTTTCAACAGCCGTGACAACAGCGTTATTCAATATTCAGATGATGCAATTTGCAGGTGCAAAGGGTGTTGCGGCAATAAGTGCAATTTTGTACATTCATTTTATTTTTACGGCGGTTTCGTTCGGGTTTACTTCGGGAGTTTCACCGATTATCAGCTTTAACTACGGCGCACAAAATCACGAAAAGCTGCAAAAGCTGTTTAGGCTATGTATAAAAATCACGCTGATAATTTCACTCGCAATGATTGCGGCATCTGAAATTTTTGCAGAACCGCTTGTAAGAATTTTCTCGGCGGGTGATGAGGAGCTTCAGCAGATTGCACTCGGCGGATTCAGAATTTTTGCAATCAATTATCTGTTGTGCGGAACGAATATTTTTGCATCGGGACTTTTTACCGCACTCAACAACGGCAAGATTTCAGCCGTGATTTCGGTTGCAAGAACGCTTTTGTTTGAATGTGCCGCAATGTTAATTTTGCCGATGTTTATCGGCATAAACGGTGTATGGCTGGCATTGCCCGCCGCCGAGCTTTGTGCCGTTGCAATTTCTGTTACATTCATCGTTAAGAACGCAAGAAAGTATCACTTGATAAAAGGCTGATAACTAAAAAATAAATATTATGCACTTGACAGGGGGACTGCCGAAAACGGTAATCTCCTTGTCTTTTTTTTGAACAAATCAAAATATATACCGATTATTTTTTTGCATAGTACCTTTGACTGCAAACACATCATATCATACCGACCGTGACAAGACTATGACAAAACAACTCTTTATTCCGAAAAAATTTTTTGAAAATATTTTTAAATAAATGTATTAAAATATGCAATTTTCTCTTTTTAAGGCTCTTTAGTGGAGGCGATTTTTTATGACAAATTTCTTTATGATTCCCAACGAGGTCTTTGACCTCCAACTCAAACCTGCACAATTTGCCGTGCTTTGCTACATTATGAGGTGCTGTGACAAGTCGAATACCTGCTATCCGTCAATGCGTAAAATCGCAGAATCCTGTTCCATCTCGGAAACAACGGCAAGAAAGACCATCTATGAGCTGTGCGAGAGAAACATCATTTCAAAGGCGGGCGGTTTTGCTATTGGAAAATTCGGCAAAATTCAGTCTGCACCGTATGTGTATTCGGTAAATCCCGACTTTTTTGACGAGGGCTTTGCCAGAGAAAATCTTATAGCGTCCTTTGCTTAATTTTGACTTTAATCGCTGTAGTGTTCTGTCGGTCACTAATGTTGTGCAAACTATTGTCCTGCCGGTCAACCCGTGTAACATTTTACACCCCCCTACGAAAGATACTCCGCCCCTCCCCCTAAAAATTTGTATCTGACCCCTGTAAATTTTATACCCGTCCCCCTCGCCATTTACGGACTAATAATACTAAAAGAAGAAGACTAAAAGAAAAATACTAAGAGAACAATACTAAGTGAACAATGCCGATGAGGCGAGCCGATTTGAAAACATATCGTGAATTTTTATTCAATCAGGCAAATGAGAGCTTGCTAAAAGAAAAGCACCCCGACTGAATCGGAGTGCCGTATAGTTTATTTAGATTGTCAGCTTACTTGAGCCATACAATGTCGGTATCGGTTGCAAGGTTGTCAATTCCGTAAAGCACAACAACCTGTTCGGGGTTGTAGGTTGTCACAAGGTCTGACACGCTTTCCTTGTAATAACGCAGGTCAACCAAAACTACCTTGCTGTAATTTTCTGCAAGGAACGGCGCAAGGCTGTGCGAAAAGCTGTCCTTGATGAGAAGAATTGTGCCGTTCTTTGCGTTGGTGTTTGTAATCTCCGTGAGAGCGTGGTTGCCGTCAATAAACACGGGGTACTTGTCATCCTCTTTGAGATGGTCGGTAAAGTACATTGAACCCGAAGTTTTGATGTTTGCGCCCTCGGTAATTTTTACGGAGATATTTTTTGAGGAATTGTTCGGATTGCTCCAAATTTCGATATTATCGGGCGGAGTGAGCCAAAAACCGCTTGAAGAATATGTTGTGCCGTAAAAGCCGGGGTAGCTGTCTTTTTTAAGTGTTGAATCATCAATCGGAGTAACGCCGAGTGCCTTGCAAAGCTCCTGATAGCCCGTGTAAGCACCCTTTGTTGTCCAATGGTGGTCTGTTTTGTAGTAAAGCTGACTGCCGTTTTTGTATTCGCTCTTAAAGCGTTCACGCAAATCGACAAAGCCGATTTTATCCTTTGAAAGCGTTGAAGAAATCCTGCTTATATCCTCATCATCGTTGTATTTATCGTGGAATGTCGGAAGCACATCATCGGCAATATATCCTGTTGACGGAACGAGCATAACCGTTGTCGGAGTGTCGATTGATTTTGCAAAATCCGCAACCGCACCGATATTCTTATCAAGATTGTTCTCAGTCGAAACAGGCTTGTTGATAAGGCAGCCGTTTTTGCAGTTGTACACACCGCTTGCACCGTTGTTGCCCTCTGCAAGGGTGGTGTATGCGTTAATACCTACCCATGTGTTTCTCTGCGGAAACTGGTCGGCAAAGAATGTTTCAAACTCACTGCCAAAATCACCCGAAAGCACCTTTTCAACATTGGCATCGGGGAACTTTTGCAAGTATCTTTTTTCGGAAGAACTGTAGTCGGTTTTCGGTGAAAACAAGAACCACAAAGCCATTCCGTATATGAAAATCAAAAATACAACCGTAGGAATGTATTTTCCGATTTTATTTCTGTTATCAGCAAAACGCATATATATTCACCTGACTTTTTTCTAATTGTTCACAGCCGTTTTAAAATCTGAAATAAAGGAACGGGTTGTAGCTTTGATTAACAAGGCTTGCCGTGCTGACGGCAAGGACACCCATACAGTAGAGTGTTTCGGGAATCCACATAAAGCGTGTGTGTTCAAAGCGGTTGTAAAGCATTGCTGCAAGCGGAGTTGACGCAACAGCCGCAATAATAAGCATCGGCAGGTTGCTCATAATGAGGTTAAATGCCTGATTGCCGCAAATTCCGTTGCCGAAATTGAAGAGGCCAGCCATAAACTCACCGAGCTGTCCTACATCGGTAAAGTAGAAAAGTCCCCAACCGATGATTACGATAAACAGAGTGTAAATGTGCTGAACAAATGACGGCAGTCTGTCGAGAAATTTTTTGAGTACGAATTTTTCAAGAATAAGAAGAAGTCCGTAGTAAAGTCCCCAAAGTACAAAGTTGTATGCCGCACCGTGCCAAAGACCCGTGAGTCCCCACACGATGAGAAGGTTGAGAATCTGCCTTTTAACACCCTTTCTGTTACCGCCGAGGGGAATATAAACATACTCTTTGAACCATGTCGAAAGGGAAATGTGCCATCTTCTCCAAAAGTCTGTAATTGACTTTGCGATGTAGGGATAGTTAAAGTTTTTAAGAAACTCGAATCCCATCATATTGCCAAGACCGCAAGCCATATCGGAGTAGCCCGAAAAATCAAAGTAAATCTGGAAAGTGTAGGCTATCATACCCACCCATGTTCCGACAACGCCGTTTTCATCGGTTGTTGCAAAAATGTTTGTTGTGAGCGTTCCCATTGTGTTTGCGATAATTACCTTTTTTGCAAGACCGACCATAAAGAGCTTCACGCCCCTTGTGAACATTTCAAGAGTTTCACGGCGGTTTACAAGCTGTTCGGCAACATCACGGTAGCGGACAATCGGACCTGCAATAAGCTGCGGAAAAAGTGCAACATATGTACCGAAGTTGATAAAATTCTTCGACAAGGGCGCATCATCACGGTAAACATCAATAACATAGCTCATTGTCTGGAATGTGTAGAAGCTGATGCCGATCGGCAGGCTGATTTGAAGCTCGGGAATATTGAGAAACGGCAGCATATTGAGCGTTTCGGTTATCATTCCCGTGTACTTGAACACCGCAAGAATACCAATATCAAGCACGCAGGTCAGAATCAGAAACAGCTTTTTCTTTTTGGTGTCGGCTCTGTATTTGTCAACAAGCCAACCGCCTATGTAGTTGAAGAAAATGTTGAACACCATAAGCAAAACAAGCTTTGGTTCACCCCAGCCGTAGAATATGAGGTTTACGATAAAAAGAAAAATATTGCGTCCCTGTCTTGGCACAAGATAATAGGCAAGCAGGGTTATCGGAAGATACGCAAATAAAAACACAAGGCTTGAAAATACCACTCGTTTTTACCTCCCACAAACATAATTTCAAAATCATTTTTTAAATATCATCCTACATATTTTAACTTATTGAAGATTTGCCGTCAACATACAAATTATATGATTTTTTGCCCAAACAGAATAAAAGTAATGTTAATGATTTTGTGATATTAACGGAAGAGGTCGTTCTGTACGGTTCAGTTGATATTTCGTGACGCGTTTCGACTTAGAGGCAAAAAAACAGACTGCCGTATGACAGTCTGCGGTTTTGGTGTAAAGTAATTTGATATTATGAAAACTGCATATGATTTTGCGTCAGTCACTTTGTTAAGAATCAGTATTGCCGACAATTGCTGAAGCATCTATCCTGCTGCACCTGTTTGTAAATCATTATTAACCGAAAATTTGAATTTTCTTGTAAATTCCTTTGTTTCGTTATTGCGCACTGCTTCGCTCTGATTTTGCCCGACAACGCTTGTTATCGCTCCCACATCAATCCATATTTCGTTATTGCTCTCTTTTTGGCTCTCATCAAACACAAGCTCAAGCCCCAGATGCAAATGACTTTCGGTAATGCCGTTTGTGTTTTCGGTATCGCTGTAACCTGTTCTTCCGACATAGCCGATTACATCGCCTGCACAAACCCTGTCGCCCTCTTTAAGATTTTCGGCAAAGGGACGGTTCTGTCTTAGGTGGGCATAGTACCAATAGCGTTTTTTGTCGGCAGAACGGATTCCGATTCGCCAGCCGCCGTATCTGTTCCAGCCCATAATTTCAACCGTTCCCGACTCAACCGCAGTGACAGGTGTGCCGACCGCCGCCATAAGGTCGTGACCAAGGTGCGGTCTTGTGTAGCCATAGGTTCTGACAGCCCCGAAATCATCATAGCAGGAATACGGAAAAGTTTTGGCAATCGGCGAAAACCAGCACAAGCCGTAGCCTTTTTCAGTACCTTTTGAAGTTTCTTTTTCGTAATTGCCTACAATTCCCGAAAGTGCCGCACCGTATGCCTGAGAGTAGTAGCTGAAATATTTCATATCCTTTGTCAGGTTTTCAACGGTTTCGCCGTTTTTGATTTTGTCGGCAAAAGCGGTCATATCGCTGTATTTGTACTTTGTAAAATCACCGCCGTATTTTGCGCCGAGATACGCAAGCACAGTTACGCAGTCGGTGTGCCTGTCGTCATCGTGAGTTTGTATGTCGAGGTCAACGGCATTTTGCAGAGCGTCCTTCGTAACATTAAATTCAACATATTTTATGTAGCCTGACGGGGTTTCTTTTCCGCCCAAAAATACCACTGCCGACAATGCCGCAAGCATTACGCACAAGAACGCACAGAACAATTTTTTCATATCAATCACCGATAATATGTATGAAAAGACGGTGCGGATTATGACGGTGTAAAATCGGCAGCGGTAACCTGCCGTTAATTCTTTTCGCTGTAATTCTTCAGCTCCGCAGGGGTTCTGCCGTATTCGGACTTACAGGATAAAATAAGAGAATTAACATTCGGGAAACCGTTTTCAATCGCCGCCTGTCTGACGGTGATTTTTTTATTTCTCAAATCATCAATTGCATGCTCAAGGCGAACACGGCGAAGATACCTTGAAAAGGTTTCCTCTGTTTTTTCCTTGAAATATTTTGAAAAATGTGCCGGCGTCATTCCCACATAATTGGCAATTTCACCGAGCGTTATTTCGTGCTTATAGTTGTCGTGCATATATCGGATGGCACTTTTTGCACAGTCAAAATCATCGGCCTGTGAGCCGTGAACATACTCAATGTTATTATCAATGCAGTCGCGGATAAGGTAGTACGCAACGCTGTACATTACTGCTCTGACCTTCATACTGATGAGCTTGCTTTTGTATTCCTCAAAACCGTATAATGTGTTCATTGTTTCCCTGATAAATTCCAACGCTTCGCCTTGGGGCTGTTTAAATTTCGGTACAATATGCGGGTCATCAACATACGGTGCAATGGCTTTGGGGATTATATTGAGCATAATAACTTGAGTATCGTCACTGATATCTTCGTAGGAATGAACCTCCTGACTGTTCAGCACATAAACATCGCCCTCGTTAAGAATTATTTCGCAGTCGAGCTTATTAAGCCTTACCTTTCCTTTTTTTACATAGGCAATTTCATACGACACATGCCAGCGAAGACCTGCCTCAAAAGGCACCTTCCTGTCGGGGTATCTTGTAACCCGTCCGCTGTAATACGGTTCGGGCGGTAACAACGCCTTTTTGTATTTCATAGTTTCACCTTCACTGTCAGTTATTTATTACATAGTCTGCGCAAAAATAAATATATTTAAGATCCGCAATTACCGCAGAATGTTCTGTTTTTACAACAACTGTTCTGCGTTCTTTTTTGCTGATTTCCTCAACACAGCGTGCAACATTGCATTTTGAAGGCTCGTAGCCGTATTTTTCAAAAAACTCCTCGGTTGTCATAACAAGTGAGCCGTAGCCCTCAAACATATGCAGGAGAGAATAATCAATCAGCTTGTACTCTTCTTCAATAAGATTGATTCCTATATCGCAATTCGTCATTGACCCGATATAGTACGGTGCGTCATTCAAAAACATTCCTGTCTTAAATGAACCGATTGAAACGGTAAGGTCTGAATTTACCGCCGTACCGCACACACCGGTATCGCCGTTGATTCCGCTGTTTATATCGGCGCTTATAACATAGGCATTTGTCATATTTATCTGCTCAACGGCATCAAGCATTTCGCCCTTTAATTCACCCGAAAACCCTGTTCCGAGCAAGCAGTCTGTGACAATGTCAAAGCCTGTAAAGGCAGCCGCCTGTGACATCGGTAATTCTTCCGCACCAAGTGACATTGCTTTTTTATAATAGTAAAGACCGTCCTTTGAAAAGCCGTCGCCTACTCTGAAAATTGTCGGAGTAAAGCCGTTTTGGCACAAAATGCAGGCGAGCGCATAACCGTCGCCGCCGTTATTCCCCTTTCCGCAAACCACGGCAACCTTACCGACAAATTTTGCCGATTCAAAAATCCCCTTTGCGGCTCTGTACATAAGCTCTGCCGAGGGGGTATGCTCCGCAATTGTTTTTGCGTCGCTCTTTCTCATATTTTCAACTGAAACAACCTGAGCAAATTCCATAATATATCTCCGTTCTCCGAAAAATCCGATAACTCTATTTATCCTTGCCGTTTGCGGCATTATAAGCGGTGATGACGGCACCGTCTTCCATATTACAGCCGAGCAGAAACAATGGCGTTACACTGAAACACCCGTCGAACAATTCAAGCAGTCTTTCCATTCTGCTCCGTTCAACATCAATAACAGCTGCTTCAAACAACTGCCTTAAAACTTGTGACGGCAAAACCCTTGCCGCCCTGTTTTCCTTTGCTCTTTCAAGTATATATACAGCCTTAAGCGGAGCCTTTGTGTTTGTTCCTATGTCAGCCTTTCCCATCCAAGGTGTTCCGTAAACATAAAACCTTCCGCCACACCTTCGTATAATCGGCTTGTCGTCGTTAATCATCGTCACCCTGTCGCCAAAATGCTTCTGCCAAAGTGCCGTGTGGGTTGACTTGCCTGTTCCGCTGACAGCCGAAAAAGCATAGCCCTCACCGTCAAGCTCTAAACACGATGAATGAAAAAAGAAACCGTCAAACCCGTCAAGCACCGCATTGCAAAATTTTGTGAGTATCAGAACATCCTCCGCTTCCTGCCTGTCGATATTGTTGCCAAGCATACAACGCTGAGTAATTTCACCGTCGGTAACAGACACAGTTATATCAACCTTATCCGATTTATCCGACTGAATGATATACGGCTCAAGACGCTGCCCTGCAAGTTTATATTTTGGATTTATTTCAACATTTAAGTCTGCAATTCTGTATATCGGCATAAGCTCTCCGTTAATCACATAATATCATTAAAAAATGACACCATAATTGTAACACAAATTAACAATTATTGCTACGGCGAAATGTATAAATATAAATTTAGCTTTTAGTGCAAATTGTTCAGGCAGGCAGTATTGCGGCTGAATTATGCACAATTTTTGCCATATTATTTTGTCACAATAAACATATTGAAAATTTTTATTATTGATTGTGCCTGTATAAAACCGCATAATTTTATATATTCGTATTTACCCGTATTTTTTGTTGCAGGATTAACTTTGACACAAAATAGGTTGACAGATATAAGTTCCACAGCAGGAGTAGGAAAGAGGCAAACTTTACTATGGGAATTAACTAAAAAGAAAAAATTTTAAAAAACTATTGACATAATCCCTGCACAGTGCTATAATAAAAAAGCTGTAAAAAACAGCAAGCATCCATATCGCGGGATAGAGCAGCTAGGTAGCTCGTCGGGCTCATAACCCGAAGGTCGTCGGTTCAAATCCGGCTCCCGCAACCACTAAGAAACGGCTTAACCACTAAGGTTTTGCCGTTTTTCTTTTTATATTCCGAACGCCTGTTTTTACGAGTTGGGGTTTATTTTTGGGGTTATGCCCTCTAAAAATGCTAAAATTGAACAGAACCGATTATAAAAAACAGTCGGGCAACAGAAATTTTGCATTTTGCAAACCTGCTGTCCGACTGTGATTTTCTATTTTCAATTTGCTGACAATTTGCTGACTGCTTGCCGTTATATAAGTCCTACAATGTAACTCTGAATTGTGGTTGCGTCAATGACGGTGATATCGGAATCAAAGTTCACATCGGAGTTTATACTCTCAATTTCGCTCTGATTGACAAGACCCACAATTGCCTTCTGAATTGCGGTTGCATCGGCAATATTTATTTCGCCGTCACCGTTTACATCACCGTAATATGCTTTTTCAATTGAATTTGTGCTTGAAATCATAATATAGTTTGTCATACCGATTGCAAGACTGTCTTTGTCAACCCTTTTTATATACTTCAAAGTCGCTTTGTTGTTCGGAGAATCCGACACGGCGGCATACATTGCGTCACCCTTGAGAACCATACCGTAGCAAAGCTTGCCTGATGATGCGGACACACCGCTGATATCGGATGCGACAACTGCCTGTCTGCCTGTTTTAACATCGTATGAATACACGGTGTCGGAGGTGTTGAAATACAGGACACCGTTGTATTTTTCAAGGCTCATAAATGTATTTATCCAGTAGGAATTACCGCCGGCACTCCATTTTTCGTCTACTGTCAGCTTTTTCTCATATGTATTGCTGTCAAGCTTGTATTTTAACAATGCACCCTTGTTAGCTGAAGAATTGTTGTTGACAAAGCCGTAAAATTCGCCGTTGATCTCACAAAGCCTTGTGTCGAAATTATGGATTTCGTAATTATCATATTTTGTCGAATTTGCGCTGTTGCTTATTGTGTAATCATAGTGCTTTGACGGAAGATTCTGAATGGCATTGTCGCTTAAAAGAAAGTATGTATGCTGAGCGTGTCCCGGTCGGTCATTAATAGGATCATCCCATGTAACATCAACATTATACCAAGCGTTGCCGATATGAACCTTGTTCCACATATGGTTCATTGAGTTTGAATCAACAAGTTCGGAGTCTATTCCGACAAGTGAAAGCATGTAGGAATACGCAAGCGCATAGCCCTGACATACGGAAGTCTTTTCAACAAGCGAATTGTAAATATCAGCCTTGTTGTAATCCGATGTGCTGTACTCGCTCATAATGGCAAGCTCATCGTGGATTACGAGAGCCTTTTCGGAATCGGTCATATCCTCTTTCACAAGTGAAAGTATTCTCTCGGTTTCTTTATCAAGCAACTTTTTCTGTGCTGTATACTCGCTCTTGCTGATTGTGTACTCGGGATGGATTGATGCAATCGTGTCCTCTGACGGATAGTAGGAGTACGAAAATCCCTGATTCACATAGTAAAGCTCAGGATGAGTCAATGTCAGCACCCTAAAAATTTCCGAAATATCACTTCTCGGAACATTTAGACTGCTGATATCAATTTTCTCGTCAAAATTTTTAAGGCTGTCAAGAATCGTATTCTCGACCTTGCTGTATTTATTGTGTATTGTTTTGTTGTAAACAATTTTGCCTTTTTTCGGCGCTGTGTATGCCGAGGCTGTGAAAATGCCCGTTGACACCACACAGGATACTGCAACCGATACCGTGAGAATCATTGCAAATAATTTACCCGCTGTTTTTTTAATATTTTTCATATGTATTTCTCCTCTCAAACCAAAGAAGCAAAATGTACAAAAAAATTTGATTTTCTCTGACTATTATGATTAAATTATACCATTGGTGACCGTGATAATTCAATCCGCATAAATACCGAAATTATAAGCATTTATTTGTCTGTTTATACAAAAATTTAGTTTAATTACAGATAAAACGCAATAAAACGGCAGCAAAACGCAATAAAACATACTAAACTATACCGTCATACAATCCGCTGTCTGCACATACAATCTATTACAGATGTCCCCCTAAGGAGGACAGACAGGAGGGCTGTATGTGAAAGGTATCGTAGAAGAAAGAGCGGCAATGCTCGGCGAATACATAATCGAAAGCAAGGCAACCGTCAGAAGTACGGCGAAAAAATTCGGTGTGAGCAAAAGCACCGTGCATAAGGATGTCAGCCAACGGCTAAAGGTGCTTAACCCTGCGCTTTACCGACAGGTGAGGAAAATTCTTGACACCAACAAAAGTGAAAGGCATATAAGAGGCGGTCTTGCAACAAAAAATAAATATCTGCAAAAGAAAGCCTCCGAAAGCGAAAAAAGCTGAAAATCAACTGCAATACGGCTCATATACCATACGAAATCGCCTTTTTAAAGCATATTTTGGATATTTTGGAACTTTACTTTTTATGACTTGCGTTGTATAATGGAGTGTAAATATTTTCAGATTTGTCTATAGTTTGTGTACGGCAGTGGTTAATGCACGGCTGTACCTGAGGAGAAATTAAAAATGAGAAAAATTCCGTTTTCACCGCCTGACCTTTCTCAGGCAGAAATTGACGAAGTTATAAAGGTTCTGAAATCGGGCTGGATTACAACAGGTCCCGAAACAAAGCTTTTTGAAAGCCGTATTGCAGAAAGATGTCACACAGAAAAGGCTGTCTGCCTTTCATCGCAGACCTCTTGTGCCGAGCTTACTCTGCGTATTCTCGGCATCGGTCCCGGAGATGAGGTCATAGTTCCTGCGTACACCTACACGGCAACTGCATCAATTATCTACCATGTGGGCGCAAAGCCTGTTATGATTGACTGCAAAAGCGGCAGCTTCGAGATGGACTACGATAAAATGGAGGCGGCAATCAACCACAATACAAAGGTTATCATTCCTGTTGACCTTGCAGGTGTTGTGTGCGATTATGACCGTATTTTTGAGGCTGTTGAAAGAAAGAAAAGCGTTTTCAATCCACGCAACGAGCTTCAGGAAAAGTTCGGCAGAGTTATTGTTATGGCTGACGGCGCTCACGCATTCGGTGCGCAATGGCACGGCAAGATGTGCGGTGAAATTGCCGACTTCACAAACTTCAGCTTTCACGCTGTAAAGAATATGACAACCGCCGAGGGCGGTGCGGCTGTTCACCGTTCACATGACGGAATTGATGAGGAAGATATGTACAAGCAGTATATGCTTCTCTCGCTTCACGGTCAGACCAAGGACGCATATCAGAAAAATAAGGTCGCATCGTGGGAATATGATGTTGTTGACACTCAGTACAAGTGTAATATGACCGATGTGCTTGCCGCAATCGGTGTGGCTCAGCTTGAACGCTACGATCAAATGCTTGACCGCAGACATCAGCTTATAAAGCTTTACAACGAAGAATTTAAGGATTTGCCCGTTCAGGTGCTTAATCACTGCGATGAAAACCACCGCAGCAGCGGTCACCTTTACTTTGTAAGATTTATCGGCAAAGACGCAGAATACCGTAACAAGTTCTATAATATGATGGCTGACCACGGAGTAATGTGCAATGTCCACTTCAAGCCGTTGCCGTTGCTTTCGGCATACAGCAAGCGTGGCTTCAAAATTACCGATTACCCGAATGCGTACAATATGCACAAAAACCAGCTCACCCTCCCGATGAACTCAACCCTCACCGATGATGAGGCATGGTATGTTATCGAAACATTCAAGCAATGTATGAAAACTCTTAAATAATGCACGGCGCACCGCCGGCAGCGTGTCGCTGCGCCCTGTTCGTGTAGACAGTTTGCGATAGTTCAAACATTATCGCCCGAGCGTTATTTTTTAATTGAAAGTTGAAAATGGAAAACGGCGAGTCGCTGCGCCCTGTTCGTGAAGACAGTTTGCGATAGTTCAAACATTATCGCCCGAGCGTTATTTTCAAATTGAAAGTTGAAAATGGAAAATGAAAAATTGTAGGGGTGTTCATCGGACACCCGCTCGTGTGCAACGTACACAATTGCGCGCATTGCGTACAAATTTGAATACACATTTTTCATCACATAAAAAAATATGTGTTTAAACAAATTCTATCATTAAGGCGAGCGCCCAATGAGCGCCCCTACAATTAAACAGTTAAATTCATATAAAATAAAAATTGCATCAATGCCGTTTCGGGCATCAATGCAATTCATTTATCTCAACTATCTTCTCGAAAGGTCTGCGGTGGCACACCGCCGACCATAATTTTCCATTTTCAATTTTCCATTTTACATTAACTACTAAATCCGCTCATCATACCGGTAAGCATAACAACTAAGGGCATTGCTGCAAGCGAAAATACTGTTGTTGCGGCAACAATACTGACTGACAATTCAACATCCTTGTTAAATTTTGTTGCAAACATAGTTGTTGTTGCGGCAGTAGGCGCTGATGTAGCGATTACGCAAGCCATGGTAATAATCGGAGTGACACGGCACAATGACATTACAACCGCTGTAAGCATCGGCAAAACAATCAAACGAACCGCCGATGAAAAATATACGCCCTTGTCGGTGAATGCCTTTTTAAAGTCAGCCTGTGAAAGGTAAAAACCGATAATAAGCATCGGGAGCGGAGTGTTCAGAACTGCAAGATATTCAACCGGCTGACTGATTATGTAGGGCAGCTTAAAGCCTGTGAGGAACAGTATAATTGCAAGCACAACGCCGATAAGTCCGGGGTTAAAGACGAGTTTTTTGAACGAAAGCTGTTTTTTGTCTCCGCTCATTGAAACAAGTCCGTGCGTCCATACAAAAATGTTGAATACGGCAACAAAAATTGAGCCGTAGAACCAACCGTCATCGCCGAGAATTGCCTTCTGGAGGGGCAAAGACATAAATGCACAGTTTGAATAGATTGTTGCAAAGCGGATAACAGCCTTACGGCTTTCGTCTTTGTCACGAAAAATAAGATTGCAAATGAGAATTGATGCCGCAAAGATGAGTGCGGAGCAGGTAACGCAAATTATAAGTCCGCTCAAAAGTTCAAACGAGAACTCCCGCTGAAAAGCAGAAATCATAACGCAGGGCGTCACAACATACAATACTATATCGGTCATGTGACGGGCGGAAAAATCGGTGATAATTTTCTTCTTACCGCAAATAAAACCGACTGCAATCAAAATGAACAGTACAAGCACCTGTTGTGCAATAATAATGAAATTCTCTCCCATAAATCATTCTTCTCTCTTACATTAATTGGCTACTATTTTAGCACAGTTGCAAGGGGTTTTCAAATGATGATGTGCTTTTTTTCGTTTTTTTGACAAGAAAAAACGACATAGTTCACAAATATGAGGCAATAACATTGTGCATTTCAACTAACAGGAATTTTATTTTTTCGCAAATATGTATTAACCGCCGAATTTTTGTACAGTTTATTGACATTTTTTACTCTGAAATGTATAATATTTACAAAAGATAAAACTTTTATTCCTGCAATATTTTATTACTTTGAAAGAAGGATTTGTTATGGCAACAACTAAGAAAACAACTGCAAAAGCAACTGCCGCAAAGGCTGCGGATGTTAAAGAAGAGCCTGCAAAAAAGGCTGTCGAAGTAAAGGCTGAGCCTGCTAAGACTGTTGCTGCAGCTGCAAAGACTACCGCAGAAAAAAAGGTTGCTCCTGCTAAGACCAAGGCTGCCAAAAAGGAAGAGCCTGTTAAGAAGACTCCTGTTAAAAAGGCAGTTCCCAAGAAGGTTGCTCCTAAGAAACCGGTTCCTGTTGAAACAAAGGTAAACTTCTTTGTTGAGTACGCAGGCGCACAGGTTCCTGTTGAAGAAGTAATCAAAAATGTTAAGGCTACATACGGCAAGGATGCAAAGGAAATTTCAATCTATCTCAAGCCGGAGGAGAGCAAGGCATACTTTGTTGCCGACGGCAACGCAGAAGAAATGGATGTATTTTTCTGCTGATTGCAATAAATTTTAATAAAACCGATTAACACACAGCATTTTATGCTGTAAGAAGGCACATAACCGAAAACAATGACGGTTATGTGCCTTTTGCGGTTTTGTATTCATATATAAATAATGTTGCAAGGTTTCTGTAGTACCCAGACACAATAACGCACGGCTTTTATAAAATAGCCGGACAAACGAATTGCATCAGATACCAAAGTAAGGTTATGATGCAATTTTTGCTTGTGTACGAATTTGCAAAACAGCTGATTTGTTTTGAAAATTTATACAGCTATGCAATATGCACAAAAGAATGTTAAAAATTTCACAATTATTTAGTTAAAAGTTTAACAAAAAATTATGCACTTCATATAAAATATTTTGCTCTTTTTGTAGGAAATGTAAAAAACTCTTTATTTGTATTTGCTAAATGCACAAAGAAAATTCCGATTATTTTGTTATTTTTACACTATACTAACCCCTTAATTTGTTGTATAATATAACCGAAGCAATGAAAGATTGCTCAATAAAAAATAAATATTTTAAAGCGAAAGGGGCTTTATTATGAAATTAGATACAGTTCTTGCAAAAAGAGAGAACAAGGTAGTTTATAAAGACGGCGCGCTTGCAGCAAAAGTTTTTGACGAGTGCTATCCGAAATCAGATATTCTTAACGAGGCTCTTAATCAGGCGAGAGTTGAAGAAACAGGCCTTAATATTCCGAAAATCGAAGAAGTTACAAAGATTGACGGCAAGTGGGCTATTATTTCAACCTTTATTGAAGGCAAGACTCTTGCTGAGCTTATGGCAGAGCATCCTGAAAAGGAGGATGAATATCTTAATCTCTTTGTTGACATTCAGGTTAAAATCCTCAGTCAGAAAGCACCGTTGCTTAACAAGCTGAAAGATAAGATGAAACGCAAAATCAGCGAAACAGACCTTGATGCAACAACAAGATATGAGCTTGAAACACGCCTTAACGGTATGCCGAACCACACAAAGGTTTGTCACGGCGACTTTAACCCGAGCAATATTATTATTGATGAGTCGGGCACACCGTATGTAATCGACTGGTCGCACGCAACACAGGGTAACGGTTCAGCCGATGCAGCGAGAACATATCTGCTGTTCCGTTTGAATCATCAGGAAGAGCTTGCTGAAAAGTATATGAAGCTTTATTGCACAAAGACCGACACAGCCCGTCAGTATGTTGACCGTTGGCTCCCAATCGTAGCCGCATCGCAGTCTGTTAAGGGCAAACCCGAAGAAAGAGAATTTCTCCTAAAATGGGCAAGTGTTTGTGAATATCAGTAATGCGACGCTTTTTAAAGGTATTTTAACATTACTGACCGTTGATTGATTTCCAAATTTCATATTGAAATTTTCTCTCCTCTATTTTTTCATATTTTCATAATTGTATTACGGAAACCGAATAAAAGCGCTCCCACTCCATACGCTTGGAGTGGGAGTGCTTTTTTGTACACTGTGTTTGTTACTCCGTTTTTATATAGAGATATAGAGCCAATTTTTGTTACACCGAAGCAACTTAAATATTACAAAATATTACAAATTTTGTAATATTTGCTCTATTTGAGTGTGTGAAATAAAGATTTTGTGAGTGAAACTGCATCGAAATTTCCGAATTAGCAAAAAATACAGGCTTTGGGGTTGATTTTTTAAAAATATGATGCTATAATAGTTACAAATTTGTTATCAAGGTGTAACCTTAATTGTAATTAACAGTCAGATTTGGTAACAATTAAGATGGAGGTAATTAACGATGCAGAGAATAAAAAAGATTACTGCAATCATACTGAGTGTTCTCACACTTTCAAGTGTATGCGTGTTCAGTTCTTCTTTTTCTGCCGGTGCAAAAGGCACGGGTGCCGGTCTTGCAGAGTGGGCGCTTAATGCCTATAACAGCGGATGGTCATATGTTTACGGCGGTTCAACCCCCGGTGCGGTAGACTGTTCAGGTCTTATCTATTCATATGCCGGCGGTGAAAGATGCGGTAATCCTCAGCTTGAAACAGCTACCGAAACAGGTTCGGTAAGCGCAGGTATCCCAAATGTTCACGGCCTTGGACTTTGGCGTCCCGGTCATGTGGGCGTTTATGTCGGCAACGGTATGGAGGTTGACGCAAGAGGCGATGAATACGGTGTTTGCTACGAGGCAATCGGCGGTTACAATAATTGGACATACTGGTTCAAGCTTGCCGCAGTTTCCTATGTAACAAACGGTTGGGAAAGCTTTAACGGCAGCTATTACTATTATGAAAACGGCGAGTACATTGTAAATACTTCAAGAACAATTGACGGTACTACATATTACTTTGATTCACAGGGTCGATCGAGCAAGACTCCTTCCGATACTTCATCAAGCAGTTCTTCAAGCAGTTCGTCAGGTTCGGATAATTCATCAGGTTCAAGCTCATCAAGCGCTTCTAATTCATCCGACAATCAGTCATCTTCAAGCAACGCACCGAGCGTGTACAAGAACGGTTCATCGGGTGCAGAGGTAAAGAAGATTCAGCAAAGACTGGCTGACCTCGGTTACTATAACGGTGCGATTGACGGAAACTTCGGCGATGCAACAGAAGAGGCTTACAAGGCATTCCAGAAGGCTGCGGGTCTTACGGTTGACGGTATCGCAGGCGACTCAAGAAATACGCTTTATTCAGAGGACGCTCCTGAAGCCCCAAAGGCAGATACAACAGCAAAGGTCGAGGAGGACAAGCCCGAAGAAGAAACAACTGCTCCCACAGAGCCTGCAACAGAGCCTACAACAGAAGCAGTTCAGTATCAGAACGGTGACGAAGGTGAGAAAATAACTGCAATTCAGCAGCAGCTCATCAAGCTCGGCTACTTTGCAATGGAAGCAACAGGCTATTACGGCGAGTACACAGCACAGACTGTTGCGAACTTCCAGAATCAGAACTCACTCGATTCAACAGGTATCGTTGATGAGAAGACATACAACGCACTCTTCAGCGATAAAGCAGTTGCAAATCCTGATACAGAGGTTGTAAGCGGTGAGGTTTCACCGGCAGTTTCAGCCGCTCCGATTGAAATGCCCTCGTCAACAGGTGCATCGCAGTTCATTCTTTCAAACGAAAAGAATCAGAGCTATTCAGACACAGCGTCAAGCGTTGCGGTTCAGTCTGTAAAATCAGCTGACAGGGCTCTTGCAAAATCAAAAGCCGCAACTACTCCGACACTTGTTGCCGCAGTTCAGAGATCGGCAAATGTGGGTCTTTGGTTTGCGCTTGTTGCAGTTATCCTCGGCGCAATCGCTTTCGTATTTTTCCTTCGTGACAGAAAGCTTTCAAGATATTCAAGATATGTCGCAAGAAAGAAGAAGAGAGCCACAAAGGACGAGCTTAACACAAGATGGTAATCAATACATAATCTAATTTATTAAACAGCCGATTGAAAGATATCGGCTGTTTTTGTTTAATTGAAAATTAAAAACGCATAATTGAAAATTTCGGTCTGGAATAAAGTCTTGTTAAGTGCAAAGCTTATTGTTTCCGACCGTATTATTGCAACCGCTGCGACCTTTAATTTTTGCTTGACAAACTGTACGAACAAATGTACTATAGAAAGAAGAGCCGAGGTTCGCAGCCTTAAAATAACGACCGGCGAGGACTAAGCCGAGGAAATCACGGAGTGATTGGAACAGATTAGACGAGTGGGAGATATTTTAAGGAAAGCGGAGAACAACGAGGCTTGACAGAAAGAAGAGCCGAGGTTCGCAGCCTTAAAATAACGACCGGCGAGGACTAAGCCGAGGAAATCACGGAGTGATTGGAACAGATTAGACGAGTGGGAGATATTTTAAGGAAAGCGGAGAACAACGAGGCTTGACAGAAAGAAGAGCCGAGGTTCGCAGCCTTAAAATAACGACCGGCGAGGACTAAGCCGAGAATGATAACTTTGAAATATGCAGAAAATATGCAACTTGAAAATCACAAGGGGAAAAAACTATGAACAAACCGCTTGCGGACAGAATCCGCCCGAAAACTCTTGATGATATAGTGGGACAAAAGCATCTTATTGCACCCGAAAAGCCATTGCGGAAAATTATTGACAGCGGAGATATTCCGAATCTTATTTTTTACGGACCCTCGGGTGTGGGCAAGACTACACTTGCAACATATATTGCAAGAAAAACAAACCGTACTCTCAAAAAGCTGAACGGCACAACTGCGTCAACCGCCGATATAAAGGAAATTGTTTCGCAGCTCAACACATTTTCAGGAGTAAACGGTATTCTTCTCTATCTTGATGAGATTCAGTATTTTAACAAAAAGCAACAGCAAACCCTGCTTGAATACATCGAAAACGGAAGTATAACCCTGATTGCTTCAACAACCGAAAATCCGTACTTTTATGTATATAACGCAATACTCAGCCGTTCAACGGTTTTTGAATTTAAGCCGGTTACTCCCGACGAGGTTGAAAGGGCGGTTTACCGTGCATGTGATTTTCTTGCCGAAGAGAGTGGCATTGATATTGAAATGTCGGAGGAGTGTGCAAAAAAAATTGCAACGGGCTGTGGCGGAGATGTTCGCAAGGCTATGAATGCGGTTGAGCTTTCCGTGATTGCAACAGATGAAATTGAAGGAAAAAAGGTTGTAAGACTTGAAACCGTTGAACAGCTTGTGCAGAAAAGTGCAGTAAGATATGACCGTGAGGGCGATGAGCATTACGATATTATTTCAGCATATCAAAAAAGTATGCGCGGCAGTGACCCCGATGCGGCGCTTCATTATCTTGCAAGACTTCTTGAGGCAGGCGATTTGCCCAGTGCATGCCGCAGACTTATGGTGTGTGCGTGTGAGGATGTGGGGCTTGCGTATCCGCAGCTTTTGCCGATTGTAAAGTCGTGCGTGGATATGGCGCAGGCTGTAGGGCTTCCCGAGGCGAGAATACCCCTTGCAGACGCGGTGGTGATGGTGTGCAATGCTCCAAAATCCAATTCGGCATATATGGGAATAAACAGAGCCTTGGCAGATATTCACACAGGTAATTCGGGACCGGTGCCCAGACAACTGCAGAATAAGCACTGCGACGGAGAAGACAACCCGAATAAGGGTCAGTTTTATCTGTATCCCCACGATTTTCCGAACCACTATGTTGAACAGCAATATCTGCCCGACGCATTAAAGGATAAAAAGTATTATGAGTACGGCAAAAACAAGAACGAACAGGCGTTCAAAGCCTACTGGGACAAAATCAAGGGGAAGTAATCCGATTTAATGAATTTTGATTTTAAAAAAACAAGTTAATATAAAAGTCGTTTATGAGTCGGTCAAAAAAGCTCGAAAATTATAAGTACACATCTGATTTGTTGCGTTTTATATTTTCATTTCTTGCTATTTATTTTCTTATTGTTTAATATGCACAATTTGAATGTGAATATTTTGTGACACAAGATATTTTATTATTCTAAAAAAGAAAATAAAAACCGATTCGATAATGTAAAATTAAGGAGTAATTGTGGAGTAGTGTTGAGTAGCTTCACACATGCAACAAAAAATAATTTTGGAGGAAATCAAAATGGTAAAAAGACAACACAAAATCATTTGCCTTGTGCTTTGCCTTATGCTGGCGGTTTCAACCGTATTCGTCGGTGCAGTAAGCGCTTCTGCTGCAACAGGCGATACTGTTTACGTTAAGGTAAACAACGGCTGGTCAAATGTTAACTGCTATATGTGGACTGACGGTCTCGGCAGCAACGCATCTTGGCCGGGTAAAGCAATGACAAAGGTTGAAGACGGTGTATATTCCTACACTCTTGACAAGGATTATACAATGGTAATCTTCAACAACGGCTCAGATCAGACAGGCGACCTTGCATACCCGGGTCACGGCAAAATCTATGACCTTTCAAAGAAAACATGGTCGGATTATGCAGGTGCTCCTTCACAGGGTCCAACTGTTCAGACACCTACAAGCGCAACAACAGCAACAACAGCAACAACAGCAACAACTCCCACACAGGGCAGTGAAGGCACAACTATTTTCCTCAATAACGAGGCAGGTTGGGCAACACCTGTTGCTTATATGTGGAACAGCAATTCTGACAGCAACGGCGCATGGCCGGGCGTAAAGATGACAAACATCGGCGGCAATGTCTATCAGTATACTGCATCAAAGACATTTACAAGCTGCATCTTCAGCAACAGCGGTCAGTCACAGACAGGAGACCTTACTGCAAAGGACGGCTATATATACAACAACAAGACTAATCAGTGGTCTGTTTATGATACAAGCCCTCTCCAGGTTAAGGAATTTACTGCTGATCCTGCATCAAACATCTACACAGGTACAGATGTACAGCTTTCTGCAACTGCTGCCAATAAGAGCGGTGCAGCAGTAAGCTACAAGTTCTCTGTTACTAACGCACAGGGCGGAACATCAACACTTTCCGACTTCTCTTCAGCAAAATCAGTAACATGGACTCCTACAGTTGCAGGTGAATACACAATTACATTTGACTTTAAGGATACAGACGGCAACACAAACAGCCGTACAATGACTCTTGAAGTTAAGGACGACTCAGCACTTGTTAAGCCAATCATCAAGAGTGTTACTCCTGCAAACCTTAACCTCATTAAGGTTAACTCAACTGCTACTGTAACAGTTAAGGCAGGCGGCGGTAAGACAGGTACAAACCTTCTTTTCTACAAGTATGTTGTAACTGATCCTAACGGCGCTCAGAACACTCCTTACTACACACTCAACAACATTTACACATTCGTTCCTACAATGAAGGGCGAATACAAGGTTAATGTATATGTTCAGGGCTCTGACAACAGCACAGTAAACAAGACATATACTTACACAGCAGCAGATGATGTTACTGAGCCGACAACAGTTGTTGTTCCTACAACAGCTCCTCAGCCAACTACTGTTCCGCAGCCTACAACAGCTCCTCAGCCTGCAACAAAGCCACAGCCAACTACTTCACCGGTTCAGCCGACTACAGCAGTTCAGCCTACAACTGCTCCCGAAAGACTCCGCGGTGATGTTAACGGTGACGGTGCTGTAACTGTTATTGACACAACATATCTCCAGAAGTCACTTGTTCATGACGCAGGTGTTCCTTCGCTCGATCAGCTTGATCTTGCAATATGTGATCTTGACGGTGACGGCATAATCAGCATTAAAGACGCAACTATTATCCAGACAATTGTTGTAAATCTTAAATAATCTAAATTAAATAATAAAGATTGGAGATATACTTATGACAGGAATCAAGAAGCTGTGTGCGCTTGTTCTTGCTGTAATGATGGTTGTAACCGTAGGCGTGATTTCTGTAAATGCAGCTCAGAGTTCCGACTCTGATGCTGTTGCTGCGGATACAACAAATACAGGCATTACAATTCATGTAAGAATGAAGGACAGCACTCAGCCATATGTATATTTGTGGAACTCGCTTCCTACAAATAGCGCTATGTCAAAGTCTTACCCCGGTGAGAAGATGACAAAGGGCGACAAATGGTACAACTACCATGTAGCTGATGTTACAAAAGTAAACGCAATTATCACAGACGCAGACGGCAAGCAGTACTCTACAGAGAAAAAGCTTGAGTCAGGAGCAAGCTCAGACTGGTACTTTGAGAACGGTAAGTGGTCAAAATACAACCCTGACGAGCCGGATCCGATTGGCAGCGTTGATATGCGTGAAGAAACAATCTACTTCGTTATGACAACCCGTTTCTATGACGGCGATACAGGCAACGATGTTCATTGCTGGGATGACGGCACAGCCGGCAACGGTGATGACGACCCTGCATGGCGTGGTGACTTCAAGGGTCTTGGCGAAAAGCTCGACTACATCAAGGCTCTCGGCTTCAGCGCAATTTGGGTAACACCTGTTGTTACAAACGGATCAGGCTATGACTACCACGGCTATCATGCTATGGATTTGTCAACAGTTGATGCTCGTTATGAAAGCTCAGACTACACATACGAGGATCTTATTCACGATGCTCACCAGAAGGGCATGAAGATTATTCAGGACGTAGTTCTTCAGCACACAGGTAACTTTGGTGAAGCACACTTCTGTGATCTTTTCACAAAGGATACAACTAAAGACCTTGGCAACCTTCAGGAGTCATTGATTCCTACACAGTATCTTCTTGATACATACGGCCTTAAGTCACCTGAGGAATACTGGGCTCAGAAGCCGGGTGTTCAGTATCAGCAGAGACTTAATCTTATGAAGAATGTTACTTACTCAGGCGACAACGGTAACTCAACAGGACCTCAGCCCGCAGCTAAGGACTTCTCTATGGATAAGATTTCACAGAGTGATACTTACAACCCGAACAACTACTATCATACAGGCTATTTCCAGAGTCCTAACTATGATGACTGGACAACAAAGTTCAGCCAGATTGCAGGCGACTGCGTTGACCTTAACACAGAGAACCCTGCAGTTGCAGAATATGTTGTAGATTCATATTCAAAGTATATGGATATGGGCGTTGACGGCTTCCGTGTTGATACTGTTCGTCACATTCCGAGAGTATCTCTCAACATTATGTTCAATGACCAGCTTATGGACGCTGCTAAGGCAGCAGGCAAGCCTAACTTCTATATGTTCGGTGAAATCTGCACAAGATACACATCAGTTTGGTATCGTGGCCATGCCGAGGAGTCAACTCCTTACTACACATGGAAAGAGTCTAACTCTAAGTGGGCAGACAGCTGGAACTGGGGCACATCAGCTTCAGAAATCAACGACAACATGAACCTCGTTCTTCAGCATTATCTTGAAGAAGATAATTACAACGGTGATATGGATTCTACACAGCCAAAGAGCGACAACGCTTACCTTGACGGTATTACATATCACGGTTCCGACCGTTCTATGGCATCAGGCATGGATGCAATTGACTTCCAGATGCACAGAATGTTCGGTAGCGCTAAGAACGCTTATAACTTCGCTGTTAACAACGACCAGTATTACAATGATGCAACATACAGCGTAATGTATGTTGATTCACACGACTATGCTCCTGAACAGCCGGATGAAACAACTCGTTTCACAGGCGGTACACAGACATGGGCAGAGAATATGGATCTTATGTTCACATTCCGTGGTATTCCTTGCGTATACTATGGTTCAGAAGTTGAGTTCAAGAAGGGTGAGCTTATTGATAAGGGTACACTTATTTCTCTTGAAAACTCAGGTCGTGCATACTTCGGTGATTATCTTGAGGGTACTGTAAAAGCTACTGACTTCAGTGAGTACACAGCATCAGGCACTGTTGCTGACACTCTTGCAAGCCCGCTCAGTAAGCACCTTTCAAAGGTTAATGCTATTCGTCGTGCTATCCCCGCTCTCCAGAAGGGTCAGTACACAGCATCAAACACATATGTAACAGGTGGAGATATGTCTTATGTTCGCCGTTATACTGACGACAACACAGACAGCCTTGCACTCGTTTCAATTTCTTCAGGTGCAACATTCAAGAACATTCCTAACGGCAAGTATGTTGACGCTGTTACAGGTGATGTTAAGTATGTTACAGACGGTACACTTACAGTTCCGGAACTTGCTAAGGCTAACATGAGAGTTTATGTATGCTGCGCAAGCGGATTTACAGGTATCGACGGTCAGATTGGCGGAGATTCAGCTTACGCTAAATAATTCCGACTCGGTTTATTCCTGAATCTGTAATTAAACAAAATAATTACGGCACTCCGATATTTTTCGGAGTGTCGTTTTTTTTTTGCGCTTGTTTTGAGAACGCATTTTGTATATTTGAGCGTAGTTGAGGATAATATTATATTTTCTGTATTTGAAGGCTTTGTAACATTTTGTATGTTAAAAGTGAGTTTTACGGCAACAATTTACTGATACATAATAAAAAGCTCTAAGAGATGAATACATAAAAAATTTCACATTGCAAAAATTATCGTGGTATATCATATTAAAATGATAAATTGTAAAAACTATTTATTATAGTTCATTGAAATTGCAGACTTTTTATGCAAGTTGCTAAAAAACAGCGTATGATATTCGTGAAATTTACTTATGGAAATGGTTTTTGCAAAGTGCTATAATCTTGTAAATATATATAAGAAGGGCGGTGCTTTTATGCAGGAAATATTCGAACAGAAAATAAACAGACAGCTTGCAGCAAAGCAGAGAATAATTGCGGTTGCGGCAGGCAGGGAAAAGGCAGACCTTGTTTTGAAAAACGCAAAGTATCTTAATGTGTTTTCAAATGAATTTTTGTGCGGTGACATAGCCGTTGCAAACGGACTGATTGCCGGTGTCGGAAAATATGACGGCAAAACAGAGATTGATGTCAGCGGAAAACTCGTTCTCCCGGGCTTTATCGACGCACATATTCACCTTGAAAGTTCAATGGTGACTCCTGCTGAATTTGCAAAGGCAGTTGTTGCCCACGGTACAACCACAGTCATAACCGACCCTCACGAAATCACAAATGTAATGGGCATTGACGGAGTTGAGTATATGATTCAGGCATCGCAAAATTTGCCGATTGATGTTCATTTTATGATGCCGTCATGTGTGCCTGCCACAGAAATTGACGAGAGCGGTGCGGAGCTTGACTGCAAGGATATTGACTTGTACTTGGATAATAAAAAGGTACTCGGACTTGCAGAGATGATGAACTATGTCGGTGTTATCAACGGAGATAAAAATGTGCTTTCAAAAATTGTCACCTCGCAGGCTCATCACAAGAAGATTGACGGTCACGCTCCTGAGCTTTCGGGCAATGACCTCAACGCATACATTGCCGCAGGAGTGTATTCCGACCACGAGTGTTCCACCTTTGAAAATGCCCTTGAAAAGCTGAGAAAAGGTCAGTTTATTATGATAAGAGAGGGTACTGCCGCTCATAATCTCAAGGCACTTATGCCGCTTTTGACTCAGCAGTATTACTCAAGGTGTATGTTTGCAACAGATGATAAGCATCCAAGCGATTTGCTCTATGGCGGTCATATTGACTACATCGTAAAACAGGCGCTGAAAAACGGTGCAGATCCGATTGTTGCCCTCAAAACAGCAACCCACCATGCCGCAAGATACTTTTTGCTCAATAACAAAGGTGCGATTGCTTCGGGTTATCTTGCCGATATTGTTGTTGTCAATAATCTTGAAGATTTCAATGTTGAAACTGTTTTCAAGCGTGGCAAGCTTGTTTTTGACGGCGAAGTTAAGGACTTTTCTGCTCCCACAGTTGATGAAAAGCTTGCCGAAAAATGCTTTGACACTTTCCACATTGACAGCGTAACTCCGAGCAGTTTCAATGTTGACGGAAAACTCGGACTTATCGGTCTTGTCGGCGGTGAATTGCTCACACGCAATCTCGGTACAGCAGATAAAATTGATGTGGAAAACGATATTCTGAAAATTGCCTGCATTGAGCGTCACAAAGGCACAAACCATATAGGTGTCGGCTATGTTAAAGGCTATTCGCTGAAATCGGGTGCAGTCGCAACCTCTGTTGCCCACGATTCGCACAACATTATCACAGTCGGCTGTAATGATGATGACATTGCCGTTGCCGTGAACGCAATCAAGGACAGCAAGGGTGGTATCGCAGTTGTTGAAAACGGCAAAATCAAGGCTTTGCTTGAACTCCCGATTGCAGGCTTGATGTCCGATGAACCGCTGACAACCGTAAACGAAAAGCTTGAAAATGCAAAGTCATCTGCATATGAACTCGGTGCGGACAAAAGCATTGATCCGTTTATGACTCTCTCGTTTCTGAGTCTGCCCGTTATCCCAAGCTTGAGAATAACCACCAAAGGTGTGTTTGATGCGGAAAATTGGAAAATGCTCTGATGTGCGGAAGTTTTTAGTAGTGCAATAAAATATAAAATAATTAAACAGGAAAACAAAATGCGTATTGTCACTTTGTTTTCCTGTTTTATTTTGTAAAAAGGCTATAGTCATTTTACAGTCACTTTGCATTTGTATAATTTGAATATAAAAGAAATTGGTTGATTTAAAGCATATAGCAATACAATATTAAATAATAGCCATTGTGCAATATTTACAAATTATTGTGTAAAAATTTGTCGTGAAAATTACCTGATTTGCTTGAAATATTATTAAAATGTGATATAATAGCATTATAAAGTCAATGTATAAAAAAGTATTGCAATAATAATTACAGAGCTAATTTAAGTGTATTCTACTGAATTATCAGTTGTATACGACTAAAGATGCAATAACTTAAAATTAAAAATATCAAGATATTACAAATAATTTAAACAGATAAACCGTGCATTTGCGTTTGTTTAAATGGTAAATCTGTACAATGGCTTGTGAGGAGGTCTGGATATTAAGAAAAATGAGGTGACGAAATGAAATTCTATAAAAGATTATTAGCAATGGCAATTGTGGCAACCGTTTTTATTTCCGTTTTTGCATTTGGTGCAACGGCATACGGATCTGATAATGATATTCCGTTTTCAGTGAAGGTTCCTGGATATCAGGGTAAGGTTTATACTAATGCAGAGTACAGAGGTAATTCAGGAATAGAAGTTCCTTGGAAAGTTAATTTTACTTATTCAGAAGAAGGTAAAGGTACCATAATGTACTTCTATCTTTCAGGACCTTGGTATTCAAAAGAGTCAAATGTAAAAGCTGTAAAACAGGGAAGTGGCAATAAATATTTTGATGCGTATGATTCCTGCAAAAAAATGAATGTTGGACTTGCTATTAAGAACAATAACAAGGAAGATGGCAATAAGTATAATGTTTCAGGATATTGGGACGAAGAAACAGCAAAACACGCATTTTCATACTAATAAGTTTTACTGCTAACTATATAACGAATCAGCCTATAAATTGAGGTGAAAAATATGTCATATTATATTACCCGAATATTTAATAACAAACTTAAATTAGGTGTTATACTTTTTATTTTTGTAGCTCCGATTTTAGATATATTGATGGCTCTTGTGGATGTGTTCAAAGGAGCATCTGTTCCTGTTCCCGGATTAGTTACTTTTTTGGGATCTTTCATGACGGCAGGACTTCAAGGCGTGTTGACAGGGTATTTACCGTTGTTCTTGGCAATTATTGTTGCGGATGATTGCATTGAAGATTACAGAATAGGGTACAAAAATATTCTTGTCACCAAAAGAGGTAAGAATAAATATTTTGCATTAAATATGCTTAAAAGTTTTACTGTTTCATTTTTTGTGCTTATAATTCCTCTCTTACTCAATCTTCTTATGGTGCATATTGTTTTTGCGGGAGGTACATATATTCCTGCTGATGTGGAAATGCTGAAATCTGAATCCAATCTACTTCAGTCTTACAGCAATCCGATGTTTTATAACATACTTTATATTCTTGTTTTTTCATTCATTGGCGGTATTGTGGGAAGCGGTGCAACGGCACTTGCAATGGCATTTCCAAACAGATTTATTCTTTATCCGTTAGCTTTCATATTATGGTATATATCGACTGCCATCAAACCGTCTATCATAGGAGCATTAACCCCGTTTACTGTGTATCCTTTATCACATTATACTTTTACAATTATTTTTGTAGTAGCAATAAATATAGTTGCTGTTCTGTTTTCGTTCTTTAAGGTGACTAAGTATGATCAGGTGTAAATTAAAAAAGTATGCAATCATACTTCCGCTTTGTGCAGTGTTTTTCACTCTGCTTTGCACATACACATATTTGCGATTTTATAATTATTTTAATTCGGATTATGCTGAGAAGTTAAGCCCAAAAGGTGTTTTTTGCAGAGTTGCAGGTAACGGAGATTTTAATGCATCAGGTAATGTTGCTTGCATTTTCATAGTAGTGTTTGTTCTGTTTTTGTTTTACATATTTACCGATGATAATGTAAGTTACATTGTAAGACTGAAATCGAGAGCCTCTTTTGTTACAAGAAGAATTGCTGATTGTGCGGTATTTGCTTTTCTGTTTTCATTTTTGATAGAAGCAGTCAGCGTAGTTGCGGCACTCATCTGCTTTGACATTAACCTGATTTTAGAATCGAATTTTCTGCAATATTCGGCACTTGAACTTTTGACTTTGTTTTTGTTTTATTTCAGAGCAGGACTCGTTATGCTCTCGTTCGGAATAATCATTTCTCCAAAAGTTGCTCCAATTATCACCATAGCTCTGATTTTTACAGAGTTTTTTGCAGATGTAGCTTTTATGATAAGCAGGGTATGGCTTCCGTTCAGAGATGCCATAGTGTTGTCAAGACTTATGAACGGCGAAATGGTTCTGTCGGATATGTGGGGCATTATATTAAGAGCATTGCTTATGATGTTTATGCTTATCTTCTCTTCCTACTTTTTGTATCAGAAAAAGGATGTTTTGAGTAATGTTAAAAAGTAAGCTTGTTTTGTCGATAATACTGATTGTTGCGTGCTTTGCTCAATTGTTCAGTTGTGTATTTCAGGGAGATTTTCAAAATGCCTTTATGATTGGTTTAGCCCCAAGCGATTACGGCCTTGAAATTACAAAATTTCTGCCGCTTTTGCTGCCTGTGTGTTTTATTCTCTTCTTTACAAGCGGCTCAATTGAGAACCTTAAACAAGGCTACGGCAAGATGTTGATTGTACGCAATTATTCAAAAACAGTGCTGATTTTAAAGCGTTGTCTTAACAATTTTATAGCATTGATTTGCATTGTTTTGTTCCAGTTCATAATCTTTTTTGTTGCAAGAGAAAGTATGACTCCCGTTGAAAGCGGAACTCTTAAATCTTTGATTATGTACTTTCTGACAATTTTTTCTCTGATAGTTATTCAGTCTTTGCTTGAAATCAGTATTCCTGCACACATTGTGAACATAGGAATTTTCACCTATTGCTTTATTGCGTACTATTTGGTTCAGAATTTCGTTGACGCACCGATTTGGAAAATGATTCTCTTCCCGAGTTTGATGTTCGGAATGCAGAACGGTGCTGTGTCAGGCGAGAGCATTTACTACGGATACCTGTTATTCATAGTTGCGTTAAATGCTTTGTGCATTTTTATTCTGAATTTGAGATTTAAGAAAACCGATATTTTTTGAGGTGATATTATGGTAGAAATAAAAAATTATTGTAAAAGTATCAAATCAAGACTGATTTTAAATAATGTAAGTTACAATTTTGAGTACGGCAAAATCTACGGAATTTACGGACACAACGGTTCGGGCAAAACTATGCTTTTGAGAGCAATTGCAGGCTTGCTTGTTCCCGACAGCGGCTCTGTTGTGATTGACGGAAAGGTTTTGCACAAGGATATGTCGTTCCCTCCGAGCATAGGCATCGTGATTGAAAATATGAACCTGTTGCCCCAGTACAATGCTTTTGACAATCTGAAAATCCTCGGCAAAATCAAGAAAACCGCTACCGATGAAGATATTAAAACAGCGCTTGAGCGTGTTGGATTAAAGTCTGATTTAAAGGTGAAAAAGTTTTCGCTTGGTATGAAACAGAGGCTGAATATTGCTCAGGCTGTGTTTGAAAAGCAGAAAATCATCCTGCTTGATGAACCGACAAATGCACTTGATAATGACGGTGTACAGCTGATTTACAAGCTTCTTAAAGAAGAAAAAGAAAGAGGTGCGCTCGTAGTTATCACAACTCATCACAAAGAGGATTTGGAAGAAGTTTGTGATGTTGTTTTGAAAATGACAGAAGGTGAGCTGCATGAAAAGTAAACTGTTTATTCATAAATTTTTCATTGTTCTTTGCATCTCGGTTGCCGCTTTGCTCGGCTTGTCTTTCCTTGCCAGAGCAACAATCGTAAATAACAGATTTGAACAAATGGCTGTTGATGAAAAATATAGTCTAAAGGCTTCAGCTGACGGTCAGTTTTCAATTCAATTTCAAGACGATGAAAACGGAAATTTTTATGCCACTGTCGGCTTGTTTCGGGGCGGATATTACGGCTTGGACGATGCGTATATTCCTACTTCATATGATGAAAATACAAAGATAACAGCTATTGAAAAGGAAGCTTTCAGCGAATTTGATAGTCTTAAAAAAGTTGTTATCCCCAACGGCATTTGTGAAATCAAGGATGACGCATTTAAGGATTCAAAAAATATAACGGAAATTTATATTGCGCCCTCCGTAAATAAGATTGCAAAAACCGCTTTTGACGGCATTGACAACCTTACGATATATGCCGAAAAGGGTTCTTATGCCGAAAAATTTGCGGTTGAAAATAAAATCAATTATAAAAACTATACGACCGAGCCTGAAAATCCGGAGGCTAAAAATACCGATTATTCAAAAATCAGAAACGGTGCGTATTACGGCGAATATTATAATTATGATGTTATCTATGATGACGGCAAGCCCGTGTGCGTAATAACTAACTATAACCCAATGTCGTCAGAGGAAAAGCTTGAAATTCCTGCACATATTGACGGCTTGGATGTGATTTCAATTGCAGATGATGCAATAAATTACGGCGGTGCAAAGAAAACAGTCGTTCCCGATACAGTAAAATTCATTGCCGATAATGCGTTCAAAGAATCCTACTCCCTTGAGGATATCTACCTGACCAAAAATGTGTCCTACATAGGAAAATCTGCCTTCAAAGACTCAAAAGACCTAACAATCCACGCCCCGACAGATTCCTATGCACACACCTTTGCGACCGAAAATAAAATAAATTTCAAAGCCACAGACGATTAAATCTGATAAGCAATGAATAAATCTTTAAATTTACAGCCCTCCTATGGCAGAACTAAAAACTGCCATAGGAGATTTTATTATATCGCGGTTTGTAAAATCCGTTACACAAAAGCCGCTGATTTTAATTTCTTGATTGGAACTATTGACAAATTCTCAAAACAATAGTATAATAACATATTCCACAACAGAAGGGAGGATGTGCGGTGGCAAATATGAAAACAATTGCTCAGAACAAAAAGGCAAGACACGACTATTTTGTCGAGGAAACCTATGAAGCAGGAATTGAGCTTTGCGGTACGGAAGTAAAATCCTTGCGTGCAGGCAGAGTGAATCTCAAGGACAGCTGGTGTTCGATTGTTGACGGCGAAATTTTTGTCAACGGAATGCACATTTCTCCTTATGAGCAGGGAAACATCTTTAACCGTGATCCTATGCGTGTGAGAAAACTTCTTATGCACAAAAAAGAGATTTTAAAGCTCTACGGCACGGTTAAGCAGACGGGATATTCACTTATCCCAATCAGCCTTTATTTTAAAGACAGCAAGGTCAAACTTCAGGTCGGACTCTGCAAAGGCAAAAAGCTCTATGACAAGCGTGCAGATATGGCAGAACGCTCCGCAAAGCGTGATATGGAACGCGCCGTTAAAGAACAGAGAAGATAGTTTGGTGTTATTATGAGTTTGCGTAGCCTGTACGAAAAGATTTCGGAATACAGCGATTTTGCTTTAATCGGACGGGACTTTTCCGCCTTTGATACCGATTATTCTGTACTCGGTTTTGCAAATTCGTCCGATAAAACCGAACTTGTTCTGCTGAATTGCAATTGTGCCGAAGAGGATATTTGCTGTGAAGATTTGACTTTCAGAGAAATTATTATTCTTGAAAAGAATAATCAATCTGATTTATCCGATGATTTTTCCGCAATTGTAATTGACGGACAGCGTTTTGACTTTAGCTCTGTATGCGGCGAAACGCTTGGATGTTGCGAATTAACAAAGTCATATATCATCTCAGAGTTTATGAAACTCGGTTGGAAGAGCGACAGATTTTTGGACGCTCCTCTTGATTCTCTGTTCATAAGCTTTATTGAACTTGAGAATAAAATTGATGATTTGTCTTCGCTTGATTTGACAAAGAATGTTGAAATAATATTTTCAAAATATCAAAAGACAGATTATCCGTTAGCAAAACTCAGTCTTGAAGTTGGCAAGGAAGTAAATATTCCGATTGAAATTTTTGACGGTGAAAATCAGATTGTGATTAAAAATCTTAAACTTTTGTATTCAGCCGATAATTCCGAAATGAAAGAATTTGTTGAAAATGATATTGTGCTTCCGTATGTTGAGTATTCGTGTGATGATGAAATCTCAGTGATATTCTGCCTTTTTGATGAGCTTGACAAACCTTTCAAGGGTATGGGCGGATTGGCAACCGATGACGGAGTTGTTGCTTTGGCAGTAGATAATTCAAGCGAAAGCAATTTGAAATCGGCTGTGATATATTCACCGATTGAGCCGAATACAAAGCACATTGAATGTTGTCTTGTCTGCTGTGAAAAAATGCTTGATAAGCCTGCCGCTGAATACAGGTTTTCAATATAAAATTTTTAAATTGAATATGGGGATGTAAAGGTTTCGACGGGGATTTCAAACCTTGGTAAGCGAGCGGCGGTGCGGAACCGCCATAAAATCCGCAACTTTAAAATTAACTGACAACAAAACAGTTGCTTTAGCAGCCTGAGTGCTGCTCGTTCCTGCACAGAGTACCTCGGCTGTGTAAGGGGCGTCGATTAGAGGTAAATGTGAACAGGGGAGCGCTCCGAACCCTGTCACAGCTTAGGAGCTGCCAAAGTGCATAGCCTGTTGATGGGCGATGCACCGAGGGAGATTTAAAACACCAACTGCGCTCGGAGAAAACCTTGGCAAGATTTTTTCGGACAGGGGTTCGATTCCCCTCATCTCCACCATAACAAAAAGCCGTCAAACAACCGATAAACACTGAACAAGGCTCGTTTGACGGCTTTTGAAAAATGTTTTAACAGCAAGTTTAAACTGTTTTTTAATATCATATCCATTGAAACTATAGCTATAGTTGTAACACCCCGACACAATATGGTATAATCTGAGGAGAAATGCGGCGTGTTACAGATGAACCGATATTATGAATCGGGATTTAAGAGGATTGTCCGCCTATACGGAATAACAATATTGTAAAAGACGGATATTGCAGTCGGAACGCAGCTTGTCTGCCCGACCGGAAAAAGAAAAACAAAAGGGAGAATTACCATGGCATTTGACAGACTTATCGAAAACATTGTAAAAATGCAGAATCCTACGGTTGCAGGTCTTGACCCAAAGCTTGACTATGTTCCCGAATCAATCAAAACAAAATGCTTTGAAAAGTACGGCAAGACGCTTGAGGGTGCGGCTGCTGCACTTTTTGAGTTCAACAAGGCGCTTATTGACGCGCTTTATGATATTGTTCCTGCCGTAAAGCCACAGGCTGCATATTATGAAATGTACGGCTGGCAGGGTGTTAAGGCTCTTTGTGACACAATCGCTTATGCAAAGTCAAAGGGTATGTTCGTTATCACAGACGGCAAGCGTAACGATATCGGCACAACTATGGAGGCATATGCTACGGCACATCTCGGTCATACAGATGTTGCAGGCGAAAGCATTGACGCATTCGGTGCAGACGCACTCACGGTAAACGGCTACCTCGGAACAGACGGTATCAAGCCGCTTGCAAAAATTTGCGATTCGGACGACAAGGGCATTTTTGTCCTTGTAAAAACTTCAAACCCAAGCTCGGGCGAACTTCAGGATATGAAGCTTGAAACAAACGAGAGCGTTTATGAGCATATGGGCAAGATGTGCGAAGGCTGGGGCGAAGACCTTATGGGTAAGCATGGCTATTCGGCAGTAGGTGCAGTTGTGGGTGCAACATATCCCGAACAGCTCGGTGAAATGAGAGCAAAACTTCCGCACACATTCTTCCTTGTTCCGGGTTACGGCGCTCAGGGCGGCGGTGCCGATGATGTTAAAAATGCATTTGACGAAAACGGTCTTGGCGCAATCATCAACTCAAGCCGCGGCATTATGTGTGCTTGGAAAAAGCAGGGACTTACAGAAGAAGATTTTGCCGTTGCCGCTCGCAAAGAAGCAGAGCGTATGAGAGATGAAATCGTTGGTTGCATCGGCAAAATTAAGCTTGGCTGATTCATTTGCACAACAGAATCACGAAATTTTTCGTTTTTTATGCTTTATCGCTTTGAATTTATTGACTTTAGCGTGCTAAAAGCGTATAATTTAAATGTATTTATTTTTACAACTATATTTTTAAATTTTCTTTAAAAAGGGAGATATCAGAAATGGCAAGAGTATATAATTTTTCGGCAGGTCCTTCAATGCTGCCTGAGTCTGTGCTTAAAAAAGCTGCGGCAGAAATGCTCGATTATGAGGGTAGCGGTCAGAGCGTTATGGAAATGTCACACCGTTCAAAAATTTACGGTACAATCATCGAGGGTGCAGAGGCTCTTCTCAGGGAGGTTATGAACATTCCCGACAACTACAAGGTTCTTTTCCTTCAGGGCGGTGCGTCAACACAGTTTGCGGCTATCCCTATGAACCTTATGACAAAGAGCGGTAAGGCTGATTATGTTATCACAGGTCAGTGGGCTAAAAAGGCTCATGCAGAGGCTGCCCGTTACGGTCAGGCTAATGTTGTTGCTTCATCGGCTGACAAGACCTTCACATACATTCCAAAGCTTGATCCTTCAACATTCACAAAGGATGCTGACTATTTCTACATCTGTATGAACAACACAATTTACGGTACTGTTTATCACGAGCTTCCCGACACAGGTGATGTTCCGCTCGTTGCAGATATTTCTTCCTGTATTCTTTCAAGACCGATTGATGTTTCAAAGTTCGGCGTTCTCTATGCAGGCGCACAGAAGAACATGGCTCCGGCAGGTCTTACGGTTGTTATCGTTCGTGAGGATCTTATCGGCAACGCTATGGATATTACTCCTACAATGCTTAACTGGAAAACTCACGCTGACAACGGTTCAATGTTCAACACACCGCCTTGCTACACAATCTACATTGCGAAGCTTGTTCTTGAGTGGATTAAGAACGAGGTTGGCGGTCTTGATAAGATGTATGAAATCAACAAGAAGAAGGCTGACCTTCTCTACGGTTTCCTCGATTCTTCAGAGCTTTTCAAGGGTACTGTTGTTCCCGAGGATCGTTCGCTTATGAATGTTCCGTTCGTTACAGGTGACGCTGACCTTGACGCTAAGTTTGTTAAAGAGGCTACTGAAAACGGTCTTGTTAATATCAAGGGTCATCGCACAGTCGGCGGTATGAGAGCTTCAATCTACAACGCTATGCCTTATGAGGGCGTTGAAAAACTCGTTGAGTTTATGAAGAAGTTTGAGGCTGAAAACAAGTAATTATTGAATATTATGATATAACGGGCGAACGCTGTTCGCCTGTTATTGTAAATTCTTAAAATAAAAAATTAAAAAGGATTGATTTTGATGTATAACATTCTTACATTAAACAAAATCGCCGCTATCGGCACAAGCCGTCTCGGTGATAACTATAAATACGGTGACGATGTTCAGAACCCTGACGCAGTTCTTGTAAGAAGTGCCGCAATGCACGATATGGAATTTGCCGACAACCTTCTTGCAATTGCAAGAGCAGGCGCAGGCACAAACAACATTCCGAAGGATAAGTGCAGCGAGCAGGGCATTGTTGTTTTCAATACACCGGGTGCTAACGCAAACGCTGTTAAGGAGCTTGTTATCGCAGGACTTCTTATTTCAAACCGTAAGGTTATTGAGGGTTATGAATGGGCAAAGACTCTCAAGGGCAACGGTGCAGCTGTCGGCAAGATGGTTGAAAAGGGCAAGAGTCAGTTCGTTGGCCCCGAAATCAAGGGTAAGACTCTCGGTGTTATCGGTCTTGGAGCAATCGGTATTCTTGTTGCAAATGCCGCTGTTGCTCTCGGTATGAATGTAATCGGCTTTGATCCGTTTATGTCTGTTGGCAACGCTCTCAAGCTTGCTCCTACAGTTAAGCTCCAAAAGAGCGCAGAAGATGTTATGGTAAATTGCGACTATCTCACAATCCATGTTCCGCTTACTGACGACACAAGAGATATGGTTGACGCCGATATGATTGCTAAGATGAAAGACGGTGTTCGTATCCTCAACTTCAGCCGTGACGGTCTTGTTAATTCAACAGCAGTTCTTGAAGCTGTTAAGAGCGGCAAGGTTGCTAAGTATGTTACAGACTTCGGAACAGACGATATCCTCGGTGAAGAGAATATTATCTGCCTCCCGCACCTCGGTGCATCAACTCCCGAAAGTGAAGAAAACTGTGCTGTTATGGCTTGTGATCAGGTTAAGGAGTACCTCGAAAACGGTAACATCATTAACTCCGTAAACTATCCTGCAATTTCACTTGCAAGAACAAATGCTGACGACACCCGTTTCTGCGTTGCTCACAAGAATGTTCCCGAGCTTCTCAAGAAGGTTCTTTCTCAGATCAGCGGCAATGTTGAAAATATGCTTTCAAAGAGCCGCGGCGACTATGCTTATACAATCATTGATGTTGCGGGATCAGGTGCAGATGACCTTGCAAAAATCGCAGCAGTTGACGGCGTAATCAGAGTTCGTGCAATCTGATTTTGATTTTTAATTAAAAATTGAAAATTTAATTGTTGTAAAAAATTATCCGAACATCGTTTTTTGATGTTCGGATTTTTTGTGTGTGAATATAATTTTATGTTGTGATACTGTATTGCACAAACAATAGCAATTTTACGCTCGGGCATAATATGGTTTGCATTGCGGAAACTATGTATATAAATATGGTGCGAGGCACACCGCCATACATAGGGCAATATTAGCACAAAGCAAATCTCGGGAGTCATAGTTTTGATTATATCAAACTATCTACACGAATAGGGTGCGAGGCACTCGCTATACATAGGGGAATATTAGCACAAAGCAAATCTCGGGAGTCGTAACTTTGGTTATATTAAACTGTCTACACGAATAGGGTGCGAGGCACTCGCATGCTTGACAATTTTAGAGTTGCGATATATAGTATAGGCAAGGGAAGAGATTGACGGCGGATGCCGTAAAAATTGTGGGGTGAGCAGATGAAAATAACACTTAATCCCGACAAAGAAGTAGTAAAAACAGTTAAAGAGGGCTTAAAGAGGACAGGCGGCTACTGCCCGTGCAGAATTCAGCGTACAGAGGAATACAAGTGTATGTGCAAGGAATTCAAGGAGCAGATTGCCGATCCTGATTTTGAGGGCTTTTGTCATTGTATGCTTTACTACAAATCTAAAGATTAAAATAACCGAACAGGAGGATTGTTATGGAAATAGAGCTTTACAAAGAAACCTTTGAGCAGGAGGTTTTGCAGTCGGATATCCCCGTGCTTGTAGACTTTTGGGCAACATGGTGCGGTCCGTGCAAGATGATTGCCCCGATTGTGAAAGAAATCGCTGACGAATATGACGGCAAAATTCTTGTCGGCAAGGTTAATGTTGACGAAGAACCCGACCTTACAATGCAGTATAATGTGTCGAGTATCCCGACTCTTATGGTGTTCAAAAACGGTCAGCTTGTCAACAAGGCAGTAGGCTATCGTGAAAAGGACGAAATTCTTAAAATGCTCAAGTAAATATACCGACTATAACACAAAACCGTGTGTACAGAAAAGTACACACGGTTTTTTTATTACCTGATTCGGAAAAGACGGCTTGCTGTTAGGGGGGCAGGTGAAGGTCTTTGCTGAATGATTTTAGGAGAAAAATTATTTTTTGAAAAATATTTTTGGAAAAATGCATTAAAGTATGCAATTTTTTTGAATTTTGCAGGTATAAGTGAGGGGCGTCGATAAAGCCTCTCGAAAAACGGAGGTGACGAGATATCAGAAAATTGACAGGTAGGGAAAAGAAGTTTTGCAGTTTATTTCTCGGTTCGGGAAATTCCGAGCTTGCCGCAGAAAAGGCAGGCTACACGGGGGATTGTGAGCAGAAGGGGGAAGAGCTTATCTGCCGTCCCGAAATTTCAGCCGAGCTTGAACGGCTGTCACGGCTAAGAGAAAAATCCCTTGCCAACATGGCGGCGGCAGGGTATCAGCGGTTGGCTTTCGGGAGCATTTGCGATGCAATTTCTTTGCTTTACAAAAGTGATCCGAGCAAGGAGGATCTTGAGGGAATGGACCTGTTCCTTGTGTCGGAGATTAAAAGACCGAAGGACGGTTCAATGGAAATCAAGTTTTTTGACAGGCTAAAGGCACTTGAAAAACTCGGTGCCGGCGGTGAGCATGAAACAGGCGCCAAACAGCTTTTTGACGCCATTTCAAACAGCGCAAGGGCGGTGAATGACAAGGAAAATGGAAATTAAAGCTTTTTCCGAAAAACAGCTAACCGTGCTTTCGTGGTGGAACAGGGAGTCGGTTTTTCGTGACAGGGACGCAATCATCTGTGACGGTGCTGTGCGCAGCGGAAAGACTTTTTGTATGTCGCTGTCGTTCATTTTGTGGAGCTTTTACGATTTTGCAAATTCGGACTTTGCACTTTGCGGAAAGACAATCCGTTCTTTAAGGCGAAATATGATTACGCCCGTGATTCCGATTTTGAAATCACTCGGTTTTAAGTGTGAAGAAAAGCTGTCGCAGAATATTTTGACCGTGAGCGTTAACGGAGTGATGAACAGGTTTTATCTTTTCGGGGGCAAGGACGAGTCATCCGCATCACTCATTCAGGGCATGACGCTTTCGGGTGTGCTTTTTGACGAGGTTGCGTTGATGCCGAGGTCGTTCGTTGAACAGGCATTGGCGAGATGTTCCGTGTCGGGTTCAAGATTTTGGTTTAACTGCAATCCCGAATTTCCTGAGCATTGGTTCTACCGTGAGTGGATTAAAAAGTGCGGTGACAAAAATGCGTTATATCTGCACTTTACAATGCAGGACAATCCGTCCTTGAAGCCCGAGGTTATCAAGCGGTATGAAAGTCTGTATTCGGGTGTGTTTTACGAGAGGTTCGTAAAAGGCAGATGGGTAGCCGTTTTCGGTGCGGTTTATCCGTTTATGGACGATGAAAGGATGTACTGCGATATTCCGTCAGATATTGAAAGCTGGGCGGTATCGTGCGATTACGGTACGGTAAATCCCGCATCATTCGGTTTGTGGGGCAGAAAAAACGGTGTGTGGTACAGGGTTGACGAATACTACTTCAACTCACGCACTCAGGGCTTTCAAAAGACCGACGAGGAGCATTATGACGGACTTGAGAAGCTGATTGACGGGCGGAAAATCGAATGTGTGATTGTCGATCCGTCTGCCGCAAGCTTTATTGAGGTTATAAGACGGCACGGAAAATACACGGTTGTGTCGGCTGAAAACAATGTTATCAACGGCATAAGACAGACTTCGCAGGCTTTGAAGGACAGAAAAATCAGAATCTGCAAAAATTGCAGAGCCGCAAGAAGAGAATTTTCGCTTTACCGTTGGGACGGCTCGGGGCGCAGTGACGCACCTGTTAAGGAAAACGACCATGCAATGGACGACATAAGATATTTTGTCGCCACGAAAATTTACGGTTGTGACGGATTCTTTGCCGTTGCAACCAAAAGACAGGAGGAAACAGCTTGAGGCTTGGCAGAAAAAATAAAAAGACCGAGAACATAAAGACGGTGCAGACCGTTTTGAGAGAAACGAGAAATAATTCGCCGATTTTCTCACGATTTGCCGTTCAGACGAGAACGGAAAGGCAGTTGTACACAACTTTGCGTGAGTCTGTGCCGATTATTGACGCGGCACTCTGCAAAATTATCAGACTTATCGGCGGATTCAAAATTGTGACTTCATCGGCTGAAAGTCAGAAGATTGCCGACAGCTTTGTTAAAAATGTCCGCACAAACGGTGAAATGATGGGGCTTGAAAGCTTTGTGCTTTGCTATCTTGATTCGCTTCTCACCTACGGTCAGGCGGTCGGTGAGATTGTTCCCGATAGTGACGGTGAAGGAATTTGCGCATTGTACAATGCAAGCCTTGACGATGTTGAAATCAGAGCGGATTCTTCTCCGCTGAAGCTTGCGGTTTACACACTCGGCAACGGTACAGCCGAAGAACCTAAGCATCCGGAAAGGATTTTTGCAACCCTGCTTAATCCCAAGCCGGGTACTGTGTGCGGTACTTCCATACTCAGCGGTCTGCCGTTTGTCAGCTCAATACTTTTGAGGATTTTTGAGTCGGTAAAAACAAACTGGGAGAGGGTTGGCGATATCCGTTTTGCGGTTACTCTCAATCCCGATTCAAACGGTTCGGCTGTGAGCAGAGAAAATGCACAGGCGGTTGCCGATGAGTGGAAAAAGGCGATGAGAAGCGACAGCGTGTGTGATTTTGTGTCAGTCGGCGATGTCAGCATTAAGGTTATCGGTGCTGAAAGCGATATGCCCGACTGCGACATTCCCGTAAGGCATATTCTTGAGCAGATTATCGCAAAGCTTGGTATTCCGCCGTTTCTGCTCGGCATTTCGTGGTCGAGTACAGAGAGAATGAGCGAACAGCAGGCGGATATTCTCACAAGCGAGCTTGCTTACTACCGCACAGTGCTTGAACCCGTGATTACAAAAATTGTGTCGGCTCATCTTAAAATGTGCGGTTATAACGACAGCTTTAAGATTGAGTGGGACAAGATCAATCTTCAGGATGCGGTTGAGCTTTCTCAGGCAAGACTTAACAATGCAAATGCGATGAACATTGAAAGACAGATTGGAGCGGAGGTGCAGAATGAAGGATAACAAACTTATTAAAAGCGGTGTTTCGGGTGTTGTTGACGGTGAAAATCAGACTGTCGGTGATGATGAACTCGAACTGATTAACCGCTTTACAAGGCGAAATCTTGAAAAAAGTGAGGTGTATGCGTTTTCGGTTGTGCTGTGTGACAACGATGTTGACCGTGACGGCGAACGCTTTACAACGGAGTCGCTTTATGAGCTTGAAAAGCTTTTTGTCGGCAAGACAGGAATTATTGACCACAATCCGAGTGCCAAAAATCAGACGGCAAGAATTTTCAGCTGTAAGGTTGAGAAAATTGACGGTCAGAAAACGACCTTGGGTGACGATTACTACAGGCTCAAGGCAAGGGCATATCTTCCCGTTTGTGAGAGCAACAGGGATATTATCCTTGCGATTGACAGCGGAATTATCAAGGAAGTAAGCGTTGGCTGTGCCGTTGGCAGGGTTGTGTGCAATGTGTGCGGTGAGGACATCTCGATGTGTACTCACAAAAAGGGCGAGGTTTATGGCTCAAAGCTTTGCTGCGGTGAACTTGTGAACCCGTATGACGCATACGAATGGAGCTTTGTTGCCGTGCCGTCACAAAAGAGGGCAGGCATTACGAAAGGTCACAAAATTTTTGGAAAGGAAAATGATATGGAGAAAATTCTTAAAGCCATTGAAAACAAAAAGGCTTTTACACTTGATGAGAGCGACAGCAGAAAGCTGTGCGAATATATTGACGGGCTTAAAAAGTCGGCTAAGGACGGTGTGCTGTACCGTGAAAGCCTTACCCGTGATGTTGTGGGACTTGCCGCTTTTGTTCAGCCTGACATTTCGGGGGAAACTATGGAGAGCGTTGCAAAGAGCATGACAATTGAACAGCTCAGAGAATTTAAGTCAGCATTTGAAAAGAAAAAGAAAGCAGCTTTTGAGCCTGTTCCGCAGCTTTACTGCAAGCAGGACAAGAGAAATAACACCGTGGAAAACGGTCAGTTCAGTATTTAACGGAGGTATTATTATGAATGTAAATTTTAACGGATTCGGCGAAAATGCCGCAACATTTATTGCAGACAAAACACTTACGGAGGCAGGCGTGCCTGTTAAGATGAAGGACAACGGCACTGTTGCAAAATGTGATGCAAGCGAGAACTTTTGCGGTGTGTGCGTAAGCGTGAGAGGCGGTTATGCGGTTGTTCAGCTTTCGGGCTATGTAAAGGTTAAGAGCGACAAGAAAATCGCTGTGGGTTACAAAAAGCTTTCTGCAACGGCAGGCGGTGGCGTGTCGGTTACAACAACCGGCAGAGAGTACCTTGTGCTTGACTCAACAGACACTTCGGTAGGATTTATTCTTTGATAAGGGGAGGAAGATATTATGGCAAATTTTGAAAATATTACAATTGAAAAGGGTATGTATCAGACAAAGGGCGGAATTTCTGGCGCACTTGAAAAGCTTGATCCGTCAGAAAATTACATAGGTACTGCACTTGAGGGACTCGACGCATTTTCCCGTCAGCTCAAACGCTTTGACATTAAGGTTAAGGGCAGAAACAGCGACTGTGTTGAAAAGTTTTTTCAGAGTTCAAACTCTGCGGCACTTTTCCCTGAATATGTGAGCAGAGCCGTTATGCAGGGCATGGAGAGAGCGGATATTCTCCCGAACCTTGTGGCAACCGTGACAGACATTGAGGGTATGGATTACCGCAGTATTGCATCTGTTCCGAGTGAGGATGACAAGAGTCTTAAACTCGTCGGCGAGGGTGCTAAGATTCCGCAGACTGAGGTTAAGACAAGAGAAAACCTTGTTAAGCTTCACAAGCGCGGCAGAATGCTTGTTGCATCATATGAGGCACTTCGCTTCCAGCGTCTTGACCTCTTTACCGTAACACTCAATCAGATTGGCGCATATATTGCAAGAGCACAGCTTAAAGATGCGATTGATGTGCTTGTGAACGGTGACGGCAATGAAAATCCCGCCGGCACACTTGGTGTTGCAACAGGCGGCAAGGTTACATATGAGGACCTTTTAAAGCTCTGGACAGAGCTTGCTCCGTATGAACTCAACACAATTCTTGCGTCAACCCCCGAAATGCAGAAGATTCTTTCGCTCTCTCAGCTTCAGGATTCAAACGCAGGTCTTGATTTTCAGGCTACGGGCAGAATGATTACACCTCTCGGTGCAAGCCTTCTTCACACTCCCGAGCTTGAGGGCGGTAAGATTATCGGTCTTGACAAAAACTGTGCGCTTGAAATGGTTCAGGCAGGCGGTGTTGTTACAGATTACGACAAGCTTATTGACCGTCAGCTTGAAAGAGCCGCAGTTACCTGTACCGCCGGTTTTTCAAAAATCTTTACAGAGGCGTCAAAGGTGATGAGCTGTTAAGGAGGGATTGCCTTGAACATTGCAAACATTACAAAGCGTTTTGCATTATACAGCGGTATTGACGGCACAGAAGCTTACAAATGGAAAAGCATTATTGACGATGCCGTGGTGTATGTTAATTCGATTGTTACGAAGGAAAATCTTTCGGAAGATGATGAATTAAGACTTGAAAACCTGTGTGCCGTTTACGCTTTTAAGTTGTATTCCCTTTGCAATGATGACAGCATTTCTTCTTTTTCCGCAGGTGATTTGAAAATTTCATCATCTGCGGACGGCGAAAGCCGAGCCGAAAAGCTGTGGAGGGAATATGCCGACAAGTCGCAGGACCTTATCGGCAGAGAAAAATTTTTGCTTGGGGTGATATGATGAATATTTCACCGTCTATCGGGAAAATATTAAACAGATACGGCTGTGATGTTACCGTTAAAAACGGAGATAAAACGGTTAAGACAAAGGCTTTTATTTCACCTTTGAGATACAACTTCAATCAGAATTATGAAAGTGTGCGGCATAAGTTAGGTATGAGAAAAACGAAGCTGTTTTTGTTTATTGCACCGCCCGATGTTTTGCTTAATTCGGGAAAAAGCGTAATAGAAAGTGAAAACGGTAAATATACTGTTAAAAGGTGCGAAAAATATTATGTGCAGGATAATCCGATTTATGTCAGGGCTGTTCTGTGTGCGTACAGAGAAGAAACGAGGGATGATTTTGAATAGAATTGAGAAACAGGTTGACCGTATTATTGCAGGCTTAAAGGTAAATGAGGCTTTGAAAAATGTCAGGTTTATAAGAGAGTACGGCTCTGATGAAGCACCGTCGCCGGTGAACGGAATGACTGCCGTTGTGTCGGTGAGAGATATGTCAACGGAGAAGAGCTATATCGGCGGATACCTTTCGCCGTCTATCAAGGGCGAAAGCTACAGCGCAGGAGTTGAAATCAGGGTGTATGCTCCTGCAACCGAGAACGGAAGCGGTCTTTCGGAAGTGGTAAGCGAAATTCTTCTCGGACTTAAAACTGCCGACGCTGAAAAGACGATTACCCACAGTGAGGCGGCTTCAATTGAGTTTGACCCCGATATGAACGCAATTTACAGAACGGTGAGTTTTAATATGGAATTCTGTCTTTGCGAGGAGGTTTAAATGGACGGCTTTGAATTTGAAAATTGCGGAAATGCCATGTTGAAATGTGAGGGGAAAATTCTCGGTGGCGTTGAAAAAGCAACCTGTACAAGAAAGAACTCCTTCACGGAAATCAAGGAATTTCTCAATGACAAGCCCGTTGAGAGGATTGTTTCAAATGAATGGGAACTCACATTTGAAATGAGGCTTACTGACAAAACTCCGTTTTTGGAGCGTGACAGCTTTAAAAATCTTGAGCTTGACCTTGCAAAGAAGAAAATTATTTACACGGATTGCAAAGTGCTTGAATTTTCAAGCGTTACTCAGGGCAGCGGAAGTATTCTTGCAACCGTGAAAATCAGTGCCGACGAGAGGAAAATTATATGAATGATAAAAATTCAGACGAACTTTACAGGCTTGCGGAGTCTGAGAACGGCGGTAAAGATACCGAGATGTTCGGTGAATTTCTTGAAAGAGAAAGCCGCCGTTACAGCCGCAGACTTGACGAAGAAGAGGAGGCGAAAAGCCGATGAAACCGGTGCCGATGAAATTCGGTGAATATGTGTGGCATCATAATCCGCAGAATATCAGCTTTGAATGTGACAAGAGCGTTGCAGAAATGAAAAGTCCGTTCGGTGAATCCGCCGTTCAGGATATGGGGCGGAAGAATATGAAAATCAGCGGTTCGGGACAGCTGTACGGCGAGGATTGTGCCGAACAGTTTGAAAGGCTGTTTGAGGTGTTCAGAAACAGCGGAAAGGAAGTGCTCTCCGTGCCAAACCTGCCGAGCATTTATGCTGTGTTTGAAAAGCTTGAAATAAAGGGAGAGCCAAAGCCGAATGTGCTTGAATACAGCTTTGTGTTCCGTGAGGTTATGGAAAAAAAGCAGAAAACGGAAACTACATATTTTGACTGTGAAAGCGGACAAACCCTGTGGGACATTGCATACAAAACAGGGGTGAAAATTGACGAGCTCGTGCGGCTGAATCCCGATGTTAAGTTCCCCGATGATGACCTTGGAACAAGGAGGGTGAGGCTGTGCTGAGTTACTTTTTTACGGACAAAAACGGCAAAAGGTGTGAATTTAAAAATGTCCTTACTGTTGAAATTTCGGCAGATGTCGATGTGCCTGCCGATGAGCTTGTGCTGACTGTGCCGTATGACAGAAAATACAGGAATGTTGATATGCTTGAGGCTTATGACGGCAAGTCGCTTGTGTTTGTGGGACAGGCTGACGAGATTGTCAGCATTGTGAGAACCGACGGTGCGATTGTAAGGCTGAGTGCAAGGAGTTTTGCCGGAAGGCTTCTCGACAATGAGGCGGAGCCTGTTACATATATAAATCCTGCGGCGAAGTTCATTTTTGAAAGGCATTTAAAGCCGTTCGGAATTGTCGGTTATGACGGTGACGAACACCCGTTTATGGGTACAATCAAAATTGAAAAGGGTATGACCGAGTGGCAGGTGCTTGAAAAATTCTGCAACGGCAGATACGGCAAGAGTCCGAGAATTACGGGTGCGGGATTTGCTTTGATGTGCGGAACTTACGGCGGTGCAGAGCCGATTGTGTTCGGCAGAAACGGAGTAGGTTATACATCTCTCCGTGAGTACATAAAGCCGTGCAAGGTGATTTCACAGGTTAAACTTCGCACAGAGGAGTACGGCGGCTACAAGAGTGTTGTCGGCAACGGCAGTGCTGCCGACAGAATTAAGAGAGTTAGATATGTAAACGCTTTTCTCGACAACAATGCGGTAAAAACAGCCGACAGAATGATTGAAAACGGCAACAGGCAGAGCTTTGAGATTACGGTTGAATGTCCGAAATGCCTGTGCGGAATTGTCGGCAGAAGGGCTGTGATTTACGACCCCCTCGTCGGAAAAAGGGAGGGCTTGGTTGTGAAAAGCATTAAATATTCACTCAAAAAGAACGGTGAAAGCACAACGGTTGTGCTTGGAAAGGAGAACGGCGATGTGGCTGATGAATTACATAACTAAAAATTCGATTACCGCTCCTAAGGCGGAAAGAGGCGGTGTGAAAAGTTCGGGAAACACGGTTTCGGTTGACTCTTCGGAAGAACACAGGGGGATAAAATGTTGCGTGCCATACGGCTTTGCAAGCGTTGTTCCGGTTGGAGAGTCGGCGGTTGTATTGCCGCTTGCCAACGGTGAAGTGAGCCTTGGTGTGCTTGCGAAAAATGTTGAGCTTGATGAGGGCGAGGTTATGCTTTCTTCAAAGGGCGGAGCGAGTATTGTGCTGAAAAATGACGGCAGGGTTCTTATCAACGGCAAGGCGGTGTAGAATGAGGGATATAATGATAAAAAACGGTGACACAGTTATCAATTTTTCGGGCAGTACGGTGCTGCTTGAGGGGCTTGACGCAAAATTTCAGCAGGCTGTGATTTGTATTTCGGCAAAGCTCGGCGGATTTGTTTATGACCGAGAACTCGGTTCGACTGTTGCTTTACAGAGCAAAACGCTTTCGGCAAAACAACTTGAACTGCTTGCCAATGAATCGCTTGCCGAAATGGAAAACGCCTTTGCAAGCATTAAGGATGTCGGCAGAAAAATTACAATTGACCTTACGGTTGACGGAATTACAAGGGAGGTACAGATAAATGGATACATATGACGAAATTTACGGCAGAATGAAGAATGTATATGAGCAGGAAACAGGCGACAGTTTTAATGAAAAAAGCGATATTGCAATCAGGCTCAAGGTGCTTGCCGGCGAGATTTTCAAGGTGCAGACAAACCTTGAGTGGTGGAAAAGACAGATGTTTGCAGTGAGCGCAAGCGGTGAATGCCTTGATAAACTCGCATCGCAGAGAGGTATTGAACGCAAAAAGGCGATGAAGTCAACGGGCGAAATTACATTCTATATTTCTCAGCCGTGCAGTCACGATATTATAATTCCAAAGGGCTGTGTTGTGGCAACGGCAGACCCTGTGCCTGTGAGATATGTTACAACGGAAGATGAAGAAATCAGCGCAGGCAACACGCTTGTGAGTGTTTATGCTGAAGCAGAGCAGGCAGGAAGCAACGGTAATATCGGGCTTGGTTGTGCGGTTGTTCCCGTGAGTGTGCCGACAGAGATTGAAACGGTTACAAACCGTGAAAAATTTACAGGCGGTTGTGACGCAGAAACGGATGACGAACTTCGCAAACGCATAAGGGATACATATGTTAACACCTCTAACGGTACAAATGCGGCATATTACGAACAGCTTGCACTCTCGGTTGACGGTGTGGCTAAGGCCTGTGCCGTCGGTAAGGTGAGAGGCTTTGGCACGGTAAATATTTATGTTACAGGTTCGGATGCCGCTGTCAGTACTGATGTTGTTGCAAAAGTTCAGGAAATTGTTGCAAAGCAGAGAGAGCTGAATGTGGATGTTCTTGTTGTCAATGCTCAGCGTACTGCTTGTAATATGAGTGTGACGGTTTATGCCGAGGACGGCTATTCTTCATCGGAGGTGAAAGCTCTGCTTTCAAAGGCTTTTGCGGATTATGTTAATTCAATTCCGATTGGCGGAACTTTTCATCTTGCGGAGCTGGGAGCAAAGCTCGTTGCAACGGGATGCATAAATAACTACACTTGGAATACCGATATGCAGGATGTGACAGCGACAAAATCGCAGTGCTTCACAGTCGGTACGGTTACGATTGGGGTGAAGTGATGAACAGCTTTGAGTCGATGAAAACAAAATTAGAAGGCACGGGGCTTTATGATATTACGGCAAAATCAAATATCGGCGCGGAGCTTTTGGCATATGCAGAGGGACTGGATTCGGTGTTTGATATGCTTGAAATGATGGAACGGGAGCTGTTTATTGATACGGCAGAGGATTTCGGAATTGCAGAAAGAGAAAGGTTTGTCGGCAAGGTGCGTGATGGGTATTCTATTGAAAAACGCAGAGATATGCTCAAAATTGCGGAGCAGAAAGTCGGCGGAAGGTGTACTCTCAATGATTTTAAACAGTTTGTCAGGGGCTACGGTGTGGAAAACTTTACAATAAAGGAAATTGCACTCAAAAACCGTGTAAATTTGAAAATTTTTGACACAAAAACAGACGCAGAGAAAAAATATATTGAAAAATGTGTAAATGCAGATTTTCCTTTACATCTCAATGTTGTAGTTTCATATGAAAAACCGTAAAAATATAATCATGCTTTGTCCGCACGGTTTTAATAAATTTTGCAATTTAATAAAACCCATTAAGATAACTAAATAACGGTTATCAAAAATGAAAATGACAGGTTGAAAATTTCAGCCTGTTATTTTTTGCGTTACAACCGTTGCTTTCTCAACCTAAGCGGTTGTTTGTTTTGCTTTTCTTGCGTAAATATCAATATCGTGGTACAATGTAGATTATACTTGTGTGAATGATGGGGATGGGAATTTACTGCAAAGGATGATGACAATGAAAAATCTCTTACAAAGAGCGGGAAAGGCAATCAAAATCAAAAATATGCTTTTTCTCACAATTGCCGGAATTATCAATGCGTTCGGAATTACAATATTTCTTAACCCCGTAAACCTTTATGACAGCGGAATTTCAGGTACGGCTATGCTTGCCGCACAGCTTACCCCCGAGAGCCTGTCGCTTTCACTTTTTCTTATAATTTTTAACCTGCCGCTGTTTTTGTTCGGACTTAAAAAGCAGGGAAAGAAGTTTACATTTTACGCAATTTATACGGTTGCGGTTTATTCGTTTGTTTCGTGGCTGATAACCGATGTTCTGCCCGTTGATGTCAGTATGGCATCTCCGCTTGCAGGAACCGATTTGCTCCTTTGTGCCGTATTCGGCGGTGTGATTTCGGGTATAGGCAGCGGTCTTGCAATCAAATTCGGCGGTGCAATGGACGGCATCGAGGTTATGGCGGTAATCTTTGCGAAAAAAATCGGTGTATCGGTTGGCTCGTTCGTTATGGCGTACAACATTGTTCTTTATGTTGTATGCGGCTTCATTCTTCAAAGCTGGATTCTTCCGCTTTATTCGATTGTTACATATTTTGCCGCACTTAAAACGATTGACTTTATTGTTGAAGGTTTTGACAGGGCAAAGGCGGCAACGATTATTGCGTCTGTAAGCCGTTGCGATGAAATTTGTAACGCACTTTCGGAGGAATTTCAAAGCGGCGTTACCGTAATGCAGGCTCAGGGCGGATATTCAGGCAAGGACAAGGTGATGATTTACTTTGTTGTCAACCGTTTCCAGATTGGCAAGCTGAAGGAAATTGTGCGTGAAATTGACAAGAAAGCGTACATTTCAATTACAGAGGTTGCCGATGTTTTCAGCCGAAACGATTCGCTGTAAATAAATTTTAGTTGGTGTTTTATTTGACAAAATTACTTGTAAAGCTGTTCGTTAAAGACAGCGACAACTGTGATAATCCAAAGGTTAGAACTGCTTATGGCAACCTTTCGGGTATTTGCGGAATAATTCTTAACCTGGTACTGTTCGGAGGAAAATTGTTTGCCGGAATTGTTTCGGCATCGGTTTCCGTCATTGCCGACGCACTTAACAACCTTTCGGACGCAGGCAGTTCGGTTGTTACATTCCTCGGCTTTAAGCTTGCAAGCCGTCCTGCCGACAGAGAGCATCCGTTCGGTCACGGCCGATATGAGTATGTGGCGGGAATGGGTATTTCCGTTGTGATTCTTTTAATGGGCATTGAACTTATCAAAAGCTCAGTCGAAAAGATAATCTGTCCCGAGAGCGGTACGGTATTTTCAACGCTTTCGCTTGCAATAATGATTGCGTCAATTTTCGTAAAATTATGGATGTACTTTTTTAATTCGGGATTGTCGAGAAAAATAAATTCAACCGCACTCAAGGCGGCGGCGCTTGACTCGCTGACCGACTGCATTGCAACCTCGGTTGTAATAATAGGACTGCTTATTTCAGCCTCAACAGGAGTTCAGATTGACGGATGGCTCGGTGTGTGTGTTTCGCTGTTCATACTTTTTACGGGTGTCAGCACATTCAAAGAGAGCCTCTCTCCGCTCCTCGGTAAAGCGCCCGACCCTGAATTTGTTGATGAAATCAAGGAAACAGTGTTGAAAAATGATATGATTGTGGGTATCCACGATTTGATTATTCATGATTACGGTCCGGGCAGGTGCTTTATTTCACTCCACGCAGAGGTACCGTGTGACGAGGATATCCTTGAAGCTCACGACGCAATTGACCTGACGGAAAAACAGCTTGAAAACAGGTACAACTGTTTTGCAACCATACATATGGATCCGATTGCGTCAAACGACGCGTTCACAAATGAGCTGAAAATGAAAATTTCCGAGGGCTTGTGTGAGCTTAATCCGGAGTATTCAATCCACGATTTCAGGATTGTAAAGGGCAGTACGCATACAAATGTTGTTTTCGATATGGTTATTCCGTATGGACTTGACCTTACAGAAAGACAGATAAAACAGAGTGCAATCGAGAAAATCAAGTCGATTAACAATAAGCTCTATCCTATAATAAATGTTGAGAAATCTCTTTCGGATTAAATTGCCGGCAATAAAAAACAGAGACCATCGCTTTTGGCTGATGGCCTCTGTTTGCATATATCGGATATTTTGTATTTTCGCCTGCACACGGATTATATGCCGCTTGTTAGATAACTTAAAAATTATATTTTTTCGGGAAATTCAGGTTAAATCATTATCTGCCGAACTGCCGAAAATTTGCAAAACTACCGTGTGAATTAAAATTCTACGCCGATTCTGCCTGTGATGCCTCGGTCGTAGGGGTGCTTGATTTTCTTGAACTCGGTTACATAATCGCAGAGGTCAATCATTTTTTGTGACGGGTTGTGACCTGTCATAACAATTTCCATACTTGATGGAGCGTTGGTGATAAATTCAACAACCTCTGATTCTGTGAGCATTTCAGCATTGATTGCATCAATGATTTCGTCAAATACGACCATATCATACTTTTCTGTTAATGCAAGTGTGACGCTGCGGTCAAAAATACCCTTAAAAATTTTTGCCGCCTGAGCCTTCTCCTTTTCGTTCATCTGAAATGTAAACTTGAGGTCGGCGGGGCAGAAGGTGAGCGTTACATTCTCGGTGTGGCTGAGAACATGGCGTTCTCCCGAAAATTCCGTCTTTAAAAATTGCACAAACAGCACCTTGAGGTTACTGCCTGCCGCCCTGACGGCAATTCCTATGGCGGCTGTGGTTTTGCCCTTACCGTCACCAAAATACAAATGCTTCATTGTCTGTCATTCCTTTTCATAAAACTGCACAATTGACAAAATGAAATCCCTTATATACAATAGTATAGAAAAAACATTTTCGTCTGCATAATTATAACATAAAATCGGCAAACGGGAGTATGTACAAATTAAACAAAATTTATTTAAAATATTTTAAAAACTTCTATACCGCTTATTTTGCCGAAAAGGTTGAAATAATGCGGTATTTCGTTTATAATAATGCTTGTGTGACTGCACAAGATATGCGATGAAGCGGGAGGTTGCGGCATTAAGCCGGTTTTTCCGTGGAGTATGTCCGATTTTAAACCGGGCGATTAAATTGAAACACAGAGCGATTGAGTGGCAATGGGGTTGCTTTGCCATAACTGCGCTCAAACGCTTTCAGAACTTCCCGGTTAACTGAATAGTTAAACGGGTTTTTTAATGCGGGGTGAGGAAACACCCGGCAGAGTTTCAAAAAAGTTTTGAAAAGCAACGCCCGCCAACTAACATTTTTAAGGAGGCGACGATAATGGCAGTCAAGGAAAAGATTAGAATAAGATTAAAGGGTTATGATCATCAGCTCGTTGATCAGTCTGCAGAGAGAATCGTGGCAACAGCTAAGCGCACAGGCGCAAGAGTTTCAGGTCCCGTTCCGCTCCCGACTGAGAAGCAGGTTGTAACAATTCTCCGTGCTGTTCATAAGTACAAGGACAGCCGTGAGCAGTTTGAAATCAGAACTCACAAGCGTCTTATCGACATCTTAAGACCGTCAAACAAGACAGTCGAGGCTCTTATGAGCTTAGAGCTCCCTGCCGGCGTTGATATCGAGATTAAGTTATAATCGGATACCAACCTACAAGCAGACAGGGTCATGTTGGGAAACCAACCAATAACCTATAAGGAGGATACAATTTATGCAGAAAGCAATCATCGGTAAGAAAATCGGTATGACACAGATTTTCGATGAAAAGGGAATCATGATTCCCGTAACTGTTGTTGAGGCAGGCCCTTGCGTGGTAACAGCCAAGAAAACAGTTGAAAACGACGGCTACGCTTCGGTACAGCTCGGCTACGGCGATGTTAAACCTCACAAGGTAAACAAGCCAATGAAGGGCTTCTTTGATAAGGCCGGTGTAGCACCAAAGAAAACTCTTAAAGAGTTCCGCTTTACAGACACAGACGCTTACAGCATCGGTGATCTCGTTAAAGCAGACGTATTCACCCCCGGCGACAAGATTGACGTAACAGGCAAGAGCAAAGGTAAGGGTACAGCAGGTGTTATTAAGAGATGGAACTTCCACCGTCTTAAGGAATCACACGGTACAGGTCCTTGCGTACGCCACGGCGGTTCAATCGGTGCCTGCTCATCACCTTCAAGAGTTTGGAAGGGTAAGAGAATGGCAGGTCACCTCGGCGCAGAACAGGTAACGGTTCAGAACCTCACAGTTGTTAAGGTTGACGCAGAAAACAACCTCATCGCTGTTAAGGGTGCTATTCCGGGTCCTAACAAGGGAATCGTTGTAATCAAAGATTCCGTAAAGGCTTAAGGAAGGGGGATTATAAATGCCAAATTTAGCAGTAGTAGATATGGAAGGCAAGAGCGTTGGCACAATCGAGCTTGCTGAGTCCGTATTCGGTATCGAACCAAATGCAGCTGTTATGCATCAGATGGTAGTTAACTACCTCGCAGCACAGCGTCAGGGCACACAGTCCGCTCTTACAAGATCAGAGGTTTCAGGCGGCGGTAAAAAGCCGTGGAGACAGAAGGGTACAGGCCGTGCAAGACAGGGTTCAACAAGAGCTCCGCAGTGGACACATGGCGGCGTTGTATTCGCTCCGAAGCCAAGAGATTACAGATTTTCCGTAAACAAGAAGGTAAGAAGACTTGCTATGAAGTCAGCTTTCTCTTCAAAGGTTATGGAGAACGAACTCATCGTTGTTGATTCAATCAGCATGGACGAGTACAAGACAAAGAAGATTGTTGCAATGCTCAGCGCAATCGGAGCTGAAAAGAAGGCTCTCATTGTTCTTCCTGAGGTTGACAGCAAGATTATTAAATCAGCTAACAACATCCCCGGTGTTAAGACAGCTCAGGTAAACACTCTTAATGTTTATGACATTTTGAATGCTGACAAGCTTATCATCGTTAAGGATGCAGTAAGCAAGATTGAGGAGGTATATGCATGATAGCTCATGATATTGTAATCCGCCCTGTTATTACTGAAAAAAGTATGCTCGGCGCAGTTAACAAAATTTATACCTTTGAAGTTGCTAAGTCAGCAAACAAGATTGAAATTGCAAAAGCTTGTGAAGAAATCTTCAAGGTTAAGGTTGCTAAGGTAAACACAGTAAGCGTAAGAGGAAAGTTCCGTCGTCAGGGCAGAAACAACGGCGGCTACTCAAAAAGCTGGAAGAAAGCAATCGTAAAACTTACAGAAGACAGCAAGCCTATCGAATTTTTTGAAGGCATGATGTAATACTGACTCAGGTTCAGTATTGAGTCTGAAAACAATAATTCAGGCAGAATGTATGGGAAATGCCATATTCCCGCAAAGCCATCATGAGGAGAGTGAAACCAAATGGCCATTAAAGTATATAAACCGACCATTAACTCAAGAAGAAATATGTCGGTTACAGATTATTCGGGTCTTTCAAAGGTTGAGCCGGAAAAAAGCTTGCTTGCTTCTTTAAATAAAAAGGCAGGTCGTAACAGCTACGGCAGAATCACCGTTCGTCACAGAGGCGGCGGCAACCGCAGAAAGTACCGTATTATTGACTTCAAGCGTCAGAAATTTGATGTTGAAGGTACAGTTAAAACATTAGAGTACGATCCAAACCGTTCTGCATTCATCGCTCTTGTAGAGTACACAGACGGCGAGAAGGCTTACATTATTGCTCCGGAAGGACTTAAGGTAGGCGACAAGGTAACAGCAGGTGCAAACGCTGATATTAAGCCCGGTAACGCACTTCCGCTTACAGCAATCCCTGTTGGTACATTTATCCACAATGTAGAGCTTTATCCCGGCAGAGGCGCTCAGCTCGCTCGTTCAGCCGGCAACATGGCTCAGCTCATGGCTAAGGAAAACGGTCTTGCACTTTTAAGACTTCCTTCAGGCGAGCTCAGAAACGTTCCTGAAAACTGCATGGCTACAATCGGTCAGGTAGGTAACACCGATCACGAAAATGTTAAGATCGGTAAAGCAGGTCGTAAGAGAAACATGGGTTGGCGTCCTACTGTTCGTGGTTCTGTAATGAACCCTAACGACCATCCGCACGGCGGTGGTGAGGGTAAGTCACCTGTTGGTCGTCCGGGCCCTGTAACCCCATGGGGTAAGCCCGCACTCGGCTACAAGACTCGTAAGAACAACAAGAGCAGCGACAAGCTTATCGTAAGAAGAAGAAACGGTAAGTAAGGCGGAAAGGAGCTAAAACATGAGTAGAAGTACTAAAAAGGGCCCTTATGTTCAGCCTGTACTGCTCAAAAGGGTTATCGAAATGAACGAAGCAGGCGAAAAGAGAATTCTCAAGACTTGGTCAAGAAGTTCAACAATTTTCCCTGAGTTCGTTGGTCACACATTTGCCGTTCATGACGGCAGAAAACATGTTCCTGTATATGTAACCGAAGATATGGTTGGTCACAAGCTTGGCGAGTTTGCTCCGACAAGAACATTCAAGGGTCACGCAGGATCAAAAACAAGCAAATAAGCGGAAGGAGAGTATTGCAGATGGAAGCAAAGGCAAATGCAAAATTTGTTCGTATTTCACCCCGCAAGGTTAATGTTGTTCTTGACCTCGTAAGAGGCAAAGATGTTAAGTATGCGGAAGCTGTTCTTAAGCACACTCCCAAGGCCGCTTGCGAGCCGCTTTTAAAGCTGCTCAATTCAGCTATGGCAAATGCTGAGAACAACCATGACATGGATGTATCCAAGCTTTACATTGCTCAGTGCAATGCAACAGCAGGCCCCATCCTTAAAAGAATTCGTCCGAGAGCACAGGGCAGAGCGTTCAGAATCAACAAGAGAACTTCTCACATTTCCCTCGTACTCAAGGAAAGAGAAGACGACTAAGGGGAGGTTAGATTATGGGTCAGAAAGTTAATCCGCACGGTCTTCGTGTCGGCGTTATTAAAGATTGGGATTCCCGTTGGTTTGCAAATAAGAAGGACTTCGGTGCTACACTCGTTGAGGACTATAACCTCCGTAAGACTCTGAAGGCTCAGCTTTACAACTTCGGTATCTCAAAAATTGAAATTGAGCGTGACGGCAAAAAGGTTAAAATCAGCATTCACTGCGCTAAGCCCGGTCTTGTAATCGGTAAGGGCGGTTCTGAGATTGAAAAGCTCAGAGCACAGTGCGAAAAGATGCTCGGCAAACCCGTTGCAATCAATATTGTAGAAGTTAAGGCTCCTGAGCTTGATGCACAGCTCGTTGCAGAAAGCATCGCTCAGCAGCTTGAAAAGAGAATCTCTTTCCGCCGTGCAATGAAGATGTCAATCGGCAACGCAATGCGTCGCGGCGCTAAGGGTATCAAGGTTATGTGTTCAGGCCGTCTCGGCGGTGCTGAAATTGCTCGTTCAGAGCAGTACCACGAAGGTACTATTCCGCTTCAGACACTTCGTGCCGACATCGACTACGGCTTTGCAGAAGCTAACACAACCTACGGTAAAGTAGGCGTTAAGGTTTGGCTTTACAAGGGCGAGGTTCTTAACGAAGTTAAGTCAAGAAAGCCCCGCAGAGAAGGAGGCAGAAAGTAATGTTATTACCTAAGAGAGTAAAATACAGAAGAGTTCACAGAGGTCGTATGACAGGTAAGGCTCTTCGTGGTAACAAGGTTACTTACGGCGATTTCGGTCTTCAGGCTACAGAGCCTGCATGGATTACCTCAAACCAGATTGAGGCTGCCCGTGTCGCTATGACTCGTTACTGCAAAAGATTCGGTAAAGTATGGATCAAAATTTTCCCTGACAAGCCTGTTACAGCAAAGCCTGCTGAAACACGAATGGGTTCAGGTAAAGGTTCACCCGAGTATTGGGTAGCCGTAGTAAAGCCCGGCAGAGTTATGTTTGAACTCGGCGGCGTAGATGAAGCTACTGCAAGAGAGGCTCTTCGCCTTGCTGCAAATAAGCTTCCTATCAAGTGCAAGTTTGTTAAGAAAGAGGAGGGTGAGCAGTAATGAAAGCATCAGAACTCAGAGATATGTCAGTAGAAGAGCTTCAGACAAAGCTCACTGAACTCAAAGAAGAATTATTCAATCTTCGTTTCCAGCTTGCTGTTAATCAGCTCGAAAACTCATCCAGAATCGGTGCTGTTAAAAAGGACATCGCAAGAATTTCAACAGTTCTTCGTCAGATGGAACTTAACGGCGCTGAAGCTTAAGAGAGGAGGACTTAACAGTGAGTGAAAGAAATATGAGAAAAACTGTTGTCGGAAAAGTTGTAAGCGACAAGATGGACAAGACAATTGTCGTTGCAGTTGAAGACAGCGTAAAGCACAAGCTTTACAACAAAATTGTTAAGCGTACAGTTCGTTTCAAGGCACACGATGAAAACAACGAGTGTGGCATTGGCGACCGTGTAAAGATTATGGAGACCCGTCCTCTTTCTAAAGACAAAAGATGGAGACTCGTCGAGATTATAGAGAAAGCTAAATAAGTTTATTTTAGCGGCTTTGAGTAAAGGAGGAATTACACTGTGATTCAGCAGCAAACTATCCTCAAGGTTGCCGACAACACCGGCGCAAAGGAACTTATGTGCATTCGTGTACTCGGCGGTACCAGAAGGAGATATGCCAACATTGGCGATGTAATCGTAGCCTCGGTTAAAAAGGCAGCACCCGGCGGTGTTGTTAAAAAAGGCGACGTTGTAAAGGCTGTAGTTGTTCGTTCTGCAAAGGGCGTCAGAAGAGAAGACGGCACTTATATCCGTTTTGATGAAAATGCAGCTGTTATTATTAAGGAAGATAAGAACCCGAAGGGTACTCGTATCTTCGGACCGGTAGCAAGAGAGCTTCGTGATAAAGATTATATGAAGATTCTTTCTCTCGCTCCCGAAGTACTTTAATTGGAGGTGTCACAATGAGTAAAGTTCATGTTAAAACAGGCGACACCGTTATCGTATTAAGCGGTAAGGACAAGGGCAAGACAGGTCAGGTTATGGCTGTAAGCCCTAAAGAAGGCAAAGTTATCGTAGAAAAGGTAAATATGGTTTCAAAGCATGTTAAACCCAAGAAGATGGGCGAGCAGGGCGGTATCATTAAGGCTGAGGGTGCTATGTACGCATCTAAGGTTCAGATCGTTTGCCCAAGATGCAAAAAGCCTACAAGAGTTGCTCATAAGTTCTATGAGGACGGCTCTAAGGGCAGAGTTTGCGCTAAATGCGGCGAAGCACTTTAAGGAGGAAATAAGATATGGCAAGACTTAAAGAATACTATTCAAAAGAAGTTGCACCTGCTCTTATGTCAAAGTTCTCCTACAAGAGCACAATGCAGATTCCTAAGCTTGATAAAATCGTTATCAATGTAGGCGCAGGCGAAGCTAAAGATAACTCAAAAGTAATTGACGCTATCTGCACAGACCTTTCTGCTATTACAGGTCAGAAGCCTCTCATCTGTAGGGCAAGAAAGTCAGTTGCTAACTTCAAAATCAGAGAAGGCATGGCAATCGGCTGCAAGGTTACATTAAGAGGCGAGAGAATGTATGAATTTCTCGACAGATTCTTCAATGTAGCACTTCCCCGTGTTCGTGACTTCAGAGGTATCAACCCTGATTCATTTGACGGCCGCGGCAACTACAACATGGGTCTTAAGGAACAGCTTATTTTCCCTGAGATTGACTATGACAAGATTGACAAGGTTCGTGGTATGGACATTTGCTTCGTTACCACTGCAGCAACAGACGAAGAAGCTCGCGAGCTTTTAAAGCTTATGGGCGCACCGTTTTCAAAGTAAGGAGGGATTGTTGTGGCTAAAACTTCGATGAAAGTAAAGCAGCAGAGAAAGCAGAAATTCTCTACAAGAGAGTACACAAGATGTAACATCTGTGGTAGACCACACGCCTACCTCCGTAAGTATGGCATTTGTCGTATTTGCTTCCGTGAACTCGCTTACAAGGGCGAAATTCCGGGTGTAAAGAAAGCAAGCTGGTAAGCAAGGGAGGTAAAGCATAATGCAGATTACAGATACAATTGCTGATTTACTTACAAGAATCCGTAACGCAAATTCAGCAAAGCATGATTCTGTTGAAATTCCCGCTTCAAACCTCAAGAAGTCAATTTGTCAGATTCTTGTTGACGAGGGTTATGTAAAGAATTTCACAGTTATTGAAGACGGCAAGCAGGGCGTTATTAAGGTAACACTCAAGTATACAGACGGCAAGACTCCTGTTATCACAGGTCTTCGCCGTGTATCAAAGCCCGGTCTTAGAATTTACAGTAATGCAGAAGATATGCCAAAGGTAATGAAGGGTCTTGGTATCGCCATCATTTCAACCTCAAAGGGTGTTATGACAGACCGTGAGGCAAGAAAGCAGCACATTGGCGGCGAGGTTCTCGCTTACATTTGGTAAGAGGAGGTGCGATAAATGTCTCGAATTGGAAGAAAACCTATAAATATTCCCGCCGGCGTTACAGCTTCAATTGACAACGGCGTTATCACAGTTAAAGGTCCTAAGGGTACACTTGATTTCAAGTTCAATCCTGCAATGACTGTTGAGATTAAGGGCGATGTAATTGAGGTTACCCGTCCAAACGACGCAAAAGAAAACCGTTCACTTCACGGTCTTACAAGAACACTTATCCACAATATGATTATAGGTGTTACAGAGGGTTATTCAAAGACTCTCGAAGTAAACGGCGTTGGCTACCGTGTTCAGAAGCAGGGTAACAAGTGCGTTATGAACCTTGGTTATTCACACCAGGTTATCGTTGAGGATACAGAGGACATCAAGATTGAAGTTCCCGATCCGAACAAAATCATCATCACCGGCATTGATAAGCAAAAGGTTGGTCAGTTTGCTGCCGAAGTTAGAGAAAAGCGTCCTCCGGAGCCATATAAGGGCAAGGGAATTAAGTACGCTGATGAAGTTATCCGCCGCAAGGAAGGCAAGGCCGGTAAGGGCAAATAATTAAGGAGTGAATAACAAATGGTAAGCAGACCAGATACAAAAAAGGCACGCGCAAAACGCCATAAGAGAGTCCGCAGCAAAATCAGCGGTACAGCTTCTTGTCCCCGTCTTTGCGTATTCCGCTCCACAAGCAACATCTATGCTCAGATTATTGACGATGTAGCAGGTGTTACACTTGCTCAGGCTTCAAGCCTTGATAAAGAAATCACAGGCAATGGCGGAAACAAAGAGGCAGCTAAGGCTGTTGGCAAGCTCGTTGCAGAGCGTGCAAAAGAAAAGAATATCGTTGATGTTGTATTTGACAGAGGCGGTAACATATATCACGGCCGTGTTAAGGAATTGGCCGAAGGCGCCCGTGAGGGCGGCCTCAATTTCTAAGGATTGGAGGAATAACTTTGGCTAAAACAGTAGAAGTAACAGGCGAATTAAAAGAAAGAGTAGTTACTATTAACCGTGTTTCTAAAACAGTTAAGGGCGGTCGTATTTTCAAGTTTGCAGCTCTCGTAGTTGTAGGCGACGGTAACGGAACAGTTGGTTTCGGTATCGGCAAAGCAGGCGAAGTACCTGATGCTATCCGTAAGGGTATTGAGGACGCTAAGAAGAACCTTATGAAGGTTTCTCTCAGAGGCACAACAATTCCACACGAAGTAATCGGCGAGTTCGGTGCGGGCAGAGTTCTTATGAAACCGGCTGCACCCGGTACAGGTGTTATCGCAGGCGGTCCCGTTCGTGCCGTTGTTGAGGCAGTCGGCATTAAGGACATCAGAACTAAGGCTCTTCGTTCCAATAATCCGTGCAATGTAGTTAGAGCTACTCTTGCAGGTCTTGGCGCATTGAGAAATGCTGAAGAAGTTGCTGCAATCCGCGGTAAATCCGTTAAGGAAATTCTTTAATAGGGAGGTTGTAAATTATGACAATTAAGTTAGTTAAGAGCCTTATCGGCTCTAAGAAAAATCAGATTGCAACCGCCCATGCTCTCGGTCTTAAGAAAATCGGTGATGTTACTACACAGCCCGATAACGCTCAGACTAAGGGTAAGGTAGCGAAAATCATTCACCTCGTAGAGGTTAGTGAAGCATAAGCAAGGAGGTGCGAACTAATGAAGTTACATGAACTTTCTCCTGTTGAGGGTTCTAAAAAGGACTCAAAAAGAATCGGCAGAGGCCACGGCTCAGGCTGGGGCAAAACTTCCGGTAAAGGTCATAAGGGCCAGAAGGCTCGTTCAGGCGGCAGCATCCGTCCCGGATTTGAGGGCGGTCAGATGCCTTTACAGCGTCGTATCCCTAAAAGAGGTTTCAACAACATTTTTGCAAAAGCTGTAGTAGCAGTAAACCTCAGCACTTTGAACAGAAAGTTTGAAGACGGTGCGACAGTAGATATTGAGGCTCTTGTTAATGCAGGCGTTGTTAAGAACGGCTTTGATGCTGTTAAAATTCTTGGCAACGGTAAGCTTGACAAAAAACTTACAGTAAAGGTTTCTGCTTTTTCCGAATCAGCTAAAGCTGCAATTGAGGCTGCGGGCGGAAAGGCAGAGGTGATCTAAGTGTTTAAAACAATTAAAAATGCTTGGTCACTCCCCGATTTAAGAAAGAAAATTTTATTTACTCTCTTAATCATTGTTGTATTCAGAATCGGCTCGGTTATTCAGGTTCCGTTCCTGGATACTGCGGCTCTCAGAAGTGTTATGAATCCGGATGACTGGTCAAACACAATGCTTTCTTATATGAATACACTCTCAGGCGGTGCATTCTCAAACGCAACATTGTTTGCAATGGGTATCACCCCTTACATCAACAGCTCAATCATTGTCCAGCTCCTCTGTGTTGCTATTCCTCCGCTTGAGAGATTAGCAAGAGAAGGCGAAGCCGGCAGACGCAAAATCAGTGCAATCACTCGTTATGTTACTGTTGGTCTTGGTATTATTCAGGGTACTGCATATTACTTCTATCTTCTCAACAGCAAGGTAACTCTTTACAACAGCGGTTTTGAGCTTTGGTTCTCAGCTATTGTAATTATCCTTGTTTTCACGGCAGGTACAGCCGTAATGATGTGGCTCGGTGAACAGATCAACAGCCACGGCATAGGAAACGGTATTTCAATACTCCTTTTTGCAGGTATCGTTGCTCAGTTCCCACAGATTATCAACACACTCGGTCAGTATTGGGGTCTTGCTTTAAACGGCAGCACACAGTACTTCTTCCTTGTACCGCTTTGGGTTATTCTCTTTGTTGCAGTTGTATGGGTTATCACATTCATGCAGGACAGTGAAAGAAGAATCCCGATTCAGTACGCAAAGCGTGTTGTGGGCAGAAAGATGTACGGCGGTCAGTCAAGTCACCTTCCTATCAAGGTTGCTCTCGGCGGCGTTCTTCCAATCATCTTTGCAAGCTCAATTCTTTCAATTCCAAGTACAATCAACCTCTTCCTCAAGATTCCGGCAGGAGATGGTTTCTGGGGTGCATTCTTTGCAGCATTCAGCACTTCAGGCTGGCTGTACATGGTACTTTATTTCTTGTTCATTATAATGTTCGCTTATTTCTATACATCAATTCAGTACAACCCTGTTGAGATGGCTAACAATCTTAAGGCAAATAACGGTACGGTTCCCGGTATCCGTCCGGGTGCTCCGACAGCCGATTACATCAGAAAGATTTTGTCAAGAATCACTTTAATCGGTGCAATGTTCCTTGCTGTTATTGCTATGATTCCGCTTATCTACGGCGCTGCTTCAGGAATGGGACAGATGTCAATCGGCGGTACATCAATCATCATCGTAGTTGGTGTTGCTCTTGAAACTGTTAAACAGCTCGAGTCACAAATGATGATGCGTCATTACAAAGGTTTTCTTGACTAATTGAGAAAAAAGGAGTATAATAGATGAACATTATCATGTTAGGTGCTCCGGGTGCAGGTAAAGGCACACAGGCTGCTGTACTTTGTGAACACTTTGGTATTCCCACAATTTCAACCGGAAACATGATCCGTGAAGCGCTGAAAAACGGCACTGAGATGGGCTTGAAGGCTAAATCCTTTATGGATGAAGGCAAGCTTGTTCCCGACGAAGTAGTAATTGGTATTGTAAAGGAAAGACTTTCTGCCGATGACTGCAAGAAGGGTTTCATTCTTGACGGTTTTCCAAGAACTATTCCTCAGGCTGAGGCTCTGGATAACATGGGTGTTGAGATTCAGCATGTCATCAACATCGACATTTCTGATGAAAAAATCATCAACCGTATGTCCGGACGCCGTGTTTGCGAAAATTGTGGCAGACCTTTCCACATTGTGACTTTAAAGCCCAAGAAGGAAGGCATCTGCGACGATTGCGGCGGCACCCTTGTTCAGCGCAAGGACGACCACCCCGATACCGTGCTTGCTCGTCTCGAAACATATCACAAAGAGACTGAGCCCCTCGTTTCTTACTATGAGAAGCAGGGTAAGCTTGTTACTGTAAAAGGACAGGATGATGTAGAAGCTACTACAAAGGCTATCCTTGAAGGTATTGAGGCTTAATTCATGGTTGTAGTTAAGACAGCACGGGAACTTTCAAAAATGAAAGACGCCTGCAGAATTTCTGCCGAGGCGTTGCGTGTTGCGGGAGAGGCTGTAAAGCCCGGCGTTACTACTTATGAAATAGATAACATTGTCCGCTCATACATCGAGAAACAGGGAGCAGTTCCCTCGTTTCTCGGTTACGGCGGCTTTCCTGCGAGTGCGTGCATTTCCGTTAACAATGTGGTTATCCATGGCATACCCAGCAAAGAACTCGTTTTAAAAGAGGGCGACATAGTAAGCGTTGATGTTGGCGCTTTCTACGGGGGATTTCACGGCGACAACGCCTTCACTTTCCCCTGCGGCAAAATCAGTGCTGAGGCACAGGCTTTGCTTGACGCCACAAAAGAGAGTCTGTATGAGGGAATTAAACAGGCTCTTGCCTTCAACCGTGTCGGTGACATAGGCAGCGCAGTTCAAAAGTATGTCGAAGCTCGCAGTTACTCGGTGGTACGAGATTTTGTCGGCCACGGCGTAGGTGCGAAACTGCACGAAGACCCAAGCGTACCCAATTACGGCACTCCGCACAGAGGAGTAAGGCTTATTCCGGGTATGACTATTGCCATTGAACCCATGGTAAACCAGGGCAGGTGCAATGTGCGTGTTCTTGATGACAAGTGGACTACCGTCACTGCTGACGGAAAGCTCTCGGCTCATTTTGAACATACTGTTGCAATTACTCCTGACGGGCCTAAAATTATGACTTTGTGCGATTAAAGGTGATTTTATGAACACAGTAAAAGGTAGTATTGTAAAGGCTGTGGCAGGAAGGGAAAAGAACGGCTTTTTTGTTGTTCTCAGCTGTGACTCCGTGTTTGCTTACATTGCAGACGGAAAGCAAAGAAAAATTGAGAAACCAAAAAAGAAAAAGCTGATTCATATTTCTCCTACAGGAACCGTGATAGAGGGTTCAATCAAGACCAATCCGCAGATAAGAAAAATTTTAAGCGATTTTAGAAAAAGCGAGGGTTGACAATATGTCAAAACAGGATGTAATTGAAATTGAAGGTATTGTTAAGGAAGCTTTACCGAACGCACAGTTCAAGGTAGAGCTGCCGAACGGTCACGTGATATTAGCTGTTATTTCAGGCAAGCTGAGAATGAACTTCATTCGCATTTTGCCGGGCGATAAGGTAAAGGTGGAAATGTCCCCCTATGACCTGACAAGAGGCAGAATTACTTGGAGAACTAAATAATCCAAAGTAAAAACACGACTTTTTAGAAAGGAATGATTATACATGAAAGTCAGACCTTCAGTAAAGAAAATGTGCGATAAGTGCAAAGTTATCAAAAGAAAAGGTAAGATTTTAGTTATTTGCGAAAACCCCAAGCACAAGCAGCGTCAGGGTTAATTTACCTAAGAAAAACAAAACTATATTTTAGAATTTATATGGAGGTGCAACTATATGGCTCGTATAGCAGGTGTTGACTTACCGAGAGATAAAAGAGTTGAGATTGGTTTAACCTATATCTACGGTATCGGCCGTAAGACTGCAGACGACATTATTGCTGCAACAGGTGTTAATCCCGACACTCGTGTCAGAGATTTGACAGAAGAAGATATTGCAAAGCTCAGAGAATACATCGAGCATCACTGCCGCGTTGAAGGTGACCTTCGCCGTGACATCGCTTATGATATTAAAAGACTTATTGATATTGGTTGTTACCGTGGCGTTCGCCACAGAAAAGGACTTCCTGTAAGAGGTCAGCGTTCAAAGACTAACGCTCGTACTCGTAAGGGTCCCCGTAAGACCATGGCTAATAAGAAGAAGTAAGGAGGGCAAAGGACTATGGCAGCACCAAAGGGTGGTAAGAAGGTTATTCGCCGTCGCCGTGAACGCAAGCACATTGAAAAAGGCGCAGCGCATATCCAGTCAACATTTAACAACACAATTGTTACTATTTCCGATACACAGGGCAACGCTGTTTCATGGGCAAGCGCAGGCGAGCTCGGTTTCAGAGGTTCAAAGAAGTCAACTCCGTTTGCCGCTCAGTCAGCAGCCGAGACAGCTGCAAAGGCAGCAATGGAACACGGCATGAAATATGTTGAAGTTTATGTAAAGGGCCCCGGTCAGGGTCGTGAAGCTGCAATCCGTGCATTGCAGACTGCAGGTCTTGAAGTAACTATGATTAAGGATGTTACTCCGATTCCGCACAACGGATGCCGTCCTCCAAAGAGAAGACGTGTATAGTATTTTAAAAGGAGGAAAATTCTACTATGGCTAAAAATATGCAGCCTATCGCTAAGCGTTGCAGAGCTCTTGGTATTTCACCTGCAGTTATGGGTTATTCCAAGAAGACTTCCAACAGAAATCCCGGCGGTAAGATGAGAAGAAAAAAGAGCGAGTACAGCATGCAGCTTACTGAGAAGCAGAAGGTAAAATTTATCTACGGCATCATGGAGAAGCAGTTCAGAGCTTACTACGAAAAAGCTGAACAGGCTGAGGGTAAGACAGGTGCTGTATTGCTCACACTTATTGAAAGAAGACTTGACAACGTTATCTTCAGACTCGGTCTTGCAGCAACAAGAAGAGAAGCAAGACAGCTTGTAAGTCACAGCCACTTTACCGTAAACGGTAAGAAGGTAAACATTCCTTCATACCTTGTTAAGGTTGGCGATGTAATCGAAGTTAAGGAGAAGAGCCGTTCAACTGCAAGATTCAAGGCAATCGCAGATGGCGAAACATCTTCAATTGTAACACCAAAGTGGCTTGAGAAGAACGAAAACCTTCTTGGCGGCAAGGTTGTTGCAGCTCCTCAGAGAGAAGACATCGACTTTCCTGTTGAAGAACACCTCATCGTTGAGTTGTACTCCAAGTAATCTTATATTTCACACGCAGATTACACACAGATGGGCTGCTTTTGCAGTCGCATAATGTTTAGGAGGATTCGCGAATGATAGAAATTGAAAAGCCAAGAATTGAAACCGAGGAATTAACCGAGGATGGAAAGTACGGCAAGTTTGTTGTTGAACCGCTCGAGCGCGGCTTCGGCAACACACTCGGCAACAGTTTGCGCCGTGTGCTGCTTTCCTCTCTTGAAGGCTGTGCTGTTACATCAATCAAGATTGACGGCGTTCTTCACGAATTTTCAACTATTCCCGGCGTAAAGGAAGACGTTACGGAAATTGTTCTTAATATGAAAAGTCTTGTTGCAAAGCTCCATGAAACAAGCCCAAAGGTTATCGAAATTGCAGCCGAGGGTCCCTGTGAGGTAAAGGCTGCCGACATCAAATGTGATGATGAGGTTGAAATTCTCAACCCTGAACTCCATATTGCTACACTCGGTGAGGGTGCTAAGCTCAATATGGAAATCACAGTTGACAAGGGCAGAGGATATATTCCTTCAGAGCGCAACAAGCAGTTAAGCGGCAACAATGTTATTGGCGTTTTGCCGATTGATTCAATTTATACTCCCGTGTTAAAGGTAAACTATACAGTTGATAACACTCGTGTAGGTCAGATTACTGACTATGACAAGCTCACTTTGGATGTTTGGACAAACGGAGTTATCAATGCTCAGGAGGCTGTTTCTCTTGCTGCAAAGGTTCTTACCGAGCACCTTAACCTTTTTGTAAACCTTTCCGACAAGGCTTCAAGTGCCGAGGTTATGGTTGAGAAGGATGACAAGGGCAAGGAAAAGATTCTTGAAATGACAATTGAAGATCTTGATCTTTCAGTTCGTTCTTTCAACTGTCTCAAGCGTGCAGGCATTAACACGGTAGAGGATTTGATCAACAAGTCCGAAGAGGATATGATGAAGGTGCGTAACCTCGGTAGAAAATCTCTCGAGGAAGTAGTACAGAAGCTCAATTCTCTCGGTTTTAGTCTTCAGAAGGAAGACGAATAAACTTCCCAAGTCTTTGACAGTTGTTCTGTCAAATTCTTACCAATAAACTCAACGGTAAAGGAGTGAAAGAAATGCCAGGTACAAGAAAATTAGGAAGAACTACTGCACAGAGAACTGCAATGCTTCGTGCTATGGTTACTTTCCTTTTGGAAAACGGCAAAATTGAAACAACTCTTACTCGTGCCAAGGAAGTTCAGGCTATGGCAGAGAAGATGATTACTACAGCTAAAGAAGATACTCTTCACAACAGACGCCTTGTTTTGGCTTTTGTTACTAAGGAAGATGTTACAAGCAAGCTCTTTAAGGAAATTGCTCCAAAATACAGCGACAGAAACGGTGGCTATACAAGAGTTACTAAAATCGGTCCCCGTCGCGGTGACGCAGCTGAAATGGCAATTATCGAGCTCGTTTAATTCTTTTTAAGTTTATACAAGTTCAATTTCAGGGACTGTGAAGAGATGAAGTCCAAGGCTTCGTTCTTCGCAGTTCCTTTTAATTTTTGCGTAAAAGTACGGGCTGATATTATATAATGATATATAAAACCCAAAAAAGGCACATAACCGTCATCATTTTCGGTTATGTGCCTTTTTTTGTTAGACTGTGCTTTTACACTTTGGGAGGATAAAACAGATTGCGACTGAGTTACTGCTTTGCAAACTGACTGTTATAGAGTTTGTTATAGAATCCGCCTTTGGCGAGCAACTCCTCGTGTGTGCCTTGTTCAATGATGTTGCCGTCCTTCATAACAAGGATAACATCGCTTTCCTTGATTGTTGAAAGTCTGTGGGCAACAACGAAGCTCGTCTTGCCCTTCATCATCTTGGCAAAAGCCTTTTGAACACGGATTTCGGTAAGGGTATCAATTGATGAAGTTGCCTCGTCAAGAATAAGAATTGACGGGTTTGTAAGCATCGCCCTTGCAATACACAAAAGCTGTTTCTGTCCCTGACTGAGATTACCGCCGTCCTCGCTGATTACGGTGTTGTAGCCGTCAGACATACGGCGGATGAATGAGTGCGCATATGCTGCCTTTGCGGCGGTAATAACTTCTTCTTCGGTTGCGTTTTCGTTACCATAACGCAGATTTTCCATAATCGTTCCGTTGAACAGCCAGCTGTCCTGAAGAACCATTCCGTAGCATTTTCTGAGATTGTCACGGGTGATGTCCATAATGTCAACTCCGTCAATGCTGATTTTGCCGCTGTCCGTGTCATAAAATCTCATAAGAAGATTGATGAATGTTGTCTTGCCGCAGCCTGTCGGACCGACAATGGCAATGTGACTGCCGCTCTTGACATCAAGCGAAAAGTTTGATATGAGCGGTTTTTCTTTTGTGTATGAGAAGTTTACATTCTCAATCTTGACATTGCCTTCGCAATGCTCAAGCTCTTTTGTACTGTTGTCGGGAATTTCGTTATCAGCCTCAAGAACCTCAAAAACCCGTCCTGCCGCCGCAATGCCTGTCTGCAACTGCGTGAGTACGCCTGTAACCTCGTTAAACGGCTTTGTGTACTGATTTGCGTAGGTAAGGAAGCATGATAACTGTCCGATTGAAAGTGTGCCTGCAACGGCAAACAGAGCACCCATAATGCCTACTGCGGCATAAACCAATGCGTTTACGAATCTTGTTGACGGGTTCGCAAGTGCGCCTGCAAACTGCGCCTTGAATCCCACTTCAAGAAGTTCATCGTTGTACTTTTCAAATTCTTCAAAGGCTCTGTCCTCATATGAAAAAGCCTTTACAATTCTCTGATTGCCGATATGCTCCTCAACATATGACGAGATGTCACCGTTGAGTGCCTGTTGACGGGTAAAGCGGTTGTGTGTCATCTTGCCGATAAATGCCGCAACAAAGAGCGAAAGCGGTGTGAGAACAACAACCACAAGGGCTATTTTCCAGTTGATTGTCAGCATAAATACAAGCGTGCCGACAATGGTAACAATGCCCGAAAAAAGCTGTAGAAACATCTGTGTAAGACCGTCACCAACTGCGTCAACATCGTTGATTACTCGGCTGATAAGGTCACCGTGAGGTGTTGTGTCAATGTAGGAGAGGGGAACTGTGTTGAATTTTTCAAAAACCTCTCTTCTGAGGTCACGAACAGTGCGGTAGCTGACGATGTTGGTAAAGTAGGTCATAATCCACTGGAAAAGTGCCACACCGCCGATGCCTGCACCGATGTACACAAGAATCTGAATAACGCTTGCAAAGTCAACATTGCCCTTGTCAATTATGTTGTCGATTGCGTTACCTGTGAGAACCGGAATATAGAGCGTGAGCGAAACGCTGATGATTGCGCTCACAAGAGCTAAAATCAGATAAAACGAATACGGCTTTATTTTTTTGAGTACCTTTTTTACAGAGGAGGGTTTTTTTGCTGAATTTTTCATCTTTTTGCCTCCTCTTCACTAAGCTGTGAAAGACAGATTTCACGGTAGGTTTCGCAGCTTTCAAACAGTTCATCGTGCTGACCTTTGCCTACAAGTCTGCCGTCATCAAGCACAAGAATAAGGTCTGCGTTCTTGATTGTTGAGCAACGCTGTGTAACGATTATCACGGTCATATCCTTTGTGTTTTCACGCAAAGCCTTTCTGAGTGCCGCATCTGTTGCAAAGTCAAGAGCCGAAAAGCTGTCGTCAAGAATGAGAAGCTTCGGTGAGCCTGTGAGTGCTCTGGCAATGCAAAGTCGCTGACGCTGACCTCCGCTGAAGTTTTTTCCTCCCTGTTCAACAAAGCTGTCAAGCCCTTTGTTCAGCTTGCTTACAAACTCATATGCCTGCGCAATTTTTAGAGCCTTTATAATATCCTCGTCAGTTGCATTTTCGTTTTGCCATTTCATATTGTCACGGATTGTTCCCTTGAAAAGAATTGACTGCTGAGGAACAATACCAATCTGTGAACGGAGCTGTAAGAACGGATAGTCCTTGACATTTCTGCCGTCAACGCTTACAGTACCCTGCGTTGCATCGTAAAAACGGGGGATAAGGTTGACAAGCGTACTTTTACCGCAACCCGTACCACCGATAAGACCGACCGTCTGACCACGCTTGATTTTAAAGCTGATGTCCTCAAGCTCGTCATCACCCGTCCCGTATGTGAAGTTTACATTGTCAAATTCGATTTTCGGAGTGCTTTCGCTCTCTGAAATTTCAATGTTCTCGGTAGTGCTTTCACACACACTCGGCTGAGTTTCAAACACTTCGTTAAGTCTTGCCGCACTTGCACTTGCCTTCGTGAAAAGGACAACAAGGTTTGCAACAACAATCATTGCAAGCAAAATCTGCGTCATATAGTTTACAAGGGCGATTATGTCACCCGAAAGCATTCCGTTGCCTGCGTTGACATTCTGAGCGCCAAACCAAATGATGAGAATAATTGCAGCATTGGTGATGATGTAGGTGACAGGGCTTAAAAGTGCCGAAAGAATGCTTACTCTGATCGAAGTTTTAGCCAAATCCTCGGTTGAATCGTCAATACGCTTTTTCTCATTTTTCTGCTTTGAAAAGGCTCTGATAACCCTGTTGCCCGAAAGATTTTCACGGCAGATAAGGCTGATTTTGTCGAGCTTTTTCTGCATTTTTTCAAAAATAGGAATACTCTTTGTCATAATGAGGTAAAGAGTAACGGCAATCAATATAGCCGCAATGAAGAAAATAATTGACATTTCAAGGTTGATTGTCATTGCCATAACCATTGAACCGATAACAATAAACGGTGCTCTGGTGAGCAGGCGGATAGCCATTGCAACAGATTGCTGAACCTGATTGGTGTCATATGTGATTCGTGTTATAAGTGACGGAGTGCCGAGCTTGTCCAACTCTGCGTGAGAGAGTTTGTTGATGTGCAAAAACAAATCTCGGCGCAGTCTTGTTCCCACACCCTGAGATGCCTTTGACGCAAGATACTGACACACGAGCGCACTGCAAAGTCCTACAGTTGCAAGAATAACGAGCAGACCGCCCATTCTCCAAATGTATGCCGTGTCGCCGTTTCGCACACCGTTGTCGATGATTCCTGCCATAACAAGCGGAACGAGCAACTCCAAAATTGCCTCAAACAGCTTGCAAAGCGGACCGATGATACATTCCTTTTTGTAGTATGCAAGATATCTTCGTAGCTTAATCAAATTTTCCCCTTCTCTGCCATATAATTAACAATACATAAGTAATATTATTTTACACCGATTAACGATATTTTACAACTTAAATTTTGCGTTGCGGAAATTTGCGGCATTTATACGCTTTGTATATACTATAATGTATGTGCCTTTACTTGCGGGCGTCCGATGAACTCCCGTCTGAAATATAGTCGCAATGCGTTGTGCATAAATGCATTGCCTATTGCTCGTTATTTCAGACAGCGCTATGCTCCCTTTATCCGCCACAGGCGGCGGTCGCAAGGCTACCCCTACAGTTTTGTGCTAACACAAAAAAGCCACCGATAAAACATCGGTGGCTCTGTATATAATCAGTAAAATAAATTACTTAATAAGGCTCGTGCCGTCCATTTCTTTTGGCTGCTCGAGTCCCATAATTTGGAGCATTGTCGGAGCGATATCGGCAAGTCTGCCGCCCTCACGAAGCTCGCAGTCGTAGTTTACTACGCAGAAAGGAACAGGGTTTGTTGTGTGAGCAGTAAACGGTGAACCGTCCTCTGCAACCATCTTATCTGCATTGCCGTGGTCGGCTGTGATAAGAGCAACACCGCCCATTTCTTTGATTGCGTCAACAACCTTGCCAACGCAGGTGTCAACAGCCTCAACAGCCTTTACGGCTGCCTCGAATACGCCTGTGTGACCAACCATATCGCAGTTAGCGTAGTTGAGAATAATCATATCGTACTTACCGCTCTTGATTGCCGGAACAAGCTTGTCTGTAACCTCGTAAGCACTCATTTCAGGCTGAAGGTCATATGTTGCAACAGCAGGTGACTTAACAAGGATTCTGTCCTCGCCGGGATACTGCTTTTCAACACCGCCGTTGAAGAAGAATGTTACATGAGCATACTTTTCTGTTTCTGCAATTCTGAGCTGTGTCATGCCCTTGTCTGATACATACTCGCCGAGTGTGTTCTTGAGAACCTCTGGCTTGAATGCAACTTCAACATTAGGCATTGTTGCATCATACTGAGTCATGCAAACAAAGTTTACGGGGAAGAAACCGTTCTTTCTCTCAAAGCCCTTAAAATCAGGGTCAACAAATGTTCTTGTAATCTCTCTTGCTCTGTCAGGACGGAAGTTGAAGAAGATGATGCTGTCGTTAGGCTTAACCTGAGCACCGCCCTCAATAACACAAGGAACAACAAATTCGTCTGTTACGCCGTCATTGTAAGAGTTCTTAATTGCGCAAACAGGGCAGTCTGCCTTGTTGCCCTCGCCATATACCATAGCGGCATATGCCTTTTCAACTCTGTCCCAGTTGTTATCTCTGTCCATTGCGTAGTATCTGCCCTCAACTGTGGCAACCTTGCCTATGCCGATTTCTTTGAGCTTGTCAAGAAGCTTGTCAGCATATTCAGCGGCACTTGAAGGCGGAACATCACGGCCGTCAAGGAATGCGTGAATGTAAACATCTTTAAGACCCTTTTTCTTAGCAAGTTCAAGAATACCGTAGAGATGCTCAATGTGGCTGTGAACACCGCCGTCTGAGAGAAGTCCCATAAGGTGAAGTGCCGTGCCGTTCTTGAGAGCCTTGTCCATTGCATCAACAATAGCCTCGTTATCTTTGAGCTTGTCCTCGTTGATAGTCTTTGTAATTCTTGTGAGTTCCTGATAAACGATTCTGCCGGCACCCATATTTGTGTGACCGACCTCAGAGTTACCCATCTGACCGTCAGGAAGACCTACATCCATACCCGACGCACCAATCTGTGTGAGCGGATTAGATGCAAAAAGCTTGTCAATGTTTGGCTTTTTAGCAGCCTTGATAGCGTTGCCTTTTTCGGGAGCAATACCAAAGCCGTCAAGAATCATTAAAATTACCGGTTTTTTCATTTTGCGTGTCCTTTCCATAAAGCATACACAATCTTGTTATGCAAAAAACAAAATCCAAAAGCCGATTACAGACTTTTGTGCCGTGCCCAAAAGGACACGGCATTGTGTTTGAATATACTGTTTAAATTACTTGCTTGCAGCCTTTACGATTGCGGCAAACTTCTCGGCAACGAGTGATGCACCGCCGATAAGACCACCGTCAACATTTGTCTTTGAGAGAAGCTCGTCAGCATTGCCGTCATTCATTGAACCGCCGTACTGAATTGTAACAGCGTCAGCAGCAGCCTGATTGTAAAGCTTAGCAATTGTAGCACGGATAAAAGAGCAAACTTCTTCAGCCTGATCAGCTGTAGCAGTTTTGCCTGTGCCGATAGCCCATACAGGCTCATAAGCGATAACAACATTCTTGAGTTCTTCTTCTGTTACATTGAAGAGGTCAAGCTTAATCTGTCTTGCGATAACTTCTTCTGTGATGTCGCACTCACGCTCCCAGAGGAGTTCGCCGACACAAACGATTGGCTTAAGACCTGCGGCAAGAGCAGCCTTTGTTCTCTTGTTTACAGTTTCGTCTGTTTCGCCGAAATACTGTCTTCTCTCGCTGTGACCGAGAACTACATATTCAACGCCCATTTCCTTGAGCATACCTGTTGAGATTTCGCCGGTGAAAGCACCGCTTTCAGCCCAGTGACAGTTTTCTGCACCGATTTTAACATTTGTGCCTTCTGTAGCCTCAAGTGCTGTTGCAAGGTCAACATAAGGAACACAAGCGATTACTTCACAACCTGCATCTTTTACGAGAGGAGTAATAGCGTTGAGGAGCTCTTTAGCTTCCTTTGGAGTTTTGTTCATTTTCCAGTTGCCTGCGATAATTGCCTTTCTCTTTGACTTATCCATGATAATTTTCCTTTCAGAATATGTTTTTATTATAATAAAGTAACAGGATTAAATCAGTAAGGGCGGAAAAATCCGCCCTTATATTTGATTAAATTATTTGTCAGCGATTGCTGCGATACCCGGAAGAACCTTGCCCTCAAGATATTCAAGAGATGCGCCGCCGCCTGTTGAGATGTGGCTCATCTTGTCAGCAAAACCAAGCTGAATAACAGCAGCTGCGCTGTCGCCGCCGCCGATGATTGTTGTTGCGTCTGTGTCGGCAAGAGCCTTAGCAACAGCAATTGTACCCTTTGCAAGAGTCGGGTTCTCAAATACGCCCATAGGACCGTTCCAAACAACAGTCTTTGCGCTCTTTACAGCGTCGGCAAAGAGTTCCTGTGTCTTTGTGCCGATGTCAAGACCTTCCATATCAGCAGGAATCTTGTCTGAATCAACAACCTTAACTTCGATTTCAGCGTCGATAGGATCAGGGAAACCTGCAGCGATTGTTGTGTCGATTGGGAGAAGGAGCTTCTTGCCGAGCTTTTCAGCCTTAGCCATCATTTCCTTACAGTAGTCAATCTTTGTATCGTCAACGAGTGAAAGACCGACTTCCTTGCCCTGAGCCTTGAGGAATGTGTAAGCCATACCGCCGCCGATGATGAGTGTGTCGCACTTTTCGAGGAGGTTTGAAATAACATTGAGCTTGTCAGCAACCTTAGCACCGCCGAGGATTGCAACGAACGGACGAACAGGAGTTTCAACGGCATTGCCGAGGTAGTTAATTTCCTTCTGCATGAGGTAACCTACTGCTGTGTCCTTGATGTGGTCTGTAACACCTACTGTTGAGCAGTGTGCACGGTGAGCCGAACCGAATGCATCCATTACGAATACATCAGCAAGTGAAGCAAGTTCTGATGAGAACGGCTCAAGATTCTTTGTTTCTTCTTTTCTGAAACGAGTGTTCTGGAGAAGAACAACATCGCCGTCTTTCATTTCTGCAACAGCCTTTTTAGCATTTTCGCCTACAACCTCGTCATCGTTAGCGAAAACAACATCCTGACCGAGGAGTTCAGAAAGTCTTACTGCTACGGGAGCGAGTGAGAACTTTTCTTCGGGACCGTTCTTCGGCTTGCCGAGATGTGAGCAAAGGATAACCTTGCCACCGTCAGCGATAAGCTTCTTGATTGTAGGAAGAGCTGCTGTAATTCTGTTGTCGTTTGTGATTACGCCGTCCTTGAGCGGTACATTGAAGTCACAACGAACAAGTACTTTTTTACCTTTTACATTGATGTCATCAACAGATACTTTGTTGAGCTGCATAATATACATTCCTTTCGTGTAAGAAGAAATTTGTAAAAATTTAGTATTTTTACAGTCACCATTATTATATATCAAAAACCCCTTTTTATCAATAGAAAACTTTAAAAATTTCGCCTGCAAAGGTATTTTTTGCACTGCCCTTACAAATACTGATTTTAAGGAAGTTTATGAATATTATTTTTGTTCTTATGTCATATTGTTGAGGTCGCTCCACTTGTGGTTGTGAAGCTCGCCCTTGTTCTGCAAAGCAGGATAATCCCATTGCCTTAAAACTTCATAAGCCGCAATTGCAACCGAGTTTGAAAGATTAAGACTTCTTGCCTCGTCAATCATAGGCAGTCTTAAAGTATCATCGGGATGCTGCATTAAAAGCTCCTCGGGCAAGCCTTTTGTTTCTTTGCCAAAAAGAAGATAGCAGTTGTCGGGATATTCAACATCGCTGTGGCGGTGAGTTCCTTTTGTTGAAAAGAAAAAGTATTTTCCGCCCTTTGTTTTTTCAAAAAAATCGTCAATGTTTTCATAATATGTGATGTCAAGCAAGTGCCAGTAGTCAAGTCCTGCTCTTTTGAGTTTTTTATCGTCGGGTTCAAAGCCCATAGGCTTGACAAGATGAAGTCTTGTTCCCGTTGCGGCACAGGTTCGTGCCACATTACCCGTGTTCTGCGGAATTTCGGGTTCAACAAGCACAAGGTTGAGAGTTGCCAAAAGTTATCACTCCAATTTTTATTATTCCATTCTTTTTCTGTTTAAATACATTTTAAATCGTAAACAATAATAATGCAAGTTTTTTTGACAAAGCCGTGTGACAAAGATGAAAAAACACACATTTTGTCAATGAATTTGCAATATGGGGAGGTGTGATTATGAATACAAGTCCAATGATGAATGTGATGAAAGGCGTTGCAATAGGAATGACGGCAGGCGTCTGCATGGGTATTGTCGGCAAAAATATGGTAGACAGCAACCCAAAACTCAAGAAAAAGGCAAACAAAGCCTTTAAGACAATGGAGTCAGTCCTCGACACCGCACAGTATATGTTCAGATAAAATCATATTCATCATAAACAAAACCCCGATTCAAACGAATCGGGGTGTAATTTTATACTCTCTTGTATGTGCTTTTCCTGAAAATCAATGTGTCGCCCGAAATATAATATTTGTGATAATCATTCAGGGCTTCCTCTTCGCTTTGAGCAAGGTCAAATGATGATGTGCCGTCCCATTCCATTGTGAATACAAGTTTTCCATCACTCATGACCTTGTATGACACAGGGTCAGCACTTGTCGGACCATGATAATCAATATCATTGCAAGAACCGTCATCATTAAAATACATTTTTGAATTTTCGCTAATTTGCCCATCGTCGTCAACAAATGCCCATATTCCGGTTATGCTGTTGTTACTGCAACCGCTTAATGACATAACCGCAAACAACATCGTAATTATACATAACACCATTGATATTTTTCTTAATTTTATCATATTGTTACCTCTGTTTACAGACTTGCCTTAATCTGTTCAATGACCTTCATAACAGATTTTTTTGGTACAGCGGCAACAATACCGTTAAGTGCCATTTCGTTTCCGCCAACACTACCGACACCTGCTTGTACCCAACCAGATACAATGAGCGTTGTATCTGTAAATTCAATTTTTATGTATTGCATAGCAGTCAAAAGTCCTGTACCTTTTTTCCATACAGTTTCGCCGTTGTAGGAAACTTCTTTAAAACCGTTTGCCTGCAAAATGTTTACAGCAGTGTTGTATGATTCATCAACACTGTTTCGCAGTGGCAGGTTAATAATTGTTCTTGCCATTATAAAAACCTCCGTCAATATTATTAAGTTTTTGGTGGCATCGTGGACATTCGTTAATACCTGCGGTAACATTAAGACCGCAATTTGGACATTTATTGTTATTTCCTAAATTTTTAAGTGAATTAAGCTTATCCTCATTTTTCTTTTTAACAAAAGAAAATATAACCATAATAATTCCTACAAGCAGAATAATAAATGAAATTATAGCAACTGCAATAATTGTTTTTTCAAATGAAGAAAATGGAGATGTCCACGAATATCTTTTGTTTGTATTCACAGTAAATAACGAATATGCAAGTCCGCTAAAGCCGAGAGTTGTCAGAATATACCCAATAACAGTAATCACTTATTGCCTCCTTATTAAATTTTTTTAGATATGAAGCTTCATTGATTCAATTATAACATTGCGTAATACAAAATGCAAGACAAAAGTAATACGCAATTTTTGTGTAAATTGCATACAATAGTAATATATAATGTAATACAGGAGCAGTTCACGCAATGAAAAAGTTTAAAATTCCGCAAATTCCCCAAACAACAAGCAAAAGTATACGATTTCCAAACGATGTGATTGATGAAGTGGAATCTGTCCTTGTCGGTACGGATTGCACATTTTCTGCCTTTGTTGTGGAAGCAGTAAGAGTAGCTCTTGAAAATTTAAAAGAAGAATCAGCCGAAGATGAGTAAACAAAACCCCCTATTCAAGTGAATAGGGGGTTATAATTTTGCATTTTATATTTAATTAAATCAGCTTGTGTAGCCGAGGGGGTCCATTTTTTCGCCGTTGAGGCGGATTTCAAAATGGAGGTGAGGACCTGTTGAGTTGCCTGTTGAACCGACATAACCGATGAGGTCGCCCTGATTTACATACTGACCTGTTACTGCAACAAGTGAACTGCAATGACCGTAAAGTGTTGTGTAGCCACTGCCGTGGTCAATGATAACATAGTTGCCGTAGCCGCTGTTGTCACCGCCCGAGAATGTTACGGTACCGCTTGCGGATGCATAAATAGGCTGTCCGTAAACACCGCCGGCTGAAATGTCAAGTCCGCCGTGAAGTCTGCCCCAGCGTGTGCCGAAGGTACTTGTCAATGTATGTGTGTAGGGGAGTGGCCATGCAAACATACCCGATGAACCTGTTGTGTAGCTTGAAGATGAATTTGAACTTGATGAAGAACTGCTGTCTGATGAGGTTGATGATGAACCTGAGCTTGATGAAGTATCCTCAGCCTTGCCTTTTACGACAACTTCGTCAACTGCCTCTTTAATAGTTTTTGCGTCAGTCTGAACCGCATCGGTCTGAACACCGTCAACAAATGTAGTTCTTACCGTTACTTCTTCTTCACCCTTAACGCCTTCGGTAGTTACCTTTTTGTATGAAGAAGACTTGTCCTCGTCATACTTAACCTTTGTGTCATAAGCTACATCTCTTGTGTAAACAATGTCTGTTGAAAGTGAGATTGAAAACTTGCCGTCTGCAAGTGCCATAACATCTTCTGCCGACACAAGGTCTGTACCGCTTGGGTTGCCTGTTACAACCTCAACCGAATTTGCAAATTCGGTTGTTGTTTCGTCATCGTAATCCTTGCGGTAATCAACAAGAACCTGATCAAGGTCTGCCTTAAGCTCGTCAATCTCTTCTGTCGCACCGATGAACTTGCCGTCAATATAAAGGCTTGCACATGACGGTGAAATTGTGTTGAGGTCAGCATATTCACCGCTGATTTCTGCGTAATCGGGAACTGCTTCATCACTTGTAGCTGCAGCAACAACTGCAGCAGCTTCTGTTCCGGTTCCGTTAGTATTTGTTTCTTGCACATCAAGAGCGCTTGCAACAGTAACGCACGAAAGTGTGATTGCGCTGAAACACGCAACAACCGCAAGCACAGCCTTCTTTTTAATCAATTTCTGTGAACGGACTGTTGACGGTGCAAGGTGCGCGTACTGCTTTTCACTCTTGAACGAAAGTCCGGATACAATTTCTCTTGCACTTCTGGTTGTGCCGCTTCTTGATTCTCTGAACGCTCTGTCAATTGCCAACGCTTGTGTTTTTGCCGTTTTTGTCTTTTTCGGCACATTAACTGATTTGACTGTTGCAGACTTAAAGGAACCCTTCCTGTTCTTTATCGTCTGAGCAAGCTTTGCAGCGGAATTTTTTGAAACTCTTACAACCGATTTTGCACAAAATGTTGTTGCTCTTTTTACAAAGCGAACGGTTTTCTGTGCGGTTGTAAGCTCACGCTTGCAGGCTTTGCGTTTTTTTGTCGGAAGACTCTCGATTTCATTGAAACCTTCCAAACCAATGAACTTTGTCTCCAAAATAATTTCTCCTATCTCATTAACCGTTACATTTCTGTAACAAACACGATACCTTTATTATACCAAATAGTTACGAAATTGCAATATGAGAATTAAAAAATGTCACAATCAATAATATAATAGGGGAGAAGGTTACAAAAAACAGGGTAAAATCAACAATAATTCCCTATGTTAATTATACTTTAAGTTATCAACAGCGTAATTTCTTAACAGAGAGTAATATTTATTCAACTCTTTCAGAGCGCCGTCAAGGTCGTGTTCAAGGTAGTTTCCGCATTCAATTGCTGTTGTTCCGGGTATTTCTCCCTTGTGCTCCGCACACTGCTTTATTGTGTCTTTTATAAGCTGTAATGCGTCCTCTTCCGACATATCACGAACGAGAAAATAAAAACCCGTTCTGCATCCCATAGGACCGAAGTAGATTACATTGTCGGCAAATTTGCTGTTGCGGGCATATGTTGCAAAAAGGTGTTCAATTGTGTGCATAACGGGATTTGGAAGATACGGCGGTGTGTTCGGCTTTACGAAACGCATATCATATGTTGTAATGTCGCCGTCAATTCTTGAAATGTAAACACCCGGCATAAGTGTGTTGTGGTTGATTGTAAAGCTTGCTATCTTTTTCATATATATTATCCTTTCTTAATCGTAATCGGCTATGTTTGTGAAACAGATGTTCATATCAACATCGCCCTCAATTCCGTCAACCTTGCCCGATGAGGAATATTGCCACATAGAAAACTGATAATAAAATGTAGGAACATTTGCGTATTCGCAGTACCAGATGTCAAAATCCGCAAGCTGAGTGAGGTCATATTTAAAGTAAAGCTCTTTGCTCGGAGAATAGATAATCGGTGTGTAGCCAAGCTCCTTTACACGGTTGCAGAATGCCTTTGCACAGGCTGTTGCCTGAGCAGCCGAAACGCCGTCGGTTCTTGCGTCATCATCTTTTATGATTTCCCAGTCATATGCAACGGGGAAGTCGATTGTTTCATCGCCGAGAAGTGACTTTATATAGTCAGCCTCTTCAATTGCCTCATCGTTATTGACCGCCTGCGAGAAGAAATACACGCCGACTTTAATACCTGCCGCTTTGGCACCCTTTATATATGAAAGGGCAGAGTCATCCGAGTACATTTTTCCGTCAGAACCGTAACCTCTTCCGCCGATGCGAACCATAGCAAAATCCACGCCGGACTTTTTAACCTTGTCCCAGTCGATTGTTCCGCTGTATGATGAAATGTCAATTCCCTCCATTGACGCAGGCTTGCCGTTTTCGCTGTAGTATTTGAATGTGTCGTCAGAGGTGAAGCTGTCATTGTTGAGTGTGTTTTTCGGCACACCGTCAAGCTCGGTAATCCAAATTTCTCCGAGAGTGCTGTCGTTTATATGTATTTTTTCGCCTGTTGTCTTGACCGTTGTGTCTGTGGCAACGGTCGCCGAGGTTGTACTGCCCGACTGCGAACTGCTTTCAGCGTTGTTTGAACAACCGCACAAAACCGAGGTAAGTGCAAGCATGGCAGCCGTTACGGCACAAATAGTTTTTTTCATTGATCTGCTCCTGTTAAAAGATTTTTAACGCTGAAAAATGTCGATTATACGGGCATTTTGCGTATCTGTTAGTCAGCATATCATAAAAAAGAGTTGATGTAAACAAAGAAACCGAAAATAAATATTGAAAATTTTGTGAAAATTAAGTATAATCTAAGGTATAAGTGTCACTCGCTCAAAAGGCGATGGCAGTCATTTGAGAATTTAATGATTACAGTGTTTTGCAGGAGCGATAAAGGGCGGTGAGCGAAATTGAAGAAAACAAAGGTGCATGGGTACCGTCACAAAACTACCGAAGAACTCGTCAAGGCAATTGACGAATGTACCTCTCTAAGTCAGCTTTTCGCTCTCATTCAGCACGAGCATATTACGATTCAGATGCTTACCCGTCCCGGTGCTTCAAACCTTGCCCCAAAAATTTTAAGCCCGAAAGAGATAACAGGCAACCGTGACACCCCTTTTGAAAGACTGCAAAGGCAGGTTCGTGAGTCTGTTCTTGAGGACGAAAGGCGGCTTAAACAAAGTAAGCTGATTGCCGAGTGTGAACGCCTTTCAAAACTTAATAAAAATGACAAGATAAAGTAAGAGTAATTGGTGGAAGATTTTTGAATTTTTTTACTAAATACTCTTTATTTTTTTGAAAAAAACATATATAATCTAATTATCAAATACGATTGGGGATGGAATAAATGACATTCAAATTCAAACACGTTTTGGCTGTAATGCTCGCAGCAATCACCGTAGCTTGTTCCATTGTCGGAACAATAGCTGTTTCTGCCGCAGAAACAGGCACTCGGTATTCAACAGAAAACACCGTTTCATCTGATGTAGCGGATATGGATACTGAATCCACCAAGGCAACGGAAACTGCCAAGCCCTCACAGCCGTCAACAAAACCCACTTCAAAGCCTTCCGTAGTTCCTCCGACTAAGCCTATCAAGCCGAGCGTCGGTGCAATTAAGAACCTCACAAGAACGAAATCTACAACAAACTCACTTTCGTTCAAGTGGAATAAGGTAAAAGGTGCAACGGGCTATGTAATCTATTACCGCAACAATGACGCACACAAGAATTTTTCAAGACTTACATATGTAAAGTCAAATGCCTGTACAGTCAAAAAGCTTAAGACAGGCACATGGTATGATATTAAAATTGCCGCTTATGTTAAACAGGGCGGCGTAAAGTATGAGGGCAAGAGCCAAACATACAGAACAGCAACATTGCCGAACTCCGTAAGCGTTTCGCTCAAAGAATCAGGCTCTGCCATCAAGCTTTCGTGGAATAAGATTCCGCAGGCAACAGGCTACAAGATTTACCGTATGAGCAGGAACACAAACGGAAAATATGTTCTTTATAAGACAATCACTTCAAACTCAACAACATCATACAGGGATACCGGCGTCAAGCAGGGCAAGGCTTATTATTATCAGATTAAGGCTTACCGTGCAATCAAAAAGAACACTTACTATTCGTCACCGTCAACAATAAGATGTATGGCAGGCCTCAGCGCCCCTTCCATTTCAATCGGTTCAAAGCTTTCAAGGGCAAATCTCACATGGAAAAAGACACCTGTTACTCCTACAGCCTATGAGATTTTCTATTCAACCTCAAAGAATGGCAAATATAAGAAACTCGGTGAAACAAAGAATGCATTTTATAACACAAAAAAGCTCACAGCAGGCAAAACCTACTACTTCCGTGTTCGTGCTTACAGATATGTCGGTTCAAGCAGCAATCCAAAGAAATACAAGATACTCGGAACATATCAAACAAAGGGTGTAAAAATCAGTAAGAATGCCTACGGTGTTTCAGTCGGCGGCACATATGTTGAAATCAGCATCAATCAGCAGCATATGTGGTATTACAAGAACGGTAAGCTCGTTGTTGAAACAGATGTTGTAACCGGCAACTACGGTACAAACGATACGCCAAAGGGTGCATATTCAATCATCTACAAGGCATCGCCTGCAACTTTGATGAATAACTCCCATGTAACTTTCTGGCTTCCGTTCACATCAGACGGCTGCGGAATCCATGACGCATCATGGCGTTCAAGCTGGGAATACGGCGGAACAAGGTACAAGGGTCACGGTTCACACGGCTGTGTAAATACACCGTACAACGCAGTTAAGAAAATCTATAACAACATTTCCTCAGGAACCCGTGTTGTTGTTTATTGATTTTAATCCGTAGCAAAAACTTGATAAAATAATTTAAGGCTGACAGATTTTTAATAACCTGTCAGCCTGTTTTTATGCTGTAGCGGTTTAATAATAAATTTTGATTTTGATATAAATTAATATAATTTTTGTACCGAAAAAGTTGTTCTTTGTTGATATTAGAGAATGAGATTTTGACTTGTTGACAAAATCTTGTTTTAATAATATAATGACCTTGCTGTATTAAGCAATGATATAAAGCAAACATGAGGAGAGTAAAAATGAAAAGAATATTTATAGTTTCACTTTTGGCTTTGACGGTTGCGCTTGGTGCGGTTGCAACGGGTTGTTCGGGCGGTAACAATTCATCTTCAACTGACAAATCTTCAAGCAAGGTTGAGTCCGTGAATGATTCATCGGCTGATGATTCAAGTACTGCTGAAGTCGGAGATGCAGTTGACGGTGACTTCGTGTGGAATGAAAACAGTTGCATTGTCAATCTTACAAAAGATGCAGCAAAGAAGAGCGAAATCGTAATTCCTGAAAATTGTATTGATTTAAGAATTGATGATTGGGCAAGCGGTGAGGATAACTATTTTTCAGAAAACGATAACCTTGAAAGTGTTGTGTTTGAGTCTGAAAACATCAAAAATCTTCCTGACGGTTTGTTTGTACATGATAAAAACCTGAAAACGGTTCAGCTTCCGAAAAACCTAAAGAGAATTTCAGAATTCTGTTTTAGCAATTGCGAGTCGCTTGAAACTATTGAAATTCCTGATAAGGTAACCGAAATCAAGGAATCTGCGTTCCAGTATTCAGGAATCAAGGAGATTAAACTTCCCGAATCAGTAACAACTGTCGGTGATTCTGTTTTTGCTTGGACAAAACTTGAAACACTCTATCTTCCGGAATCACTTACCTCAATAGAAAGTAGTTTCTTGACTTGTGTCGATTCTGATAAACTTACAATCTATGTTAAAAAGGGCTCATACGCAGATGAGCATTTTGCTGATTTTGCCGACAAATCAAATGTTGAAAAGGCATATTATTGATTTAATCTAAGTTATAATTAAAAAAACAGGCTGACAGATTTTTAATAACCTGTCAGTCTTTTTCTTACTTTATATGAGTGTTTTTAATGCAGCGGCGTTCATCGGACGCCCGCTTTGATGAAATTATTTGTTTATTCACATAATTTTTGATGTGATGAAAACTGTGTATAATCTGTAGCGGCGGTCAGTGACCGCCAATCGTACCGATTGTAAAATCGGTGCGACTTAACACAAATTATGCCCGAGCGTAAAATTGTTACCTTTTCTACAATGCAATGTAGCGGCGAACCTCGTTCTCCCGTCTGAAATATAGTCGCAATGCGTTGCACATAAATGTGCTTCCTATTGCTCGTTATTTCAGACAGCGCATTGTTCCCTTTTTCCGCCACCGGCGGCGGTCGCAAGGCTACCAATCATTTCGTGTGCAAACACGATACGAATAAAATTATATTGGCTACAATTAACTGTGCTTTAATCCCATAATGATACCAAGGGCAATGTTTTGTTTTTCTTTTGGCAGACAACGAAATTCATTGAGAAGTTCGCATTCCGTTTCCGAAAGTTTAGACTGTGCAATTTTGTCAATCGGCTGTCTGATGTTCGTATATTCAATTATATAATCAACAGATGTATTAAAGATTGACGCAAGCTTTTTGAGCGTTGTAATGCTCGGTTCAACCTTTCCGTTTTCATATTCGCTGATTATCTTTTGCGAAAAGTTAAGTTCCATTCCCAATGCAATTTGGTTCATAGATTTTTCTTTTCGTAGTTCCTTAATTCTTTGCATTTGTCGTACCCACTCCATAAATTATACCTTGTGAGTATAATATTATAACTTTTTGTTGACAATTTTATACAATATGGGTATAATTCAAGTGAATAAAGTATATAAAATTATAGAACTTGCTTTTGCATTAAGTGATTTTTTAATTAGAAATAATTTAAGGAGTACGCAATGATTATTTTATTTAGTAATTGTGGTTTTGCAATTATTGCATTTTTATTTTATCTGTGTGGAAGTAATAGAGTAGCCGAAGTATTTGCTGATTTCATTGTTAACCATTGCTATTTAATATTTGCGGTTTTATTAATTATTACTTTTCTTATATCTTTCTATTTAGTTCGGAAAAATTCATTCAAATCAGTAAAAGTTACAGCTACGATTGGGTTTACAATACTTGATTTTGCAAAGGTGTTAATTTTTTATTTGTTACTTGTTACTTGGTCAATAGATTTTGTTTGTCATAATGATGTGCTGAATTCAATTATATCGTTGCTTGTGATACCTCTTGACTTAATGTTCATTAGTTGTATATGTGTAGTACCGACATTTATTTTAAGGTTAAAATATGCAGAATACGGTAATATTTTAAATATATGTTTAGTAATGGCATTGGATTTATTTTTAACAATACTATTTGTCATACTCATTCGTTTGCTAATAGCGGAAAGTTTTCTCACAACCTATTCAATAATATCATCTAATGAATGGTGGGAAAATATTCTTAACATTGCAAGAAAATGATGATTGCATTAAAAAACAGACTGATAATCTGTCAGTCTGTTTTTGTATGAATGTTATTGCTATTTTGTAGGGGCGAACCTCGTTCGCCCGCTTTGATGAAATGATTTGTTTTATTAAAATGTTTTGATGTAATGAAAATTGTATATTATCCGTAGCGGTATTTATAAAATATATTTCCTTACGAACTCGGTTGTGTGGCGGTTTTACTGCACATTTTGCCGTCAACATCTGTGTAGTATTCGCCTTTGAGCAGAATTTGCGAAATCGGAACGATTTCGTAGCCCTCGGACTTGATTGCCTCGATTACCGTCGGCAATGCTTCGGGGGTATTTTTTGCACCGTTGTGCATCAGGATAATACTGCCGTTCTTGATTTTTTTTATAATATTTTCTTTAATTTGCTCGGGAGTCGGATCTTTCCAGTCGAGCGAATCGACATCCCATTGCACGCAATACATATTACATCCGTTGACCGACTTTACAACATCATTGTTGTAATCGCCGTAGGGGGCTCGGAACAGGGTGGGGGTTTTGCCCGTAAGCTCCTTGATTTTTTCGTTGCAGGACTGAATCTGACCGACCATATCGGACGACGACATCTGCGTCATATGCGGATGCGTGTTACTGTGATTGCCCACATCGTGACCGTGCTTTGCAATATCCTTTACGCTGTCGGGATAATTCTTAACCCAGTCGCCCACAAGGAAAAATGTTGATTTCACCTTGTATTTATCGAGAATTTCAAGCAGATGCTCGGTCTGTTCATTGCCCCATGCCGCATCAAACGACAGGGCAACCTGCTTTTTGTCCGTGTCAACATAGTAAATGGGAATTTCACGCTGAGCAGCCGCACTCTGAACGGCTCGAACGGTTGATGTGACTGCAATTGCCCCTGCAAGCACTCCGATTAAAAGACAGAATCCGATTGATATTAGATTTCGTTTTGTTATGATATACAAACGCATAAAATCCCCTCCATACCAAATTTATATGAAGGGGATTTATATTTATTCATTCTAAAATGAAATGTCTTTTGATTTTATTTAATTAGCCCTCAATATGCCATTCAATGCCGTCTTTTGTGTCCTTGACAACAACCTTCATCTCTTTAAGCTTGTCACGGATAGCGTCGGCTGTCGCCCAATCATTATCGGCACGGGCCTTTGTACGCTGTGCAATAAGCTCCTCAACTTCCTTGGCAAAGTCATCGTCAGCGTCCGCTTTGTTGCTTTCGGGAACTTTTGTAAGGTCGAGTGAAAGCACCTTGTCAAATTCGCCGATTACATAAAGCTTTGTTGCATCGTCTGCGTCAGCCTTGAGAACATCATAAACGCAGGTGAGCGCAAGAGATGTGTTGAGGTCGTTGTCAAGTGCCTCACGGAATCCCTTTGTAAGCTCCTCAGCCTTTGCCATATCAGGCTCACCGTCCCTTGAAAGAGCGGAAATTCTCTTTACAAGCTTGTTGTAGGCTGTAGCTGTGTTGTCGAGGTTGTCATATGAGAATGTGAGCGGCTTGCGGTAGTGGCTCTGGAGGCAGAACATTCTGTAAACAAGGGGATTGTACCCCTTTTCTTCAAGAAGTGAAACTGTAAGGAAACCGCCCTTTGACTTGCTCATCTTGCCTCTTGCATCATTGAGGTGAAGTACATGGAACCAGTACGGACACCACTTGTGGCCGAGAAAAGCCTCGCTCTGTGCAATTTCGTTTGTGTGGTGGGGGAAAGCATTGTCAATGCCGCCGCAGTGAATGTCAAGATATTCACCGCAGTGCTTGTAGCTGATGCAAGAACATTCAATGTGCCAGCCCGGATAACCGACACCCCACGGACTCTCCCACTTGAGCTCCTGTGAATCAAACTTTGATTTGGTGAACCAAAGAACAAAGTCAGCCTTGTTACGCTTGTTTTCGTCCTCTTCAACGCTGTCACGAACGCCGACAGCAAGGTCATCCTCGTTCATATTGCCGAACACATAGTAGTTGTCGAGCTTTGAAGTGTCAAAGTAAACATTGCCGCCTGCAATGTAGGCATAACCCTTTTCAAGCAGAACGGAAATCATATTGATAAAATCGTCAATGCAGTTTGTTGCAGGCTCTACAACATCGGGACGCTTGATGTTGAGCTTTTCGCAGTCGGCAAAAAATGCGTCTGTGTAGAACTTTGCAATCTCCATAACAGTTTTATGTTCACGCTTTGCGCCTGAAAGCATCTTATCCTCGCCTGTGTCGGCATCGCTTGAAAGATGACCTACATCTGTGATGTTCATTACACGGTTTACATCATAACCCGAAAAACGAAGATACTTTTCAAGAACATCTTCCATAATATAGGTGCGAAGATTGCCGATGTGGGCATAGTGATAAACAGTAGGACCGCAGGTGTACATATTAACCTTGCCGGGTGTGTGCGGTACAAATTCCTGCTTTGTCTGTCCGAGAGAATTATATAAAATCATTTGCTATTCCTCACTTTTTACATTTTCCTTTTTCAGCTCATCAAGCTGTTTCTGAAGTTCAAAAATTTTATGCTCAAGGTTGCACAATGCAAGCGCAACCGGATCTGATACATGAATCTGGTCAAGGGTTTCACTGCGAACACCGTTGACTTTTACTACTCTTGCCGGAACGCCGACAGCCGTTGCATTCGGCGGAACTTCGCTTAAAACAACCGCACCTGCGGCAATTCTTGCGTTGTCACCAACCTTGAACGGACCGAGAACCTTTGCCCCCGAGCCGACAAGCACATTGTTGCCGAGTGTGGGGTGTCTTTTTCCCGTTTCTTTGCCTGTTCCTCCGAGAGTAACATTCTGATAGATGGTGCAGTTGTCACCGATTACTGTAGTTTCGCCGATAACAACGCCCATTCCGTGATCTATAAAAAGTCCCTTGCCGATGGTTGCACCGGGATGAATCTCAATTCCCGTCTTGTGACGACTGCGCTGAGAAATCCACCTTGCAAGAAACTTGAGGTTGTGTCGCAAACACCAGTTGGCTTTTCGGTGAGAACGCACCGCTTTGAAACCCGAGTAGAGAAAAAACACCTCTGCTCTGCTCCTTGCGGCAGGGTCACGCTCCATAACCGCATCAATATCCGCTTTCAGGTTTTTAAACACGCAATCACCCTCCTGTCGAGACCGTGAGAGTATGTTCTCAGGTCTGAGAAATAAACTGTCTGTTCTGAATTATATATACAACGCCCGAAATGATTGTGAATACAACCGAAATCCAAATGAGAATTTCTCCTGCCACAAAGAAAATCGGTTCAAATGTTGCCGTGTTTATAAAATTGAGTCCGACTTCGGGCAGTTCAAGCACGATCTGCATTGCAATTACTGCAATTATAGCAATCATCTGTGAAACCGTCTTTGCTTTGCCCCACATATTGGCGGCGACAACCTTGCCTTTTGAGGCGGCAATCAGCCGTATTGAGGTGACGGAAAACTCACGGAAAAGCACGATTATAACCGCAACACAGTCACATATTCCAAGCTGTACAAAGCAAAGAAAGGCGGCAAGTACAAGAATTTTGTCTGCAAGCGGATCTGCAAATTTTCCGAAGTCGGTTACAAGACCGTTTTTTCTTGCAATTTTTCCGTCAAACATATCCGTAAGTGACGCCGCAATAAAAATAATCAGGGCAACGGCATTGTTGAGCGGAAAATTTGCAAGCAATGCCGCCACAAAGAACGGAACAAGAATTATTCGTCCTACTGTCAGTTTATTTGGTAAGTTCATTTTATGTGCCTTTCAAAGTTAAATATTATGAAATTGCTGAGTCTTTTAGCCACTTAGGCGATTTTGCCGACAAATTCGCCGACAGAATCGCAGCCTGTGTAATCGGTTACACGCACCTTGACAAAATCTCCTGCCTTTGGCTTTTCACCGTCACAGGTGAAGAATACACAGCCGTCAACCTCGGGGGCGTCGGCATAGCTTCTGCCGAAGAAACATTCGGCAAGCTTGTCAAAGCCTTCAACAAGAACTTCAATCTCTTTGCCAACAAGGCTTTCACAGTATTCAGCCATAACCTGCTGTTGATGCTCCATAATAATATCGGCACGCTTTTGCTTGATTTCATCGTCAATTTGGTCGGGCATTTCAGCCGCCTTTGTGTCTTCCTCGGCAGAGTAGGCAAAACAGCCGAGTCGCTGAAACTTCATCTCAGCGGCAAACTCTGCAAGCTCATTGAACTGCTCCTCGGTTTCACCGGGGAAACCTGTAATAAAGGTTGAGCGGAAGATTACATTCGGAATTTTATCCTTAATCTTGTTCATAAGTGCAGTAAGGCTCTCTCTGTCGCCGTGACGATTCATTCTGCGAAGAACATCCCCGTCACAATGCTGGAGCGGAATATCCATATATTTTACAATCTTATCTTCACTTGCTATTGTGTCAATAAGCTCGTCTGTAATTCTGTCGGGATAGCAGTAGAGAACCCTTATCCATTTAAAGCCGTCAATCCTACAAAGTCTTCTGAGAAGTTCTGCAAGCATCGGTTTGCCGTATTTATCCTCACCGAAACGGGTTGTGTCCTGAGCAATGACATTGAGTTCCCTGACTCCACGCTCGGCAAGACCTTCTGCCTCTTTTACAACATCTTCAATATCTCTGCTGCGGAATCTGCCTCGAATCATCGGGATTGCACAGTAGGAACAACGGTTGTCGCAGCCCTCGGCAATCTTGAGATAAGCGGTGTAGGGGGGAGTTGAAAGAATTCTTCCGCCCTCAAGCGGCAGACAAACCTTGTCGGGGAAGCTTTCGCACTTCTGTCCGTCAAGTGTTTTCAAAACGATGTCTGCGATAGTTTCGTTGGCACCTATTCCGATAACCGAGTCAACCTCGTAAAGCTGTTCGGAAATTTCCGACTTATATCTTTGAGCAAGACAGCCTGTTACGATGATTGCCTTGATTTTGCCCTCGTCCTTGAGTTTGCCGAGTTCAATAATTTCGTTAATGCTTTCTTGCTTTGCACTTTCGATAAATCCGCAGGTGTTTACAATTACTGCGTCCGCATCTGCCGGATCGTTCACAATAATAAATCCTCTGTTCTTGAGTGTGTACAAAAGCATCTCGGCATCAACCTGATTTTTTGCACAACCGAGTGATACAATGCCTACTTTATAATTCATAATCAGTCTTCCTCTGTGTATTCTCTGAGGACGGTCTTAATGTCATCCCATCCGTATCCGAGCCTTTGCAGAGCGGCAACGGCTCTTCGCCTTATTTTTTCATCATTTATGTTTTTATATTTTCTGTCGATAACCGCTCTTATTCCGTCACACGGATCAAAGTCGATTTCTTCGATAATCTCTTCTGCAAGTTCACGGTCAATTCCTTTTTGAACAAGCTGTCTTACCGCACCTCTCGGAGCATTATGTTTTGAAAACAAAAGCTGTTCGGCATATCGTCTTGCAAAGTTTTCGTCATTTACAAGACCGAGTTCTTCCATTCGCTCAACAGCCTTTTCCGCCGATTCCTCGTCACAGGTGCGTTTGATTTTGTCGGTGAGTTCTTTTTTTGAGTGGTCACGATAGGAAATAAGCCACAAAGCCTTTTCCTTTGCACGGCGCTCATTGCTTAGCCTGATAATCTCGTGCAGATCCTCGTCATCAATTTCTCTGCCGACATCAAATCGGTTTTCAATAACTGTGCGTGCGTCAAGATTCATAACATATTCGCCGTCAATGTAGAGCGCACACATCGCCTTTCTTCGTGGTTCAACTGCGGTTATAAGCATCAGTCGTCAACCAGAACATCAATTTTTGCACCGCTCTTTTTCTCTGTCTTGTCCGCAGAATCAGGCTTGATTTCTTTGTTTGCAGACGGAACTTCGGTAATTTTTACCTTTGGAGCAGGCTTTTTGCGTTCATAAAGCTTGTCAATATTTTCCCAGAGTTTCTTCTCAATTTCAGCAGCAAGCTCCTTGTCGGTTTTGAGAAGCTCCTTGACCTTGTCGCGTCCCTGTCCGAGTCGTCTGCCGTCATAGCTGAACCATGCTCCTGCTTTTTGAACAATCTCAGCCTTTACGGCAAGGTCAAGAAGCTCGCCCTCACGGGAAATGCCTTCACCGTACATAATATCAAATTCAGCTTCACGGAACGGAGGAGCAATCTTGTTTTTTACAACCTTTGCTCTTGTGTGTGAACCGACCATTTCACCGCCTGATTTAAGGGTTTCAACTCTTCTTATATCAATACGAACGGAGCTGTAGAACTTGAGCGCACGACCGCCGGTTGTAACTTCGGGGTTGCCGTAAACAACACCGACTTTTTCACGCAACTGGTTGATGAAGATTGCAACGCAGTTTGACTTTGAAATTGCGCCTGCGAGTTTACGCAGTGCCTGTGACATAAGTCTTGCGTGCAGACCTACATGGCTGTCACCCATTTCGCCCTCAATTTCAGCCTTTGGAACAAGAGCGGCAACGGAGTCGATTACGATAACATCAATCGCACCGCTTCGGATAAGCGCCTCTGCAATTTCAAGAGCGTCTTCACCCGTGTCGGGCTGTGAAACGAGGAGTGAATCAACATCAACACCGAGAGCTGCCGCATATGTCGGATCGAGTGCATGCTCAACATCAATAAATGCAACATTGCCGCCGTTTTTCTGTCCCTCTGCAATGCAGTGGAGAGAAAGTGTTGTTTTACCCGAAGATTCAGGTCCGTAAATCTCAACAATTCTTCCGCGGGGAAGTCCGCCGATTCCGAGTGCGATATCAAGCGAAAGCGAACCTGTTGAGATGTGTTCAATGTTCATATGTTTATTTTCGCCAAGACGCATTACAGCACCCTTGCCGAACTGTTTTTCAATTTGTGTGAGCGCAGTTTCAAGCGCTTTGTTTTTATCTACTGCCATTTCATATACCTCCGTACTCCACAAAGGGAGCTGATGTTTTTCAGTCTGTAACATAACCGTCACTTCAACGGCGGTTATGTTCGCACTAAGATTATAAAATATGTGAGGGGAAAATGCAATAATTTGGCGGTAATTTTATCGAACAAATTTTCTAAAATCAGAGCAAAGTCCCAATAATCGCCCTCTGCACACCGCCAAAGTCGAGCGAAATTTTAAAATCCGAAAAGCCTTTGTCAGTCATAAGTGCCTTTACTGCGTCAGCCTGACCTTCTCCGAGTTCAAATGCAAGCGCACCGCCCTTTTTGAGTTTTCTGCTCCAACGGCTCACTATTTCACGGTAAAAATCACAGCCGTCCTCGCCGCCGTCAAGCGCAAGTCTTGGTTCAAGCCGAACTTCTTTTTGAAGTGTTTCTATGTCGGCTGATTTTATATAAGGCGGATTTGAAACAATGAGGTCAAGCCCGCCGTCTGCAAATGTTTCGCAGATTTCGAGAGCGTCAGCCATAACAGGCTTTACTGACGAATTGTTTTCTTTTACATTTTTTTCAAGATATGAAAATGCGGTTTCGTCAATTTCAACTGCCGTAACCTTTGCACCCGAAATTTTATCAAGTGCAACGGCAATTGCACCGCTGCCCGAACAGAGATCAACCGTCTTTTTATCGGTTCTGTTTTTGAGAAAATCAATGCAGAGATTGACAACCACTTCCGTGTCATCGCGGGGAATGAGCACACCTCTGCCAACCTTAAAATCGAATCCCATAAAGCTCCATTCGCCGAGAATATACTGCAACGGCTCGCCTGAAATTCGTTTTTCTATAAAATTTAAAAAGTTTTGTGAACAGTTTTCATCGGCTTTATCAGTTTTGTGTATGATAAAGCCGACTCTGTCAAGCGAAAAAGCCTTTTGTAAAAGACTTTGCGCCTCAAATTTTGAATTTTCAATATTATTATTCTCAAGCAGCTTAAGTCCGCTTTGATAAATTTCGTTTACAGTCATTACTTGCTTACAATGTCCGAGCCGTCCTCGGGGATAACAGCCTTGATAGCCTCGATTGCAACTTCAATCATAGTGTCGTCAGGCTCTTTTGTTGTGATTCTCTGCGCCCAAAGTCCGGGAGCTGCAATGATTCTTGTTGCAGCATTGTCGTGCTTACCGCAGATTTTAATAAGCTCGTAACCGATTCCGCATGAAACGGGGAGAAGAAGAATCTTGAATACAGGTCTTAAAAATCCGATGCCGAAAGGTGCAACAGGAACGAAAAGACCGACAAGAATGCCGACAATCAGCATAAGAACCATAAAGCTTGTTCCGCATCTCGGGTGAAAACGGCTCTGCTTTTTAACATTTTCAACTGTGAGTTCTTCTTCGTTTTCGTAACAGAAAATTGTCTTGTGCTCGGCACCGTGGTACATAAACACCCTTTTCATTTCTGTCATTTGTGAACATACTATAATATAAAGTAAGAAAAGAATAATCTTGAGAACGCCCTCAAAAACAGACTTCCAGAAAACAGCGTTTCCGCCGTCACCCTTGAAAGCCGGCACAACATTTGCACTGAGGTCAAACAGGAAAGAGGGGACAAAGAAGAAAAGTCCCACGGCAAGCGCAACACCGAGGATTGACGCAATTACCATCATAACCTTAACAAGCTTGTCGCCGAATTTATCGTCAAGCCATTTTTCAAACTTTGACGGTTCTTCTTCAATTTCGGTTGATTCAATTGCCTTATCGGCAGAGAGCATAAGCGCTTTGTAGGAAAGTCGCATTGAGTCAATAAGACCTGCGATTCCTCTTAAAAACGGAAGCTTGAAAAGCTTACATTTTGAGGGAATTGTGTTTATGCTTATATCCTCGCTGTAAATTTTGTCGGGTGCGGTACGAACACACACGGTTGTGCGTTTCGGACCTCTCATCATAATGCCCTCAATCAAAGCACTGCCGCCGATTGAGGTGATTTTTTTAGTAGTATTTTTAGCCATTAGCTGTTCCTTTCTGTATTAGGCTGCACAGAGAAATAAGATTAAAGCTTAATATTTTCGGGAAGTGAGTTTTCACTGCCCTCTTTATATACAGGGAAGGTGAGCGTTACAGTTGTGCCGACGCCCTCTCCGCTTTCGATATTAAGCGAACCGTTGTGGAGGTTCATAATCTCATCGGCAACCGCAAGTCCGATTCCCGAACCGCCGACAGTCTGGTTTGCTTTGTAGAATTTTTCCTTGACCTTCGGAAGGTCTTCGGCAGAAATTCCGCAGCCTGTGTCGGTTATTACAATCTTGATAATATCGGGTTCATCTTTGCTGTAGATTACCTGAGCGGCAACAACACCGCCCTTTGGTGTGTATTTCAACGCATTGTCAAGCACATTGAGGAAAACCTGCTTGAGCCTGTTTTTATCGCCGTAAACGGCAGGATAAACAGCCTCGGGTTCATCATAGAGAAGATGCTTGCCCTCTGTAACGGCTCTTTCCTTTAAGAAGTAAACCGCATCGTCAAATTCTGCAAGAATGTCAAGCTTTTCCTTGATGAGCTTCATTCTTCCGCTCTGAATACGGCTGAAGTCAAGAAGCTCTTCTACAATGCTTGTAAGGCGTGAGCTTTCATTGATAATAACTCCCATACCGCGGTCAAAGGTTTTGCGGTCAAGCTTTCCTCTTTCGGAAAGCTGCATTGTTTCAGCCCAGCCCTTAATTGCCGTAAGCGGAGTACGCAACTCGTGTGATACTCGTGAAATAAAATCGTTTTTCATCTGATCGGCTGTCTGCAAATCAAGAGCCATATCGCTGATTGCGTCACAGAGGTCGCCGATTTCATCGTCATATTTGTACTCGATTTTTTTAGCCTGCGAAAAGTCGCCGTGGGCAATCTTGCTTGAAATCTCCGAAAGCTTTCTTATAGGTGCAACGATTGAACGGATAAACATAAGTCCCGACAAAATTACAAGTGCAATTATAACAATACCGCTTATGATAATCCCTGCAGATACAAGCACGATTGCAGTATTTACCTGTTCCATAGAAACAATATATCTTACCGCACCGACGCAGGTTCCGTTTTCGTTGGTGATAATTCTCGTCTGGCTCATAGCACTTTCGCCCGATGAAAGCTTGCCGTTCCAGTAGGCATATCCGCTTTCATCAGAGAGAGCCTCGTTAAAGTCGGGAATCTGTTCGTTTTCATCGGGAGTGAATCCTGTTGAAGTCATAACAACTCTGCCGGAAGAATTGATTACGATAACTTCCATTTCTTCCTTTTTGTCAAAGTTTTCAACATAATCACGGGCAGACGCCACAAATGAGGTTGAACTGTCGCTTTGAAATCCCGAGAAAACAAGAGAAAGCTCACTGCTTGTTGTATTTAAATTTTGTTCAACGCTGTTTTGAAAAATATATGTAACAATAAAAATAAGGCTGACAACAATAAGTATTATGATTGTCAGTACGACGCTCAATGTGTTGAGCATCCATCTTTTTGAAATGCCCTTAAAAATTGTTGCCGTCCTCCTTTGTATAGATTATGTGCGGGATTTTGTCGGAATTATTCGCCTGAATCCCACTTGTAGCCGAGTCCCCAAACCGTGATGATGTGCTTGGGATTTGACGGCTCGTCCTCAACCTTCATTCTGAGCCTGCGGATATTAACATCGACAATTTTATCCTCGCCGACATAAGCGTCACCCCATACATGATTGAGAATGTCGATTCTGTCAAGAGCAACACCCGGATTTGAAAAGAAGTACTCCATAATCTGAAATTCAACCTGTGTCAGTTCAATCATCTTGCCGCTTTTCATAAGAGCACGGTTGCGAAGATTAAGTGTAAATTCACCTGATTTAAGTTCTTCCTTAAAGTTGTTTTCTGAATGTGACTGTGCAAGTGCAACCCTTCTGTAGAGTGAGTCAACTCTCGCAAGAAGCTCGCTCGGTGAGAATGGCTTTGTAACATAGTCGTCTGCACCGAGCATAAGACCTGTTACCTTATCCATTTCCTGTGTTTTTGCGGAAAGCATAATAATTCCGATTCCACCGTTGCGGTTTCTCAGCTCCTTACAAACCTGAAAGCCGTCAATGCCCGGCATCATAACATCAAGAATTGCAACATCAAAGTCACCGTTATTATCTTCATATTTTTGCAAAGCCGCTTCGCCGCAGTCTGCCTCAACTACTTCGTAGCCTGCTCTTGTAAGATTGATAACGACAAAGTCACGAATTGCCGCCTCGTCCTCACAAACAAGAATTTTTTTCATACCAAAACCTCCGTTACTATGGTCAGATTCCCGATTGAACAAGTGTCATAAAACCGGTTTTAATTTCGTCATCACTGAGCGAAATCTGTGTGTCGGGATTTATATTATTAAATGTATATGCATATTTATCGTCTTTTGTAATAAGTGTAAAATTGTTTGATTTTCCGGATTCCCATTCGTTTATCGGCAGCACCTTTATTTCAAAAAGCTCCGTGTCAAGCTTTGAGCCGTTCCATGCGAAAAATGAGGTAGTTCCTTTTTTTAGGTCTGTAATTGCCGTAACCTTGTTTTCGTCCCACTTATCGGGATAGCTCATCATAAACATAAAATCATAGTTTATAACGGCTGTCTGTTTTTTTATAAGATTTTCTTTTACGGTATCAAAGCTGTTCCAGATAATTTTGTCTGCATAGATGTTTTTGGTGTCGCCCTTTTGTTTTGGAAGAGCAAGTGTAACCGGAATTTCAAGACTGCCGTCTTTGTCAATGTCGGAACAAATAACAGACGAGGTGCGTTCGGAAAGGTTCTTTGTCTTTTCCTTAAACATAGGATTACGCAGAATTGCAAGGTCACGGCTGTAAAAGATAACCTGTGTGTTCGTAATCTCACTTGCCGAGGTTCCGTCAACGACAATTCCCGTAATATCGTTATCAAGCTTTGTAACGGCAATATTCTTGTACTTTACAACATTCGGATCCATGTTTGCCATTGCTTTGGCATACAGGCTTTTGCTGTCCTCGTTGTAATCAAGCATTGACGCAAGAGCCTCGTTTTCGGTTGTGTAGAGAACAAGTGATATAATTTCGTTTGTTCCGTCACCGTCAAAATCTCCGGTAACAAAGCTTGAACAGCTCTGTCCGGACCCGATGTCACTTGTTTTTCCGTCTGAGTAGGAATAGCAGGAAAGCTTGCCGACATTCGGAGTGTAGGTTGTTGAATTAACGATGATTTCAGCCTTTCCGTTGCCGGTTAAATCCGCAAAATCGACGCTGTCAATATCCGTTGTTTCAAAGATATTGTCGGACGCAATCTTCCACGAATTATCCTTTGAATACATAACGAGCATATGTACCGAAGAGGTTTCGGCACTGTTGCGGAAAAAAGCAACAGCCTCGTTGCTTTCGTTGCCGTCAAGGTCAGTCATAATTATCGCACTGCGGAATTTTCCGTTTTTAGGATACTTAAGCGTATAACCGCTGTCGGCGGTTTTTGCAATCAGCTGTTCAATTTCAGCCTCATCGCCGACTGCCTTGGGAGGTCGGAGAAGATTGTCGGCACTGAAATCGGAAATATTGCAGCCGCTCATGCATAAAAGCATTGAGCCGAAAAGCACAGCCGAAATCAGTTTTTTAATCTTCACAAAAAATCCCCCTGCCATTTATTTTGATTCTTTAAGTCTTTTGCCTTGCAATAAGATACTTGATTTTTATGCCCTCCTCGGAGAACATTTTTTCATGCTCTGTTTCAATATTATCGGTAACATCGCTTGCGTGCAAATCACGGGTGAGATACAAAATTTCATATCCGCTCTGCTCAAAGTATTCAAGACTTTCGTCAAACAGCTCGTCATCATCGGTTTTGAAACGGATTTCGCTGTCAGGCTTCAAAAATGTTTTGTACATTTCAAGCTTTTTGTAGTATGTAAGTCTGCGCTTTTTGTGCTTTGCTCTCGGCCACGGATTGCAGAAGTTGATGAAAAGTCTGTCAATCTTATCGTCAGCCGTAATGATTTTGTCAAGCATTTCAACATTGTACTTTACAAGCAGAAGATTTGTAATATCATCCTGCGTTTTGCCTGCGTCCTCAAAAAGCTTTACAATTGTTCTTCTGCCGACGCCGAGCATATCAACCTTGATATCAAGTGCGATAATGTTTTTGTCGGGATTTTTAAGCGCAAGCTGTCCCGCAAAACCGCCCTTGCCACATCCGATTTCAAGATACAACGGCTGTTCCTTTTTGAAAGCCTGCATCCATTTTCCTGCGTATTCCTCAGGATTTTTTACATAAAAGTCGCAAACGGAAAGCTCGGGTTCTGCCCATTTCTTTTTTCTGATTCTCATAATACCTCATTTTGCGGTGCGTACAGACGGCGCACTACCACATATAGTAATTTACCGTATCATTATATCAAATTGTAACAAATTATGCAACAAATATTTTGATAATGATGCTTACAGGTTAAATAAATTTAATCATATCGTCACAGGATTGCGATTTTGTAAAAATAATGTCGGAAAATTTCTCTGAAAGCCTGTTTACAAGCGGCAAAATTACAACATCTTCACTTTTGAAGTGACCTGCGTCAATAATGTCAATTCCGAGTGATTTTGCGGCGATAATCTCATGGTGCTTGATTTCTCCCGTGACAAGCACATCAACACCCACCAAAGCCGCATCAAACACATTTGAACCGCCTGCACCCGATGATACGGCAACCTTTTTAACCCTGTCTTTAATGTCGGTGTAGCGAAGTCCCTTGCAGTCAAGATTTTTCTTTGCAAGCTTTGCAAAATCGTGAATATCGGTTTCGCTTTCAAGCTCGCCCGTGAACATACACTCGCCAAACTCCGACAGCACGGGATTTTTGACTCCGAGTGCGTCTGCAAGGCAGATGTTTACTCCGAACTTTTCTCCGAGATCAAGGTTGGTGTGCATACAAACGGCGGAAATTCCCTTTTGTGCAAGCAGATAGGGAACGGAAGAAGGCGAAAGCCTTTTTATCGGGGCAAAAATTACGGGATGATGACTGATAATCAGCTCACATCCCAGACTTTCCGCCTCATTCACAACATCCTCCGTAATGTCAAGAGCGACAAGCACACGGCTTACGGCTGTGCATTTGTCGCCCACAATAAGCCCTGCGTTGTCAAAACTCATCTGAGTTGCACAGGGCGCAAATTCTTCAAAAAAATTAAGTATATCGTTTATGGTTTTCACTTAAAGCTCTCCTCAAGAATGCGTGCGGTTTCGGCACAGACAGGGTTGCCCTTAGCCTGTTTTAAAAGTCTGCGCACACAGCCTTCAATAAATCTGCGGTGCATGGAGTTGTTTTTCGGATCAAGTCCGTAAAGGTAGAGGTCACTCTCGGATACCGTGCGAACCTCACCGCTGTATTCGGCAAGAATTACAGTGTAGCACTTGTTTGCGGCAGTACAGCAGTCACGCTTGATAACGCTGAAACCGTTTGCAAACAGCCAACGCATAAGCTCTTCACTTTTGGTCATAGGCTGAAGAATAAAGTGCTTTGACCTGTCCTTTGAAGACTCCCAGTTTTCGATAATCTGCGAAATGAGTTCTCCGCCCATTCCTGCAATTACTATGTCATCAGCCTCATCGCCCGAAATTTTTTCAAGACCGTTTGAAAGCCTTGCTTCAATTCGATTGTTAAGACCGCTGTTGTTAATTGTTTCAATTCCCCGTTCAAGGGGCAGGGGGTTGATGTCTGCGGCAATCGCTGTGTCGCATCTGCCAATACGGCACAGCCACACCGGAAGATAGGCATGGTCTGTGCCGATATCGGCAACCTTTGCTCCGTCACGCACAAAGTCCGCACAAAGCGCAAGACGGTTATCAAGCGAAAAATCAGATGCGCCGTTCATTATGCAATTGCTTTGTTAAGGTCTGCAACGAGTGCGTCTGCATCTGCACCGTGTACCATACAAGCCTCTTCAATCGTTTCGCCTCGTGATGCAGGACAGCCAAGGCAGTGCATACCGATGCTGAAGAAAAGCTCTGCTGTGTCGGGGTACTGATCAAGAACATCACCGATTATTGAATTCTTTGTAATTTCCATTATAAAAAACCTCCTGTGTCATGAAACTGCAACATCGCTTTGATGTTGCACTATAATAGTATAGCATAAAGCCGTGATTTTTAAAAGTAATATTTTTAATTTTTGTGTAAGGTATAAGTCTTATTTTGCCCAATATTTGCGGTCAAGACTGCGGTATTGAACTGCCTCAAGAACATGCTCGGAGCGGATTATTTCCGACTCGTCCAAATCGGCAATGGTTCTTGCAACTTTCAAAACCCTGTCATACGCTCTTGCGGTAAGTCCAAGACTTTCAAAAGCGTCTTTGAGCGTCTTTTCAGCCTCTTTATCAATTACGCAGACCTTTTCAAACTGTTCTGCGTTAATTTTTGCGTTGCAGGTTGTTTTACTACCCTTAAATCTTTCACGCTGGATTTCTCTTGCTCTGTCGGCTCTCTTTTTGATGTCGGCTGAACATTCGGCAGATGAAGTGTCACGCAGTTCTTCAAATTTCACGGCAGGCACTTCAACATGAATATCAAAACGGTCGAGAAGCGGACCCGAAATGCGGTTGAGGTAGCGTTTTATCTTCTGTTCCGAACAGGTGCATTTTCTTGTCGGATCACCGTAATATCCGCACGGACATGGGTTCATTGCGGCAACCACCATAATCGAACACGGATAGGTGCATTTCTGACCTGCTCTTGAAATTGTGATAGAGCCGTCCTCAATCGGCTGACGGAGTACCTCAAGCGCCGTTCTTGAAAATTCGGGCAGCTCGTCAAGGAACAGCACACCGTTGTTTGCAAGTGAAACCTCACCCGGTCTGATAGTTCCCGTACCTCCTCCGCCGAGTCCTACGGGCGTTACCGTGTGGTGAGGCGAACGGAACGGCCGTGTTGTGATAAGTCCGTCATGCTTTAGCGTTCCTGCAATTGAGTGGATTTTTGTGGTTTCAATCATTTCGTCAAAGCTCATATCAGGCAGAATTGACGGAACTCGTTTTGCAAGCATACTTTTGCCCGAACCCGGAGGGCCTATGAGTAGAATATTATGACCGCCGGCAGCGGCAATTTCAAGCGCACGCTTTACTTCAAGCTGACCTTTAACCTGTGAAAAATCCGGAATGTAGTCCTGCTCTTCCTTCGGTGAGTGTGTATTCGGCTTTGCGGGTGCAGGTTCAAGAATGCTGTTGAGATAATCTTTCAGTTGAAGAATGTTGTCAATACCATACACTTCAATTCCGTCAACAACAGCGCCCTCGCTTGCGTTGGCTTTCGGAACATAAATTTTCTTTATACCGCATTCCTTCGCCTTGATAACCATGGGCAGAACTCCGTTGATTCCTCTGACTTCTCCCGAAAGCGAAAGCTCGCCGATGAATGCGCAGTCGGAGATGTTGCTCTTAATCTGATTGAGCAGTATAAGAATTGCAACCGCAATAGGCAAATCGTAAATCGGTCCCTCTTTTTTTATGTCGGCAGGAGCAAGGTTTACTGTTGTGTGTGCGGCAGGATATTTAAAGCCGCAGTTTTTTAATGCACTCAAAACCCTGTCCTTGCTCTCACGCACGGCGGCGTCGGGCAGACCTACCATATCAAATTCCCGTGTGCCGTAATACATTGACGCTTCAAGCTCAACCTTGTAGCCGTCCATACCGCTCACACCAAAGCTGTTGCAGGTAACAACCATCAAAATTCCTCCAGACCGTTAATTTGAAATTAAGTAAAATATATTTTATTATACCATTTTCCTTTTCTCTTAACAAGTTTCATAATGTATGTAATTTCGACTTTATTTCAGCTATTTTGCACAAATAATTTCCATATCATAATGCAATATTACAGAAATTGCTTTTAAGTTGTTGACATTTATGCGATTTTGTTATATTATTAAGCGTATAAGAATAAGTATTAGGGGCAGGTTATGACCGAATTGCAAAAATCCTACGGTGTTTTATCCGACGCACATCTTGCGCATTTTGTGAGCCTCGGTGATGACCGTGCTTTTGATGAACTTGCGGTGAGGTATCTTGACACAATCAGCATAATTGCACGAAAGTTTTCGGCAGAGGGCTATGAACACAATGATTTTGTTCAGGAAGGTCTTGTGGGACTGCTTTGTTCCTGCAAAGCCTTTGACCAAAACGGCGGTGCAAGCTTTAAAAGCTATATGTCGGTTGTTGTTGAGAGAAGATTTATTTCAATAATCAGACGGGGTGAGCAGAAAAAAGCCATTCCCTCATCAAGCATTGTTCCGATGGACGATGTGGGCGAGTCAATTGAAGATTCCGCCAAAACTCCCGAGGAGCTTTTGATGTGCAGGGAGCAGCTTAATCAGCTGTTGTCACGCCTTCAAGGCATTTTGTCAAAATCCGAGTACGATGTTCTTATGCTTTACGGCAACGGCTTGAGCTATAAAGAGATTGCCGAAAGGCTTTCCGTAACCGAAAAAACGGTTGATAATGCACTCCAAAGAGCAAGAAAAAAGGTTCGTGTCGGATTGCAAAAATAGCATATGTCCTTAAACAGTATTGCGGTGCAACTCCGCACAGGGCAACAAACTAACCTCCGAGAGGTAGAAAAAGAGAGGTAAATACCAATGTACGAAGATAAAACACTTGTCTGCAAAGAATGCGGAAACGAATTTGTTTTTACTGCAGGAGAGCAGGAATTTTACGCTGAAAAGGGTTTCACAAACGAACCGCAGCGTTGCAAGGCTTGCAGACAGGCTCGTAAAAATGCTGCCAAGACAGAGAGAGAGTTCTTTGAAACCGTTTGCGCTGAATGCGGCGGAATTGCAAAGATTCCTTTCAAGCCTGTTGAAGGCAAAAGCTACTATTGCAGCGAATGTTTTGCAAAAAGAAAAGCAGCTGAATAATTAATTGAATTTTTATTGTTTTAGTTTAATTTCTCGTAACTGAGGTTAAATATTTTAATTTTAAAAGCTTGATTATCTTCAGACTAATTTCAAATTAAAAAAGCTAAACACAAAAACGGTGGGCATATGCTCACCGTTTTTTATATTTTTAAGATAGTATTGCAATTTATGCAATTATTTGATATTATTATCAAATGAGAATAAATGTATGAACCATGAGTAGTTAAAGTACATATATTTTATGGAGGCTAAGATGATTAAACAATTTTTAAAACATAAGTGCAATTCAAAAATAAAGCTTTTTATTGCTGTTATTTGTATGTTTGCTCTTGTGATGTCCGTGTCGGGTTGCGGCAACGGCAATTCGGGGAGTGACAATGCAAATGCCACACAGGACACCGTTGCAACCTATAAGGTCAACAGGGGTGAATTTGACTGGAGTGGCAATGAATATACATCTGTTTTGCCAAATCAGAAAGAGTGGAATGTCAGCCAATATCTGGTTGATGACAGTCGAAAATGCTGTTCGGTTATTATTGATAATTCTGATTTGAAAAGCACAAAGCAGTATGTTAAATCATTGGAAAAAACAGGTGTTTCTACCGTAAAATCTCAAGTTACTGACGATAAGAAAAATCCAACTCTTAACTACCTTGGTGAATCAGACAGTTATGATATATCAATTTCATATACCGGCGGCATTACAACCATATCAATTACCAAAACTAAATAATTCCAAAAACGGTGGGCGTTGCTCACCGTTTTTGTGTGTTTGGATATTTTGATTGTTCAATTTTTACTTTCGGGTGTGTTGCATAATTGTAAAGTGCGAGGACGATTAGGGTGATGATGTAAAATGTGAAGTATTGCAAAGTGTTAAATAAAATATTCAGAACATCGGGAACATCGAATATATTATTAATTCCAAATGTAAAGTCGATAATATTCCTCAAGTTCAAAAATATTGAACCCACAATACTTGAAACGCACATCATAACAGAACACAGCATGAAATTAATTTTGTTCAGAAGTATGCAGTTGAGCGTCATAATTCCAAGTCCGGCAAAATAAACGGCAGGAATCAAATATCCTGCAGAGTCGGTCAAGTAACAAAGCCCCCAACAAATATTCAGCACAAAAAGCACTATCGTAATTATAATTTGTGTTGATTTTTGAAGTTGAAAGTTATTGTGAGTTGCCTTGAATTTTACTATGGTTGAAATTAATGCCATAAACAGCAAAATGGCTATTTGACTGCTTAAGAACATTAAAGTAATCAAATCAAAGCTTATTGTCACACCCACAATTGAAGTTGCAATTGCAGACACAATTGTCGTCATAAAGCAGATTGCGTTTTGTTTCGGACTTTTGAGCATTGCACAATTTAAACCGCATACAACAATTGTCAGCAGTATAAACGGAATAAGTAAAGTCCAAGAAAATATATAAGCACAAGCCGACAGAATAGCAACAATAAAATTTGCCGTAAACAAAATGGAAAAAATTGTATTGCCATTTTTCATAATATCACCTATAACTTGTAATGCAGTAAATGAATAAGCCTATTATCATAAGAATAGGAATGCCGACACTGTACGGGAAAAAGAATGCAAAAGCCACACCCAAAAGGATACTGTAGAATGGTGTTGAAATGAGCGAAAAAACAATTGATTTTCCTACCTTTGTACCCGTATCGCATTCAAACTTTTTAAATATTGTAAAATAAGCAATAACAGCTTGAATCAAAAATATAAAAACAATACTTCCTATGCTGAATGAAAGATAGCAAGTTAAGTCAGGAAACGGAAGATTAAAAAGCAGTATTGCTGTCATATGCAAAACAAAAAATATCGGGTAAATTATTATGTGATTCTTTTTGCCGATGTTTACTTTGTTTTTGTAACCCGCACTTCTTTCCGTATGGCAAAATGCTGTTGTAACAGAAAGTATGGCAAGAAGTACAGATAAAATAATTATAGTTGTTAAGATTTCGGGATTTGAGTTTTCATTCATAATATCACTTCGTTAAAATCAACAGGGGTCGAGAGCTACTGCGACCATATACATAATTATCGGTAAGTTGGCGGCAATAATATAGTATGGAGTACATATTGCCGCAAAAATTGCAGCCTGTTTGGCTCTTTCTTTTTTTGAACAGGAAATTTTCTTGAATACTATTGCTTTGACAACAAGAAATTCAATTATGCCTGCCACCAATATTAAAGATAAATAAGAAAATTTTGGGATTGAGATGTGGTAGTAATCAGTCGAGTCTGCAACATATGCAACAGCTATTGCGGTGAATGACGCAATAAAGTTTATAATTGTAAAAATAACAGCTATTATTCCGTAACATTTGTTGTTTATAAGTTTTTTATCTGCTTCATTAGCTTTTTTCTTGGCAAAATGTGTAGCAATGCAGATTGTGATACAAGTAAAAAATAAAGCCGCAAGAATGTTTACTAAAATAGCGGTAAGAGTTGCCGAGTTAAGCATAAATCATCTCTCCTTAAACACAAAATCAAAATATAATACTGTCAATAATCATATCTACAATCATTCCGTAGGGAATCAAAAATTCATACGGTGCGTTTGCAAGTGCGGTGAAAAACGAGAGTTTCATTCTTTTATTTTTAGAAACTTCAAAATCTTTATAAACAAATTTGTAATTGACGAAAAACAGAATGAGAATGTTTGCAATAATCAGAAAAGTATAGGGTATTGCAAAGAGTAACCACAAACCGAAATCACATTCTGCACCAAGAACAACGATTGCAAATACGGTAACAGCTGTCGAGAAAAATTCAGGCAACAGTTCATCAAAGAATGCATTTGTGTAAATTGTATTTATGGTGCATAAACTGATGAAAAGTGCAATTATTGCTATCGAAACATATTCAACACCAAGTGAAATAAATGTTGTTTTTACTGTTTTAAAATTGCCGCTATATGACTTTTTAGCAAGATATTTTGAAATGCCGTGATTTATGGCAAACAGTTTTCCTGTGCTTATTCCGATAGCACCGATGCAGAGTATAGTATATAAAACTGTTCTTAATGCAAAGTCGCTGTACATAAAATCACGCTTCTTTTTAAGCAATTGTGCTAATTCATTAGTACAATTATATAATACAATATCTTTGTACAATTGTCAATTGGAAAGCACAAAATTTTTGTTTAATTTTAAATGCTTTTTTGCGAAAATTGTATTAAACCGCCCGAATAACATACTTGTTGTCAAATTTGCTCATATAATGTATAATAATAAAAGTAACGATACCGAGAAGGTGATTGCCGTGACGATTGAAAAAATTAAGAGAATTTATGCATCTACCGCAATTTACAAGTTTTCGCAGGGACTAAAGAACGCTGAAACCGATGACTTTGATTCAGCGTTTGACAATGTGCTTGATTTTTTCGGAAACAAAATCGAGGAAGACGCTCTTAAAATTGAATGTTCGGGCGATGAGGTTAATATGATGTTCCTCGATTTTGTAAGAATGTTATCGTCAACCCGTCACCTTGCAATGTGTGTGTTTGTAAACGGCAATGCCGATGTTGATACAGTCAAAAGACTTGAACGCTTTTCGGGTTGGTCGGAGTGCTTTAAGGTTGTTCGTGATATGAATAAACATGATGACAAAATCTGCATCTTCATAGGTTTTATAAATTGGTTTGACGGTGAAATTTACGATGTTGATTACACGGTTAATGTGATTATGTAAGGCCAAATTGCTTGAAAAGTCAGACTTTATCGGATAAAAATTGAAAGTCAGAAAAAGTCAAAAATATTTTAAAATATTAGGAAACAAGAGCATAAGCGAGGATTCGTGAGAATTTCAAAGCTTATGCTTTAATTTTTGACTTTAATTGACTTTGACTTTCTCTGACCTTGATATTATAATGTAGTCAAACAAATGAAAAGAGGCGACCAAAATGAGAATGAGCGATTTGGTGGCACAGTACATTATAGAGATGCTTGACCGTGAAAACGGCAGTGCGGAGATTCAGCGAAACGAACTCGCCGGCAACCTCGGATGTGTACCAAGCCAAATCAATTATGTTATAACCTCCCGATTCACTCCCGAAAAAGGCTACATTGTAGAGAGCCGTAGGGGCGGCGGCGGATTTATCCGAATAAGCCGTGTGAAGATGGATAGAGGTACGGCGCTTATGCATATAATAAATTCGATTGGAACAACACTTGACAAGGCAAGTGCAGAGGCAATGCTCAAAAATATGTTGCAAAGAGATATGATTGAGCTTACATCGGCAAAGCTGATAGCCTCGGCGTTGTCCGACAGAACGCTTACAAATGTTGAACAGAGTAAACGAGATGCCGTGCGAGCGGACTTGTTCAAGAATATGTTGCTCACATTAAGTTGATTTTGAACGGAGGCAGTTATTATGAAATGTCAAAAATGCGGTGCTAACAATGCAAATACTCATGTAAAGACCGTTATCAACGGTGAAATTAAAGAATATGATTTGTGCAGTGAATGTGCAAAGAAAATGGGATACACAAACATCTTCGGTAACTTTGAAGACGAATTTTCGGGACTCCTCGGAAGTTTCTTCGGCAACAGCCTTCCCGCAAGAACTCAGGCAACACGCTGTGACTTCTGCGGAAGCTCATATTCCGATATTGCAAAGTCGGGTCATGTAGGCTGTGCAAAATGTTACGAAATTTTCGGCGACCAGCTTCTTCCTTCAATCAGAAGAATACACGGCAACACAACCCATTGCGGTAAGAACAGCCGTTTCGGTACAAAGAAAGCCGAAAAGAGTGCCGAGATGACAAAGAAAGATAAAATCAAGGCACTTAAAAAGGAACTCGACAAGGCAATTTCGGAACAGAATTTTGAACATGCCGCAGAGTTAAGAGATCAGATTAAGGAAATGGAGGCTTAATTATGAGTAACGAAGTAATTTCCACCAGAGTAAGACTTGCAAGAAACCTGAAAGATTACCCGTTTCCGTGCCGACTGTCCGAACAGGGCAGAAAAAAGGTTATTGAAAAGGTTACAAGTGCAATCAGGGACAGCAACAGCTCAATTGCCTCGGATTTCAATCTGATTAAGCTTGATGATTTGACAGAGGCACAGGGTGTGTCACTAGTTGAAAGACATCTTGTAAGTCCCGAATTCATCAGCGAAACAGAGGGCAGAGCATTGCTGTTGAGCAAGGATGAAAGCATGAGCATTATGATTAACGAGGAAGATCACATAAGACTTCAGGTTATCACAGACGGCTTGTCGCTTGAACAGGCATATGACACAGCCGATAAGCTTGACACCCTGCTTGATGAAAACCTTGAATTTGCTTTTGATGACAAGCTCGGTTATCTTACACAATGCCCTACAAACCTCGGCACAGGCATGAGAGCCTCTGTTATGCTCCATCTGCCGGCACTTGAAAAGAGCCGCACAATCGGCAGAATTGCAGGCAACCTTTCAAAGCTCGGACTTACAATCCGCGGTGCTTACGGTGAAGGCTCAGAACCCAGCGGTTCACTTTATCAGCTTTCAAATCAGGTAACGCTCGGTATCTCCGAAAAAGCCGCAATTGAAAATCTTGAGAACATCACAAAACAGCTTGTTTCTCAGGAACAACAGGCAAGAGAAAGACTTGCAAAGAGTATTGATATTCAGGACAGCGTAAGCAGAAGCTTAGGCTTGTTGAAATCGGCAATGGTTATGACTCATGACGAGGCTTTAAAGCTGTTGTCAAATGTTCGTTTCGGCATTTTGTCGGGACAGATAAAAGATGTTACCGCAGAGGTTGTTGACTCTCTTATGGAAAAAATTGAGCCTGCAACGCTTATGGTAAACTCAGGAAAAAATCTTTCCGCACAGGAAAGAGATATTGAAAGGGCAAAAATTTTAAGAGAGGCTCTTTCATAGAAAATAAGCAGTTAATACATTATCCACAAGGAAGGGTGATGATTTTATGTATCAGTTCAAAGGTTTTACAGAAAAAGCAAACAAGGCGCTTAATCTTGCGATTGAAAGTGCAGAGGAGATGCGCCACAACTATGTCGGTACAGAACATATTCTCTACGGACTCGTAAAAGAGGGCAGCGGTGTTGCCGCAACCGCTCTTAATGAGTGCGGAGTAACGGAAGATGCTCTCCGTGAAAAGCTTGAATCCATTAACGGTACAATGTCGCTCGTTGAGCTTACTCCCGATGATTTTACTCCCCGTACAAAGAGAGTTCTGAGAGCCGCTGTTATCATTTCTTCAAAAACAGGCTACACCTATGTAGGCACAGAGCATTTGCTCCTTGCAATCCTTTCGGAGAGCGACAGCTACGCAGTTGCTTTTCTTGAAGAACTCGGTGTATCTGTTGAAAGACTTGCACAGGCTGTGTCAAAAGGTATGCAGGGCGGTGCAGATGACGGTTTCGGTGGTTTTGAAAACGAATCCGCTCCGAACGGTTCACAGAAAGGCGGTTCGGCTCTTGATAAATTCGGCAGAGATCTTACTCAAGCCGCAAAGAACGGTGAAATTGATCCTGTAATCGGCAGAGAAAAGGAAATCCAGAGGGTTATCCAGATTCTTTCCCGCCGTACAAAGAACAATCCTGTTCTTATCGGTGAACCAGGTGTAGGTAAAACTGCGGTTGCAGAGGGACTTGCACTTGAAATTGCAAAGGGCAATGTGCCTGAAATTCTTAAAGACAAGCGAGTTGTCAGCCTTGACCTCACAGGTATGGTAGCAGGTGCGAAGTACAGAGGTGACTTTGAGGAGAGAATTAAGGCAGCTATTGACGAGGTTAAAAAGTCAAAGAACACTATCCTCTTCATTGATGAACTTCATACTATCGTTGGTGCAGGTGCCGCAGAGGGCAGTGCAGACGCCGCAAATATCCTTAAACCGTCACTTGCAAGAGGCGATTTTCAGGTTATCGGTGCAACAACTCTTAACGAGTACAGAAAATATATTGAAAAAGATGCCGCTTTGGAGCGTCGTTTCCAGCCCGTAAAGGTTGGCGAGCCTACTCCCGAACAGGCTGTACAGATTCTCAAAGGCTTGCGTGACAGCTACGAGGCACACCATAAGGTTAAGATTACCGATGAGGCAATCAATGCCGCAGTAACATTGTCATCAAGATATATCGCAGACCGTTACCTCCCCGATAAGGCAATTGACCTTATTGATGAGGGCGCGTCAAAGGTAAGGCTTGCATCTCTTACATCTCCTGATAATGTAAAGGAGCTTGAAGATGAAATTGCAGACTATGAAAAAGAAAAGGCAAGCGCAATTAACGAGCAGGACTTTGAAAGGGCTGCACGACTTCGTGATGAGCAGAAGGAACTTCAGACAAAGCTTGACGATGCAAAGAAGAAGTGGCAGGAACAGCAGAAGGGCAACAGCGGCGAGGTAACTGCCGAGGATATCGCAAAGATTGTGTCCGAATGGACAGGTATCCCTGTTGTTCAGCTTACTAAGGAAGAAAGCGAAAGGCTTCTTAACATGGAGAATGTTCTCCACGAAAGAGTTATCGGTCAGAGCGAGGCTGTAACTGCAATCGCAAAGGCTATCAGACGAGGCAGAGTAGGTCTTAAAGACCCGAAAAGACCTGTAGGTTCGTTTATCTTCCTCGGTCCGACTGGTGTCGGCAAAACAGAACTTTGCAAGGCTCTTGCAGAGGCAATGTTCGGCGATGAAAATGCAATGCTCCGTCTTGATATGAGTGAATATATGGAGAAACACACCGTGTCAAAGCTTATCGGTTCACCGCCCGGATATGTAGGCTTTGAAGAGGGCGGTCAGCTCACCGAAAAGGTAAGAAGAAAACCGTATTCGGTTGTACTCTTTGATGAGATTGAAAAGGCTCACCCAGATGTATTCAATATGCTCCTCCAGATTCTTGAGGACGGCAGACTTACCGACTCACAGGGCAGAACGGTTGACTTTAAGAACACCATTATCATAATGACCTCTAATGTCGGCGCAAGACTTATCACCGAAAAGCAGAGCTCACTCGGCTTTAATTCCGAAAATGAGAATGCCGAAGAGAGCGAGAAAAAGGACATCAAGGAGCTTGTAACAGGCGAACTCCGCAAGGTATTCCGTCCTGAATTCTTGAACCGTGTTGACGATATTATCGTGTTCAACAAGCTCAACAAGGACGAAATTAAGCAGATTGCCGTTAAGATGCTCAAAACTCTTGAAAACCGTCTTGATAAGATGAACATTAAAATCAGCTTTACAGACAACGCAATCAGCGAGATTGCCGACAAGGGCTTTGACGAAAACTACGGTGCAAGACCTCTCCGCCGTGCAATACAGAACGAGATTGAAGACCCGCTTTCAGAGCAGATGCTCGAGGGCAAGGTCAAGGACGGCGCAGTAGTTACCTGCGATTTCGCAGACGGTCAGTTTACCTTTACAACAGCAAACGCCAATTAAGCGTAATCCTTAATAAAAATAAAATCAACCGCAGAGCGAAAAACTTTGCGGTTGATTTTTTCGCTTTGAATATCTTGACAAAAATGAATTTAAGGTGTACAATCAAGCCGACAAAAACACAAGAGGGTGTTAATTATGAAAAAAATTATCTCGATTATGTTATTAGCAGTTGTTATTTCAACTTCTGTTTTATTTACAGGTTGTGGTGGTGAGGTTGCGTCAAATAACGCTCAAACTTCTGATGAAGCCGATACAACTGCTTTATCAGATACTACTCCGACAGCAGATCCAAACCAATTTTCAGTTGAATTTTATGACTATAAAACTAATGAACTCATTTCAAAATCAAACAAAAACAACCTTAACGAAAAGTTGAAGGCATCTGACGATTTGATATATATGACATCTGATAATAAGGTGGATTCGATAGATGTTGAACCGAGTTATGTACTTCTTTTATCATACCTGAAAGATACCAGTCGAGATATTTGGGTTTTGATATATGTCAAGGGTGATGATGTCTATGTTCAGGCTGACAAAAGGCACGCAAACATAAACCTTGACACGGCAGGCTATGACATCTATAAGAGCAAATACAATAAATCGCAGCTTGAAGAACTGATAAAATAATCACAGCATAGAGCTGCCTACATTTAAACAATTTTACAAAACACGGTGTAACCCAAATGCATAAGGTTGCACCGTGTTTTTATATCAAATTTCTGTTCATAATTTGAAAAGTGTAGCTTTTGCCCCTCAATTTGCATTGAAAAGTGTATTTTTTAGCTGTTCCTATTGAGGTGAAATCGGGCAAGGATTACACGGTCCACAGCGCATTGAACACATTTGTAAGCAACGAAGATTATCACATTAAAAAAGCCTTTGTCCTTTCAAACGAGAGAACAGTAACTTCCGACGGAAAGACTAACTATAAAAATCAATGCCAAAACAGAAATAACCCTTTGAGAAAAGGATTTCTCCTCTCTCAAAGGGCTGGTTCGACAAACTGAAATTTATATTGCAATCATTTTTTCTTTAATTCTAGAATATTCTTCTCGATCTGCT